>JAESFN010000040.1_pt1 | contig 539513 bp, 538 predicted proteins | sample 9269411 | NCBI WGS metagenome assembly JAESFN01 (sample SAMN14505399, study PRJNA617100) | algae metagenome | isolation source: Iphinoe sp. HA4291-MV1 and co-occurring heterotrophs from trail next to... | place: USA: Maunawili Falls, Hawaii | collected 2009-07-25
GCTGCCCGATCGTGTTCCGTGGGCCGAACGGCGCGGCCAGCCGGGTCGCCGCGCAGCACAGCCAGAATTACGGGCCCTGGTATGCGGCGGTGCCCGGCCTCATCGTCATCGCGCCCTACAGCGCGGCCGACGCCAAGGGGCTGCTGAAAGCGGCGATCCGGTCCGAGGACCCGGTCGTGTTCCTGGAGAACGAGCTGCTCTACGGCCACAGCTTCGACGTGCCGAAGCTCGACGATCACGTCCTGCCGATCGGCAAGGCGCGGATCGCGCGCGAGGGCAGGGACGTGACGCTCGTTTCCTATTCGATCGGCGTCGGCGTCGCGCTCGACGCGGCCGAGCGGCTGGCGGGCGAGGGGATCGACGCGGAGGTGATCGACCTGCGCACGCTGCGCCCGCTCGACACCGCAACGGTGCTGAAGAGCCTCAAGAAGACCAACCGCATGGTCGTCGTCGAGGAGGGCTGGCCGGTCTGCTCGATCTCGAGCGAGATCATGGCGGTGGCGATGGAGGACGGTTTCGACGATCTCGACGCCCCGGTCCTGCGCGTCACCAACGAGGACGTGCCGCTCCCCTATGCGGCCAATCTCGAGAAGCTCGCGCTGATCAAGGCCGAGGACGTGGTCGAGGCGGCAAGGAAGGTCTGCTACCGCTGACTCCGGGTGTCGGTCCGGTACGTACGGGATTGACGCACGACCATGGCTGACCTCGATCCGGAACGCGCGCTCGCACTGGCCTATGTGCCGGCCGCGACGCGCCCGGCGCTGCAGGCGCTGTGGCAGCTCGACGCGACGATGGGCGCCGTCCTCGCCACAGCGAGCGAGCCGATGGTGACCCGCATCCGCCTCGCCTGGTGGCGCGAGGCGCTGGAGCGGCTCGATCGCGGGCCGGCGCCGCCCGAACCGCTGCTGCAGGCGCTCGCCGCCCATCTCCTTCCCGCGGGCATCGCGGGGGCCGACCTGGCGGCCATGGAAGAGGGATGGGAGGCGATCGTCACGCCGGGCGCGCTGGCCCCCGAAGACCTCGCCCTCCATGCCCGGGCGCGCGGGGCCAGTTTGTTCCGGCTGTCGGCGCGGCTGCTCGGTGTCGAGGCTTTCCCGGTGGAGATCGCCGGCGAACGCTGGGCCCTGGCCGACCTCGCCCGCCGCAGCTCGGCCCGCGCCGAAGCCGGCGCTGCCCGGCATGCTGCAAGGGAAAGGCGCATCGAGGCGACCTGGCCCAGGGCACTGCGCCCGCTCGGCATGCTGGCCATCCTGGCCGATCGCGATCTGGAGCGCGACAGTCCGGAACGCCCAGGATCTCCGAAGCGCATGATGAGAATGTTGCTGCATCGTATCACGGGCCGCTGATATACTTTCAGTTAACTTTGACTCTTCTTGAGATGAGGCTAGACTTGCCCCGATCGGGGGTAGGTCATGCTGAAATATTTCGCCGGCGGTGGCGCGGCATTGCTGCTGATCTTGACTGGCTTCTTCGTGTGGAAGGGGGTCGCTCAAGCCGACGAGGATCCCGTCCCCGACCCGCCCGCTGCCGTTGCCGCCGCGCCCGGGCCGGATGCGCCGCCGCGCCCGCCTGCGGCGGACGAGCGCACCAAGGAGCAGCGCCGTTTCGACCGTGCGGACCAGGACAAGAACGGCCGGGTCACGCTCGAGGAGCTCTACCAGCCTCGCCGCCGTGCCTTCCAGCGGCTCGACACCAATGGCGATGGCCGTCTCGCCTTCGAGGAATGGGCGGTGCGCACCCAGGCGAAATTCGGCGAAGCCGACGCCAACCGCGACCGGGCACTCGACCGGACCGAATATGCCGCTACCGCGCCGAGGCCCCGGCCGCAGGCGCGGACGAAGGGGTGCGCCTGTTGACCAGTTTCCTCCCCGTCTTTGACGGGGAGGAAACTAAGTCAGCCACTCCACCAAATCCGCTCGCGCCCGGTCGGTGTAGAGCTTCTTGCGACTGGCCTTCTTCATCCGGCCCTCGATCGGCGGGAACAGGCCGAAATTGACGTTCATCGGCTGGTAGCTTTCCGCATCCGCGCCGCCGGTGATGTGGCCGAGCAGGGCGCCGAGCGCCGTGGTGGGCGGTGGCGGCGCCAGCGCTTCGCCCTTCAGCTCCGCGGCGGCGAAGCGGCCGGCGAGCAGGCCGATGGCGGCGGATTCGACATAGCCTTCGCAGCCGGTGATCTGACCGGCGAAGCGGATGTGCGGTGCCGATTTGAGCCGCAGCGTCCCGTCGAGGAGCTGGGGCGAGTTGAGGAAAGTGTTGCGGTGAAGGCCGCCGAGGCGCGCGAATTCGGCATTCTCCAGCCCCGGAATCGTGCGGAACAGACGGACCTGCTCGGCGTGCTTCAGCTTGGTCTGGAAGCCGACCATGTTCCACAGGGTGCCGAGCGCATTGTCCTGGCGCAGCTGGACGACGGCATAAGGCCAGCGCCCGGTCTTCGGATCATCGAGACCGACCGGCTTCATCGGGCCGAAGCGCAGAGTATCCTCGCCGCGCGCGGCCATCACCTCGATCGGCATGCAGCCCTCGAAATAGGGCGTATCCTTCTCCCACTCGCGGAATTCGGTCTTCTCGCCGTCGAGCAGACCCTGATGAAAAGCGAGATACTGCTCCTTCGTCATCGGGCAGTTGATGTAGTCCCTGGTGTCACCCTTGTCCCAGCGGCTGGCCATCCAGCAGATGTCCATGTCGATCGTGTCGCGGTGGACGATCGGGGCGATGGCATCGAAGAAGGCGAGGGCGTCGCTGCCGGTCGCGGCGCCGATCGACTCGGCAAGGGAGGCGGCAGTCAGCGGCCCGGTGGCGATGATGGCGAGGCCGGCGGCGGGGAGGGCGTCGACCCGTTCGCGGACGATCTCGATATTGGGATGCGCCCTGAGCTTCGCCGTCACCGCTTCCGAGAAGCCGTCGCGGTCCACCGCCAGCGCGGAGCCGGCCGGCACGCGGTGCGCGTCGCCGGCGGCCATGATGATCGATCCCAGCGTCCGCATCTCGGCGTGGAGCAGGCCGACCGCATTGTTCTCGGCATCGTCCGAGCGGAAGCTGTTCGAGCAGACGAGCTCGGCGAGGCCGTCCGTCTGGTGCGCCGGCGTCATCTCGCCGCTCCCGCGCATCTCCGAGAGGCGCACCTTCACGCCGGCCTCTGCCAGTTGCCACGCCGCTTCCGAGCCGGCGAGGCCGCCGCCGATGATGTGAACCTGATCCGTCATGGCCATGCCCGATAGGGACTGGGCGCCGGCGGCGAAAGGCCCGAAGGGCCGCAACCCGGATTCTGCGGACGAAAAACAGCGATCGTCGAACCCTCATGTGCGATCGTCGAACAGGGGCGTGACCTGGCGGCCGCCATGTGGCCAGTCCAACTCATTCCGGTCGGGGAGGGAAAACACCGCATGATCCTGCGCCTCGTGACGCTTCTGCTTGTTTCTGCTGCCGCCGTCGCCGGCCCCGCCGCCGCCCAGCAGGTGGAACAGCTGGCGCCCGATGTCGCCGTGCTGATCGGCAACAGCGGCAACGTGCTCATTCTCTCCGGCCCGGGCGGCGCCCTGCTGATCGACGACCAGCGCGAGGAAGATGCTGCAGAGACCGTGGCGGCGGTCCGCCAGGCGAATACCGGTCCGGTCCGCTACGTTATCGACACCCACTGGCATCTCGACCATTCCGGCGGCAACGGTCCGCTGGCTGGCACCGGCGCGGTGATCATCGCGCACCGCAACGTCCGCGCCCGCCGCGCCAGCGAGCAATATATGAGCGCGTACAATGCCCGCATTCCGGCCGCCGCGCCGGAGGCGCTGCCGATGGTCGTCTTCGATGCCGGGCTGGACGTGCATCACGGCGCCGAGACGGTCGAGTTGCGCCATGCCGCGAACGCCCATACCGACGGCGACACGATCGTGCGGCTCCGGCGGGCGAACGTGATCCACATGGGCGACATTTTCTTCAACGGTTATTTCCCGTTCATCGACCGCGACAGCGGTGGCAGCATCCAGGGCCTGATCGCCGCTGTCGATCGCGCCCTGGCGATGGCGGACGCGGCGACCCGGATCGTGCCCGCGCACGGCCCGGTCGCGACCCGCGCCGAACTCCAAGCCTATCGCGACATGCTGCAGGCGGTGGCCGACGGCGTCCGCGCCGGCATCGCCGCCGGCCGCAGCCGCGCCGAGATCGTGGCGTCCGACATCCTCATGCCGTATCGTGCGGGGCGTGAAGGCGATGCGGACGGGTTCGTCGGCGCGGTCCATGACGGTCTCGCCGGCTAGACGTTATTCGCAGACTCCCGTCACTGTGGCGGGCGGGACGGAGGAGAGGGTGATGATCGACCATGTCGGATTCGCGGTGGCGGACGCCGAGCGCGCGCGGCGTTTCTACGAGCAGGCGCTGGCGCCGATCGGCATCACGCTGATCATGAGCGTCACGCCCGAGCAGACCGGGGCCGGCACCGCCCATGGCTTCGGCGCGAACGGCAAACCGTTCTTCTGGATCGGGGACGACGAGAAAGCCGGGAAGGGAACGCATATCGCCTTCGCCGTCGATAGCCGGGCGCAGGTCGACGCTTATTATCAGGCTGCGCTGGCGGCGGGCGGGCGCGACAATGGCGCACCGGGTCTGAGGCCGCATTATCATCCTGACTATTACGGTGCCTTCGTCCACGATCCCGACGGGAACAATATCGAGGCGGTCTGCCACCGGCCGGAGTGAGCCGGATGGAGGCGATGCCGACCGCCTTCTGGCGCCGGCTCGACGCGCCGGGCCATGACGCGGCGATGCTGGCGCCAGCCGCCGACGGCTGGACGCTGACCGGAATCGCGGCCTTTCACGAGACGGGCGATACCGGACTGCACTACCGGGTCGACCTCGCCGCCGATTTCAGCACCCGCAGTGCGGCGATCTACGGCTTCCGGGGCGGCCGCCCCTTCGCTCATCGCTTTCGGCGGGAAGCAGGGGACTGGATTCTCGACGGCGCGGTCGTGCCGGGGCTTGGCGACCTCGTCCATCTTGATTTCGGCTTCACACCCGCGACCAATCTGCAGCAGCTGCGCCATGCCGGTCTGGCGGTCGGCGAGGCGGCCGATATTCCGGCGGCGTGGTTCGATATCGGCGAGGCCGGCCTCGCCCGCCTGCCGCAGCATTACCGGCGGCTCGACGGGGATCGCTATCATTATGCCTCGCCCACGACCGGCTACGAGGCGGTGCTGGAGCTTGCGCCGAACGGCTTCGTGCGCTTGTATCCGGATCTTTGGGAGATGGAGCGGTCCGCTGATGCGCATCTTCACCATCGGCTATGAGGGCTGCACCCAGGCCGAATTCATCGCGGCGCTGGCCGGCGCCGGCGTCGAACGGGTGATCGACGTGCGCGCCGTGCCGCTGTCGCGCAAGCCGGGCTTCTCCAAAAACGTGCTCGCCGAAAGCCTGAGGGAAGCCGGGATCGACTATGTCCACCTGAAGGCGCTCGGTACGCCGCCCGAAGGCCGGGAGGCGGCGCGCAAGGGCCGGCACGAGGTGATGGCGCGGGTCTATTCGGCGCAGCTCGACACACCCGAGGCGGGCGCGCAGGCGGCGCAGATGATCGCGCTGGCCGAAGAGAAGCCGTCGGTACTGCTCTGCTTCGAGCGCGATCCCGGGCAGTGCCATCGGACACTGCTGCGGGAAAGCGTTCTTGCGGACTGGGAGGTCAGCGACCTCTATCCCTGATCGGGCTGCTCCGTGCCGGTGGCGGCCGGGTCCGGTGCGCCCTCCGGGGTGACGTCGCCTTCGTCCTCCTCGCTCTCCTCGATCCGCGCAGCGGAGACGACATGCTCGTTCTCGGCGACGTGGAAGAGGCGGACCCCGGCGCTGTTGCGGCCGATGACGCGGGTGTCGCCGACGCTCATCCGGATCAGCTTGGCCTGATCGGTGACGAGCATGAGCTGCTCGCCATTGTGCGCCGGGAAGCTGGCGACGACCGGGCCGTTGCGGCCGAGATTGTCGATGTTGGTGATGCCTTGGCCGCCGCGGTTGGTGCGGCGATATTCGAAGGCGGAGCTGCGCTTGCCGTAGCCGTTGGCGCAGACGGTGAGGATGAACTCCTCCGCCGCCTCGAACGCGGCCATGCGTTCGGGCGGGAGCGTGGTTTCGCGCTCGCCCTCCTTCCAGGGGGCGGCCTTGAGATAGGCCTCGCGCTCCTCGGTGGAGGCGGCGAACCCCTTGAGAATCGAGAGCGAGATGACCTCGTCATCGCCCTTGAGGCTGATGCCACGCACGCCCGTCGAGGTACGGCTCTGGAATTCGCGGACCGCCGTCGCCTCGAAGCGGATCGCCTTGCCCTGGCGGGTGGCGAGGAGGACGTCGTCCTCCTCGGTCAGCAGGGCGACGCCGATCAGATGGTCCGTGGCGTCCTCGTCGAAGCGGATCGCGAACTTGCCGTTCGATGGCACGTTGGCGAAGGCGTCCATCGAGTTGCGGCGCACGCCGCCATGCGCGGTGGCGAAGATGACGTGAAGCTTGCCCCAGTCCGCCTCGTCCTCGGGCAGCGGCAGGACGGTGGAGATGGTTTCGCCTTCCGCCAATGGCAGCAGGTTGACCATCGGTCGGCCGCGCGCCTGCGGGGCGCCTTCGGGCAGGCGCCAGACTTTGAGGCGATAGACCTTGCCGTGAGTCGAGAAGAACAGCACCGGATTGTGGGTCGAGGTCACGAACAGGTTGGTGACCGCATCCTCGTCCTTTGTCGCCATGCCGGCACGGCCCTTGCCGCCGCGATTCTGGGTGCGGAAGGTCTCGAGCGGCGTGCGCTTGATGTAGCCGCCAAGCGTCACGGTCACGACCATGTCCTCGCGCTCGATCAGATCCTCGTCGTCGATGCCGTCGGCTGCGGGGGCGATCTCGGTGACGCGCGGGGTCGCAAAAGCGGCGGCGATTTCGTCGAACTCCTCGCGCATCACCGCGTAGAGCTTCACCCGGTCGCCGAGGATTTCGAGCAGGCCGGTGATCGAGGTGGCGAGCTCGCGCAGTTCGCCGGCGATCTCGTCGCGGCCGAGCGCGGTGAGGCGGTGCAGGCGCAGCTCGAGGATGGCGCGGACCTGGGTCTCGGAGAGGCGGTAGGTGTCGCCCTCGACCTCGGTCTCGATCGCTTCGACCAGGCGGATATAGGGCGCGATCTCGGCGATCGGCCATTCGCGGGCGATGAGGGCGGCGCGCGCTTCGGCGGGCGAGGCGGAGCCGCGGATGATGCGCACCACTTCATCGAGGTTGGTGACCGCGATGACGAGGCCGAGCAAGATGTGCGCCCGGTCGCGGGCCTTGGCGAGCTCGAACTTGGCGCGACGGGTGATAACCTCCTCGCGGAACCTGACGAAGCTCTCGATGATGTCGCGCAGGTTGAGCGTTTCCGGGCGGCCGCCGCGGATGGCGAGCATGTTGGCCGGGAAGGAGGATTGTGCCGGCGTGTGCCGCCAGAGCTGGTTCAGCACCACCTCGGGTGTGGCGTCACGCTTCAGGTCGATGACGATGCGCACGCCGTGCCGGTTCGATTCGTCGCGGATGTCGCTGACGCCCTCGATGCGCTTGTCCTTGGCGGCCTCGGCGATGCGCTCGACCAGGCCGGACTTGCCGACCTGATAGGGAATGGAGGTGAGGACGATCGAGCGGCGGTCGCCGCGCCCTTCCTCGATCTCGTGTCGGGCGCGCATCATGATCGAGCCGCGGCCGGTCTGGTAGGCGGCGCGCGCGCCGGCCTGGCCGAGGATCAGCGGCCGCGTCGGGAAGTCCGGCGCCGGAATATGCTCCATCAGGCCTTCGACGGTGATGCCGGGATCATCCATATACGCCTTGCAGGCGCTGATCACCTCGCCGAGATTGTGCGGCGGAATATTGGTCGCCATGCCGACCGCGATACCGCCGGCGCCGTTGACCAGCAGGTTCGGGAAGCGCGCCGGCAGGACCTGCGGCTCCTCACGCGAGCCATCGTAATTGGGCTGGAAGTCGACCGTGTCCTTGTCGAGATCGTCGAGCAGGGTCATCGCGACCCTGTTGAGCCGCGCTTCGGTGTAGCGCATCGAGGCCGGATCGTCCGGGTCCATCGAGCCGAAATTGCCCTGGCCGTCGATCAGCGGCACCCGCATCGACCAGTCCTGGGTCATGCGGGCGAGCGCGTCGTAGATCGCCTTGTCGCCGTGAGGGTGATAATTGCCCATCACGTCGCCGACGATCTTCGCCGACTTGCGGTAGGGGCGGCCGGCGACCATGCCACCTTCCTGGGCGGCGAACAGGATGCGGCGGTGCACCGGCTTCAGGCCGTCGCGCACGTCCGGCAGCGCGCGCGCCACGATTACCGACATCGCATAGTCGAGATAGGACGTCTTCATCTCGTCGACGATGGAGACGGGGGAGATATCGGAAGGTTCGATGGTCGGCGTTTCGCTGGCCAATTCAGGGGTTCCCGGGATTTGACAACAAGGGTGAGGCGCGCATCCGCGCCGGCGAGAAACGACCCTAGCCGATGGATCCGGCGAGCGCCACCCCGCGCGCACGCGTACGCGCGCGCGAGGAACCGTGATGCAGGGTCGACCCGGGCCGATAGCCAGCCCGTGCCGCGCGCACAAGCAGCCGCCTGATGTCCCGGGCTCGGTTCGTTTCGCCCCGATTCAAGCGGAGTTCATTGCCCGCCCCCTAGCAAGCCGGCGGCGTTGCCGTTAGAAACCCGGCCCAGCGAGGTCGCCCGCCTGTGCGACGGATGGAGAGTGGGAGAGTGCGTTTCCGATGAAGCTTCCGGCGATCGCCCGCGCGGCCCTGTTGACGATCGGCGCAGCCGCTCTCATGGCTCCCGTCCCGGCAACGGCGCAGACCCCGGCCCACGCCCTCACCCTAGCCCGCCCAGAGCGCGCCGCACTGGCCGCGCTGCAGGCGGCGGCGGCGGGCTCCGACAGGGCTGCGCAGGATACCGCGCTCGCGGCCGCGCGGGCCGTCGCGCAGAGCGCCAGCGCCCGCTATGCGCTCGGCAGCATCCAGTTCCAGCTCGGTCGCGCCCGCGGCGATGTGCAGATGCAGAATCAGGCGATCGACGCGCTCGTCGCCTCGGGCGTGCCGCAGGGCGCCGAACTCGCCTCGCTGCTCGCCGCCCAGGCCAGCCGCACCTACAGCGCTGGCGACCTGCGCGGCACGGACGCGCTGCTCGCCCGCGTCGTCGAGCTTCAGCCCAACAATCCGGCCGTGGTTGCCGATTATGCACAGTTCAAGGCGCGCCTCGGCGAGCGCCCGCAGGCCGTCACGCTGTTCCAGCGCGCGATCGAGCTGCAACAGGCAACCGGCCAGGCCGCTCCCGAGAGCTGGCATCACCGCGCGCTCGCGCTCGCCTTCGATGCGCGGCTCGCCCCTCAGGGCCTTGCGCTCGCCCGCGGCCTCGTCGCCGCCTATCCGTCGCCCGTCAACTGGCGCGACGCCCTGCTGGCCTGCCGGCAGCTTGGCACGGTTGATGCGACGCTCGACGTCGATATCGGCCGATTGCTGCGCGCAACCGGAGCGTTGTCCGGCGAACGCGACTATCTGGAGCTGGCCCGCGCACTGAACACGGCCGGCGTCCCCGGGGAGGCCAAGGCGGTGCTCGACGAAGGCGTGGCGCGGGGGCAGCTCACCGCCACCGAGCCGGCAGTCCGCCAGCTCGTCACCCAGATCAACCCGCGCGCGGCCGCGGCCAGGACCGGCCTTGCCCGCGGCCGGACCCAGGCGCTTGCCGCCACGACCGGTGCCCCAGCGCTCGCCGCGGGGGATGCCCAGTTCGGCTTCGGCAATTATGCCGAGGCGGCCGAGCTCTATCGCGCCGCGCTGCAGAAGGGCGGGCAGGATGCCAATCTCGTCAACACCCGGCTCGGCGTGGCGCTCGGCCTGGCCGGCCAGCGGGCCGAGGCCGAGGCGGCGCTGCGCGCGGTGACCGGCCCGCGCGCCGACCTTGCCGGCTTCTGGCTGATCCGGCTTTCCCGTCCGGCCGCGTGAAGCGGACGGAACCTACACCTGTTCTGCGCGTCCTCGCGCACAAAGGAGACTGCCCCAGATGACCCTGCCCAAGACCCTCTTGACCGCTATGGCCGCTTTCGGCGTCGCAGCGACTCTTGCCGCGCCCGCCGAAGCGCAGCGCACCCGCGAGCAGCGCGGCAATCAGGAGCGCAACCAGGAGCAGGCCGGCGGCCAGCTCAGCCGCGAGGAGAATGCGGCGGTCGTCCCCGTCTATCAGGCGGTCCAGGCGCAGGACTGGGCGACTGCCCAGACCGCGCTCCCGGCCGCGCAGGCGGCGGCGCAGAGCCCCTATGCCCGCTATGTCGTCGGTCAGCTTCAGCTGCAGATCGGCACTGGCACCAGCAACACCCAGATCCAGTCCCAGGCCGTCGATGCGATGCTGGCCAGCGGTGGCGCACCGGCCGCCTCGCAGCCGGCGCTGCTGCGTGCGCAGTCCGATTTCGCGATCCGGGCCAATAATTACCCCGTTGCCGAGCAGGCATTGACCCGCCTGCTTGAGGCCGATGCGAACAATGCCCAGCTCATGACCACGCTCGCCCAGGTCAAGCTGCGCCTGAACAAGGGCGACGAGGCGCTGACCCTGTTCCGCCGCGCGATCGAGATCGGTTCGGCGAACGGCCAGCGTGCGCCGGAGGAGGCCTATCGCCGGGCGCTTGCCGCCACCTATCAGGCGCGTCAGGCCCAGCCGTCGATCGAGCTCGCGCGCCAACTCGTCTCCGCCTATCCGACCCCGACCAACTGGCGCGACAGCCTGGTCATCTACAAGGAGCTCGGCGGTGTCCAGGGCTCGGTCGAACTCGATCTCTACCGGCTGATGCGTGCTGCGGGCGCGCTCACCAGCGAAGCCGATTATGTGCTGTTCGCGGATCAGCTCAATCGCGGCGGCCTGCCGGGTGAGGTCAAGGCGGTGCTCGATCAGGGCGTGTCCCGCAACGTATTGCGCGCCGGCGGATCGCACGCGGCCCTGCTGGCCGCGGCCAATGGCGCAGTCGCCGACGATCGCGCCGGACTTGCCGGCCAGCGCGCGGCAGCCACCGCGGCGCCGGATGCCCGTCGCGCCGTCGGCCTGGCTGACGCCTATGCAAGCTACGGCCAGTATGCCGAGGCCGTCACGCTCTACCGGGCGGCGCTGCAGAAGAGCGGGGCCGATGCCGGCATGATCAACACCCGCCTTGGTGCGGCGCTGGCGCAGGCGGGGCAGCGCGCCGAGGCCGAAGCGGCCTTCCGGGCCGTATCCTCGGGCCCCTATCAGCAGCTCGCCGGTTTCTGGCTGCTCTGGCTGCAGCAGCGCCCGGCCGCCTGATCCCGAAGCTCCGGCCCGTCCCGATTTGCGACGGGCCGGAATCGCCCCTTCCGCGGGATGCGCGCCGCGGTTAGTCCTCCACCTCCGAGTTTGAGTGGGGCAGGCGGATCATGCGCTTTGACGACAGAATCGCGACGGTGCTGGCGCAGCCCGCCGGACATCGCGACCGCGTGACCGCGCAGTGGCGGCAGCTTGTCGACCTGCTCGCCCAGCGCCGCGACGCGGACGAGAGCGAGGAATCGCGTCAGGCCTATGCATTCCTGGACGCGCGCCGGGCGGAGGTCGAGCCCGCCATGCGCCGCAGCATCGCCGCCGCGCTCGCCGGCCGGTCGATCGCACCCGCGCTCGTCCAGTTCTTCGCGGCTGACAATCCGTCGATCGCGGCGCCACTGATCGGCGGCGCGCGGCTCGACGCGGACCAATGGCGCGCGCTGCTGCCGGGTCTGGGACCGTCGGCGCGGTCGCTGCTGCGTCATCGACGTGACCTGCCCGCGTCGGTTATCCAGGCGCTCGCCGCCTTCGGACCGAGCGATTTCGTGCTCGCTGGTGCGACCGAGGTGGCATCGGCCAGCGCCATTCCCGCGTCGGCCCAGGCCGGCGATGGCGAATCGCAGATCCGCGAGCTGGTCGAGCGGATCGAGGCCTATCGCCGTCACCGGGATGAGGAGGGGCCGCGCGCGCCGGCCAAGCCGGCGCCGGCGGGCTCAGCCGACATGTTCCGGTGGGAGGCGGGCAGCGACGGCACGATCCGCTGGATCGACGGTTCGGTCCGCGGCGCACTGATCGGCCAGACCATCGCCGCGATCGCCGGGCCGGGCCAATACGGGGTGGACGGTCAGGCGGCCGGGGCGTTCGAGAAGCGCGCCCCGTTTCGCGACGCCCGGTTCCGGGTCCCCGGTGAGGGCGCGGCGGCGGGCGACTGGCGGATTTCCGGGGTGCCTTTCTTCGATCCGCAGCGGGGCGGCTTCATGGGATATCGCGGCACCGCGCGGCGTCCGCGCATCGACGAGACCGCCCGTGCCATCGCAAGCGGCGTTTTCGGCACCGAATTTCCCGCCGACTCGTTGCGCCAGCTGATCCACGAGCTGCGCACGCCGCTGAACGCGATCATCGGCTTTTCCGAGATGATCGAAGGCCAGTATCTCGGCCCCGCGGCGAGCGGCTACCGCGCACGCGCCGCCGACATCATGGGGCAGGCGCGCCGCCTGCTCTCGGCCGTCGACGATCTCGACACCGCGGCCCGGATCGAAACACGCCGGCTGGAACTGGACGACAGCGCGGTCGACGCAGTGGCGCTGCTGTGCCGGCTGCACGAATCCTACGAGCAGATCGCCGCCGACCGCGGTGCCCGGCTCGAGCTCGACATCGCGCTCGATCTGCCGCTGGCCCGGGTCGAGCCCGCTGCCGCCGAGCGCATGATCGCCCGCCTGCTCGCCGCTACGGTGGGACTGGCCGAGGCGGGCGAAACGATCGGCGCGACCATGACCAGTGCCGCCGCTGGCGACCGGGCGATGCTGCGCCTGTCTCTCGACCGGCCCAGGGCAATTGCGGACGCGGACGAAGCCGCGCTGCTCGATCCAGGCTACAGCCCCGATGGCGACTGGCCCGCCGCGCCCGTGCTCGGCCTCGGCTTCGCCTTGCGGCTGGTGCGCAATCTCGCCCAGGCGGCCGGCGGCGAGCTCCTGATCGGCGGCGCGCGGATCACGCTCGACCTGCCGGCCATCGCCGATGCCCGGGCGCCGGCCGGTCAGAGCGGAAGCGTCTGAGGCGCCTGCACCTGCAATAGGGGGTCGGCCGGTTTCGCGCGTCGTCCGGATTGATCCCTCGCAACTCGTCGGGCAAGGTCGCTGGCAGCCATGAAGCATCTCCCCTGGATCGTCCTCGCCGTCATCGGCGCCCTGGCCCTGTCCGTGGTCGCCGTTTCACGGGGAGAGCCGATCAACGCGCTCTGGATCGTGATCGCGGCGGTTTCGACCTTCCTGGTCGCCTACCGCTACTACGCGCTCTACATCGCCCGGCACGTGATGCGCCTCGATCCGGCGCGGCCGACGCCCGCCCATTATCGCGCCGACGGGCTCGATTATGTCGCGACCGACCGAAGGGTCCTGTTCGGCCATCATTTCGCGGCGATCGCCGGGGCGGGGCCGCTGGTGGGGCCGGTGCTGGCGGCGCAGATGGGCTATCTGCCGGGGACCTTGTGGATCATTGCCGGCGTCGTCGTCGCCGGCGCGGTGCAGGACTTCATGGTCCTGTTCATCTCGATGCGGCGCGACGGCCGGTCGCTCGGCGAACTGGTGCGCATGGAAATGGGGGCGGTCGCCGGCACGATCGCGCTGATCGGCGCCTTCATGATCATGGTCATCATCCTCGCCGTGCTCGCGCTGATCGTCGTGCGCGCCCTCGCCGAGAGTCCGTGGGGCATGTTCACCGTCGCGGCGACGGTTCCGCTCGCCATGGCGATGGGCATCTACACGCGATGGATCCGTCCCGGCCGGATCGGCGAGGTCTCGCTGCTCGGCTTCGTCGGGTTGCTGCTGGCGATCGTCTACGGCCAGCATGTCGCAGCCTCGCCTTTCTGGGGGCCGGTCTTCACCTTCACGCCGCTGCAATTGTGCTGGATCCTCGTCGGCTACGGCGCGGTCGCGTCGGTCCTGCCGGTCTGGCTGCTGCTCGCCCCGCGCGACTATCTTTCGACCTTCCTCAAGATCGGTGCGATCGTCGCGCTCGCGCTCGGCATCGTCATCATGGCGCCGCCGCTCAGGATGCCTGCGCTGACCCAGTTCGTCGACGGCGGCGGGCCGGTCTGGTCGGGCGCGCTCTTTCCGTTCCTGTTCATCACCATCGCCTGCGGCGCGGTCTCCGGCTTCCATTCGCTGATCGCCAGCGGGACGACGCCGAAGCTGATCGCCAGCGAAACCGATGCGCCGGCGATCGGCTACGGTGCGATGCTGATGGAGGCCTTCGTCGCGATCATGGCGCTGGTCGGCGCCTCGATCCTCGACCCCGGCCTCTATTTCGCGATGAACAGCCCCGCGGCGCTGACCGGCGGCGATCCCGTGACCGCTGCCGCCGCGGTGACCGCGATGGGCTTTCCAGTCTCGCCGGAGTTCCTCGCCCAGACCGCGCGCGAAGTCGGCGAGACCTCGATCATCTCGCGCACCGGCGGCGCGCCGACGCTTGCGGTCGCGATGGCCGAGATCTTCAGCCATGTCGTCGGCGGCCCGGCTTGGAAGGCTTTCTGGTATCATTTCGCGATCCTGTTCGAGGCGCTGTTCATCCTGACGGCGGTCGACGCAGGGACGCGCGCGGGTCGCTTCATGCTGCAGGATCTGATCGGGCTCGCTGTGCCGGGCTTCCGCTCGACCAGCTCCTACCTTCCGGGAATCATCGCAACCGCCCTGTGCGTCGGCGCATGGGGATTCTTCCTCTATCAGGGCGTCACCGACCCGCTCGGCGGCGTCAACACGCTCTGGCCGGTGTTCGGCATCTCCAACCAGATGCTGGCGGCCGTCGCGCTGATGCTCGCCACCGCCGTGCTGTTCCGGATGAAGCAGGAGAGATTCGCCTGGGTGACGATCGTTCCCACCACCTGGCTGCTCGTCTGCACGGTGACGGCCGGCGCGCTGAAGCTGGTCTCGGCCGACCCGGCGGTGAGCTTCGTCGCCCACGCCCGCAAATTCTCGGAGGCGGCGGCGCGCGGCGAGGTGCTCGCGCCCGCCACATCGATGGCGCAGATGGAGCGGATCATCTTCAACGACTGGGTCGATGCGAGCCTGTGCGTCCTGTTTCTTGCCGTCGTCCTGTCGCTCCTCGTCTTCACGATCCGCACCTGCATCGCCGCGCGCCGGTCCGAAGGCGTGACCGCGCGCGAGATCCGGCCCGAAATGGTGGCGGCCGAATGAAGGGCCTCATCGGCAGGCTGCGCGAGACGGCGCGGTTGATGGTCGGTCAGCCGGACTATGAGGCCTATCTCGCGCATATGGCGACGCGCCACCCCGAGCGTGCGCCGATGACCCGCGTTCAGTTCTTCCGCGACCGGGAACAGGCCCGCTACGGCGCAAAAGGCGGCGGGCGCTGCTGCTGAGGGCTCCGGCCCGACTCCCGTGAGAAAGGAACGGTCGACATCACGGGTTGCGCTTTCATGGTCCGGTCGCTGCACGGGGGGGCGGTCACCGTCGTCGACGCCCGCTCGGGGCGGAGCTTTGCGCGCCATGCGCATGACGAATTCGGCGTCGGGCTCGTCATGCGCGGTGCGCAGCGCTCGTGGAGCGGGCGCGGTCCGGTAGAGGCGGTCCGCGGCAACCTGATCACCGTCAATCCGGCTGAGATGCATGACGGCGCCCCGGTCGGACCGGAGCGGTCCTGGTCGATGCTCTATTTGTCCCGGCAGATCACCGGCGCCATCGTCGCCGATATCAGCGACGGCGCGCTTCGCACCCGCGAGCTGCATGCTCCGGTGGTCGACAATGCCCGCCTTGCCCGCCTCTTTCTCGCAACCAGGAGGGCGGCATTGGCCCCCGGGCCGGGAACGCGCTTCGAGGAACGGCTGCTGATGCTGCTTGGCCAGCTGTTCGGCGCGGGATCGAGAGCGGCCGCTGAAAGCCCCCGTCTTGCGCAGGTTCGCGAACGGATCGACGACGACCCGTCTCGCCCGCACGGGCTGGCCGAGCTGGCTGCGCTGGCAGGGCTGAGCCGCTTCCACACAGTGCGCGCGTTCGCCCGGCTGACGGGCCTCACACCCCACGCCTATGTGATGCAGCGCCGCCTCGACCTGGCACGCCGGCTGATCCGGGCCGGCTCGGCACTCGCCGAGGCAGCGGTCGAGGCGGGTTTCGCCGACCAGAGCCATCTGAACCGTGTCTTCGTCGCCCGTCACGGGTTCACGCCCGGCACCTATGCCGCCGCATTCCGCGACCAGGGCGCAATTTCGTCCAAGAGCGTTCCAGCCGTGCCCCGCTAACCGTCCTCCGGCAATGTTGTGGAGGACAGGCAATGACGACCGAATGGGACAGGCCGGTGGACGCGGCCACGATCCGGCCATGCGGCCCGGCCGATCAAGGCGACATGCTTGCCATCATCAACGCCGCGGCGGAGGCCTATCGCGGCGTGATTCCGGCCGATCGCTGGCACGAGCCCTATATGCCGGCGGAAGAGCTGGCGGCCGAGATCGCCGATGGCGTGGCGTTCAGCGCCTGTCTGATGCGTAATCAGATGGTCGGCGTGATGGGCGTGCAGCGCCGGCGCAATGTCGACCTCATCCGCCATGCCTACGTCCTGCCTGCATGGCAGGGGCGCGGCGTGGGCTCGATGCTCCTCAGGCGATTCTGCGATCGCGCCCGCAGGCCGATCCTCATCGGCACATGGCGCGCGGCGGAATGGGCCACAGGCTTCTACCAGCGGCACGGTTTCGCATGCGTAGGCGACGACGACGTGGCTCCGCTTCTGCGGAGCTACTGGAATGTGCCGGAGCGGCAGATCGCAACGTCGGTCGTCCTTGCGTCGCCGCGCCTCACCCCCGAGGCCGCAAGCCGATTGCTGGCGGAAGCGGTGGGCGAAGCGAGCCCGTAGAGCCCGATCGAACGATGACCAGAGATGGCCGCGCGATGTTCCTCCGTGACTATTCCGTGATTTGCCGTTCCCGACTCGCCCTGTTGGTTCCGGTTCGTTCCGGTTTCGCCGGAAAATGGGCTCGCGGCATCGGCCACTAACCCCTTGAAATCATCGGAAAAATGGTCGGGGAGACAGGATTCGAACCTGCGACCCTCTGCTCCCAAAGCAGATGCGCTACCAGGCTGCGCTACTCCCCGACCGGACCGGTCGGCCTCTGGTGGGCCCGGCAGGATTCGAACCTGCAACCAAGCCGTTATGAGCGGCCGGCTCTACCGTTGAGCTACAGGCCCGCCCTGAAGCCGGCTGCGGGATAGCCGAGCCGGCGCCTCGACGCCAGCCCGCACTAGCCGGCTTCCGCCAGTGCCTCGTCCAGCGCCGCGGCCAGGGTCTCCAGCCGGTAGGGCTTCAGGATCACCGGCCGGCCGCCGGCGCCGTCCTTGGCGATCTCGTCACTGTAGCCGGTGGTGAGGATGACCGGCAGGCCGGGATGGTCGCGGGCGAGCGCGTCGGCGAGCTCCAGCCCGCTCATTCCCGGCATCACCACGTCGCTGAACACGGCATCGAACCGGTCCTGCCCGGCAAGCTCCAGCGCGGTGCGGCCCGAGCGGGCGCGGGTCACCTCATGGCCCAGCTCGCCAAGGAGCATCGCGGCGAAAGCCCCGACCTCGTCATTGTCCTCGACGAGAAGGATCCGCCCGCTGCGGCTGGCAGGCTCGAGGCGACCGGCGCTGTGCCGGTCGGCGCGCGCACCAGGCGCGTCGCTGAGCGGGAGCAGCAAAGTGACCGTCGTGCCCGCGCCCGGCGCGCTGACAATGCGCACGTCGCCGCCCGACTGGGTCGCGAAGCCGTAGACCTGGCTGAGGCCGAGGCCGGTGCCCTTGCCCGTCGCCTTGGTCGTGAAGAACGGCTCGATCGCGCGGGCGAGCGTTTCCTCGTCCATGCCATCGCCGCTGTCGCTGACCGAGATCCCGACCATCCGGCCGGCCTCGCCCGCCGTGGCCGCGGTGGCGATGGTCAGGCGGCCGCCGTCCGGCATCGCGTCGCGGGCGTTGACCGCCACGTTGAGCAGCGCCGATTCGAGCTGGGCGCGATCGGCCTCGACGGTGCAAGCTGTGTCGGCGAGTTCGGTCCGGACCGCGATCCGCTCGCCCAGCGTCCGGTCGAGCAGGTCGGTCATGCCCCGGATCAGCTCGTTTGCGTCGATCACTTCCGGCCGGAGCGGCTGGCGGCGGGCGAAGGCGAGGAGCTGGCCGGTCAGGTCGGCAGCGCGGCTCGAGGCTTGCACGATCGCTTCGGCCATCCGAACCTGCTTGTCGTCACTGAGTCCGGGCCGGCGCAGCATGTCGGCCGAGCCCTGAATAACGGTCAGCAGGTTATTGAAATCATGAGCGATTCCGCCGGTGAGCTGGCCCAGCGCCTGAAGCTTCTGGGCCTGACGGAGCTGGTCCTCGGCCTTTTCCCGTTCGCCGATCTGGACGCGCAGTTCCGCATTGGCCTCGACCAGCGCGTCCGCACGTTCCTCCAGCGCACGATTGGCACGCCGCAACGCATTCTGGGTGAAGCCGAGCACCGCGACGACCAGCACCGCCATCACCACCAGCAGGACGACGACGATGTAGCGCGCCAGCCGGCGCGAGAGCGGCTCCGGATCGGTGGCGAGATAGACGGTACCGATCCGCTCGCCGCCGCTCAGCACCGGCACGCTCGACTGGACGATGCCGGCCGGGATCGGGCGCGGTCCATCAAGCCGGTCGGACGGGGAGGCGCCATCGCGGCCATAGCCGGCGACGCGGCGGCCCTCGCGATCATAGATGGCGACCATGCGGATCTGGCGGTTGACCCGTACCGCGTCCACCGCCTCGCGTGAGGCGGCGGCGTCGCCGAAATCGAGCGCCGCGGTGACGCTCGCGGCGAGGATTTCGGCCTGGACGCGCGTCTCCTGCGTCTCGAGTTCCCGATAGGCCGCCTCGCTCTGGATGATGACGCCGATCCCTGCGAGCAGCAGCAACGCCACCGTCACCAGGATCGCCGCCGGCGCGGTGCTCCACGGCCCGGGAAGGCGGGCGAGATGCCTCACGATCGCCGCTGCCGTACCCCGCGCGCCAGGGCGAGCAGCCGCGAACTGATCGTGAGGCCACGCTCGGCCGCCGCCGCATCGTCGATCAGGAAGCCGACACGGCCGTCGCTCACCACGAAGTGGATCATCCCATGCGCCTGGCCGGTTTCGCCGTCGGTCACGGTCAGGACCGGACGTGCGGCGAGCGCCTGGAGCAAGCGGCCGGTATCCTCGGCAATGACGCCGCGGACATAGGCGACATGGCAGCCGGCGGCCTCCTCGGCTCCGGACATCCGGCGCACGGTCATCGGCCGGCTGCTGACCATTTCGGAGGCGGCCGCCTGATCGAGCCGGGCGCCGAACGGATCCTGGCCGATCACGCAGAGCTGGAAGGGCTGGCCCTCCGCGGGTCGCGCCGCCGCCGGCCATTCGACATAGCGGGCGAACTTGGGGAGGAAATCGGCCTTGACCGCCACGTCGGACGACGTCGGCGGGGCCTGGGCGTGGGCCGTCCATGCAGCGGCGAGCGCAGCCAGCACAGCGAGCGGCAGCCGGGCGGTAGCGCCTGGTGTCAAAGCCGCGCCTCGAGGGGAACGGGTCGGCGCCGGAACGAACAGGCCGGACAGGGGCTACGCGTCATGCCTTGCACCTCGACAACGCCCCCGGTCGGGCGCGTTGTCGGTCGCGCGGGCCGAAAGGTCAAGTCGCGGCGCGGTCAGCGGGTGGCCGCACCTGCCGGCTCGATCGCTTCGGGGGCATTGGCAGCGGCCGCCAGAACGGCGGTCCAGGCCGCGACATTCTGCCGGAGCTGGACGGGATCGACCTTGTCGAGCGTGTCGTCCGGCGTGTGGTGCCAGTCAAAATAGCGGGTGCCGTCCTGGTTGAGGTCGATCGCCGCGGTGCCGGCCCGCGGCCAGGCGCCGAGATCGGCGCCCGCGCCGGCGCGGTCGGAACCGCGCAGGATGCCAAGCGGTGCGAGCAGGGCCGTGATGCGGTCGCCGAGCGCCGCATTGCCCGGCCCGAAGTTGAACTCGACCCGCCACACCCGGTCCGCCCCGAAATCGGATTCGCCGACCAGCACGACGTTGTTTTCCGGATGATGGAGACGGAAATGGGTCGGCCCGCCGCCGCCGCCGACCTCCTCGGCGCCGAACAGGACGACGCGGATCGTCCGGCGCGGCTGGCCAGCCTGCATGATCCGGTGCGCCGCCGCGGTGGTGATCGCGACGCCGGCGGCATTGTCGATGGCGCCGGTGCCCATGTCCCAGCTGTCGAGGTGGCCGCCGATCACGATCACGCCGGCGTTGGGATCGCTCCCCGGCACCTCGGCGACGACATTGCCGGACTGATGCGTGCCGGTGTTGCGCGGGGTGAGGGTGAGCCGCATCCGCACCGGCTGGCCGCGCCTCAGAATGCGCTGGAGCTGCTCCGCGTCCGGCAAGGTGAGCGCACCGGCCGGGATTGGCTGCACGCCCTCTGCGAAGCTCTGGTTGCCGGTGTGCGGATTGCGATGATAATCGGTGCCGATCGAGCGCACGACGATACCGGCCGCGCCCTTGCGGCTGGCGATGGTCGGGCCCTGACGGCGCGGCGCGCCGAACTGGCCGTAGCCCGACCCGTCCTGGGTCGGCGCCATCGCATGGTTGATGAAGACGATCTTGCCGCGCACCGCCGAATCCGGCGCGGCTTCGAGTTCGGCGACGCTGGCGAAGCCGATCACCTCGGCCTCGATGCCGCGCGCCGGCGTCGCGCCGCTGTTGCCGAGCGCGGTGACGACCAGCGGCTGGGGGAAGGGCGCAGTGATCTCGGCGCGCTCCTCGCCGCGCACCCAGACCGGCATGTCGAACGGCTCGATCCGTACGTTGCTGAAGCCCAGCGCAGTCAGCCGCGCAACCGCCCATGTACGGGCCCGCGCCTCGGCCTCGGTCCCCGCCTGGCGCGGGCCGATCTCGGTGGTGAGACCTTCCAGGATGTCCCAGGCGAGCGTGTCGCCGGCGAGCGCCTGATCACGCAGGGCTGCGGCCTGATCCGTCCGGAGCGGCGCCTGGAGCGCGTGGGCCGGGGCAAGAAGGAAGGGAAGGGCGGCGGCGGCGAGGAGGAGCTTCTTCATGGGCGCAGGGCTTATCGGCTTCGGTCGCATGGCGAAAGCGTGAATCCGGGCATGAAACGATAAGCTGGGCTTGCGTCCTCGCCGGACCGCGGCGATGACGGGTGACAAGCGGCGGCCGCGTCATTAGGTAGCCGGCAAACCGTACCTCATTGCCTTCCTCCGGAGATCAGCGACCCATGGCCGCCCAGTACGCCTTCGTCATGAAGGACATGACCAAGACCTTCCCCGGCGCCCAGAAGCCGGTGCTGAACAACATCAGCCTGCAATTCTACCAGGGTGCCAAGATCGGCATCGTCGGCCCGAACGGCGCCGGCAAGTCGACGCTGATGAAGATCATGGCGGGGATCGACAAGGAGTTTACGGGGGAGGCCTGGCCAGGCGAGTATATCACCGTCGGCTATCTGCCGCAGGAGCCGCAGCTCGATCCGACCAAGACCGTGCTGGAGAACGTCAAGGACGGCGCGCGCGAGACTGCGAACATGGTCGATCGCTTCAACGAGATCAGCGCCCTGATGTGTGAGCCGGACGCCGATTTCGACGCGCTCGGCGCCGAGATGAGCGAGCTTCAGGACAAGATCGACGCGGTCGATGGCTGGTCGCTCGACAACCAGCTTGAGCTCGCGATGGAGGCGTTGCGCTGCCCGCCGTCCGACTGGAGCGTTGAGAATCTCTCGGGCGGCGAGAAGCGCCGGATCGCGCTCACCCGCCTGCTGATCCAGAAGCCCTCGATTCTGCTCCTCGACGAGCCGACCAACCATCTCGACGCCGAGAGCGTCCAGTGGCTGGAAACGCACCTCAAGGAATATGCCGGCGCGGTGCTGATGATCACCCACGACCGCTATTTCCTCGACAATGTCGTCGACTGGATTCTCGAACTCGATCGCGGAAAATACTTCCCCTACGAGGGCAATTACTCGACCTATCTGGAGAAGAAGGCCAAGCGCCTCGAACAGGAGGACCGCGAGGAATCGGGTCGCCAGAAGGCGATCAAGGACGAGCTCGCGTGGATCCGGCAGGGCGCCAAGGGCCGCCAGACCAAGTCGAAGGCCCGCATCGCCCGGTTCGAGGAGCTTGTCGAGGCGCAGGAGAACCGCACCCCGGGCAAGGCGCAGATCGTCATCCAGGTGCCCGAGCGCCTCGGCGGCAAGGTCATCGAGGTCGAGAACATCTCGAAGGCCTATGGCGACAAGTTGCTGTTCGACAATCTCAGCTTCACCCTGCCACCCGGCGGCATCGTCGGCGTGATCGGCCCGAACGGCGCCGGCAAGTCGACCCTGTTCAAGATCATCACCGGCGTCGAACAGCCCGACAGCGGCACCGTCGATATCGGGCACACGGTCCACCTTGGCTATGTCGACCAGAGCCGCGATCACCTCAACGACAAGAACAATGTCTGGGAGGAGATTTCGGACGGGCTCGATTACATGAAGGTCAACGGCCACGACCAGTCGACCCGCGCCTATGTCGGCGCCTTCAACTTCAAGGGCCAGGACCAGCAGAAGAATGTCGGCAAGCTCTCTGGCGGCGAGCGCAACAGGGTCAACATCGCCAAGATGCTGAAGCGCGGCGGTAACGTCCTGCTGCTCGACGAACCGACCAACGACCTCGACGTGGAGACGCTGGGCGCGCTCGAGGAAGCGATCGAGAATTTCGCCGGCTGCGCCGTGGTTATCAGCCACGACCGCTTCTTCCTCGACCGGCTCGCGACCCACATCCTCGCCTTCGAGGGCGACAGCCATGTCGAATGGTTCGAAGGCAATTTCCAGGATTATGAGGAAGACAAGATCCGCCGCCTCGGACCGGAGGCGGAACGGCCGCACCGGGTGACCTATCGCAAGCTGACGCGATGACCGGCGATCTCCGGATCCGCCCCGGCGATCTGGACGATCCGAGGATCACTGCCCTTCTTGCAACCCATCTTCAGGCCGCGCGGGAGACGACGCCGCTCTGCCGCGCCTTCGCGCTCGATGTCGACGGGCTGAGGGCGCCGGACATCGCGTTCCTTTCGGCCTGGCGCGGCGACGAACTGCTTGGAGTCGGGGCGCTTCGCGACCTCGGCGGGGGACATGGCGAGATCAAGTCGATGCACACTGCCGCGGCCGCGCGCGGCCGCGGCGTCGGTCGGGCCATGCTGCAGGCGCTCGTCGAGTCCGCCCGCCAGCGCGGGATGCGACGGATCAGTCTCGAAACGGGGACGATGGACTATTTCGCCCCGGCCCGCGCGCTCTATGCCGCCTGCGGTTTCGCGGCTTGCGCGGCCTTCGGGGACTATACCGACGACCCCAGCAACATGTTCATGACGCTGACCCTCGACGAGGCTGCGTAACGCGACGACGGCATCGGTCGCGGTTGCGAAAATCACATGCGACCTTAGGGTTCCGCCAAACCGAACCCCAGGGGAGACTCGCATGCGCCGCCGTACCTTCCTCACCGCCGCCCCGCTGGCCGCGGCCGGCCTTGCCGTCCGGACCGAGGCGCAGACGGCGCCGGCCCCGGTTCCCGGGTTCCAGCCCGACGCGGAGGAGGCATTTGCACGGCCCGACGTGCGGGTCGGCGACCGGCCGGTGGGGGCCAGCTTCGCGTCGCGCTCGGCGGTCTATGGCCGTTCCGGGGCGGCGGGCACCGCCCATCCGCTGGCGACGCAGGCGGGGATCGAGATCCTGAAGGCGGGCGGATCGGCGGTCGACGCGGCGATCGCGATCAACGCCTGCCTGGGCTTCCTCGAGCCGACCGCCTGCGGCATTGGCGGCGACGTCTATGCGATGCTGTGGGACCCGGGGCAGCGCAAGGTGGTCGGCCTCGCCGGCTCCGGCCGCTCGCCGCGCGGGCTCACCCTCGACACCGTGCGCCAGCGGGCCCGCAATGGCGCGCTCCCGGCCTATGGCGCTGTCACCGTCTCCGTGCCCGGTGCGGTGGACGGCTGGTGGACCCTGCACCAGCGCTACGGCCGGCTGCCCTGGCGCGACCTGTTCCAGCCCGCCATCGCGCTCGCCAGCGAGGGGGCGCCCGTGCCCGAGGTCATCAGCCACTATATGCGCCGGGCGATGGCGAATTTCGTCCGCCGCGCGAGCGAGATCGAGGAGACCGCCAATGCCCGCGCCGTCTGGGGCGCGGGGCCGGGCGTGGGCGAGATCTTCCGCAACCCGGATCTCGCGCGCACCTACCGGATGATCGCCGAAGGCGGCCGGGACGCTTATTATGACGGGCCGATCGCGGATACGATCCAGGCCTATTTCCGCCGCATAGGCGGCTGGATGACCCGCGCCGACCTCGCCGCCCACCGCGCCGAATGGTCGGAGCCGTTCGCCACCGACTATCGCGGCGTCACCGTCCATGCGCTCGGCGCCAACACACAGGGCGTCGCGACGCTGCAGATGCTCAACATGATCGAGCAGTTCGACATGCGCGCAGCCGGTTTCCAGTCGGCCCGGTCGATCCACATCGCCGCCGAAGCCAAGCGCCTCGCCTATGAGGATCGGGCCCGTTATTATGCCGACCCGGCCTTCTCGCGCGTGCCGTTCGACTGGCTGGTCTCCAAGGACTATGCCGCCGGGCGCGCGCGGTTGATCCACCCCGACCGGATCAACCCGAACGTGCAGCCGGGCACCGCTCCCTCGCGCGGCGATACCACCTATTTCACCGCTTCGGACCGCTGGGGGATGATGGTATCGATGATCCAGTCCAATTTCCGCGGCATGGGTTCCGGCCTCGTCGCCGACGGGCTCGGCTTCATGTTCCAGGACCGCGGCCAGCTCTTCGCGCTCGAGGACGGCCATCCCAATGTCTACGCGCCCGGAAAGCGGCCGTTCCAGACGATCATCCCCGGCTTCGCCACGAAGGACGGCGGGCCGTGGCTGTCGTTCGGCGTGATGGGTGGCGACATGCAGCCGCAGGGGCAGGCGCAGATCATCATGAACAGCGTCGACTTCGGCCTCGACATCCAGGCCGCGGGCGATTCCCCGCGCTGGCACCACGAGGGCTCGTCGCAGCGCATGGGCGAGGATGCGCCCGATCTCGGTCCGACCGGCCTGCTGCGGCTGGAGAGCGGCGTGCCGGCCGCGACCCGGCAGGCGCTGGCCGACATGGGGTGGCGGATCGGCGAGAGCGACGGCGGCTTCGGCCGCTATCAGTGCATCGAGCACCGGATGAGCGGCGACCAGCGCGTCTATGCCGGCGCCAGCGAGATGCGTGCCGACGGTTGCGCGCTGGCCTACTGACGCCGCCCCCATAGTTAACCCGGAAATAACACCTCGCCCCTAGGGCGGGGGCATGTTCGAGCGCAGCCTGCTCCTCGTGCTGCTGGTGCTGCTGGCGTCCTGCGTGCCGGCGGCGTCTGCGCGTCATGCCGGGATGCCGGCGCCGGACGCGCTGTCGCCCGACACGTTGCGCGCGCTTCCCGCCGCCCGATTGCCGCAGGTGATCGATTCCGTCACGGCACCCGGATCGGCGGCGGCGCCCTTCGCCGGCGGAACGGACGTGACGGGCCGGGCGCTCGATTGCCTCACCGCGGCGGTCTATTACGAGGCCCGGTCGGAATCTCCGGATGGCCAGCGCGCAGTCGCACAGGTGGTACTCAACCGGGTCCGTCATCCGGCTTTTCCGCGCAGTGTCTGCGGCGTCGTCTTCCAGGGGCGCGAGCGGCGCACCGGCTGCCAGTTCAGCTTCACCTGCGACGGATCGATGCACCGCGGCCGCGAACCCGGCGCCTGGGAACGCGCCCGCGAGGTCGCGGAAGCAGCGCTCGCCGGCTACGTATTCGCGCCGGTCGGCCTCGCCACCCACTTCCACACCACCGCCATCCATCCATGGTGGGCGTCGAGCATGCGCCGCGCCGTCACCGTCGGCGCACACATCTTCTACCGCTGGCCGGGCCAGTGGGGGAATCCGATGGCCTTCCGCCGCCCCTATGAAGGCGGCGAGGGCGGGTTGCCCGGGCAGGTCGTCGTCGCGACGTCAGCGGACTCGCCGGACAGGGAGGTGGTGATGGGGGTCGTCATCCACCGCAGCGCTGCGCCGCCGGCCTCCGTTGCGGGAGGCGCGGAGCGGACCGAAGTCGCCCGGGTCGAAACCGTCCACGGTGTGCGCGTCCGGCGTGGCGGCAGCTTTGTGTCCTCCGATGCGGGAGCCGCCGCTGACCCGGTGCCGACCGGCGAGGCTGGCGTCGCGTCGACCCGCTAGAGCGGATAATCGTAGCGCAGAAAGCCCTTGAACCGCGCAACCCTGTCATAGAGCGCGCGGGCGGTCTGGTTGTCCTCCCTGGTCAGCCAGTAGCAGGCCGAATTGCCGCGTGATCGCGCCATATCCGCCACCGCATCGATCAGCGAGCGCGCAACACCCCGGCCGCGCACGTCGGGCGCCGTGAACAGGTCCTGCAGATAGCAGACATCGGCCTTCCAGGTATGCGGATGGAAGAGATAGTGGGCGATGCCGACCATCCGTCCGTCGATCCGCGCGGCCAGGCCGTGCACCTGCTCGCCCGCCATCAGCAGCGCCCAGGTCCGCGCATAATCCTCGTCGGGAAGAGGGTCATTGTAGAAGGCCTTGTAGCCGCGTGCGAGCGGCTCCCATTCGTTCCGGTCGGCCGCCGCCAGCGGCGTGACCGCGATCACCGGACCCGCCGCACGAAGACGGCGCCGCCGTCGCGGGTTTCGATCTGGAAGTTCGGCATCGCGGCGATCATCTCGGAGAGTCGCGAATAGCCGAAGCTGCGCGCATCGAACGAGGAGCGGTTGCCGGCCAGCTTTCCGACCTCGGACAGGCTGGCGAAGCCGCGATCGTCGCGTTTCGCGTTGCGCCAGGCTTCGCCGATCACCTTCACCACCTCGGGGTCGATCCCGACCTCAGCCCCGCCTGCCGCCTCCCGGTCGCCCGTCCGGGAAAGCGCGCCGACGTCGATGAAGCGGGTGCAGGCCTGGCGGAAGCTCTCGGGCGTCTTGGCGGTGCCGAAGCCGTAGACCGGAATGCCGTCCTGACGGATGCGCATCGCGAGCGGCATGAAATCGCTGTCGCTCGACATGATGCCAAAGCCCTGGACATGACCGCGGTAGAGCATGTCCATCGCGTCGATCACCATGCGCATGTCGGTGGCGCTCTTGCCCTTGGTGACGTCGAACTGCTGCTGCGGCTCGATCGCGTGCCGATGGGTCATCGCTGCCCAGCCCTTGAGCGCGGGCTTCTGCCAATTGCCATAGGCGCGGCGGATGTTCACCGTGCCGAGCTCGGCGAGCACGGTCAGGACGGGATCGAGCGAATCCGGCGAGGCATTGTCGGCATCGATCAGCAGCGCGACGTTGCGGGCGCGCAAATGGTTGTCGTCGGCCATGGAAGTCCTCTACCGGAGCACGGGATGCACCGCCTCGATAGCATAGCCGCACGCGGAGTCGAACGCGCCGAACCCGTCACGGCCTGCGACGGCGTGCGGTGCGCGTCCTTGCAAAAGGTCGTAGACCGGACCGGTCTCAGGAGCTGGGGAGCCGAACCGTGGCGCTGGTCGCGCTGATCGCCGCCTATCATGAATCCGCCGAGCCGGGCGCGCTGCGTGCCGCGCTGCCGCTTGCCGGCCGCACGGTGATCGAGCGGCAGGCGCGGCTCGCCCATGCGGCGGGCGCGCGACGGATCATAATCCTGGTGGAACGAATGCCGGCCGGGCTCACCGCCGCGCTCGACCGTCTGCGTCGCGAGGGCCTGCCGCTCCATATCGCCCGCGATGTCGCCGAAGCCGCCGAGGCGGTCGAGCCCGACGATCGCCTGCTGGTGCTCGCCGATGGCGCAATCGGCGACGGCAGCCAGCTCGACCGGCTGGCGAAGGAGGAGGGCGCGATCGTCCTCACCGTCCCCGACAGCACCCATGGCGAGCTGTACGAGCGGATCGACGCCCACACGCGCTGGAGCGGTCTCGCGGCAATGGACGGCGCGATGCTGCGCGACACCGCGGCGATGCTGCGCGACTGGGACCTCCAGTCGACCCTGTTGCGCCGGACGCTTCAGGCCGGCGCCCGCCATCTTCCCGCCGATGCGCCGGTCGCGATCCTCGACGGCCTTGCCGACATCGCCCAGGCCGAGCGCCAGATCCTGGAAGGCGCGCGCGCTGCGCGGGGCGGCTGGGCGGCGCGGATGCTGGCACCACTGGAGCGGGCGGCGACCTCGCTCATCATGGCGACGCCGGTCACCGCGACCGGCGTGGGTACGGCGGGGGCGGTGCTGACCGGGCTCGGCGCGGTCTTCCTCGGTTATTCGTGGCTATGGACCGGCCTCGTCCTGATGCTGCTCGCCACTCCGCTCGAAGGGATCGCGCTGCGGCTCGCGCGGCTGCGGATGCAGCCCGACGCCCGGCGCGCCTGGTGGCGCCACCTGCTCGATGCCTTTGCCGGCGCCGGCCTGATCGGGCTCTCCTATTCGCTGGGCCGGACGTTCGGCTGGGGCATGGTGCTGCTCGGTTTCGTCACGCTCGCGTTCATGATCGCGCTCGAGCCCGAGAAGAAGGCGCGCCGGCCACGCGGCCGGGTCGCGCTGGCCGGGCGCAAGAATCTGATCTGGCTGCTGCTTCCCGCCGCCCTGGCCGGCGGGTGGCATCTCGGTCTCGCCCTGCTTGCCGCCTACGCCGCCGCCTCTTTCTTCTGGGCCCAGCATGAGGCGCATGCCGTGCGTCCCAAAGCGGGACTGGATTAACGACAGCTTCACCCCATTCGCGCTAAGCCTTGGTGATGGCCGGGCCGGGAGTGACGAGGCAGGGACGAACGAGTGACGCCGCGCGCCTGCTGCTGGCCGCGGCGCGCGAGCGCTTTGCCGTCGCTGCGACCGATCTGTTGCTTCCGGACCAGGCGCGGCTGACCGAATGGCAGCGCCTGACGGCCGCCTCGCTGCTCACCCGCCTGGTCGGCACGATCGAGGACGATCTGCGCGCCCGGCTTGCCGAGCGGTTTGCGGCCAGCGAGGCGCTCCATGCTGCGCTCGCATCGGCCCATGTTCCGATCGCGCTGCCCATTCTCGAGCGGGCGCAGGCGCTGCGCGATGCTGACCTCACCACCGTTCTCGTCCGCCGGGTCGAGGAGCATCGCTTCTGGAAGGCGGCGGCGCCGTCCGGGCACGACGACTATCTGTTCGAGCTGGTCCGTGACGCGGACGAGCATATCGCGTCCGAGGCGATGGCGCTGGTGATCGCTCGCAGCCGCCGCTTCGACCGCTTCCAGGAGCCGGCGCTCGGTCAGGTCGAACTGCCCGCCGAGCTCCAGCACAAGCTCACCTGGCTGGTCGCCGCGGCGCTTCGCCAGTACATCGTCCAGCACCATCAGGCCGCGCAGGTCGACGCCGCGGTCGAGGATGCGGCCAGCGCGCTGATCGCTGGCTATGACGAGGGCGAAAGCCTCGAATCCACCGCGCTCCAGCTCGCCCGCCGGCTGCATCGTGCCGGCCGCCTCGACGGGGCCGCGCTGGCCCGGATCATCGGCGACGGCCTGCTGCCCTTTTTCCTCGCCGGCATTGCCAGCCTGTGCGCACTGGACATGGCGGCCGCCTGGGAAGTGCTGTCCGATCCGCGCGGCCGAGGTCCGGCGCTGCTGCTGCGCGCGGCCGGCCTTGAGCGTGAGGAGGCCGCGACGGTGCTGCTCGCACTCGGTGCGCGCGGCCCGCTCCTGTCCGGGGCGGAGGGCGATGCGGTCGCGGCGCAGCTCGAGCTCTACGACACCGTGGACCGCTCCTCGGCCGAAGAGGTGCTCCGCCTGTGGCAGGCGCACCCGGCCTATCGCGCCAGCGTTGCCCGCATCTCCACCCGGGCGCGGCTCGGGGAGGCGGCATGAGCGTCGCGGCAGAGGAACGGCCGGTTACCGGCCGGGTCGACGCGGACGGCCGGCTCGTCTTTGCCGACCCACCGCTCGCGGCCTTGAACGAACGCGCCGGCGGCCGTGAGGGCGGCCCCCTTTCGGTGCCCCAGATCGCGGCTTTGGCCCGGCTGGCGCGCCGCCTCGGCATCACCGTGTCGCGCGCCGCCATCGCCGCCGACGGGGATCACGACATCGATCTGTGGGTCCGCGCCGTGCCGGAGGGGGATGACGTGGCGCTCTCGATCACCGGCTGGGCCGAACGCCCCGCTGCGGAAAGCGCAGCCGCGCAACAGGAGCGGGAGGCCGATTTCGTCCGCGCCGCCGCCGACTGGACGTGGGAGACGGACGATACGCTGCGCCTCACCGCGCTGTCGTCCGCGGCCATCGCCGCGATCGGCCGCCCGGCGGCCGAACTCACCGGCAAACAGCTCACCCGCCTGTTCCGGTTCCGCGAAAGCGAGGACGGATCGCTCCCCATTCTCGCCGCGCTGGCCGAACACGGCCGGTTCGACGGGCAGGTCGCCGAACTGCGCGCCGGCCGCAAGGGCCGCTATCGTCTGTCCGGCGTGCCGCTGATCGACGGCATGGGCCGGTTTGCCGGCTTCCGCGGCGCGGCGCTCAGCCTGCGCGCGGAGGACGCCGTCGCCATGTCGGCTGCCCAGCCTGTACCGCAGGAGGGCTCGGCCTTCGGTGAGCGCCTCGATTCTGCCTTGCGGACGCCGCTGATCCATATTGTCGAGAATGCCGAGCGTCTGCGCGAACAGCCGGACGGGCCGCTACGCAGCGACTATGCCGGCTATGCGGGCGACATCGCCACCGCCGGCCGTCATCTCCTGTCACTGGTGGGCGACCTCGTTGACCTCCAGGCGATCGAGCGCCCGGATTTCGTGCCCGAGGCGGAGGCGCTCGACCTCGCCGATCTGGCGCGCCGCGCCGCCGGCCTGCTCGCCGTCCGCGCCGTCGACCGCAACGCGCGCATCGATGCCCCGGCGGCGGACGAGGCGCTTCCCGCAACCGGGGACTTCACCCGCACCCTCCAGATCCTCGTCAACCTGATCTCGAACGCGGTGCGCTACACGCCGGAGGGCGGTCAGGTCTGGGTCCGGGTCGAGGAGGAGGGCGATCTTGCCCTCGTCATCGTCGCCGACCAGGGCAAGGGCATCGCGGCGGAGGATCAGGAACGCGTCTTCGGCAAGTTCGAACGGGTCGATCCGGGCGAGCCGGGCGGCACCGGGCTCGGCCTTTACATCGCCCGCCGTCTGGCGCGCGCCATGGGCGGCGATCTCGCCGTCGACAGCGCCCCTGGGCAGGGCGCGCGGTTTACCCTGACCTTGCCACGCCGCTAGGCGCGATCAGCGCTTCCCTACCGGTACGTAATCCCGCTGCGTCGGGCCGGTGTAGAGCTGGCGCGGGCGGCCGATCTTCTGCTCGGGATCGGCGATCATCTCGTTCCACTGGGCGACCCAGCCGACGGTGCGGGCGAGGGCGAAGAGGGCCGTGAACATCGTCGTCGGGAAGCCGATCGCATTGAGGATCACGCCTGAATAGAAATCGACGTTGGGATAGAGCTTCTTCTCGATGAAATAATCGTCCCTGAGGGCGACCTGCTCGAGCTCGCGGGCGGTGTCGAGGACGGGATCGGAAATGCCGAGCTCGTCGAGCACCTCGGTCGCGGTCTTCTGCATCACCTTCGCGCGGGGATCGAAATTCTTGTAGACGCGATGGCCGAAACCCATCAGCCGGAAGGGGTCGTCCTTGTCCTTGGCGCGGGCGATATATTCGGGAATCCTCTCGGGCCGGCCGATCTCGCGCAGCATATTGAGCGCCGCTTCGTTGGCGCCGCCATGCGCCGGACCCCACAGGCAGGCAATGCCCGCGGCGATACAGGCAAAGGGATTGGCGCCCGACGATCCGGCGAGGCGCACGGTCGAGGTCGAGGCGTTCTGCTCGTGGTCGGCATGAAGGATGAAGATCCGCCGCATCGCGTTTTCGATGATCGGATTGACCTCATAGGGCTCGGCCGGAACGCCGAAGGTCATGCGCAGGAAGTTGCCTGTGTAGCTGAGGTCATTCTGCGGATAGAGGAAGGGCTGGCCGACCGAATATTTGTAGGCCATCGCCGCGATCGTCGGCATCTTGGCGATCAACCGGTGGCTGGCGATCATCCGCTGTTTCGGATCGGTGATGTCGGTCGAATCATGATAGAAGGCCGAAAGCGCGCCGACCACGCCACACATGATCGCCATCGGGTGCGCGTCCCGCCGAAAGCCGCGATAAAAGGTCGCGAGCTGCTCGTGGAGCATGGTGTGACGGGTGATGGTGCGGGTGAACGCGCCGAGCTCATCTCCGGTCGGCAATTCGCCATTCAGCAACAGATAGGCGACCTCCATGAAGGTCGATTGCTCGGCGAGCTGGTCGATCGGGTAGCCGCGGTGGAGCAGGATGCCGGCGTCGCCGTCAATATAGGTGATCTGCGACTGGCAGGAGGCGGTGGAGGTGAAGCCGGGATCGTAGGTGAACACGTCCGTCTGGCCATAGAGCTTGCGGATGTCGACGACGTCGGGCCCGACCGAACCGGACATCAGTGCATAGTCGAAGCTCTTGTCCCCGATCGTGAAGCTGGCCTTATCCGCCATGGTCGTTTCCCTTCCCCATTTGGTCGGCGATCCGCCCGAGGCTCTCTTCGCGCCCGAGCAGTGCCAGCACATCGAAAATGCCCGGCGACGTCGCCCGTCCGGTAAGCGCGGCGCGTAACGGCTGCGCCACCTGTCCGAGCTTCACGCCTTCGGCCTCAGCAACCTCCCGTACCGCCTGCTCTGTCGCCTCGGCGGTCCAGTCGACGAGCGCCGACAATTTGCCGTGCACGAGGGTGAGCAGGTCCCGCGCGGCGCCTTCTAGCAGGGCTGCGGCCTTCTCGTCCATGTCCAGCGGACGCGGCTTGAACAGGAACAGAGACCCATCCGCCAACTCGTTGAGATCCTTGGCACGCGGAGTCAGCTGCGGCATCGCGGCGGCGAGCAGGTCGATGTCGGCAAAGTCGAGTCCGCGCTTCAGCCGGCCCTCGATCTTGCGGTCGATCAGGGTGGCGATCCGGCGCGGTTCGGCGACACGCAGATAATGGCCGTTCAGATTCTCCAGCTTCTTCATGTCGAAACGCGACGGAGAGCGCCCGATCTGCGGCAGATCGAACCATGCGGTGGCCTCGGCGCGCGAGATGATCTCGTCGTCGCCATGGCCCCAGCCGAGGCGGAGCAGATAGTTGAAGACGGCCTCGGGCAGCATGCCGAGCTCGTCGCGGTAGGTTTCGACGCCGAGCGCGCCGTGCCGCTTGGAAAGCTTCGCGCCGTCCGCGCCGTGGATGAGCGGGACGTGCGCATAGACCGGCTCGGCCCAGTTCATTGCGCGGATGATGCCGAGCTGGCGGAAGACGTTGTTGAGATGGTCGTCGCCCCGGATGACATGGGTGACACCCATGTCATGGTCATCGACCACCACCGCCAGCATGTAGGTGGGCGTCCCGTCGGAGCGGAGCAGGACGAAGTCGTCGACCTCCGCATTCTGGACGGTGACCGGGCCCTGGACCTGATCGTCGATCGTCGTCGCGCCGTCGCGCGGCGCGCGCAGCCGCAGCACATGGGGCTGATCGACCGGCCCGTCGTCGCGATCGCGCCACGGGCTCATGATCCGGAACGGGCGGCGTTCCGCCTGCGCTGTAGCACGCTGTTCGGCCAGCTCCTCGGCGGTCATCCAGCACCGGTAGGCGGCGCCCGTCGCCAGCATATGGTGGGCCACCTCAGCATGGCGCTCGGCGAAGCGGGACTGATAATAGGCGTCGCCGTCCCAATCGAGGCCGAGCCATTTCATCCCGTCGAGGATCGCGTCGATCGCCGCCTGGGTGGAGCGCGCCTTGTCGGTGTCCTCGATCCTGAGCAGGAAGCGGCCGCCGAAATGGCGGGCATAGAGCCAGTTGAACAGGGCCGTTCGCGCCCCGCCGATGTGCAGGTAGCCGGTGGGCGAGGGGGCGAAGCGGGTGACGACGTTGGTTTGCATCGGGCTTGCGCTCACGCGCGCATTCTCCAAGGATGGGCCGCATGGCGACCGGGGAAGGGAGCGCCCCTAGCATAGCCGAAGCGACCGCACCAAGGGTGCGTGCGCGCGCCTTTCCGCGCGTCGGCGCCGCGCTCGAGCGCCTCGCCGAGGCCGAGCGCGATCAGCTGCCGCTCTGGCTCCCCATTGGTCTGATCGCCGGCATCGCCGCCTGGTTCTGGCTGCCCGATCATTTCGGCTGGGCTGCCTTCGCCGCCGGCATGGGGGCGCTGGCGCTGGGCTTTGCCACGACCGCCGGCGGCACGCGCTGGGGCCGGGCACTCGCGCTGTTCGCGCTCGCTGCGGCACTGGGCTGCGCTCTCATCTGGTGGAAGGCGGATCGCGCTACGGCGCCGCGGTTGGAGCGTGAGGGGTTGGCGGAGCTTGTCGCGACCGTCGAAACCGTCCAGCCACTCGCCGCCGAGCGCACCCTGCGCCTCGTCGTCGCCCCGCAGGACCCGGCCTTGCCGCGCCGGCTGCGCGTGACGATTCCGGAAGGGAAAGCGCCCGCGGGACTGACTCCCGGTGCCACCGTCCGCCTCCGCGCGTGGCTGATGCCGCCGGCGCCGATGGCGGCGCCGGGCGCCTATGACTTTGCTCGTGCCGCCTGGTTCCAGCGGATCGGCGGGACCGGCCGGGCGTTCGATCTCACCGTGACCGCGCCGGCATCGGCGCGAAGCTGGCACGCGACCATTGCCGACTGGCGTCAGCGCCTCGCCGCCCATGTGCGCAGCCGGCTCGGCGGCGGGGAAGGGGGAATCGCCGCCGCGCTCGCCACCGGCGACCAGTTCGGCATTTCCGAAGCGGATGCCGAGGCGATGCGCCGCTCCGGCCTTGCCCATCTGCTTTCGGTCAGCGGCCTCCATCTGACGGCGGTGGTCGGCGCGGCGATGCTGCTGACCCTGAAGCTGCTGGCGCTGAGCCCGATGCTCGCGCTGCGTTTCCGCCTTGTCCTGATTGCCGCCGCAGTCGGTGCGCTGGCGGGCGTCGCCTATACCCTGCTGACCGGCGCCGAGGTGCCGACGGTGCGGTCGTGCATCGCGGCGCTGCTCGTCCTCGCCGGCGTTGCGCTGGGCCGCGAGGCGCTCACCCTGCGCCTGGTTGCCGTCGGCGCGCTCGTCGTGCTCATTCTCTGGCCCGAATCACTGGTCGGGCCGAGCTTCCAGATGAGCTTCGCCGCGATCACCGCGATCGTCGCACTGCACGAAAACCCGCGGGTCCAGGCCTGGCTTTCTCGCCGCGACGAGGGCGGCCTCGCGCGCGCAGGGCGCTTCGTCTTCGGCCTCATTCTGACCGGGCTTGCGGTCGAGATCGCCCTGACACCGATCGCGCTGTTCCATTTCCACAAGGCCGGCCTCTACGGCGCGATGGCCAATGTCGTCGCCATCCCCCTCACCACCTTCGTCATCATGCCGCTCGAGGCGCTGGCACTCCTCTTTGACACGATTGGCCTTGGCGCGCCGTTCTGGTGGCTGACCGGCCAGGCCCTCTCGCTCCTGCTCGGGCTCGCCCATACCACTGCCGGCGCGCCCGGCGCGGTCGCCCTGCTTCCCGCCATGCCGCGCGGCGCCTTCGCGCTGATCGTGGCCGGAGGCTTGTGGATCTGCCTCTGGCGCACGTGCTGGCGCCGCTGGGGCCTCGTACCGGTCGGGATCGGCGCGATCTGGGCACTGGCCACCCCCGCGCCCGACCTTCTCGTTACCGGCGACGGCCGGCACCTCATGGTGCGCGATGCCGCGGGGCGGCTCGCCTTGCTTCGCCCGCGTGCCGGCGACTATGTCCGCGACACGTTCGCCGAGCTGTCCGGAGCGGAACCCGACTTTCTCGATCTGGACCGTTTCCCCGCCGCCGCCTGCAGCGTGGACCTTTGTACCGCCCATCTCGATCGCGGCGGGCGGCGCTGGCGGCTCCTCGCCACCCGGACCCGCCATTTCGTGACGTGGGACGCGATGATCCGCGCCTGTGCCGAGGCCGACATCGTCGTCTCCGACCGGTTGCTGCCGCGGGCCTGCCAGCCGCGCTGGCTGCGCGCCGACCGCGCCTTCTTGCGCCGCACCGGCGGCCTTGCCATCAGCCTCGGATCGAATCCCCGCGTCGTCACCGCCGCGGGCGAGGCGGGTCGCCACCCCTGGGCGCCCGCGAACTGAGAGATCCGGCATGCTGATTCGCCGCTACCATTCCGCCGACGCGCCGTCCGTCTGGGCGATCCTCGAGGCGGCGATTCGCGGCGGCGATGTGTTCGCCCTGCCGATGGATATGGCAGAGGCCGAAGCGGTGGCCCACTGGTGCGGCCCGGACCGGGAAACCTTCGTGGCCGAAGAGGGGGGCCGGATCGTTGGCACCTATTACATTCGGCCGAACCAGATGGGCGGGGGTGCCCATGTCGCCAATGCCGGCTATGCCACCGCCCGCGACGCCGGCGGGCGCGGCGTTGCTCGCGCGATGTGCCTCGATTCGCTGGACGCAGCCGCCGGGCGCGGCTTCAGGGCGATGCAGTTCAACTTCGTCGTCGCCAGCAACGCGCGCGCGGTGCGGCTTTGGGAAAGCTGCGGCTTCGACATCGTCGGCCGCCTGCCCGGCGCCTTCGCCCATCCGCGCCTCGGCGACGTCGATGCGCTCGTGATGTTCCGCACATTATGACCGGCTTCACGCTCCGCAAGGCCGTCGCGGCCGACCTGCCGGCGCTCCGGGCCCTGATGGCGCGCGCCATTGGCGAGCTGCAGCGGGGATTTCTGTCCCCCGGGGAAATCGCCGCCAGCCATGCCGTCATGGGTCTCGACACCCAGCTCGTCGCCGACGGCACCTACTGGCTGGCCGAGGGGGAGGGTGACGCCATCGCCGGCTGTGGCGGATGGAGCCGGCGGCGCACGCTGTACGGCGGCGATCACAGCACGAAACTGCGCGACGCGGCGCTGCTCGATCCCGTCGTGGACGCTGCGCGCATCCGCGCGATGTACACGCACCCCGATTTCGCCCGCCGTGGCGTCGGCCGCCTCGTCCTCGGCGCCTGCGAGGGGGATGCCGCGTCCGCCGGCTTCCGCCGCTTCGAGTTGATGGCGACCCTTGCCGGCGAGCCGCTCTACCGCGCCTGCGGCTATTTCCCGATCGAGCGGATCCGGTCGGATCCCGTCGATGGCGTGGCGGTGCCGCTGATCAGGATGGGCAAGGCGATCTGAGCCCCCGCGCCGGCTGGCGCCGGTTCCTGGCTTGGGGTAAGCGGGCGGCCGGGGGCTCAGCCCGAAAGGAGCGTTTCTCATGGCCGTTGCCAAGACTATCGAAATCACGTCCGGATCGCCCGAGGGCATCGAGACCGCGGTCCGCGAGGGCGTCGCCAAGGCGGCGGAAACCGTGAAGAACATCGAGGGTGTGTGGATCAAGGACACCAAGGCGGTCGTGCGCGACGACGCGATCACCGAATGGCGGGTGACGCTCGCCATCACCTTCATCGTCGGCTGAGGCGGCGTGGCCGGGCGGCGACCGTTTGCTGCCCGGATATGCGCGTTTCGCATGACGGTTCTGCCGGCTTGCCGCTAGGGACGGCGGATGGCCCGTAGCATCGTCATCATCACCGGCGCCGGCATCTCCGCCGAGTCGGGCCTTGCCACCTTCCGCGGCCCGGAAGGGCTGTGGGAGGGGCATCGCGTCGAGGACGTGGCGACGCCCGAGGCGTTCGCGCGCGATCCGGAACTGGTCCAGCGCTTCTACGACGCGCGGCGCGCCAATCTGAAGACGGTGATGCCCAATGCGGCGCATGCGGCGCTGGCCCGGCTCGATGCCGAATGGCCGGGCGATCTCCTCATCGTCACCCAGAATGTCGACGACCTGCACGAGCGCGCCGGCGCGAGCCGCGTGCTGCACATGCATGGCGAGCTCAAATCCGCCTGGTGCCTCGGCTGCGACGCGCGGACGCGTTGGGAGGAGGATCTCGGCGATCACCCTCTCTGCCCGGAATGTGGCAGGGGCGCGCGCCTCCGTCCCGATATCGTCTGGTTCGGCGAGATGCCTTATGGGATGGAGCGGATCGACCGGGCGCTGATGGAGGCCGACCTGTTCGTCTCGATCGGCACTTCGGGTGCGGTCTATCCCGCTGCCGGCTTCGTCCAGACTGCCCGCTACTGCGGGGCGCGGACGCTGGAGATGAACCTGGAGCCAAGCCTTGGCAGTTTTCATTTTCACGAAAGCCGGACGGGCAAGGCGGGCGCGCTGGTGCCGGCATGGGTCGAGGAGATACTGGGATGATCGAGGGAAGCTGCCATTGCGGCGCGGTTCACATCACCGTGCCGGAGGTGCCGGCCGACCTCGGCAGCTGCAATTGCTCGCTGTGTCGGCGCATCGGCGGGCTTTGGGGCTATTACCGGCCGGACGAGGTCTGCGTGAGCGATCCCGACGGACGGCTCGTGGGCTACGTCCAGGGCGACGCGACGCTCACCACCTGGCATTGCGCGCAGTGCGGCTGCACCACCCACTGGTCGCCGCGCGACCCCGCCTATGAGCGGATGGGCGTCAACCTGCGCCTGTTCGACCCGGCGGTCTGGGAGCCGTTGCCGCTCCGGCTGATCGACGGCGCGAGCTGGTAGGGCTCACTCCACCCAGTCCAGCCCGATCTCCTGATAGAGGCCGCGATCCTCCTCCCATTTCGGGTTCACCTTGACGTGGAGGAAGAGGTGGACCTTGCGGCCGAACATGGTCGCGAGCTCGGCCCGCGCCGCGGCGCCGATCGCCTTGATGCGGGCGCCGCCCTTGCCGAGAATGATCGCCTTCTGGCTGTCGCGACCGACCAGGATCTGCTGGTGGATGGCGACCGAGCCGTCCTTGCGTTCCTCATATTTCTCGGTCTCGATCGCGCTCGCATAAGGCAGTTCGTTGTGGAGCTGCAGATAGAGCTGCTCGCGGGTCACTTCGGCCGCCATCATCCGGTCGGTCGCGTCGGAGACCTGATCCTCCGGGAAATGCCACGGCCCTTCCGGCATGCGCGCCGCCAGCGCCGCCTTGAGGTCCGCGAGGCCATCCCCGGTCGCCGCCGAGATCATGAAAATCTCCTCGAACGCGGCGCGGCCGTCGAACTGGGTGGCGAGGGCGAGAAGTTCCCCCTTTTTCACAAGATCGACCTTGTTGAGGATCAGCAGCTTCGGCTCCGGCCGGTCCTTCAGGCGATCGAGCAGGTCGGTGACGCCGCGCTTCAGGCCGCTCGATGCATCGACGACGAGCGCGATCAGGTCCGCGTCCTGCGCGCTGCCCCACGCGGCGGCGACCATTGCCCGGTCGAGCCGGCGCTTCGGCTCGAAGATGCCGGGCGTGTCGGTCAGCAGGATCTGGCTCTCGCCCGCGATCGCGATGCCCATCAGGCGGACCCGGGTGGTCTGCGCCTTGGGCGTGACGATCGCGACCTTCTGCCCGACCAGCGCATTGACCAGGGTCGACTTGCCCGCATTGGGCGCGCCGACCACCGCGACGAAGCCGCAGCGTTCGCTCATCGTCTTGCTCTCATCGGCGCGGCCTTTGCCGAAAACCGTCTTGAACGCAAGGAACGGGAGGCCGCGCCGATTCCGATCATGCATCTGATCGCCGGGGAGAGCGGAAGATGACCGAAGGGGAAGCAATACGGTTCGTCGAAGCGTTCACCGCCGCATGGCGGACGCGCGACCCTGCAGCGTTCGAGACACTGTGGCATGCGGACGGCGTGCTGCGCTGGCCGTTCACAGACCGGACGATCGCCGGCGCGGAGATCGGGCGGCTGAACGGTTTCGTGGCGACCCATGCGCCGGACCTCGTCTGGACGCTGATCGGCTGGACCTGGCGCGATGATGTCGTGGTCATCGAATGGGAGAATCGCCGGGAGGTGGCCGGGACGCAGGTCAGCTGGCGGGGCGTCGACAAGTTCACGCTGCGAGAGGGGCGGATCGCCGAGGAACGGGTCTATGCCGACACGGCGCCCCTCCGCGCAGCCTATAGCGGCGAGCCGCCCGCGCAGCTGATCCCGTTCTGACGTCAGCGCGCGAGACTGCCCAGCAGCGCTTTGGCCGCCTCGGTTTCCGCTTCCTGCTTGGAGAGGCCCTGGCCGGTCGCGGCGCCGAGGCCGTTGACGCTCACCTCGACGGTGAAGCGCCGGGCGTGGTCGGGGCCGCTCGTCTCGACGATGCGATATTCGGGCGGACGGCGGCGCTGGGCGGCGGTCCATTCCTGCAGCGCGGCCTTGGGATGCTTGGGCGGCGCGGAGAGGCGGTCGACGCGATCGGCCCAGGCGTTGCGGACGAAGGCCTGTGCGGCCTCGAAACCGGCATCGAGATAGAGCGCGCCGATCAGCGCCTCGACGATGTCGCCGAGCACATTGTCGCTGCGGAACACCCCGTCGTCGATCGCCTGCTTGCCGAGACGGATATGCGGCTGGGCGCCGAGTCCGCGGGCGATCTCCGCGCAGACTTCGCCCGTCACCAGCGCGTTGAGGCGGTGGGAGAGTTTGCCCTCCGGCTCATTCGGATAGGTCTCGTAAAGCCAGCGCGCGACGATCAGGCCGAGCACGCGATCACCGAGAAATTCCAGCCGCTCGTAATTGGCCTCGCCGAAGCTGGCGTGGGTCAGCGCGCGCGCGAACAGGGCCAGATCCCTGGGCCGGTGGCCGGTCGCGCCTTCGATCCAGTTTGCGAGGTCCGTCATCAATAGGTCCTGGCGATCCGGCCCCAGCGCGCCGCGGTGAACCATGTCCAGGGCTTCAGCCACTCCGCCGAGCCGTCGGTCGACCAGAAGGCGATCGCCGCCTCGCCCAGAACGTTGTCGAGCGGCAGCAGCCCGACCCCGCCTTCGGCGGTGTCGAAGCGGCCGTCGAGGCTGTCGTCGCGATTGTCGCCCATCACGAGCAGGTGGCCCTCGGGAATGACGATCGGCGCGACATTGTCGCCGGGGCTGGTCCGGGTCTGGTCGAGCACCTCGTAGCTGCGGCCCTCCGGCAGCGTCTCGCGATAGCGCGGATAGGCGCAGATCGAGGTCCCGTCCGGGTTGTCGATCCGGCGCGCGCCGTCGCGGGCGACCGCACGGCACGGGCTGTTCGGGCTGATCGGCATGTTGAAATCGGCGATCCGCGCTCGCGGGATCGGGGTGCCGTTCAGGATCACGATGCCCTGACGCACCTCGACGGTGTCGCCGGGCAGGCCGATGACGCGCTTGACCAGGTCCTTGTCGGCCTCGACCGGATGGCGGAAGACGACGATATCGCCGCGGTCCGGCAGGCGGGAGAAGAGGCGCCCGTCGAAGCGCGCGAGGCCGAACGGGACCGAATAGCGCGAATAACCGTAGGGCCATTTCGTCACGAACAGATAGTCGCCGATCATCATGTTCGGCAGCATCGAGCCCGAGGGGATGCTGAACGGCGCGAAGATGAAGCTGCGCAGCACGATCGCGGCGAGGAAAAGGCCGAGGAAGAAGCGCAAGGTTTCCCACCATGTCTCCTGCCGTTTCGCGGGAGGCGCGGCGGGCTTTGGCTCGGCGAGGGCTTCGGACACGGGCTCGGTTTCCATCCGCCCCGCTTTCGCTTGGGGGCGGCGGACGGTCAAGCATTCAGAAGCAGGCGGCGACGAGGCCCGAAAGCCAGATCCAGGTCGCCTGCTGCCGCCAGGCCTCGAGCCCGATCAGCGCGACCGGCACAAGGACCAGCGGCGCGAGCCACGGCAGGGCCTTCTTCATGCCGGCTGCAGCCGCGCGACCGGCGTGTCGCGGATCGGCAGATGGACGATCGCCGCAAAGATGGCGAGCAGGATCGAGGCGCCCCACGCCCAGTCGTAATTGCCGCTGCGGTCGAAGAAATAGCCGGCCGCCCAGGCGCCGAAGAAGCTGCCGATCTGGTGGCTGAGGAAGACGATGCCGTAGAGCGTCGACAGGTAACGCACCCCGAACATCTGGCCGACCAGGCCGGAGGTCAGCGGCACCGTCCCGAGCCAGAGGAAACCCATTGCGCCGGCGAAGGCGAGGGCGGTGAACGGCGTCAGCGGCAGCAGCAGGAAGACGGCGATCACCACGCCGCGGGCGGCATAGAGGCCGCTCAGCACGTAGTTCTTGCGCCAGACGTCGCCGGACAGGCCGAACAGGTAGGAGCCGAAGATGTTGAACAGGCCGACCAGCGCCAGCGCGCTGGCGCCGATGCCCAGGCCCAGCCCCTTGTCGTCGAGATAGGCCGGGAAATGGGTGGCGATGAAGGCGATGTGGAAGCCGCAGACGAAGAACCCGGCATTGAGGAGCCAGTAGCTCCGGTGGCCGGCAGCTTCGGACAAGGCGTCCTTCAGCGACTGGCGCGGGCCCTCCTGCGCGGCGCCGTCCGGCTTGCCGGCGACGCCGATCGCCAGCACGGCGCAGATTGCGACCAGGCCGGACAATGCGATGAGGGCGAGGCGATAGCCAAGCTCGGTGAGCAGCATCTGGGCGGCCGGGACGACGAGGAACTGGCCGAGCGAGCCGCCGGCGGTGACGATGCCGAAGGCGAGGCCGCGCCGCTCGGCGGGGACGACGCGGCCAACCGCGCCGAGCACGACGACGAAGGTGGTCGCGGCCAGCCCGACGCCGGTGAGGAAGCCGAAGGTCAGATGGAGGCCGATCGCACTGCCGATCCACGCGGCGCCGATCAGGCCGGCGACATAGACGAGGGTGCCGAAGAACACGACGCGGCCGGCGCCATGGCGATCGCCCAGTGCGCCGATGAAGGGCTGGGCGAGACCGAAAACGAGGTTGCTGAGCGCCATGGCGAGGCCGAAGCCCTCGCGGCCGATGCCGAGCGAGACGCTCATCGGCGGCAGGAACAGGCCGAACGCCTGCCGCACGCCCATCGCCAGGGTGACGATGAAGGCCGCGCAGGCGATGACGATCCACGGACGCTTCATACGGTTCAGGGACGAGAAAATGCTCATGAGCGCAGCGTCTCCACGCGATCGAGAATGGAAAAGAGGGCGTCACGATCGGGCCCGAGGGCTTCTTCGACCCGCGCCTGCGCCGTCAGCCAGTAAGGCTCCGCCGCTTCGATGGCCTCACGCCCCTTGTCGGTCAGGCTGACGATGCGGGCGCGCTGGTCGGCGCCCGGGCATGAGGTGATATGACCGGTTTTCTCGAGCGGCCCCAGGGTGCGGTTGAGTGTCGTCCTGTCATGTCCCGTGGCCGCGGCGAATTCGGTCAGCGAACTGGGTCCGGCGCGCCCGAGCATGCGCAGCAGCGAGAATTGCACGACGCTGAAGCCGGAGGGTGCCAGCGCTTCGTCATAGATCGCGGTGATGACCCGCGTCGAACGCCGGAGCTTGCCGCAGGCGCAGGAGGTTTCGAGCATTTACGTGCAAATACACGTGGCAAATCAAAATGCAACTGGCGAAACCGGCGGGAGGCTAGGCCCCGGGGCGCTCCACGAAGGTCGGTTCGTAGGCGACCGGGAAATTGATCGAGCGCGCGATGAAGCAATATTGGTGGACGTCGTTGTGGAGGGCGGCGGCCTTTTCGAGGTCTGCGCCGGGCTCGACCTCAATGCGCGGGCGGAGCGTGGCACTGAGGAAGCGGCCGGCGCCGTTCGGCGCGGTTTCGCCGATCGCCACCGGGTCGTCCTGGTAGGAATGAACGACGATGCCGGCTTTGCAGGCCAGGTGCAGATACCAGAGCATGTGGCAGGCCGAGACGGTCGCCAGCATCAGATCCTCGGGATTGGGCAGGGTCGGGTCGCCACCGAGCAGCGGATCGTTCGAGCAATGGACGACCGGCTTTCCCGGGGTCGCGATGTCCCAGGTGCGCGCATAGCCGCGATAGCGTCGCGTGCCTTCGCCCTCGTTGCCCGTCCAGGCGATCCGCGCGGAATATTCGTGCTCCATTGCCCTGTTTCCTCCGGCCGACTCAGTATGTATACATGTATACAAAGACTGAGGGACGGGAGTCGATGGTTCCGCGAAAAATATTCGAGCTGCTCCGGTCGGAGATCGTGCAGGGCGCGCTGCCGCCGGGTGCCGAGCTCAGGCAGGAGGAGCTGGCCGCCCGGTTCGGCGCGAGCCGCATTCCGGTGCGGGAGGCGCTGCGTCTGCTCGAGGCCGAGGATCTGGTCGCGTTCGGGCCGAACCGCAGTGCCTGTGTGGTCGCGCTTTCGATCGACGAGGTGGATGAGATATTCCACCTGCGGCTGCTGCTGGAGACCGACTGCCTTACGCGGGCGGCCGGGAGGATGAGCGAATCGGACCTGGCGCTGATCGAGCGCGCGCGCCGCCGCGCCGAGATCGATGCCGGGACGAACGGCTGGTCGGACAGCGACATGGCGTTTCACGCGGCACTCTACGCGCCGGCGGACCGCCCGCGGCAGATCGCCCTCATTCGACGCCTGCGCATGACCAGCGAACTGCAGGCCCCGGCCTACCAGCGCCTGCCGGGCGAGACCGCGCGCTGGCTGGCCGACCATATGGCGATTGTCGAAGCATGCCGCGTGCGCCGCACGGACGACGCCGTCGCCATCCTGCGCGACCATATCGAGGGCGCGCGCCGGATCGTGCTCGACGCGATGCGAAGCTGATCCCGGGTCGATTGCTTTCCCGCCGCGTCGCCCTAGATAGGCGCGGGCGGGGCGCCCGGAGGATGATATGGACGAAGCCTGGTCGGCAGTCGAACATGCCGAAACGAAGACCCTCGAGGCGCTGTTCGCCGCCGAACCCGACCGACTGGCGCGCCTGACGATCGACGAGGCGGGCATCCGCTTCGATTTCGCCAAGACCCACCTCTCCCGTTCGGAGATCGACGCCTTCGTGAAGCTCGCCGAGGCGGCCGACCTTGCCGGCCGCCGAGACGCGCTGTTCGCCGGTGACATCGTCAATGCGACCGAGGGCCGCGCCGCCGGGCACACCGCCGAGCGCGGGGAAGGGGCGCCGGAGAGCGTCGCGCGCGCGCGCCGGCTCCATGCCCGGATGCGCACCCTGATCGACGCGATCGAGGCGGAGGCGTTCGGGCCGGTCCGTCACATCCTCCATATCGGCATCGGCGGCTCGGCGCTGGGCCCCGAGGTCCTGGTCGATGCTCTGGGGCGGGATGCGGGGCGCTACGATACCGCCATCGTCTCCAACGTCGACGGATCGGCGCTGGAGGCGGCGGTCGCCGGCTTCGATCCGCACAGCACCTTGCTGGTCATCGCATCGAAGACCTTCACGACCACCGAGACGATGCTGAATGCGTCCTCGGCGCTGGCCTGGATGGAGGAGGGCGGGGTCGAGGATCCGCTCGGCCGGGTGATCGCACTGACGGCCAGCCCGGAGAAGGCACTGGAGTTCGGCGTCGACGAGACCCGGATATTGCCGTTCTCGGAGAGCGTGGGCGGGCGCTATTCGCTCTGGTCGTCGATCGGCTTTCCGGCGGCGCTGGCGCTCGGCTGGGACGCCTTCGAAAGCCTGCTCGAGGGCGCGGCGGCGATGGACCGCCATTTCCGGCTGGCGCCGCTCGAGCGCAACGCGCCGGTGCTCGCCGCGTTCGTCGACCGCTATTATGCCGATGTCCGCGGCGCCGAGACCCGGGCCGTCTTCGCCTATGACGAGCGGCTGCGGCTGCTGCCGCCCTATCTCCAGCAGCTGGAGATGGAATCGAACGGCAAGTCGGTGCGGATCGACGGGTCGCCGGTCGGCCGTGCCAGCGCTGCGATCACCTGGGGCGGTGTCGGCACCGACGCGCAGCATGCCGTCTTCCAGCTCCTTCACCAGGGCACCCATCTCGTGCCGGTCGAGTTCGTCGCCGCGATCGAGCCGGGCGACAATCTCGATCCCGAGCATCACAGCCAGCTCCTGATCAACTGCTTCGCGCAGGGCGCCGCGCTGATGGCCGGGCGGGGATCGGAGGATCCGCATCGTACCTATCCGGGCGACCGGCCTTCCACGACCATCCTGCTCGATCGTGTCGATGCGCGGACGCTGGGCGCGCTGATCGCCTTCTACGAGCATCGCGTGTTCGCCAATGCCGCCCTGCTCGGCATCAACCCGTTCGACCAGTTCGGCGTCGAACTGGGCAAGGATGTGGCGAAGGCGCTGGACGGGGATGAGGCAATGGACTTCGACCCTTCCACTGAAGCCCTGATCGCCCGCGCTTTTGGAGACCTGCCAGAATGACCAAGACCTATGATTATGACCTGTTCGTGATCGGCGCCGGATCGGGCGGCGTGCGCGCCTCGCGCGTCGCGGCCGCCCACGGTGCGCGGGTGGCCGTGGCCGAAGAGTTCCGGGTCGGCGGCACCTGTGTGATCCGCGGCTGCGTGCCGAAGAAGCTGCTCGTCTACGGCGCCCATTTCGCCGAGGATCTGCAGGATGCCCGCCGCTTTGGCTGGGAGGTCGGCGACTGCACTTTCAACTGGCCCACGCTGCGCGACAACGTCCTTGCCGAGGTCGAGCGGCTGGAGGGCATTTACGGGGAGATCCTGGAACGCCACAAGGTCGAGGTCATCGAGCAGCGCGCCACCGTCAGCGGCCCCAACGAGGTGACGCTCGCCGACGGCACGAAGATCAGCGCCGGCACCATCCTGATCGCCACCGGCGCGCATCCGGTCATTCCGGATGTGCCGGGCGCCGAACACGGCATCACCTCCAACGAGGTCTTCCATCTGGCGGAGGTGCCGAAGCGGATCGTGATCGCGGGCGGCGGCTATATCGCCAACGAATTCGCCGGCATTTTCCACGAATTCTCGTGCCACGTGACCCTGGTCAACCGCGGCGACCGCATCCTGCGCCACTATGACGAGCAGATCCGCGACCGCCTGCTGCAGATCTCGCTGATGAAGGGCATGGAGTTCAAATTCAACGCGCCGTTCGAAAGGATCGAGAAGCAGGCGGATGGTACGCTGAAGGTTTTCCTCGCCGGGCAGGATCCGATCGAAACCGATCTCCTGCTCTGGGCGGTTGGGCGGTCGCCGAACACGACCAGTCTCGGCCTCGAGACGGCGGGCGTGGACCTCGGCAGGAACGGCGCGATCCTGGTCGACGACGACAACCAGTCCTCGGTGCCGTCCATCTATGCAATCGGCGACGTCACCGACCGGGTCCAGCTCACCCCGGTCGCGATCCGCGAGGGCCAGGCCTTTGCCGACACGGTGTTCGGCGGCAAGCCGACCCGGGTCGACTATGCGAACATCCCCTCGGCCGTGTTCAGCCATCCGCCGATCGCCGGGGTCGGGATGACCGAGAGCGAGGCACGCAACAAGCTGGGCTCGTCAAAGACCTATACGTCCGACTTCCGCCCGATGAAGAACGTGCTCGCCGGCCGCAACGAGCGCTCGCTCTACAAGCTCGTCGTCGACGAGAGCAACGACAGGGTGGTCGGCATCCACATGATCGGTCCCGATGCGCCCGAAATCCTCCAGGCCGCGGCGATCGCGGTGAAGGCGGGCCTCACCAAGGCCCAGTTCGACGAGACGATCGCGCTGCATCCGACGATGTCGGAGGAACTGGTGCTGATGCGCTAGGGGATCGCAGCGCCAGTACCACGTTCGTTCATTGTCGGGATCGAAGCGGTCCAGCCTGTCCGGCGCATTGCGGTCGGGCCGGCAATCCGGCAAATACAGGGCGTCCGAACCTCCGCTCAACCCGGATCAGTCGTCGCTCCGTTCGAAGCGCGCCCGCGCCGGGCCGTCAGGGCCCCGCAGCACGAGCGCCACGACCCGCCCGTTGCTGAGCTCCGCCTCCAGGCGCATGGCAGGATCATCGTCCAGTGCGAAGTTGTGGCCCCCGAGAGGAATCAGCGCGATTGGGGCACTTCTGCCCAACCGCGCATGGAGCCGGCCATTCTCGACGATCAGGCGCGGCTCACCGTAAACGCCTGCATACGCGGTGAGGGGGAGAGCCGGGGTGCGTCGTTCGTTGCGCGCTGCGATGCTCTCCGCAATGGCTTCGAGCCGACTACGGGCTTCCAGGGAACCGGCGGCGAGGCGGCGAAGCGCGTGAACGGAGGCGACATCGAGCGCGGTCTCGACAGGCGCCTGGATGGTCGGCGCGTGGCCTGCGGCCTCCCAGTCCCGGCCGGTGGAAGCCAGCACGGCGCGACCCACCGAGACGCTCAGCACGAACTGCCCGCCGATCGGCACCAGCGCGTTGCGGAAGCCGGCTCCGGCCGTCGTCTCGCCGACGAGTTCGCCGATCCGATAGCCGGCGACATGACCGGTAAACTCTTCGGCTGCGGAGCCGGTGCGGCCGCTGATGAGCACGTAAAGCGGTTTTCCGACCATCCGCCCCGCAGGGAGTTCGGCCAGCGTCGAAAGGCGGTCGGGCGAAGCCACGCCGTTCATGTAGAAGGTCACCAGCGGCCGGTCCGGCGGCAGGAAGTGGCTGATCATATATTGCACGGCGAGCGGGCTGCCGCCGCCGTTGCGACGCAGATCGATGATCGCCGCGTCGCCTCCGGCAAGGAAGCGCATCGCCAGGTCGAGCGCTGCGGCGCTCTCGGCTCCGGCCCAGGTGAATCCGTCGCAGGCGAGATAGCGGATGTTGCCGGGCAGCACCCGCATCCCGGTCAGCCCGTGATTGTTGCCGCGCGCCAGCCGCAGGAACGCTTCGGGATCGGGCGCGCCGCCGCCGGGGCGGGAGATCAGCGCAGCCTGCTCCGGATTGTAGCTGAAGCCGAGATGGCGGTCCCGGCCGACCCGGGCGAGGTCGGCATTGATCCGTTCGGCCAGCACCACCGGATCGCGAACGCCGTAGCGGCCCGAGCTCAGCCCCTCCGCCAGCACCGCGTCGAGCGCCGGTCGCCGCTCCGGCAGCACATAGGTCTCGGCAATGGCGCGGCGGACATCGGCGACCGCCGCTGCGGGATCGACCAGGGTGCTCGCCGCCGCCGGGCGGGGTGCGGGCTGGGCGTTCGCCACCGCCGCCGACAAGCTCAACGCAATCAGCAAGCCCGCGCGGCGCATGTCCGTCTCCATTCCGGTTCGCCTCTCTTATCACTCGGCCCCGCCGGCGTTTTCTGCAGACCGCCGAAATGCTGGCCGAGCAGGTCGGGCGGTCGCCCTCGGCCGTGGCGCGGCGGCTCCGGCGGCTGCGCGCGACCGGCGCGGTCGTCGCCGACACCGCCATCGTCTCGGACGCCGCGGCCGGCCATCCGCTCTCGGCGATCGTTCATCTCCAGCTCGAACGCCACGCGCCGCAGGAGGGCGATCGGCTGCGTCGCCGTCTGGTCGCCAGCCCGAACGTCCAGCTCTGTCTCGATATATCCGGGGGCTTCGACATCATGCTGCTCGTCGTTGCCGCCGACATGGCCGCCTACAATGAGTTCGCCGACGATATGCTGGCCGGCCATCCCGCCGTCCGCCGCTTCGAAAGCACGTTCATCAAGAAGCGCACCAAGGCGACGCTGGCGGTTCCGCTCCGCCTCTGACACGCGGACTCGCGCGGGGATCGCGCCTGCCCTAACAGACTCGCCATGACCTCGGACGTCCTTGTCATCGGCGCCGGCCATAACGGCCTTGCCTGCGCTTTCTACCTCGCCCGCAGCGGGCTCAAGGTGACGGTGCTGGAGTCCCGCGCCGTCGTCGGCGGGGCAGCGGTGACCGAGGAATTCCATCCCGGCTTCCGCAACTCGACTGCGAGCTACACGGTGGGGCTGCTGAACCCGACCGTCATCCGCGACATGCGGCTGTACGAGCACGGTCTCAAGGTCGTGCTGCGCAAGATCGACAACTTCCTGCCGACCTTGGGACCCGACTATCTGCTTGCGGGCCGTGGCGGCCTGACGAAGCGGGAGATCGCGCGCCATTCGCCGGCCGATGCGGAAAATTATGACGCCTATTCGGCGGCGCTCGAGGCGGTGGTCGGGGTCGTGCGGCAGTGGCTGCTGAAGGCGCCGCCCAATGCGGGGGGCGGTCTTTCGGACCTGCTCGCCCTGCTGAAGCTCGGCGGCGGGGTCGGGCGGCTCGGGATCGAGGACCAGCGCCGGATCGTCGACTTCTTCACCAAGTCCGCGGCCGACGTCCTCGGCCGCTATTTCAGCCACGAACTGGTGCAGGCGCTGTTCGGATTCGACGCCGTGGTCGGCCATTATGACAGCCCGTACAGCTCCGGCTCGGCCTATGTGCTGCTCCACCACGTCTTCGGCGAGGCGGCGGGCGTGGAAGGCGCCTGGGGGCACGCGATCGGCGGCATGGGCGCGATCACCCAGGCCATGGCGAAGGCCTGCCAGGAGAAGGGTGTAGAGATCGTTCTTGATACACCGGTCGAGGAGATCATCGTCGAGCGGGGCAGGGTGGCCGGGGCCGTCGTCGGCGGCCGGACCTGGCGTGCCAAGGCCGTGGCGGCGGGCGTGAACCCGAAGCTGCTGTTCACCCGGTTGCTGCCGGATGGCGTGGTGGCGCCCGAGATCGAACGGCGCATGGCGCATTGGGGGAGCGAATCCGCGACGTTCCGGATGAACGTCGCGCTGTCCGGGCTGCCGCGCTTCACCTCGCTGCCGGAGCCGGGCGACCATATGACCGCCGGCATCATCATCGCGCCATCGCTCGGCTATATGGACCGGGCCTACCTCACCGCGCGCACCGGGGGCTTCTCGAAAGAGCCGGTGGTCGAGATGCTGATCCCCTCGACGCTCGACGACAGCCTCGCGCCCGCCGGAAGCCATGTCGCCAGCCTGTTCTGCCAGCATTTCCCCTATGGCGTGCCGGGCGGCTGGGACGCGCGGCGCGACGAGGCGGCGGATGCGATCATCGCGCATGTCGATCGCTACGCACCGGGCTTCGCGCAGAGCGTCGTCGGCCGGCTGGCGCTTTCGCCGCTCGATCTGGAGCGCCGCTTCGGATTGATCGGCGGCGACATCTTCCACGGCAAGATGGGGCTTGACCAGCTCTTCTCGAACCGGCCGATGCTCGGCCATGCCGACTATCGGATGCCGCTTCCCGGCCTGTATCTGTGCGGCTCGGGCGCCCATCCGGGTGGCGGCGTCACCGGCGCGCCGGGGCACAATGCCGCGGCGGCGATCCTCAAGGACCGGCGCAAGCTCAGGCTGTAGCCAGCGCGCTCCGGATTACGCGGGCGTAGATGCGTTGCAGCGCGTGGATATCGTCGACTGCCGCCGCTTCGTCGAGCTTGTGCATGGTCGCGTTGGGCAGGCCGAAATCGACCACCGGGCAGAGTGCGATCAGGAAGCGGCCGTCGGAGGTGCCGCCATAGGTGGTGAGCTGCGGCGTGACGCCGGTCTCCGCCTCGATCGCGGCGCGGACGATGTCGTAGATCGGGCCGGCGGGCGTGAGGAAGGCCTCGCCCGAAATCTTCGCCTCGACCGTCGCGCCCGGCGCGGCGGCCTCGGCGGTGCGCCGCACCAGTTCGACGAGGTCGGCGCCGCGCTGGAGATTGTTGAAGCGGATGTTGAGCTGCGCCCGGGCGGCGCCGGGGATGACGTTGGTCGCCTGGCTCGACGTCCCGACCGCAGTGATTTCGAGGTTCGAGGGCTGGAAGGCGTCGTTGCCGTCATCGAGACGGATCGCCTCCAGCGCGTCGATCACCCGGGCGAGCTTCGGCACCGGATTGTCGGCGCGGTGGGGATAGGCGACGTGGCCCTGCACGCCGGGGATCGTGATCCACAGGTTGACCGAGCCGCGCCGGCCGATCTTCACGACGTCGCCGAGCCGCGCCTCGCTGGTCGGCTCGCCGATCAGGATCATGTCGGGGCGGATGCTGCGGGCCGCCATCCAGTCCATGATCGCCGGCGTGCCGAACGTCGCCGGGCCTTCCTCGTCGCCGGTGATGATCAGGCTGAGCGTGCCCGGATGATCCCTCACGTCCGCGCAGGCGGCCGCGAACGCAGCGATGCTGCCCTTCATGTCGACCGCGCCGCGCCCGTGGAGAAGGCCGCCGCGGATGTCCGGCGCGAACGGATCGCTCGCCCAGCCTTCGCCGGGCGGCACCACGTCGAGATGGCCGGCAAAGCCGAAATGCGGCCCGCCGGACCCGCGTGTCGCGAAGAGATTCTCGACCGGCCCGTCCGGTGCGTCGCCCGCGACGAAGCGATGCACCTCGAACCCGAGCGGCTGGAGTGCCGCTTCCAGCACGTCGAACACCGCGCCGGAGGCCGGGGTGATGCTGGGACAGGCGATCAGGCGCTCCGCCAGCGCCACCGGGTCGATACTTGTCATGTCCGTCGCCTACAGAATTTCTACGCAATGGACATCCACTCCGTTCGCCCTGAGCTTGTCGAAGGGCTGTGCTTGTTCTTAGTCAGCAAGAAGGACAGGGCTTCGACAGGCTCAGCCCGAATGGTTCTGGAGGCCAGAAAAATGCCGAAGCTCGACCTCGACGCGATCGAACAGACCAACCGGACGACCTATCCGATGCCGTTTGCGGCCGGGATGGGCGGCCGGCATTTCCGCCGGCTGGCTCCCGCCGGGGGGCTGAGCCAGATCGGGGTCAGCCAGGTCGTGCTCGATCCGGGCGGCGTTTCGAGCCAGCGGCACTGGCACGAGGGCATCGACGAGTTCGTCGTGATCCTCTCGGGCGAGGCGATGCTCGTCGAGGACGGAGGCGAGACGCTGATGCGCGCCGGGGATTGCGCGACCTTTCCGAAGGACGTCCCCAACGGCCACCGCCTGATCAACCGCAGCGACCGGCCCTGCGTGTTCATCGCCGTCGATTGCCAGATCGGCGAAGGCGATTGCCATTACCCCGATGTCGACCTTCACTGGGAGGTCGCGAACGGGCGCTACACCCGCAAGGACGGCACGCCCTATTGAGCCGCCGGCACCCGGGTCGCCTGGATGTGCACCGCCTTCCAGACTCCGTCGATCCGGCGGAAGGTGTCGGCGAAACGGATGCGGGCGGCGAAGGGCTGTCCGTTCGCCGTCCCGCGCAAGACCACGTCGCCGCCGGCAACGCCGACATCCGGGCCGAGCGGCAGGAAATAGCGGTCTTCGGCCACGGCCGGCTCGTAATCCGTGCCCGGCTCCATCCAGCCGGCGATGAATTCGGCGCGGCTCTGGCGGACGCCGTTGCTGCCCACGAAGATCAGGTCGTCGGTGGTCATCGCCTCGATCGCGGCGCGGTCCTGTTCGATCTGGGCGGTGTCGAACCGGTCGGCGATGTCGCGCAGGACCTCCTGCGAGACGTTTTCGGCAAAAGCGGGCGCGGAGAGGGAGCAGGCGGCGAGCAGGGCCAAGACGAGCTTCATGTGACGGGGGCCTCATATTGTTCGATCACCCAGGGCTCCTCCTGCGCCGCATCGATCCACTCCTTCATCCAGGCATGGTCGAGGATCGTTTCCATATAGGCAGCGGCGAAGCGGGGGACGGGGATCGAATAGGTGACGAAACGGGTGACGACAGGGGCGAACATGATGTCGACCGCGCCGAAATCGCCGAACAGATAAGGGCCGCCGCTGCCGTGGCGCGCCCGGGCCTGCGCCCAGAGCTCCAGGATGCGGATGATCTCGGCCTTCACGGGTTCGCTCAACTCCGCCGTCGGAAACTGCTTGCGCACGTTCATCCCGCATTCGCGCCGCAAATTCGCGTAGCTCGAATGCATCTCGGCAGCCATCGAACGCGCCATGCCGCGCGCCGTTTCATCGCGCGGCCAGTAGCGCGCCTTGTCGGTCTTGTCGGCGAGCCATTCGATGATTGCGAGACTGTCCCAGATGACCGTCTGGTCGTCCCACAGGATAGGGACCTTGCCGCCGGACGGCGCAAATTCGTCGCCCTCCGTCCGCTTGTCCCAGTCCGCATCGAACATCGGGATGGTGATTTCTTCGAACGGCAGGCCGGACTGCCTGACCGCCAGCCAGCCGCGCAGCGACCAGGACGAATAGGCCTTGTTGCCGATGATGAGCTTGAGCAAGGCGTCGGTCCTTCCTTCCGTCATCCAGGATACGATCCGGGGTTCATGAACATGACCGGCGGAAACCTGCCGGCGCGGGCGTTCACGAATGCTGAACCGGGTCGGACGTGACGGCTAGCGAGTCAAAGTTCCGCCGCCTCTAGCACTGCCGTCCGCAGCCGGTCCATGCCCGTGCCCTTTTCGCTGGACGTGGCGATGATCTCGGGGTGGGCGGCGGGGTGGGTGCGTGCCGCCTCGGCAGTTTCGCGCGCCACCGCGTCGAGCTGGGTCGGCTTGATCTTGTCGGCCTTGGTGAGGACGATGTGATAACTGACCGCGGCATCGTCGAGCATCTTCATGACCTCGCGGTCGATGTCCTTGAGGCCATGGCGGCTGTCGATCAGCAGCAGGGTGCGCTTCAGCACCTGCCGGCCGCGCAGATAGTCGTTGACCAGATAACGCCAGCGCCGCGCCATGTCCCTCGGCGCCTTGGCGAAGCCGTAACCCGGCATGTCGACGAGCCGGAGCCGGGTCGGCGCGCCGACCTCGAAGATGTTGAGCTCCTGCGTCCGCCCCGGCGTGTTGGAGGTGCGCGCGAGGCCAGAGCGGTTGGTCAGCCGGTTGAGCAGCGAGGACTTGCCGACGTTGGAGCGGCCGGCGAAGGCGATCTCCGGCACGGTCGGATCAGGCAGGAACTTGAGCTCCGGCGCCGATTTCAGGAACGAGACCGGCCCGGAAAAGAGCTTCCGGGCCGCCTCGTCGAGCGTGGGTTCGCCGGTCACTGCTTGCGATTGCGCCGGGGCGCGGGCGCCGCCGGCTCCGGCGTCGGCGCTGCGCCGGCCGGCGCGTCCTTGAGCTGCGGATGGCGCAGGTAGAGCAGTTTCTGCTGGCCGATCGACAGGAGGTTGTTGGTGACCCAGTAGAGCTGCAGACCCGCGGCGAACGGCGCCATCACGAAGATCAGCACCCAGGGCATCAGCGCGAAGACCTGCTTCTGGACCGGATCCATCGGCGCCGGATTGAGCCGCATCTGCAGCCACATGGTGACGCCGACCAGGATCGGCAGGATGCCGATGATGAGGAAATGGGGCGGCGTGAACGGCAGGAAGCCGAACAGGTTGACCGGGGTCAGCGGATCGGCGGCGGAGAGGTCGCGGATCCAGCCGACGAAGGGCTGGTGGCGCATCTCGACCGAGAGCAGCAGCACCTTGTAGAGCGCGTAGAAGATCGGAATCTGCAGGAAGATCGGGAGGCATCCGGCGAGCGGATTGACCTTCTCCTCCTTGTAGAGCTTCATCATCTCTTCCTGCATCTTCGCCCGGTCGTCGGCGTAGCGCTCCTGGATCGCCTTCATCTTGGGCTGGACGACGCGCATCGCCGCCATCGAGGCGAACTGCTTCTGCGCGATCGGGAAGAGCAGCAGGCGGACGATGACCGTGAGGCCGATGATCGCCAGGCCGAAATTGCCGAGATGGATGAACAGCCAGTGGAGCAGCTTGAAGATCGGCTTCATGAACCATTCGAACCAGCCCCAGTCGATCGCCTTGTCGAGCCGGGTGCCGAGCGCGGCCGTATAGTCCGACAGCACCGCCTCTTCCTTCGCGCCGGCGAACAGGTGCGCGGTGGTGCGCAGGCCCTGGCCGGGCGGGACGATGGTCTGCTGCCGGCTCGAATAATCGGCCTGGAAGCTGTTGGTCTGGCTGTTGTGCCGGAACGCGGCCTCGATCTGCTGACCCTGGGCGGGAACGATCGCGGCCAGCCAGTATTTATCGGTGAAGCCGATCCAGCCGCCGCGGCTGTCGAAGCGCTGGGTGCCGGCTTCGGTGACGTCGCTCCAGTTGGAGCTGTAGTGGGCCGCGCCGTTGAACTCGCCGACCGGGCCGACATGGACGGTCCAGCTGTCCGGGTCGACGGACGGGCCGACCCGGCTGACCAGCGCGAAGGGCTGGGCCGCGACCGGCGCGGTGCCGCGGTTGAGCAGGCGCTGCTCGGCGGTGAACATATAGCCGTCGTCGACCGAGAGGCGGATCTGGAAGACCTGCCCCCGGCCGTTGTCCCAGCTCAGCGTCACCGGTGTCGTCGGGGTCAGCCTTGTGCCGCTGGCCTGCCAGACGGTGTCGGAATTGGGGGCGTTGAGACCCTGGCCGGTCCAGCCGAAGCCGCCGAAATAGGCGCCCGGCGCGCCGGCCGGGGAGAACAGGCGAACGGGCGGCGAGTTGCGCTCGATCGTCTCGCGCTGGGTGGTGAGGACGAGATCGTCGATTCGCGCGCCCCTGAGATTGATCGAGCCGGCGAGACGCGGCGTTTCGATCCGGATGCGCGGGGTTTCGCCGAGCACGATCTGCCGGCTGCGCATCGCGGCCGGGCTGTCGGCGGCGGGATCGGCCTGCGGCTGGGGGAGGGGGACCTGGCGGCCCTGCTCGGTCCTGGTCACCGGCGGGTTGGCCGCCGGAAACCAGGTTTCGGTCACGAAACCCCAGCCGATGAGCACGATCGCCGAGAGGACGATCGCCAGGATCATGTTCTTGTGATCAGTCACTTAAAGTCTCGCCCCTCACGGTACTGGGTCATGGCCGGATCCCCCCCAGGGGTGGCAGCGCAGCAGCCGCCTCAGGGCGAGCCAGCTCCCGCGCAGCGCGCCATAGCGGGAAAGCGCGGTGATTGCATAGGCCGAGCAGCTCGGCTGGTAGCGGCAGCTTGGCGGCAGGATGCGCGACGGACCCAGCTGCCAGCCCCGCGCGACCAGGATGAGGGCCCGGGCGATCATCGCGCGACCTTGCCGAGCGCGCGTTTCAGATCGGTGGCAAGCTCGGCGAAGGGCCGCTCGATCCCGCTGTTGCGGCCGATCAGGACGTGGTCGGCGCCGGGGATGCCGGCCTCGGGCAGGATCGCGCGGGCGAGCTCGCGGAAGCGGCGCTTCATCCGGTTGCGGACCACCGCATTGCCGACCTTCTTCGAAACCGTGAGGCCGAGCCGCATCGCTGGATCGCCGTCATCGCGCGGCCGGACGAGCAGGACGAAACCCGGCGTCGGCGCGCGCCTCCCGCCGTTCGCGGCCAGGAATTCCGCGCGGCGGGTAAGCTTTTCGATCGGTGCTGCTACGCGGACAGCTTCTTGCGGCCGCGGGCGCGGCGCGCGGTCAGGACCTTGCGGCCCCCGACGGTCGCCATCCGGGCGCGGAAGCCGTGCCGGCGCTTGCGCACGAGATTGCTCGGCTGGAAGGTGCGCTTCATCGCTCATTCCTCGTAAATCAGGTCGAATGAAAAGGGCCGCCCGAAGGCGGCCTCGTTGAAGGGGCCGATACGGAAGGGGCGACACAAAGTCAATTGCCGGTCTCAACCTCGTCCGCCTCGTCCGGTTGCCGCAGCTCCTCGCGCCGCCGGGCGCTCTCGCGGCGCATGCTCCAGTCGGTCCAGCGGCCCTTGTTCGGATGGCGGCGCTTGAACCGCACATAGCGGCGCTTCGCCCATTCGCTGTATTTGAGGACGAGTCCGGCGCCGATCGCAAAGACCACGACGCCGCCCGGCCCCGGAATGATCCCGACGAACGGCGACGCGGCGATGAACAGGCAGCCCAGCAGGAAGAGGCATTGCCTGACGAGTGGATTGCGTCCCCAGGCCAGCCATCTTTGTCTTGGGCTCATCCTGCTCATCTGGGGGTTCGCTTCGCGAAGTCAAATCGCGATCGCCTCTCGACTTCCGCGATTCCCCGTTTCACAAGCGGAATGAAGAACAAAAGGGGAAGGGGGCGGTCCACATGGTCGCGCATGTCGCCACGGTGGCATTCCTGGGACTGGAAGCGCGTGCCGTCGAGGTGCAGGTCCAGATCGCGAGCGGCCTGCCCAAGTTCCTGATCGTCGGCCTGCCCGACAAGGCCGTGGGGGAGAGCCGCGAGCGGGTCCATGCTGCTCTGGCCGCGATCGGCCTGTCGCTGCCGCCCAAAAGAATCACCGTCAACCTGTCGCCAGCCGACCTTCCCAAGGAGGGCTCGCACTACGACCTGCCGATCGCGCTCGGCCTGCTCGGGGCGATGGGCGCGATCGATGTCGAGACGCTGGCCGGCTATGTCGCGGTGGGGGAATTGAGCCTGGACGGCCGCATCGCGCCGTCGCCCGGCGTGCTGCTCGCGGCGATCCATGCCTCGTCGCTGGATCTGGGGCTCATCTGCCCGGCCGCGCAGGGCAGCGAGGCGGCCTGGGCGGGTGAGGTCGAGGTAATTGCGGCGCCCGACCTCATCGCACTCACCAATCATCTTCGCGGCAGCGCGGTGCTGTCGCCCCCGGTGCCCGGGGAGGCTGACCCGCCGGGCATCGGGCCTGACCTGGCGCAGGTGAAAGGGCAGGAGACCGCCAAACGGGCGCTCGAAATCACCGCGGCGGGGGGGCACAACCTGCTGATGACGGGGCCGCCGGGCGCCGGAAAGTCGCTGCTCGCCGCATGCCTGCCGGGCATCCTGCCGCCGCTCACCCCGGCCGAGGCGCTCGAAGTATCGATGATCGCATCCGTGGCGGGCGAACTCAGGGACGGGCGCCTGGTCCGCACCCGGCCCTGTCGCGCGCCGCATCACAGCGCATCGATGCCGGCGCTGGTCGGCGGCGGGCTCAGGGTGCGGCCCGGCGAGGTCAGCCTGGCCCATCTGGGCGTGCTGTTTCTCGACGAGCTGCCGGAATTCCAGCGCGTCGCGCTCGATTCGCTCCGCCAGCCGCTCGAGACCGGCGTGGTCCAGGTCGCGCGGGCCAATGCCCATGTCACCTTTCCGGCGCGCGTCCAGCTGGTCGCGGCGATGAATCCGTGCCGGTGCGGTCATCTCGGCGACCCCGCGCTGGCCTGCTCGCGCGCGCCCCGCTGCGCTGCCGATTATCAAGCCAAGGTGTCGGGGCCGCTGCTCGACCGGATCGACATCCATGTCGACGTCGCCGCGGTCGCCGCCGCCGACCTCGCCCTGCCGCCACCGGCGGAAGGATCGGCCGAAGTGTCGGCGCGCGTGTCGGCTGCGCGGGACATCCAGACCCTGCGCTACGACGGGCAGGGCGTCCGGACCAACGCCGAGGCCGACGGCGAACGGCTCGACGCTGTCGCCACGCCGGACGAGCCGGGTCGGCGCCTGCTTTCCCAGGCCGCGGAGGCAATGCGCCTCTCCGCCCGGGGCTATCACCGGGTGATGCGGGTGGCGCGCACCATCGCCGATCTGGCGGGCAGCGAAACCGTCGGGCGCGTCCATGTCGCCGAAGCGCTCAGCTATCGCCGGCAGGCGCCGCGCAACTAGCCCGACGTCGCGTTCGTCGGCTGGGCCGGCTGCGGCGACTCGATCTTGATGTCGGGCAGGTCGATCCGGGGGGTTACGACGTTGACGTTCACGTCGACCTCGTCCGTCGCCTTCTCGAAATAGCCGCCGAAGAAGAAGAAGGCGATCGCGCCGATCAGGAAGAGGAGGACGATCGCGACGATGACGCCGCTTCCGCCGCCGCCGGTCTGGATCACCGTTGTTTCGCGCTCGATTGGCCGTTTGTCGTCCATCTTGAGCTCCATTGGTTACGGGGCCAGAACGCCTGCGCCGAGAGGCGGGTTCCGGAACGTGCGGCTTGCACGGGCTGGACAGAGCCTCTGCCGGGTTGTTCTATCCGCTCGAACAACAGGGGATCGCCATGACCGAAGACCGCCTTCCGACCGACCGTCGCACCCTCCTCAAGGCTGCCGCCGCCTCCGCCGCCCTGCTCGCACCCGGCGCCGGGCTCGCCCAGACGCGCCGCGACGCCGACCGCGAGGCGATCCGCCGGGCCATCGATGCCGGCTTCGACGAGTCGGTCCGGCGGCTCCGGTCCTGGATCGGGCAGACGACCATCGCGGCCGAGCAGCTCAACGTCGAGCAGGGCGCCGATTACATGGTGCGGCTGGCGACGGAGGCGGGCTTCACCGGGGTTCGCAAGGTCCCGACCGGGGGCGTCCCGTCGGTGTTCGGCACGATTGATGCCGGGGCGCGCCGGACGGTGGGCATCTACTTCATGTACGACGTGAAGCAGTACGACCCCGCCGAATGGACCTCGCCGCCGCTCGAGGGGCAGATGTTCGATCACCCGCTCGGCCGCGCGATCCGTGGCCGCGGCGCGACCAACCAGAAGGGCCCGGAAAGCGCCTTCCTGGCGGCGCTCCACGCTTTCCGTGCCGCAGGCAAGCGGTTGCCGGTCAATGTGGTCCTGCTGGCCGAAGGCGAGGAGGAGATCGGATCGCCCAATTTCCGGAACGTCTTCAACGATGCCGGGGTGCTGGCGGCGATGCGGCGGGCAGAGGGCGTCATCATCCCGATGAACACCCAGGCCCAGAACGGCGCGGTCGGGATCAATCTCGGCGCCAAGGGCGTGATCGAGCTCGAACTCATCGCTTCGGGCGAGCGCTGGGGCCGGGGGCCGGCGCGCGACATCCACTCCAGCCTGAAGGCGCAGGTCGACAGTCCGGTCTGGCATCTCGTCGAGGCGCTGAAGACGCTGACCACCGATCACGGCAACACCCCGGCGATCGAGGGCTGGTTCGAGCATGTCCGTCCGCTCACCGACCGCGAACGCGCATTGATCGCCGAATCGGCACGCAGCCGGAGCGAGGAGGAGGCCAGGCGTACGCTCGGGGTGCCGCGCTGGATCGACGATCTGCCGTGGCGCGAGTCGCTGGAGCGGCTTGCCTCGCAGCCGACGGTGAACATCGAGGGCCTGGTCGCCGGCTATACCGGCCCGGGCGGCAAGACCATCCTGCCGGGGCGCGGCGTCGCCAAGATCGACATGCGGCTCGTCCCCGACATGACCCGCGACGATTGCGTCGCGAAGCTGCGCGCCCATCTCGACCGCAACGGCTTTCGCGACATCGAGGTCAATGTAAGCGGCGGCTACGACCCGACCGAGGTGGCCGAGGACAGCCGGATCATCCGTGCCCAGCAGGCGGTGTTCACCCGGGGCAACGTCCCGTTCGCGCTGTTCCCGCGCCTCGCCGGTTCGTGGCCGGGCTGCGTCTTCACCGGTGCGCCGCTCAGCAAGCCCGCCGGCCAGTTCGGCCTCGGCTATGGCAGCGGCGCCCATGCCCCCGACGAGTTCATGCTGATCGAGAGCAACAACCCCGCCGTCGCCGGCTATCGCGAGGCGGCGATGGGCTATGTCGACTTTCTCTACGAGATGGCGACGATCAGCTAGACCGGACTGCCCACCCGCAGGGCGCGGCCGACCGCTTCGGTGAACGCCGCGCCCGCATTCCCGTCATGCTCCAGATAGAGCTCCGGCTCGACCAGCTCGGCCTCCATCAGGACGGGCCGGCCGGCCACGTCCCGGACGAGATCGATGCGCGCGTAGAGCAGGTCCTCGTCGATGCACGAGAGCACGAGATCGGCGGCGGCGATTTCATCCGCATCCGGCGTGTGGGCGGTGATGATCCCGTCGAACTCCGGCTGGACGCGAAAGTCGCCAGGCTGCGGCCGCTTGCGGATCGCATGGCTGAACCGGCCGTCGAAATAGAGCAGCGAGATTTCGCCGCCGGCCTCGATATCCGGCAGATAGGGCTGGATCATCGCCGCCCGCTCCGGCGCATCGTCGAGCGCGGTGCCCGGCGACCAGCGGATGGTGCGGTAGGCGCCGGCCGACACGGTCGGCTTCGCGATCAGCCGGTCGGTCCCGAACCGTTCGGCGGCGGCGATCAGCGCCGCCTCGTCCACCCTGTCGACGAAGGCGGTCGGCACGATCGGCGCGCCCGCCTCCGCCAGCCGCCCCAGATAGGCCTTGTCGGCGTTCCAGCGCAGCACGGCGGCGGGATTGCGCAGCCGCGCGCCGGAGGCCTCCAGGGTGTCGAGCCGGCCCGGCCAGTCGCCGTCGCTGTGATAGCCCCAGGCGAGCAGCGGCAGGACGAGATCGAAGCCCGACAGATCGCCATCGTCGGTCCAGTCGGCGGCTTCGACCCGTATCCCCGCCGCCTCGAGCAGGCTCGCCAGCCGGGCGAGCAATGCCGGCCAGCGGCCGCCGCCATAGGCGCCGTTCGCCGCCGGGGTCAGGATGGCGATGCGCGGGCTCATTGTTCGGGCAGGAAGTCCGGCACCGAGAGATAGCGCTCGCCGGTGTCGTAGTTGAAGCCGAGGATACGTTTGTCCGCGCCGACCTCGGCGAGCTTCTGGGAGATGGCGGCGAGCGTCGCGCCGGAGCTGATGCCGACGAGGAGGCCTTCCTCGCGCGCGGCGCGCCGGGCCCATTCCTTGGCGTCGCCGGGGTCGACCTGGATGATGCCGTCGAACAGCGAGACGTCGGTGATCGCCGGGATGAAGCCGGCGCCGATGCCCTGGATCGGGTGCGGCCCCGGATCACCGCCGGAGAGAACCGGCGAGAGGGTCGGCTCCACCGCGAACACCTGGAGGTTCGGCCAGGCTTTCTTCAGCACCTCGGCGCAGGCTGTGATGTGGCCGCCCGTGCCCACGCCCGTAATGAGAATATCGATCGGCGAATCCTTGAAATCGTTCAGGATTTCCTGCGCGGTGGTGCGCCGGTGCACCTCGAGGTTCGCCGGATTTTCGAACTGCTGCGGCATCCAGCTGTCCGGGGTCTGCGCGATCAATTCCTGGGCGCGGGCGATCGCGCCCTTCATGCCCTTTTCGCGCGGGGTAAGATCGAAGGTCGCGCCATAGGCCAGCATCAGCCGGCGGCGCTCGATGCTCATGCTCTCGGGCATGACGAGGATGAGCTTGTAGCCCTTGACCGCGGCGACCATGGCGAGGCCGATGCCGGTGTTGCCCGAGGTCGGCTCGATGATCACGCCGCCGGGCTTCAGCTTGCCGGTCTTCTCGGCGTCCTCGATCATCGCGAGGGCGATGCGGTCCTTGATCGACGCGCCGGGGTTCGAGCGTTCGGACTTCACCCAGATTTCGGCGGGCCCGAACAGGCGGTTGATCCGGATGTGCGGCGTATCGCCGATCGTCTCGAGAATGTTGGCGGCTTTCATGTCCTATCCTTTCTCGGTCTGGAGAGTGTGGCCCGCGACCAGCGGGGGAGGCTCGACATCGGGCCGGGCCTTGCCGGCGGCCTCGTCGAGGATGTCGGGATCGGGCGGAACGAACCGGTCCGCCTTGCGCAGCGCCGGGAAGGCCCAGGCGAAGAGGCCGGTCACGGCGACCGCGAGCACGCCGCCGCCGACCACGGCGGTGATCGGGCCGAAGGCCGAGCCGGCGAGGCCGGCGCGGAACTCGCCGAGCTCGTTCGAGGCGGAGATGAACAGGCCGGAGACGGCGGAGACCCGTCCGCGCATCGCGTCCGGCGTGTGGAGCTGGATCAGCGAGGTGCGGACATAGACGCTGATCATGTCGGCGGCGCCGAGCACGAACAGGCTGGCGAGCGACAGCCACATCCAGCGGCTCTCGCCGAAGACGATGGTGGCGAGGCCGAACAGGCCGACGCAGGCGAACATCTTGACGCCGACATGGCGCTTCAGCGGATAGCGGGCGAGGGCGAGCGCGGTGAGCGCCGCGCCCACCGCTGGCGCCGCCCGCAGCGCGCCGAGCCCTTCAGGGCCGACATGGAGGATGTCGCGCGCATAGACCGGGAGCATCGCGGTCGCGCCGCCGAGCAGCACCGCGAACAGATCGAGGCTGATCGCGCCGAGCACGATCCTGTTGTCGCGCACATAGGCCAGCCCCTCGATCACTGCGCGCAGCGGGTGCGACTTGCCGGCGTCGCCGGTCGGGATCGGGCGGATCACGAAGATGGCGACCAGTGACACGCCATAGAGCACGGCCGAGGTCTCGTAGGTGAGGCTGGTCGACAGTGCATAGGCCGCGCCGCCGAGCAGCGGGCCGACCACCGCTCCGGCCTGCCAGGCGATCGAGTTGAGCGCGATCGCGCTCGGCAGCAGCGCCGGCGGCACCAGATTGGGTGCGATCGACCCCAGCGCAGGTCCGGCGAAGGCGCGGGCGACGCCGAGGATCACCGCGACGACGAACAAGGGCACGAGCGACATCGCGTCGAGCCAGATCAGGGCAGCAAGGCCCGCCGCGCACACCATCTCCGCGGCGAGGCAGAGCCGGACGATCACCCGCCGGTCGACCCGGTCGGCGACATAGCCGGCGACCAGCACGAGCAGGAACAAGGGCAGGAACTGGGCGAGCCCGACCATGCCGAGCCAGAAGCTCGCCTCGCGGATCGTCATCGTCTCGCGGGCGATGTCGTAGACGTGGATGCCGATGACGACGACCAGCATCGTGTTGGCGATCGTGCTCGCCAGCCGCGCCGCCCAGAAGGCGCGATAGTCCCGATAGTGGAAGGGGGAGCCGTCGGACATCGCCTGTGCGCTTAGGCCGGAGCGGTGACGGCATCAACGGGGTGTATGGCGAAAGCGCCGATCCGTTGCGGTGGCAGGGACTGGCGCAAGTTTCTTTCCTGCCAGGCTTCGTTCGGAGGAGGAAGTCGTGCGCCTCAGGCGTCCGGCCCGTCGCCCGCCGGCAGCAGGTCGATCGCCTCGAACAGCAGGGTGAGCTCCTCCCGCTCGGCCGCGCCGATCTCGGGGCGCCAGATCTCGAACAGCAGGATGATGCGGGTGCGGTCCGAGCGGTTCCAGGCCTCGTGCTCGAAGCTGTCGTCGAAGATCAGCGCCTCGCCCTCGCGCCAGCCGCGCGTTTCGCTGCCGACCCGCAGGGCGCAGCCTTCCGGCGCGATCAGCGGGATGTGGCAGATCAGCCTTGTGTTCAGCATGCCGCTGTGCGGCTGGATATGGGTGCCGGGCTTCAGCAGCGAATAGAGCGCCATCGGCGAGCGCCCCCTGATCACCGGGATCGGCGCCAGCGCGAGCGCGGCCATGGTCTGCGGCGCACGTGCGGCATGGGCCTCGACTGGCGCGCCCGCCTGCCAGAAGTAGTAAGCGCCCCAGCTCGGATCGTTGAGCAGCGGGTTGGGCGGCGCCGGCCGGCCCGGGATCGGCGCGATATAGGGATCGAATTCGGCCTCGTCGGCGAGGATTCCGGCCAGCTCGTCCTGCAGCGCCGGCACCATCGCCTCGATCCCGGCGATCCAGCCGAATTCCGCGCGCTCGTAGAACTGGCGCTGCGGCAGGCCGGGATAATAGAACATGTTCGGCTGCTGCTGGTAGAGCTGGGCCTTGCCGAGCAGCAGATCGAGCGCGTGCCGCATCCGCGGCGAGGGGCTGGTCAGGCCCGCCTCGGCGAGCTGCCCGGTCAAATGCGCTTCGTAGCGCCGGGTGGCCTGATCGAGGAAGGCGGCGGCGCGCCCGGCCAGGCTGCGCAGCTCCGCAGGCGGGGCGGGCATGGCGGAGACATGGCGGAGCGCGAGGCGAAAGAAGGCGCTGGCGCCGCGATCGTCGCCCTGCCGTATCTTGAGATCGCCCATGGCGAAGAGCGCCGGCAGGCTGGTGCCGTCGGCATCGAGCTGCCCCTGCAACGCCTGCTCCTCGCCGGCCGCGTCGCCCAGCATGTTGCAGGCGCGGGCGAACAGCAGCCAGGGCGGCGCGCCGCCGGCGTCGGCGATCTCCTGAAACCGGGCGCGGGCGCCCACCGCGTCTCCGATGCGGAGCGCGTCGAGACCGGCCTGCGCGAGTGCCTGTGCATCCATGGCGGCCGGGTTAAGCGAGGCTGACGAAGCTGTCGAGAACCCGTTTCCGCCCGGAATGTTCGAAGTCGATCTCCAGCTTGTTGCCTTCGATCTCCGCGACCTCGCCATAGCCGAACTTGGCGTGGAACACGCGCTGGCCGACCTGGATGTCGGTGCGGCCGGGATTGCCGAAGCTGACGGCGCTGGCGCGGGCCTCGAGGGGCGGGCGGGCGTAGGCCGAGGCTGGTGAGCCGAAGCGGCTTCCCCTCTCCCCAACCCCTCTCCCGCCGAGGGGAGAGGGGCTTTGGGTGGCGCGTTGCCAACCGGGACCGCGACCCGTGCCGCGGCCGACCTCCGCGAAGGGATCGTCGCGCTCGGACCAGTTGGCGCGCCAGAGGCTGGCGCCGCCGGTCATCGTCGTTTCCTGGTCGAGATGAGGCTCGGGCAGTTCGGCGACGAAGCGGCTGGGGATGGATGAGGTCCACTGGCCGTAGATGCGGCGGTTGGCGGCGTGGAATATGAAGCACTTGCGACGCGCCCTTGTGATCGCGACATAGGCGAGGCGGCGCTCCTCCTCCAGTGAGGCGTTGCCGCCCTCGTCGAGCGCGCGCTGCGAGGGGAAGACGCCTTCCTCCCAGCCGGCGAGGAAGACGGTGTCGAACTCCAGTCCCTTGGCGGCGTGGATGGTCATGATCGTGACCTTGTCCGCCTGCGTGTCCGCGTCATTGTCCATGACGAGGCTGACATGCTCGAGGAACGCGCCGAGCGTCTCATACTCCTCCATCGCCCGGGTCAGCTCGGCGAGATTCTCGAGGCGTCCGGCGCTCTCCGCCGAGCGATCGGCCTGGAGCATTGCGGTGTAGCCGCTCTCGTCGAGCAACAGGCGGGCCAGTTCGGGGTGGGGCAGTTCGTCGAGCTTGCCGCGCCAGCGGGCGAAATCGCCGACGAGATTGCCGAGCGACCGGCGGGCGGCACCGGTCAGCTCGTCGGTGTCGAGAATCTGGGCGGCGGCCTGCGACAGGGGGACGCCCTCGACGCGGGCCAGCATGTGGAGCTTCGCCACCGCCTTGTCGCCGAGGCCGCGCTTGGGGACGTTGACGATCCGTTCGAAAGCGAGGTCGTCGGCGGGCTGGGCGAGAACGCGCAGGTACCCAAGCGCGTCGCGGATCTCGGCGCGCTCGTAGAAGCGGAAGCCGCCGACGATGCGGTAGGGCAGGCCGATCGCGATGAAGCGGTCCTCGAACTCGCGGGTCTGGAACTGGGCGCGGACGAGGATGGCGGCGTGATCGAGGCGCCCCGGGTTTCCATTGGCCCCGCGGCGCTGGAGCGTCTCCAGCTCGTCGCCGACGCGACGGGCTTCCTCGGGGCCGTCCCAGACGCCGATCACCTGGACCTTCTCGCCCTCGCCCCCACTTTCGTCGCGCTCCTCGGTCCACAGCGTCTTGCCGAGCCGCGTCGCGTTCTGGGCGATGAGGCCGGAGGCGGCACCGAGAATGTGCGGGGTGGAGCGGTAATTCTGTTCGAGCCGGATGATAGCCGCACCCGGGAAGTCCTTCTCGAACTTCAGGATGTTCGAGACCTCGGCGCCCCGCCAGGAGTAGATCGACTGGTCGTCGTCGCCGACGCAGCAGATGTTCTTGCGCTCCTGCGCGAGCAGGCGGAGCCAGAGATACTGGCTCTGGTTGGTGTCCTGATATTCGTCGACGAGGACGTATTTGAAGCGCTGCTGGTAGAGCTCGAGCACGTCCCTGTGGGTCTTCAGGATGACCAGCATGTGGAGCAGCAGATCGCCGAAATCGCACGCGTTCAGGTCACGCAGGCGGGCTTGATAGAGTTTGTAGAGCTGGGCGCCCTTGCCGTTGGCATAGCCTTCCGCCTCGCCGGCATCGACCTGGTCCGGCGTCCAGCCCTTGTTCTTCCAGCGATCGATCATTCCGGCGAGCAGGCGGGCGGGCCAGCGTTTCTCGTCGATGTCGGCGGCGAGGATGATCTGCTTGAGCAGGCGAAGCTGGTCGTCCGTGTCGAGGATGGTGAAATTGCTCTTGAGCCCGACCAGCTCGGCGTGGCGGCGCAGCATCTTCGCGCCGATCGAATGGAAGGTGCCGAGCCATGGCATGCCCTCGACCGCTTCGCCGATATGACGGCCGACGCGCTCGCGCATCTCGCGGGCCGCCTTGTTGGTGAAGGTCACGGCGAGGATTTCGCTGGGCCAGGCGCGGCGGGTGGCGATGAGATGGGCGAGGCGGGCGGTGAGCGCCGCGGTCTTGCCGGTGCCGGCGCCGGCGAGGACCAGCACCGGCCCTTCGGTGGTCAGCACCGCCTCGCGCTGCGGCGCATTCAGGCCGCTGAGATAGGGCGGCTCGGGAGCGGGCGCAGCGGGGAGACTCATGGGTGAACAGCTAGGGAACATGGCGTCCGAGGGCAATGGCGTGCGGTGCGGCGCCGAGGGGCGCGCGCGATTGACAGGGGCCCCCGCCGTCCCTAGCTCGCCCACGTGCCGCCTCTTTCCGGGTTTCCGGCGGCACCGCATCGAACGAGCCCGTCATCAGGAAAGGGCCGTTCCATGCCTTGGATCATCCTCGCGATCGCCGTCGTCACCGAAATCATCTGGGCGCTGAGCCTCAAATGGGCGCAGGTCCAGGGAACGCTTGCCGCCGCGGCGGTGCCGATCACGCTCTCCTTCCTCAACATGTGGCTGCTGTCGCTGGCGATGAAGGGCATTTCGGCGGGGACGGCCTATGCGGTGTGGACCGGGCTTGGCGCGGTCGGCGTGATCATCGGCGGCGTCATCCTGTTCGGCGAGCGCGTGTCGGCGGTGCAGATGGGCTTCATGGCGATGATCGTCGTGGGCGTTTTCGGCACCAAGCTGTTCGCCACCGCCTAGGCTGTTTTCAGCCGCGGCGTCCGGATCGCGGATGTTCCGCCCGGCTTGAAACCGCTCTAGACGAACGGGTCCATCAGGAGGATGCGGGCCGGCTGCCTCTGGTGGGCGTTGATCTGCGGCACGAGCCGGGTGAAATGTTCGGTCCGGCAATGCGCGTCGAGCGCGGCGCGATCGGGCCATTGCTCGATGAAGACGAAATGGCCGGGATCGGTCTGGTCGACGAACAGATCATAGGCGATGCAGAGCGGCTCCTGACGCGTCTGCTCGACCAGCTCGCGATAGAGCAGCGCGACCGTGTCGAGATGTTCGGGCCTGATGAAATCCTCGGCGATGACCTTGAGCATGTCCGTACTGTCTCCGGCCTGGTGAGTGCGAACAAATATGGAACATGCGGAGGCGGCGCAAGCCTCTCTTGACCTCTCCGGACATGGCGGGCACCGCAGGCGCAAAAGACGGACGGGGAGGGTGATGGTGAATCCGGTCAGGGCGAATGCCCGGGTGCTGACGGCGAGCCTGGTCGGCACATCCGTCGAATTCTACGATTTCTACATCTACGCGACGGCGGCGGCGCTCGTGTTCGGGCCGCTCTTCTTTCCGGCCGAGTCGCCGTCGGTGCAGCTGCTCGCCTCCTATGCCAGCCTCGGCGTCGCCTTCGTCGCGCGGCCGGTGGGGGCATGGGCGTTCGGCCATTATGGCGACCGGATCGGGCGCAAGTCGACCCTCGTCGCCTCGCTGATGCTGATGGGCGGTTCGACTTTGCTGATCGCCTTCCTGCCGACCTACGAGACCGCCGGCTGGCTGGCGCCGCTGCTGCTGTGCATCCTGCGCTTCGGCCAGGGCTTCGGCCTTGGCGGCGAATGGGGCGGGGCAGCCCTGCTCGCGGTCGAGAACGCGCCGCCCGGCTGGCGCGGCCGCTTCGGCATGATGCCGCAGCTGGGCGCGCCGGTCGGCTTCATCGCCGCCAACGGGCTGTTCCTGATCCTCGGCCTTTCCATGACCACCGAGCAGTTCTTCGCCTGGGGCTGGCGCATCCCGTTCCTGCTGTCGATCGTGCTGGTCGGCCTCGGCCTGTGGGTCCGGCTGAAGCTCAGCGAGACGCCGGCGTTCCGCGAGATGCTGGAGGAGGGGCCGCCGCCGGCGGTGCCGCTCGCCGAACTGCTGCGCAAGCACTGGCTGGTGACGCTGGGCGGGACGTTCGGCGCGGTCGCCTGCTTCGCGGTCTACTATCTCGCAACCGCCTTCGCGCTCGGCTACGGCACCACGACGCTCGGCATCGACCGTCAGCTCTTCCTGTCGATGCAGCTGGGCGCGATCTGCTTCATGGCGGTGGGCATCGTGCTCGCCGGCTGGTTCTCGGACCTGTGGAGCTCGTCCCGGGTGCTCTCCTGGGGCTGCGTCGCGGCGGCGGTGGCGGGGCTCCTGCTGGCGCCGACGCTGGAATCGGGATCGATCCCGGCGATCTTCGCCGGCCTCAGCTTCGCCCTGTTCGTGATGGGGTTCGTCTACGGGCCGCTCGGCGACTGGCTACCGGGCCTGTTCCCGGCGCGGGTCCGCTATACGGGCGTGAGCCTGGCCTTCAACGTGGCGGGGATTTTGGGCGGCGCGGTGACGCCGATCGCGGCGGTCTGGCTGGCGGCGCGCGGCGGGCTGATCTGGGTCGGCATCTATCTGGCCGCGGCGTCGATGATCAGCCTGCTGGCGCTGATCGCGCTCGGGAAACGCGCGCCGGCGGACTGACGGGCAGTCCGCCGGCGTCGTGGTTCATTCCTCTTCGGTGGGAGCGCCGGGCCCGTTCTTCTTGATCGAGTCGATCGCATTCTGGGCGCCGGCCTTCGAGCTGTAGCCTTCGGTCCAGAAAATCTTTTCACTGTTGTAGTTGAAATAGGCGCGATACTCGCCCTTGGCGTCCTTCTTGATGATGAACTTGTGAGCCATCGAGAACTACTCCCTGCCGGTGATTGGGCAGGGAGGTGCTAACATGGGTTAACGGCCTCAGGAAAGCAGGATCGCGCCCGCGATCATCGCGGCGCCGAAGAGGACCGCGGCGGGCAGCAGGCGGTCGGGCGACGGAGGCGCCGGGGGCGGCTCGGTCAGCCGCGCGGTCGCGGCGCGGATCAGCCGCGGCAGATTGTCCTCTACCGTCGCGAGCTCGAGCAGCAGACCGCCGAGCCTGTCGCGGACTGCGCCGGGGGAGAGGCGCGCCCGCATCGCCATCAGCCAGGCGCGGCGGGCGGCGGCGGTAAGATCGAAATCGGGATCGATCCGGCCGAGCACACCATCGAGCGTGATCAGCGCCTTGAAGGTGAGGACGAGGTCGGCGGGCATGGCCAGGGCGTGCTGCCGGAGCAGGGTCATGATGTCCTCGACGACGCGGGCGAGGATCAGCCGGCCCTGGCCGTGGCGCTCGATCAGCCGCGCGGCGGCGGCTTCGACCGCGGCGCGGTCGGCATGTTCGGTCCAGGCGGCGAGCAGATCGGCGAGCCGGTCCGGATCGCGGCCGGTGATCGACTGGACGAAACCGAGCAACTCCTCGCGGCGCTTCGGCGAGACATGGCCGACCATGCCGAAATCGATCAGCGCGATCCGGTCGCCGGGCTGGCAGATCAGGTTGCCGGGATGGGGATCGCCGTGGAAGAAGCCGTCGATCAGCACCATTTGCAGGACGACGTCGGCGCCGAGCGCGGCGATGGCGGTGGGATCGATGCCGGCGTCGCGCAGGCGCGCGGCATCGGCGGGCGCCGTGCCTTCGACGAAATCCATGACGAGCAGGGTCTCGCTGCTGAGCTCCCAATGAATATCGGGAACGACCAGGCGGGATGTGCGGCGGAAATTGGCACGGAAGCGGTCGGCGTTGCGGCCTTCCCGGGTGAAGTCGAGCTCGGCCAGCACCGCTTCGGAGAGCTGGGCGACGATCTCGCGCGGGCGCAGGCGCGCGATCGACGGCCTGGCTTCGATCGTCCGCGCCATCGCCGCGATGAGCCGGAGATCGGCTTCCATGAGGGGCCGTATGCCGGGCCGGCGGATCTTGACCGCGACGGCGCGGCCGTCGGCGAGCCGCGCGCGGTGGACCTGCGCGATCGACGCGGCGGCGACCGGCTCGGGATCGAACGCGGCGAAGACCGCCTCCGGCGTGCCCCCTAGCGCCGCCTCGACGGCGGGCCGCAGCTCTTCGAAGGGGAGGGTCGGTGCGGTGCTGTGCAGCTTCTCGAGCTCGGCGATCCATTCGGGAGGCAGGAGATCGGAGCGCGTGGCGAGAATCTGGCCGAGCTTGACGAAGGTCGGCCCCAGCGCTTCGAGCGCGAGGCGGGCGCGTTCGGGTGTGCCGGGCGCGTCGCCGGTGCCGCGGCCGAGCCGGGCAACGAGCGTGTCGAGGCCGAACCGGCCGAGGACCGCAGCAATCTCGGCCAGCCGCTTGCGGTCCCGCGCGGCGACGATGACGTTCTCGAACATCGCAGGCAGATAGGGCGCGCCCGTGGCCTTTGCGAGCCGGTGCCGTCAGGCCGCCGCCTGAATGAGCAGGATCACCGCCTTGCCGAACCGTCGTTCGGCCCGTGGCGCAAGCCCGGGCGGAAAGGCGAGGCTTTCGCCGTCGGTCTCGACGCTCAGCCAGCCGCCGGGCGCGAGCCAGGAGCCGGTGGCCATCCGGTCCAGTGCGGCCTGGGCGAGGCCGACGCCATAAGGCGGGTCCATCAGGATCAGGTCGCAGGGCCGTGCGGGCGGCAAGGCATGCTCGACCGGCTGGGCGCGCAGATCGGCGCGGCCCGCCGCGCCAAGCTTGTCGAGATTGCGCTTGAGGACATCGAGCGCGCTGCGGTCCTTTTCATAAAAGGTGCAATGCGCGGCGCCGCGCGACAACGCCTCCAGCCCGAGCGCGCCGGTGCCGGCGAAGAGGTCGGCGACGGCGAGGTCCGCGAAACTGCCGAGACGGCTGGCGAGCATCGAGAACAGGCCTTCGCGGGCGCGGTCGCTGGTCGGGCGGGTCTCCTGGCCGGGCGGAGCGAGCAGAGGACGCCCGCGCCATTCGCCGGCGATGACCCTCATTTCTTCGGTCCTCCCCGGGGCGGGGAAGGGGTACGTGCCCGCCCGGCGCGTGGTGGTCGGGGGCCGGCGCCCGGCCCCGGCCTTCTGCGGTTGCCGTCGCGCTCGGGCCCTGTTCCGTCATGCTTCGCACGATTTTCGGGCCGCCGCGCCCGAGACACGGCGGCGGTGGGCGGCGGGGCGCGATCCGGATTCGACCTGCCCCCATCCCCGGGAGAAGCCTTGCCGAGCGTTTTCCGGAACGCCACCAGATCGTGCTGGCGGACCTCGTCGACCGCGCCGGCGGGCAGATCGGCGAGCGGGAAGGGGCCGTAGGCGGTGCGGATCAGGCGGGAGACCTCGAGGCCGAGATGCTCCAGCACGCGGCGCACCTCGCGATTCTTGCCTTCCCTGAGGCGCATCTCGACCCAGCCATTGCGGCCGGTGCGCCGCTCCAGATTGGCGTCGATCGCGCCGTAGCGGATACCCTCGATCTCGACGCCGTGGATCAGCTCTTCGAGCTGGGCCTGGCTGACGTCGCCGAACACCCGCGCCCGGTAGCTGCGCTCGACGCCGGTGGCGGGCAATTCGAGCTGGCGCTTCAGCTCGCCGTCGGTGGTGAGCAGCAGCAGTCCTTCGGTGTTCATGTCGAGCCGGCCGACCGGCATCACGCGCGGAAGGCCCTTGGGCAGGCGGTCATAGATGGTCGGCCGCCCCTTGGGGTCGCGCTCGGTGGTGAGCAGGCCCGCCGGCTTGTGATAGCGGAACAGGCGGGCCGGGGCGGGCGCCTTCACCGGCTGGCCGTCGACGGTGACGCCATGCAGCGAGGTGAGCAGGGTCGCGGGCTTTTCCACGGCGACGCCGTCGATCGCGATCCGGCGCTCCTCGATCATCCGCTCGATCTCGCGGCGCGAGGCGACGCCGGCACGGGCGAGGAGCTTGGCGATCCGCTGCGGTTCGCGGGATGAGGACAATCGAGGTCTCCGTTGCGGCCGCGGGCGGACGGCCTGAAATCTTTTCGCGCCCGGACGCTTGCGCCCTCGGCACCCGCGCCCGGATTGCTCGTTACGCCTGTGGTTCACATCGCGTTCGGGAGGCACGCCCTATCATGCTCTTTCAGCGGCGCCAAAGGCTGATCCGGCGAATCCTGATCGTCGAGGACGAGCCCCTGGTTGCGTTCGCCGCCGAGCATCTGCTGACAGAGGCGGGATATGAGGTGGTCGCGACGGTCGACAATCTCGCCGCCGCCACGGAGGTGATCGAACGCGCGCCGCTCGACCTCGTCCTCTCCGATATCGCGCTGGCGGGAGACGGGGACGGCGTCGACGTCGCCCGCGTTGCCGTCGCGAAGGGCGTGCCCGTGCTGTTCGTCACTGGCAAATGCAGCGAGGAGGCACAGCGCCTCGCTGTCGGTTGTCTCGCCAAGCCCTATTCTGGCAAGGTGCTGCTGGACGCACTCGCGGTCGTCGACGACCGCCTGCAGGGCAGGGTCCGCAAGGCGCCGAGGCAGCTGACGATCTATGCGCCGGCTTGAGCGATGAGATGTCGGACCTCGGGGAAAGCGGGCCCTGACCCTGACGCAAACTTCTTGCGCGATGCCACTTGTTGTGCGTCAATGATCGGGCATTTGATGTCTGGGTGTTGTCACGCCGGTGGTTTCGGACGACGTTCATGTCGAGCACTGGCCTGGAACGGAGTGGGCTCATGGGGACATCCACCAAGGCTCTCCTGCTTGTCGCACTGGTTGCGGCGGAGGCCTCGATCGCCGTGGCACAGAGCGGCGGTGACCGGCCAGGCAAGGACACGGACCGCCTGATCTGCCGGCGCACGCCAGAGACGGGATCGCTCGTAAAGGCCCGGCGGCAATGTTTCACAAAGGTGGAGTGGGATCGTATCGCCGAATCCCAGCGAAACGGCGCATCGCGGTTGATCTCGGACCTGACAACAAGACCCCTGACCGGAAACTAGGGGAACGGCCTGTCGCGGGTGAGCCGTGACGCAATGAGCGGTTGAATTCCGGATCAAGCCTGAGGCGGCAAGGTGAGGTCAGGCCAGCGCGCGTTCGACCGTGTCGTGAAAGTCGCGAATGCCCGTCTCCAGCGTGCCGAGCGTCACCTGTTCGATCGAGCCCGAGGCAAGGCCGTTCTGGCCGAGCCGGGCGGCGCGGAAATCCTCGCCGCCGAACGTGCCTTCATCGAGCAGGGTCCAGCTCTTCTCCCAATGCGCCTCGGCCTCGGGCGTCCGCGGCGGCTCGGGGATCAGCATGAAATTCTCGACCAGGGTGCGGTCGACCGCCTGCGGCATCAGGGTCATCACGTTGACATAGTCGGGACTGACCACGATCACCGTTGCCGGGAACAGCTGGTAGGCGAAGGTGATCGCGCCGCGCAGCGCCGGCCAGTCGTCCGGATCGATCTTCGCGAGATAGTCGGCGCGGCCGACGGCGGAGCGCTGGTGGACGCCGATCCTGTCGGCGGCGGTGATGCCGTCGGCGAAGAACTTGCCGATCGTCGGCGCGTGCAGGCGCTGGACGTGATAGCTCTCCAGGAACGCGTCCATGATGAGCTTCCAGTTCGACGCGACGTCGTGAACGCGGCGGCGGTAGAGATGGTGGCCGCCGAGGCCGAAGGCGTCGAACTCCGGCGCGAGCATGGCGGCGTCTTCAAAATTGCCCGGCTCGCGGGCGAACCAGATGAGGCCGCCCTCCTCGGTCGAGGGCAATTCGACGAGATTGTGGGCGGCCTTGTCGAGGCCGGGGAAGGTCTCGGGGCGCGGCACGCCGGCGAGGCGGCCGTCGAGCTTGTAGCTCCAGGCGTGATAGGGGCAGACCAGCATCGGCGCGCACTGGATGTCCTCGCCCTCCACCAGCCGCGTGCCGCGATGGCGGCAGACATTGTGGAAGACGTGCGCCTGGCCCTGCTTGTCGCGGGTCAGGAGCAGGGGAATGCCGGACTGGTCGTGCGGCACGACGCTGCCCGGTTCGAGCAGGGCCGAAGGGGCGATCACCTGCGGCAGCCGGTCGAACAAAGCCGCCTTCTCGGCCGCGAAGCGCGCGGGATCGGTGTAGACGGCGGCCGGAACTGTGGTGACGGCATCGCCCAGCGAAGGCTCGCCGGCGGCGATCCTGTGGGCGAGCGCGAGCTGGCCTTCGGTGGGCCGCTGGCGGGTCGGCATGTCCATCGCCGGACTGTGCGCTTTACGCGAACGTAAGGCAAGCAAAGAGGCTTTTCGGCGGCCTGCGACTCGCTACAAGAAGCCATGACAGACGCGAGCGAACCCGCGCCCCGAAGCTGGCGCGACAGCCTCCCCGCCGGCATCCGCCCCTATACGGAGAAGGCTCCGATCGCGGCCTTCTTCGTCGGCGTATCCTCGGGCTTCCCGTTCGCGATGATCGGCGCGACACTGACCACGCGGCTCGCGCAGGAGGGGATCACCAAGTCGACGGTGACGACTTTCGCGCTCGCCTTCCTGGTCTACAATCTGAAGTTCCTGTGGGCGTGGATCATCGACGGCGTGCGCATTCCGGTGCTCGGAAGATTGGGGCAGCGTGTGTCGTGGCTGATCGTCGCCGGCATTTTCGTGATCCTCGCGGTCGCCAATCTCGCCTTCCAGGATCCGTCCGCGAACATCTACCAGACCGCGATCGCGGCAATCCTCGTCGGCGTGGCGGGAGCAACCTACGACATCGTCATCGATGCCTACCGGATCGAGCTGCTGGAGCCGCGCCAGCTCGGCGTCGGTTCGGGCATGTCGCAATATGGCTGGCGGATCGGCTCGACAGCGGCCGGCGCGCTGGCGCTGGTGCTGGCGGCACGAATTGGCTGGGAATGGGCTTATCTTGCCTGCGCCGTGTTCGCGCTGCCGGCGATCCTGACCGGGCTCATCGTGGGCGAGCCGGAACGCCATCGCGAGCCGACAGAGCGCAAGGGAATCGCGCAAACCCTGACCGCGGTCTGGGGGCCGTTCGCGGAATTCTTCATGCGCAAGGGTGCGATCCTCGTTCTCCTGTTCATCCTGCTCCACAAGATCGGCGACACGCTCGGCCAGCTCGTGCTGCGCCTGCTGCTCAACGACATGGGCTACACCAATGACGAGATCGCGATCTGGGACGTCGGTGTGGGTTTCTGGGCCTATCTGATCGGCATCTTCATCGGCGGGTGGCTCTATGCACAGGTCGGCATGAAGCGGTCGGTGCTGCTCAGCCTCGTCCTGATGGGCGTCTCGAACGCCAGCTTCGCGCTGCTTGCGATGGCGGGGCACACCAATCTCGGCCTCGCCGCCTGCATGACCTTCGAGAACGTGGCGAGCGGGATCGGCGGCGTGGTCGTGGTCGCCTACTTCTCCGCGCTGACCGACTTGCGCTTCACCGCCTCGCAATATGCGTTGATCTCCGCGGCTTCGAGCATCGTCGGGCGGCTGCTCACCGGCACGACGGCGGGGGCGATGGTGGAATCGATGGGCTATGTGAACTTCTACTGGTTCACCACCGTGGCGGCGCTGCCCGGCATCCTGCTCTTCTGGTGGATGATGCGCACCGGCCTGATCGATGCCTCCGTCGGCACCGCCGGGAAGGACGGCGCGGGCGACGCGCGGACGGAAGCTCAGCCCGGCAGCTGATCGTTCGCCTTCAGCACCTCGCCGGCGAGGTAGAGCGAGCCGAGGATCAGCACGATCGGCGGCCTGGCGCGGTCGGCGTGGCGGGCAATCCAGCCCAGCGCGGCGGCGGCGTCCGTCGCCGGCATGGCAGTGAGGCCGAGCTCGCGCGCGGTATCAGCCAGCGCGGCCGGCGGGTGATGCTCGTGATCGGGCACGGGAATGGTGTGGAAGGTCGCCTGGCGACCGCGAAAGGTCCGGAGCACACCGGGCGCGTCCTTGTTGGCGAGCAGGCCGAAGACGATGTGGAGCGGGCGTCCCGCGGGGACGTGGCCGCGGAAGAAATCCGCGACCGCACGCGCGGCATTGGGATTGTGGGCGCCGTCGAGCCACAACTCGGCGTCCTCGGACAGCAGGTTGCGCAACGGACCGCGGGCAAGCCGCTGGAGGCGCGCCGGCCAGTCCGCCCAGCCGATCGCGGCCCTGAACGCACCTTCGCCGACGGGCAGCCGGGTCTGGTGGCGCAGCATCGCGACCGCCAGCGCCGCATTCATCGCCTGATGGGCGCCGGGCAGGCGGGGCAGGGGGAGGCGCAGGCTGCCCTTGCGGTCGCGATAGTCGAGGCCGCCGTCGCGCACGTCCGCGTCCCAACCCTGACCGCGCGGCAGCCAGCGCGCGCCCGCGGCTTTCGCCGTTTCGCCGACCTTGAGCGAGACCGCGACCGGGTAGCGCTGGGTGAGCAGGGGGGTACCGCGCTTGGCGATGCCGGCCTTCTCCACTGCGATCTGCTCGATGCGGTCGCCGAGAAAGGCGTTGTGATCGACGCCGAGCTCAGCGATGCCGCAGACCAGCGGCGCGGCGATGACGTTGGTCGCGTCGAGCCGCCCGCCCAGACCGACCTCGACGATGCAGGCGTCGGCAGGCGTGCGGGAAAAGGCGAGGAAGGCCGCCGCCGTCGTTACTTCGAAGAAGCTGATCTCCATGTCGGCCGCGGCGTCCAGCGCCTCGGCGAGATATCCGGCGAGCGCAGCATCCTCGATCAGCCGGCCGGCGAGGCGGATGCGCTCGTTGAAGCGGACCAGGTGCGGGCTGGTATAGACATGGGCCGAGAGCCCCGCCGCCTCGATCGCGGCGCGCAGGAAGGCGCAGGTCGAGCCCTTGCCGTTGGTGCCGGCGACATGAAATACGGGCGGCAGCGCACGCTCGGGATTGCCGAGCCGGTCGAGCAGGGTCGCGATCCGCTCGAGCCCCAGGATGTCGCGCCCCGGCGACAGGCGCGCCAGCCGGTCGAGCTGGGCCTGGACCTCGGCGTTATCGGACGAGGCATGGTCGGCCACGGGGCCTAGGCCGCCTCCCGCCGCGGGGTCAGATAGTCGAGCAGCAGGGCGAGGCGGGCGCGCAGGTCGCGGCGGTGGACGACCATGTCCACCATGCCGTGGTCCTTGAGGTACTCTGCGCGCTGGAATCCTTCGGGCAGCTTCTCGCGGATGGTGGATTCGATGACACGCTGGCCGGCGAAGCCGATAAGCGCGCCGGGCTCGGCGAGATGGATGTCGCCGAGCATGGCATAGGAGGCGGTGACGCCGCCGGTCGTCGGATCGGCGAGCAGGACGATATAGGGCAGTCCGGCCTCGCGGAGCTCGGCGATGGCGACCGTCGCCTTGGGCATCTGCATGAGCGACAGGATGCCCTCCTGCATGCGCGCCCCGCCGGCGGCGGTGACGATGATGTAGGGCGCGCGGTCCTGGATCGCCGCACGGGCGCCGGCGACGAAGGCGGCGCCCACCGCCATCCCCATCGATCCGCCCATGAAGGCGAAGTCCTGGACGCCCATCACCGCGCGATGGCCCTCGATCGCGCCCCGCGCGTTGATCAGCGCATCGCTTTCGCCGGTCGCGGCGCGGGCCGCCTTGATCCGGTCGGAATAGCGCTTGGAGTCGCGGAACTTCAGCGGGTCCTCGCGGACCCTGACCGGCGCGAGGACGGTGTAGCCGGGGTCGAGCAGCATCTCGAAGCGTTGCTGCGGGCCGATCCGGCCATGATGCTCGCAGCGCGGGCAGACGTAGAGATTCTCCTCATACTCCCTGAGGAACACCATCGCGCCGCATTCCGGGCATTTGTGCCACAGATTCTCCGCCGTCTCGCGTTTCGGCAGGAAAGGGATCTTGCTGCGGACTCGATTCAGCCAGCTCATCGTTCTGCTCCTTGGGGCGAGGCGGATAGGCCCCGCGGCGGGCGAAGTCTACAGCGTGGCTTCGATCGCCCGGGCGGCCAGATCGGGGTCCTCGGCCTGGGTAATCGGGCGGCCGATGACGAGGATCGACGCACCGTTGTCGAGCGCCTGGCGCGGCGTCACCACCCGCTTCTGGTCGCCGACGCCGGCATGTGCCGGCCGCACGCCGGGTACCACGAAGAAGCCCTCCGGCCACAGCTTGCGCGCCGCCTTCACCTCGTTGCCGGAGCAGACGACGCCATCCAGCCCGGCCTCGCGGGCCAGCGCGGTCAGGCGCATGACCTGCGCATGCGAATCCCCGGCGATACCGGTCGCGGCCAGGTCCTCGTCGTCGAGGCTGGTGAGCATGGTGACGCCGACCACCTTCGTCCCCTCGGGCGCCGCGGCCTTCGCATCCTCCATCATCGCCCGTCCGCCGCTGGCGTGGACGGTGAGGATGGCGGGAGCGAGAGGGCGTAGGGCCTGCACCGCCTTGGCGACCGTGTTGGGAATGTCGTGGAGTTTGAGATCGAGGAACACCGGCAGACCGATCGTACCCATCTCGCGGATCCCGTCAGGCCCGTTCGCGCAGAAGAATTCAAGGCCGAGCTTGAGGCCGCCGACATGGTTCCTGACCCGCGACGCGATGGCCTTGGCGCGCGCGAGGTCGGTCGTATCGAGCGCCACGAAAATCGGGCCCTTCATATGTTCGACCGGGGTTCGGGCTCCGGCGCCATCGCCGGGCGGCTGACGGGCGCATTGGCGACATGCACCTGGCCTTGCGTCTCCAGCCGCCGCTTCAGGCCCCAGGTCCGCGCCCGGTAGACGAGGAAGGTCGGCAGGAAGCCCAGCAGGAACGCGCCGATCGTCAGGACCGGCAGCTTGATGTCGGCCTGCAGCCCGCTCCACAGGTTGACGGTGACGACGGTCTCCCAGTTGGAGCTGGCGAACAGCACCACCGCGACCGCCACGATCACCCAGAACAAGGTCTTCAGGAACTGCATGGCAGTGCTTCTTTGGCCATAAGTTCGCGCCGCGTCCAGAGCGTCAGCCGATTTCACGCTCCAGTTGCTCGAACAGTCCCGGGATCGTCTTCAGCCGCGGCCTTTCTTCGGCGAGGATGGCGCGAAAGGCGTCGCGTTTCAGCGCCGCAACCGATTCGACGGTCAGCGCGACCCCGTCCGGCAGCGTCGACAAGGTGATATCGATCAGCCGGTCGGCGCCGTGCAGTCGTCCCCACAGATAGTCGTTCTCGCGATAGGCCCGGCTGAAGAAGGCGCCGAAGCTGTTGAACTGGATGCCCTTCAGCGTTGCCTCGGTGCCGCCCTTGCGGATCGCGGTCGCATCATCGGGCGAGATGCGATCGACCTTGATCGGATCGAATTCGTCGAGCCCCTCGCCCTGGAAGAGGGGGAGGGTCGCGACGTCGTAGAAGGGGTAGCCGAGATAATCGAGCAGCACCCGGCGCCGGTCCGACTTGGGGAGCGCCGCGAACGCCTCGGCCAGCCGCTCGTCGGTCTCGGCGTCGAGGGCACGCAGGTCGAGCAGGTCCGCCAGCGACGTCATGGCGGCATCCATATTGTCTTCGGCGGCGGCGAAGATCCGGCGCAACGCGGGCTCGATCTCGCCGGGTTCGCGCTGGCGATGGCGGTCGAGCGTCTCGTTGAGCAGCCGGCGGACCTGCTCGCGCTGGTCCCAGTCCGCGCTCGACCCGCTTTCCGCTGCGATCGCCAGCCGGCGGATGATGAAGCGCAGCCGCCGGACGCGAAACCCCATGTCGAAGCTGCGCAGGAACACGATGACGTCCGGAGCGAGGCCGGACGTGGTGACGACTTCGGTGTCGACCAGGCCGTGGAGGCGCAGGAACCGCCAGACCGCCTTGCGGATTCGCTCCCTCCTGACCGCCTCGCCGTCGCCGCCGAGCCGGAAAAGCGTCCGCGCGACATCGTCGATCACCGTCGAAATCTTCAGATGCACATAGGGCGCGTAGGCATAGCCGGCCCGCCTGGCGGCGAGATCATTGGCGCGCGATCGCCAGGCGCCGATCCGCTTGGCTGTCGGGCTGAGGAAGGTGAAGGAGGAGCCGAGCGCATTCTCGATCGCGCTCTCCACTTCGGGCCGCATCGCCTGGCGGATTCGCCTGAGGCGCCGGATGCGGCCGGACATCCGCTCGATCGTTTCCAGATTGTCGCGGATCGGCTGTTCGCGCGGAATATCGGACATCGCGCCGAATATGGTGGCGAAGAAGCCGGGCGGTGCATCCTCGCCGCCGCCGCCGCCTGTCAGGCTGACGCTGCGCCGTCCCGGCTTGGGATCGATATAGACGAAGCGCCGATCCACCTCGCGGCGCGACGGGCGCCGCTCAAGCGCCTCGATGCCCTGCCGGAACGGGGCGTTGGCGAGCACCGAGCCGTCGATCAGCACGGTTTGCTCAAGATCGCCTGCATCGGTATGACGGGGCAGGGCGCGGGTCAGGAAGTCATTCCGGCCGGCCCAGTTTTTTCCTCTCTTCTCAATCTCCTTGTCCAGCTCCTTCACAGTGAAGGGAGGAAAGGCACCAGGAAAGCTCGCGGTCGCCCGGGCGGCGAAGACGAGCTCGACCGGGTCGGCGAAATTGCGTGCGCCGCTGCCCCCCGGATCCTGGAAGTGCAGCGTCAGGCGATGCTCGCGCTCCATGATCTCGGGCGGGGAATTGAGCCGCAGCCGCTCCGGATAGCCGCGAAAGTCGGTGACGGTGACGAAGAGGTCGAGCGGCTGATCCTTGGGAAGGAGCGGGCGCCCGGCCGGCGCCTCGTCCATCGCCTCGAAGGCGTCGAGCAGCAGGCTGGTGAACGCGCTCCCGCCGAAGGGCGGCGCGAACCAGGGCGCGCGGATGAGATTGGCGAGCTTGGCGCGGACCTCGGCGCGCTGGCCTTTCTCGACCGTCTCTTCGACCGCGCCGGCCTGGCGTGCGAGCAGCCAGGCGAGCGGCACGGCGGCGGATTTGGCATAATAGGAGACCGCGCCAACGCCGGGGTCGATCAACTTGTCGATGTCGGCGGATTCGAGCCACAGGTCGGTCAGCGGATCGAGCGGCCGGCCGGTGGCGATCGCGTGGGAGAGGAAAACCGCGTTGATTCCGCCCGCGCTGGCGCCGGCGAGGATATCGACCATGACGCGCAGCTTGATCCCGGATTCGTCGGCGATGCGCGTCAGCAATCTGCGATAGACGCCCGCAACTGCGCCATCGTCCGGCTCGCCGGAGGTGAAGGCGCGGCTGGCGCAGGCGAGGCGCCACACCTCCTTGGTGATGCCGTGCATGTAGACGGCGAGGCTGATCCCCCCGTAGCAGACCAGCGCGATCCGGAGTTCCTTTTCCCGCATCGCCAGCGAGCGTGGCAGGAAGCGGCCGATATGTCGAGCGAGCAGCGGGTCCAAACGCGTCCGCGACGCCTTTTCTTCACACGCCTGTAACGATAAGCGGTGGCGCAGCCGGCGCGAGCATATGGAATCCGGTAGGCTGGAGTTGATTTGCCGAACACCGTGTTCCTGAGGCGCCTGCTTCCCGTTCTCGCCGTCGGTCTGGTGCTGGCCGGCGTGGTGTGGTGGGCCGGCGCGCGCTACGATGCGCCGGTCAAGGTCGCGTCACGGGCCAGGGCCGGCCCCCGTTTCGAGATGCCTGTCGGCGTGCCCTCTGCGGTGCCGAGCGGCGCGGTGGATTATGGGCGGCTCGACGTGCGGATTCGCCGTCTGATGGACGATCCGGCGATGATCGGCATGGCGGTTGCAGTGGTCGAGGACGGCCAGATCCGCTTCGTGAAGGGCTATGGCGAGACCGGAGCCGGCAATGGCGATCCGGTGACGACCTCGACCGTGTTTCGCTGGGCTTCGCTGTCCAAGGGCGTCGCGGCGGACATGGTCGCCCTGCTCGCCGGCGAACAGCGGCTGTCGCTGTTCGAGCCGGCGGCGCGCTATGCAGGTTCGCTGCGGTTGCCCGGCGGGAGCGAGGCGAACGTCTCCATCGTCGATGTCCTCTCGCATCGCACCGGCCTCTTTGCCCACGCCCAGGACGCCAGGCTGGAGGATGGTCAGGATCCACGCATGCTGCGGGCGGGCCTGGCGTCGCTTCACGACATCTGCCCTCCGGGCAGCTGCCACGCCTATCAGAATGTCGCCTATGACGCGGCTTCGGAGATCGTCGAGCGGGTGACCGGTCAGCCCTATTCGGCGGTTGTGCGGGACAGGCTGTTCCAGCCACTTGGCATGAGCCGGGCAAGCATCGGCCGGGCCGAGCTGCTCGCGGCGCCGAGCTGGGCGCGCGGCCACTCCGGCGGGAAGAACAGTCCGCCGGTCGACATTACCGAGTCTTATTATCGCGTCCCGGCCGCCGGCGGGGTCAACGGCTCGATCGAGGATCTGGCCATCTGGATGCTGGCGCAGATGGGGGCCGCGCCGGACGTACTCCCGAGGGCTGCGCTGGCCGAGGTCCAGTCGCCGCGGGTCAACACCCCCGGCGAGACGCGGCGGCGACGGCTGTTCGTCGAGCGGACCCCGACCTCTGCCTACGGTCTCGGCTGGCGCATCTTCGACTATGCCGGTCATCGGGTGATCGGTCACCATGGTGGCGTGCGCGGCTACCGGTCCATGATCCTGTTTGACCCCGAGCGCCGCTCGGGCGTCGTGGCGCTGTGGAACAGCTCGACCAACGCGCCGGCGGGTCTCGAATATGAGGTGATGGATATGGTCTATCGCCTGCCGCCGCGCGACTGGCTGCAGATCGATGCGCCGGGTGGGAGCGCCCCGCCTGAACGCCCGGACAATGAGGGCGGAAGCGCCTGAGCCACGTCCCGGCGTGGATCGATCGGGAAGGTGTCGTCGCACCTCGACGGGACGCGGTGACCCGAGGCGCTGTCAGGCCAGACTCGTCAGGGCGCCAGCCAGATGAGCCACCGTTCGGCTTTGCAATAATTGACAAATAAATTTGTCTGTTTGATACGACAGCTGCTCCGGCAGGGATGAGTCGGGCTGGATGAACGGTTCGATCGATATCGCGGTGATCGGAGGAGAGTGAGCTGGATCATATGAGCGATACGATTGCCATGCTGGAGGATGCAGGGACGGCGCGACTGGCGCTGTCGCCGCTCCGGCAGCGGCTGCTGGCGCGGCTCAGGGCGCCGGCCTCTGCCGCCGCGCTGAGCGAGGAGCTCGAAATGCCGCGCCAGAAGATCGGCTACCATCTGCGTCTGCTCGAGAAAGCCGGCCTGCTGGCGGAGGCGGGAACGCGGCAGCGCCGGGGCTTTACCGAGAAGCTGTACGAGACACGCAGCGACGCATTGATCGTCGATCCGATGATCCTTGCCCTCGACGATCCGGACGCGACCGCAAGGCAGGACCGCTTCGCGGCCGAACATCTCGTTCGCACGGCCGCAGGCATCGTGCGCGATGTCTCGCGGATGCGCGCGGCGGCCGAGCAGGAGGGCAGCCGCCTGCTGACCTTCACCGTCGAAACCGATGTCGCCTTCGCACGGCCCGCCGACATCGCGCGGTTCACCGGCCGCCTCGCCGACGCGATCGCCGGGATCGCCGCCGATTTCGCACCGCAAGGCGAGGGGCGGGCTTACCGTGTCACCGTTGCCGGTCATCCGGCGGTGGGCGCGAGAGCCACGAAACAACGCATCAACTGACAGGGGGCCATGATGACCGAAGCCGCCAAACCGACCGTCGACCGCGTGCTGGTCGAAGTCACCATCGCCGCACCGGTCGACGCGGTATGGGACGCGATCCGCGACCCGGAGAAGATCTGCAACTGGTTCGGATGGGATGCGGACACGCTGAGGGGCGAGGTCGATTTCATCTTCGGCACGGCCGGCCGGGCGGACGACGCGGCGCGGACGCTCCATTTCGAGGGAACGGGGGACCGGTTCGAAGTCGTCGAACGTGGCGCCGGCTGCGTGTTGCGCGTCGTCCGCGCCGCGCCCGCCGGCAGCAGCTGGGACGACGTCTACGAGGACATGACCGAGGGCTGGATCAGTTTTGTCCAGCAGCTGAGGCTCGGGATCGAGCGGCACGGCCTGGCGCCGCGCCGGACGATCTACCTGTCCGGCAACGCCAGGACAGGGGGCTCCGGCCCGATCGCGGCGCTCGGCCTCGGCGATGTGCGCACCGCCATGGACGGCGATCTCCACAGCGTCGCCCTGCCGACCGGCGACCGGGTCACCGGCGAGATCTGGCACCGCAGCCCGTGGCAGGTGGGCCTCGTCGTGCCGCAATGGGGCGACGGCCTGCTCATCGTTACCGACAAGTCGCACACCGGGACCGCGCCGGACGGGCGGGGAATGGTGATCCTGACGACCTACGGCCTGCCGGACACGGACTTCGATGCGTTGCGGACACGGTGGAGCGCCTGGTGGAGCGACCGGTATGACCCGGCGCCGGCATCCGATGGGGGGTGCTGACCTTCCCGGCCGCCTTGCCCGTCATCGCTCACCGGGCCGCTGGAGGCCGCGCCTGTTGCCGTCCGCCCGTCCGGAGCGCGATCGCATCTTCCGTCAGCGCCCCTCTCGTGGCGGACCGTGCCGGCATTAGCGCCGCCGCGCGGTTTCCAGGAGTTCGCCCGTAACCGGATAGCCGAGCCCGTCGGCGATGCGCAGCCACGGCACGCCGTCGCGATCCTCGACCCACGGGACGATCTTTTCGACCGGGTGGCGGGCGGCGTCGGCGCGGGCTTCGGCGATCGAAGCATATCGGGCGAGCCGCTCGAGATTGCGCCGGGTCGGGAAGATGGCGTGGGCGCGGCCGGCCGCGATCTCGGCGAGGATGTCGGCGGCGGTGGCCCAGAGCGCGCGGACTGCTTCGGCTTCGGCGACTTCGGGTGCGGGTGCGTCGGCGGGGGCTTCGGCGAGGAAGAAGAGGGTGTCGAAGCGGCGCGCCTCGCGGAAATTGGGACACCAGCGGGCGAAGGGGGTGAGCGCGTCGAGATCGAGCGCGAGGCCGTGGCGGGCGAGGATCGGGCCGAGGCCTTCGTCGCGGGCGAGCGCCTCGCGCAGCGCCGGGACGTCGGCGGGCGTGGGAGTGATGCCCGGGGTGAGGCCGGTCTCTTCGATAGTCTCGCGGATCGCGGCGATGCGGGCGGCGGCGTCAGGCAGGTCCGGCCAGGCGGCCGCGGCCTCGTGGTCGGCCGGGTCGATCCGGCCGCCGGGGAAGACGAGCGCGCCGGCGGCGAAGGCCATGGTGCCGGTCCGCTCGGTCATCAGCAGCTCGGGCGGGCCGCCCGGCTGCTCGCGCATCAGGACGAGAGTCGCGGCGGGGATCGGATCGGGCAGGTCCTCGGTCACACCCGTCTGCTAGAAGCTGCCGGCGCGGGCGGGAAGCGCTTTCATGCCTGCTGCGGGTCGAGCAGATGCTTCTGGATCTTGCCCCCGGGGGTGCGGGGGAATTCGGCGACGAATTCGAAGCTCACCGGCACCTTGTACGGGGCGAGGCGGGAGCGGCAATAGGCGGAGAGCTCGCCATCGCCAACGCGGCGATCGGGAGCGAGCTGGACGAAGGCGCGGCCGACCTCGCCCCATCTGGGGTCGGGGCGGGAGAGGACGGCGGCGTCGATGACCGCCGGATGGGCCGCCAGCACATTCTCCACCTCGACCGGATAGACGTTCTCGCCGCCCGAGATGAACATCTCCTTTCGCCGCCCGGCGATGTAGAAGAAGCCGTCAGCGTCGCGGCGGGCGAGATCGCCGGAGCGCAGCCAGCCGTCGGCGGTGAAGGCGGCACGGGTCGCCTCCTCGTTGCGCCAGTAGCCGGGGGTGACGCCGGGGCCGGCGAAGAGCAGGTCGCCGATCTCGCCGTCGGCAACGTCGCGGCCCCGGGCGTCGACGATGCGGGCGCTGCACAGGAGCTGCGGCTTGCCGACCGATCCGATCCGTGCCCAGGCGTCGGCCGGGTCGACGAGGAAGGCGGTCGGGCCCGTCTCGGTCATGCCCATGCCGTTGCAGACCCGGACGCCGAGATCGCGGTAGCGTTCGACCAGGGCATCGGGGAGCGGCGCGCCGCCGCAGCCCCAGTGGCGGACGCGATCGAGCGGCGCCGCGGCGAAGCGGGGATGGTCGAGCAGGGCCTGATAGACGGTCGGGACGGCGAAGATCGTGTCGAGCCGGCGCGCCTCGATCAGGCCGACCAGCGCCTCCGCCTCGAACGCCTCCAGCAGGATCACCCGGCCGCCCGCGATCAGGGTCGGCAAGGCGTGGAGGTTGATCCCGGCGGTGTGGAAATTGGGCAGGAAGCTCACTGTCGTATCGCCGGCATTGAGGCCGGTCGCAGAGCCGATATTGACGTAGTTCGCGAGCGCCATCCGGTAGGTGTAGATGACGCCCTTCGGCCGGCCGGTCGTGCCGGAGGTGTAGAGCAGGTACCAGGTCGCCTGCGCCGGCCAGAGGAGACGGGCGCGGAGCGGCGGGGCGGCGGCGAGGGCCGCCTCGTAATCCTCATCGAGACCGATGACGGGCGGCGGCGCGGCGAGGCGGGCGACGGTACCGGAATCGCTGGCGCCGTAGAGCAGGAGCCGGGGGGCGCAGTCGGCGAGGAGGCCGTCGAGCTCGGCGGGCGGCATCCGCCAGTTGAGCGGCACCAGCACCGCGCCGAGCCTGGCGCAGGCGAACAGCAGTTCGAAGAAGGCGATGCGGCTGCGGCACAGGACTGCGACCCGGTCGCGCTCGCCGACTCCGCGCTCCTGCAGCATTGCTGCGGCCTGCATCGCGCGCGCGTCGAGCCCGGCATAGGTCAGCGTCCGGCCGGTCGGCGCCTCCTCGAGCGCGACGGCGCATGGGGTGAGCGCGGCCCGTTTGGCGAGGAGATCGGGCATGTCGGGGATCATGGCCGCGTCCTCAGGCCCTCCGAGACGAGATCGATGGCATGGTCGGCGACCGCTTCGGGCGGCATGTCCTTGCCCCAGATCGCGTAGCGCATGCCGAGGAAAACGCTCATGCCGATCAGCGCCCAGGCGCGCAGCTCGTCCGGCCCCTCGACGATCTCGCCGCGCGCGCTCGCCTGGGCGAGGCCCTGGCGATAGCCCTCGACGAAGGAGCGGTAATGTTCGCGGTAGACGTCGTCGGCGACGAACTGCGCCTCCTCGACGATCCGGTAGAGCTCGGGATGCTTGCGGGTGAAGGCGATGAAGGCAGCAAGGCCGCGCCGCTCGGCGGCGAGGCGGTCGGGCGCGCCGGCGACGGCCTCGGCGACATGGCTGCGGGTCGCATGGCTCATGTCGCGGACGAGCGCGCGGAACAGCTCCTCCTTGCTTTCGAAATAGGTGTAGAAGGTGCCGAGCGCGACGCCGGCGCGGCCGGTGATGCCGGTGATCGCCGCCTCGTGAAAGCCGCGCTCGCCGAATTCGCGCGCGGCGGCTTCGAGGAGCTTGCGGACGGTGCGTCGTCCCCGCTCGGTGCGCGGCGCCTTGTCGGCGGAGACCGCGGCTTGCCCCAGATCGTTCATGCTCCCCTCCCGGGCATGAACCTGAACTTCCTTTCAACTTTCCGCAAGGGCCCGGTCGGGCGCGGAAGGTTCATAAAGTTCATGTCCCCAAGGGCGAAAAAAGCGGGGGCTGAAACTTCGGCCGTCGAGGGTCTGGCGCCGTACGCCGGAATTCGAGAGCCATGTCGCTTCCATCGGGAAGCATGAACCAGAAGAAATCCTATTTTGCAATCGAACGGCTGTTGGTGATCTTCGTCTCGGCAATGCCCGCCCCGAAAAGGGCGGGACGGCCCCGATCAGGCGATCGGAACCGAACCCGCGGCGGCGATGAACAGGGTGCTGACGATCAGGGCGCCGAAGACCGAAGCGGCGATGTTCTGCATGTTGGCGAACGCGAAAGTCATTGTCTGTCTCCTTGAACCTGGCCGCTGGACCATCCGGCGGTCTTGCCAGACAGTTGAGCAGGGTGCGTGCCAAATACAGAAAATGGCGGAAAACTGTGGTTTTCTGGATTTCAGCCGGTGAACGCCTGATTTACGAGGCCCAACATCCGGTGAAATCCGCCAAGGATTGGCCGTGCGGTTTCGGACAGGTGTCCGCTTGCGGACAAATGGCGGTCTAGCGGACCGGATCCCAGGTACGGAGTGCGGAATCCGTCGCCGATGCAGGTCACGATTGTTGGATACGAATAGGATTTCGCTGCTCATTCTCCTTTTGTTCCGATTCGTTCAGCAAGGAGATTTTCGACATGGCCACCTTTACACCCGAGCAGTTCGGCGCCGTTGGCAATGGCGTGACGGACGATACCTCCGCATTTCTTGATCTGTCCGCCGCGGTGAACAGTGATGGGGGAGGGACTATCATCCTGCGCTCCGACGCCACCTACAGGGTCGGACGTCAGGCCCCGGCTTCAGGCTATTATCAACTCGGCATCGCCTGTCTCGACCTGCGCAATTGCGCCGGGGTTGTCATCGAGGGCAATGGCGCGACGTTGAAGCATGTCGATGGACTGAAGTTCGGCACATTCAACCCTTCGACGGGAATGCCTCAGGACTATGGGGTGCCCTACTCTGTGATCGCAAACGCCGCGACGGCAGGTGTTCTAATCCAGTGCCTGGCGTGTACCAAGGTCACCATCCGAGATGTGAATCTGGATGGCAACAGCCAGGGAGCCGTGATCGGCGGCCGTTTCGGCGACACCGGACGCCAGCTCATTCACTACGGGATCTATGTCAGGGGGTGGGGGCAGGCGCTGCTCGAAAATGTCGATGCCCGGCATTTTCTGCTCGACTGCTATGGCTTCTCCCATCCGGGCCTGACGGCGGGCATGGAGGCGGTTCCAGTCACCCTCCTCAATTGCCGAGGCTCCTATGCGGGCCGAAATGTCGTTTCCAACGTGGGTTCGAAGGGCATGCGCACATTCAATTGTGTCTTCAGCCGGGGAGGAGAAGCATCCGCAACCGTAACCGTCCCCTCCGCCGGGGCGTTCGTAAGCTCGGCGCCTGCGTCGTGCTGGGACGATGAAGCCGAGGATGGCGCGGAAATTCGCGATGTGCGCCATTTCGGTTCCTCGTTCCTGTCTGGTCCCTATTCCAATACGGCCTACGTGGCGGACAGTGGACCAACCGCCGGGATTACGCATGACAGCTGTCTCTTTGACGGCACCTTGTGGGTCAGAAAGCCGGGCTGGAGCCTGTTGAATTCGACAGTGCACGGGCGCCTGGTTTTCCAGGGAGGCTATTCGCACCGCGATGACAATGCGCTGATTCAGAATTGCGAGATCGATGATGTCCCGATGAACGGCAGCGGTCCCATTTCCGGGCTTTTGCTCGACGGGCAGGGAGCGGGAATCGGGTATGTGATCAGGGACACACGTATCCGGTGCACGACAACGTTACTCAATCTCAGGCTGGCGGGTCATCTGAGCGGAGAGATCATCTGGCAGACCGGGACAACTCACCTCGCCGATCTTGGAAATGCCATCCTTCTCAACGGCGCCAATATCCAGGACCTGAGTATCGTTGACGAGATTGCAGCAAACGCCCCGGCAACAGGCTACCGTGTGGAATACCCGGCCTCGGCGAGCAATGCGAAGCTCATTTCCGCAAATGGGAGGCTGAAATGGGAAAATGCCAGCACCGGATATTCGGGACAGCTGGCGAATAGTCGCTATGCCTCCTATGATCCGCCGAGCATCAGCGCGCATGGAACATTCGAAGTCGAAATCGCCTTTCAGGTGCCTGTCTCCGGCCCTCAGGCACGGGTGCTGCCCAACTTCCAGAATCTTCCCGAAGGTTTGATCCTGAGCGCGCGGGCGACTTCGGCCACGCAGGGTTATCTGCGATTCCAGAACTTCACAGCCGGCGCGATCGATCCGGCAGCGGGGGAGATCAGGGTATCTGAAGTCCTCTAGGGCGACGAAGCGGATCAGCGGCGGACGGCGTCGCTGATCCGCCTTGCGTCAATGTCTGCCGCGTTCCCGAAACCTGGCGTTTGCTTCGCAAGCTCTTCACCGCGGCCGGAATGGTGTGGGGCTAGGCCGCCGAGGTCCCGTCCCAGACCACCACCCGGTCGCCGACCCGCGTCACATCGAACAGCAGCGCCGCGAACTCGCGCGGGAGGCCGATGCAGCCATGGGTGCCGACGTCGTCGGCGAGCTGCGGCGAGCCGTGGATGGCGATGCCGTCCCAGGTGAGGCGCAGCATGTGCGGCATCGGCGCGTCGTAGAGGTTGGACCAGTGATCGGCGTCTTTCTCGAGGATCGGGAAGGTGCCGTGCGGCGTCGGCTTGTTGTCGGCGCCGTAGATCAGGCTGGAGCGGCCGATCTCGACGCCGGCGCGGTAGACCGAGAGGACGCGGCCGCGGATGTTGACGACGATCACGGTCGGGCCCCGCTGCGGCGCGCCCTCCGGATTCCAGGCATATTCGCCCGGACGCAGCCAGTGCGGGATGTCGAGCTCGCTGGTGATCTCCATACCGCCGAAGCGCGGATTGGCCGGGCGCGCCGGCGCAGGCGCCTGCGCGGCGGCGCGCTGCGGGGCCGGGCGGGCGGCCGGCGCCGTCGGCGCATCGGCCGAGACGAGAGAGGGCGCGGCGAGCAGCAGGCCGCCGGCAAGGCCTGCGAACAGCACCAGCTTGGCGGCGATCCAGAGTCGGTCGAACGGCATCGGCATGGCCTTCGCGCCTTGTACGGCTGCGATGCAAGCGGTGGATTCGGACTGTTCCGTGGGGGGACAGGTTGGCTGAGAACTCTTTCTCATCCCTTCGTCATGCCGGGCTCGACCCGGCATCCACCTTCTCTTCCCGGATGCGGGCGCGGGGTTGGAGGCGTCGCAAGGAAGGTGGACCCCGGATCAAGTCCGGGGTGACGATGAAAGGGGGGTGAAAACTGAACCGGATTTCAACTTGAATATTGACTCAGGTTTCAGTGTGCGGCACAGGCCAGCCGGACGCCCCAGACCTCCGGACCGGAGCGCGCGGGCGGGGGAGGGTGTTTGCCAGGTTTCACCGCATCGGACGGGGCGCTGATCGCCTATCGCGACACGGCGCCGCACGGGGGCGCCGGGACGCCGCTCGTGCTGCTGCACGGGCTGATGGCGCATGGCGGTTTCTTCCGGGAGCAGGCGCCGCTCGCCGACGGCTTCCGGCTGATCACGATCGACCTGCGCGGCCATGGCAAGTCGCCGGCCGACCCGGACAGCGCGACGGTCGAGCGGATGGCGGCCGATGTCGCCGAACTGGTGCGCGCGCTCGACCTGCAGGACGCGATCGGGGTGGGCTGGTCACTGGGGGCGACGGTGCTGTGGCATGTGCTCACCGGGCCGGCGGCGGCGCGCTTCGCCGGATCGGTGGTGATCGACATGACCGCGCGGGTGCGCAACGATGCCGAATGGGATCGCGGCCTCTCGCCCGAGGCGTGCGAGGCGCGCAGCGCCGCGATCCGCGACGATTTCGAGACGTTCGCGCGTGCGGCGGGGCAGGGCATCTTCGCCCAGCCGCTGCCGGCGCATCTTCAGGGCGCCGCGGACTGGGCCGGCGCCGAGTTCGCGCGCAACGACGCGCGGGCGATCGGGGCGGTCTGGGCGTCGCTGGTCCGCCAGGACGCGCGCGCGCTGCTGGGCCGGATCGCCCACCCGACGCTGATCGTCCATGGCGGCCAGAGCCGGCTCTATGGCGACGACACCGCCGGCCATCTGGTCGCGGCCCTGCCCGATGCGCGGGCGGTCCGCTTCGATGCGTCCGGCCATGCGCCGCATCTGGAGGCGGCCGAGGCCTTCAACCGCACGCTCAGAGATTTCGCGGCGCGCCTGTCCTGCGCCCGCAACCCCGAAACGACGAATTGATGAGGAGGAGCATCATGTCCCGCAATTTCACCAGCCTGAAGCTCGGCAGCGCCCTGATCGCGCTCGCCGCCGCGACCCCGCTTTATGCCCAGGATGCGCCGCCGCCGGCCGGCGCCGCCCTTTCCGACAGTGACGAAGGCGCGATCGTGGTCACCGCGCGCCGCCGGGCGGAGAGCCTGCTCGATGTGCCGATCTCGCTTTCGGTCTATTCGGGCGAGCAGCTCGAGGCGCAGGGCGCGCTCGACATCACCGACATCGCCGACACGACGCCGAACGTGACGCTCGAGGCCTCGCGCGGCACCAATTCGACGCTCACCGCCTTCATCCGCGGTGTCGGCCAGCAGGATCCGGTCGCCGGCTTCGAAGCGGGCGTCGGCATCTATGTCGACGACGTCTACCTGAACCGTCCGCAGGCGGCGCTGCTCGACATCTACAATGTCGAACGGGTCGAGGTGCTGCGCGGACCGCAGGGCACGCTCTACGGCCGCAACACGATCGGCGGCGCGATCAAATATGTGACCCGCCGCATGCCGCGCGATCCGGAGCTGCGCATCCGCGGCACGGTCGGCACCTATGACCAGGCCGATCTCGTCGTCACCGGCAGCCTGCCGGTCGCGGACGGGCTGGCGCGCGTCGGCGGCTCGTTCGCGCGCCTCTCGCGCGGCGGCTTCGGCGACAATCTCACCACGGGCCGCGAGAATTACAACCGCGACATCTGGGCGGGACGGCTGGCGCTCGAGATCAACAACGAGAGCAACGTCTTCGTTCGCCTGCAGGGTGACTACACGGCGGACAACAGCGCGCCGCGCGGAGGCCACCGGCTGATCCCGGGGCTGGTGAGCCGCACGCCGGTACTGGAGGATGTCTACGACACCCGCGGCGGTCTCGGTGATCCGGAGCAGAAGGTGCGGGCCTATGGCCTCAGCCTGTTCGTCGAGGTCGAGCCCGCCGACGGCTGGACGCTGCGCAGCATCAGCGCCTATCGCCGCGACCGGTCGAACACGCCGATTGATTTCGACGCATTGCCGGCGGTCGACGTGGATGTGCCGGCGATCTACCGCAACAGCCAGACCAGCCAGGAGCTGCAGGTCCTCTACAGCAACGGGCCGATCAACGGCCTGCTCGGCGCCTATTATCTCGAGGCCAATGCCGAGACGTTCTTCGACGTGCGCCTGCCGGGCGGGGTGACGGCGCTGACCTTCGGCGACGTCGAGACCCAGACCGCGGCGATCTTCGGCGATTTCACCTACGATTTCTCGCGGCAGTTCAGTGTGTCCGTGGGCGGGCGCTACACCTGGGACAGGCGGACCTCCGACATCCTGAGGCAGACCTTCCTTGGCGGGGGTTCGCCCTTCTTCGGCGGCACCGGGGCCTTGTTTGCCACCACCTCCGACTTCACCGGCACGGCGGATTTCGAGGAGTTCACGCCGCGGGCCTCGGTGAGCTTCAAGCCGAGCGACAACCAGACGATCTATGCGAGCTATTCGCGCGGCTTCAAGGGCGGCGGCTTCGATCCGCGGGGGCAGACCTCCGCATGCCGGAACGCGACCGGCGGCGCATGTACCCCGCAGGAGGTGTTCGACTTCATCGCGTTCGATCCGGAGACGGTGACGAGCTACGAACTCGGCTATCGCGCCTCGCTCTGGGACCGGCGGGTGAACTTCAGCCTCGCCTTGTTCCAGGCCAATTATCGCGACGTGCAGGTGCCGGGCTCGATCGGCACCACGGTGGCCGGGCAGCAGTCCTTCATCGGTATCACCACCAATGCCGGCCGGGCGCGCTTCCGCGGCGTCGAGTTCGAAGGCAATGCGATCGTCGCGCGCGATTTCGGCCGCGAGGGCGATTCGCTGAACTTCTCCTGGTCGCTCGGCTATCTCGATGCCCGCTACCTCGAGTTCATCGACGCGCGCGGCATCAATGTCGCCGACAGCCGGGAAATCCAGAACACGCCGAAATGGACGGCGAGCGGCACGATCAACTACGGCGTGCCGGTCGGCCCGGGCATGCTGAGCCTCATCTCCACCCTGTCCTACCGCAGCGCCAGCCAGCAGTTCGAGCTGCAGATTCCAGGGCTCGATCAGGGCGGCTACGCGCTGTGGGACGCGAGTCTGGTGTGGCGCTCCGACGACGATCGCTGGTCGATCGGCCTCCACGGCCGCAATCTCACCGACAAGCGCTATATCGTGTCGGGCTACAACTTCCTGCGGCAGAATCCGGACACGGGCCAGTTCATCCTGGCGAACGGCCAACCGGGCCTCAGCTCGACACTGGGTGCGGAAGGCGTGCTGACCGCCTATTACGGCAATCCGCGGCAGGTCTATCTGTCCGTCGGCCTGAATTTCTGAGGGAGTGCTTATGGCGGGGATCAGGACGGACACGAGCCCGGGCGGACGCGTCCTCCTCATCCTGGTCCTCGCCTATATCTTCAACTTCATCGACCGCCAGATCATCGGCGTGCTGGCGGTGCCGATCAAGGCGGAGCTCGGTCTCTCCGACCGCCAGCTCGGCCTGATGGGCGGCATCGCCTTCGCGCTCTTCTATTCGGGCCTCGCCATCCCGATCGCGTGGCTGGCGGACCGCAAGAGCCGGGTGAAGATCATCGCCTGGTCGGTGGCGCTGTGGAGCGGCTTCACCGCGCTCTGTGGCTTCGCCCAGAATTTCTGGCACCTGTTCCTCGCCCGCATGGGCGTCGGCATCGGTGAGGCCGGCGGGGTCGCGCCCTCCTATGCGCTCGTCTCCGACTACTTCCCGAAGGAGAAGCGGGCGCGGGCACTGGCGCTGTTTTCGCTCGGCATTCCGATCGGCTCGGCGCTCGGCGTCTTCTTCGGCGGCTGGATCGCCAGCAATCTCGACTGGCGCTCCGCCTTCATCATCGTGGGCCTCGCCGGCCTCCCGGCCGCGCTGCTGGTGCGTTACGGAATCAGGGAGCCGGTCCGCGGCGGCTTCGACAGCGTCGATGGCGCGCCCAGCGATCCGGCGCCGCCGTTCGCCGAAGTCGCCGCCCGGCTGGCGCGGACGCCGAGCTTCTGGCTGCTGTCCTTCGGTGCCGCCTCCGGCTCGATCCTCGGCTATGGCCTGATCTTCTGGCTGCCGAGCTTTTTCAGCCGCAGCTATGACCTGGAACTCTCCGAGGTCGGCTGGTTCTACGGCTCGATCGTGCTGGTCGGCGGGGTCGCCGGCACGTGGCTCGGCGGCTGGCTCGGCGACCGCACCGGTCCGTCCGACCCCGGCTCCTACGCCCGCATCCCCGCTATCTGCTTCCTGATCACCGCGCCGGTCTTCGCCATCGGCCTGTTCGCGCAGTCTCTCTCGCTGGGCTGGGTCCTGTTCGTGATCGGCCAGATGCTGGCGCTCGCCTGGCTCGGCCCGGTCATCGCCGCCGTCCAGCACATCGTCCCGCCCAACATGCGCGCCACCGCCTCGGCGAGTTTCCTCTTCATCAACAATCTGATCGGGATCGGCTTCGGCATCTTCTTCCTGGGCTTCATGTCCGATGCGATGACCGTGACCTATGGTGAGGATTCCCTGCGCTATTCGATCCTCTACGGTTTGGGCTTTTACCTGCTCAGCGCCTTGCTCTATTTTGCCGCCTCCCGGCGGTTGGGGAAGGACTGGTACGGCGATGGAGCTTCCGTTTCGGCATAGCATCGGGCGCGGCTGCGTGGCCGCTGCGTTGATCGGGCTCGCCGGCGCGGCGATCGCTTCGTCCGGCAGCGGCTATGCCGGCTTCCGGATCGGTGACGCCGAGGCCAACCGCTACCTGTCGCGCACCTGGCAGGTCTGCATCGACCGGGCGGTGAGCACGGTCGACATGCGCGATTGCTCCTCACGGGAATATGGCCGGCTCGACCGGCGGCTGAACCAGGTCTACCGCAACAGGATGACGCGCCTCGCGCCGCCGGCGCGCATCCGTCTGCGCGATGCGCAGCGGGCGTGGCTCGGGGTCCGGTTCGATCATTGCGCACCGGGCGGGACCGGAGGCACCGCCGACCTGCTCAACACGGACGGCTGCATCCAGCGCGAGGTCATTCGCCGGATCGCCTGGCTGGAGCGCTATCGCCCCTAGCTACCCGCAAGGTGCCGGACGGCGACGTTCGGCATCAATTCGATTGTCCTCCCGCCTGCGTGGCGCGATGGCGTCCAGCCTGGCGAAGGAGAGGATTGATGAAGGCTGTTGTTCTCGCACTCGTAATGGCCGTCACTGCCGTCCCGGCCGCGGCCCAATCCTCCAGCCAGGGCGCCGCTGTGCAGGCCCGACAGCTGTTCCTGTTCCTGTTCAGCCCGGGCCCCGCCTGGCAGCCAGGTGTACCGATGCGCCAGCAGGATCTGCGCGAGCACGCCGCCTATCACGACCGGCTGGTGCGCGAAGGCCGCGGGTTCGCCGGAGGCGCCTATCGCGGAATGGATGGCGGCATGGCGATCATCCGCGCCGCGGATCTCGCCGAGGCGCAGGCGATGCTTGCGGCAGACCCCGCCATCGTGAACGGGGTCTTCGTCGCGGAACTTCGCCAATGGGTTCCGCGATTCCACTCCGAGCAGCGGCTGGTCGAACAGCCCCGATAGGCTCCGCATCCGCCTGAGCCTGCCCGACATCGTCAAACCGCGTGGTTTGCGTCATAGTGCTGCAACGACTCCGGTCGAGGGTCGTTACGGGGACTTCTGTCGAGGAGAGAGTGATGAGTATCTTCAGCGGCATCAGCAATGCGATTTTCGGAAATACGGTCAGGGCGGCGACGGGTCAGGCGCATGTCGCGACCGTTGATGCCGACGGGAACCCGCAGCCTCAGCCGTCGGCGCCCGCGGCAGCAGCGGCGCCGGTCGATGTCGAAGCGGCGCTGGTGCAGATCAGCGCGTCGAAGGGCAATCCCAACCTCAACTGGCGCAGCTCGATCGTCGACCTGATGAAGCTGCTCGACATCGATTCGAGCCTCGACAACCGCAAGGAGCTCGCCACCGAGCTCGGCTATACCGGCGCCAAGGACGGCAGCGCCGAGATGAACATCTGGCTCCATCGCCGCGTGATGGACGAACTGGAACGCAATGGCGGGATCGTTCCCGACAGCCTGAAGAACTGAGGTAATCTCCGTTCGCCCTGAGCCTGTCGAAGGGCTGTCCTTTCTTGCGAAATAGGGAAGGGCAGGGCTTCGACAGGCTCAGCCCGAACGGTGAAGGTTCAATGCTGCTCGCCGGCTGCCGCCTCAGGTGGCGAAGCCCGGGTCGAGGCGATAGGCCTTCCTGAGCAGCGCCGGCCAGGCGAGCAGGTTGGCGCCGACCTTGAGGCTTGCCTTGCCCTGTTCGGCGGCGACCTCGGGCGAGCCTTGCGGCGGGTTGTTGAGATTGGCCTCGCCGGCGGAAAGCGCGAGCACCTGCGCCTCGCAGGCGCGTTCGAGGAAGTAGAGCTTGAGGAAAGCCTCGCCGACGGTCTCGCCGACGGTCAGCGTGCCGTGGTTGCGGAAGATCATCGCGCTCTTGTCGCCGAGATCGGCGATGATCCGTTCGCGCTCGGAAAGGTCGACCGCGATGCCCTCATAATCGTGATAGGCGATCTCGCTGCGGATCACCATCGCGGTCTGGGTGAGCGGCAGCAGGCCTTCGGCATGGGCCGCCACCGCCTGGCCGTTGGGGGTGTGCAGATGCATCACCGCCTGCGCGTCCTCACGCGCCATGTGCAGCGCCGAATGGATGGTGAAGCCGGCCGCATTGGTGATGAACGGCGTCGGCTCCACGGCGGCGCCGTTCATGTCGACCTTGACCAGGCTGGAGGCGGTGACCTCCTCGAACATCAACTGATAGGGGTTGAGCAGGAAATGATGCTCCGGCCCCGGCACCCGCGCCGAGAGATGGGTGAAGATGAGGTCGTCCCAGCCGAAATGCGCGACGAGCCGGTAGGCGGCGGCGAGATCGACGCGGACCTTCCACTCCTCCGGGCTCACCTTGTCCTGCATCGGCGGGATCTCGACCGTCGCAAGCGCATGCGCCTCGGCCATGCTGCGGGCCATGGTGTCGATCCGTCCCATCTCACTCTCCCGATATTCTGGCCTGTTCTAGCCGTTTGCGGGCACGGGCGCGAGTCACGCGGACGCGACCTTGAGGCCGACCACGCCGATGACGACGAGACCGGCGAAAGCGAGGCGGGCAGGCTGGAGCGGCTCGCCGAATAGCAGGATTCCCGCCGCGATCGTGCCCACCGCACCGATCCCCACCCAGGCGGTATAGGCGACGCCGAGCGGCAGGGTGGACAGCGCCTTGGTCAGCAGCACGACGAAGGCGGCGAGCAGGACGAGGGAGATGATCGTCCATTCCGGGTTGCGGAAGCCGTCCGCCTTCTTGGTCGCGATCGCCCAGGCGACGTCGATCAGGCCGGAGGCGACGAGCATGGTCCAGGCCAGGGCATTGGACATGGCTCAACCCTCCCCGCCAATGAGGTCGACCTGACGCAGGGCGCGGGCGCGGCCCTCCGCCACCTCGTCCGGCGCGCCGATCGTCGGGCCGACGGGGACGAACAGCGGATCGGCGAGCCCGATGAAGTCGAGCGCTGCGGCGAGATAGGGGGTGGCGAGATCGGGCCGGCCGCGGCTGAGGCCGAAGCGATAGTCGCCGGCGCTCGACAGGACGATGTGCACCGGCCGCGGCGCGAGCAGCGGGCTGTAGCCGGTCGCCCGATCGAAGGTGAAACTGAGGCCCGGCTGGGTGACGAGGTCGATATAATGCTTCAGCCGGTAGGGGATCGAGAAGTTCCACATCGGCGTCGCGATGACGACATGATCCGCCGTCGCGAGCCGAGCGACCATCTGTTCGATGACCGTCCAGGCCTCGGCCTGCGCGGCGTTGTGCGGCTGGCCGGCGAGGCGGGCATATTTGGCGGCGAGGGTGGCGCCGTCGAATTCGGGCAGAATCTCGTCCCACAACGCGAGGTGATCGACCTCTAGCCCCGGTTGCGCCGCAACCAGCCGTTCGACCAGATGGGTCGCCACCGCCGTGGATGACGAACGTCCGTCGCGCGGCGAGGCTTCGATGAAAAGCAGTCTGGGCATTGGGGATCCTCCTTCGAGGGCCGAGGTAGATGTCGCCTGAGCGCGATAAAATGGATAAGAATGCGATCATGATTCGCACGAGTGCGACATGCTGACCGAGGTCGATCTCGATCTGGTGCTGACCGTCGTGACCGCCGGCAGCGTCCGGGGCGCGGCTGCGGCGACCGGCGCGCACCCGGCGACCGTCTACCGGCATCTCGGCGACCTGCAGCGCCGGCTGGGCGCGCCGGCCTTCGAACGGATCGACGGGCGCTATCGCCCGACCGAGATCGGACGCGAGATCGCCGAGGCGGCGGTGGAAGGGCAGGCGCGACTCGCCGAGCTCAACCGTCGCGTCGGCGGCGCCGATGCCCGCATGGCCGGGCTGGTGCGGGTGACGACCACCGATTCCCTGAGCGAGATCGTCAGCACCGCCATGGCGGCCTTCGTCGACGCATATCCCGACGTGACGCTCCAGCTGTCGCTCTCAAACAGCTTCGCCGATATCGGCAGGCACGAGGCGGAGGTCGCGATCCGCCCGACCGTCAGCCCGCCCGAGACCCTGGTCGGGCGACGGGCGGCGCGGTTCGACTATCGCGTCTACGCACGTCCGGATGCGCCGGACCGGTGGATAGGCCTCGACCGCAGTCTCTCCGCGATCCCGTCGGCGCGCTGGCTGGCGCAGCACGCACTCGGCCAGCCGGTCGCGATCCGCGCTGACAGCATGCGGGCAGCGGCCGATCTCTGCCGGGCCGTGGCGGGCCGCGCAGTGCTGCCGACCTACCTGGCGGGCGGCCTGACGCCGCTTTCGCCTCCGATCGCGGAGATCGCCTCCGAAGTCTGGGTGCTGACCCACGCCGATTTCCGCCGCACGCCGCGCGTCGCGGCCTTCACGCAAAAGGTTTCCGCGCTGCTTAGGGAGGCGATCGAAGGGGCTTAGGCGGGTTTGGGGTTGACCCGGTCCGGATGCGCTGCGGCGAAGGCGGGGAGGGCGCTCGCCTCGGCATCGGCGCGGACCAGCGTCGGCCAGGGGGTCAGGTCCAGCTCGAAGCGGCGGGCATTGTACATCTGCGGCACGAGGCAGATGTCGGCCAGAGTTGGAGCATCGCCGGACAGGAAGGTGCCGGCCCCGGGGGCGGCGAGCGCTTCGAGCGCGTCGAACCCTTCGGCGACCCAGTGGCGGTACCAGTCGTCGCGCGCCTCCTGCCCGATGCCCAGCTTCGTGAGATATTTGAGGATCCGGAGGTTGTTCACCGGATGGATGTCCGCCGCGATCGTCAACGCGAGAGCGAGAACATGGGCGCGGTTGGCCGGATCGGCGGGGATCAGGCGCGGGTCGGGGATGGTCGCATCGAGCCAGTCGACGATGGCGAGGCTCTGGGTCAGCCGGCGGCCGTCCATCTCCAGCGTCGGCACGAGGCCCTGGGGATTGCGGGCGCGATAGGCGTCCGCCTTCTGCTCGTTCTCGAGCAGGTTGACGGTTGCGCGGTCATAATCGACGCCCTTCAGATTCAGCGCGATGCGGACCCGGTAGCTCGCCGAGGAGCGCCAGTAATCGTAGAGGAGGGGCCTGGTCATGCCGCCTGCATAGCCGGAAGGCCGGGCCGGCGGAACCTGCGCCATTCCTCATGCGCTTCTGTCCCGGCGGGGCCTCATCCCGAGCCCTGGAGGGCAAGATGAAGTCGCACTACGCCATGCTGGCGCTCAACCTCGTCCTCGGCGCCGCGATCATGTATGTCGTGATGTTCGCGATGATCGACGGCGCGGGAGATTTATACAACAATCTCAACATGTTCTACATGGCGCTGATGATGGCCGTGCTGATGCTGCTGATGATGCGCCGGATGTACCCGAACACCGGCCTCAACCTTGCCCTCTATGCCGGTTTCACCGCCCTGTTCCTGCTCGCCTTCCTCGGCGTCCGCAGCCAGGCGGGGATCGGCGACGCGCAGTTCGTGCGTTCGATGATCCCCCACCATAGCGGTGCCATCCTGATGTGCCGCGAGGCGGCCCTCAAGGATGCGGAGCTCGCCGCGCTCTGCCGGCAGATCATCCGCGCCCAGCGCGCGGAGATCGACCAGATGGAGCGCATCCTGGCCCGCTATTGAGGCCGTTCGCGGGCCGCGGCACGGCGGCGCTTCCAGCCATTGTAGCCGAGCCGGCTCGGGAACATGACGATGCCGGTAACGATCACGATCAGCGCCAGCGCGGTCGAGATGATCAGCAGCGGCGTGTTGAAATCCTCATGGTTCTTGAAATCCATGATGTGGAGCGACCAGAGGAAGTCGAACACCCGCCACAGGGTCGATCGCCGCGCGGTCACGGTACCGGTATCGGCGGCGACGTAGAGCGCGCGGCTGGCGCCGTCGTCGAAACGGACCCGCCAGGCGGGCAGGGCACCGCGATATTCGGTGGAGTTCGCGGTCACCGCATCGACGGCGGCGGCGCGCGCCTCGCCGGCATGGTCGGCCTCGGCGATGGCGACGGCGAGCGCGGCCGGGACCGGCGACAGCTGGCGCCCGCTGGCGAGATCATAGAGGCGGGGGCGGGTCTCGCCGGCGGTGACGAGCGCGACGGGACGGCCGAGCATGGTGCGAAGCTCGATCCGCTCGCCGGGCGCAGCATTGGCGGCGGCCACGCGCTGGAGCCCGGCTGCGGCCTCGCCGACCGGGATCGGCACGGCGCGCTGTTCGGCGACCATATGCTCGCTGCGCACCCATTCGATCGGCGCGACCGCAAAGAACAGCCCGCTGACGAACCAGAACAGGATCTGGATCGCCATCAGGAGCGCCAGCCATTTGTGAACCTTGCCTGCGACCCGCGCGGCTGCCGACATATGAAAACTCCCCCTGTTGATTTCCGGTCTCTGGTTTCCGGCCTAGTGCGATGCGAAGACGGTGCGCCGCCCGTCGCGGGTGAACAAGAATGTCTGGTAGGGCTGGCGCATGTCGCCCTGCTCCATGCCGGGCGAGCCCATCGGCATGCCCGGGACCGCAATTCCGGCCGCCTCGGGCCGCTCGGCAAGGAGGTGACGAATGTCCCCGGCTGGCACGTGGCCCTCGATCGCATAGCCGCCGATGGTGGCGGTGTGGCAGGAGCGCAGGTCGTCGGGCACGCCGCGCTCGCGGGCCGTCGGGGTGACGTCCTCGACATCCGTCACGGTCACCTCGAAGCCGGCGGCGCGCAGATGCTCCACCCACAGGCCGCAGCAGCCGCAGGTCGGCGTCTTCACCACCGCGACCGTCTGGGCGGCGTGCGCCTCGCCGCAGGCCGCCAGCACCAGCGGCGCGAGGGGCGCCAGCAATATCGCGCGTCTGGAAATATGCATCCTCTCGCCTCCCTAGTGATGGTTCATGGTGGACATGTCGTGGCCCGCATGGGGATCTTCGGGCTCCTGTTCGGGAGCGGCCGGAGCCGGAGCGCGGCGTTCGGCGGCCGGCGCGGCTTTGGCCGGAGCCGGCGCGGCAGGGGCGGGCGCGCCGGCTTCAGCCGCATCGACGGGTGCCGCGACATTGCCTTCGGTGCCATTGGCGGCTTCTGCCGGCAGGTCGGCGACCAGGTTCACCTCGGGCGGCTCGATCATCATGTCGTTGATCTGCGTGTTGCCGGCACCGCTTTCCCAGCAGCCGGCGAGGGTCGTGGCGAGCGCCGCGACGAGGGCGATATTGAGGGTCTTCATTGCGTGTCTCCCGGGAGTGTCCGTTCGTGTGTTCAGAAGCGCATATGTTCGAGGCCATGGGTGATGATGCCACCCAGGCCGCCCTGGATCAGCAGGGCAAGGCTGATCGCGCCGGTCAGCGCCACCATGGCACCGCCGCCGACGGCATCGCGCCGCCGCCAGGCCCACAGCGCCGCAATCAGGCCAAACGCGGCGATCGCGGTGCCGATCCAGCGGTGCCAGGCCTGGACCGGATCGATATCGCTCATCGCAAAGCCGGCGGAAATCCAGCCCATCAGGGCCGCGCCCGCCGCGGCGAGGCCGGCGAAGACGATGAGGCCGCGCGCGATCGCCGCGCTGCCTTCGCGTCGCCGTGCGAAGGCGAGCAGCACGAACGCGGCGGGGAACAAGGCGATCGGGAAATGGACGGCGGCCGGGTGCATCTTGCCGAGCCAGGCGACGGCGCGCTCCGCAATGGTGCCGGGCGGGGCTGCGGCCATGTCCATGCCCTCGTGACCTTCCATGCCCGACGACGCTCCGCCGGGGGGAGCGTGGCCGTCCCCCGGCGCAGCGGTCTGATCCGCCGCGGTTCCCGCTTGCTCGGCCTGCGCATTCTTGTGGTCCTTGTGCGCCTCGCCGGCTCCCGAAAAGCCGAAGGCGACCGACAGCGAGACGAATGCGACGAGAAGGATCCGGATCAGAACCATGCGCGGACTCCCAGGATAAGGCTCCAGTTGCCGGCCTCGTCTCCGGTCAGCCGCCGGAAATCCGCGGTGTCACCGAAGGCGCGCTCATACTGGACGCCGATATAAGGGGCGAATTCGGGGACGAACTCGTAACGCAGACGCAAGCCCGCCTCGGCAGTCGAGAGACCGGAGCCGAGGCGAAGCTCGGGCACGTCCTGCAGGTTGAACTCGACCTCCGCACTCGGCTGCAGGAACAGCCGCTGGGTGATCCGCAGGTCATATTCCGCTTCGAAGCGGGCGGAGACGTCGCCCTTGTCCGAGAGGAAGGCGGCGCCATCCACCTCGAACCAGCGGGGAGCAAGGCCCTGAATACCGAGCACCAGATAGGTGCGGTTGGGGCCGGCGTTGAAATCGGCCCGCACGCCGGCCTGGAGATCGAACCAGGGGTTGAGCGCGCGGCTGTAGAGCGCCTGCACCTCGGCGCTTTCGACGCCTTCGCCGAACTCGCCCTCGCCGCTGCTTTTCAGCCAGAACCGCTCGGTCGGCGTGCCATACCAGAATTGCACGTCGTCCCAGGCAAAGCCGTCGCGGCCGTCCCGGATCTGCGCCTCCAGCCGGTCGATGGTGAAACGCCAGGTGCGCCCGCCGCCATGCTCGGCCGCCACCGCCGCGCGCACCCGTTCCATGTCTGCGGGGTCGAAGACGGTGTCGGCGGCATGGGCCGGGCCGGTCAACGCGCCGGGCGGTGGCGGCGCCACCGGCGGGGCCGAAACCGCCGCCGGCATCTGGTGCCCTGCATGCGGATCGGCCGCCTGCGGCTGGGCCTGGCCCGGCATTTGATGTCCGGCATGGGGATCCGGCGCCGGTTGTCGTGCGGGCATCTGGTGCCCGGCATGCGGGTCCGGAGCTGCCGGTTGCTGCGGCATCTGGTGCCCCGCATGGGGATCGGGTCCGGCCTGCGCTGGCCCCGGCTGCGGGGCAGGCATCTGGTGCCCGGCGTGGGGATCGGCTGCGGGTGGCGGCGATGCCGGCATCTGGTGCCCCGCATGGGGATCGGCCGTTGCAGGCTGCGACGATGGTGCCGGTGCGGGCATGGTGTGACCCGCATGCGGGTTCGCCTCCGCGGGCGCGGCCGGCATGGTGTGGCCCTGATGCTGCGCGATCGCCGGGGCGGCGGTCGCTGCGAGGAGCAGGGCGGCGAGAGCAGGGAGCCGGGTCATGCCGCGCCTCCGTCCATCGGGCGGACCGTGACGGTGCGCATCATCCCCGCATGCATGTGGAAGAGCAGGTGGCAGTGGAACGCCCAGTCCCCCGGCGCGTCCGCGGTCAGATCGAAATCGACCGTGCCCCCGGGCAGCACGTTCACCGTATGCTTGTGCGGGTGGAAGCCGGTGTGGCCGTTCACCAGCTCGAAGAAATGGCCGTGGATGTGGATCGGGTGGGCCATCATCGTGTCGTTGATCAGGCGCACCCGCACCCGCTCGTTGCGTTCGAAGCGCAGGGGCTCGGGATTCTCGCTGAACCGCCGGCCGTCGAACGACCACATGAACCGCTCCATATTCCCGGTGAGATGGACCTCGACGGTACGCGTCGGGGCGCGCCTGTCCGGGTTCGGCGTGACCGCCATCAGATCGCGATAGGTCAGCACCCTGTGACCGACATTCTCGAGGCCGAGGCCGGGCTCGCCCGTACGGTCCTTCGGCATCGGCGCGATCATGTCGACGCCGGGATTGAGATCCACCTGCGGCGCATTGGCGCCGTCGCGCATATTGTGGCTCATCGCCGGGGCTTCGCCGCCGGACGGGGCGCCCGCCTGACCGGCGGTGCCATGACCCATCGCGGCATGATCCATGCCGCCGTCCATGCCACTCATGCCCATGTCCGCCATGGTGAGGATCGGGCGGTCGCGTAGCGGGGGCACCGCCGCGCTCATGCCCGGGCGAGGCGCCAGCGTCGCGCGGCAGAGGCCGGAACGGTCCATCGCCTCGGCGACGAACGTATAGGCCTCGGCCGCATTCGGCTGGACGATCACGTCATAGGTTTCGGCGACCGAGATCTGGAATTCGTCCACCGCCACCGGCCGAACGTCGATGCCGTCGGCCGCGACCACGCTCATCGGCAGGCCGGGGATGCGGATGTTGAAGATCGTCATCGCGCTGGCATTGATGATCCTGAGCCGCACCCGCTCGCCGGGGTTGAACAGGCCTGTCCAGTTCTCGTCCGGCCCGTGGCCGTTGATGAGGTAGGTGTAGGTGGTGCCGTTGACGTCGAGGATGTCGGTCGGGTCCATCCGCATATTGGCCCACATCGCCCGGTCGGCGGCGCTCATCTGCATTTCGGGATCGCCGCCGAGGCGCCCGGCGAGCGTCATCCGGTTGCGGTTGAAATAGCCCCCTTCCTGCCAGAGCTTGGCCATGATCTGGTGCGGATGGAGGAAGCTCCAGTCGCTGAGCACGATCACATGCTCGCGGTCGTAAGCGACGGGATCGGCGCCGGCCGGATCGATCACCAGCGGCCCGTAGTGACCGGACTGCTCCTGCAGGCCGGAATGGCTGTGATACCAGTAGGTGCCCGACTGGCGCACCGGGAATTCGTAGGTGAAGGTCTCGCGCGGCCGGATGCCGGGGAAGCTGATCCCCGGCACGCCGTCCATCTGGAACGGCAGCAGCAGGCCGTGCCAGTGGATCGACGTGTCCTCGTCCAGCGTGTTGGTGACGTGGAGGCGGACGTTCTGGCCCTCGCGCAGGCGCACGAGCGGGGCGGGCAGGGTGCCGTTGATGGTGATCGCATGGCCGGTGCGGCCGCCGACGGTGAAGGCGCTGTGGCCGACACTCATGCGGATATCCTCGCCCGACAGGGTCGGGAGATCGGCGCGCAGGCCCGGCGAGCCGCTCTGCGCCCAGGCGGGGAACAGGCCGGCGGCGCCGAGGCCGAGCGCGCCGCCGAGGAAGGCGCGGCGCTGGAGCAGGGGCAGGCGGGGGAGCAGGGGCGGGCGGGGGAGCAGGGGCAGGCGGGTCACCGGGCGTCTCCCGCCAGGCCTTCGAGGATCGGGCAATCGGGGCGGCTGTCGCCCCGGCACGCACTGACAAGGGTCGTCAACGTTTTCTCCATGTCCTTGAGTTCGCGGATCTTGATCCGGATTTCGTCGATATGCCGTTCGGCGGCGGCGCGGACATCGGCATTGGCCCGGCCCGCGTCGCGATAGAGGGCGAGCAGGTGGCGGCATTGCTCGATGCTGAAGCCGAGGCTGCGGGCGCGGGCGACGAACGTGAGCTCGTGCGCCTCCTTGCTGCCATAGTCGCGATAGTCGTTGTCGCGCCGGCCCGCCGCGACGAGGCCGATCTGCTCGTAATAGCGGATCGTCTTGGGCGGCAGGCCGGTCCGCTTCGAAACCTGGCCGATGTTCATGAGGTTCTCTCCAGATCAAGGGCGCGCAGGCGCAGGGCGTTGCCGATCACCGAGACCGACGAGAGGCTCATCGCCAGCGCCGCCAGCATCGGGCTCAAGAGCAGGCCAATGACCGGATAGAGCACGCCCGCCGCGATCGGCACGCCCAGCGCATTGTAGCCGAAGGCGAAGATCAGGTTCTGGCGGATGTTGGCGGTGACCGCGCGCGACAGGCGGCGCGCGCGCACCAGGCCGGTGAGATCGCCCTTCACCAGCGTCACGCCGGCGCTCTCCATCGCGACGTCGGCGCCGGTGCCCATGGCGATGCCGATGTCGGCGCGGGCGAGCGCCGGAGCGTCGTTGACGCCGTCGCCGGCCATGGCGACGGTGCGGCCCTCGGACTTCAGGCGCGCGATCGCGGCGTCCTTGTCCTGCGGCAGCACGTCGGCGATCACCTCGTCGAGGCCGAGCCGCTTCGCCACCGCCTCGGCGGTGCGGCGGTTGTCGCCGGTCAGCATGATGATGCGGAGACCCTCGGCATGGAGCGCATCGATCGCGGCGCGCGCCGAAGGCTTCACCGGATCGGCGACCGCGACCAGGCCGGCGGCCTTGCCATCGACGGCGACGAACATCGCCGTGGCACCCTCGTCACGATGCGCGTCGGCACGGGCCTCCAGCGCCGCGCTGTCGGCGCCCTCCAGCGTCATCATCGCCGCATTGCCGATCGCGACCCGCCGCCCGCCGATCCGGCCGACGATGCCCTTGCCGCTCACCGATTCGAAGTCCTCGACCGGTTGCTGCGCGAGGCCGCGCGCTTCGGCGCCGGTGACGATCGCGTGGGCGAGCGGGTGGGCGCTCGATCCCTCGAGCGAGGCGGCGAGAGTCAGCAACCCGGCCTCGTCCACGCCTTCGGCGGGCTCGACCGCGACGAGCGCCGGCTTGCCCTCGGTGAGCGTGCCGGTCTTGTCGACGACGATCGTATCGACCGACGCGAACCGCTCCAGCGCCTCGGCATTCTTGATCAGCACGCCGCTCTGCGCGCCCTTGCCGACGCCCACCATGATCGACATCGGCGTCGCGAGGCCGAGCGCACAGGGGCAGGCGATGATCAGCACCGAGACGGCGGCAATGAGGGCGAAGGGGACGGCGGGCGCCGGGCCGAAGATCGACCAGGCGACGAACGCGATCACCGCGACGAGCAGCACCGCCGGCACGAAGATCGCCGAGACCTGATCGACCTTGCGCTGGATCGGCGCCTGGCTGCGTTGCGCCTCGGCGACCATCTGGACGATCTTCGCCAGCATCGTTTCCGCGCCGATCCGCTCGGCGGTCATGACGAAGGCACCGTCGCCATTGATCGCGCCGCCGGTGACGGCATCGCCGACGCCCTTTTCGACCGGGATCGGCTCGCCGGTCAGCATTGATTCGTCGAGTGCGGACCGGCCTTCGGCGATGGTGCCGTCGACCGGCACCGCCTCGCCCGGCTTGACCCGGAGCCGATCGCCGACCCGGACGAGATCGAGCGGCACGGTGCGCTCGCCCTTCGCGTCGACGAGATGGGCGGTCTTGGGGGCGAGGTTGAGCAGGGCGCGGATCGCCGATCCGGTCTGCTCGCGGGCGCGCAGCTCCAGCACCTGGCCGAGCAGGACGAGGGTGACGATCACCGCCGCCGCCTCGAAATAGAGGTCGACGCCGCCATGCATGTTGCGGAAGGCCAGCGGGAAGATGTCGGGCGCGAGCACGCCGATCGTCGAATAGGCCCAGGCGACGCCGGTGCCGATCGCGATCAGGGTGAACATGTTGAGGTGGCGGGTGACGAGGCTGCGCCAACCCCGCGCGAAGAAGGGTGCGCCGCCCCACAGGACGACGGGCGTCGCCATCGCCAGCTCGAACCAGTCGAGCGCGCGCGGCGAAATGCCGTGCATCGTCTCGGGCCAGATATGGCGCAGCATCACGACGACGAAGAGCGGGACGGTGAGGATCGCCGACACGACGAAGCGCCGCCACATGTCGACATATTCCTCGGACGGCCCTTCGCTCAGGCTGAACGCCTTGGGCTCCAGCGCCATGCCGCAGATCGGGCAGAGGCCGGGGCCGATCTGCTCGATCTCCGGGTGCATCGGGCAGGTGTAGACGGCCTCGTCGTCGCCCTTGGGAGGCGCGGCGCCGTGATGGCCGTGGCCGGCATGGGCGTCTTCGAGGAAGATTTCCGGCCGCGCCGTGAAGCGCTCGACGCATTTGGCCGAGCAGAAATGATAATCGGTGCCCTCGTGACGGGCATGGTGCGGCGTCGTGGCCGGATCGACGCTCATCCCGCACACGGGATCGATCGCCGTCCCCCCGGTATTCGGGGCGTGACAGGAGGATGCGCCGTCAGGCGCGGCGGGGGCCGGCGTGCAGCAGGCCTTGGGGGGGTGATTCGTGCTCATGCCAGCCCTCCTGCACCTTCCCGTTACTGGAAGGTCAAGGCGGTGGTTTCGGCATGAGGGCGGCCGCCGGCGCGGCCGCCCTCATGGTCGATCAGTGGCCGCTATGGCCGGGCTGCGCCTGCGGGCGCGGGGCGGGGGTCTGCTGACCCTGTTGCCCGTGCTGACCCATGTTCTCGCAGCACGCCATGCGCTGACCATTGGCGCCGGGCTCGCAGCAATCCGGGCGGCCATTGCCATTGTTGTCGGCGCAGCAGCCGGCCTCGTCGCCCTGTCCATGCTGCCCATGCTGGCTGTGATCGCCCGGCTGGGCCGGCGCCTGCTGGCCGTGGCCCTGATGGCCCTGATGCTGGCTGTGATCCTGCGCCGGCGTCGTCGGGGCAGGGGCGGTTTGCGCCACGGCGGGCGCGGCGATCGCAAGCGCGATCGCAGCAACGAAGACTTTCATGTCGAAACTCCTGGATAACGATGTCGGATACGGACTCGTTCAGGAGTGGCGGGGTGGCGGGTCTGCGGCCTCGGGCTGGATGCCATGAAGGGACAGGAGCGGGCGCGGCGCGATCACGACCGGATCGAGCGCGGCGTGAGCTATCTCGGCCAAGCTCTCCGCCGTAACGGCGGCGCAGGCCATCATGCAGTCGATCATCGCCCTGGCCGGCTTGCCGGGCTCGGGTGCCGGCATGTCCGCGCAATGGCCGGACATCGCCATCGGCGCCGCATGATGCGGCATCGCCGCCTCGGCCACGCCCATCCGCCCGAACGGTGCGGCAAGCAGCGCGAGGAAGACGAGCAGCGGTGTGAGGCTTCGCAGGGTCACAACTTCCATCTAGCGACCTCCGCGCCGCGACGCAAATCAGGGCCCGATGTCGCGGCCGCGCTCCCGCGCAAGTCACCGCGCCACCCGGCCCGGCTGGACCGCCGCCAGGCCATTGCCCTGGCCGGCTTACCCGCCCGGTACCGGCAGCGCCGCAATCCACAGATTGCGCCTCGCACAGACCGATCTGCGCAACGGACATGGGGTGGAAACGCGCACCGAAACGGAATGCTCCGCAGGGGAGCCTTAAGGCTTGCTTAGCCATTGCCGCCCATAGTCCGCGCGAAGGAGAACGCCGCGTGACCAAAGCGCAGCTCGCGATCATCCCCGTCGCCGAAGGGCGCAAGGCGGAGCGGCGCATCGTCAACCTCGCCGCGCGGCTGCGCGACCGGGGCGCCAAGATCATCGATATCGAGGTGATGAACCTGTCGACGGACGGCTTCATGGCGCGCACTCCGCTCCCGCTCGAGGTCGGGGGATATGCCTGGCTGAAGCTGACCGGCCTCGAGCCGCAGAACAGCCGCATCGCCTGGATCGAGGAGGACAAGGCCGGTTTCGAATTCGTGAGCCCGCTCCATCCGGCGACGGTCCAGCTGGTCGTCGCCATGGGCCGCAAGCCCGCGACCCGGAACCACTTCGGACCGCGCGGCCGTCGCTGAGACGGATGACAACCGCCGATTCACGCGTCTAACATTCTCCGCAAGGCGCCAGACCAGTAGCGGAGAGACGAACCCATGATCCCGATCGCGACCGATGCTGCGGCAGAGGCCGAACGCCGTCGCTTCTGGTTCGCGCGGCATCTCTATGCGCAGGTCCTCGTCGCGATCGTGCTGGGCGCGGTGGTGGGGCATTTCTGGCCGGTGTTCGGAGAATCGCTGAAGCCGCTGGGCGACGGCTTCATCAAGCTGGTGAAGATGATCATCGCCCCGGTGATCTTCCTGACCTTGGTCACCGGCATCGCCGGCATGAAGGAGATGGCCGCGGTCGGCCGGGTCGCCGGCAAGGCCTTCGTCTATTTCCTGTTCTTCTCGACGCTGGCGCTGATCGTCGGCCTCATCGTCGCCAACGTGGTGCAGCCCGGCGCGGGGATGAACGTCGATCCGGCGCGGCTCGATGCGGGGGCGGTCACGTCCTATTCGGACCGTGCGCACGAGACGACGATCACCGGCTTCCTGCTGGACATCATCCCGACGACGATGGTTTCGGCGCTGACCGAGGGTTCGATCCTCCAGACCCTGTTCGTTGCGATCCTGTTCGGCATTTCACTCTCGCTCGTCGGTGAGCCCGCCCGGCCAGTGCTCGACCTGCTGGAGCGGCTGAGCCTCGTCGTCTTCCGCCTCGTCGGCATCCTGATGCGCGCCGCGCCGATCGGTGCGTTCGGCGCGATCGCCTTCACCATCGGCGCCTATGGCATCGGCACGCTGGTCAATCTCGGCGCCCTGGTCGCGACCTTCTATCTGACCTCGCTGGTCTTCGTGCTGGTCGTGCTCGGGACGGTGGCGCGCCTCGCCGGCTTCTCGATCCTGAAGCTCATCCGCTACCTGAAGGACGAACTGCTGCTGGTGCTCGGCACCTCGTCGTCGGAGGCGGCACTGCCGAACCTCATCGACAAGATGGAGCGAGCCGGCTGCGCGCGCAGCGTCGTCGGGCTGGTCGTGCCGACCGGCTATTCGTTCAACCTCGACGGCACCAACATCTACATGACGCTCGCCGCCCTGTTCATCGCCCAGGCGACCGGGGTCGAGCTCTCGCTGTGGGACCAGATCGCCCTGCTGCTGGTGGCGATGATCAGCTCCAAGGGGGCAGCCGGCGTCACCGGGGCCGGGTTCATCACGCTCGCCGCGACGCTGTCGATCGTGCCCAGTGTGCCCGTCGCCGGCATGGCCCTCATCCTCGGTGTCGACCGCTTCATGAGCGAGTGCCGCAGCCTCACCAACTTCATCGGCAACGCCGTCGCCACCGTCGTCGTCGCCAAGTGGGATCGCGCCCTCGATCAGGGCAAGCTCGACCTCGCCCTCAACGGCGAGCCGGCGCCGGCGCCGGCGTCGGCGGGCGCTTCCGCCGCGAAACGCGATATCGAACAAAGTATCGAGGCGCTCGGTGTGGCGCCGCAGGACTGAGTAACCGGGCCGGGAGCGGCACGGGTTATTGCATCGCGGCCGCGAGATCCTGACCGCGACCGGTCAGTCCGTAGATCGCGATCGGCGGAAATTCGTCCTCCAGCGCGCGGTCGACGAGATCGACCGCCAGCATCTGCTTGAGCGTCAGCGACAGCGCACGGGGCGTCACCGGGGCGAGCGAATCGCGCAGGGTGTTGAAGCGTGTCCGCGCGCCGTCCAGCCGGGCGACGATCGGCAGCGACCAGCGCGGCAATTGCCCGGGCTCCAGGCCCAGCCGTTCGCGCTGGCGCATCAGGTTCGCGCAGAACGCGGCGATCGACCCGCCCGCCGGGGTCAGCACATATTCGGGCCTGAGCGGGTGACCATGGCCGGGATTGCGGGCGATCCAGCCGGACTCCTGCAATGCGGCGAGGCTGGCCACGAGCGCGCCGCGCGACGGGCCGAGCTGGGCCAGCATCGCTGCGAAACGCGACCCGCCGCCCGCCTCCGCGACATGGGCGAGCAGGGGCACGAGCCAGCGCCCCGCCGTCAGCCGCCGCAGATCGTCATCGCCAATCATCCGCCCTTGCTACCATCGCCAAAAAGTATATGCGATATAAAAATCGAACTTAAACGATTCGGGAGACGAATGATGGGTATCCAGTTTGACGGCGGACTTACCTGCTCGCTTGGCGTGTCGAGCCTCGATCGCGCGATCCCCTGGTATCTCGACGTGTTCGGCGGCGAATTGCTCTACCGGATGGACGACATGGCCTGGTGCGAGATGACGAGCGGCGTCGCGCGGGTGAATGTCGGCCTGTCCGAGGTCGAGGCGCCGGGCGGCAAGGGCGGCGCGACCCTCACGTTCGGGGTCAGCGACCTCGACGCCGCCAAGGCCGAGCTCGACCGGCGCGGCATCCGTCAGGACGGGCCGATCCAGGATGTCCCCGGCATGGTCCGGCTGCTCACTTTCTACGATCCCGACGACAATGCGCTGATGTTCTACCAGGATCTGAGCCAGGCGCATGAGCAGAGCGCATAAGGGCGCCCTCGCTTTGGTGCTGGCGCTGGCGGCAGCCGCGCCGGCCCGGGGCCAGTCGGTGCCGGTATCGGCCGCGACCGCGCCACCCGTAGAGGCGGCCGCATGGATCGAGGGACGCTGGATCGGCGAAGGGTTCGGCGGTGTTGTCGAAGAGGTCTGGTCGGCGCCGCGCGGCGGCCAGATGGTCGGCCATTTCCGCATGGTCCGGGGCGATGCGCCGGTCTTCTACGAGCTGCTGCTGATCGACCGGCAGGTCGAAGGCCTGCGCATGCGGGTCAAGCATTTCAACCCGGATTTCACGGGATGGGAGGAGCGGGATCGCTGGCAGGCATTCCCGCCCGTCTCCGCCGCGCCCAACGACCTGAGATTCGACGGCCTGTCGATGCGGCTCGACAATGGCGAGATGGTCATCACCGTCCGGATCGACGAAAATGGTGCGGTGCGCGACGAGACGCTCCGTCTCCGCCGCGCGCCGCTTTAAAAGAGGAGATTGCCCATGCTCCGTCTCATGTCCGTCTGCGTCTCCGCCGCGCTTGCGCTCGTTGCGACACCGCTCGCCGCCCAGGAGACCAGCGCCCTCGCCTGGCTGGTGGGGCGCTGGCAGGGGGCCGGCACGATGTTCGGCACGGCCAGCGAGGCGGCACTGGACGTCCGCCCGGCGCTCGGCGGCAAGTTCCTGGAGCTGAGCTACCGGGGCGGCGGCGGCTTCGAGGGTCGAGCCTTCTATCGCCCGATCGAGACGGGTGGCTGGCAGGCGCAGTGGTTCGACAATCGCGGCGTGACCTTCGGCATCTCCGGCCGGGTCGAGGGACAGACCCTCACCGCCGACTGGGGCTCGGCCGAAACCGAGCGCGGCCGGACCGTCTACCGGCTGATGCCCGACGGGCAGCTCGAGGTGACCGATACGGTGGCCACCCGTGACGGCGGGTCGCGCGAATTCGCCCGCCACCTGCTGACCCGCGCAGGCGATTGAAAATACAGGTCCGTTCGGGCTGGGCTTGTCGAAGCCCTGACCTTCTTCTTACAGAAAGAAAGGGCAGCCCTTCGACAGGCTCAGGGCGAACGGTGGCGTTTCAATTGTTCATCGGGTTGGTCCCGCGCAAAATCTCTACCTCCCCGGTTGCCCCTCGCGCAGGAGGGGTCTAAGCGAGCGCCACGTCTGGCCGCGTTCCGCGGCCCCTTCGCTTTGAATCGCTGCAAGACGGGAGGGCTTCATGGCTCGCAAGAAGATCGCGCTGATCGGTGCCGGCAATATCGGGGGGACGCTCGCGCATCTCGCCGCGTCCAAGGAACTGGGCGACATCGTCCTGTTCGACGTGGTCGAGGGCGTGCCGCAGGGCAAGGCGCTCGATCTCAGCCAGTGCGGCCCGATCGAAGGGTTCGACGCGAAGATCACCGGCTCCAACGACTACAGGGACATCCAGGGCGCGGACGTCATCATCGTCACCGCCGGCGTGGCCCGCAAGCCGGGCATGAGCCGTGACGACCTGCTCGGCATCAACCTCAAGGTGATGAAAGCGGTCGGCGAGGGCATCAAGAACAATGCTCCGAACGCGTTCGTGATCTGCATCACCAACCCCCTGGACGCCATGGTCTGGGCGCTGCGCGAATTTTCCGGCCTGCCGCACAATATGGTGGTCGGCATGGCGGGCGTGCTCGACTCGGCGCGCTTCAGCCATTTCCTCGCTGACGAGTTCAACGTCTCGGCCCGCGACGTCACGACCTTCGTGCTCGGCGGCCATGGCGACACGATGGTGCCGGTGGTCCAGTATTCGACCGTCGCCGGCATCCCGGTCCCCGACCTCGTCAAGATGGGCCGGTCGACCCAGGAGCGGATCGACGCGATCGTCAAGCGCACCCGCGGCGGCGGCGGCGAGATCGTCGCCCTGCTCGGCACTGGCTCGGCCTATTACGCGCCGGCGACCAGCGGCATCGCCATGGCCGAGGCCTATCTCGGCGACCAGAAGCGCCTGCTGCCCTGCGCCGCTTTCGTCGAGGGCAAGTACGGCCTCGATGGCCTCTATGTCGGCGTGCCGGTGATCATCGGCGCCGGCGGCGTCGAGGAGATCGTCGAGATCGCGCTCGACGACGAGGCCAAGGCCAACCTGCAGGTCTCGGTCGACGCGGTGAAGGAGCTGCTCGAAGCCTGCAAGGGAATCGATGGCTCGCTCGCCTGAGCGGCCACTGCCCAGCCCTGAAGTGAAGAAGGCTAGCGACATCGAATGAGCATTCTCGTCAACGCGAACACCAGGGTCATCACCCAGGGAATGACCGGCGACACCGGCACCTTCCACACCGAGCAGGCGCTCGCCTACGGGACGAAGATGGTCGGCGGCGTCACGCCCGGCAAAGGCGGGCAGACCCATATCGGCCTGCCGGTGTTCGACACGGTCGCCGAGGCGGTCGCGAAGACCGGCGCGGATGCGAGCGTGATCTACGTGCCGCCGCCCTTCGCTGCGGATTCGATCCTCGAGGCGATCGACGCCGGGGTGCCGCTGATCGTCGCGATCACCGAAGGCGTCCCGGTGCTCGACATGGTAAAGGTGAAGCGGGCGCTCTCCGGCTCGAAGTCGCGCCTGATCGGCCCGAACTGCCCGGGCGTACTGACCCCGAACGAGTGCAAGATCGGCATCATGCCGGGCAACATCTTTCGCAAGGGCAGCGTCGGCATCGTCAGCCGCTCCGGCACGCTGACCTACGAGGCGGTGTTCCAGACGACCAATGCCGGCCTCGGCCAGACCACCGCGGTCGGCATCGGTGGCGATCCGGTCAACGGCACCAACTTCATCGACGTGCTGGAGCTGTTCCTCGCCGACGAGGCGACGACGTCGATCATCATGATCGGCGAGATCGGCGGCAGCGCCGAGGAAGAAGCCGCCCAGTTCCTCGCCGACGAGGCGAAGAAGGGCCGCTCCAAGCCGGTCGTCGGATTCATCGCCGGCCGCACCGCGCCGCCGGGCCGCCGCATGGGCCATGCCGGCGCGATCGTCTCGGGCGGCAAGGGCGGCGCCGAGGACAAGATCGCGGCGATGGAGGCGGCTGGAATTACCGTCTCCCCGAGCCCATCTGAGCTGGGCAGCACCCTCGCCGCCCTTTTGAAGGCTTGAGGAATCGGTTAGAGGCGCGCGTGACCCCCTGACGGGGCGGGCTGGAAGGTAGGACAGTGGAGAATTTCGGCGACGCTGAGCGGGAACGCGGGCCCTCTTGGGCGCGCGACAACTGGCCCCTGGTCGAGCTGGATGACGTCAATGCGGGGCTCGATCCCACGCGGATGACGATTGCGAAGGTCGCGGACAAGGCGAAGGCCGCAGCGACCGCCGCCGGCAAGTCCGGGGCCGAGGTCGAGCGCGCCGCCAAGGACGCGATCCAGGCGATGATGCTGATCCGCACCTACCGGGTGCGCGGCCACCTCGCCGCCGATCTCGATCCGCTCGGCCTCACGAAGCGCGAGCTGCCCGCCGATCTCACCCCCGAATTCCACGGCTTCTCCGGCGCCGACCTCGACCGCCCGGTCTTCCTCGACGGCACATTGGGCTACGAATGGGCGACGGTGCGGGAGATCGTGCCGGTGCTGCAGCGCAATTACTGCGGCAAGGTCGGCCTCGAATATATGCACATCAACGACCTGGAGGAACGCCGCTTTCTGCAGGACCGGATGGAAGGGCGCGAGGCGGAGATCCGCTTCACGCCCGAGGGCCAGAAGGCGATCCTCACCAAGGTCATCCAGGGCGAGCAGTGGGAACGCTTCCTCGCCAGGAAGTATGTCGGCACCAAGCGGTTCGGCCTCGACGGCGGCGAATCGATGATCCCCGCGCTCGAGGCGGTGATCAAATATGGCGGCGGCTACGGCGTCCAGGAGGTGGTGATCGGCATGGCCCATCGCGGCCGCCTCAACGTCCTCGCCAACGTCATGGGCAAGCCCTACCGCGTCATCTTCAGCGAATTCGCCGGCGGCTCGGCCAACCCCGAGGATGTCGGCGGCTCGGGCGACGTCAAATACCATCTCGGCACTTCGTCGGACCGCGAGTTCGACGGCGTGCGCGTCCATCTCAGCCTCGTGCCGAATCCCAGTCACCTCGAGGCGGTCGATCCGGTCGTCCTCGGCAAGGCGCGGGCGCAGCAGCAAGGCCGGGGCGACATGACCGGCGCCACCGTGCTGCCGGTGCTGATCCACGGCGATGCGGCCTTCGCCGGCCAGGGCATCGTCGCCGAATGCTTCGGCTTCTCGGACCTGCCGGGCTACGACACCGGCGGCTGCCTGCATTTCGTCATCAACAACCAGGTGGGCTTCACCACCTCGCCGCAGTTCGCCCGCTCCTCGCCCTATCCGTCGGACGTCGCGAAGATGGTCCAGGCGCCGATCCTCCACGTCAACGGCGACGATCCCGAGGCGGTGACCTTCGCCTGCAAGCTGGCGATGGAATATCGCCACGAATTCCAGCGCGACATCGTCATCGACATGTGGTGCTACCGGCGTTTCGGCCACAACGAGGGCGACGAGCCGAGCTTCACCCAGCCGCTCATGTATGCCGCGATCCGCCAGCATCCGGGTGTCTCCGACGTCTACGGCGCGCGCCTTGTCGAGGAGGGCGTGATCGGCCCGGGCTGGATGGACGGCGAGGTGACCGCTTTCTCGACCCTGCTCGAAAGCGAGTTCGAGGCCGCAAAATCCTATCTCCCCAACAAGGCGGACTGGTTCGAGGGCCGCTGGTCCGGCCTCAGCAAGCCGGCGACGCCGGAGGAGGAGCGCCGCAACGTCGCCACCGCGATCGACAAGACCGCATACCATGACGTCGGCAAGGTGCTCACCACGGTCCCGGACAGTGTCACCATCCACAAGACGCTGGGCCGGATCATCGATGCGCGCCGCGAGATGTTCGACAGCGGCAAGGGTTTCGACTGGGCGACCGCGGAGGCGCTCGCCTACGGCACTTTGCTGCGTGAAAGCTATGGCGTGCGCCTCTCCGGTCAGGATTCAGGCCGCGGCACGTTCAGCCAGCGTCACTCCGTCTGGGTCGACCAGAATTCGGGCGCCAAATATATCCCGCTCACCCGCATCGGCCCGGGCCGGTTCGAGGTGCGCGACAGCCCGCTCTCCGAATATGGCGTGCTGGGCTTCGAATATGGCTATGCCAGCGCCGACCCGAAGACGCTCGTTCTGTGGGAAGCGCAGTTCGGCGATTTCGCCAATGGCGCGCAGGTGATGATCGACCAGTTCATCGCCGCGGGCGAGGCCAAGTGGCTGCGCGCCAACGGCCTCGTGATGCTGCTGCCGCACGGTTATGAAGGGCAGGGGCCGGAGCACAGCTCGGCGCGGCCCGAGCGCTTCCTGCAGCTCTGCGGCGAGGACAATATGCAGGTCGCGAACTGCACCACGCCGGCCAATTACTTCCATATCCTGCGCCGGCAGATGCACCGCGACTTCCGCAAGCCGCTGATCATCATGACGCCCAAGTCGCTGCTCCGGAACAAGTACGCCGTGTCGGGCATGGCGGACTTCACCGGTGACAGCCATTTCCGCCGCCTTCTCTCGGACCTCAATCCGCCGAAGGACGCGGACGTGAAGCGGCTCGTCCTGTGCACCGGCAAGGTCGCCTACGAGCTCATGGAAGCGCGCGACAAGGCGGGCGATGACACCACATCGATCGTCCGTGTCGAGCAGCTGTATCCGTTCCCGGGCGAGCCGCTGACCGCGCGCCTCAAGCGCATGACCAACCTGGCCGAGGTGGTCTGGTGCCAGGAAGAGCCGAAGAACCAGGGCTACTGGAACTTCGTCGAATGGCGGATCGAGAAATGCCTCGCCGAGGCGAAGTCGAAGGCGCAGCGGCCGCTTTACGCCGGCCGCAGGGCCTCGGCCTCTCCGGCGACCGGCCTCGCCAGGCGCCACGCCGCCGAACAGGCCGAACTGATCGAGGACGCGCTGGGTCATAGCGCCCGCGCCATCGCCCACCGCAAAGCCAGCTAAGGGAAAGCGAAAACGCATGGCCACCGAAGTCAAGGTTCCGACGCTCGGCGAATCGATCACCGAGGCGACCCTCGGCCAATGGCTGAAGAAGCCCGGCGACGCGGTGAAGGCGGACGAGCCCATTGCCAGCCTCGAGACCGACAAGGTCGCGGTCGAGGTCAACGCGCCGTCGGCCGGGGTGATGGGCGCGCAACTCGTCAAGGAAGGCGACACCGTCGCGGTCGGAACGGTGATCGCGCAGATCGAGGCAGGCGACGGCAGCGCCGCTGCGCCGCCCGCCGCGACGCCGGTCAACCCGGCCGGCGCGGGCGAGAATATCGGGGCCACGGACGAGGCCGCGGACGGCGATGACGAAAGCCATCTGACCCTCTCGCCCGCGGTGCGCCGGGTCGTGCTCGAGCACCATCTCGATCCGTCGAAGATCAGGGGCACCGGCAAGGACGGGCGCCTCACCAAGGACGACGTGCTCGCCGCCGCCAAGGCCCAGAAGGCCGAGGCGCCCGCGCCGGCCCCGTCGACGGCAGCACCGTCGACCCCGGCTCCGGCTCCTGCGCCGAGCGTGGCCGCCGCCACCGGTGAGCGCCGGGAGGAGCGGGTGCGGATGACGCGTCTTCGCCAGACCATCGCCCGCCGTCTCAAGGAGGCGCAGAACACCGCGGCGATGCTCACCACCTTCAACGACGTCGACATGACGGCGGTGATGGCGGCGCGCGCCCGCTACAAGGACCTGTTCGAGAAGAAGCACGGCATCCGCCTGGGCTTCATGGGCTTCTTCGTGAAGGCGGCGGCGCTCGCCGCGCGCGACGTGCCCTCGGTCAACGCGTCGATCGACGGCGAGGAGATCGTCTATCACGACTATCTCGACGTCTCCGTCGCCGTCTCGGCGCCGAACGGCCTCGTCGTCCCGGTCGTCCGCGATGCGCAGGCGATGAGCTTCGCGGAGATCGAGAAGACGATCGCCGATTTCGGCAGGCGCGCGCAGGACGGCACGCTGAAAATGGAGGAGATGCAGGGTGGCACCTTCACCATCTCCAACGGCGGCGTGTTCGGCTCGCTGCTCTCGACCCCGATCATCAACCCGCCGCAGTCGGCCGTGCTTGGCATGCACCGGATCGAGGAGCGACCGGTGGTGAAGGACGGCCAGATCGTCGCGCGTCCGATGATGTACCTCGCGCTCAGCTACGACCACCGCCTGATCGACGGCCGCGAGGCGGTCACCTTCCTCGTCCGCATGAAGGAAGCGCTCGAAGATCCGACGCGGCTTCTGATCGACCTGTGATAATCGTGCTCCGGCGAGATGGAGCGCGATGAAGTCAGGTTGCGTCTATCTGATGGCGAACCATCGGCGCGGACAGACCTATCTGGGCGTAACGAGCAACCTGCCACAGCGCGCCTGGCAACATCGAAATGGGGCTTTGGAAGGACATTCGAAGGACAAGGGTTGCGTATTGCTGGTCTGGTACGAATATTTCGATGACCTTCAGGATGCCCGCGCCAGCGAGTATCGGATGAAGACATGGAAGCGCGCGTGGAAGCTGCGCCTGATCGAAGAGCGCAGCCCCGATTGGAATGATTTGTACGAGACGCTGTTTTGAATTCTGAATTTTGAAATGTGCTCCGGCGAAGGCCGGAGCGGTGGCCGCAAACCCTGCGACAGGTCACGCAACGCTCCGGCCTTCGCCGGAGCACAGAAGGATTGAATATGGCAGACACCAATTTCGACGTGATCGTGATCGGCGCAGGGCCCGGCGGCTATGTGGCCGCGATCCGGGCGGCGCAGCTGGGGCTCAGGACCGCCTGCGTCGAGAGCCGCGAGACTCTGGGCGGCACCTGCCTCAACGTCGGCTGCATTCCCTCCAAGGCGCTGCTTCACGCCTCCGAACTTTATGAAGAGGCCGCGCACGGCACGCTTGAAAAGTGGGGCGTGAAGACCAGCAAGGTCGAGCTCGACCTCGACGTGATGCATGCGGCCCGGCTGGAATCGATCAAGGGCCTCACCCAGGGCGTCGCCTTCCTGTTCAAGAAGAACAAGGTCGAATGGCTGAAGGGCCATGCGAAGTTCACGTCGAAGAACTCCATCGACGTCGCCGGTACATCCTACACCGCAAAGAACTTCATCATCGCTACTGGCTCATCAGTGACGCCGCTGCCGGGCGTCGAGATCGACCAGAAGCAGATTGTCGACTCCACCGGGGCGCTGGAGCTGGCCAAGGTGCCGAACCACCTCGTCGTGATCGGCGGCGGCGTGATCGGACTGGAGCTTGGCTCCGTCTGGAAGCGGCTGGGCGCGAAGGTCACGGTCGTCGAATTCCTCGACCAGATCCTCCCCGGCATGGACGGTGACGTCCGCAAGGAAGCGGCGAAGATCTTCAAGAAGCAGGGCTTCGAGATCCGCACTTCGACCAAGGTCACCAGGGCAGAGAAAAAGGGCAAGGGCGTCGTCCTCACCGTCGAGCCCGCCGCCGGCGGCGCGGCCGGGACGATCGAGGCGGATGCGGTGCTGGTCTCGATCGGCCGCCGCCCCAACACCGAGGGTCTCGATCTCGACAAGGCCGGCATCCAGCTCAACAAGCGCGGCCAGATCGAGGTCGATCACGATTTCCGCACCGGCGTCGCCGGCATCTACGCGATCGGCGACGTGACGCCGGGCCCGATGCTCGCCCACAAGGCGGAGGACGAGGGCATCGCCGCGGCCGAGATCATCGCCGGCCAGATCGGCATCGTGAACCACGACGTGATCCCGAGCGTCGTCTACACCTTCCCGGAGATCGCCGGCGTCGGCAAGACCGAGGAGGACGCGAAGGCCGAAGGCTATGAGGTCAAGGTCGGCAAGTTCCCGATGATGGCCAACAGCCGCGCCAAGACCAACAAGGAGCCGGACGGCTTCGTGAAGGTGATCGCCGACGCCAAGTCGGACCGCGTCCTCGGCGTCCACATCATCGCCTCGGTCGCCGGCACGATGATCGCCCAGGCCGCCCAGGCGATGGAGTTCGGCGCGACCAGCGAGGACATCGCCTACACCTGCCACGCTCACCCGACACACAGCGAGGCGGTCAAGGAAGCGGCGATGGCGGTCCGGGGCCTGCCGATCCACATCTGATCCCGTCATCCGCGATCTGCTGTACGAAAAGCGGCAGGATTTCCGCCCGGCCGCAGAATAGGCTAGGTCATCGCCGCGCCTGACGAGGTCGAAGCGATGCAGTGGATGTCGATCTATGCGGAATTGAAGAGCTGGCAGACGGTTATCGGGTCGGTGCTCGGCTTCAGTGCCCTGATCGTCGCCGCCCTCTGGAATTTCCGGCTCAACCGCCGGCGCGATGACCTGATCCGCAACGAGGAGATCATCGCCATCGCCTCCGCTCTCTACGGAGAGATCGTCATGCTGCGCGGCGACGTCGCCAAGATGGCGAATGGCGTCGCGAAGCGATACGAGGACAATGGCCTTGGCCGGTTCCGTGGCGAGGAGCCGTTCGATGCGCATTTCCGCGAGGCATTTCCGCTGCGCGACCCGCTGCTCTATCCGGCGCTGGCCGCGAAAGTGGGAATGCTGCCCGCGAACCTCCTCCTGCCCATCGTTCAATTCTATTCCGCCTATACCGAGGCGAGTCTCTGGTTCCCGCGGCTGGAAGATGTCCCGGAGCGCGGCTTTTCCTACGGGGTGCTGTGGGTTCTGCACCCGGCACGCGAGGCTGTCGTCAACGTTGCGCCCTGCCTGCGCGAGATCGAGCGGCTGGCGCGGATCGATCCCTCGATCGAGCCCGATTTCGAGATCGCGGGCCGGGTGATCGAATCCGAAGAAGAGGAATGGGAGGAGATCAGGGCCATGCAGGATGCGGAGCCGGAGCCCGCACTTGCCGAGCTTTCCCGATAGGGGCCGCCATGCCGCCTACCCAGCTGCCCGCCGCGCTCGCGCCGATGCTCGAATATCTGAACCTCGCCGGCATTGCCGTGTTCGCGGTGTCCGGGGCGTTGCTCGCGGCGGAGAAGCGGCAGACGCTTGTCACCTTCTTCTTCTTCGCGGTGGTGACCGCGGTCGGCGGCGGCACGGTGCGTGACGTCATCATCGGCGCCCCCGTCTTCTGGGCGCATGAGAATGCGACCCTCCTGATCTGTTTCGTCGCCGCGCTTGCGGTCTGGCTCTTTCCGCGCGGCGTGTGGCAGGAAAAGGCACTGCTCTGGTTCGATGCGATCGGGCTGGCCGCCTTTTCCGCCTTCGGCGCCGCGAAGGCGCTCGCCTTCGGTCTCGCGCCGCTCCCCGCCTTCGGTATGGGCGTGCTGACCGGTTGCCTCGGCGGCATCATCCGCGACGTTCTGGCGGGCGAGCCCTCGATCCTGATGCGACCGGAGCTCTACGTGACCGCGGCCGCGCTTTCCGCCGCGCTGCTGGTCGGCCTGATGGAAGCGGGTGTCCAGGGGGATGTCGCCGGCGTTGTCGCCGCGGCCGCCGGGTTCGCACTGCGCGGTCTCGCGATCGCACGCAGCCTCGGACTGCCCGCGTACCGCCCCTAGGGCACGCAGATCCCGGCACTGACGGCCATGTCGCCCGGCGTGGCGAGCCGGACGGTCACGGCCGCCAGGCGAGCGCGATCAGCCGTCCGAGGAAGGTTTCGCCGGAGGCCCGGGCCTGCCGGACCGGCGCCGTGGCGGGGCATTCGAGGCAGCGCGCCTGGATCGCCGGCCCGTCGAGCATCGCCTGCGCGTCGGTCAGCACCCGCTCGAGCATCGCCTGCGGCTGGCGGGCGAGCCGTGAAAAGGCGTCTGGCGACCGCGCGTTGCTCTCCCCCTCGGCAACGCCGCGCAACAGCTGCGCCCAGAAACCTGGCGGTTTGTCGAGGAACACCGGTTGCGCCTCCCCGGCCGGGATGTTCGCCCGCCGCGCCGCCTCGGCGATCGCCTCGTCGAGCGAACCGAACCGGTCGACCAGACCGAGCTGCCGGGCGGTGCCGCCCGCCCAGACCCGGCCCTGGCCGATCTCGTTGACCCGCGCCGGCGGCAGCCGCCGCGCCTGTGACACCAGGGCGATGAACCGCCGATAGGTGCTCTCGACACCCGCCTGCAGGAGCCGGTCCGCATCCTCTGAAGGTCCACGCAGCAGATCCGGCTGGCCGGAGAGCGGCGTGGTGCCCACGCCGTCGGCGCCGACGCCGATCCGCTGCAGCGTGCCCTCGAAGCTCGGCAGGATGCCGAACACGCCGATCGATCCGGTGATCGTCGAGGGTTCTGCGAGAATCGTGTCGCCTGCGGTCGCGATCCAGTAGCCGCCGCTCGCCGCCACCGATCCGAACGAGATCACGACGGGGATGCCGCGCTCCCGCACGCCCAGGATGGCACGCCGGATCCGTTCCGAGGCGATCACCGATCCGCCCGGTGAATCGACCCTGACGACCAGCGCACGCAGGGTGTTGGCCCGGAGGCCCGTCTCGAGCGTCTCGACCACCGTCTCGGCGCCGGCCGTGCCCAGCGCGGCATGGCCGTCGACGATCGTGCCGGCGACGGTGAGCACGCCGATCTGGCCGGAACGGCTGAGTGGATTCTCGGCCGCCCAGGCGTCGTAGTGGACGGCACGGTAGCTGCCGGGAATGCTGGCTTCACCTGCGCCGCCAAGCTCGGCCATGCGCCGGCCGAAGGCGACACGGTCGCCGACCTGATCGACCAGCCCGGCCCGGCGCGCGGCCTGGGCGAGATCGCCGTTTGCGGCCTGGATGAAGGTCTGCGGGGCTTGCACCCAGGCGGTGATGTTGGCGCGGGGCCGGGCCTGGCGGACGTCCTGCTGCCAGGTCTGCCAGAGCCCGTCCGCCAGCGCCTGGCTCGCCTGGCGCGCCTCGGGCGACATGTCGCTGCGCGTATAGGGCTCGACCGCCGATTTGTAGGTGCCGACCCGGTAGACGTTGGCGGTGATGCCAAGCCGTTCCATCAATCCCGCATAATAGAGATTGGCGCCACCGGGCCCGGCAATCACCACCGCGCCCAGCGGGTCGAGCCAGATCTCGTCGGCATGGGCGGCAAGCTGATAGCTGTCGTCGGTATAGCCGGTGGCATAGGCGACGACGCGCTTGCCCGCCCTGCGCACGCGATCGAGCGCTGCGCCGACATCGGCAATCGCCGTCTGTCCACCGCCGGTGAAGATGTCGAGATCGAGCGCGACGGCGCGGATCCGCGTGTTCTGCGCTGCGGCATCGAGCGAGTGAATCACCTCGGCAAGCCGGTATTCGCGCGTTATCGATCCGCCGCCCAACGCTGACAGCGTGCTTTCCTCGGCAGGCTGCTCCACGATGGCGCCCGCGAGATCGAGGCGGAGCGTCCCGTCGCGCGCGCTCCCGTCATAGGGGCTCGCAGAGAGCAGGGCGTAGAGCCCACCGAAGAAGAGCAGCAGGAAGATGAGGACGAGCGCGTCCTTGATCCCGACCAGCAACCTCCAGGCCTTGCCAACGAACTTCATCCGATACCTCCAAAGGTGTCCTGTCTCGCTAGACCAGCGTCCGTGCGCTGTAAATCGCATTGCCAGCCGACTCTCCGGGTTCGCTTCCTTCAAATAGAGGTATAAGTAACGTTTATTAATAGATTTGGTTAATGACAGTTAACTGTTTGAAATCTATTGAATCCAATTTGGAACAGATCATGGAACATCATAAGTAAAACTGTGTTATAGACTGGCCTGGACTTAAAAACAGGAAGGAGCCGGGAGTATGTCGGGGATATTTGCAAGAGCACTGACTATCGCAACGCCAGCGGTACTTTTCATGGGCCTGTCCGCCTGCGAGTCGAACGGATCGACGCGATTCTCGGGTGTCGGGCCGGCTGGCCCGCAAGGCGCGCAGGGTGAACAGGGCGCCGCCGGGGCGCAGGGGCCGGCGGGGCCAGCGGGGCCGGCCGGCCCGGCGGGTCAGAATGGCACCAACGGGACCAATGGCACCAATGGTTCGAACGGATCGAATGGCCTTCCTGGTCTTGGCGGTCTGGGCGCATTGGCGGTTGGTGGCCTGGTCGGGCCGAACGGCATCGCCGGCACCGGCCTGCTCGCCAATACCGGTGATCGCAACAGCCGGCTGCCGGTCGTCTCGGGCGTGCTCGTCGCGGCGGGCAACACCGTGACCACTGTCGCGGGTGCGCCGATCTCCAATCTCGCCGATCGCGTCGATGGCATCCTGCCCGGCCAGATCTCGCTCGCCGGCCGGGTGGTCGACGTGATCGAGAATACCGGTCAGGCGCTGGTTCGTGCCGGCAACGGCCAGGACTATCTGGTCGACGGTCTGACCGCGGCGCCGGGCGCCCTCGTCAACCTCACCGTCGGCAATGCCCGCGTCATCGGCCGCGAAGGCCAATCGCCCCTGATCGGCGCGAGCGTCCTCTCGCCGACCCAGCAGCAGGGCGAGGCGCTGACCCTCGGCATCGGCTCGCAGGGTCAGTTGCTGACGCTCGGCACGCCGGCGACTGGCGGCAACGGGGCCGGCAATGTCGTTCAGACGGTCGTGAACACGGTCACCGGCGCCTTGCCGGGTACCGGCGGCAGCGGCAGCGGCAATCCCGTCCAGACCGTTGTCGAGACGGTCACCGGCGTGCTGCCGGGCAGCGGCAGCGGGTCGGGCGCCAATCCGGTCCAGACGGTCGTGAACACCGTCACCGGGGTGCTGCCGGGAGTGGGCGGGAGTCCGGGGGCCAATCCGGTCCAGACGGTCGTGAGCACCGTGACCGGCGTGCTGTCGGGTGTCGGTAGCCCCACCGCTCCCGCCAATCCGGTGCAGGGCGTCGTACAGGGCGTGACCGGTACGGTCGGCGGCCTGCTCGGTGGCGGCACCACCAGCGGCACCACCACCGGCGGCCTGCTCGGCGGGCTGACAGGCGGTCGTCGCGACTGACCGGGGATTGGGGGGTGAGAAGGGCGGGGTCCGGCGTCGCCGGGCCCCGTCTTCGCGCCGCGATGACGAAGGGGGCTTCATCATGAAACGTCATATTGTGCTCGGCGCGCTGGCGCTGGCGGGCGTCGCGTCGGCTGCTGGCGCGCAGACATCGACGCCGATCGACCGCGATCGCGTCGACCGCGCCCAGCCCACCGCGCCGGTGCCGACGGGCGAGCAGGCCGAGACGCCGTCCGCCGCTGTCAGTGTTCAGGCCGGCGACGAGGCCGCACCGCCGATCCGCACCATCTCCTTCGAAGGCACCGACGTGCCCGGGGTCGTTGCCGAAGCGGCGATGGCCTTTGTCGGCCAGCCGGCCAGCCGGGCGACCCTGCAGGCGCTCGCCGACGCCATGTCGCGCGCCTATGGCCGTTCGCAGGTGGCCCTGTTCACCATCGCCGTGCCGGAGCAGGACCTGTCCGCTGGCAATGTCCGCGTGCTGGTTGCCGAGGGGCATATCGAGGCCGTGATCCTGACCGGCGAAGTGGAAGGCCGCTCCAACGAGCTGGTCAGCCGCTATGCCGAGAATCTCACGCGCGAGCGGCCGACCAGCCGGCGGACGCTCGAACGCTACATCTCGCTCATTCAGGACATACCGGGCCTCAAGGTCCAGTCGCGGCTGGAAATGGGCGAAGGCGCGGGCGGCGTGCGCCTGATCCTCGATCTCGATTATCGGCGGCCGACGATCGGCTTCAGTTTCGACAACCGCACCACCAGGCTGGTCCGCGACGGCCAGTTCCAGGCGACCGCGCGGGGTTACGGCCTGCTGCGCGACGGCGACGAGACCCAGATCGCCGGCCTCGCGTCGGTTGACTTCGACGAGCAGCTCTACGTCAGCGCCAGTCATTCGACGCCCGTGGGGCGCGAGGGCATGCGCCTTTCGGGCAGCGTCGGCCACCTCATCACCCGCCCGCGCGGCTCGGATCAGCGCGGTGAGGCCACCTCATTCGGCCTCGTCCTCAGCCACCCGTTGATCCGCGGCTACCGGCGAAACCTGACGCTCAGTCTCGCCTTCGACGGGCTGGACAGCGAAAATGCGGCTTTCGGTTCGATCATCGCGACAGAAAAGACGCGGGCGGTGCGCGCCGCCGCCGGCTATGCCCAGACGGCCGAGCGGCGCGCGTTGAGCGCCGGCCTCACCGTCAGCCACGGCCTTTCAGTGCTGGGCGCCGACGTTCCGGCCGCCAGCGGTGACGCCACCTTCTTCAAGATCAACGGCCGTGCGACCTTCGATCAGGCGCTCGGACGGCGCGGCGTCATCCGTCTGCGCGGCAGTGGCCAGTGGACCCAGGATCCCTTGCCGGCGGTGGAGCGCTTCTCGATCGGCGGCGCCGATTTCGGCCGCGCCTTCGAAGTCGGCATTCTCAATGCCGACCGCGGCCTCGCCGGCCTCGCCGAGCTGGCCTGGCGGCCGATCGGGTCCGGCCGCTTCGCCGCGAGCGAGATCTATGGCTTCGGCGACTATGCGGCGGTCCGTCTGGTCCCCCGCCCCGGTTTCTTCACTGGCGCCGATGTCGACGTCGCTTCGGCGGGGGCGGGTGTCCGGCTGGCCTGGACCGACCGGGCGATGATCGAGCTCGAATATGCGCGTGCCGTCGACCGGCCGTTCGCCAGCTACGAGTCGGACTGGCGCTTCTCGATCGCCTGGCGGGTTTCTCTTCGTCCCTGATTGAGCCCGCCCTGCATCGCGGCCCTTGACGCCGCCTTTCCCCGACCTAAATCGGCGTCGTTGGCACTCGCACCTTGCGAGTGCCAACAGCGATTCATCAGCGCGGCGCCCGACAGATGGGGGCCGCGGCGTCACAGGGAAAGGTTGAACGCATGAATTTTCGCCCGTTGCACGATCGCGTGCTCGTTCGCCGCGTGGAGGCCGAGGAGAAGACGGCCGGCGGCATCATCATCCCCGACACCGCCAAGGAGAAGCCGCAGGAAGGCGAAGTCGTCGCCGTCGGTGGCGGCGCGAAGGCCGAGGACGGCACCGTGACCCCGCTGGACGTCAAGGCGGGCGACAAGATCCTGTTCGGCAAATGGTCGGGCACCGAGGTCAAGATCAACGGCGAAGACCTGTTGATCATGAAGGAAAGCGACATCCTCGGGATTGTCGGCTGACCTTCGCAGGCTGACCCCGCGAAGGCAGGGGCGGCCAGCCGGGGCCTTATGGCCACTGCGAACATTCGTGAACATTCGAAATTGAAAGGTTAGTCACATGGCAGCCAAAGACGTACGCTTCTCGCGCGATGCCCGTGAGCGCATCCTGCGCGGCGTCGACATCCTCGCCGATGCGGTGAAGGTCACCCTCGGCCCCAAGGGCCGCAACGTCGTCCTCGACAAGAGCTTCGGCGCGCCGCGCATCACCAAGGACGGCGTCACCGTCGCCAAGGAGATCGAGCTCAAGGACAAGTTCGAGAATATGGGCGCGCAGATGCTGCGCGAGGTCGCGTCGAAGACCAATGACCTCGCCGGCGACGGCACCACCACCGCCACCGTGCTCGCCCAGGCGATCGTCCGTGAAGGCATGAAGTCGGTCGCGGCCGGCATCAACCCGATGGACCTGAAGCGCGGCATCGACGTCGCGGTCGAGAAGGTCGTCGCGGACCTCAAGGCGCGCTCCAAGCCCGTCTCCGGCTCCAACGAGATCGCCCAGGTCGGCATCATCTCGGCCAATGGCGACACCGTCGTCGGCGAGAAGATCGCCGAGGCGATGGAGAAGGTCGGCAAGGAAGGCGTGATCACCGTCGAGGAAGCCAAGGGCCTCGAGTTCGAGCTCGACGTCGTCGAGGGCATGCAATTCGACCGCGGCTATCTCAGCCCCTATTTCATCACCAACCCGGAGAAGATGTCGGTCGAACTGAACGACCCGTACATCCTCATCCACGAGAAGAAGCTCTCGAACCTGCAGGCGATGCTCCCGATCCTGGAAGCGGTCGTCCAGTCGGGCCGTCCGCTGCTGATCATCGCCGAGGACATCGAGGGCGAGGCGCTGGCCACGCTCGTGGTGAACAAGCTGCGCGGCGGTCTCAAGGTCGCGGCCGTCAAGGCGCCGGGCTTCGGCGATCGCCGCAAGGCGATGCTGCAGGACATCGCGATCCTGACCGGCGGCGAGATGATCTCCGAGGATCTCGGCATCAAGCTCGAGAGCGTCACCGTCACCATGCTCGGCCAGGCCAAGCGCGTCACCATCGACAAGGACAACACGACCATCGTCGACGGTGCGGGCGAGGGCGACCAGATCAAGGGCCGGATCGAATCGATCCGCCAGCAGATCGAGATCACCACGTCCGACTATGACCGCGAGAAGCTCCAGGAGCGTCTCGCCAAGCTGGCCGGCGGCGTTGCCGTGATCAAGGTCGGCGGCGCGTCCGAGGTCGAGGTCAAGGAGCGCAAGGACCGCGTCGACGACGCCCTCCACGCCACCCGCGCGGCAGTCGAGGAAGGCATCGTCCCCGGCGGCGGTACGGCTCTCCTCTATGCCACCAAGGCCCTCGACGGCCTCAAGGGCGCGAACGACGATCAGACCCGCGGCATCGACATCATCCGCAAGGCGCTCCAGGCGCCGCTGCGGCAGATCGCCGAGAATGCGGGCAGCGACGGCGCGGTCGTCGCCGGCAAGTTGATCGAGGGCAAGGACGAGAATCTGGGCTTCAACGCCCAGACCGACACCTACGAGAACCTGGTCACCGCCGGCGTGATCGACCCGACCAAGGTCGTACGCACCGCGCTCCAGGACGCGGCCTCGGTCGCCGGTCTGCTCATCACGACGGAAGCCGCCGTGTCCGAGCTGCCGGAAGACAAGCCTGCCATGCCGGCGATGCCGGGCGGCGGCATGGGCGGCATGGACTTCTAGGTCCTCGTCCAGGCGAAATGAGGAAGGGCCGGGGAGGCAGCTCCCCGGCCCTTTTTCGTGCCTGCGCCCTGCGTCTCCGGCCGCCCGCTAGCCCCGGATCCGGCGCGACGGCCGGATGATCGTCGAACGGATGCGGATGCTCCAGTTGGTACGGACGGGCAGGGGATGGGTCCTCCGGGTGCCGGGGCCGGGCGCGATGTCCGCCCAGATCGGCAGGTGATCGGACGCGCGCCGGGCGGTGGGGCTGCCATGGGCGCCGCTGTCGATCACGTCGAGATCGGGCGTCATCATGATCCGGTCGAGCTGCGCAATGGGACGGCTGGCGTGGAAGCTGCGGCCACAAGGGGCGAAATGATGATGGTGGGCGAAGTCGCGCAGGCAGCCGCCGCGGCTGCTCCACTCGTTGAGGTCACCCATCAGCACGGTCGGCGGATCGCCTCCCCATTCGGCGAGATGGGTGAGGATCGCGTGCGCCTGCCGCCGCCGCCAGAGACCCGAGAGGTCGAGATGCATGCCGACGATGCGCAGTGGCATGCCGTGCACCTCGACATCCGCCATCACTGCGCCGCGCGGTTCCAGTGATGGAATGGGGAGCAGGTGCCCGCTCACGATTCCGACATTGCGTTTCACCAGCAGGGCATTGCCGTGCCAGCCGATACTGGCGGCACGGTTGTCGAGTGGCACCGGCCGATAGTCGCTATGCTCCTCCAGCAGATGGAGCGGCAGCGCGCTTGCCCGTTCGCCGAAGCGGCGATCCGCCTCCTGGAGTGCGACCACATCCGCGTCGAGCTCGTTCAGGACCTCGATCGTGCGCTCAGGCCGCCGGCGCCGGTCGGTACCGATGGCCTTGCGCATATTGTAGCTGGCGACGCGGATCATCACCGCGATGTGGCTGGCCGCGTCGCCGAGCGCAATCTCAATGCGATTTCAACTTGCCGAGCGCGTGATCGAGCGCCCGCACCGCCTTGTCGGCCGCGGCCGTCACCGCGGTGTCGATCCGCCCGGCTTCGGCACGGACGGCGACCGGGGCGTGACCATTGGCGCGGGCCTCGAGGCTGACCCTCTTGTCGCCATCGCCACCCTTGGTGCCATTCGCGTCGGAGACGTGGACCTCGACATGGGTCAGCCGCGATTCGAACCGCTTCAGCCTGGCGCGGACACGCTCCTCCAGCCGGGCATTGGCCCCGGCATCGCTGACGATCCGGTTGTCGGTGCTGACCTGGACGAACATGGTGACGCCTCCACGCTGGAACTGCAGATGGAGACATAATGCCAGGCGCGGGCGGGCGTTCCATCGGGCAGATTCACGCTGGATGTTCCACTTATGTTTCGCTAGGCTTCTCCAGCCATGGCCAAGCTCAAGACCCGTTATGTCTGCCAGCTGTGCGGATCAGTGAGTCCGCGCTGGGTGGGGCAGTGCCCGGACTGCGGCGAATGGAACAGCCTGGTCGAGGACGCCGCCGGGGTCGTGACACCCTTTTCGGCCAAGCATGATCTCACCCGCGGCGGGCGCAAGGTCGAGCTGACCGGGCTCGATGCCGAAGCGGTGCTGCCGGCACGGATCTCGACCGGCATAGCCGAGCTCGACCGGGCGCTCGGCGGCGGGCTGGTCGCGGGCTCCGCGACCTTGATCGGCGGCGATCCCGGCATCGGCAAATCAACCTTGTTGTTACAGGCAGCGGCGAAGGTCGCGTCGCAAGGCTCTGCCGTTGCGTATATTTCCGGCGAGGAGGCGGCCGATCAGGTGCGCCTCCGCGCGCGCCGGCTCGGGCTGGGCGCGGCGCCGCTCAAGCTCGCTGCGGCGACATCGGTGCGCGACATTCTGACCACGCTCGGCGAGTCGACGCCGCCGACGCTGGTCGTGATCGATTCGATCCAGACCATGTATTCGGACCTGATCGAGGGCGCGCCGGGGACGGTGAGCCAGGTCCGCGCCTCGGCCCACGAACTGATCCGCTTCGCCAAGGAGAGCGGCGCGGCGATCGTGCTGGTCGGTCATGTCACCAAGGACGGCGCGATCGCCGGCCCGCGCGTGCTCGAGCATATGGTCGATACGGTGCTGAGCTTCGAGGGCGAGCGCAGCCATCAGTACCGCATCCTGCGCGCCGTCAAGAACCGCTTCGGCGGCACCGACGAGATCGGCGTGTTTGCCATGGAGGAGGGCGGGCTTGCCGAGGTCGCCAATCCATCGGCATTGTTCCTCACTCATCGGGGCGAAGCGGTGCCCGGCGCGGTGGTGTTCCCGGCATTGGAAGGGACGCGGCCCGTTCTGGTGGAAATCCAGGCGCTTACCGTGCGTCTTGCAAGTGGAGCCACGCCGCGCCGCGCCGCCGTCGGCTGGGATTCGGGGCGGCTCGCGATGATTCTTGCCGTGCTGGAAGCCCGCTGCGGGCTCAGCTTCTCGACCGCCGAGGTCTATCTCAACGTTGCCGGCGGTTACCGGATCACCGATCCTGCCGCCGATCTGGCCGTGGCCGCCGCCCTGGTGTCCGCATTGTCGGAACGGCCGGTCCCGGCCGAGACGGTGGCGTTCGGCGAGGTCGCGCTGTCCGGCGAGCTCAGGCCCGTTGCCCATGCCAATCTGCGCCTCAAGGAATCGTCCAAGCTCGGCTTCGAGCGTGCTCTGGTGCCGGCGACGGTCGGTGGCGGGAAAGACACGCTCGCGCTCTCCGGCTTCAAGACGCTCGGACAACTCGTTGACCATCTGCTGGGTCGCGGTTAGCCCCTCCGGGCCATGGGTCTCACCGCTCTCGATATCATCGTCCTGCTGCTCGTCGGTGCCGGCCTCGTGTTCGGGTTCCTGCGCGGCTTCGTCGCGGAGGTGCTGTCGCTGTTCGCCTGGGTGCTGGCGATCGTCGCGCTGCGCTATTTCTACACGCCGGTGGAGCGGCTGCTGGTCGGGCCGATCGGGACCGAGACCGGCGCCGCGGTGCTCGCCTTCGCGCTGGTCTTCGGGCTCGTGTTTCTTGGCGGCAAGCTCGCCTCGCGCCGGCTGGGGACGCGGGTGCGCCAGTCGGTGGTCGGACCGGTGGACCGGGTGCTCGGCGCCGGCTTCGGGGCCCTGAAGGGGCTGATCTGGGCGACCCTGCTCTACCTGCTGCTGAGCCTCGCCTACGACACGATCTGGGGCCGGGCGGCGCCGCGGCCGGACTGGATCGGCGAATCGCGCACCTATCACCTGCTCGAATCGAGCGGCGAGACGATCGTCGACCTGGTCGAGGCGCAGCGCGGGCCTGCGCCCGAGGAGAACCGGGCGGAAGCGAACCGGCAATGACCGAAATCCGCCTCCACGACACGATGGCGCGCGAGAAGCGCGTCTTCGCACCCGCCGATCCCGGGCGTGTGACGATGTATGTGTGCGGGCCGACGGTCTACAACCGCGCGCATATCGGCAATGCCCGGCCCGCGGTGGTGTTCGACGTCCTCGCCCGGCTGCTGCGCCATGTCTACGGGGCGGACAGCCTCGTCTACGCCCGCAACGTCACCGACGTCGACGACAAGATCATCGAGGCGGCGCGGGCGGAGGGCGTCGATCCCTTCGTGATCACAGCACGTTACGAGGATTTCTACCTGCAGGATATGGGCGCGCTCGGCGTCCAGGCGCCGGACATTGCGCCCCATGCGACGCAACATGTCGAGCAGATGGTCGCCATGATCGCGCGGCTGATCGGGACCGGCAACGCCTATGAGGCGGACGGCCACGTCCTCTTCCATGTGCCGAGCGATCCCGCCTACGGCGCGCTCGGCCGGCGCGACCGCGATGCGATGATCGCCGGCGCCCGCGTCGAGGTGGCGGGCTACAAGCGCGACCCGGCCGATTTCGTGCTGTGGAAGCCGTCGGCCGATGGCGTCATCGGCTGGGACTCGCCCTGGGGCCGCGGCCGGCCGGGCTGGCACATCGAATGCTCGGCGATGATCCGGGAGCATCTCGGCGAGACGATCGACATCCATGGCGGCGGGCTCGATCTCATCTTCCCCCACCACGAGAACGAGATCGCCCAGAGCCGCTGCGCGCATCAGGGGGCGCCGCTCGCGCGCTACTGGGTGCACAACGGCTTCCTGTCGATGGCGGGCTCGGAGAAGATGTCGAAAAGCCTCGGCAATGTGGTGACCGTCGCCGACCTGCTGGCGCAGGGGCACAAGGGCGAGGTGCTGCGCTTCGCACTGCTTTCCGCGCATTATCGCCAGCCGCTCGAATGGTCGAACTCGCTGATTGCGCAGAGTAAGGCGACGCTGAACGGCCTCTATAGGCGCATTGAGAATCTGGAAGAGTGGCGCGAGGCGGACCACGACGCAAAAGTCGTCGACTCGCTGAAAGATGATCTAAATACGCCCGCGGCCCTGGCTGCCTTGCAGGCAATTAAAGATCCTCGAGTGCTCAAGAAGTCCGCACAACTTCTCGGTGTTTTGGCTGAAGAGGTGGAGGCGTGGTTTGGCCGACGCGTTCCCATTCAGGTCCATTCCGCAACGCATAGTCACACGAGTAGCGAGCCAGCCATCGGCTCTCATGTAATCGCAATCAAAGAAAGAATTTCTGCTCGTACGGCCGCAAAGCAACGTCGCGACTTCGCTGAGGCCGATCGCATTCGTGCGGAGCTGGCGGCCGAGGGGATCGTGCTGGAGGACGGGCCGCAGGGCACGACCTGGCGGCGGGTTTAGCTCAGTTGTGCTCCGGCGAAGGCCGGAGCCCGGTTCTCACTTCGCGCTGGGTTCCGGCCTTCGCCGGAACACGTGATGGAGGGTGGCAGGCTCAGATGTCTTCCACGAGCCGCCCGTAAAGGTCCGGTCGCCGGTCGCGGAAGAAGCCGAAGGCGGCGCGGTGGCGTTTGGCCTCGTCGAGGTCGAGCGTCGCGACGAGGGCGCCTGTCTCGTTCGCGCCGAATTCGGCGAGGATGTCGCCGCGCTGGTCGCAGATGAAGCTGTGGCCGTAGAAGATCTGGCCGCCTTCATTGCCGATCCGGTTGGAAGCGACGACGGGGACGACGTTGGACACGGCATGGCCGATCATCGCCCGGCGCCACAGCCGCGACGTGTCGAGATCGGGGTCGTGCGGCTCGGTGCCGATCGCGGTCGGGTAGAACAGGATCTCGGCGCCCTGCAACATCAGGCTGCGCGCCGTTTCCGGATACCACTGGTCCCAGCAGATGCCGATGCCGAGCGTCGCGTCCGGCGTCGGCCAGGTGCGGAAACCGGTGTTGCCGGGGCGGAAGTAGAATTTCTCCTGATAGCCCGGGCCGTCGGGAATGTGGGTCTTGCGGTAGACCCCCATCACCGCGCCGGTGGGGTCGATCATCGCGAGGCTGTTGTAATGATGTGGCCCGTCCGCCTCGAAGAAACTGGTCGGGATGTAGATGTCGAGCTCCGCCGCGAGCGCCTGCATCGCCAGCACTGCCGGGTGCCTGTCGGTCGGTCGGGCGCTGGCGAACAGGGCCTCGTCCTGGGTGCGGCAGAAATAGGGACCTTCGAACAGCTCGGGCGGCAACACCACCTTCGCGCCCCTGTCGGCCGCCTCGCGCACCAGTTCGGAGACGTTGCGGATATTCTGCTGAGCATCCTCGCCGAACGCGAGCTGGAGCGCGGCGACGGTGAGCGTGGTCATCTGGGCACCTGCTGGCTGATGCAGTGGAAGCTGCCGCCCCCGGTCAGGATGTGGTCGGCGCGGTAGCCTTCCACATGCCGGCCCGGGAAGAGCGCGGCGATCGCCTCCACGGCGGCGGCGTCATTCGGCGCGCCATAGACCGGAACGGCCACGGCGGCATTGCCGATGTAGAAGTTCATGTACGAGGCCGGGATGATTTCGCCATCCCGCTCGACCCTGCCGGGCGAGGGCAGGGGGACGACCTTCACGCCGAACGCCCCGGCGCGGCGGCGCGCGTCCGCATAGACGGCGGCATTGGGATCGTCCGCGGTCGGTTCGGGTATGGCCAGCGTCCCCTCGGCGACGAAGCGGGCGAGATTGTCGACATGGCCGTCGGTATGGTCGTTGAGGAGGCCGTCGCCGAGCCAGAGCAGGCGATCCACGCCGAGGTCCGCACGGAGCCGGCCCTCCAGGTCGGCGCGCCCCAGGTCCGGATTGCGGTTCGGATTGAGCAGGCATTGCTCGGTCGTAACCGCGAGGCCGGTGCCGTCGACGTCGATCGCACCGCCTTCCAGGACATAGTCCGCCCGTTTCTCGACGAACTGAAACCTGCCTGCCAGCCGATGGCCGATCTCCCGATCTCCGGACAGATCGTACTTTCCGCCCCACCAGTTGAACTGGAAGGTCGCGGCGCAACGGTGCCTGCTCCCGTCGTCCGACGTCCCGCACAGGACGATCGGCCCGGTATCGCGCAGCCAGATGTCACCGAACGGGATCTCCAGAACCGAGGCGTAGTCGCCCGCCAGCGCTCGCGCCCGGCTGGCGGCCTCCTCGTTTGCGCATATGAGGATGACCCGCTCGCCCCTGCCATCGGCATGGACGATCCGCGCGAAGGCCGCGACTTCCTCCCGTGCGGGTTCGAGATCGTCTTCCCACAGGTCCGCATGGCTCGGAAACCCGATCCAGACCGCATCGTGCGGCGCCCATTCGGGCGGCTGGCGCAGGGTCATCGCAGCAGTTGCTCCGCGCGGGAGCGGTCGCGGATGGCGCGGAATTCGTCGCCCTGGTTCCAGTTCGGCCATGCGTCGCTCTCCGCCAGCTCGCGGCCGATCCGGTAGAGCAGGCGCGTTTCGCGGACGGCGCCGTCCCAGTTCCAGGCGGGATCATATTCGTCATCCGGCGCATGATAGCGGTTGGCGCGATAGGCTTCCTGCGCGGCGAGGCCGGCCGCGCGGCCGCCATTGACGAGATCAGGCCCGAGCTTGGCATAGACCATCGGCACGCCGAGCTTGGCGAGGCTGAAATGGTCGGAGCGGTAATAATAGCCGGCGGCGGGCGCAGGCTCCGGCGTCAGAACCAGGTTTTCGGCCCGGGCCGCGCGCTCGAAGTAGGCGTCCAGTTCCGATTTGCCGGCGCCGACCGCATAGGCGTCACGCGCATCCCCCGTCATCTGCAGGCTGTCGATGTTGATGCCGCCGGCAGTCAGCGAGAGCGGATAGACCGGATTGGCGGCATAATAGGCCGATCCGAGCAGGCCCGATTCCTCGGCCGTGACCGCGACGAACACCTGGGTGCGGGCGGTTGCGCCGGCCCGGGCATTGGCCTCGGCCAGCGCGACGAGGGCGGCGGTGCCGCTCGCATTGTCGGTGGCGCCGTTGCAGATCCGGTCCTCGCCCGTCTCGCGGCAGATGCCGAGGTGGTCCCAATGGGCGGTGTAGAGGACATATTCGTTCGCACGCGATGTCCCGGGCAGCACGCCGACGACGTTGCGCGAGGCAAAGCGGCGGATCTGGTTGTCGAGCGTGATCGAGGCGGTCAGGCCGGTGAGTGGCACGGGGCGGAATCCGCGCTGGGCCGCCGCGCGCGTCAGGGCGTCGAGATCCTGGCCGGCCGCGGCGAGCAGGCGGCGCGCCGCGTCATGGCTCAGCCACCCGTTCATCGCGGTCTGACTGGCGCCGTCATCGGGTGTCTGCATATAGGGCTGCGGGCCGGTCCAGCTGTTCTCGACCACGTTCCAGCCATAGGAGGCGGGCTGCGTGTCGTGGACGATGAGCGCGGCGGCGGCGCCCTGGCGGGCCGCCTCCTCGAACTTGTAGGTCCAGCGGCCGTAATAGGTCATCGCCCGCCCGCCGAACGGGCCGTCCAGCCCTTCGGCGTTCCAGTCGGGGTCGTTGACCAGGATGAGCACGGTCTTGCCGCGCACGTCGAGGCCCGCATAGTCGTTCCAGCCCCGCTCCGGCGCGTTGATGCCGTAGCCGACGAAGACGATATCGCTGTTCTCCACGGCGACGCGCGGCTGGACGCGATACGAGGCCCCGACGAAATCGGTGCGGTAGGCGAAGGTGATCGGCGCGCCGCTGCCGCCGGCAATACGGAGCTGGGGGCTGCCCTGCAGCGCGATCTCGACCAGCGGCACCTCCTGGAACCAGCTGCCGTTGTTGCCTGGCCGGAGGCCGGCGCGCTGGAATTCCTGCGCGAGCAGCTCGACGGTGCGCGTTTCGCCCGGGGTGCCGGGGGCGCGGCCCTCGAACGCGTCCGAAGAGAGCTGCTGCGTCACCCGTTGCAGTGTCTCCTGCGAGATTTGCGGCTGGGCGAGGGCAGGTGAGGCGGACAGGGCAAGAATAGCGAGCAAGGGCAAGGCGGCGCGATTCATCGGCGGTCTCTCTATGACGGGCAAGCGGCGTTCTTACAGCAAGGTCCGGGCCGCGCAACCGCCAGCCCTCTTGCGGCGCTGACGTCCGGCGATACACATGTCGGATCGAATAACCGGGGGGTGTTCATGCTGCTCGCGCGCGTTGCCGCATTGGTTGCGATGATCTTGCCTGCGTCAATCAATGCCCAGACCGACCCCGCTGTCGCCTTTGGCGCACGGGAGAATATCGAGTTCATCGCCCTGTCGCCGGACGGGACCAGGGTGGCATATTCAATTCCGACGACGGGTCAGAGCTCGCGGCTGTACTGGCTGGCGGTGGGCGATACCCGGCCGCGACCGATCACGAACATCGATGGCAGCGAGCAGCGTATTACCGGGTGCAACTGGGTGTCCAACAACCGACTGGTCTGCGGTCTCTACAATGTCGACCGTGCGGCGGGCTTCGTCGGCAACACCTCGCGACTCGTGGCCTTTGATCTGGACGGCGGGAATTTCCGAATTCTCGGCGGAACCTCGATCCGTCTGTGGGGCGGCTCCATCATCAACTGGCTCGCGGGGCAGGACAACCAGGTTTTGATGCTGCAGGCGAACAATACAGCGCTGATGGCGGTTCAGGTCGACACCCTGACCGGCCGGGAGACTCGTGTCGAAAGCAATGAGAACGCCAGCGGATTTCTTGCCGACGATCAAGGCCGGGTCCGGATCATGCGCGTTCAGCAGCGCCGCGGGGAAACGGGGCAAGTCGACAACCGGGTGATTCATTTCTACCGTCGTGCCGGCTCACAGGAGTGGCTCCGGATGGGGGAGTTCAATCAGCTGACCGATGAAGGCGCCTGGCCGATCTCGATCGATCGCGAGCGTGACGCCGTCTACGTCATGGAGCAGAATTCCCAGGGGCGCGATGTTGTCTATCGCATGGCGCTCGATGGCAGCGACCGCCGCGACCTCGATGCGTCGCACCCGTCCGTCGACATCGATGGGTTGCTCCGTCTGGGACGTCGCCAGCGTGTCGTCGGCGTGACTTATGCGACCGAACGACGGCAAGCCACCTATTTCGACGAGGAACTGCGGCAGATTGCCCAGCGCCTTTCGCGGGCACTTCCCAACCAACCGCTGATCGATTTCGTCGGCGCATCGGATGACGAACAGCGCCTCCTTGTCCGCGCAGGGGGAGACAATGATCCGGGCACCTTCTACGTCTATGATCGCAGCACGCGCAATCTCGTCCAGATCATGCGCAGCCGGCCTGAACTCGACGGCCTCCAGCTCGCGTCCGTGCGACCGATCACCTATCGCGCCGCCGACGGTACCGAGATCCCAGGCTATCTCACACTGCCGCCGGGCGGTGCCCAGCGTGGCCTGCCAGCTATCGTCATGCCGCATGGCGGCCCGGGCGCCCGCGACGAGTGGGGCTTCGACTGGCTCGCCCAGTATTTCGCGCATCGCGGCTACGCTGTGTTACAGCCGAACTTCCGGGGCTCGGCGGGTTATGGCAGCGAGTGGTTTCAGACCAACGGCTTTCAATCCTGGCGTGTTGCGATTGGCGATGTGAACGATGCCGGACGCTGGCTTGTCGGCGAGGGGATAGCCGATCCGGCCAAACTGGCGATTGTCGGCTGGTCCTACGGGGGTTACGCGGCCCTGCAATCGGGTGTCGTGGATCCCGGCCTGTTTCGCGCGGTTGTCGCGATCGCGCCGGTCACGGAACTGCAGGAAGCACGCGATGAATGGCGCGGCTCTTTCTCCGCCAACACGCGGGATTTCTTCGGAACCGGGGCGCATATCGCGCAAGGATCGCCTGCCCGTCACGCCGCCACGATTCGGGCACCGGTGCTTCTTTTTCACGGCGCCTTCGATCTGAATGTCCGCGTCCGGCAGTCCCGGCTGATGCGCGACCGTCTGCGCGATGCCGGCAAGCAGGTTGAACTGGTCGAATTCCCCGAACTCGATCACCAGCTGCAGGACAGCGCGGCCCGCGCCCAGGTCCTGCGCCGCAGCGATGCCTTCCTGCGTCAGTCGCTTGGCATCCAATAGAAAAGGGCGGCCCCGAAGGACCGCCCTTTCGATATCCAGCTCCGCGGCTGTAACTCAGCGCGAGTAGAATTCGACGACCAGATTCGGCTCCATGCGGACCGGATAGGGCACCTCGTCCAGCGACGGAACGCGGGTGAAGGTGACCTTGGCGGCGCCGTCAGGGGCGACATATTCGGGGATGTCGCGCTCGGCGAGGCCCTGCGCCTCCATCACCAGCGCCATTTCCTGCGCCTTCGAACCCAGCGTGATCTCGTCGCCGACATCGACGCGGCGCGAGGCGATGTTGCACTTCACACCGTTGACGCGGATGTGGCCGTGGCTGACGAGCTGGCGCGCGGCCCAGATGGTCGGCGCGAACTTGGCGCGGTAAACAACCATGTCCAGGCGGCGCTCGAGCAGGCCGATCAGGTTCTGGCCGGTGTCGCCCTTCATCTTCGACGCGTCGGTATAGGCGCGCTTGAACTGCTTCTCGGTGACGTCGCCGTAATAGCCCTTGAGCTTCTGCTTGGCGCGCAGCTGGATGCCGAAGTCCGACATCTTGCCCTTGCGGCGCTGGCCATGCTGGCCGGGGCCATATTCGCGCTTGTTGACCGGGCTCTTCGGGCGTCCGAAGACGTTTTCGCCCATCCGGCGGTCGAGCTTGTACTTGGCGCTGCTGCGCTTCGACATGATTTGACTCCAATTTGCTTCGTTACGTTGCCAGCCCTCCTGATCCGAAAACCGGTTCCCGCTTTCCGGGGAGGGCTGATGGTCCCTGGAGCCGCACCGCCGGACCGCATCGTCCGGCGCGGCCGCCGCTTCACCAGGGGTGCGGGGCCAATTGCGAAGGCGGGCACATGGCGGTACGCGCCCCGAAAGTCAACCTCGACAGCGCGCGCTCCGCCGCTAAAGGGAAGCGCCATGACACAGGAACGAGTGAAGCCGGCGGCCTGCACCACCATGGCCGAGGTCCGCTACGGCATCGACCGGCTCGACGAGCAGATCGTCGCGCTGATCGGCGAGCGCTTCCGCTACATGGACGCCGCCGCGCGGATCAAGCCGACCCGCGACACGGTGCGCGACGAATGGCGCAAGGCGCAGGTGATCGGCAATGCCAGGAGCCACGCGCGAGGCGCGGACGCGCCCGAGGAGGTGATCGGAGACATTTACGAGCGCCTCGTCGAGGGGTCGATCGCCTATGAGTTCGACCGGTTCGACGAACGGCGCGGCTGACCCTGTCGGCCGCCCTCCAGTGCGCGGACGATGCCGCGCATCGCCTGGATCTCGCGCGCCGACCAGCCGGCCTTGGTGAGGATCGTCCGGATCGTGTTCTTCGTCGCCGGCGTGCGATCGGGCGGGTGGAAATAGTCGGCCTTCTCGAGCGCCTCGAAGAGTTGTCCGATCAGGCCTTCGAGATGAGTGTGCTCGGCGCGAGGTTCGGCTTCGTCCCCGAGCGTCGGGACGGCGAGCGCCTGCAATTTCGACCATTCATAGGCGAGCAGCATCACCGCCTGGGCGAGGTTCAGCGACCGGAAGTCCGGATTGACCGGTACGGTGACGATCTTGCCCGCAATCGCGACCTCGTCGGTCTCCAGCCCCGAGCGCTCGGCGCCGAAAAGGATCGCGGAGGGACCGGCGTTGGTCCGGATTTCTCGCGCGGCGTCTTCGGGCGAGACCACCGGCACGACGAGGCCGCGCTTCCGGACGGTGGTCGCATAGACGAACGGGCAGTCCGCCACGGCCTCGGCGACGGTGTCGAAGACCCGCGCCTGCTCCAGCACGATATCTGCGCCGGAGGCGGCAGGACCCGCGCCTGGATTGGGCCAGCCGTCCCGGGGGGTCACGAGACGCAGGTCGGTGAGCCCGAAATTGAGCATCGCCCGCGCAGCCTTGCCGATATTCTCGCCGAGCTGCGGGCGGACCAGCACGATCGCCGGAGGGGGAGGGGTCACTCCTTGCCCGCCTCCGAAACGGTACCAGCAAAGTCCTCGAAGTCCTTGGCTTCGCGGAAGTCCTTGTAGACAGATGCGAAGCGGATATAGGCGACGGGATCGAGCGCCTTCAGGCCCTCCATCACCATCTGGCCGATCCGGGCCGAAGGCATCTCGCTTTCGCCGCTGGTCTCGATCTGGCGCTGGATCGACGAGGCGAGGCGCTCGATCCGTTCGGTCGGAACCGGGCGCTTGCGGCAGGCGATGGCGATCGAGCGCTCGAGCTTGGCGCGGTCGAACGGTTCGCGCTTGTCCTCGGACTTGAGCACGGTCAGTTCGCGCAGCTGGATGCGTTCGAAGGTGGTGAAGCGTGCACCGCAATCCTCGCACTGGCGGCGGCGGCGAATGGCGGAGCCGTCCTCGGTGGGACGGCTGTCCTTCACCTGGCTGTTCTCATGGGCGCAGAAGGGGCAGCGCATCTAGGCGGATTTGCCCCGACGGAGCGCCGCCACGCCCGCGCCGACGAGAGCGCCGACGCCGATCGACACGAACGGGATCGCGACAGCCGCGACCGCGCCGATCGCAGCGCCGGCCGCGACCTTCTTGCCGGTCGGGCTGGTGAGCACCGGGCGACTCACCTCCCTGATCTCCTCGACGGCGCCGCTGACGAAGCCGGCAAGCATCCGCCCCATCGAGTCCTGACTGGAGCCCGCAGCGGCGCCGCAATCCGGACAGAAGTTCGCGCCATCCGGCAATCCCGCGGAACAGCCGCCGCACATTCGGGTCAGCTTCGCATCGCCCGCCATGGAAGTCCCCTCTCAGAAGCCCTGATAGATCGGGAAGCGCGCGCAGAGTGCCCGCACGCGCCGGTTCACCTCGGCCTCGACGGCGCTGTTGGCCGCGTGATCGTTGGCCTTGAGGCCTTCGAGCACGTCGGCGACCATGTCGGCGATGTCGCGGAATTCGGCGACGCCGAAACCGCGGGTCGTGCCGGCCGGCGATCCGACGCGGATGCCGCTGGTCTTCACCGGCGGCAACGGATCGTTGGGAATGCCGTTCTTGTTGCAGGTGATGCCGGCACGCTCGAGCGCTTCGTCCGCATCCCGGCCGGTGACGCCGAGCGGCCTCAGGTCGATCAGTGCGAGGTGGGTATCGGTCCCCCCCGACACGAGATCGGCACCGCGCTCCTTCAGGCGGCTGGCGAGCGCCTTGGCGTTGGCGATCACCGCCTTCGCGTAGGTCTTGAACTCAGGCTGCAGCGCCTCGCCGAACGCGACCGCCTTGGCGGCGATGACGTGCATCAGCGGGCCGCCCTGCAGGCCGGGGAAGACCGCCGAGTTGATCTTCTTGGCGATGTCCTCGTCGTCGGTCAGCACCATGCCGCCGCGCGGGCCGCGCAGCGTCTTGTGGGTGGTGGTGGTGACGACATGGGCATGGCCGAACGGGGTTGGATGCTCGCCGGCGGCGACGAGGCCGGCGAAATGGGCCATGTCGACCATGAACAGGGCGCCCACCTCGTCCGCGATCGCACGGAAGCGGGCAAAGTCGATGTGGCGCGGATAGGCCGAGCCGCCGGCGATGATCAGGCGCGGCTTGTGCTCCTTCGCCATCGCCTCGACCTGATCATAGTCGATCAGGTGGTCGTCGGCGCGGACGCCATATTGGACCGCATTGAACCATTTGCCCGACAAGGCGGGCCTGGCGCCGTGGGTAAGATGGCCGCCGGCGTCGAGGCTGAGGCCCATGATCGTGTCGCCGGGCCTGGTCAGCGCCAGCATGACCGCACCGTTGGCCTGCGCGCCCGAATGGGGCTGGACGTTGGCGAAGCCGCAGTTGAACAACTGCTTCGCGCGCTCGATCGCCAGCGTCTCGACCTCGTCGGAAGGATGGCAGCCCTGATAATAGCGTTTGCCCGGATAGCCTTCGGCATATTTGTTGGTGAAGACCGTGCCCTGCGCCTCCAGCACCGCCTTGGAAACGATGTTCTCCGACGCAATCAGCTCGATCTGGTTCTGCTCGCGATCGAGCTCATGCGCCACGCCGGCGAAGACCGCGGGATCGGCTTCGGCGAGGCCGCGGGTGAAGAAGCCGTCGGGCTGGACATCGTGAAGATCGTTGGCGGCGGTCGTGGTCATGCGGACTCCCTGGCGAAGAGCGGGTTGGTCAGTTTGTCGACGCGGCGCTGGTGGCGGCCGCCCTCGAACGGTTCGGCGAGAAAGGCGCTGACGCAGGCCCTGGCCATCTCGATACCGATCAGGCGGGCGCCGAGCGCGATCGCATTGGCGTCATTGTGCTGGCGGGCAAGCCGCGCCGACAGCGGCTCGCTGACGCGCGCGCAACGGCAGGCGGGGTGGCGGTTGGCGGCGATCGAAATGCCGATGCCCGATCCGCACAGGGCGATACCGACATCGGCACGGCCCGCGGCGATCTCTTCGGCGAGCTTGTAGCCATAATCCGGATAGTCGACCGAATCGACGCCGTGGGGCCCGAGATCGGCGACGTCATGCCCCTCGGCGCGCAGCCACTCCGTCAGCGCCGCCTTCATCTCGACGGCGGCATGATCGGAAGCGATCGCGATGCGCTCGGACAAGGCGCAGACTCCCCGATGGAATGAAGCCCCGCCTCTAGGCCAGCCGCGCGCGGTTGACTACCCCCGCAGCGCGAAGGCGGCGGCGATCAGCACACCGATCGCGATGACGATGGCGCGCAGTACGGCGGGGCGCACCATGCTCGCCAGCCGCCCGCCTGCCGCACCGCCGAGCAGGGCGCCGGCGGCCATCACGCCCGCGGCGGGCCAGTGCACCTCGGCCATGCCGGCGAAATAGAGCGCGGCGGTGACGTTGGTGACGAGCCCCATGGCCTGTTTGAGGCCATTGAGCCGGGCCAGGCTGTCGTCGATCGCAAGGCCGATCATCGCGAGATACATGATGCTGAGCCCCGCCCCGAAATAGCCGCCATAGACGGCGGCGAGCAGCACCGGCGGGATCGCCCAGGCGAGCGGGATGCGCGCGCCGCCGCTCAGCATACGCCGCACCGGATCCTGCACGGCGAGCAGCAGGCAGGCGCCGAGCACCAGCCCCGGGATCAGCGCCTCGAACGTGCTCTCGTCGGTTCGGGTGAGCAGCCACGCGCCGATCACGCCGCCAACCGCGGCCACGGGCAGGAGGAGGGCCATCCGCTTGCCCTGACCGGCGAGGTCCCGCCGCTGGGCCAGCACGCCGCCGACATAGCCGGGGCAGAGCGCGATCGTGTTGGTGACATTGGCTGTGACCGGCGGCAGGCCGACCGCGATCAGCACAGGAAAGGTGAAGATCGATCCGCCCCCGGCCAGCGCATTGAACGCGCCCGCGGCGAAGGCCGCCGCCAGCAGGATCAGGAAGTCGACGGTGGAGGTCATTCGGCGGCCATAGCATGGCACACAGGCAGGTCGTCAGCCGGCATCCTGTCTGCGCCACGGCCGCAGGCGCGGCAGCCAGCGGGGGACGCCCTGCACGAACGCGTCGTAATCTGCGGGAAACTGCTCGCGCAGCGTCGGCTCCTCATAGCCGGTCACGAAGAGATGGAAGATCAGCCACATGGCGGCGCCATAGGCGAGCAGCGCGATCGATCCGAACAGCAGCGCCTGACCGAAGATCAGCAGCAGGACCGCAACATACATGGGATTGCGGACATGGCGGTAGAGACCCGAGACGATCAGGCGGCGGGTCGGCGCGATCGGCGCCGGCGTGCCGAGCCCGGTCCAGGCGAAGCGGACGAAGCTGTCGAGCAGGATCGCCGCACCGGCAAGCAACGCAACGGCGGCGATCGGCAGGAGCGACAGGTTGCCTGGCTCGCCCGCGAAACGCCAGCGGCTGATCAGCCAGGGAATGAGGCCGGCAACGGTGCCGGGTGCGGCGACGAGGAAGAGGCCGGACCCGATCAGCGAGGCGGCCCGGCTGCGCACCGGATCAGGCGGCCAGCGACAGCTCCAGCCGGTCCCAGATCTCGACGAGCGCAGCGGTGAGGTCGCGCATCATCTCTTCGCTGTGGGCGGGGCCGGGGGTGAAGCGCAGCCGCTCGGTGCCGCGCGGCACGGTCGGATAATTGATCGGCTGCACGTAGATGCCGTATTCGGCGAGCAGGATGTCGCTGATCCGCTTGGCGCGGACCGGGTCACCGACCAGCAGTGGCACGATGTGCGTCGTCGAGGGCATCACCGGCAGCTTCGCCTCGGCGAAGATGCGCTTCAGCGTCGCCGCGTTGGCCTGTTGCGCGTCGCGCTCGACCGACGAGGCCTTGAGATGCTTGACGCTCGCCAGCACGCCGGCGACCAGCACCGGGGAGAGCGAGGTGGTGAAGATGAAGCCGGGCGCGTAGCTGCGCACGACGTCGACGATGTTCTTGTCGGCCGCGATATAGCCACCCATCACGCCGAATGCCTTGCCGAGCGTGCCCTCGATGATGGTGAGGCGGTGCGCCGCGTCGTCGCGCTCGGAAATGCCCCCGCCGCGCGCGCCGTACATGCCGACGGCGTGGACCTCGTCGAGATAGGTGAGGGCGTTGTACCTGTCGGCGAGGTCGCAGATGGCGTGGATCGGGGCGACGTCGCCGTCCATCGAATAGACGCTCTCGAACGCGATCAGCTTCGGTGCGTCCGCCGGGGCCGCAGCGAGGAGCTCTTCGAGATGATCGAGGTCGTTGTGGCGGAAGACCTTTTTCTCGCAGCCCGAATTGCGGATGCCCGCGATCATGGACGCGTGGTTCAGCTCGTCCGAGAAGATGATGCAACCGGGCAGGATCTTGCCGATCGTCGACAGCGTCGCCTCGTTCGAGATGTAGCCCGAGGTGAAGATCAGCGCGGCGTCCTTGCCGTGCAGGTCGGCGAGTTCAGCCTCAAGTTCGACGTGATAGTGGGTGTTGCCGCCGATGTTGCGGGTGCCGCCGGAACCGGCGCCGACATCGTGCAGCGCCTCTTCCATCGCGCCGGTCACGGCGGGATGCTGGCCCATGCAGAGATAGTCGTTCGAGCACCAGACGGTGATCGGCTTCGGTCCGTTGTGGCCGTGGAAGCAGCGCGCGTTGGGGAAGGCACCCTTGTTGCGAAGGATGTCGATGAACACGCGGTAGCGGCCTTCGGCATGCAGCCGCTCGATCGCCTCCGCAAAGATGCGCTGATAGTCCAAGACTCTTACTCGTCCCCTTTGCTCTCCCGGCCATTAGCGGATTTGTCCACAGGAAGGCCAGTGAGAACGGCTCGCAATAAAGCGGTGCCCTAGAGCTTTTCGATCCGGGTCAGGCCGAAGCCGGCGAGGCCGGCACGATAGGCTTCGGCGGCCGCGGCATCGCCGGTGAAGGCCGCGACGCCTTCAGGCGGGACATCGCGCCAGGAGATGTCGCGGGCCAGCCAGGCGGTGCGCCGGGCGATCCCGGCATTGCCGTCGACGAAGGCAAGGGGGCAGGGTGCCGCCTCGGCGAGCCGGTCCTCGACCAGCGGGAAATGGGTGCAGGCAAGCACGACCGTATCGATCCGCTCGCCGCCCGGCTGACCGAGCAGGCCGTCCAGCGCGCGGCGGTAGCCGTCGACGGGCGTGACCTCGCCGCGCAGCGTCGCCTCGGCGAGTTCCACCAGTTCGGCCGAGCCATGTCGGATCACGGTGCAGTCGGCGGCAAACTCGGCCGCGAGCCGGTCGACATAGGGCTGGACGATCGTCGCGCTGGTGCCGAGCACGCCGATCGTGCGGGTCTTCGACAAAGCGGCGGCGGGCTTGATCGCCGGTACGGTGCCGACGATCGGCAGGTCCAGCGCCGCACGGACATCGTCGAGCGCGATCGTCGAGGCGGTGTTGCAGGCGATGACGATGAGGGCGGGATCGTAGCGTTCGGTGAGCCGCCCGAGCAGCGCCGGCACGCGGATGGCGATCTCGGCGGGGCTCTTGGTGCCGTAGGGATAGCCGCCGCTGTCCGCCGCATAGACGATCGGCGCATCGGGCAGGAGCCTGCGGATCTCGCGCAACACCGAAAGCCCGCCGACGCCCGAATCGAAGACGAGGAGGGGGCGGGCTGGCGGCATCGCGGCGATGTAGCGGCGACCTTTGCCGACAGCAAACGCGGTTGCGCCGATCTCCGTGCCGGCTTACGCCAGCGGGCGAGGGGATGCCGTGATTACTTGGGATACACTGTCCGGGCCGCTGGTTTCACTTCTGCTCGGCTATCTGCTCGGCTCGATCCCGTTCGGATTGCTGCTCACCCGGTTCGCGGGTCTGGGTGATGTCCGCACCATCGGCTCCGGCAATATCGGCGCCACCAATGTGCTGCGCACCGGTCGAAAGGGCCTGGCCGCGGCGACCCTGATCCTCGACGCCGCGAAGGGTGCGGCCGCAGTGCTCATCGTGCAGGCGCTCTGGCCGGCCGCCGGCCTTGGTGCGGTGGCGGCGATCGGTGCGTTCATCGGCCATCTCTATCCGGTCTGGTTGCGGCTCAAGGGCGGCAAGGGGGTGGCGACGCTGATCGGCATCGTCGCGGCGCTGGCCTGGCCGGTGGCGCTGATCGTCGCGGCGGTCTGGATCGGCGCGCTTCTCCTGACACGCTATTCGTCGGTGGGCGGAATGAGCTGCGCCGTCGCCGCGCCGATCGCCGCTTTCGCGCTGGGCCGGGTCGATCTGGCGCCACTCTTCGCCGGTTTCGCCCTGCTCGTGCTCTGGAAGCACCGCGCCAATATCGCTCGGCTGTTCGCCGGCACCGAGCCGAAGGTCGGGCGCAAGGCGGACTGATGCCGGCGCCGCCCGACGCGATCGCCCGGCTGCGCCTGATCCGCTCGGAGAATATCGGTCCGGTCACCTATTTCCAGCTGCTCGCCCGCTTCGGTTCGGCCCAGGCGGCGATCGATGCCATCCCCGGCCTGGCCGCGCGCGGCGGCGGCCGGGCGCCGAAGCTGGCACCCGCGGCCGAGGTCGAGCGCGAGATCGAAGCGGTGGCCGGGCTTGGCGCGCGACACCTGTTTCTCGGCCAGGGCACCTATCCCGCCCTGCTCGCCGAACTGGAGAGCGCACCGCCGGCGCTCGTCGCCAAGGGAGATTTCAGCCTCCTCGACAGACCGGCTGTGGCCATGGTCGGCGCCCGCAACGCCTCCGCCGCTGCCTGTCGCTTCGCACGCATGCTGGCGCAGGGGCTGGGCGAGGCGGGCCAGATCGTCGTTTCCGGCCTGGCTCGCGGCATCGACACGGCGGCGCATGACGGGTCGCTCGCCACTGGCACGATCGCCGTGATCGCCGGCGGCATCGACACCTTCTACCCGCCCGAGAACGAGGCGCGGCAACGTGCGATCGCGGAGCGTGGCCTTGTGCTCGCGGAGCAACCGCCGGGGACCGAGCCCCGCGCCCGCCATTTCCCGTACCGCAACCGGATCATCGCCGGGCTGGCGCAGGGAACGGTGGTGGTCGAAGCCGCACCCAGGTCCGGCTCGTTGATCACCGCGCGCTATGCGACGGAGTTCGGCCGCGAGGTGATGGCCGTGCCGGGCTCGCCGCTCGATCCCCGTGCACAGGGTTGCAACCTCCTGATCCGTGAGGGGGCGACCCTGGTCCAGACCGCCGACGATGTGATCGAGGCGCTGAGCCCGATCCACCCGCGCCCGTTCCGTCAGCCCCGGCTCGACTACGGCGCCGGACCTGCGCCGGCCGATGCCGACGAGCAGACCCGCCGCCGCGTCACCGACCTGCTCGGCCCGACCCCGGTGCCGGTGGACGAGATCGTGCGGCAGGCGGAGCGGTCACCCGCCGAGGTCCAGACGGTGCTGCTTGAGCTGGAACTGGCCGGGCGGCTCGAACGACACGCCGGCGGCCGGGTGAGCCTGATCTAGCGAACCTGCCCGACATGGTCTCGATTCGTCGCGAAAATCCGGGCCACCCATTGTTCCCGAGTTCGTGCGACCCTACGTCCCGGTTGTTCAGGAGAGCAGGCGTGGCTGAGCCAGGGGAGACGAAAAGGAAGCGGGGGTCCGTCACGGCCCTGGCGCTTCTCGTCGGCCTGCTGCTCGGCGTACCCGCGAGCGGCGCCCAGCCGCAGCCCGGTTCGGGCTCGGCGCATTTCGACAATGGCAAGATTCTGCGCTTCGCCTCCAGCTTGCGGGCGGCGAACAGGCTCGACGACCATGGCCCCGGTGATGAGGCCTCGCAGGTTTCGCTGCCCCCGCCTACGGCGGCGGTCACTGAACTGGGTTCGGTCCGGCCGGCTGCAGCGATCTCGCGAGCCGCCCTTCCAACGACACCGTTCGATCCGCAATTCCGGTATCATGCCCGGGCGCCTCCAGCCGCCTGAGCCCCTGCCGCGTCGCGGCATTCCCACACACTGAAATGGCCGCTGCCGGTGGATATGCCCGCCGGCATGCCCGATCTGCTGGAGAACCCTCATGTCAGCATCCACCTATCGCCTGACCCTCATCCACCGGAGTCTCGACGATTCGATCCGCAAGGAGATGAAGCGCAGCATGCCCGACAGTTTCCGGCTGCTCCGTCTCAAGAAGATGAAGCTGGCCATCAAGGACCGGCTGACTGCGCTGATGCGCAGGGACTTCGTCGGCTGAGGCCGACGGGCCGGCGCCCGACGCCCCCCGGGCGCCGGCCATATTCCTTCCCTCCACCGGCGACGGTCTGCCCCGCCTTTACGGAATCCAGCGCCGCTCGCGGATCCAGCGGCTGGCGAGATACTTCGTGCCCTTCGTCACCGGCAGGCCGGCATGCTCCGACAGGGGGTCCGGGCGGTTGTCGGCGAGGGCGTTGCGAAACACGATCCCGTCCCCCTTGCGGCCCTTGATCCTGAGGCCGGTCTTCACGAAGGTCGTCTCGCCGCCATCATAGTCGTGATTGAGATAGGCGAGCGCGGTCAGCACCCGGACATTCTCCGACGTCTGGGTGAAGTCCAGATGCGGTCGATATTGCTGGCCGGGTTGATAGCGCAGGATCTGCAGCGCCTCGCCCTGGTCGAAGACGGTGCCGCTGGCCGCCGCGAGCCGGCGGTTGAGCACATGTACGGCCGGATCCTCGATCAGCCAGTGCAGGGTCGACCCGTCCGACGTGCGGATCGGATCGCGGACCAGCCGGCGCTGGCTGTCATAGACCGTGGAGGGCATGTAACCCGGTTCGGCGGCCTGCCGCAGATAATCGCACTCCGCGGCCGAGAACAGGCGTGGATAGCGCGTCACCTGGGGCGCGGTGCTCAGCGGTTCCGCCGCCGGAAGCGCTGCCGGATCGCCTTCGTCCGTCAGCGACATCTTGTCGATCAGCGTGAGCATCGCGCGACGCTTGGGGTCACTCCTGGCCTCCTCGCGAAGCCGGCCCAGCGCCAGCCGCCAGTCGCGGTGGCCCGCAACGCCGGTGGCGAGGAGATTGGTGGTGATCGTCGTCGCGATCCTGTGCCCCTGTTCGGCCGCACGGCGATAGAGCTCGCGTCCCCGCGCCGGGTCCTGCGGCACGAGCCCGCCGCGCCATGTCAGCTCCGCCAGTGAAGCCAGCGCGAACGGTTCGTTCTGCGCAGCGAGCTGGTTGATGAGCAGCACCGCCTCCGGCCCGCGGCCGGCACCGAGGAGCTGCAAGGCGTGGACGACCTGTGGGTGCGGCTGCATGCAGCCCCTATGCCAATCCCCGGGCGCTCTTGCCAGCACCGGGATCATCGAGGCTCTTGACGAACCGACGCGGCGCTTTCCACCTTGTACGCGTACGCGTGAAGGAAACTCCCCCACATGAAGCTGGTCGTCGTCGAATCGCCCGCCAAGGCGAAAACCATCGAGAAGTATCTGGGCGGCGGCTATCGCGTGCTCGCCTCCTACGGCCATGTCCGCGATCTGCCGCCGAAGGACGGATCGGTCGATCCGGACGACGGCTTCGCGATGGAGTGGGAAACCTATGCCGACAAGGCAAAGCAGCTGAAAGCGATCACGGACGAGGCGAAAAAGGCCGAGACGCTGATCCTCGCCACCGACCCCGACCGCGAGGGCGAGGCGATCTCCTGGCATGTCCAGGAGGTGTTGCAGAAGAAGAAGGCGCTGCCCGCCCATGTCGAGCGGGTCACCTTCAACGCAATCACCAAGGCGGCGGTGAGCGAGGCGATGGCGCATCCGCGCGCGCTCGACGAGGATCTGATCGACGCCTACCGCGCCCGCCGTGCGCTCGACTATCTGGTCGGGTTCACGCTCTCGCCGGTCCTGTGGCGCAAGCTGCCCGGCGCCAGGTCGGCGGGTCGCGTCCAATCGGTGACCTTGCGCCTGGTCGTCGATCGCGAGCGCGAGATCGAGCTGTTCCGCGCGCAGGAATATTGGTCGGTCACCGCCACGATGGAGGCGGACGGCACGGAATTCCTGTCGCGCCTGGTCCGTTACAAGGGCGAGAAGATCGACCGGCTGACGATCGGCGACGAAGGGACTGCGCTGGCAGCGAAGACGGCGGTCGAGGAGGGGCGGTTCACCGTCACCTCGGTCGAGACCAAGCCACTCACCCGCAATCCGCCGCCGCCCTTCACCACTTCCACCCTGCAACAGGAGGCGGCGCGCAAACTCGGCTTCGCCGCCAGCATTACGATGCGGCTCGCCCAGAATCTCTACGAGGACGGTGCGATCACCTACATGCGGACGGACGGCGTCCAGATGGCGCCCGAGGCGATCTCGGCCGCGCGCAAGGCGGTCGCCGACCGCTATGACGCCGGTTACGTCCCGGACAAGCCGCGCCACTACGAGACAAAGGCGAAGAACGCACAGGAAGCGCACGAGGCGATCCGGCCGACGGACTTCTCGCGGGACCGCGCAGGATCTGGCGATCATGCGCGGCTCTACGACCTCATCTGGAAGCGCGCGCTCGCCAGCCAGATGGCCTCGGCGCGGCTGGAGCGCACCACGGCCGAACTGACCGATGGCACCGGCCAGCATGCGTTGCGCGCCACCGGCCAGGTCGTGCTCTTCCCCGGCTTCCTCGCGCTCTACGAAGAGGGGCGCGACGACGAGGCCGACGAAGACAGCCGCCGCCTGCCGCGCCTCAGGGACGGCGATGCGCCGGCCAGGAAGGGCGTCGCGGCCGAGCAGCATTTCACCCAGCCGCCGCCCCGCTACTCCGAGGCCTCGCTGGTCAAGAAGATGGAGGAACTCGGCATCGGTCGCCCGTCGACCTACGCGGCGATCCTCCAGACGCTCAAGGACCGCGACTATGTCCGGCTGGAAAAGAACCGCTTTTTCCCGGAGGAGAGCGGGCGCCTGGTGACCGCGTTCCTGGAGCGCTTCTTCGAGCGCTATGTGTCCTACGATTTCACCGCCCATCTCGAGGACGAGCTCGACGACATTTCCGGCGGCCGTGCCCAGTGGCAGCAGGTGCTCGAGGCCTTCTGGCGTGATTTCAAGCCGAAGACCGGCGAGGTGATGGAGCAGAAGCCCAGCGAGATCACCGCCGCGCTCGACGATTTCCTGTCGCCCTTCCTGTTTCCGGACAAGGACGACGGCACCGATCCGCGCCTGTGCCCGGTCTGCGGCACCGGCCGGCTGGCACTGCGCGGCGGCAAGTTCGGCGCCTTCGTCGCCTGTTCCAACTATCCGGAGTGCAAATATACGCGACGCTTCGGTCAGGCCGGCGGTGCTGGCGAGGATACGGGCCCGCAGGTGCTGGGTCAGGATCCGGACACCGGCCAGGACGTCACCTTGCGTTCCGGCCGTTTCGGCCCCTATTTCCAGCTCGGCGACGGCAAGGAGGCGAAGCGTGCCTCATTGCCGAAGGATGTGCCTGCGGCCGACGCCGATCTGGAGATCGCGCTCAGGTTCCTCGCCTTGCCGCGCACCGTCGGCGCACATCCCGAGACCGGCCAGCCGATCACCGCGAGCATCGGGCGCTATGGCCCCTATCTCGCCCATGACGGCAAATATGCGAAGCTCGGATCGACCGCCGAGGTGTTCGAGGTCGGCATGAATGCGGCGGTGGCAAAGCTCGCCGACGCCGCCAATGGCGGTGGCCGCCAGCGCGGATCGCGCGAGCCGCTGAAGGTGCTGGGGGCGCATCCGCGAACCGAGGCAGAGATCAAGCTGATGGAGGGGCGATTCGGACCCTATGTCACCGACGGCACGACCAACGCGACCTTGCCCAAGACGCTCGCGCCGGACCAGCTGACGCTGGAAGAAGCCGCTCAGCTCATCGACGATCGTGCCGCGAAAGGGCCCGCAAAGAAGGGCAGGGGGCGGAAGGCCCCGACGAAGAAGAAGGCGAAGTCGAAGTAAGTCATTGCACAGGGCCGCACCGGACTTGTCGAGTGTGGTGGTAGATAATATTCCGTTACCTGAAAGATTGACTCCCTGATTATTTGAAGGCAGCTTTGACTGGCGGATTTGCCAGAATACAGGATTCGTGACGTAGCGATGACTGTTTCGGAATATCCGCAAGTCGGACTGCAGGATCCTTCTTATCGATACGCATGCGTATCGTGATGGATTCTGTTCGTGATCAATGGAGGAGTAATCCCATGAGCAGTGACGACATCGTATCAGGTTGGCTGAGTGGTGCGGACAGCATGGATGGTCATGAGAACCCGGCCGGCCCGCTCTATACCTATGGCGAAGCGGCGACCGAAGCGGCGATGACCGATTCAAGGGTCATTGAACTGGGCACGGTTTCAGTGGCCACGACATGCGGAGGCATTTGCTGCTGACAGCGGCTTCAGGATCGACACGCGACCCGTTCAGGCCGCGTGTCGATTCTCGCGACGCCATCTGTTCTTCCGGGGCCAGGGGGCCAGGCCGATGAATGTCGAGAGCCGCATCCGTGGCGGCTTTGCTCCCGTTGTCGAATCCTTCGCTTCTGCGCAGTGCACGGCATTCGCGGCCTGCCTCGCGAGAATATCCGCCGACATCGATCCCGACGAGGCGCGGCTCTTCCGCGAAGCTGCAGAGAAAGCCTTGCACGCGAGTGCGGCCCTCAAGCTCAATCGTGTACTCCTGCTCGAATTGCATGCCGCCAGGCTGACCGGACAGGCGGGCGCTGACGACACGACCGATCAGTTCGCCCGGTTCGTGCAACATGCGCTGACGCCCGGGTTCGCCGCGCATCTGGATCGCCGCTATCCACCATTGCGCCCGCGGTTGCACCAGATGCTTGAGCGACAGCGCCTTGCGATCGAGGCATTGCTCGCCCGCTTCATTGCCGACCGCGAGGCGCTCGTACCCCTGATCGGTGGCCGGCCGGGGCGGCTGACCGCGCTCACCCTCGGCCAGGGCGACCTGCATGCCGGCGGACAGAGCGTGGCACGTCTCGCGTTCGAAAATGGCGCGGTGATGTACAAGCCGCGATCACTGCGCGTCGATGGCGCGCTCGATTCGTTTCTCGCCCACGTGTTCGCCGGCGACATGGGGCGTATCCGCGTGCCGGAGGTGATCGACCGCGGCGACTATGGCTGGGCTGCCTTCGTGGCCCATCGCTATTGCGACGGTGAGGACGAGCTGCGCACATTCTATCGGGGACTCGGTCGCTGGCTCGCGGTGCTGCGCCTGCTCGGCGGCACCGATATCCATTTCGAGAATCTGATCGCCGTTGGCCCGACCCCCATAGCGATCGACGTGGAAAGCCTGTTCACCGCCGTGCAGCCCCTGACAGCGTCCGGCTGTGGCGAGGCGCATGACCTCGCGCGGAAACTGATCCAGAATTCCGTGCTGCGCACCGGCATGGTCCCGTTTCGCGCGCCCGTGCTGGGTTTCGACAATGTCGACCTTTCCGCCGCCGGATCACTGAAAGGCGAACAGCCGCAGGTTCGTGCGCCGATCATTACCGGTGACGGAACCGTCGACGCCCGGGTACAGATCGTCGACGTCGACATCGATTCCGCACTGAACCATCCGAGTCCGGATCCCGAGCTGCATCGCTACTGGGAGGAGATCGGCAGCGCCTTCCTGGAGGCGACGGAGCATCTGCGCAGGATCGATGCCGACGGCGAGCTCGCGTCCCTGCTCGCCGCATTCGAAGGATGCCGGGTCCGTGAGATCCGCCGTGCCACCATGGTCTACAGCGAAATCGGCCGCATGCTCTGGCATCCCGCAGCGCTTCACAACGAAGCTGACGCAGTGGCGCGTGCCCGCGACCTGTTTGCACGCAACTCGGCCGCGAGTCCGATCGCGCCGTCATCGCCGGCGGAGATTGCCGATGAGGTCGATGACCTGCGCCACGGCGATGTCCCGGTGTTCGTCGCCCGGCTGACCCGCGACGGCATCGACGCGGCGCTGGCCGACTGGCGCCGCATGCGCGCGGAGCTCGAGGAGATCCTGATCCGCAGCGCTCTGGTCGTCACCAGGATGAATGACGATCTCGTCGCGCCGCCGAAAGGCGACGACCATCGCCGACATGCGCATCGTCCGCATGTCGCGCAGCTCGATGCGCGTCGCCGCAAGCTGGCGGCGCAGGCGCTCGACCGCCTGCTGCAGCTGGCCGTCCGCGGCGACGATGGCTCGGTTACCTGGATCGCGCCCGAGTTCAGGGGAGACGGCTGGCGCGTGCAGCCGCTGCAGCCGAACAGCTATTCCGGGCTTGGCGGCATCGCCGTGGCACTGGCCGGCTACCGGCGCGAGGTTGATGAAGGGCGCGCCGATTTCGTGGCGGGTGTGGAGCAGGCCCTGGACGGCACATTGCACGTGCTCGACGCCATGATCGACACTGACGAACCGAGAACGGTTGGCGGTTTCAGCGGCCTTGGCAGCGATATCTGGTCCTGGGTTGCCCTGTACGACCTGCTGGGGCGTGAAAGGCTCCTCGCCAACGCCGTCGCCTGTGCCGGGAGGCTTGAGCGCGAGGGCTTCGAGGCCGACGCTTATCTCGACGTCATGGATGGCTGTTGCGGGGCAATTGTGCCCCTGATTGGCCTCGCCGGGGTGACCGCCGATCACCGCTGGCTTGCCCTGGCGGCGCGCGCCGGCCGACATGCGGTCTCCTCCGTTTCCGTTGGCGACAGTGGCCTGCAATGGTCGACGATCGCGTTTCCGGAGCCGACGGGAGGATTCATGCACGGCGCGACGGGTATTGCCTGGTCCTTGACGCGCCTCGCGCTTGCCGGCGCCGGCGACGAGGCCGATCGTGCCCGCTGGAAGAGGCTCGCCGATGCGATTTTCGCGTTCCAGGATTCGCTGTTCGACGACTCGCGTGGCACCTGGGACAATCGGCGCTCGCCGCCCGACAGCACCATCCACGCCTGGTGTAACGGCAGCGTCGGCATCGGCCTCGCCGCTGGTGATCTCTACGTCCGCGGCGGCGAGGAACGTCACTTGCGTGACCTGCGTCGCGCGACGGCGGCGACGCAGCATGGCTGGGGCATCACGCATACCCTGTGCCATGGCGATTTCTCGCTGCGGGAGCTGATCATGCGGGCGTCGGTGATCGACCCCGAAAGCCGTGCGATCGACCGCGACGCCCTGACAGCCCGCGTGATTTCCGCACTCGAAGAGCATTATGTGACGCCAGCCGGCATGATCCGCGAGGCCTATACGCCGGGATTGATGACCGGTCTGGCCGGCGTCATCCACAGCCTCATCCGCATGCATCCGGACTCGACCCTGGCGTCTCCGTTGCTGTTCGAGCGCGACGCCTGCATTGTCGCATGAGATCGCGATGACTCTATTTCGCTTCCGGGACGGAGACGGCGCTGATATCAGCCCCCGGGCGCCGGAGACGGTCGACGGGCCGGAAGGTTCGCGACGACGATAAGGGGAAGCAATGAGAACGAGATCATACATGGCCGCGCTGCTTGTGGGCGGCCTGTGGGGAACTGGCGCCATCGCGCAAAGTGCGGAGTCTGCGCCGAATCCGGCCAATGCCGACTATCATTTCCAGTATCTCAACCGTCTCGATCCGGCCCAGGGCTGGCACCGCACGGTGAGCGGTCTTCGCTATCGCAAGGTCAGCGGCACCGCAACCGGCCCCCGGCCGAGCCCGACCGACACGGTCACCATCCACTATGTCGGCCGCTTCATCGACGGCTCCGAGTTCGACAGCTCGGTCGCGCGCGGCGAGCCGGCGACCTTCCCGCTCGGCAACCTCATCCGCGGCTGGCAGGAGGGTGTCCCGATGATGGCGGTCGGTGATCGCTACGAGTTCGCCATTCCCTATACGCTCGCTTATGGCCCGAATGGCCGCGGCCCGATTCCAGGCGGGGCCACGCTGGTCTTCACCATCGACCTCATCGGCATCGGCGGACAGGCGCAATAGCGCGCAACGCCCGGCCGGCCCGCTCGTTACGCCGCCATGATCGACATCCTCGTCATCGGTGGCGGTGCCGCGGGCATCGCGGCGGCCCGCCGGCTGGCCGGGGAACAGGTTGCGAGCCTGATCGTCGAGGCGGGCGACCGGCTGGGGGGGCGTGGCCAGACCCGCCGCATCGACGGGATGCCGCTCGACCTCGGCTGCGGCTGGCTCCATTCGGCCGATCGCAACCCGTGGGCGGCGTTGGCCGCCGAGGTGGGCGCCGAGATCGACAGAACGCCGCCGTCCTGGGGAGTCCAGTTCGCGGACCTCGGATTCTCTGCGGAGGAACGGAAGGCGGCACGGGAGGCGCACGCGGCTTTCCACCGGCGCCTGAGCGACGCGCCGCCACCCAGTGACCTGGCGGCCGACGCGCTCGAGCGGGGCAATGGCTGGAGCGGCTATCTCGAAGCGCTGAGCGGGTTCCTGAACGGGGCGGAGCTCGCGCGGCTCTCGATCGCCGACTATCTCGTCTATCTGGATGCGGACACCGACGTGAACTGGCGCCTGCCGGGCGGCTATGGCGCGTTCATCGCGCAGGCGGCCGACGGGCTGCCCGTCCGCCTCGCGACCCGGGTCACGGAAATCGATCGGAGTGGCCCCGCCCTCGTCGCGCGAACCTCTGCCGGCTCCATCGAGGCGCGGGCGATGATCGTCGCGGTCCCGACCAGCGTCCTTGCCGAAGAGCGACTGCGCTTCACACCGTCGCTTCCAGGCAAGACCGAGGCAGCGGCCCGTCTGCCGCTCGGGCTCGCGAACAAGGCCTTTCTCGGCCTCGACCGGCCCGAGCCGTTCGAACCGGACACATCGCTGCTCGGCAATCCGCGGAGCGCCGAGACGGGCGCCTATTATCTTCGCCCGTTCGGCCGGCCGGTCATCGAATGCTTCTTCGGCGGCGCCGGTGCGCGATCGCTGGAGGCGGAGGGCGAGGGTGCGGCGCTCGATTTCGCGGTGGAACAGCTGGTGGACCTGCTGGGAAGCGGGATGCGGCGGCGCCTGAGCCCGCTCGCCGAGACGCGCTGGGCCGACGATCCCCTGTTCGGCGGCGCCTACAGCCACGCGCTGCCGGGTCATCGCGATGCGCGCGCGGCGCTCGCCCTTTCGGTGGAAGACCGCATCTTCTTCGCCGGGGAAGCCTGTTCGCCGGTCGACTTCTCGACGGCGCACGGCGCGTTCGAAACGGGGGTCGCTGCGGCGGAGGCGGCGCTAGCCGGGCTGGCGACCGCAGGCTGAGCAGCCTGGATCCTTGACGACGCGGACGGTCCGCATCGCGGGTTTGAGTCCGTCGAAGATGTGGAGCTTGCCCGCCGGACTATCGCCGAAGCCGGTGATCGCGCGGATGATTTCGAGCGCCGCGAAGGTGCCGGCGAGACCCGCCATCGCGCCAAGCACGCCCAGATCCGAGCAGGTGTCGCAATCCTCCGCGTCGAACGCGTCGCCGACATAGCAACGATAGCAGGGCGCATCCGCTTCCCAGCCGCGGAAGGTGCCGATCTGTGCCTGGAACTGGCCGATCGCCGCGGTGACCAGCGGCACGTGCGCCGCCGTACACCGGTCGGACACGGCGAGGCGGGTCGCGAAATTGTCGGAGCCGTCGAGCACCACGGTCGCACCCTCGATGAACCGCTGCGCATTGTCCGCTCCGATCCGCCGTGTCACCGTCTCGACGGCGACGTCCGGGTTGAGCGCATCGACCCGACGCTTGGCGATCTCCGCCTTGGCGCTGCCGATGTCCCGGGTTCCGAACAGGATCTGGCGCTGGAGATTGGGGAGCTCGACCCGGTCGTCATCGATGATCGTCAGCAGCCCGACGCCGGCAGCGGCGAGATACTGGATCGCGGGCGATCCGATCCCGCCGGCACCGATCACCACGACCTCGGCGGCAAGGAGCCGTTGCTGGCCCGCGCCGCCGATATCCTTGAGAACGATGTGTCGTGCGTAGCGGTCGAGTTGTGCGTCTGTCAGGCTCACGACAGGTTGAAGTTGATCCGCCTTGCGAACATCGTCGGCTCGGCCGGCGGTGGCGTGCGGACGAAGCCGCGCTGGACGATGTCTGCCGCGATCCGGCCGACCATCAGCTCGAGCGGACGGCAGCCGAGATCCTGGACCACGATCTGGGTCGCATTGCCGCTGCTGTCGAGCCGCACGGCGTAGTTGATGTCGATGCTGAAGCGTTGCGCCCGCTGCCCCTCGAAGCTGCAGTCGCCGCGTTGCAGCATACGCTGGACCCGTTCGACCATTTCGCCGTTCGGGACGGCGATCGCTTCGGTCTCGAGCCGCGGGTATGAACCCCAGTCGGCCTGGCCGACATCGATATTGTCGGGAATGGTCGGCGTGCCGGCGAGGGCGAGCGCGAAGGCCAGGAGCATCATGTTCATCTCCCTGTTGATCCGAACCCGCCACTGCCGCGGGCGGTCTCGTCAAGCGATTGTACCACGCTGAATTCCGCCCGCAATACCGGCGCCGGAACGAGCTGCGCGATCCGGTCGCCGCGTGCGATCTCGAACGGCGCTGTGCCGAGGTTGGCGAGGATGACCTTCACCTCGCCGCGATAGTCGGCGTCGATTGTGCCGGGCGTGTTGAGGCAGGTGACGCCGTGCTTGAGCGCAAGGCCGGAGCGAGGCCGCACCTGCACTTCGTAGCCCTCCGGAATCGCGATCGCGAAGCCGGTGGCGACGGCATGGCGTGCCCCGGGGGACAGCGTCAGCGCCTCGGCGGCGACGACGTCGAGACCGGCGGCATGTTCGGTGGCGTAGGCGGGGAGGGGAAGGCCCTCCCCGTGAGGCAAGCGCTGCAGCTCGATCCGGATCATCTCATCCCTGTGGCTCGTATCGGGAATCGAGCGCGTAGCGCCCGCCGCCGAGGGTCGCAAACAGGATTCCGAGGAAGACGAGAATCAGGGCCGGCCACCAGCCCGGAAAGTCCTGCGGCCAGTGCACCATCCAGACCGCGACGATGAAGACGAACGTCGTCACCACGCCCGCCCAGCGGGTGAGGAACCCGAGGATGAGGGCGAAACCGCACAAAAACTGGGCCCAGACGCAGAGGGGCGCCATGAGCTCCGGCATCGGGAACTGGAACTGGGTGAGGAACTGGACGAACTCGTCCATCCGCTCGCCGCTGAATATATTGTCGTGGCTCTGCCAGATCAGGAACGCGCCGGTCACCCAGCGCAGCAGCAAGAGGCCGACGTCGCCGAAGCGCGCCAGCGGCGTCAGAAACAACCAGTTCCGCATTCAGCCCTCCAATGCGGCGGCGATCCTTTCCGCGAGCCGGCGGGCGATGTCCGTCTTGGGGGCGGCGTCCCAGTTCTCGACGCCCCGGGCCGTGATCAGGTGGACGCGATTGTCGCTGCCGCCCATCACGTCACCGGAGACGTCGTTCGCAACGATCCAGTCCGCCCCCTTGCGCTCCCGCTTCGCCTGCGCGTTGCCGACGACATTGTCGGTTTCCGCCGCGAAGCCGATCAACAGCTTCGGTCGCCGCGGCGATACTGCCAGTTCGGCAAGGATGTCCGGATTTTCGACGAGCGACAGGTTTGGCGGTCCGCCTGCGCCCTTCTTGATCTTGGTCGCGGCGGGTTCGACCCGCCAGTCGGCCACTGCGGCCACCATTACCGCGGCGTCGGCGGGGAGCGCCTTGTCCACGGCCGCGGCCATTTCGCGGGCGGTTTCGACATCGATGCGGGTGACACCGGGAGGCGTGGGGAGGCTGACCGGCCCGGCCACCAGCGTGACCCGGGCGCCCAGTGCGGCAAGCGCTTCGGCGATCGCGAAGCCCTGCCTGCCCGACGAGCGATTGGCGAGCACCCGCACCGGATCGATCGGTTCATGCGTGGGGCCGGCAGTGACGAGGACGTGGCGCCCTGCAAGGGCGGCGTCGGGGGCGAAGTCGGGCTGGCCGGCCAGGAGGTCGGGCGCGCCCAGCATCCGCGCGATCGCGTCGACGATCGCGTCGGGTTCGGGCAGGCGTCCCGGCCCATATTCGCCGCAGGCCATCTCGCCCTCGTCGGGCGCCATCACCGTGATCCCGTCGGCGCGCAGCTGCGCGACGTTGCGCTGCGTCGCCTCGTGCAGCCACATGCGCACGTTCATGGCCGGCGCGGCGAGCACCTTCTTGTCGGTGGCGAGGAGCAGCGTGGTGGCGAGATCGTCCGCGATCCCCGCAGCCATCTTCGCCATCAGATCGGCGGTGGCGGGGGCAACCACGACGAGATCGGCCTCGCGGCTCAGCTGGATGTGGCCCATCTCGGCCTCATCCTTGAGGTCGAACAGGTCGGTGAAGACCTGCTGCTCGGAAAGCGCCGCCAGCGTCATCGGTGTCACGAAATGCGCGCCGCCTGCGGTCAGCACGCAGCGCACGCTGCCGCCGGCCTTGCGGATCAGCCGGACCAGTTCGCACGCCTTGTAGGCCGCGATCCCGCCGCCCACGATGAGGAGGATCTTCTTGCCCTGCATGACCTCAAGTTAGGATGAGAACCGCCGCAGCGCCAGCCGCGGCGGCCAGCGCGGCGGTGACGGCGTAGCGCATCAGGCCGAGCGGCCGGATCACCAGGACCTCGGGCAGCGGCGGCGCGGGGGGCGCGGCGCCCGGGGCCGGGAAATAATGATCGATCCGCCGGATGATGTCAGGGAGCTTGCGGATCAGCCGTGCGGTCCGGACGATCTCGTCCGCGACCCGCGCCTCCGGCCCCAGCTCGCTGCGCGCCCATTCGGTGAGGAAGGGCTCGGCCGTCTCCCACATGTTGATGTCGGGATCGAGCGACGTGGCGACGCCTTCCTCCATCACCATCGTCTTCTGCAGCAGCAGCAGGTGGGGCTGGGTCTGCATGTCGAAGTCGCGGGTGATCTTGAACAGGCCGTCGAGCATGTGGCCGAGCGACACGTCCTTCGCCGGCAGCCCGCGCATCGGCTCGCCCACGGCGCGGAGCGCCGTCGCGAACTCGTCGATATTGTGGTGTGAGGGCACATATTGCGCCTCGAAATGGATTTCTGCGACACGGCGGTAATTGCCGGTGATGAGGCCGTACAGGATCTCGGCGAGCCACACCCGCGCCTGCCGGTTGATCCGGCCCATGATACCGAAGTCGATCGCCGCCAGCCGGCCGTCCGGCAGGGCGAAGAGATTGCCCTGGTGAAGGTCGGCGTGGAAGAAGCCGTCGACCACCGCCTGCCTGAGGAAGGCGCGGACCAGGGTCGCGGCGAGCGCCTTGACGTCGTGGCCGGCGCGGATCAGCGCGTCACGATCGGTGAGCTTGATGCCGTCGATCCACTCCAGCGTCATCACCCGGCGCGACGTGCGGGTCCAGTCGATCTCCGGCACGAAGAAGCCGCTTTCCGCGACGAGATTCGCCCTGAGCTCCGAGGCGGAGGCCGCCTCCTGCCGGAGGTCGAGCTCGCGGTTGGTCCATTGCCGGAAGGTCGCGACCACGAGGCGGGGGCGAAGCCGTGCCGCCTCGCCGCCCATCGCCTCGACCTGGGCCGCCGCCCATTCGTAGGTTTCGATCGCGGCGGCGAAATCCTCCTCGATGTTCGGCCGCAGCACCTTGACCGCGACCTGGCGGCCGTCGGTCGTGATCGCGCGATGGACCTGCGCGATCGAGGCGGCGCCGACCGGCTCCTCGTCGATATGCGAGAAAACCTCGCCGATCGGCTTGCCGAGGCCCTGTTCGATCGCGGCGCGGATCTTCTCGAACGGGGCGGGAGGGAGGCTGTCCTGAAGCAAGGCGAGGTCGCGCATCGCGTCCTCACCGACCAGATCGGGACGGGTCGCCAGCGCCTGGCCGAACTTGATCGCGGCAGGGCCGATGTCCTGGAACGCCGCCGCATAGGTCGGCACCTTCGGCACCCGCGCACCGAAGCGGGCGAGCCTGCACAGACGGCGTACCGGCGCGGGCGTGTTGGGATCACGTTCGATCCCGCGCAACGCCCCGTGCCGCGCCAGCACCCGGCCCCATTTGAGGAGGCGCCAGACATGGACAACAGGGGTGGTCATTGGCCGATACTGTGCCGGCCGGATCCCCCACCCGGCCTCCCGGCGACAGGGCAAGCTATGGGAGGCCGGGTGGGGGAGCGGGCTGGGGCCGCGACCATGATGAGCACGCTCAAATCTTCCAGCCGCTGTGGATGGCGACGAGGCCACCGAGGACCGGTTCCGCCTTCACGTTGCGGAAGCCTGCCGCCTCGATCATGCGGGCGAAGCCCGGCATGTCCGGAAAGCGCTCGATCGATTCGATCAGGTAGCGGTAGCTCGCCTCGTCTTTCGCGACGGCCTTGCCGATCTTCGGGACGATCTTTCGCGAATAGGTTTCGTAGAGCGTCGCGAAGCCGGGCCAGCGGGTCTGTGAGAATTCCATGCAGTAGAAGCGCCCGCCGATCCCGAGCACACGGTGCGCTTCGCGCAGTGCCGCCGGGATGTCGGTGACGTTCCGGATGCCGAAGACGATCGTATAGGCATCGAAGCTCCGGTCGGCGAAACTCACCGCCTCCGCATTCTCCTCGGACCAGACGAGGCCCTCGATACGGCGCTTCCTCGCCCGCTCCATGCCGACGGCGAGCATCTCCGGATTGATGTCGGCAACGGTGATTGCCGCGCCCGACCGGGCCATGCGGAAGGCGATGTCGCCGGTGCCGCCCGCCATGTCGAGGATCGATTCGCCGGCGCGCGGACGCACCTTGCGGACGAACAGGTCCTTCCAGAGCCGGTGCTGGCCGCCCGACATCAGATCGTTCATCAGGTCATAGCTGGAGGCGACGCTGGAGAAGACACCGCGCACCCGCTGCGTCTTCTCGCCCGGCGAAACGTCCTCGTGACCGAAAGAAACCTTGTCCATCGCGCCCGCCTCTAGCAGGGGAGGATTGAAATGTGCACGCCCCTATTCGCGAACGTCGATGCCTGAGCTGCCGGAGGTCGAAACGACCGTGCGCGGCCTCGTGCCCGTTCTCGAGGGCCGCCGCATTGTGTCGATCGAGCTGCGCCGCGGGGACCTGCGGCGGCCGTTCCCGCCGGATCTGCGCCAGCGTGTCACCGGCGCACGCGTCACAGCGCTCGGGCGACGCGCGAAATATGGCCTGATCGAGACGGACCGGGGTGACACGCTGGTCTTCCATCTCGGCATGTCGGGCAGCTGGCGGGTCGATCCCGATGTGATCGGCACCCATGACCATGTCGTGATCGAGACGGAAGAAGGGCGCCGGCTGGCGCTCAACGACCCCAGGCGCTTCGGTTCGCTCGATCTCGTGCCGACCGACCGGCTCGCTGCCACGCCACCATTCACCGCAATGGGCCCCGAGCCGCTCGGCAGCGCGTTTGACGGCACCTATCTTGCCGGCGTGCTCGACGGGCGCGTCGCGCCGATCAAGGCGATGCTGCTCGACCAGCGGATTGTCGCCGGCCTGGGCAACATCTACGTCTGCGATGCGCTCAACCTGGCGCAGGTCCATCCCGGCCGGGAGGCGGGACGAATCTCGGCGCGGCGGCTCGATCGCCTCGTCGAGTCGGTGAAGGTCGTGCTGTGCGAGGCCATCGAGGCCGGCGGCTCGACCTTGCGCAACTATGTCCAGCCCAATGGCGAGCTCGGCTATTTCTCCGCGAACTGGCGGGTCTACGGGCGGGAGGGCACGCCATGCCCGCGTTGCGCCGCGCCGGTGCGGCGCCGGGTCGATTCCGGGCGCTCCACCTTCTTCTGCGCCAAATGCCAGAGCTGATCTTGACCCGCGGCGGCTCTGCGCGTAGAGGCGCTGGCTCAACGGGTGCGGTGAAGCCGCGCCTTTTTCATTTATCGTGACGAGGCAAGTACATGGCGAATACGCCGCAGGCTAAGAAACGCATCCGCCGCAACGCCAATCGCGCCGAGATCAACGGTGCGCGCGTGAGCCGCATCCGCACCTTCGTGAAGCAGGTCGAGTCGGCGCTGGCCGCCGGCGACAAGACCCAGGCGGCCGAGGCGCTGAAGCGCGTCCAGCCGGAGCTGGCGCGCGGCGTCGCCAAGGGCGTTCTCCACAAGAATATGGCGGCGCGCAAGCTGTCCCGCCTGACGCGGCGTCTGACCGCGCTCGCCTAAGCCTTTGAAAGGCTGAAAATGCAGGCCCGCCGGCCCCCAGCCGGCGGGTTTTTTGCGTTTGCGAGACGGCTTCGTGAAAAACCGAGGACTTACCGCGATTCGCGGGCCTGAGCCATGCTGTCTTGCAGCAAGTATTTGAATTACTGATGTAATATTACGAGGGGCGCGGACTTCCGCCGTTTTCTTCAAGTCAACCCGGATTATTTTTTTGTGACGCTTTCTTTACCCTTGATCGGACTCCGGTCGCGTTCCTAAAACAGCCTTTCCGGCCGGGCGAATCTCCCCAGCCGGACGCAACAGCAAGATGAATTTGGGTCACGGCGCGCCGGGGATTCGCCGTACGGAGAAGTTTTGCGTCTTGAAAAGGCCGCCGTGGGAAAGCGGCATGAGAGAGGGTGAGGGGGATTTAGGTGGCGCAGATGTCGGCGAGCAACCCAGTGCCGAAGTCGGATGTCGGTCCGGAACCGATCACTGCGGCGTGGGAGTCGATTCGGGCGAGTCTGCGTCGCGACTGCGGGGCCCGCACCTTCGACGGCTGGCTGCGCCCGATCGCGCTCGGCCATTTCGACGCCGAGGCCGGCGCGCTGCGGCTCGAACTCCCGTCCCAGTTCATGGCCGACTGGGTCCAGACCCATTTCGCCGAGCGGCTCGCGCTTGCCTGGCGCGCACGCTTGCCCGAGGTCCGCCAGATCCAGATCGGCGTCGGCCCGGCCGCCCCACGCACCGCCGCGGTCGTCGAGATTCCCGCTCCGGAAGCCCCCGAACCCGAGTCGCTGAAGACTCAGGGCGGCGCCTACGCAGTGTCGCTGGAGCCGCGCTACCGGTTCGAGAATTTCGTCGTCGGCAAGGCGAACGAGGTCGCCTTCAACGCGGCGCGCACGCTGGCGACGGCCGACAATGTCGCCTTCAACCCGCTGTTCATTCACGGCGGCACCGGGCGCGGCAAGACCCATCTGCTCCACGCGATCGGGCATGAATTCCATCGCCTGCACCCGCGCGCAAAGATCATCTACATGTCGGCCGAAAAGTTCATGGTCGAGTTCGTCGCGGCGCTCCGCGCCAACGAGACGATCCAGTTCAAGCAGCAGCTGCGCTCCGCCGACCTGCTGATGATCGACGATGTTCAGTTCATCGCCGGCAAGGAATCGACCCAGGAAGAATTCTTCCACACGATGAACGAGATCATCTCGGCCGGGCGCCGGCTGGTGATCAGCTCGGACCGCGCACCACAGGATCTGGACGGGATCGAGCCGCGCATCCTGTCGCGCCTCTCCTGGGGCCTGGTCGCCGACATCAACGCGGCCGACCTGGAGCTCCGCCTCAACATCATTACCAAGAAGCTCGAGCAGCTTCCCGACGTGTCGGTGCCCGAGGACGTGGTGATGTTCCTCGCCAAGCGAATCAGCTCGAACGTCCGCGAGCTCGAGGGCGCGCTCAACCGCATCGCCGCCTATGCGGTCATGCAGAACCGGGCGATCGACCTCGATTTCGTCAGCGAGGTGCTCGCCAACATCCTGCGCGCCAACCAGCGCCGCATCTCGATCGACGAGATCCAGACCCGCGTCTCCGACCATTACCGGATCCGCAAGGCGGAGATGACCAGCGCGCGGCGCGCCCGCGAGGTCGCCCGGCCACGCCAGGTCGCCATGTATCTTTCCAAGCAGCTGACCCCGCGGTCGCTGCCGGAGATCGGCCGTCGGTTCGGCGGGCGCGACCATACGACGGTGATCCACGCCGTCCGCCAGATCGAGAAACTGCGCGCGCAGGACCCGGAGCTGGATTCGGACATCCGCCTGCTCACCCGCCAGCTCGAGAGCTGACGGGACGCCCTGAAGGGAAGAAAAAAGGGCGGGACAGTCAAACTGTCCCGCCCTTTCTTTCGTTCACCCGGCGAACCTGTTCGTTGCGGGTCAGGCCCGCCGGCTCGTGACCCAGTCGTCGACCACCCGCTCCAGCGCTGCAAGCGGCATCGCGCCGGCGGCCAGCGCGGTGTCGTGGAAGCCCTTGATGTCGAACCGGTTGCCAAGCTGCTGGCGGGCGCGCTCGCGCAGCTGCAGCCAGCGGGTCTGGCCGACCTTGTAGCTGGTCGCCTGGCCCGGCCAGACGCAGTAGCGCTCGACCTCGGTGGTGACCGACGATTCCTGGTCGCCCAGCGCCTCGACCATATAGCGGATGCCCTGCTCGCGGCTCCAGCGCTTGTGGTGGAGGCCCGTGTCAACGACGAGGCGGGCCGCGCGGAACATGAAGCTCTGGAGGTAGCCCAGCCGCCCCAGCGGATCGTTCTCGTAGCAGCCCATCTCGTCCGCGAGCTGTTCGGAATAGAGGCCCCAGCCTTCCGAATAGGCGGAGAAACCAAGCAGGCGGCGCAGCATCGGGATGTCGGTCGCCTCGAGCGCCAGCGCGATCTGGTGGTGATGGCCCGGCACGGCCTCGTGATAGGTGAGGGTGGGCAGGGTCCATTTCGGCCATTCGGCGGTGTCGCGCAGGTTGATGTAATAGGCGCCGGGGCGTGAACCATCGAGCGCGGGCGACTGGTAATAGCCGCCCGGCGCGCCGGCCTCGATCGCCGGCGGCACGCGGCGGATGTCGCATTCGGCGCGCGGCAGGCGGCCGAACCAGTTGGGCAGGCGCTGCCGGATGGCGGCCATTTGCGTGTTGAGATCGGCAATGAGCTGCGTCTTGCCGGCATCGGTGTTGGGATAGATGTAACGCGGATCGCGCCCGAGCGCGCCGAGCCGCTCGGCGACCGTGCCCCGGGTCATGCCCTGGGCGCGCAGGATCTGGTCGGCGCGGGACGAGAGCTCGGCGATCTGGTCGAGGCCGAGCTGGTGGATCTCGTCGGCGCTCATCGTCGTCGTCGTGGCGTATCTGAGGCCGTAGGCATAATAGTCCGGCCCCTCCGGCAGCCGCCAGACGCCGGCGTCATGCACCGCACGGGCGCGCTGGCCCTGCACGGCGTCGCGCTGGCGCTGGAGCGCCGGGTAGATGTCGCGACTGACGATCCGCTCGGCCCGCGCCGCCCAGTCGCCGGCGATGTTCTTCTCGGCGGTGCGGCGCACGAGCGAGGTGGTCAGCCCGGCCTGGGCCGGCGCGGTGCCGAGCATTGTCGCCATCTGCTGCAACGTCTTGTCGATGACGAAATCGGGCGGGACGACGCCCATGCCATATTCGGTGCCGAGGCGCGCGGTTTCGTTGTCGAGCTGGGTCGCGTAGGCGCTGAGGCGCGACAGATAGGCGTCGGCGTCGGCGGCGGTGTCGATCGCATGCTGGCTGTCGAGGAAGTCCGGCATCGACTGATAGGTCCCGCCGAGCTGGCTTACCGTATAGGGCTCGGGCCAGCTGTGCGTGCCGTAGTCGAAATTGTCATAGGCGTAGACGACCGTCTCGCAGAATTGCGCGACCGTGTCGTAATTGACCGCGTCCATGCCGGTGAGGCCGGACCGTGGGATCGCGCGCAAGGCCTGGTAGAGTTCGCGGACCTTCTGCTGGTCGGCGCGGAGGCCGGCCGCCGAGCGGTCGTCGAGCTGCGACTTGGCGGCGGCGTCGGCGCCCTTGTCGAGGCCGAGCGAGGTCCGCGTCTCGGGATCCGACAGGATGATCTCCTGATAGGCGCGCTCCATCAGCGCATTGAGCCCGCTGTGGGTGCCGGCAGTGGCCGGCCGGGCCTGGGCGAAGCCGGTGCCCGACGCGCCGAGCGCGGCGGCGGAAGCGGCGGACAGGAGGAAGAGGCGGCGGTCGATCATGGGGGGCGTCTCCAGCAAGAGGATGCCGCACCCTAGCGCCCTGTATTATTCAGGCAAGTCGCCCCGCCGGCCACCCTCCGGCGGGGCGCCGACCTCCGACCGGGGGGTGCGGAGGCCGTTTCCCGTTCCTTCGCTTCGCGTGCCCGTGGTTGAGACAGGCCCGGTGCGCGCTCAGCCGGAACGGGAACCAATCCAGCCTTCGACCACCTGCTCGAGCGCCGCGAGCGGCATCGGGCCGGCGGCCAGTGCGGTGTCGTGGAAGCTGCGGACGTCGAACCGGGGGCCGAGCCGCTGGCGGGCGCGCTCGCGCAGCTGCAGCCAGCGGGTCTGGCCGACCTTGTAGCTGGTCGCCTGACCCGGCCAGACGCAGTAGCGCTCGACCTCCGTGGTGACCGACGATTCCTGGTCGCCCAACGTCTCCATCATGTAGCGGATGCCCTGTTCGCGGCTCCAGCGCTTGTGGTGGAGGCCGGTGTCGACGACGAGGCGGACGGCCCGGAACATGAAGCTCTGGAGGTAGCCGAGGCGGCCAAGCGGATCGTTGTCGTACAGGCCCATCTCGTCGGCGACCTGCTCGGCGTAGAGGCCCCAGCCCTCGGAGTAGGCCGAGAACAGGAGCAGCCGGCGCAGCATCGGAATCTCGGTGGCCTCGAGCCCCAGCGCGATCTGATGGTGATGGCCCGGGACCGATTCGTGATAGGTGAGGGTGGGCAGGGTCCATTTCGGCCATTCGGCCGTGTCGCGCAGGTTGATGTAGTAGACGGCCGGCCGCGCGCCATCGAGCGACGGCCGCTGGTAGGAGCCGCCGGTGGCGCTGGCCTCGACCGCGGGGGGGACCCGTCGAATTTCGCACCCCGCACGCGGGAACCGGCCGAAATAACGGGGCGCGCGGCGGCTCGCCTCGGCCATCTGGGCGTTGAGGTCCGCGATCAGCTGCGCCTTGCCCTCGTCGGTATTGGGATAGATGTACCGCGGATCGCGCCCGAGGGCGCCGAGCCGTTCGCCGACGGTGCCGCGGGTCAGGCCCTGGGCGCGGAGGATCGTGTCCGCCTGGGCGGACAGCTCGGCCACCTGATCGAGGCCGAGCTGGTGGATCTCGTCCGGGCCCAGCCCCGTCGTTGTCGCGAAGCGCAGGCTATAGGCGTAATAGTCCGCGCCCTCGGGGAGCCGCCACACGCCGCCCTCATGCACCGCGCCGGCGCGCTGGTCGCGCATGGTGGCGGCCTGGCGCTGAAGCGCGGGATAGACCTCGCGGGCGACAATCCGCTCCGCACGCGCCGCCCAGTCGCCGACGATCTGGCGCTCCGCGGTTCGCCGAACCAGGGAGGTGGTGAGACCACCCTCGCCCGGCCTGGGCCGGAGGAAGGTCGCCATCTGCGCCAGCGTCTTGTCGATCGCGAAGCCGGGCGGGATCACGCCCGCGCCATATTCGGCGCGTAGCCGGGCGGTCTCGTTATCGATTTCGACCGCGAACGCGCTCAGCCGCGACAGATAGGCCTCGGCATCTGCGGCGGTCGCGATCGCATGCTGGCTGTCGAGGAAGTTCGGGGTGGAGATATAGGCGCCACCGAGCTGGCTCACCGTATAAGGCTCCGGCCAGCTGTGCGTGCCATAGTCGAACCGGTCGTAGGCGTAGATGCGCGTCTCGCAGAAATAGTCGAACGTATCGTAATTGACTGCGTCCATCCCGGTCAGGCCGTCGCGCGGGATTGCGCGGAGCGCCCCGTGAAGGTCGCGCACCTTTGACCGAATGGCGGCCAGGCCGCTCGCCGACCGGTCGAAGAGCCGGGACTTGGCGTCGGCATTGCCGTCCTTGTCGAGGCCGAGCAGGGTCAGCGATTCAGGATCCGAGAGAATCAGCTCCCGGTAGGCGCGCTCCATCAGCGCGTTGAGCCTCGCCGTCGGCCCGCTGCCGCCCGTACCGGCCGCGGGCTGGGCGGCGGCCTTGCCGGCGGCACCCAGGGCGGCGGCGGATGCGGCGGACAGGAGGAAGAGGCGGCGATCGATCATCAATCAGGCTCCGGGCTGCTGGGCAGGCCCGGACCCTGACATCGTGTATTAGGGCAGCAAGTCGCTGTGCGACGAACGACCTGTCAGCCTCGTCGGACTACCGGATCAGCGTGTGCCCCGTTCCCGCTCGGGCGCGACGGTGATGCGGACGGTTTCGCCCGAATTGCCGGGAAAGCCGGTGAACATCGCCTCGATCAGGTTCGGCACCAGCACGGGCAGCTCGTTGCTGCGCGAGCGGGCCTGCGCCACGCCTTCGAACAGTGACTGGCCGTCGGCGGTGCGGCGGATGTCGATGTCGAGGAAGCTGGTATAGACCGTGTAGCTGTCGATATCGTAACCGCCACCGCCCCAGAACGGATCATGCCAGCCCCAGTAGAAGGGCGAACGATGGCGGCCGAAATAGCCGAAACGGCTGTAATAGGGGAAACCCCAGGCGGGCCCGAACGGATCAGGCCGCGCGACCACCCGCTCCCGGCCATTATCGACGCCGTAGTCGACCTCGACGACGAAGGTCGCCTGCTGCGGCGAGGCGGCCTGGCTGTAGCCGAGCGTGGTCAGGTGGTGGCTGATCTGCCCGGCATATTGGGCGAATTCGAGGCCGCCGACGTCGTCGCGGTCGGCGGGCTGGATGACGAAGCTCTGGCCCTGGGGAGCGGGCATTGCCTGGAAGCGCTGCACCTGGGTCGGCAAGCCTGTCGCGCAGGCGCTCAGGGCGAGCAACGCGAAGGGCGCCGCCAGCGCGAGCAGCCTCTTGGACATGGACATGGCATCAAGCCTTTCAAAAATCAGGGAATTCTTACATTCCCAAGACAGAGCAGCCCATCCCTCTTCGCAAAGCAGCGCTGAACCAGTGCTGAAGCGAAACCCGTCCTATCAGATTCCCCGCGGCAAGCCCAGCGCGCGATAGGCGCCTTCGAGTGTCGGCGCCGCCATTTCCGCTGCCTTTCGAGCGCCTTGCAGGAGGATGCTGTCGAGTGCTTCCGGGTCCGCCGCGAACGCGTCGAGCCGGCTGCGGATCGGCGACAAGGTCTGGATCAGCAGTTCGGCGAGCGCCGGCTTGAACGCGCCAAAGCCCTTGCCGGCAAACTCTTCGGTCACCGACTGTGGCGTGCGATCGGTGAGCGCCGCATAGATGGCGACGAGGTTCAGCGCCTCCGGCCGTCCGGCCAGCGCCTCGATCGAATCGGGCAGCGGCTCGGCATCGGTCTTCGCCTTGCGGACCTTCTGCGCGATCAGGTCGTCGTCGTCGGTAAGGTTGATCCGGCTCATGTCGGACGGGTCCGATTTGGACATTTTCGCGGTGCCGTCGCGCAGGGACATGATCCGCGCCGCGCTCTCGCCGATCAGCGGCTCGGGCAGGGTGAAGAGCTCGACGCCATAGTCGGTGTTGAACTTGGTCGCGATATCGCGGCAGAGTTCGAGATGCTGCTTCTGGTCCTCGCCGACTGGCACGTGGGTGGTCTGGTAGAGCAGCACATCCGCCGCCTGCAGCACCGGATAGGCATAGAGGCCGAGGCTGGCGCCCTCGCGGTTCTTGCCGGATTTCTCCTTGAACTGGGTCATCCGGTTGAGCCAGCCGACCCGCGCCGTACAGGAGAGCAGCCAGGCCATTTCGGGATGGGCTGGCACGCGCGCGTGGTTGAACACCAGCGACTTGTCCGGATCGATGCCGCAGGCGATCAGGGCCGCGGCCATGCCGTTGACGTTGGCGCGCAGCTCCGCCGGATCGTTGTAGACGGTGACGGCATGGAGATCGGCGAGGAAGAAGATGCACTCCGCCTCGTCCTGCATCTTCACCCAGCGCCGGATCGCCCCGAGATAATTGCCGAGGTGGAGGTTGCCGGTCGGCTGGATGCCGGAGAGGACGCGCATCAGGACTCCTTGGGTTTGCGCTTGAGGACCGCCTTCAGCTCCCGGAGCGTGTAGGCGCGGGTGAGGAAGACCGCCGCCGCATAGACGATGACGCCGCCGCCGACCAGCAGGGCGAGGCCGGCGACGCGCAGTTCGAACGTGCCCGTGAGCAACCGATCGATCAGCGGCTCGGCGGCGAAGAGAGCGGCGGCCATCAGCAGTGCGGCGAGCGCGAGCCGGAGGACGTGGCTGGCAAGGTCGCGGTCCATCGCGAAATGGCCGCGCCCGCGCAGGCTCCGGTAGAGCAGGATGACGTTGACCCAGGAGGCGATCGCGGTCGCCAGCGGCGGGCCGACATGGGCGAGCGGCCAGATCAGGATGAGATTGAGGGCGAGGTTCACCGCGATCGACACGAGGGCGAACCTCAGCGGCGTCTTCATGTCCTGCCGGGCGTGGAAGCCGGGGGTCAGCACCTTGATCATGATGTAGGCGGGCAGGCCGCAGGAGAAGGCGGCCAGCGCCCAGGCGGTGGCGATCGCGTCGGCGTCGGTGAAGGCGCCGTACTGGAGAAGTCCGCGGATGATCGGTTCGGCGCTGACGATCAGCGCGGCCGTGGCGGGCAGGGTCAGAAAGAGCGCGAGCTGGAGACCCTTCTTCTGAAAGTCCAGCGCACCGGCCTCATCACCGCCGGAGATCAGCCGGGCGATGGTCGGCAACAGCACCGTGCCCAGCCCGATGCCGACCAGGCCGAGCGGCAGCTGGTTCAGCCGATCGGCATAATAGATGTAGGAGACCGAGCCCTCCTCGAGGAAGCGCGCTGCCAGCATCGTGGAAACGACGAGATTGATCTGCATCGCGCCCGCGCCGGCCGCGGCGGGCCAGATCAGCTTCAGCAGCTGCTTCACGTCGTCGTTGAGCCGCGGTCGCTTGAGCCTCAGCTTCACGCCGGCCTGGCGGCAGGCGAGCCAGAGCCAGAGAAACTGGAGAACACCGGCCACGGTCACGCCCCAGGCCTGTGCCCGCGCCGTCGCATATTGATCTGGCCCGTGAAAGAAGATCAGCGCCACGATCAGGCAGAGATTCAGCAGGATCGGCGCGGCGGCATTCACCCAGAAGCGGTGCAGCGAATTGAGGATGCCGCCGAGGAGAGACACGAGGCTGATGAACAGGAGATAGGGGAAGGTGATCCGCGCGAGCTCGGTCGCGAAGGCGAACTGTTCGGGCGTGACATCGTTGAAGCCGCCCGACAGGACCAGCACCGCCGGGCCGGCGAGCAGCATCATCGCGCCGGTGAACAGGATCAGGAACGGCAGCAGCACCGCCAGTGCCTGCTCGGCGAAGGCATAGGCGCGCTCCAGCCGGCCGGCATCCTCGCCGACCTTCCTGTTGAACATCGGCACGAAAGCCGAGGCGAACGCACCCTCGGCAAAGAGCGCGCGGAACATGTTCGGCAGGCGGAAGGCGATCAGGAAAGCGTCGGAGGCGAAGCCGGCGCCGAGGAAGCGCGCCATCAGCATGTCGCGGGCGAAGCCGAGCACGCGGCTTGCCAGCGTCAGGATGCCGATCGAGGAAAAGGCACGGACGAGATTCATCGGAACTCCGGCGTCCGACTGGTCGGTCCTGGTCGTCCCGGAAGCCTGCTTCCCATCAATGAAATCCCGTCATTCCCGCGATGGGGAATCTCTTTGCCTCAAATGACGTGAGATTCCAGCTTTCGCTGGAATGACGAGCCGGTTCCGGGCGCTGGCTAGGCCTGGCCCGTCACCTCGCCCGCCTGGCCACCGCTCAGCCCCGCCTGCTGCTGCGCGGCCTGCTGCATGTAGAGGGCGCCAAAATCGATCGGATCGAGCAGGAAGGGCGGGAAGCCGCCCTGGATGGTGGCTTCGGCAAGGACCTGCCGCGCGAACGGGAAGAGGATGCGCGGCGCTTCGGCGAGGAGGAAGGGCTGGAGCTGCTCGGCGGGGAGGTTCCTCAGCGCGAAAATGCCGCCATAGAGCAGGTCGACGGTGAAGACCGTCCCGTTCTCCGTCTTGGACGACACATCGATCTTGAGCACGACCTCGTGCACGTCCTCGCCGACCGGCTGCGAGCCGATGTTGAACTGGACGTCGACCTGCGGCTGGCCCTGCCACTGATAGACAGCCGGCGCATTCGGGTTTTCGAAGGACAGGTCCTTCACATACTGGGCGATCACGCCAACCTGGGGGAGGGTGCCGGCGCCGGCCGGCGCCTCGCTGTCAGTGCCCGTCGCGCCATTCTCTTCGGCCATCTCGTTTCAAACCTTCAATATCGCTGTGGAAAATATCGAGCCCGCCCCAGGGAGCCGTGGAGGACGAGGCCATGGCGAGCGCGGGTAGCAGCCACGCCATTCCGGTGCAACATCCGGCCGCTTCGGTCGTTACGGGGAATGGATATTTGAATCCCGGCTGTTTCGCGCCTATGTAGGCGGCTGTATCAGGAGAAACCCGTTGACCGTCGGAATCGTGCTGCTGGCCATGATCGCCCTGTTCGTGGGCCTCCGGCTCTATGCGGTTCTCGGGCAGCGCACTGGCCATGAGCAGCGTCCGCTGACCCGGCCTGAAGCCACGCCCGGGCTGGAATCGGCGCCGGCCAGGGCCGATGCGCCGATGACGACGACCGAGCCGAGCGGGCTCGCCTTCGACCAGGGCGCTGCCGCCGGTATCCGGTCTATCATCGCTGCGGATTCGACCTTCGACGTCGCGCGTTTCCTCGAGGGTGCGCAGGGCGCCTACCGGATGGTCCTCGAAGCCTTCTGGAAGGGCGACCGCGAGGAACTGGCCTATCTCAGCGCGCCGGATGTCCGCGCCGCGTTCGAGGCGGCCATCGCCGATCGCGAGGCGGCGGGCCATCGTCTCGACAACCGCCTGGTCGCGATCGAGCGCGCGTCGATCGATGCCGCTCACCTGAACGGCAAGGAGGCCGAGATCGAGGTCCGCTTCGAAGCCTTCGTCGTCGCAGTGACCCGCAATGCGGAGGGCGAGGTCGTCGCGGGTTCGCTGAGCGACGCGATCCCGACCCACGATATCTGGACCTTCCGCCGTGATCTCGGCAGCCAGGATCCCAACTGGCTCCTCGTCGAGACCGACGAAGCCGCCTGAGCGGCGCGCTTTCCTACAGCAGGCTGACCGGGCTATGCCGTCCGTATGGACGGCGGCGAATCCTTGTTCTTCCGGCTCCGAGCGGCGAAGGCCCGGCGGGTACCGCCGGAGGGCGCTTTTTTTCGGCCAGGGAACCTGAACCTTTTGAACCTTCCGCGCGGACCCGTTGTCGGGTTGATGCTGCTCGTGCTCGCCAGTTGCGTGTCGCCGCGATCATCGACTCCGGCGCCGGCCCCTTTGCAACCGCCTCCGCCACCGGCCACCGCACCGGTGACGGCGATCGAAGCCGGCGTCCGATCGGGTCCAGGTCTGCCCGTCCTCGATCCCGCCGCCGCGACGCGCGCGCTGCAGGCGTTCCGCATCAGCTGTCCGTCGCTGCTCACGCGTCAGGACGCGAGCGGGCTGACGCGGGCCGAGGATTGGCGGACCGCGTGCGCGGATGCCCTGGCAGTTGTCACCGAACGATCGAGCCAGCCTGACATCCTGTTCTTCCAACGTCATTTCGAAACGGTCCAGGTCGGCGACGCCAATGCCTTTGCCACCGGCTATTACGAGCCCGAGATCCGCGGGTCGCGGACGCGGCAGGCAGGTTACGACGTGCCGATCTACGCGGTTCCCACCGATCTGGTCGATGCGAATCCGGCGACCGGCGCGCGCGGGCGGGGCCGGGTCGACGCAAGCGGCGCCTATGTCCTCTATCACGACCGTGCCGCGATCGACGGCGGTGTGCTGGCGGGTCAGGGGCTGGAGATCGGTTGGGCGGCTGATCCTGTCGATCTGTTCTTCCTCCAGATTCAGGGGTCCGGACGCCTGAGGCTGCCCGACGGCGGCGTGATGCGGATCGGCTATGCCGGGCAGAATGGCCGCGAATATGTCGCAATTGGCCGCATCCTGCGCGACCGTGGCCTGATCGCACCGCCGGTCAGCATGCAGAAGATCGTCGACTGGCTCCGCGCCAATCCCGATGCGGGCCGGGCGGTGATGCACGAGAATCTGAGCTACGTCTTCTTCCGCGAGCTGACCGGTCCCGGCCCGCTCGGCGCGCTCGGCCGTCCGGTGACGCCAGAGGCGAGCGTTGCGGCGGACCCGCGCTTCGTGCCGCTGGGCGCGCCGGTGCTGCTGTCGGCGATGGACAACCCGCGCGCCAACGGCCTGTGGATCGCGCAGGATACGGGCGGCGCGATCCGCGGCGCCAACCGGTTCGACACCTTCTGGGGCGCCGGCGCGACGGCCGCCGCGACCGCGGGTGCGATGCAGTCGCGCGGCCGCGCACTGATCCTGCTGCCGCGCGGTGCGATCGACCGGATCCGGGCACGTGCGGCGGCTGAACGCTGAGGAGCGGGCGCTCTGGCGCAAGGTCGTCGAGAGCGTCCGTCCGCTGGACGGCAAGACCAGGCCCGGACCCGCACCTTCGCCCGAAACTGCCGAGACGCCCGCGAACCCGCGTGCGCTGCGGAATCCGCGCCCGCACAAGCCTCCTGCCAAGCCGCCCAAGGCGCCGGGAACGACTCTCGACGGGAGCTGGGACAAGCGGCTGTCGGGGGGCCTCGTCCAGCCCGACCGGACCGTCGACCTGCACGGCCACAACCTCGCCACCGCCTATGCGATCATCGACGACCGGCTGGGCGCCGCGATCGCGGCCGGCGAGCGGCTCATCCTGCTGGTGACCGGCAAGCCGCCGTCCGACGATCGCCGGCCGACGGCACGCGGGGCCATCCGGGCTGCGGTCGGCGACTGGCTGGCGGCCTCGCGCCATGCCGGCGACATCGCCGCCGTCCGCAACGCGCATCCGCGTCACGGCGGGACGGGCGCGCTCTACATCGTGCTTCGCCGCCGCCGCCTTTCTTGAACGCCGGCGCGATTCGCCCTACATGCCCGCCATGGCCATCCTGCCGATCTTCGAAACCCCGGATCCCGTGCTCCGGCAGATCTCCACGCCCGTCGAGGAGGTCACGCCCGAGCTGCGGACGCTGATCGACGACATGTTCGCGACCATGTATGCCGCGCCTGGCATCGGCCTCGCCGCGATCCAGGTCGGCGTGCCCAGGCGCCTGCTCGTCATCGACCTGCAGGAGCCGGAAGAGGAGGGGGGCGAGCCCGTCCAGGACCCGCGCGTCTTCATCAATCCCGAGATCCTCGAAAGCTCGGAGACCACGGTTCCCTACAATGAGGGCTGCCTGTCGGTGCCCGATCAATATGCCGAGGTGATGCGCCCCGACCGGATCCGCGCCCGCTGGCTGGACCGTGACGGTACGGCCCGCGAGGAGTGGATCGATGGCCTGCTTGCCGTCTGCCTCCAGCACGAGATCGACCATCTCAACGGCGTGCTCTTCATCGATCATCTTTCGCGCCTGAAGCGCGACATGATCATGAAGAAGCTGGTGAAAGCCCGCCGCGAGACCGCGACCCGCCGCGCCGCCTGATCAGTCCACGGGCGGCGGCACCGGCAGGGGCCCGCAATAGACCAGCCCGCTGCCCGCCACGGCGTGTGAGTTGAACAGCATCGCATGGGCCGATTCGGCAAAGCGCAGCCGGATCGTATCGTCCTGCGCCGGACCTTCGGCCGTGCAGCGCGCCGCAATGTCGTAGCCGCCCTCGACCGGGGTGACGTCCTCGAGTGAACAGACTGATCCGGCGGGGGTCGTGAGCCGCTCCGGCGTGAAGACCCAGGCTTGCGTGCGGCACATTCCGACCTCGGCGGCCCAGCGGCCGACGAAGCGCAGCGCCCGATCGTCCGGCGGCAGGCCGCCATAGCCTTCGGGCGCAGCCATGTGATTCTCCGCGCCGGCGAGCTGATCGAGGGTGAGCGAGGCATTGACGTCCGCTTCGGGCGCGTCGTCGATGACGACATCGACCGGCCGGTTCTCGACCGCCGCGGTCTCGGGCGCCTGCCGGCAGCCGGCGAGCGCGGACACGGCCAGCAGGCCAACGGGAATCAACCGGGTCATGAGCATGGCGCCTCCCTGACTCCTCTCGAACGGCTTTTCCACAATTTCCGTTCCGTACGGCTTGAGCCGGCGCCCCTGCTGGCCTAAGTTCGTGCTTCGTTCCGCTTGTGGAAGGTCGATGGCACCCGTCACCGTCGTTATCCTGGCGCTTGCCGCCCTTGTCGCCGGGCTGGCGCTCGGCTGGTTCGCCGCCGCGCGCCAGATCGCGCCGCTCGGCGCGGAGCGCGACGACCTGCGGCGCCGTGTCAGCGAATCCGAAAGAGGGCAGGCCGCCGCCGAGGAGCGCGCCAGGGCCGGCGAGCTGCTGCGCATGACGCTGACCGAGGTCACCGGCGAACGCGACGGGGCGCTCCGCCGGCTTGCCGAGATGCAGGCGGATGCCCGCAATTTCGAACTCCGGATGAAGGAGCTGATGGAGGCGAAGGACGCGCTCGCGGCGCAGTTCAGCGAGGTCGGCGCGAAGCTGCTGAGCGAGGCGCAGAAGCAGTTTCTGGAACGCGCCGACGCGCGCTTTCATCAGGCGGGCGAGAAGAGCGAGGCGCAGCTCAAGGCTTTGCTCCAGCCGGTCGAGGCGACGCTGAAGCGCTATGAGGACGGCCTCAAGGAGGTCGAGAAGAGCCGCGTCGACCAATATGCCGGGTTGCGCGAGGCGGTGCAGCTCCTGCACACCGGCCACACCCAGGTGCGCGACGAGACCCGCAACCTCGTCAACGCGCTGCGCTCGAGCCCGAAGGCGCGGGGCCGCTGGGGGGAGCAAAGCCTGCGCAACGTGCTCGAACAGGCCGGCCTGTCGCCGCACGCCGATTTCCAGTCGGAAGTGTCGGTCACGACCGCGGACGGCCGCCTCAGGCCCGACGTGATCGTGCGCATGCCGGGCGGGCGCAAGCTGATCATCGATGCCAAATGCTCGCTCAACGCCTATCTCGACGCCAGCGAGGAGGTCGACGAGGCGGCGCGTCTGGCGCACCTTCAGAAGCATGCCGCGTCAATCCGTACCCATGCCCAGCAGCTCGGCTCCAAGAATTACTGGGAGCAGTTCGGCGAGGCGGCCGATTATGTCGTCATGTACATTCCCGGCGAGCATTTTCTCACCGCCGCGCTGGAACAGGATGACGGGCTGTGGGATTGGGCATTCGAGCGCCGCGTGCTGCTGGCGACGCCGACCAATCTCGTCGCGATCGCCCGCACCGTCGCCAGCGTCTGGCGGCAGGAGCGGCTGGCCGAGGAAGCGGCCGAGATCGCCCGGCTCGGCAAGGAGCTGCACACGCGCCTCGCCACGATGGGCGGTCACGTCGCGCGTCTCGGCCGCAACCTCGATCTGGCGACCGGTGCCTACAACGCCTTTGTCGGCAGCCTCGAAAGCCAGGTCATGACCCAGGCAAAACGTTTCGAGGCGCTTGAAGTGTCGGGCGGCGCCAGGGAGATCGAGAACCTTCCGGTAATCGAGAGCGCCACGCGGCCGCTCACGAAATTGTTTCCGACGGAGAAAGACGGGCACCCCAACTAGTAATTCCCTGATCTTTTCTTGCCGCGCGACGCTGATACAGTAGTCAGCGCAGATGGACTTTCCACTTTTTGTGGCGATTCTGGCAAAATCGCGCAGGGTCGTTTTCCGACAGCTTCGCGCGATCAGTCCTCAACGTTGTCGTTGGAGGAATTCATGGGAAAATGCGGGATAGTTTCGTTGGCCGCCGCATCGTTGATCCTGGGTGCAGGCCCGGCCAGCGCCGGCTTCGACTACAGGGAAGCGGCCTACCGGACCTATATGTACACTGATGCCACGCATCAGGTGCAGGCAGGTCAGATCGATCCGGAGTGCGGATTCCATTATGTCCAGTATCACCTGAGCGGGACCTATTCCGACTATCAAGTGGATGAGTTCGTCGGCTATTGCACCCAATATGGCTGGGAGCCTCTTTAGGTCGTGACATGGGGCAGGGAGCTCTGCTCCCTGCCGGCCGCGCTAGATCGCCCGCCTCAGCCGGATCGACCCGCCATTGCCCGTCAGCACCATCGTGTCCCCATCCGGGAAACTCACCGCGAGCGGCCCGCGGAGTATCTCCAGCGTGCGACCCTCGTGCATCATGGCGGGCTCGGGGCAGGCCATCTGGGTGGCCACGATCATGCCCGGCGTCAGCGTCTCGCCGGCAAGCGCATAGCTGCCGCCGAAACGGTTGCAGCCGGCCTGGCCGCCGATCCGGTCGGCCGTGAACTGCATCGCGTAGCGCTCGCCCGAGACCGTCTCGCCGCCGATATCGACGATGGCCCAGCTCGTATCGGCGAGGCTGGTCGGCGGCAGGATCTCGCCGCCGCACCCTCTGAGTTCGCGCCCGTCGGCGGTGACGCGCACCGTGTCTGCGTAGCGCCGGTCGCTCATCCCGTCGCTGCAAGGCGCGTGGGTCACGTCGACGGTCAGGCGCCGGGTTTCGTAGCGATAGCCATTGGCCGTCGGACGGGCCTGCGGCGCCGGGACGACGAGATCGCGGCTGTCCGGCGTCTCGTAACGCATCTGCCCGTCCACGATCGTCACCGACCAGAAGGGCTCGGTGCCGATGGCCCGATAGGCGTCCTCGGAGGCCTGGTTGGTCTCGGCCGACGTCGCGCAGCCGGCGAGGGCCACGAGGGTTGCGATCAGGATCGCTTTCATGTCGTCCTCCGCCACTGGTTGATCACTTCATAGGCCATCACCGCGGTCGCCACCGCCGCATTGAGGCTGTCGGCCTTGCCCAGCATCGGCATCCTCACCAGCAGATCGCATTCCGCCTCATAGGCTGCCGGGAGTCCCGCCTGCTCGTTGCCGACCAGGATGAACGCAGGTCGTGTATAGCACGGTTCCTGATAGTCATGACTGGCCCTGAGACTGGTCCCGATCAGCTGGCCCGCGCCTGAACGGAGCCAGTCAACGAACTCGTCCCATCGCGCGGACACCACCTTTTGCGTAAACAGCGCACCCATCGAGGCGCGCACGGCCTCCACGGAAAAGGGATCGGCGCTGTCATCAATCAGGATGAGCCCGCCGGCACCGACGGCGTCTCCGGTCCTGAGGATCGTGCCGATATTGCCGGGATCGCGCAGTGCCTGGGCAACGATCCACAGCGGTGCGGAGGTCCGCTCGATAGACTGGAGAGAGGTGTCGAAGGCCCTGTAGACGCCGAGTACCGTCTGCGGGTTCTCCTTGCCGGAAATCTTGTGGAGGATGTCGGCACTGGTCTCGATCGCCTCGCCGCCCGCAGCTTCGGTTTCCCCGATCAGCTGGCGCAGCAGCGGATGGGACCCGTCAGAGTAGAACAGGATCTCCGGCAGCACGCCGGCCTCGCGTGCCTCGGTGAGGATACGCAGGCCCTCGGCGAGGAAGCGCCCTTCGGCGCGCCGGTGCTTCTTCTCCCGAAGCCCTCGCGCCTGCTTGACGAGGGGGTTCGAGAAGGCCGTGATCTGCCGCGGCACGCCCTATTCCTCGCCGAACCGGTCCTCGACCAGCGCGGCAAGCTGGGCGACCGCCAGGTCGGCGCCGAGGCCGGTCGCGCTGATCGTGATCGTATCGCCCATCGCAGCGCCCAGCATCATCAGCCCCATGATCGAGGTGCCGCAGACCTTCGATCCGTCCTTCTCGACCTCGATCGCCGCATCGATCTGTGCTGCGAGGGTCACGAACTTCGCACTGGCGCGGGCATGGAGGCCGCGCTTGTTCCGCACCTCCACGGTCTGGCTCGCCATCAGGCGGCCGCCTCGCCGAGCACCTCGCTGGCGACCGAAATATATTTGCGCCCCGCCTCGCGCGCGGCCGCCACTGCCGCCTTGACGTCCATCGTCTTGCGGGCCCCTTCGAGACGGATCAGCATCGGCAGGTTGACGCCGGCGATCACCTCGATCTTGTCGGTCTTCATCAGGGAAATGGCGAGATTGGAGGGCGTGCCGCCGAACAGGTCGGTGAGGATGATGACGCCGTCACCGCCGTCAACGCGCGCGATCGCTTGGGCGATGTCCTCGCGGCGGGTTTCCATATCGTCTTCGGGGCCGATGCAGATCCCTTCGACCCGCTCCTGCGGGCCGACCACATGTTCCATCGCCACAATGAACTCCGCGGCAAGCCGACCGTGGGTCACCAGCACCAAGCCAATCATCTAGTCACCTTGAAAAGCCGTCCGCCTTCGTTGCATCCAAACCCGTCTCAGCGGATCGCTCTATGCCGTCGCGTGGCGGCGTGGCGAGATCGCGATGGTCCAGAGTGGGCGAAAATCCCGCCGCGCGCAACCGTGCCGCGATTCGCGCGGCGACATGGACCGACCGGTGTCTCCCGCCGGTACAGCCGAAGGCGACCGAGACGTAGGCCTTGCCCTCCGCCCGGTAGCGCGGAAGCAGCACCAGCAGCAGCTCCTCGATCCGCGTGACCGCATCCTCATAGGCAGGGTCGGTGGCGATGTGATCGCTGACCGCCTGGTCGAGCCCGGTCAGTTCGCGCAACGCCGACTCCCAATGCGGATTCTTGAGGAAACGCATGTCGAAGACGAGGTCGGCGTTGCGGGGCAGACCGCGGGCGAAGCCGAACGACTGGATACCGAGCGTCGGTGCGTCCGCACCGCCGAAGCGGTGGCGAATCTGCTGCCGCAATGCGTTGGCGTCGCTGTCGGTCGTGTCGATGACATGGTCCGCCCAGCGCCTGAGCGGCGCCATCATCTCCCGCTCTTCGGCGATACCGTCAGTCGCCGGTCGATCGGGCGCGAGCGGATGGCGCCGACGTGTCTCCGAGAAGCGGCGCAGCAATTCGTGGGTCTGGCAGTCGAGATACAGCGTCTCGATCGCCTGACGCTCCCTGGACTGACGCTTGATCTCGCCGACAATCTTTTCGGCATCGAACCCGCGGGTCCGGCTGTCGAGCCCGATGGCCAGCGAGCGCGGCTCGTCCGTCCCCGCGGGCAGGGGCGTCGCAAGCAGCCGGTTGAGGAGGGAGAGCGGGAGATTGTCGACCGCTTCCCAGCCGAGATCCTCCAGCGTCTTGAGCACCGTCGACTTGCCCGCGCCAGACAGGCCGGTGACGAGGAGAATCCGGGTCGGCGGCGCCGTCCGACTCATGACGGATTCAGCCCGAACCGTTTCAGCGCCGCTTCGACCTTGATCGGCGCAGAAGCCTCGAGTGCTGCGAGGCCGATCACAGGGACGGCGGTCCCGGCCAGCATGCGCGTCTCGCCCATCTCCGGCAGCCGCTCGGGATGGAGATCGAGATCGACGAGAAGCCCGACCGGCACGTCCTCGTCATATGGAAATTCGAGCAGCCCGACCCCCCGGACCTCGATCTGGCCGGCGATGGTCGCCGGCGCGGTCGCGACCAGCCGCCCGTCGCGCCGCCGGACGATCGTATAGTCGTCGCTGACCAGCCGTGCACCCCGATCGATCAGTCGCAATGCGAGGTCGGACTTCCCCTTGCCGGACAGGCCGCCGATCAAGACGGCCCGCCCGTCGATCGCGACCGAGCTGACATGGATCGTCTCGGACGACAGCGTCGGATTCTTCACGTCACCACCCCCGGGAAATGGACCACGAACCGGGCGCCGGCGCGCCCGTCATGGCGATCCTGTACCTCGATCCGCCCGCCATGGCCTTCGACGATCGCCTTGGCGATCGCAAGGCCGAGGCCCGAATGGCGGCCGAAATCCTCGTCCGGCCTGATGGAATGGAAGCGGTTAAAGATCGCCTCACGCGAATCGGTGGGGACGCCAGGCCCCTCATCGTCGACGACGAGCAGAACCTCGCTGTCGACCGGGGCGGCGCGAAGGTCGACGAGCCCGCCGTCCGGCGAGAAGGAAATGGCGTTGTCGACGAGATTGTCCACCAGTCGCGCGAGCCGGGATTCGTCACCCATCATCATGACGCTGCCGGGATGGGGGCGGGCATAGGCGATCTGGACGCCGTGCCTGGCGGCGCGCTCCTCCCAAAGGGGCACCATCGATTCGATCAGCTTGCCGAGGTCCACCGGCTCGAAGCGGGCGCGCGAGAGCTCGGCATCGAGCCGCGCCGACTCCGCAATGTCCACGACCAGCCGGTCGAGCCTGATCACGTCATGTCGCACGACATCGAGCAATTGTTGCCGGAGCGCCGGATCGTCGACGCGCTCCAGCGACTCCACCGCCGAGCGAAGGGAGGCCAGCGGGTTCTTGAGCTCGTGAGTCACGTCGGCGGCGAAGGCTTCCGTCGCATCGATCCGGTGACGGAGCGTCTGGGTCATGTCGCTGAGCGCGCGGGCCAGCAGGCCGATTTCGTCGCGCCGTGCCGGCAGCACCGGGACGTCGACCTCCCGCGCCCGCCCGAGCCGGACCCGGTGCGCCGCCAGAGCGAGGGCCCGCAGCGGATTGGCGATGGTCCGCGCGAGGAAACGCGAGAGCAGGGCGGACAGGATCAATGTCGCGAACAGAATCTGCGCGAGGCTGAGGCGTTCGGCACGCACCACCCTGCGCACGTCGCGGGCGTTGACGGTGAGCAGCAGCACGCCCGCCTCCGGTCCGTCGATCCGCGCTGCGGTGCTCACATAGGCTGTCCCTTCGGGCGCGCGGCGGATCTGGCTGACCGCGGCGCCGCTGGCCAGCGCCATGACGGCCTCCGGCCAGGCCCGCAGCCGGTCAACCGTCGGCGGCACGAACGGCTCCGGCTGCCGTGCTCCGACGATCGCGTCGAACCCGTTGTCGAGTGCGCGCGCGACACCGCGATACCAGGCCTCGTCGGCGGGGTCACGCAGCTCGTAGGTGGGCGGCGCGCCGTTCCAGCTGTCCTCGCGCTTCGCGCCGTCGCGGCCGTAGACCCTGAGCCGGGTGCGCGAATCCTGGCCGAGCTGGATCAGGATCGGCTGCCAGGCCGGGCGTGGCGCTGCCGCCAGCATATGCGAGATCATCACCGCTTCCGACTGGGCCTGGTCAACCCGCGCCTGGGTCAGGCGGCTGCGGAAGCTGTCGAGATAGAAGAGGCTGCCGGCGAGGATCGCGATCGCGAAGATGTTGACCGCCAGGATGCGCTGGCGGATCGACAGCCGCCGCGACCAGCCGAGCGTCAGCTCGCGGTCATCATTCCTCGCCAAAGCGGTATCCGACACCGTAGAGCGTCTCGATCGCCTTGAATTCGTCGTCGACCTCACGGAACTTGCGGCGCATGCGCTTGATATGGCTGTCGATGGTGCGGTCGTCGACGTAGATGTCGTCCTGGTAGGCGATGTCCATGAGCTGGTTGCGGGATTTGACCACGCCGGGGCGCTGCGCGAGGGCGTCCAGGATCAGGAATTCGGTCACGGTGAGCACCACTTCCCTGCCGTCCCAGCGGACGCGGTGGCGCGCCGGATCCATGACGAGCCGGCCGCGCTCGATCTCGGCGGCTTCCGGCGCGTCGGTGCCGTCCCCGATCCCCGCACGCGCTTCGGTGCGACGCAGGACGGCGCGGATGCGGGCGAGGAGGAGGCGCTGGGAGAAGGGTTTGGCGATATAGTCGTCGGCGCCCATGGCGAGGCCGAGCGCCTCGTCGAGCTCCTCATCCTTGGAGGTCAGGAAGATGACGGGGAAGTCGGCTTTCTCGCGGACGCGGCGGAGAAGCTCCATGCCGTCCATCTTCGGCATCTTGATGTCGAAGACGGCGAGATCGGGCGGCGTCTCGGTGAGCGGCTTCAGCGCTACCTCGCCGTCCGAGTAGAGGCGCGTGATGAATCCTTCGGACTGAAGTGCCACCGACAGGGAGGTGAGGATGTTGCGGTCGTCGTCGACGAGCGCGATCGTGGTCGACATGTGCGGTGCGCTCCCTTCCCCCAACGGGCTTTACCCAAGGGCGTTCCGGCGCGCTACCCTTTGACGCGACGGGAACCCTTCGATATGCGCGGGTCCATGCACAGCGCCCCCTCATGCGGGCCGACCCCTTATCTATAGGAGAGCCAGGGTGACCAACCGGGTCCCGACCTTCAATCTCAGCCATCAGGGCATCGACACCAAAGCGATGCTCCACTGGAACTACGGCACGCCACAGCTCGTCGAGCAGGCGGTGGCGCGGGGCGAGGGCGTGCTGGCCAAGGATGGCCCGCTGGTCGTCGCCACCGGGAAACACACCGGCCGTTCGGCCAAGGACAAGTTCATCGTCCGCGACGGCGAGACCGAGAACACCATCTGGTGGGACAACAATGCGTCGATGACGCCGGCGCATTTTGCGGCGCTCAAGGCGGACTTCCTGAAGGCGGTGGGCGAGAAGGACACCCTGTTCGTCGCCGATCTGTTTGGCGGTTCGCAGCCGGAGCATCGCGTACGGGTGCGCGTGATCAACGAGCTCGCTTGGCACAACCTCTTCATCCGTACCCTGCTCGTCCGCCCCGAGGCAGGCGAACTGGCCGGATTCGAGCCCGAATTCACGATCATCGACCTGCCGGGCTTCCAGGCTGACCCAGCCCGTCACGGGACCCGCGGCGAGACGGTGATCGCCGTCAACCTCAGCGAGAAGCTGATCCTGATCGGCGGCACCAAATATGCCGGCGAGATGAAAAAATCGGTCTTCGGCATCCTCAACTACAAACTGCCGGTCGACGGCATCATGCCGATGCATTGTTCGGCCAATATCGGCCCGAACGGCGACACCGCCGTTTTCTTCGGCCTTTCGGGCACCGGCAAGACGACGCTCAGCGCCGACGCCAGCCGCACCCTGATCGGCGATGACGAGCATGGCTGGTCCGACACCGCGATCTTCAATTTCGAGGGCGGCTGCTACGCCAAGATGATCCGTCTCTCGCCCGAGGCGGAGCCGGAGATCTACGCGACCACCAAGCGTTTCGGAACGGTGCTCGAGAATGTCGTGATCGATGCGGACACGCGCGAACTCGACCTCGACGACAATGCGCTCGCCGAGAACACCCGCGGCGCCTATCCGATCGACTTCATCCCCAACGCCTCGGCCGAGAATATGGGGCCGGTGCCGAAGAACGTCATCTTCCTCACCGCCGACGCCTTCGGCGTCCTTCCGCCGATCGCGCGGCTGACGCCTGATCAGGCGATGTACCATTTCCTCTCGGGTTATACCGCCAAGGTGGCCGGCACCGAGATCGGCGTCACCGAGCCGGAAGCGACCTTCTCGACCTGCTTCGGCGCCCCGTTCATGCCGCGCCACCCGAGCATCTACGGCAATCTGCTCAAGGGCAGGATCGCCAAAGGCGGCGTCAAGTGCTGGCTGGTCAACACCGGCTGGACCGGTGGCAAATACGGCGTCGGCAACCGCATGCCGATCAAGGCGACCCGCGCGCTGCTCAATGCCGCGCTCGACGGCAGCCTCAACAATGTCGAGTTCCGGGTCGATCCGAATTTCGGCTTCGAGGTTCCGGTGAGCGTGCCGGGCGTCGATTCCGCCATTCTCGACCCGCGCGACACCTGGGCCGACAAGGCCGGCTATGACGCCACCGCGGCCAGGCTGGTGAAGCTCTTCACCGACAATTTCGCCCGCTTCGCGGCCCATGTCGACGCCGGCGTGCTCGCCGCCGCCCCGACTAGCGCGGGCGAGGTGATCGTCCAACAGGTGCAGGAGCCCGTCATCACGGCCGCCTGACGCCAACGCACATCCAGGCTTCACGAAAGGAGCGTGCCGGCGAGGCCGGCGCGCTCCTTTTTCTTTGTCCATTTGCTACGGAGGAGGCTGACATGAGTGACCACGAACCGAGACTGTTCGCCGACGACGAAACCATCCGCCGGATCGGGGAGGCAATGCTGGCCTGCGCCCTGCCCAAGGCCGAGTGGACCCACGAGGCGCACCTCTCCACCTGCGCCTGGCTGGTTCTGGAGCGGCCCGATATCGTGCCGGAACGCGATCTGGCGCACTATATCCGCCGCTACAATGAGAGCGTCGGCGGCGTGAACGACGAAACGCAGGGCTATCACGAGACGATCACCCAGGTTTCGATCCGCGCCGTCCGCACCGCGCTCGCGCGAAGCGCGGGCAGGGGGCTGGTGGAGCAGGTGAACGCGCTGCTGCTCGCCGACGAGGGACGACGGGATTGGCCGCTGCGGTTCTACAGCCGGGAGCGGTTGTTTTCGAAGGAAGCGCGGCTGGGGTGGGTGGAGCCTGACCTCGTACCGGCAGATGCGATCGCCGGGATCGGATCGCAGAATGTCGTGATTTCGCGCTAGCGCCCTATACGCCGTTGCCGAGGACGCCGCCGGGATCAACTGACCCTTGCGCTGTCCAGCAGGCGTTAACCTGCGGAATCAGTCGCTGCGAGCCCAGAATCCGTCGACGACCATCCAGCGCCCGTCGAAATTGCCGATATGGAAATAGACCACGAAACCGCCTTCATCCATTCGGACGGAGGCGGAGTTGCCAGTGACGTCGAGTATCCGGCAGCTCCTGTCCCATTCGCTCCGCGGCTTGCGCAACACGCCGCGCCGCGTGGCGTCCAGCAGCATGTCGCGGGTTTCGATTTCCAGCTCCTGCGGCCTGTGCGGTATCCGTGTCTGGATCGAGCGCATCGCCAGATCGGGATGGAGGATCCGGTCCAGCCGCGCGACATTCCCTTCGAGCTGGGCGTCGATATAGTCGTAGCAGGCCGCGTTGATGGCCGCTGCCGTGGACATATCGACCGGCACGGCGGGGGAAACCGGCGCCGCTATTGCCGCCAGAAGAATCTGAATTGTCATGAGTTACCTCGATGCTGACTGGCCCGGGCGGGAATGAAGGTCAGGGGGTGCGGGGAGCGACGCCAACCTCCGCCAGCAGGGTGGCAGGATCGAAGAGCGCCCCGTCCCGCATCACCAGAGACACATTCCGCAGGTCCGAAATCCGCTCGCCCGGCGCGCCATCGACAAGGATGAGGTCGGCCAGCTTGCCGGGCGCGACCGAGCCGAGCTCCGCGTCCTGGCCGGCGACCCGGGCCGCGCCCAGCGTCGCGATGTAGAGCACGTCGAGCGGCGGAATACCGGCCATCTCGTAGAGCTCGAGTTCGCGATGAAAGGTGAAGCCGGCCATGGCGTCGGTGCCCGCAACGAGCGGAACGCCGCCGTCGAACAGCGCCTTCAGCAGCCCGAGCATCGTCCTGAACGAGGCGGCGTTGCGGCGGACCTCCGCCTCGCCCCGCGCCAGCCCCGCCCCGCGCGATTCGCGCTGCACGACCGGCGGCAGGCGATTGATCACCGCTGCGAGGGTCGGATTGGGGGTGCCCGGCCGCCCAAGGAGGTGATTTTCGTAGAGGGACATGGTGGGATCGACCACCGTATTCCGCGATCGCAGGAACCGGACAAAGTCTTGAACCTCCGCCGATCCTGGATCCAGCTCCCAGGCATGTTCGGCGATGGCGGTGATGCGGGTGATGCCGTTGGTTCGCGCGTTGATCTCGGGGCCCATGAAGTTGAGCGCGGTGAAGTTCAGGTGATGAACCTCGTCAAACCCGGCCTCCACCGCCTGGCGCATGGTCATGCCGGCCGGCACATGCCCGCTGAGTCGCAGGCCCAGCCGGCGCGCCTCCCCGGCGGCCACCGGCACCAAAGCGGGATCGAGCGAAGAGTACAGCTTGATCTGGCGATAGCCGCGGGCCGCATAGGTGCGTATCGCCGTGCGAAGCTCCTCGGCCGTCGCCGCATAGACCCGGATCGGCCCGGCAAGGGGGCCGGGCCCGTCGATGAAACCGGCAAGCGTCATACGCGGCCCGGCAAGCTCGAGCGCGCCGAACCTGCGCTGACGCAGCAGCGTTTCCTCCATGTCGTTGGCGAGATCGCGCACCGAGGTGACGCCGGCGGCGAGATGCAGCAGCCCTTCCGGGTTCGAGGTGACATGGGCGTGCATGTCCCAGAGACCGGGCAGCAGTGCCCTGCCGGTGCCGTCGATCACGGTCGCATCGGCCGGGATCGGGACAGTGCCATCGGGGCCGACCGCTTCGATCCGCTGCCCGCGCACCAGGACAGCCATATTCGCCCGCATGTTGCGGGCTTCCGCGTCGAACAGCGAGACATGACGAAACAGGACCGGACCTGCGGGGCGGCGCATCAGCGCCGGCGCGCGGGCGAGTTCGACCCGTGCAAGCGCCTCCGACTGGGCGCGCACGATTTCACCCACCAGGCCGCGGGCGTCTTCACGCACGGTGACAAACCAGCCGCTGCTCTGCAACAGCATCTCGCCTTGCGCATCCAGCCAGATCGGAACCGGCTCGAAGCCAAGGCCCGATATCGAGACGAGGCGGGCCGTCATGGCGGAGCCGGCCATGGCGAATGTCCGTTCGCCCACCGTCTCGAGCCGCGCTTCGCCGGCCGGCAGCAGGCGGGTGCGGTGCCCGGGCGCGCGCATCAACGCGCGGGCGAGCATGGCGAGGTGCTCGGGCGTATAGTCCCTGGGAAGGTAGAAGCCCTGGCCGGTCGTGCGGCCGCTCTCGTTGCCTGCCCGCCAGGCACTGAAGCCGCCGGCGCGCTCGAACCGTTCCGCGACCGGCAGCTTGTAATAGTCGACGCCGTCAACGGTCAGCGTGACCGGCAGCAGGTCACTGCCGAGCGTGGCCGTCGAGCGCATATCGGGCCCGCGCCCCCGGTCGTTGAACCGGTATCCGATCTCACGGGTGGACCCGGTTCCGTTCACCGTCAGGCTGCCGCTCGGAACGCCGGAGGTCAGGACGACATAGTCCGCGGCATGCGCCGCCGGTGCGAACAGGGCGAGCCCGGCTGCAAGGCAGAGCAGGGCGAACCTGCCGGTCATTCGGGCAAACACCATCGATCTCCCTTTCCTCGTCGCGCTTCGTGGCCGGCATCGATGGTCGCCTGTGCGCGGTCCGTTCCATCCGTCCGTTTTTGTGGCAATCCTGCCCGGTCGGTGTCAGAGCAGGAGGCGAACAGGCGGGCTCGCAAAAGCGCCCGGCGATGGTCGGTTGAGAGAATTCGACAGGCGGTAACATATGATTTCACGTGCCATCGGGACGGGCGGCAGGGCGATCACCAGTGACGAGCTGCGATGGCTGTTGCTCGCCGGGTTTGCCCTCTGGGTGATTGTGTATGCCACAATCAATTTCGGACTGGTCACCTATCCGATGGAGCATCAGTCGGAACGGATCGTGCGCCGCCTCGTCACCTGTGGGGCTGGATATGCACTCTGCCTCGCCATGGTGCCCGCGCTGTGGCGCGCGCGCTCATGGTCGCTCGGCGCCCGGATCGGAATCGCGCTTGGCGCAAGCGCACTCGCCTATCTCGCGCACCTTCTCGTCAGGCTGGCGGTGTTCCACCTCTACCGGCCGCTCTGGGGGGCGCTCGATCTGGACGTCGTCCTGGCCGCCCTGCAGGGCGACGGCTGGATGTTCGCCTTGTGGGCGGCGTTGTGCCTGCTGGTGTTCGGTGAAACGCGCGATGAGACGCAGGACCGGATCGTTGGAACCGTGCGATCCCCGGGCCAGCCATCGACGCTCTGGTCGGACGAGGGGCGTTGGCGGGTCAAGGTCCCTCTCGAATCCGTCCTGCTGTTCGAGGCGGAGCGGGATTATGTGCGCCTCCACACTGCATCGAAGCGGCATCTCGTCCGTGCCCGGCTGAAGGACCTGATCGCGGAACTGCCCGCCGAGCAATACATGCAGGTTCATCGCTCGGCGATCGTCCAGCTTGCCGCGATCGAGGGGATGCGCAGAGCTGGCTCCGCGTGGCGGATCCGGCTCCGCCACGGCATCGAGGCGCGGGTCAGCCGGACCATGGGAAAGAGCCTGAGGCAGCGGCTGAAACAGGAGATGACAATGTCTGATCTCCCCCTTCGCTAACGGATAGCATTACCTTTGCCGGTCGATCAGCGTCTGCTCGTGGGCGCTGATCGGCGGCTCGGGGCGGGTCGGCTCCTGATCGATGCGCCCCTCGACAAAGCAGGCGGCCTCGATCTCGGCCCGCGGCGCGACGACCTGTCCGGTCTGGATACCGGGGAACCAGGTCATGTCGCCGCGGGTCAGCATGACCGATTTGGGGCCGCCATGGGTCGAGAAGGACGCGGATTCGGTGTCGTCCTGCCAGCCTGCGGCGAGCGCCCGGTCGAACAGGGCCGAGACCGGGATGCAAGCCGGTGTACCTGTCTCAGGCGTCGGCTGGAGAAGCCTGAGCGAGAACAGGATGGAACCGCGGTCGCCGGCGTCGATCGGGGTCGGGCGTTCCGTTCCCTGCAGGCGGGGCGGGCGGAAACCATAGAGCGGGAAGAACGACTCGCGAAAATTGATGAATGCCTCCCATGCACCGCCCGGTCCTTCGCCACGCAGTCTGAGGTCGTACCAGGCCGAGCGCGGTTCGCTGATCCGGGCCCGGAGCCGCGGGAGGCCGAACGCCGCCTCTACGGCGTCCAGTTCGAGCCGCAGCGCCCGACTCTCCAGAAGTCGCGCGAAACGCCGGGTCAATTCCGCACGGCCATAGGGGCAGCGCGCGACCTGCATCGGCCCGAGATCGGGATAGGCGGCCAACGGCGGTTCGGGCGCTTCTTCGACGCAGGCGGCAGAGGCGGCCGGATCGGCGGCAGGGGCCTGCGCGCGCGCGCCCGTTGCAGCGCCCAGCAACGCCATCGCGACGAACGGCGGCAGGGACAGGAAGCCGGACATGAGAATCCCCCAAGGCATCACCCGGGCGTCCCCGCCCGTGCGGATACATGCGGCCACGCGGATTGAACGGGGCCTTAATTCCGGCGCCTGCATTCGAAGGGAAGGGGGGCTGGACATCTCAGCGTATTATTAATATAACACACCCTCTGAAAAGGAAGATGCCATGTTCGAGAATCCTGTCACCAAGCGCACTGCGATCGGGGCCGGGATCGGCGCGGTGATCGCCATTCCGGTGCCGTTCGTGGGACCGGTCATCGGCGCGCTCGTCGGCGGCGCCATCGGCTACTTCACCGCGAAGTAGGGCAGTCCGGCTGCGGACAAAAAAAGCTCCCCGGCCGCGACCGGGGAGCTGATGGATTGATCTGGTTTGACCCGTCTAGTCGGTGAGTTCGGCCGGCACGGTCCCGCCATTGGCGGCCAGCTCGCGCATCACCTGCCTGTGGAGCCACATGTTCATCGTCGCGGTGTCGCCGGTGTCGCCAGCATAGCCGAGCTCCTGCGCCAGTTCGCGGCGGTTCTCCAGGCTGGAGTCGATGTCGAGCAGCTTCATCAGGTCGACGATCGAGGTGCGCCAGTTGAGCTGCTGACCCTGTGTTGCCGCGCGGGCCGAAAGAACCTCGACCACGTCGACCTCGCTGATCGCTTGCGGCTGGACGGTCGCCTGGCCGGTGCCCGATGCGACCGGCGGCGCCGCGGGCGCGGGTGCCTGCGTCGGCAGGGCGCCATCGGCCGGAAAGTCCATCGGACGGCCGAGAACCACATTCTTGATCCTGGTGAAGATGCTCACGACGCTGTTCCTCCCTCTTGCCGGCGGCTGCCCGCTGGACTGCAGAACCCCGCGCGGCGGCAGCGGTTCCGGCCGCGGCGACTGGCGCATTGCCGACCTGTCATATCCGCGCGATAAGCATAGGACCTGAATGTTGCAGGAAGGGGTAAGCATATGGACATCCAGTCGGCGATCCTGAACGGCGGCGGCATCGAGGCGATCGCCGGGCAACTCGGCATTTCGCCCGAGCAGGCGCGCAGCGGTGCGGGCGCGCTGCTCCCGGCCATCCTCGGCGGCTTCAAGCAGAATGCGCAGGGCCAGGCGGGTGGGCTCGAAGGCCTGGTCGGCATGCTGGGCGGCCTCGGCGGCGGCGGGCTGTTCGACAATGTGGTGTCCAGCGACCCCACCGACGTGAACCGCGGCAACGACATTTTGGGCCAGATCTTCGGATCGCGCGACGTGAGCCGCGCGGTTGCCGATCATGCGTCGGGCCAGAGCGGCCTCGATTCCTCGACCCTGCGGCGGATGCTGCCGCTGCTGGCGATGGTGGTCGGCGGCTATCTCGCCAGCCGCGGCGGCGGCGGCGCGGCTGCCGGCGGCAGCGGTCTCGGCGGGATGCTGGGCAGCGTTCTCGGCGGAGTGCTCGGGGGTGGCGCGCAACCGTCGCCACAGCCTCAACCGCAAGCTCAGGCGGGCGGAGGCCTTGGCGGTCTGGGGTCGATGCTCGACATGGACGGCGACGGCAACCCGCTCAACGACATCCTCGGCATGGCCGGACGCCTTACGGGGCGTTGATCGACCCGCCTAGCCTTCGGCAGGCGGCAGTGCCGCGGGGGCGCTGACCGTCAGGCAGGTGCCTTCGGCGCCGATCACACGCACCCGCGCGCCGGCCGGCGCGTCCGGGCCGCGGGCGGCCCAGACGCTGTCGCCGACCCGGACCCGGCCCTCGCCATTGGCGATCGCGGTCACGACCTCGACATTCTGGCCGATCAGTCGGGCGGTGCGGTCGTTGAGCAGGGGATCGGCGCTGTCGACCGGGTTGCGCTCATAGTAGCGCCGGCCACCGAGCACCGAGACCAGGGCAAGCAGGCCGAACAGGGCGAGCTGGAGCGGCAGCGTCATCGGTACGACGGCGACGGCGATGCCGGTGATCGCTGCCGCCGCGCCCAGCCAGATCAGGAAAATGCCGGGCATGACGATCTCGAGAATGCCCAGCACGGCCGCGCCGAGCAGCCACCACCATTGCGGCTCGAGCCCGCCGAAATCCATCACTGGTTTCCTTCGAGCGATCCCTGCCGGCGTGGCACCGGAGGCGGGGCGACGCCGTCGGCCCTCCCCAGCGCCTCTTTCGCCAGCTCGCCGATCCCGCCGAGCGTGCCGATCAGCTGCGTCGCCTCGACCGGGAACAGGATGGTCTTCGCATTGGGCGAGTTGGCGAACTGGCCGACCGCCTCGACGTATTTCTGGGCGATGAAATAGTTGATCGCCTGCGAATTGCCGCCGGCGATGGCATCGGAGACGACCTTGGTCGCCCTGGCTTCCGCCTCCGCCTCGCGCTCACGCGCCTCGGAATCGCGGAAGGCAGCTTCCTTGCGGCCCTCGGCCTGGAGGATCTGGCTCTGCTTCTGCCCCTCCGCCTTCAGGATCTCGGAGGCGCGCAGACCCTCGGATTCGAGGATCAGCGCGCGCTTCTCACGCTCCGCCTTCATCTGCCGGCCCATTGCGTTGACGATGTCGGCGGGCGGGCGGATGTCCTTGATCTCGACGCGGGTGATCTTGACCCCCCAGGCCTCGGTCGCCTGATCGACCACCGAGAGCAGTCGCGCATTGATCTCGTCGCGTTTGGACAGGGTCTCGTCGAGGTCCATCGAGCCCATCACCGTGCGCAAATTCGTCGTGGTGAGCTGCATGATCGCGACGTAGAGGTCGCTCACTTCATAGGCGGCCTTGGCGGCATCGAGCACCTGGAAGAACACGACGCCGTCCGTCTGGATCATGGCGTTGTCCTTGGTGATGATCTCCTGGCCGGGAATGTCGAGCACCTGCTCCATCATGTTCACCTTGCGCCCGACCCGGTAGAAGATCGCCGGATAGAAATTGAGGCCGGGCGCGGCGACGGCGGTGAAGCGGCCGAAATGCTCGATTGTGTACTTGTATCCCTGACGGACCATCTTCACGCTGGCGAAGAGCCAGAGCAGGACGAACACCAGAATGATCAGGATGACGGCTTCCATGGCGATTCCTCCCACCGCTTCCGGCGTTATCATGTAGACAAAGCCAGAGGCATCCAAGCAGAATCGGGAGGGGGCTCCATGACCGCAATCGACCTTCGTCAGTGCCGTTCGCTGCTTTTCCTGCCGGCCTCCAACCCGCGCGCGATCGAAAAGGCGCGGACCCTGGATGCCGACCTTGTCATTCTCGATCTCGAGGATGCGGTGAAGGACGAGGACAAGGCCTCCGCGCGGGAGGCGGCGATCGCCGCGACCGCGGAAGGCTTCGGCGGTCGCCCGGTGGCGGTTCGGGTCAACCCGCTCAACACACCCCATTTCGGCGAGGACGTGGTCAGCGTCCGGCGCTGCGCCTGCGACTATGTCGTGCTGGCCAAGACCGAGACGCCCAAGCAGGCGCATGATGCCTCCTGGCTGATCGGCAAGCCGACCCTGGCGATGGTCGAGACCGCGCGGGGCATTCTCGACGCCGCCGCGATCGCCCCTGCGACTAGGGGCCTCATCGCGGGGACCAACGATCTCGCGGCCTCGCTGCGGCTGCCGCCCGGTGCGGGCCGCGGCGGCCTGGTCTACGCGCTGCAGCGGGTGGTGCTGGCCGCCCGCGCCGCCGGCGTCGCCGCGTTCGACGGCGTCTACAACAGGCTCGATTCCGACGAGGGACTTGCCGCGGAATGCGCGGAAGGCCGCGCCTTCGGCTTCGACGGCAAGTCGGTGATCCATCCGAGCCAGATCGAGACCGTCAACCGCATCTTCTCGCCGAGTGAGGCCGAACTGGACGCCGCCCGCCGCCTGATCGAGGCGGCGAGTGGCGGAGCCGAGCGTTACGAGGGTCGCATGATCGAGGCGATGCATGTCGAGCAGGCGCAGGCCCTGATCGCGCGGGCAGGGCGCTGACCGCGCCTTCCGAATCGCTTGCCACCCGGCGGCGGCATCCTTAAGCAGCCGCATGTTTGCCGCCTCGCTCCGCGCCGTCGCGCCGCTCGCCTTTCTTCTCGCTTCGACAGCCGCCATCGCCCAGGCCGATCTGCCGGTCACGCCGGCGGATCTCCAGCGCCATATCGATCGGCTCGCGAGCGACGAGTTCCAGGGCCGCGCGCCGTCGACCGAGGGCGAGGTCCTGACCACGCGCTACATCGTCGAGCAGTTCCAGTCGCGCGGGCTGGAGCCGGCGGGGGAGGGCGGGACCTGGTTCCAGCCGGTGCGGCTGGTCGAGCGCGCTGCGGGCGAGCACAATGTCCAGTGGACCGCCAATGGCCGCCCGGCCCAGTTCGCGCAGGACGAGATCGTGCTGCTCGGCCGCGACGCCACCGCGCGCATTGCCGATGCGCCCGTCATCTTCGCCGGGCATGGCGCGCGCATCCCCGATCGCGGCATCGATCAGCTGGCTGGCACCGACGTGCGCGGCGCGGTCGTTCTGGTGCTGCTCGAAGGGCCGAATATCGAGGGCTTTCCGTCACTGGCCGAACGGCGCCAGGCGGTGAGCGACGCCGGCGCGGCGGCGGTGATCGCAATCGTCGGCGCCGATGTGCCGTGGGAGACGGTGCGGACGGCCATGTCCGGGCAGAGCGCGACCCGCCTCGATTCCACGCCTGTTCCGGATGTGACCGGCGCGATGCCGCTCGCAGTGGCGCAGCGCCTCGTCGCGGCCGGCGGCGGCGATCTCGAGCGGATGATGAACGATCAGCCGGGCTCTTCCTTCCGTGCGGTGGCACTGCCGTTGCGCGTGTCCATGGAGGTGAGCACCCGGGTCGAACGCTACACGAGCAACAATGTCGTCGGGCGGCTGCGCGGCAGCGGCAATACCAGCGAGAACCTGCTCTACCTCGCCCATTGGGACCATTTCGGCACCTGTCGGCCGGAAGGGGAGGCGGACCGGATCTGCAACGGCGCGGTCGACAATGCGAGCGGCGTCGCCGCCCTGATCGAGATCGCCGGGCACCTGTCGCGCCAGCCGCGGCCGGCCCGCGACATCCTGTTCCTCGCCACGACGGCGGAGGAGACAGGGCTGCTCGGCGCGGAATATTTCGCCGCCCACCCGGTGGTTCCGATCCCCTCGATCGTCGCGGCGATCAATATGGACACGATAGCAATCGCCCCGTCCGGCACGCCGGTTGCGGTGATGGGCCGCGGCTATCCGGCGCTCGACCGGGTGATCGACGCGACGATCCAGGCCGCAGGGCGGCAGATCGACACCGATGACGAGGCGAATGCGCTGGTCCAGCGGCAGGACGGATGGGAGCTGACCCAGGCCGGCATCCCGACCATCCTGGTCGGCGGCTCGATCTCCAACATGGAGCTGCTCGGCGCCTTCCTCTCCGGCAATTATCACAAGCCCGGCGACCAGCCCGGCGCCGCGATCCCGCTCGACGGCGCGGCGGAGGACACCAATCTCCTGGTCGCGCTCGGCCGCCGCCTCGCCGATCCCGCCATCTATCAGCGCCCCGCAGCCCAGAGCGCGGCCGGGCAGGACTAAGGACCCCATGGACATTCGCCTCGGCCTCACCTTTGACGACGTTCTCCTCCAGCCGTCGGAATCCTCGGTCCTGCCGAGCCAGGCCGATACCCGCACGCGGGTAACCCGCGAGATCGCGCTCAACATCCCGATCCTCTCCTCGGCCATGGATACGGTGACCGAGGCCGACATGGCGATCGTGATGGCGCAGCTGGGCGGACTCGGCGTGCTTCACCGCAACATGGATGTCGAGGCGCAGTTTGCCGCCGTGCGCGCGGTGAAGCGGTTCGAAAGCGGCATGGTGGTGAACCCGATCACGATCCGGCCCGACCAGAGGCTCGCCGATGCGCGCGAGCTGATGGAACGCCACAAGATTTCCGGTATTCCGGTGACCGAGACCGGCGGCAAGCTGGTCGGTATCCTCACCAACCGCGACGTCCGCTTCGCCGAGAATCCGCGCCAGCCGGTCTCCGAGCTCATGACCCGGGACAATCTCGCCACCGTCGGACCCGGCGTCAGCCAGGACGAGGCCCGCCGGCTGCTTCACCAGCGGCGGATCGAGAAACTGCTGGTGGTGGACGGCGACGGCCGTTGCATCGGCCTCATCACCGTCAAGGACATCGAGAAGGCGGTCACCTATCCCAACGCGACCAAGGACGCTGCCGGACGGCTGCGTGTCGCCGCCGCCACCACCGTCGGTGATGCCGGGTTCGAGCGGAGCCAGGCGCTGATCGACGCCGAATGCGATCTGATCGTCATCGACACGGCGCACGGGCACAATCGCGAGGTCGCGGCGGCGGTCGAGCGAGTCAAGCGCGCCTCCAATGCGGTGCAGGTGGTCGCCGGCAATGTCGCGACGCGGGAGGCGACCAAGGCGCTGATCGGCGCGGGTGCGGATTGCGTGAAGGTCGGGATCGGGCCCGGATCGATCTGCACCACGCGCGTCGTTGCCGGGGTCGGCGTGCCGCAATTGACCGCGATCATGGATTCGGCCGAGGAAGCGACAAAATCGGGAGTGCCGATCATCGGCGACGGCGGCCTCAGGACGTCGGGTGACATCGCCAAGGCGCTTGCCGGCGGCGCTTCTGCCGTGATGGTCGGCTCGCTGCTCGCGGGAACCGAGGAAGCGCCGGGCGAGACCTTCCTGTACCAGGGCCGCGCCTACAAGAGCTATCGCGGCATGGGCTCTGTCGGCGCGATGGCGCGCGGCTCGGCCGACCGCTATTTCCAGCAGGACATCAAGGATCAGCTCAAGCTCGTGCCCGAGGGGATCGAAGGACAGGTCGCCTTCAAGGGCCATGCCCGAGACGTGATCCACCAGCTTGTCGGCGGGGTGAAGGCGGCGATGGGCTATACCGGCGCGGCGACGATCGCCGACCTGCAGAAGGCCGAATTCGTCCGCATCACCAATGCGGGCCTCCGCGAAAGCCATGTCCATGATGTCACCATCACGCGCGAGGCGCCGAACTATCCGGTGCGCTAGCTTGGAGTTGAGGGCCTTGCGTTCGGGCGCCGGATGAGGGAGCTTCCCGCCGCTTGCCGGCCAGCGAGGACAACGGAATGCGCAGGTTCGTCGTCAGGACAGGTTTGGCCGGGCTGGCCGTCGCGGGGGCCGCGCTCCTGTCGGGCTGTGGCGGTGTTTCCGGCATGGATTGCGCGCAGATCGGCGAGCGGGCCAGAGAGATATCCGCCACCAACCCTATCCAGATCGCGGCGCTGGCCGGATTCCAGGAGACGATGCGTGCTGACAACGACGTCCGATGCACCGCGCAGGCGCGGCTTGCCGACGGGCGCACGACCACGCTCTATCTGCGCGCTTTTGAAGAAGGTGGCGATGCCAAGGTGGCTTATCAGGAACGACCCTTCCCCTAGCCGGGGGGAGGCGGCGTGACCCCGGCCGCACGTGCCCAGGCCGCGATCGAACTGCTCGACGAGATCGTCACGGCCGCCCGCGAAGGCGGGGCCGCCGCTGACACGCTGATCGCCCGTTATTTCAAGGTGCGTCGCTATGCGGGCGCGAAGGACCGTCGCGCGGTGCGCGACCTTGTGTTTCGTGCGGTACGGCGCGCCGGCGAACGGCCGGTATCGGGGCGCGCGACGCTGCTCGGTCTGGTCCAGGATGATCCCGAGCTTGCGGGATTGTTCGATGGATCGGCGCATGGGCCCGCGCCGATCACGGCCGATGAGCCCGTGGCGCCAGCAGGCGTTGCGCCGGCCTGGCTGCTGGACCGGTTCGATCCGGCCATCCCGCAAGACGAACTGGCAGCGCTTCTGGAGCGCGCGCCCCTGGACCTGCGCGTCAATCGCTTGCGCGGGACGCGGGATGCGGCGATCGCCGCGCTGCCGGGGGCGATGCCGACCCCGCATGCGCCGCTGGGCCTGCGCTTGTCCGAAGGGACGCAGGTCGAGCAGACCGGGGCCTGGACCTCGGGGCTGGTCGAGGTGCAGGACGAAGGAAGCCAGCTTCTGGCGCTTGCCTGCGCCGTCCGCCCCGGTCTGTGTGTGATCGACCTATGCGCGGGGGCCGGGGGCAAGACGCTGGCGCTCGCAGCGGACATGGCGAACCAGGGGCGTGTCGTCGCGGCGGACACCGATCGCGGCCGGCTGGCGCGGATGCCGCCGAGGCTGGCTCGCGCCGGCGTATCGATCGTGGAGAGCCGGCTGCTCGATCCGGGCCGGGAGTCGGCGGCGCTGGCCGACCTTGCCGGCGCGGCCGATCTCGTGCTGGTCGACGCGCCCTGCTCCGGAACGGGGACCTGGCGGCGCAATCCCGAGGCGCGCTGGCGGCTGACCCCGGACCGGCTCGCTCGCCTGGTCAAACTGCAGGCCTATCTTCTTGATGTTGCTGTGGAACATGTCGCGCCCGGCGGACATTTGGTGTTTGCAGTCTGTTCGCTGCTTCGTGAGGAGGGGCAAGAACAGGCCGTCGCGTTCGAAGCGCGCCATTCAGCTTTTGTTCGGGAGTCTGTGGGCATCACCGCAGGAACGGCCGCAGGTCCCGGGCTTCTGCTCAGCCCGGCACGGGACGGGACGGACGGCTTTTTCGTCGCACGGTGGCGGCGCGCATGCTAAATGTGCCGGGACCGGGAATGGAGTATCTGATGCGCCTCATGCCGATTGCCCTCACGCTCGCGATCGCGGCGACCACCATGGCCAGTGCCGGTCTCAGCCAGCGTGGCGATGATCAGGTCGACCCGCGTTCCGCGGCGATGGTCGAGCAGGCGCGCTCGCTGTCCGCCGCTGGACGCCACAACGAGGCGATCGACCTTCTCGAAACCGCTCTGGTCATCGATCCCGGCAATCGCGGTGCCTATGTCGCGCTCGGCCGGGTGGCGCAGGCGCAGCGGCTGCCAGGCAAGGCGATCCGCCTCTACAACGACGCGCTGCGGCTCGAACCCAACGACGTGAACGCGCTCGCGGGACAGGGTGAAGCCTATGTCCAGCGCGGCGCCGTCGAACGGGCGCGCGGCAATCTCGATCGGGTGCGGCAGCTGTGCACCGCGCCTTGCCCGCAGGCCGACCAGCTTGCGGCGGTCATCACCCGCGGGCCGCCGGCCGAAGTGGTTTCGGCGCAGCGTCCTGAAACTCCCGCGCCCGCGCCGGCCAGGCCGCGGACGAACAACTAGTTCAGGACGGCGATCCGGTCGTCCGGCTTGCCGGGGTCGCCGGCGCGTTCTCGACGCGCGTGATCCATGCACGAACCTGTTCCTCCAGCACCGGCAGCGGCACCGAGCCGAGGCCGAGGATGGTGTCGTGGAAGCCGCGCTGGTCGAAGCGCGTGCCGAGGCGCTGCTCGGCCTCGGTGCGCAGGCGACGGATGGTGAGCTCGCCGAGCTTGTAGGCGACCGCCTGGCCGGGCCAGGAAATATAGCGGTCGATCTCGTTGACGATCTCCAGATCCGACATCGCGCTGTTGTCGCGCAGATAGGCGATCGCCCGGTCGCGATCCCAGCCATAGGCGTGAATGCCGGTGTCGATGACCAGGCGGCAGGCGCGCCACATCTCGTAGGTGAGGCGACCGAAATCCTCGTACGGGGTCTGGTAGATGCCCATGACCGTGCCGAGCCATTCGGTGTAGAGCCCCCAGCCTTCGCCATAGCCCGAGAAGTAGGTCTCCTGACGGAATTCGGGGCGGTCGGGGCCTTCCAGCGCCAGCGCTGCCTGGAAGCTGTGACCGGGTGTGCATTCGTGCAGGGCGAGGGCCGGCAGGTTGTAGAGCGGCCGCTGCGGCAGGTTGTAGGTGTTGAACATGCAGTTCTGCAGGCCGCCGCGCCCGCCCGTGTAGATGGGCGCGATGTCATCCGGCACCGGCACGATGCCGTGGCGGTAGCGGGGCAGGGTGCCGAACGCGTTCCGGAGCTGCCCCTGCGCCCGCATCACGACATAGGAAGCATAGCCGAGCAGCTCGCTGGGGGTGCGGGCATAGAATTGCGGGTCGGTGCGCAGGAACTGGAGGAATTCGGGGAAGGTGCCGGTGAAGCTGGCGCGGCGCATCACCTGCTCCATCTCGGCGCGGATGCGGGCGACCTCCCTGAGGCCGGTCTGGTGGATCTCCTGCGGGGTGATGTCCAGCGTCGTGTATTTGCGGATCATCGCCTGGTAATAGGCCGCGCCGTCCGGCATGTCCGACGCGCCAAGCGTGGTGCGGGCCTGGTTCATGTAGTCGTTGCGGATGAACTGGAGCAGCGTGCGATAGGCGGGGACAGCCGCCTCGTTCATCGCGGCAAGGCCTTCTTGCCGCAGCCGTGCCTGTTCTTCGGCGGGGATGCTCGCCGGCATCTGGCGGAAGGGGGCAAAGAGCGGGTTGTTCTCGCCGTCCGCGGTGAACGGGACAAGGGTGGCGTCGCGCCCGGTCAGCGTCACCCGCGGGACCGAGAACCCGCGCGCGAGACCGGCGCGCATGTTCGCGATATTCTCGTTGAAGTAGCGCGGCACGTCGCGCAAGCGGCCGATGTAGCGGCGATACTCCTCCGTGTTTGCGAATCCCGAGCGCGGCGCGATCCAGGTCCAGAAGAAGCTGTCCGAATTGAACGGCATCTCATAGGCACGGAAGCGCACGTCGCCGATCTGCTCCTCCAGCACCGTCCGGAACACGGCGGCATTGATCCGCTCCTCCGGCGAGAGCTGGTCGGCAGGGATGGTGTTGAGCTCGGCCAGGGCGCGCTCCCAGTAGGCGAGCCGGGCCTGCTGGGCAGCGGGTGTGACGCTCATCAGGTGATCGGCAAGGGCGCCTGGCCCCTGGCCCGGAAGCGTGCCCTCCTGCTCGCGGCGCCACGCCCATTCCGCATCGTAGAGCGCTTTCAATCGCGCATCCGCGCTGGATGGCGCAGGTGCGGCCGCGGGTTGCAACTGGGCGAGAGCGGCCGCGGGGGCAGCGAGGCAGAGGGCGGCGAGAGCGAGGCGGCAGGAGGTCGAGCGCAGCATCCGTTGGTTCCCTTGGCAGAGCGGGTTCGGGCGGGTCGACGTATATCGTATACCATCGACGACGCCCGTCAACGCGACGCATCGCACCCGTTGCGCTCTGCTTCAACCGCTGCGCGCAGGCCTCTGGCACGAGCCGTGATCAAGGCATTTTCAAGCGGAAGTGGCAGGGAGCTCAACGGGGCAGGACCGTAGCCGAATCCTCGCTCTCATCCAGGATCAGCCGTCGCGGCCTGACCGGAGTCAAGGAAACGGGCGATCGCGACGAAATCCTCGACCGCGAGCGTTTCGGCGCGCCGCTCGGAGTCGATGCCGAGCTCCTCCAGCGCGCCCAGCGCACCGGGGACGGACTGGAGCGAGCGCCGCAGCATCTTCCGGCGCTGACCAAAGGCCGCAGCAGTCACCCGCCCGATCGTCGCGACCGACACGCCCGGTGGCGCAGGGGTGGGAACGATGTGCACGACGGCGGACATGACCTTGGGCGGCGGCACGAAGGCCGAACGGTGCACCTTCATCGCGAGCTTCGCCATGCTCCGCCACTGCGCGAGGATGGCCAGACGGCCGTAGGCGCCGGCTCCTGGTCGCGCCACGATTCGCTCGGCGACTTCGAGCTGGAACATCAGGGTAAGCGACTGCCACCAGGGCGGCCAGGTCTCGCTTTCCAGCCAACGCACCAGCAGGGCGGTGCCGACATTGTAGGGGAGATTGGCGACGATATGGGACACGCCCACGGCCCGGGCCTCGTCGATCTCCAGCGCATCGCCCTCGACAACCGTGAGGCGGCCGCCCGAAGCCTCGCGGAGCTCGTCCAGCGGCACCAGGCAGCGGCGGTCGCGCTCGACCGCGACGACATGGGCTCCGGTGCGCAGCAGCGCCCGCGTCAACCCTCCGGGGCCAGGGCCGACCTCGTATACACGCGCACCGGCCAGCGGCCCGGGCACTCCGGCGATCCGATCGAGAAGCTGCTCGTCGAGAATGAAATTCTGGCCCAGCGCCTTGGAGGCGCTGAGGCCATGCCGGGCGATGACCTCGCGCAGTGGCGGCAACGTCTCCATGCCGCTCACGCGGCGGCGAGGCGAGCCGCGCATTCTCCCGCAGTGCGGATCGCAGCGATCATCGCCCCCGGATCGGCCATGTTCTTGCCCGCAATATCGAACGCGGTGCCGTGATCAGGCGAGGTGCGGACGATCGGCAGGCCGAGGGTGACGTTGACCCCTTCGTCAAAATGCAGCGTTTTCAAGGGAATCAGTGCCTGATCATGATACATGCAAAGAGCCACATCGTAGCTGCGGCGGCGATGGCCATTGAACATGACATCGGGCGGGTGCGGTCCGCTGACGTCATGGCCTTCCTCGCGCAACCGTTCGATCGCAGGGACGATGAGGTCGATCTCCTCGCGACCGAGCGCGCCGTTTTCGCCGGCATGGGGGTTGAGCCCGGCGACGGCGATCCGCGGCCGATCGATCCCGAACTGTCGCTGAAGGCCACGCGCAGCCGCGCGTCCCTTCGCGACGATGCGTTCGATCGACAGTGATTGCGGGACATCGGCAAGTGGAATGTGGGTGGTGACAGGAACGACACGCAGGGTCGGCCCCGCCAGCATCATCGCAACCAGTTCGCTCGATACGCCGCAGCGCTCGGCGACGAATTCGGTCTGGCCCGGATGGACGAAGCCGACCGCGTAGAGCCGCGCCTTGGAGACCGGGCCGGTGACCAGCCCCGACGCAGCACCCGAGCGGGTCAGCCCGACCGCCAATTCGAGCGCGTCGAGCGAATTGCGTGCGCCAATCAGGTCGAGGCTGCCCGGCGGTACGGTCGAATCGGCGACCCGGATGACGGGAAGGGCGCTGCTGAACAGGCCGACCGCCTCCTTCGGCTCGGCAATCGTCGCAACCGGACCCTTCCAGGCGGCCTCGATCGCGCCGACGTCGCCGACCGCGAAGAAAGGCGGCAGCGACGCTTCGGTGCGGCGCTCCCAGCTCTTGGCGATGACCTCGGCGCCGATCCCCGCCGGATCACCGAGCGAGACGGCGAGCGGGGCGGGCGGCATCTCAGCGATAGTCGACGACCGCGTCGCGCCGAAGATCGCGCAGGTAGCGCTGCGCCCGGCGGTTGACGCGCTCCTCGCTGAGCTGGGTGTAGACTTGGTCGAAGCTCGGGCCGCTTGCCTGTTGCGGATCGTCGCGGCCGCACAGGACGAGGACGCTGATCCGTTCGGCCGAACCGAAAGGCGGGGAGGCCTGGCCGACGCCGAGGCCGAGAAGGGTCTGCTGCAAGGCTGCCGGCAGCTCGCGCACGCGGACCTGATCGTTGGAAATAAGCTCTGCGCCGACGGTCCTCGCCGTCTGCGCCGCATTGCCGCAGCCGCCCATCGACTGGGTGGCCTGGGCGAGTTGCTGAGCGCGGGCCTGGGCCTGGCCTTCAGACGTACCGGCCGGCATGGCAATCGACATCTGCATCAGGCTGAGCACCGCATCTCGCGGGTCGGCCACCAGGATCTGGCGCGAATCGACCAGCGCCACGATGGAGAAGCCGCCGGGCACTTCGACGGGATCGCTGACCGCGCCTACCGGCATCTGCTGGACGAGCGCGGAAAGCTCCTGGGGAAGCTGCTCGGTCCGCACCCAGCCGAGATCGCCGCCCACCGCCGCCGTCGTCGCCTCCGAGAACTGGCGGGCATAGGCGGCGAAGGAGGCGCCGGCGCGGACCTGCTGGACGATGCGCATCGCGTTGGCGCGCGCTTCGGCCGCGGTCTCGGGAGTCGAGGCGACGTAGATCTCCGAAACGCGATATTCCGATGTGCCGCGCGAAGCATTCAGCCGGTCGATGATCGCCTGCACTTCCTCGTCACCGACAGTGACGAACGGCTCGATCTGGCGACGCTGCACGCGCTGCCAGGCCAGTTCGCCGCGGATCTGCCGCTTCAGCGACTGTACCGAGGACCCGATCGACCGCAGATAGGTCGCAAAGGTATCCGCGTTCTGGTTGAAATTCTGCGCGAAGCGGGCAAAATATTGATCGACGTCCCGATCCTCGACCGCGATCTCCTGTTGAACGGCAGCCTGGATCTGGAGCGTCTCGTCGATCAGGTTGCGGAGCACCTGGGCACGGACCCGCTGCAGCTCCTCCGGCGGCAACTCAATGCGGTTGGACGCGACGATCAGCGCCAGTCGGTGGTCGATGTCGCTCTCGGTGATCACCTCGCCGTTGACGATCGCGGTCGCCTTGCGGACGCCTGGCTGGACATTGCCGACGAAGCGGACGTTGATCGGAAGGTCGAGGCCGGTACTGCCCTCGGTCTGTGCCGGCGGCTGCGTCTGCGCCGCCGCGAACGCCGAAAGCAAGGACGTTGCCAATGCGACCGCCGTCCCTGAAAACCAACCGAACTTCATCGTTCCTCCAATGGATGCAGGCCGTCAACGTGCCCGAAAGATGCTGAACCGCAGCTTAGCACGCCCTTCCTAGCGGCCTAAGTTCTTGAGCGCCACCCGGATGAGGAAGGTGTTGCCGCGCCGGGCATCGCCGGTCGTCTCATAGTCACGGCGCCAGGTGACGCCAAGCTCGATACATTCGTCGTCGTAGAGGAGGCCGATCCGGTGGCGGATCGGATCGAAGCCGTCGGACTGCGACAGCGGATCCTCGTTCCGGTCGGTGAGGTCGATAACCGCCGAGCCGAAGATCGACCAGTAGCGTGCGAACTGCACCCGGCCGCCGAAACGAACCTCCTCGCGGTCGCGAAGGTCCTCGATCGCGGGGTCGACATTCCGGTTGAGCCGGAGATAGCCCATCGTCGCATAGGTCTGGCGGCCACCGATCGTCGCATCGATCTCGTTGCGCCGGATGGCAAAGCTGTCCTTGTCGAGCCGGAACCGGTGGGTGAAGCTGAGCCGGCGACCGACCTGCACCGTCGTGCGCCCGACGAAGTCCGAGAAGCGCCCCGAGAGGCCGGTCCCTGGCGGCAGGATCGTCTCGCGGGTGCTGAACCGGTAGCTCTGGCCGATGTTGGTGCGCACCTGCACGCCCGGCAGGTCGACCGCCCAGTCGGCACCGTAGGTCATCCGCACGCCGTCCTCCCAGCGGTCATAGCCGGGGAAGCGGTTGAGCGCGAACAGGTTGGAATCCTCGAGCTCGATCGCGCGGGCGTCCTCATTGGGGATGTCGATATTGTCAGTGGCGGGCGAGGCAACGAACTGGACGCGCGGCGTGAAGCGCTGCGTTCCGCCGAAAAACTCGCCGACGAACGGCCATTTGAGGTCGGCCGCGACAGCGCCGATGAAGCGGGCGTTCCAGCCTTCCGTGCCGCGATAGAGCGGCTGCGTGAGCAAGGTATCAGTAGCGTGATAGAGGTCACCGCGGGCGAAAGCGGTCAGCGTCAGCTCCTGCCCGAGGGGCGTGATCATCCGCCGATCCCATTGGGCGCTGGCGAAGGCGCGCTGCGTATCCTGACCTTCGGGGCGCAACACGGCGAGACTGTTCGCCTGGATATTGAATCGGCCACCGAGCCAGGGATCGTCGATTCGCCAGCGCGCATCGATCGCGGGGAGCACGATTGGCTGCTGTCCGTCGACATCGGTAACGCGCAGGCCCTGGAACGCCCAGCCGGCAATCGAGATGTAGCTGTTCGTGCCGATCCGTTCGACGTCCACGACGGAACGCAGGCGATCGTCGCGGGAAATGTCGTACCGGCGCAGAAAGGTGCGGTCGGTGACATAGCGGCCGGCGGCGGTGACGCTCCATTCGGGCGTCAGCTGCCAGCGGCCATTGCCTTCGATATAGCCGCGGAAGACGCGATTGGCGTCGGGCGGCGGATCCTCGTTGACGCCGACGCGCGCGCTGTAGGTCGCATATCCACGCAACCGGAAGGCGCCGCGCGCGGTCAGGTGGCGGTACTCCGCCTCCAGCATCGGCGCCACCTCAGTGTAGAGATGCGGCGTGATCGTTGCGTCGTAATTGGGCGCCAGCCGGAGATAATAGGGGACTGCGATCTCGAGGCCGTTGATCCGGTCGAAGCGGAGCTCCGGCACGAGGACGCCGCTGCCGCCGCCCTGGCTGCCGTCCGGGTGGGACAAACCGGGCAGGCCGATGATCGGCTGGCCGAACAGGTTCAGCGTCGCGCCGCGATAGCTGATCCGGTGCCGGACCGGATCATGGACGACGCGCACCGCGTTGATCTGCCAGGTCGGCGCCTTCGGGCACCCTTCGGAATCGACCACAGCGCAGGGCGTGTAGGCCGCCTGGTTGAGCGTGGTGACCCCATTGTCCCGCCGCGCCTCGACTGCCGCCAGCCGGCCGCCGTCCGCAAGGACGAGCAGCAGATTCTCGATAACCCCGTCGCGCAGCGTGTCCTGAAGCTGGACGCGGTCGCCATAGGCGACCTCCCCCGTCGGGCTGACCACGCGAACGCTGCCCTGCGCCTCCACCTGACTGGTGATCCGGTTCCACGTCACCGTATCCGCGCGCAGATTGTAGCCGTCGCGGTTCATCCGGACCTCGCCGGTCGCGGTCACGATGTCGGCATTCTGGTCGTAGGCGAGCTGGTCGGCGCTGAACGAGACCTGGGCCGGCGTTTCGCCGGCAGGCGCGGGCGCCTCCTGTCCGAAGGCGGCACAGGGCAGGCTCAGCAGCAGGGGCAAAGCGGTCCGGCAGATGGTTCGAAACGTCGTCACAAATCCCGCTGCCCTGGCCTGAACCCAGTGTTCTGAGACGGGCCAGCCTATTGCACCTGCCGTCGCTCCCTGCAATGGCGAGGGTTTCCGGCCGCTGCAAACGGCCGATCGAGGAGATTGGTTTCGTGATCCAGATCCGTTTTGCCGCAACGCGCCCGGACGGCGCCTACGCCCTTGCCATTCCCGTCCGGGGCGAGGACATGCTGCACGACCGGTTGCAGGGCTTCGACGATCCGGCGCGTACACTGGCCGTCCGCTCCGCCGAGGCGCAGCGCTTCGAACGCGAGCCGGCGGCGATCGCCGAAACCTTCATCGACGAAGGGAGCGCGGTCCGTCGGCTGCTCCTCGTCGGCCTTGGTGGAAAGGCGGACGAGACGGGGCTGTACGAGAAGGCCGGCGGCGCGCTGACCGCGCGGCTGCTGACCTCGGGCGAGACCAGGCTGGTCGTCGACCTGACCGGCCTCCCGCTCGACGCCCGCCAGGCCGCCCGGCTTGCCTTCGGCGCGGCTGCGCGTTCCTGGCGCTACGATGTCTATCGGACCAAGCTCGGCCGCAAGCAGCGCCCGACGCTGACCGATGTCGTCCTCGTCGGTGCGCCGGAGGGCAGCGCGGAGGAATGGGCACATCATGACGCCGTTCTCAACGGGCTCGACCTCACCCGCACCCTGGTCACCGAGCCAGCCAACATCATCTATCCCGAGACTTTCATCGAACGCGTCCGGGCCGCAACCGACGGGCTGGGTATCGACATCGACGTGCTCGACGAGACGGCGATGGCTGATCTCGGGATGGGCGCGCTGCTGGGTGTCGGTCAGGGTTCGGTGCGCCCGCCGCGGTTGCTCGTCCTCAAGTGGAATGGCGGCGGTTCGGCCAGGCCGGTGGTCTTCGTCGGCAAGGGCATCACCTTCGACACCGGCGGCATTTCGATCAAGCCAGCCGCCGGCATGGAGGCGATGAAGTGGGACATGGGCGGCGCCGGCGCCGTCGTCGGCGCGCTGAAGGCGCTCGCCGCGCGCAAGGCAAAGGCAAACGTGATCGGCGTCTGCGCGCTCGCCGAGAACATGCCGGACGGCAACGCCCAGCGTCCGGGCGACGTCGTGACGTCGATGTCCGGCCAGACGATCGAGGTGATCAACACCGACGCGGAGGGGCGGCTCGTCCTCGCCGACGCGATGACCTGGGCGCAGCGCCAGTTCAAGCCCGAGGTGATGGTCGATCTTGCCACCCTCACCGGCGCGATGATCATCAGCCTCGGCCATGAATATGGCGGCCTGTTCTCGAACGATGACGGCCTGGCCGGCAAGCTTTACGACGCCGGCCTCGCCAGCGGCGACAAATTGTGGCGGTTCCCGATCAACGACGCCTACGACAAGATGATGGATTCGCCGATCGCCGACATGAAGAATGCCGGCGCGCGCGATGCCGGCTCGATCACCGCCGCCTGCTTCCTCGGCCGGTTCGTCGAGGACGGGGTAAAATGGGCCCATCTCGACATTGCCGGCATGGTCTGGGCCGACAAGGCGGGGGCGCTCCACGACAAGGGCGCAACCGGCTATGGCGTGGCGCTGCTCGACCGGTTCATCGCGGACAATCACGAGCTCTAGATCTCCCAAAGGAGGGCTTCGACAGAGGCAGCCTCCCGGTTCGTGCGACCGGGGGTGCCGGCATGACGATCGAGGAGGTTGACGCCCGTCCGGACTGGCCCGGCCCGCGGTGCTCGGCCTGAACCGGGCGCTTCGCTCTTGCTCTCGCGCCCGCGCTTGCCTAGGTAGCCCGCCAATTTCCACCCAAGACACGGAGCTTCATCGGCCATGGCCGCGACACGCACCTTTTCGATCATCAAGCCGGACGCGACCCGGCGTAACCTCACCGGCGCCGTCACCAGGATGCTGGAGGATGCAGGCCTGCGCGTCGTCGCGTCGAAGCGCATCCATATGACGAAGGACCAGGCCGAGGGCTTCTACGGCGTTCACCGCGAGCGTCCGTTCTTCAACGACCTCGTCAGCTTCATGACCTCCGGTCCGGTCGTCGTGCAGGTCCTCGAGGGCGAGGATGCTGTCGTCAGGAATCGCGAAGTGATGGGCGCGACCAATCCGGCCAATGCCGATGAGGGTACGATCCGCAAGACCTATGCGGAATCGATCGAGGCCAACAGCGTCCATGGCTCGGACAGCGCAGAGAATGCGGCGATCGAGATCGATTTCTTCTTCAAGCCGGAAGAGATCGTGGGCTGACCTGATATCCTCTCCACGAAATCGTGGGGAGGGTATGGACTATCGCCCACCCATTTCCAGCAGCTTCGCCGGCGCGACGAGCTCCCAGCTGGTCGCGATCCGGTCGGCGACGTGGTCCCAGTCGATCGTCTCGCCGTCGAGCCGAACGCCGATCCAGCCGGACGGCGCGAGATAGGGCGGCCGATAGTAGAGATCGGGATCGATCTCGATCAGCATGTCCTGCTCCTCCGCGCCGGAGGTCTTCACCGCGACCGCGGTGATGCCGCTGCCATGATGATCGTGGAGGAACCAGGCGAAGGTCTTGCCCTTGTCGATGAAGAAGACCGGCATGCCGTGCGACACCTTCTCCACCGCCCGCGGCAGGGCGAGGGCGATGGTGCGCAGCCGATCGAGGCAGCCGTCCGGGTCCGGGCTCATGCGCGCAGTCTAGCGCGGGCGATTGCCCGCGTCATCGGCCGGCGTGGCGGCGCGCCACCGCGCGTCGAGCCGGGCCTGGGCCTCGGCAGGGGCCACGCTCCCGACACGGGAAAGGCCGTTGAGGCGCAGCTCGCGCCCGCCGAGCAGGCCGCCACCCTCGATCCGGTAGCCGATGTCGTAGAGGGCGACGTCGCGCTGGACCGCGCCGCCACCCATGAATTCCGTCATCACCATCACGGGCAGGCGGGCGTCGCCCCGCCGATCGCCGTCGCCGGGTGCGGCTTCGATGGCGCGCAGAAGCGAACGCTCGAACCAGCCGGCCTCGATGCGCGGATCGCTCACCGTCTCCACCGGCGACACCGCGAGCGCGGCCGGGAAGGTGATACGCTGGGTCTGGATCGCCTGCGCCTCGTCGACCGGCCCCAGGGTCAGCCGGCGCCCGCCGCGATCCGGCGATCCGCGCAGCACCAGGGTGCGCGAGGCCGCGGCCGCAGCCTGCTTCGCTGCCGACTTGTCGGCCTCCTCGCCCGTCCGCTGCCGATAGCTGTTCCACAACGTTGCCGCGGAAATCAGCACCGCAACGACTGCGAGGATCTCGGCCAGCGTCAGCCAGCGCCGGCGTGTTGCCGCGGCTTCCCTGGCTTCCCGGGCGGCGTCCTGGGCGTCATTCTGTGGCATCGGGACCATGTTCCTCGACATCGCGCAGCCAGCGGCAATAATCATCGAGTGCCACCGGGTAGAGGGCATGTTCGGCCGCAAGCACGCGCGCGGCAAGGCTTTCCGCATCGTCGCGGGGGTGGATGCGCACCTTCGCCTGCGCGACCACCGGTCCGGAATCGAGGTCGTCGGTGACGACGTGCACCGAGCAGCCGGCATAGTCGTCGCCGGCGAGCAGCGCCCGCCGGTGCGTGTCCAGGCCCTTGTGAAGCGGCAGCAGGGAGGGGTGGATATTCAGGATCCGCTCCGGCCAGCGGGCGACGAAGTCGCCCGAGAGCAGCCGCATATAGCCGGCGAGCACGACCAGCTCGACGCCATGGCCGCGCAGCGCCGCATCCACCTCGAGATCATAGGCCGCCCGCTCCATGCCCTTGTGGCTGAGCGACCAGGTCTTGATTCCGAACCGTTTCGCCGCGACCAGCCCGCGCGCGTCGGGTATGTTCGCCGCGACCAACGCGATGTCGTAGGCCCGGCCCGGATCACGGCGCCTGTACTCCGACAGCGCGACCATGTTGGAGCCGCGGCCCGAGATCAGGACCCCGACCCGGATTCGTTCAGCCATGGTGGGTGGCCGTCCAGGCCTCCCTGCCGCTCCAAACGTCCGCATCGCCGCTGACCGTGCAGCCCTTCGGTCCGGGCGCTATCCAGCCGATGGCAAAGACGGTCTCGCCTGCGGCTTCGAGGGCCGCGGTGACCTGCGCCACATCATCCGCCGCGACCACCAGCGCCATGCCGATGCCGCAGTTGAAGGTGCGCGCCATCTCGCCCGGCTCGATATTTCCCTGCCCTTGCAGGAAGGCCATCAGACGCGGCTGCGGCCACGCGCCGGCGTCGATCGTCGCGTGCAGGCCGTCCGGCAGGACGCGGGGGATATTCTCCAGCAGGCCGCCGCCGGTGATATGGGCGAGCGCCGCGATCCGGCCTGCCCGTATGACCGGGAGCAGCGATTTCACATAGATCCGCGTCGGCGCGAGCAGGGCATCGATCAACAGTTCGTCCCGATCGAACAGGGCAGGGCGGTCGAGTTTCCAGCCCCGGTCGGCCGCGAGCCGGCGCACCAGCGAGAAACCGTTGGAATGAACACCCGAGGAGGCGAGGCCGAGAATGACGTTGCCCGCCTCGACCCGGTCTCCGGTCAGCGCTTCACCCCGCTCGACCGCGCCGACGCAGAAACCGGCGAGATCGTAGTCGCCCGGGGCGTACATGCCCGGCATCTCCGCGGTCTCGCCGCCGATCAGCGCGCAGCCGGCCTGCCGGCAGCCGTCGGCGATGGAGGCAATCACCGCCTCGGCAATGCCCGGTTCCAGCTTGCCGGTGGCGAAATAGTCGAGAAAGAACAAAGGCTCGGCGCCCTGGACGATCAGGTCGTTGGCGCACATCGCAACGAGATCCACGCCAACCCCGTCATGCTTGCCGCTGTCGATGGCGAGCTTGAGCTTGGTGCCCACCCCGTCATTGGCGGCAACAAGCAGCGGATCCCTGTAGCCGGCCGCCTTCGGATCGAAGAACCCGCCGAACCCGCCCAGCGACGCGTCTGCCCCAGGCCGCGCCGTCGCCTTGGCCAGCGGCGCGATCGCCTTTACCAGCGCGTTGCCCGCCGCGATATCGACGCCCGCCTTGGCGTATGTGTAGCTCTCTTCCTCGCTCAACCTGATATGCCTTCGACTGAAACCGCTCATCCTGAGTAGGGACTGAGCCCGGCGAAGGCCCGTATCGAAGGACCGATCGGATAGGCTGTTCGTCCTTCGATACGCCGGTTCGACAGGCTCATCGGCTACTCAGGATAAGCGGGTGGATGAAACCGCTCGTCTCCCGCTAGACATAACGCGCTTGGATTTCCACGCTCAACTCGCCAAAAGACGCGCGTGAAGCGTCCCCGCCGTCTCCTGCCCATCGCGATTCCGCTCGGTGTCGCCGCCCTCATCGTTGGCGCGGGCCTGATCTACGCCCAGCTGGACGGCGCCGATCGCGGTATTCCGCCGGTCGATTCGACCAGCAATTTCGAGGTCATGGGGGTCGATGTCGACATCCGCGCCCGCACCGGTGAGGAGGCGCGGGTCGAGGGCTGGCGCCGGGCGCAGCGCGAAGGCTGGAAGATGCTCTGGGCGCGGACCACCGGGCGCCCGATCGCGCAGGCGCCGAACCTGACGGATTCGGTGCTGAATTCGATCGTCTCCGGCATCGTCATCGATTCCGAACAGATCGGGCCGACCCGGTACATCGCGCGGCTCGGCGTCCTCTTCGACCGTGCCCGCACCGGCCAGATGCTCGGCGTCCAGGGCCTCGTCCGCCGCTCGGCGCCGGTGCTGGTCATCCCGGTGATGAAAACGGGATCGACGGCCTACAGCTTCGAATTCCAGAATGCGTGGCAGCGCGCCTGGGCCCAGTTCCGCACCGCCGGCAGCCCGATCGACTATGTCCGGACCTCCGGCACCGGCATCGATCCGCTGCTGCTCAATCTGGCGCAGGCGCGGCGGCGCGGACGCGGCTGGTGGCGGATGATCCTCGATCAATATGGCGCGGCCGACATCGTCGTCGCGGAGGTGGAGCTGCGCCGGCTCTATCCAGGTGGACCGGCGCTCGGCGTCTTCACCGCCCGTTTCGGCCCCGATGGCCAGGCGCTGGGGCGCTTCGAGCTGCGCGCGGAAAACAGCGCGGGGATCGCCGGGATGCTCGATCAGGGCGTGCAGCGCATGGACGCCATCTACACCCAGGCGCTCAACCGCGGCCTGCTTCGGCCGGATCCGAGTCTCGTCATCATCGAGCCCGTGGTGCAGCAGCAGATCGAGGAGGCGATCGAGGAATTGCCGCTCGACGAAGGCCCGGCCCAGCCCGTGCCGACCGGCCAGGTCACCACCTTCAACGTTCAGGTCGACACGCCCGACGCCGGCTCGGTCCAGCGCGCCGAGATCGGGGTCAGTCGTGTCGGCGGCGTTACCTCCGCCATCACCACCAGTCTTGCGCTGGGCGGGACCTCGATCATGCGCGTGACCTATGCGGGCGACGCCGCAGCGCTGCAGGCCGCGCTGGCCGCACAGGGCTGGCGCGTCCAGGTCGTGGGCGGCAGCACGCTCAGGATCTCGCGCTGAGGGGCGCCGGACCCGCGATGAACCAGATCGCGCTGCCGCTCGATTGGCCGGTGGCGGACAGGGAGGAGGATTTTCTCCTTTCCGAGAGCAACCGGGTTGCCTTCGATCATTTCCGGCGCTGGTCGCTCTGGCCGGTGATGGCGACGCTGCTGACCGGCCCGCGCAAGTCGGGCCGCAGCCTCCTGGGCCGCATCTTCGTGCGCAAGACCGGCGGACGCCTGTTCGACAATGCCGAAAGCCATGACGAGGAGGCGCTGTTTCACGCCTGGAACGATGCGCAGGCGCGGCGCAAGCCGCTGCTGATCGTCGCCGACACCCCGCCACCGCGGTGGGAGGTCGCGCTGCCGGACCTCAGATCACGGTTGGCCGCTACGCCGCATGTCGAGATCGACGCACCGGATGACGCGCTGCTCGGCGATCTCATCGTCAAGCTGCTGGGCGACCGGGGCATTGCCGCGCCACCGGATCTGCCGGACTATCTGGTCCCCCGGATCGAGCGGAGCTATGTTGCGGCGCTCAAGATCGTCGATATTCTCGACCAGGCGATGCTGTCACACCATCGTCGCATGACTGTGCCTATGGCCAAGAAGGCCCTCGACGAGGCCGGACTGATCGGACGAGCGAAAGGCCGCTGATGGAACCCGTCGCCAAGGCTGCGAACGATGCCACCCCGATCGCCGACGTCGATACGGGCCGCTACTTCAATCGCGAGCTGTCCTGGCTGAGCTTCAACCGCCGCGTGCTGGAGGAGGCCTGCAACGCCGCCCACCCGCTGCTCGAACGGCTGCGCTTCCTCTCGATCTCGGGCAACAATCTCGACGAGTTCTTCATGGTGCGCGTCGCCGGCCTCAAGGCGCAGCAGCTGCTCGGTGTCGAGGAACCGTCCGCCGACGGCCTGACGCCGTCGCAGCAGCTCGCCGCGATCGCCGCCGAGGCCGACGCGCTCACCTCCGCGCAGCAGGAGGTGTGGGCGGGCCTGCGGGAAATGCTGCGCGAGGCCGGCGTCGCCGTGCTTTCGCATCACGAGATCGATGCCGCGGACGGCGCCTGGCTCGACCAGCATTTCCACGATCACATCTTCCCGGTGCTCACCCCGCAGGCAATCGATCCGGCCCATCCGTTCCCGTTCATCCCGAACAAGGGCTTTTCGCTGATTTTCGACCTGAAGCGGGTTTCGGACGGCGAGCCGATCCGCGAATTGCTGATGGTCCCGTCGACGCTTCCGCGTTTCATCCGCATTCCGGGCGAAGCGGCGCACTATGTGGCGATCGAGCATCTGGTCCGGCGTCAGATCGGCGCACTCTTTCCGGGCTATGAGCTGCGCGGCGGCGGCGCCTTCCGGATCATCCGCGACAGCGACATCGAGATCGAGGAGGAAGCCGAGGATCTCGTCCGCTATTACCGGAGCGCGATCAAGCGCCGCCGCCGCGGCCGTGTCATCCGCCTCAAGCTCGCCGCCGACATGCCGGACGATCTCGTCGCTCTGGTGCGCGAGGGTCTCGACGCCAGCGAGGCGCTGATTTCCGAATCGACCGGCTTCCTCGGCATCGCCGACCTGGAGTTACTGGTCGACGAGGATCGGCCGGACCTCAAGTTCCCGGCCTTCTCCGCACGCTTTCCGGAACGTATCCGCGAATATGACGGTGACTGCTTCGCGGCGATCCGGGCCAAGGACATCGTCGTCCATCACCCTTATGAAAGCTTCGACGTCGTCCTCGCCTTCCTGCGCCAGGCGGCGGAGGATCCGGATGTCGTCGCGATCAAGCAGACGCTCTACCGCGCCGGCAAGCAATCGGCCGTCATCAACGCGCTGATCGCCGCCGCCGAGGCCGGCAAGTCGGTGACGGCCGTGGTCGAGCTGAAGGCGCGGTTCGACGAGGAGCAGAACCTGCTCTGGGCGAGCGCGCTCGAGCGGGCCGGAGTGCAGGTCGTCTACGGCTTCATCGAGTGGAAGACGCACGCCAAGATGTCGATGGTCGTCCGGCGTGAGGAGGGGAGCTACAGGACCTACTGTCACCTCGGCACCGGAAACTATCACCCGATCACCGCCAAGATCTACACGGACATCAGCTTCTTCACCGCCGATCCCCGCGTCGGCCGCGATGTCGCCCATGTCTTCAACTACATCACCGGCTATATCGAGCCCCAGCGCCTCGAGCTCATCACCATGTCGCCGAGCGGCATGCGGGACCGCCTCTGCGCGCTGATCGACCGCGAGATCGCCAATACCCGTGCCGGCAAGCCGGGAGCGATCTGGGCGAAGATGAACTCGATCGTCGATGCCGCGACGATCGACAAGCTCTATGAGGCGAGCGCCGCCGGGGTCGAGATCGATCTCGTGATCCGTGGCATCTGCTGCCTCAGGCCCGGCGTGCCCGGTCTGTCCGACAATATCCGCGTGAAATCGATCGTCGGCCGCTTCCTCGAGCACAGCCGTATCTGGTGCTTCGGCAATGGCGACGCATTGCCCAACCGCCATGCCGAGGTGCTGATCTCGTCGGCGGACTGGATGCCGCGCAATTTCGACCGACGGGTCGAATATGCGCTGCCGATCGAGAACGACACCGTCCATGCCCAGATTCTCGATCAGGTGATGGTCGCCAACATCATCGACAATGAACAGAGTTGGCGCCTGCTGCCTGATGGCAGTTATGAACGCCTTCATCCAGCAAGCGGCGAGAAGCCGTTCAATCTGCATCATTATTTCATGACAAACCCGTCACTTTCCGGTCGTGGTGCGGCGGTGCATTCGAGCGGCGCCTTCCCCAAGAAGTTGCGATTGCCCCGCGGAGCGCACTAAAGGGCTCGAATGTTCGCGGAAACGCCGGTTGCCATCATCGACATTGGGTCGAACTCCGTCCGTCTTGTCGTCTATTCGGGGGCGCGCCGCGCGCCTTCGGTGATCTTCAACGAAAAGGTCATGGCCGGCCTCGGGCGCGAGATGGGTGAGACCGGCGCGCTTGGCGAGGAGGCGCAGGCGCGCGCGCTCGCCGCGCTCGAACGTTTCGGCCTGCTGACCCGGCAGATGGGGGCGGTGCGCACCCGTACGGTCGCCACCGCGGCCGTCCGCGAGGCGTCGAACGGCGAGGCGTTCCTGGCCCAGGTCCGTGCGATCGGGCTCGAGCCGGAAGTCCTGTCCGGCAAGGAGGAGGCGCGGATGGCGGGCCTCGGCGTCATTTCCGCCATTCCGGATGCGGACGGACTGGTCGGCGACCTCGGCGGCGGCAGCCTCGAGCTGGTCGAGATTTCCAGGCGGACAGTGAAGCGCAATGCGTCGCTGCCGCTCGGCGTGCTTCGCCTCGACGCTTTGGCCGGGCAGGGTGATGCGGCCTTTGCCAAGAAGGTGGCAAAAGCGGTCGAAGGGGCGGGTTTTGCTGCGGCAGGGAAGGGGCGGCCCTTCTATCTGGTGGGCGGCAGCTGGCGTGCGCTCGCCCAGCTCGACATGGCGCTGACCGACCATCCGCTGCCGATCACCCAGCAACACGCCATGCCGGCCAACCGGCCGGCCGCGTTGCGCGAGCCGCTCCGCAAGCTCGACAGGGACATGCTCCGGGAGATGGCGCCGGTCTCCCTTTCGCGCGTGCCGAGCCTGCCGCGCGCCAACCAGCTCCTGTCCACCCTCGTCGACGTGATCGGGCCCTCCGCGCTGGTCGTCTCGAGCTTCGGTATTCGTGAAGGCCTCCTCTACGACGAGCTCGACCCCGAAGTGCGCAAGCTCGACCCCCTGATCGAGGCGGCGCGCGAGGCCGGAGCCGGACTGGGACGCTTTGCCCAGCATGGCGATCTGCTCGACGCCTGGATCGCGCCGGTTTTCGATGACACGCCGCGGCAGGCCCGGCTGCGTCTCGCCGCCTGCCTGCTGTCGGATATCGCCTGGGCCGCGCACCCCGATTTCCGGGCCGAACGCGGCATCGACATGGCGCTGCATGGCAATTGGGTGGCGATCGACGCGCCCGGCCGTGTGATGCTTGCCCAGGCGCTGTTCTGCGCATTCGGCGGCGGGCGGGAGTTGCCCTATCCCGCCATTGCGGCGCTGTGTACGCCGGAGGAGCTGAGGCGGTCGCAACTCTGGGGCTTTGCGATGCGGCTTGGCCAGCGGCTGAGCGGGGGCGTCGCCGCGGGCCTTGAGAGGAGCCGCCTGATCCGTCGCGACGGCGTCTTGCGCCTGAGGGTCGGCGGCAGGGATGCCGCGCTGATCGGGGAGCCTGTCGAGCGGCGGCTCAGGACCCTCGCCGGCGAGCTCGGGCTTCGATCGGACATCCAGGTTTCCACCTAGGGCCGCTCACCTCCCGGTGATGATCCAGCCGATCCCGGGCCCTCAGGGAATGGAGTGCCTTGCGCGGCGTCCCGTTCACTCCCCCGGTGACAGGCGCCGCGGTCAGTCTCCAAGCCGGCGGCGGAGCTGCGCGATCCGCTCGGACTGGGTGGTCGACAATTGCGTGACCCGTGCAATCGCCGCATCGATCAGCGCCCTGTCGCTGACGCTGGTCGGCTGGTCGGCGCGTTCGGTCGAGAGCCCGTCGAGTGCGGCCAGGGCGCCGGAGGTCGCGCCGCGGGCCGCTTCGAGCCGCGACAGGGCTTCCTGGGCGGCGACCCACGAATCGGATTCTCGTGAACCCGCACGGCCTGCCGTCGCCGCCGCGACGCCATAGGCAGCATCGAAGCGGCTCTGGCCCTCCTGCGCCTGCGCCTCCAGCGTCGCGATGCGCTGCCTGAGCGCGGCGTCGTCGGCGACGGTCGTGTCGGGTCGCACGGGCTCTGCGACGGAGACGTCGCCTTCACCCGGCCTTGGCGCGAGGGACGGGAAGGAGCCATGGGTCACGCATCCCCCAAGCGTCAGCGCCACCGCAAGGGCCGGTATGAGTGGAGAGGATCGAGCTGCCATGGGGCTTCCTATTCGTCGCGCGGCGAACCGGCAACACGGGCCGGCAACAAAGGGTTGCGCGTCTGCATCTCTGCCCCTATGTCGACGCCTCCAACGCGCCCGTAGCTCAGCTGGATAGAGCATCAGACTACGAATCTGAGGGTCGGACGTTCGAATCGTTCCGGGCGCGCCATTTTCTGCTCACGATGCGTTCCCGCGTTGAACGGGCCAGCCTGGTGCTAGCGGACCTTTCGCATCCACAGCGTAAGAGCAAGCAGGGTTGACGCGCACCATAGCGCAATGACTGCAACGGTCGGCCTACCGACGTCCGGCCAGTTTCCATCCAGCCCATAAGCCCTGATTTCACTGACGCCGCTGAACGTCGCGTACAGCAACAGGCAGCTGGTCAAGGCATAGGCGATGACCACAGGGCGGCGCGTGGATTGCTCGCCGTTCCGCCGTTTCTGCCGTTGAACCTGAAGATAGGCGCCGGTGAGCGCCAGCACGGACAGGCAAAGGCCGACAAGAAAATAGAATGACTGCATCCATAGCCCGCCGAAATCGCCGAAATGAAGCGGGTCAGCGGTGTCGATCCATCGCAGATACAGGCCGACGTCGGACGGAGATGTCCGGTCCAGGACAGCACCAGTCGCTGCATCCAGCGTGACGGAGGCCGAATCGCGGACCAGCACCGTGCCGTCCTGGCCGACGGCCTGGAACAATCCGTCGTTGCCGTCGGGCACAGACACCATCCGAATCACAAGCGCCGGAGAGGCGCGCTCGGCGCCTGCCACCAGGTCATTCAAGGGGCGATACGGCGCGTTGATCTGGCTGCCGGGCTCGAAATAGGATGGCATCGGGGTCCACCATTCAGCCAGATACCAGATGCCCGTCACCGCGATCACCAAACCCACGAGCATCGACCAGACGCCCATGAACTTGTGGAGGCTGCTCCAGAAGATTTTTGTGCTTTTGCGGCGCTCAAGCCTCCAGAATCCGCGCCACCAGCGTTTGTAGAAAACGAGCGGCGTAACGATCGACACGAGCAAAGGCCCGCCCATCAGGCCGACAATGAAGTAGCCGAGCGGCACGCCCATGAGCGTCATCTGCCCGCCATCGGTATCGAACAACGCCATGTGAAAACTGCGGAAGAAGCGCTGGACGTTGAAGAAGCTCGTGTCGCCCAGCACCTGATAGCCGACTGGATCGACATAGACGCGAAAGCTCTGCTCCGGTTGCGGCTGAGCGATCACCTCGATCGCAAAGCCGGAATAGCGCGGTGCGCTGATTTCCGTGATCGTCCAGTTCGGATGCGCGGCGCGGACAGCCTCATAGGCCGCCTGCCAGTCGACCGGCGCCGTCGCGGCGTTCGCGCGCAGGGCCGGGTTGAGCAGCCAGTCGATCTCGTGGCTGAACACGGCGATCGTGCCCGACCAGCAGACCACAAACAGCAGCAGCCCGCAGGTCAGCCCGATCCAGCTGTGCCAGGCAAAGACCGTGCGCCGGCTGGGCATCGACGGATCAGAAACGTCTGGTCAGCGTCAGCTGCACGAGACGCCTGTCGCCGACCGCGATCTGGTCTGCCCCGAATATACTGTCCTGCGCCGCCGTGTAGTAGGTCTTGTCGAACAGATTGTTGACCTGGAAGCGTGCTTCGAAATCCTCGGCGAAGGCATAGCTCACACCGAGATCGACGCGCGCATAGTCGGGTAGCTGATATTCGTTGCCGCTGTTGGCCTCGCGCTCGCCCTGATAGATGATGCCCAGGCCGATATCGAGCCGGGGCAACCCGATCGGCCGGCCGTTCCAGTTGGCGAACAGGCTTGCCTGAAAATCCGGCGTATTGGCGAAATCGTTTCCGATGATCGGCTGGTCGCTTTCCAGAATGCGCGAATCCTGCAAGCTGACGCCGCTGAACAACGACAGATTGTCGGTGACCCTCCCGGTCAGCTCCAACTCGATGCCATTGATGCGGCCGGCGCCCAAAGGAACGAGGAACGCCTCGTCCGGATCGTTGGTCGGATCGGCGATCGCGATATTGGACTGTTTGATCCGGTACAGGGTGAAGGTCGCAAGCGCCCTGCCGCCGGCGATCCTGTACCTGAGGCCGGTCTCAAAGCTCTGGCTCGTCTTGAGGCCGATGTCGCCGCCCGCGCGGGTAAATCCGGTCTGGGGTTCTCCGGTCCTTGCCGCGCCGGCGAAAGCGACCAGACTTCCGGTCAGATCATAGGATGCGCCAAGGCGCCAGGAGATGCTGTTGTCGCCGGACGACGCGTCGAACAGATTCGTCGGATCGATCGTGCCGTCTGCCTCGCCCTGCGCCAGCTCGGCAGCGGCGATCCCCGTGATATCCTCCCGCGAGAAGAAGCGGATGTCGTCATATCGGATGCTCGCGACGGTACGAAGCCGGTCGCTCCAGCGCGCCAGCCACTGGCCGTAGCCCGAATCGATCCGGTCACCACGCACGAAATCGGCAAATATGGACGTCGTCGGATTGAAATCGGCGATCGTGAGCCGATCGGTGGGCGCGAAGATGTCGATCTCCGCCGTGCCGCTGAGATAGCGGAAGTCGCCGTCGCGCGAGGCGAAGCGATCGCGGTTGCGCGCCGTCGAAGCGCCGAAGTTGAAGCTGTGTTCGATATTGCCGGTCGCGAAATCCAGCCGGGCCTCGCCCACCCAGGTTTCGGACCGCAGCCGACTTGCCCCGTCACTGAGGAAGACCGGCAACAGGCTGTTTCCAGTGAAGGTCAGGCCGTCGGGGCCTTGGAGAACGCCGTCCGACGCTTCGCTCGCCGCGTTCCTGGCTGCGACCTGGCGATCGTTCTGCCAGATGCTCTGATAGTGGAGCCGAACGCTCAAGGCGTCACTGAACCGGTGCGTCAGATCCGCATCTAGCCGGTGATTCTGAAGCTTCAGCTCGTCGAAACGCTGGTGGAAAGCGAAGTCGCGCGGCAGGAAATCGCTGCCTGGCCGAATGCCGCGCGCGAATATGGTTCCCCGGTCAAGCGGATCGTTCTGGTCGCGATACTCATACTCGACGAGGACAGCCGTATTGCCGCCGAGCCGCAGCAGGAGCGACGGGGCGATCGTGATGATAGGGCGTTGCCTTCGGCCCAGACGCCATTGCTGGCGGTCCTCATAGGCCGCGATCAGGCGGCCGGCGAGTACGTCGCCGGCCAGCGGGCCGGTCACGTCCACGCCCGCCCGGTAGAAATTGGCGTCGCCGACGCTCGCGAACAGTTCGCCCCGGAAGTCGAAAAGCGGCTTCTTCGTGATGATGTTCACGAAGCCGCCCGGCGCGGTCAGCGATCCTTCGACGCCCGACGGGCCCCTGACGATCTCGACGCGCTCGATCGTGTCGAGCGCGGGCCGGCCTTCCGCAGTGATCGACTGGCGAATGCCGTTGACGTAGCGATTGTCGTTCTGAAACCCGCGAATGACGAAACTGTCGCGATTGACTCCGTTATTGTCGCCGTTGGCGACCCCGGCGACATATGGCAGCACGAGCCCGAGGTTGCGCGCGCCGAGGTCTTCCAGCAGATCGTCGCTCAGCACCGTTACCGACGCAGGCAGTTTGTCGAGCGCAAGCGGCAGGCCGAGGGCGGAGGTTTCCGATACCAGATAGCCCTCTGCACGAGTGCCGGTGACGACGATTTCAGAGTGCGCCGGGTCTCGGTCCTGAGCATAAGCTGCGCCGGATGCCAGCCCAGCGAAACCGATCGAGGTGAGCAAGGCCAAGGAGCGCATGGAGGTCTTTCTGTTGCTGTGGGCTGCTGGACGTCTCAGGCCAGAATGGCGAGCCGGCATGCCCGGCTGCTACTGCTAATTGATCGCAGTTGCAAGAAATGGAGAGAGCCCGGCTATGACGCTTCCCAGGCTTCGTTGTCGGATCTACCGGACGCATGGCCTGCCGGCCTGTCAGTTCGGCAAGGCCTTAATTGTCCTGTTCCGGACCTCGCCGATTCCGGCTAGGATCGCGCCCTCATAGCGGAGGGACGTGCCGTGGTTCTCGACTGGATCAGGAAGCAATTCGTCGACGTCATCGACTGGACGGACGAGCCGGGCGTGCTCGCCATCCGGTTTCCGATGGCGGACAAGGAAATCCAGAACGGCGCCCAGCTGACCGTGCGGGAAGGCCAGATGGCCGCCTTCGTCAACGAGGGCCGCGTCGCCGATGTGTTCGGGCCGGGCCTGCACACGCTGGAAACCTCGAACCTTCCGGTCCTCACCTCGATCATGAACTGGGACAAGGCGTTCGCCTCGCCGTTCAAGTCGGATGTCTACTTCTTCTCGACCCGCGAACAGATCAACCTGAAATGGGGCACCGCACAGCCGGTGACGGTGCGCGACAAGGAATTCGGCGCCATCCGTCTGCGCGCCTTCGGCAGCTATTCCTTCCGGATCGAGGATGTCGCGCCCTTCTCGGTGAAGCTGATGGGCTCGCTCGAACGGATGACGACGGAAGGCCTGGAGCCGCAGCTGCGCGCCGCCATCGCCACCGCGATCGCCACCGGACTCGGCGGCAGCGACGTGCCGTTCCTCGATCTCGCCGCCAATCAGTCCCTGATGTCGGAGAAGCTCAAGGAGGCGGTCAACCCGGTCTTCGCGCAATGGGGCCTCGCGGTGCCGAGCTTCTTCGTCGAGAGCGTATCGCTCCCCGAGGAGGTGCAGAAGTATCTCGACAAGTCGAGCTCGATGCGGGTGCTCGGCGACCTCGACCAATATGCCAAGTTCCAGACCGCCGAGGCGATCCAGACGGCGGCGGCCAATCCGGGCGGAATCGCCGGTATCGGTGCCGGCGCAGCGGCCGGTATGGCGATCGGCCAGGCCATGGCCGGGGGGCTGACGCCCGCAGCGCCGGCTCAGGCAGCGCCCGCGGCACCGGCCGCGCCGCAGGAGGATGCGTTCGCGCAGGTCGAGAAGCTGCACAAGCTGCTCACCATCGGCGCGATCAGCCAGGAAGAGTTCGACGCCAAGAAGACCGAGTTGCTGAGCCGGATCCGCTGACCCCGACGATGCAGAAGGTCTCCTGCCCCAATTGCGGCGCGGAGGTGACGTTCCGCTCGCCCGCGCTGCCGTCGCGGGTCTGCGACCATTGCCAGACGATCCTCGTGCGCAGCGGTGGCGGCATCGAGCAGGTCGGCAAGGCGGCGGTGCTGCCGTTCGACGTGAGCCCGATCCGGATCGGGACCGCGGGAACCTGTGACGGCCGCGATTTCCAGGTGGTCGGCCGGGTCCGCTGGGGCTGGACCGACGGGTCGTGGAACGAATGGCTCGTCCTGTTCGGCGACGGCAGCGACGGCTGGCTCGGCGAGGCGATGGGCCAGTTCATGCTGACGGTGGAGCGGTCGATCGGCGACGTGCAGGGGGATGCGACGATCCGCGCCATCATCCTCGGCGAACGGGTGCCGATCGCCGCCCAGGCAGAGATTGACGGCGAGACCTTCATCGTCTCCGACGCGCGCGAGGCGACCTGCCTCGCCGCCGAGGGCGAGCTGCCGTTCACCGCGATCACCGGCACGACGATCTACAGCGTCGATTTCCGGTCGGCGACGGGGGCTGTCGCCAGCCTGCAGCGCGAGAAGACCCTGTCGAGTTTCTATCAGGGCCGCTACCTGACGCTGGCAGAGCTGAAGCCGCGCCACTTGCGGTCGATCGAGGGTTGGCAGACACCGGCTTACGGGGGCTGAGATGGCGACGGGGGGGATCGTCGATCTGGAGATGGAGGCGCCGCCTGCGCGCCCGCCCGCGCCGTCGGTCAAGGCGCTGAGCTGCCCAAGCTGCGGCGGCACGATCAACCTGCGTGCGGCCGGCTACACGGTCACCGTCGCCTGCCAGTATTGCGGCAGCATTCTCGACGTCGCCAATCCGCAGGTGCGGCTGATCACCGAATATCATCAGGCGGCGGCCGAGCTCGAAATCCCGCTTGGTACGCGCGGCGTGCTGCGCGGCACCGAATGGGAGGTGATCGGTTTTGCCCGCCGCTCTGAACATGGCAGCTATCCGTGGCAGGAATATCTGCTGTTCAATCCCTATCAGGGCTATCGCTGGCTGATCACCAATGGACGCGGCTGGAGCTTCGGCGAGATGCTGACCCGTGCGCCCGACTGGCTGGGTCAGGGGCCGGCGCTCGATGGCCAGTCCTACCAGCCCTTCTTTGCCGATGGCCAGGCACAGGTCGATTATGTGGTCGGCGAGTTCTACTGGCGGGTCCAGGTGGGCGAGGAGGTCGCCACCGACGACTATGTGCGCCCCGGTTTCATGCTGTCGCGCGAGGCGAACGACCGGGAGGTGAGCTGGACGCTCTCCGAACTGCTCAAGCCGGCCGAGATGACCCAGGCCTTCGGGGTCAGGCCGCTCACCCATCCGTGGCCGCCGCTGCCGCACCAGCCCTCGCCCTATCGCGGCGTGATGAAGGTCGGGGCCAGGATCGCGCTGCTGGCGATCGGGATCATGTTCCTGCTGACCCTGCTGATGAGCAGCGGGCCGAGCCTGTTCGAGGGCTTTGTCCCGGTGGTATTCGACGGACGGCCGCAGACGTCGACCGCCGGGCCGATCACGATGACCCGGCCCTATCAGCTCGTGTCGATCGAGGCACGTGCGACCAATCTGGACAATGGCTGGATCGATCTCGATTACTCGCTGGTCAACCGGGCGACGCAGGAATCCTATGACGCCTATGGCGTCGCCGAGCGCTATTCGGGCACCGATTCCGACGGGGCCTGGACGGAAGGCAGCCGCGGCGCGACGACCAAGCTGGCGGCGGTGCCGGCGGGCACCTACGATCTCGTCGTCGAATATACCGGCAACAACTGGACCGGCGGATCCTCCTATTCGGGCTATTCCACCTATGGCAGCGGCGGCAGCGGCAATGCATCCGTCGAACTGGACATAAGGGTTACGCGCGCCTCGGTCTTCCCGTCCAATTTCGTGCTCGCGCTCATCCTCGTGCTGCTGCCGCTCATCTGGTTCTGGTGGAAGCACCTGAAGTTCGAGCAGGCGCGTCAGGATGAAAGCGATGTCGGCCGGACCGGCATGGCCAGGATCTTCACCGGCTCCGACGAGGAGGAGGGCGACTGATGGACACGCGCAACATCTTCTTCAGTGTCTGGTCGGGCGGGATCGGCGCCCTGTTCCTCGCGGCGACCGTGTTCGGATACTCGCCCTTCGCCGATGGCGGTCGCGCTTCCCCGCGTGCCGGCATCTACGGCCCCACCCACAAATAGGAGACGCGAACATGGACACGCTCACCACCACCGCGGCCATGCTGAACACCCTCATCTATGCCGGCATCGGTCTCGTCGTCTTCGTCGTCGGCTTTTTCGTCATGGACATGCTGACGCCGGGAAAGCTGTGGGAAGAGATCAACACCAAGCAGAACACGGCGGTCGCAACCTTCGCCGGCCTCGCCGCGCTCGGCCTCGCGATCATCGTCGCTGCGGCAATTCATGGCTGATGAGATGAGGGTGTGTATTCATATCCGGCAACGGCCGTGACGGAGCGGATTTTGGGTCAGGACAAGGAGCGAGGAGGGAGCGATGCTCTGCGCATCGTGACCAACGAAGGACGCTGGGCTGGCCCAAAATCCGCCCGCCGCCCGCGGCGGTCTCCCGGAGAAGGCCACCGGCAGCGTCGGGCGGCTTGCCCGGGCAACCGGCCCGGCTTGCACCGCCCTCCTTGCCGGTGGCCTTCTCCGGGCGATCACGACCATTGCCGGATATGAATACACACCCTGAGCCGGCGCTTCGTGCGTCGGCGCCGACGGCCGCGCTTCTCGCCTCGGCATTCGTTGTCGCCACCTGCGGCCTGATCTACGAGCTGCTCGCGAGCACGCTCGCCAGCTACCTCCTCGGCGACAGCGTCACCCAGTTCTCGACGGTCATCGGCGCCTATCTCTTCGCCATGGGGATCGGGAGCTGGTTCTCGCGCTATGTGCGCGGCAACGAACTGCGGCTGTTCGTCAGGATCGAACTCTTGATCGCGGTGCTGGGCGGTTGCTCGGCCGCGGCCTTGTTCCTGCTCTTTCCCGTGATCGACCATTTCCGGGTCGCGCTCTACGCGCTGGTGCTGGCGATCGGTTTCTTCGTCGGGCTCGAAATCCCGCTGCTGATGCGGATTCTCAAGGGGTACGACTTCCGCGAGGTCGTCTCGAGCGTGCTGACCTTCGACTATGTCGGCGCGCTCGCGGCGTCGCTGCTCTTCCCGCTGATCCTGGTGCCCCATCTCGGCATGATCCGGACCGGTTTCCTGTTCGGTATCCTCAATGCCGGCATCGCGTTGGCGCTGCTCGTGGTGCTCCCGAAGGAGACGAAGCTCACGCTCGAGAAGGTCGCGTCCGCCCTGGTGCTCGCCTTCCTCGTCGCCGGCTTCGCCGCATCCGAGCGCCTGCAACGCTGGGCGGAGGTGGCGAGCTATCAGGAGCCGGTCGTCTATGCGGAATCGAGCCGCTTCCAGCGGATCGTGCTCACCCGGCGCGGCGACGATCTCCGGCTCTATCTGAACGGCAATCTGCAATTCTCCTCGCGCGACGAATATCGCTATCACGAGGCGCTGGTGCATCCCGCGCTCGGGCGCGTGGCGCGGCCGGCCAATGTGCTGATCCTCGGCGGCGGCGACGGCCTCGCCGCGCGCGAGGTGCTGCGGCACCCCGACGTGCGCCGCATCACCCTGGTCGATCTCGATCCGGCGATGACACGGCTCTTCCAGCGCACCCCGATGCTGACCGCGTTGAACGGAGGATCGCTCACCAATCCCAAACTGACGGTGGTCAACGCCGACGGCTTCCGCTGGGCGCGCGAGGCGCAGGGACGATATGACGCGATCATCGTCGACTTCCCCGACCCGGTCGATTTTTCGGTCGGCAAGCTCTACACCGAAAGCTTCTACCGCGAACTCGGCCGGCTGCTGGCTCCCGAGGGGATGGCGGTGATTCAGAGCACCTCGCCCCTGGTCGCGCCCAAATCCTTCTGGACGATCGCCACGACGCTCGAGGCCGCGGGCCTGCAGACCAGGGCCTATCATGCCTATGTCCCGAGCTTCGGCGAATGGGGCTTCACGCTCGCCGCGCACCGGCCGATTTCGGAGAGCGCAACCGTCCCGGACGGCCGCTTCCTGACCGCGGAGATCGCGCCGCGCCTGTTCGATTTCCCGCCGGACATGGCGCGCCGTCCGGCGCCGGTGAACCGGCTCGACAATCAGGCGCTGGTCCGGGAGTTCGCCGACGAATGGGGGCGCTATGAAGGTTAGCCGGCGGGCGGTCGCCGCCGGCCTCGGGGCGGTCGGCGCAGCGGCCGCCGCCGGGCTGGGCTGGGTCGCAACCCGGCCGCGGCCGCCCGCCGTGACGATCGGCGGCGCGGACGTCACCCGCGGCCACCGTCTCCGCGACGGCGGCTTTCCCGCCCCCGGCGCGACGGAAGAGATACCGATCGTCGTCGCCGGCGGCGGCGTCGCCGGCCTCGCGGCAGGCTGGACGCTGGCCGAGGCCGGGTTCGGCGATTTCCAGCTGCTCGAACTGGAGGACCGGGTCGGCGGCAATGCCCGCAGCGGCCGCAATACCGTTTCGGCATTCCCGCTCGGGGCCCACTATCTTCCGGTCGCGAACCGGGAGGCGCGGGCACTCCGGCACCTGCTCCGCCGGCTGGGCATGATCGTCGGGGATCGCGACGGTGCGCCCGTCTATGACGAATATCAGCTCTGTGCTGACCTGCAGGAGCGCCTGCTCTGGAAAGGGCGCTGGCAGGAGGGCCTGATCCCGCGCACCGGCCTGACTCCCCGCGATCGTGATCATCTCGCCGCCTTCGACCACGCGATGCGCGGTTTTGCGGCGCAGGTCGGAAATGACGGCAGGCCCGCCTTTGCCCTGCCGGTCGCCTACAGCTCGCAGGACCCCGATCTGGTCGGGCTCGATCGCGTCGGATTCGGCGCCTGGCTCGACGCGCAGGGCTGGGATTCGCCGGTGCTGCACAACCATCTGCGCTATGCGATGCGCGACGACTATGGCTGCGAGATCGTGGACGTCTCGGCCTGGGCCGGCATCCACTATTTCGCCGGGCGCCGCGGATGGGCGGCGGGCGAGGCGGCCGACAATGTGCTGACCTGGCCCGAAGGCAACGACCGGCTGGCACAGGGGATGGCAGCCCGTTTCCGCGATCGCATCCGGCCAGGCCGCATCGTGTTCCGCATCGCCCGCGACGGCGCCGCCGTTCTCGTCGACAGTTTCGATGTCGCCGCGAATCGCACCGTCCGTACGCGCGCCGCCGCCGCGATCCTGGCCATGCCCCATTTCATTGCGGCGCGGATCGCACCGGAAGAGGTGCCTGCGAGCTCCGCCTTCACCTACGCGCCGTGGCTGGTGGCCAATGTCACGGTCGATCGCCTGCCGCAGGGGAGAGGGGCGCCGCTTGCATGGGACAACGTCTCGGCGACCGGCAATTCGCTGGGTTATGTCGTCGCCACCCATCAGGGACCGGCCGCAATCCAGACCTCGACGGTGCTGACCTGGTATCTCCCGCTTTCCGACATGAGCCCTGCGGACGCGCGGCGCGTCTTGCTCGATCGTGCCGCGGAGGACTGGCGCCGGATCGTCGTCGACGACCTCCTCGAGATGAATCCGGACCTGGCCGGCGCGATCCGCAGCGTCGACCTCTGGCGCTGGGGCCATGCGATGATTCGCCCGGCGCCCGGCTTGATCTGGGGCGCGGCGCGGGCCGCCTCGGAAACTCGCCCGCCTCTTTTCCTCGCCCATTCCGACCTCTCCGGCCTGTCCTTGTTCGAGGAAGCGCATTATCGTGGCACCCGAGCGGCCGAGGGGGCGATGCGCCATCTCGGCCACGGGTTCGAAAGCCTCCTATGACCCTGTCCGCAGACCCTTATGACGGCCGCCATCTTGTCGCCGAGCTGTACGGCTGTTCGGGGCTGGATGACCTCGCCCTGGTTCAGGAGACCCTGACCCGGGCCGCGGCGGCGGCAGGAGCGACCCTTCTGGAGGTGCGCCTGCACAGTTTCGGGGCCGGGCAGGGGGTGACCGGCGTCGCGCTCCTGGCCGAATCCCATATCTCGATCCACACATGGCCGGAGCGCGGCTATGCGGCGATCGACATCTTCCTCTGCGGGGCCCGGCATGATGTCGAGGCCGGTCTCGACGTGATCAGCACGGCGCTCGGTGCGACGCAGGTCGACAGGCAGCTCATCGCGCGGGGATTTGCAGCGCGCCTGAACGCCTGAGCGATGGACAGCGCCGCGACCGCGCTGTAATTGCCGCTCCCTTTCCGAGCGCTCACCTCCCGATCCCCGCTCGACCGTGGAGTTTCTCATGAAGGGTGGCCTCGAGGCCGTCTTCCTGGACAATCGCCCGGCGTTGCTGCGCTTCCTGCGCGCGCGCGGCGCCGGCGATGCGGCCGAGGATTTGTTGCAGGAGCTCTGGATCAAGGCGTCGGCCGGCGCATCAGGGCCGATCGCCGAACCGCTCGCCTATCTCTACCGTGCCGCCAACAATCTGATGCTCGACCGGCGTCGCGCCGAGCTGCGCGGCGCGCGGCGCGATGCCCTGTGGAGCGAGACCGGCGACGACACCGCCGCGCCCGAGGGCGAGCACAAGCTGATCGCGCGCGCGCAACTCGACCTGGTCGAGCAGGCCCTGACCGGGCTCGGCGAGCGCACCGACACGATCTTCCGCCGCTATCGCCTGGAGGGGCAGAGCCAGCGCGACATCGCCGCCGAATTCGGGATCAGCCTGTCGGCGGTCGAGAAGCACCTGCAGAAGGCGTATCGCGCCCTCGCCGAACTGCGGAGGCGCCTCGATGCGGAATAGGCGATGCGGCGGCGTCATGCCATGGGAAGGAATGTAATGGCTGACGCGTGGATCCGGATTGACGAAGAGGCGGCCGCCTGGCTGATCCGCCTGCGCGACGCATCGCCTGCTGACTGGGAGGGCTTCACCGCCTGGCTCGAGGCCGATCCTGCCCATGGGGCCGCCTATGATATGGTAGCGCTTGCGGACCTGGAACTGAATGACCTGCCGCTCGCCCGGCCCGTGCCGCTTGTCGTGGAGACGCCGCGTGTCCGGACAAGCCGCCGCGCCTTTCTCGGCTGGTCCGGTGCGGCGATCGCGGCGGCGGCCGTCGGGGCGATCACCCTGCTCCCGACCAGCACGGGAACCTACGACGTCGCGACGGGCGCCGGTGAGCGGCGGACGATCGCACTCGAGGACGGCAGCCGGATCGAGCTCAACGGCGCGACCCGGCTGGTGCTGGACCGCGGCAACCCGCGTTTCGCGCGCGTCGAACGCGGCGAGGCATTGTTCACCGTCGTGCATGACGAGACCCGGCCGTTCCGGGTCGAAGCCGGCGCCGCGCGGCTTCACGACCTCGGAACCGTGTTCAACGTCATCCACGATGGCGATCGCACCGATGTGGCGGTGGCCGAGGGGGCGGTTCGCTGGGAGCGTGAAGATCGTCGTGTCGACCTCGCAGCCGGGATGGCGCTCAGTCAGCGCGGTTCGGCGCAACCGGTCGTCGTGCGGGAGACGCCGGCGACGATCGGCGGCTGGCGCGACGGGCGGCTGAGCTATTCCGGTGCCCGCTACGATGCCGTGGCCGCCGATCTCGCCCGCAATCTCGGCACCAGCGTGTCGGTCGAACAGTCGGCTGCGGCGCGACAGTTCAGCGGCGTGATCGTGATCGATCGCGATCCGGCGGTCACCATGGAACGGGTCGGGGCCCTGCTCGACGTGAACGCCCGGCGTTCGGGCGGGGGCTGGATACTGGCGGTGGGGGGCAGTGCGACTCGCTAGCCTGGCCCTCAGCACAGCGATCCTGATCCATGCGCCGGCCGTGGAGGCCAGCGTGCGCCGGCAGTTCGACGTGCCGGCCGGCCGGCTCGGCGAGGCTGTTGTGTCGCTCGGGCAACAGGCCGGGATCAGCATCGGCATTTCGGATCCCGCCCTGGCCGCCCGCCGCGTGGCATCGGTTCGGGGGCGGATGACCGTCGATCAGGCGATGGCACGGCTTCTGCGTGACAGCGGGGCCCGGTCGATCGCGATCGATGCCCGGACCTATCGTATCGTCCGGGCACCGCCGCGGCTCCAGGTTGCGTCCGCGCAGCGCCAGGTCGTCCGGCGCCCCGTACCGCCACCGCCCGAGATCGAGCAGGCCGACATCATCATCACTGCCAGCAAGCGGTCTTTCCGCCTGGCGTCCTTCCCCGGCGCGGTCATGTTCGCCGACAGCGATGATCCCGTGGTGGCGGCCTACGGGCGCGGCACCGAGGGGCTGACCGCAAGGCTGCCCGGCCTGAACTCGACCCATCTCGGTGCCGGCCGCAACAAGCTCTTCATCCGCGGCATCGCCGATTCGAGCTTCAACGGCCCGACCCAGGCGACCGTCGGCCAGTATCTCGGCGAGACCCGACTCAACTACAACGCGCCCGATCCCAGCCTGCGCCTCCACGACATCGAGCGGGTCGAGGTTTTGCCGGGGCCGCAGGGAACGCTTTACGGGGCCGGGTCGCTGGGGGGCATCCTGCGCATCGTGCCCAATGCGCCGCGGCTCGGCGAAACCGAGGGCGCGGTGTCGGCCGGCGCCGCGCTGACCCGGCATGGCGATCCGGGCGGAGAGGCCTCAGCGATGCTGAACCTGCCGCTGATCGAGGACACGGTGGGGCTGCGGCTGGTGGGCTATGGGGTCACCGAGGGCGGCTATATCGATGATACGCTGCGCGCCCTCGACGACGTCAACCGCACCCACATCTATGGTGGCAGGGCACGCCTTCGCGCCCAGGCCGGTAGCTGGACCGTCGATCTCGGCCTGGCGGGGCAGCGCATCCGCGGCGAGGATGGCCAGTTCGCAGACCGCGACGCGCCGCCGCTGACACGGGCCAGCCCGATCACGGAAGACTATTCGAACGACTATGTGCTCGCGGACGTCGTCGTCGACCGCAACTGGGGCGACGGCATGCGTTTCGTCACGACCGCGGGGTTCGTGCACCAGCGGCTGGAGGAGCGTTACGATGCGTCGCGGAGTGACGATGCACCGCAGGCCTATGATCAGGTCAACCGGCTCAGCCTGTTCTCGGCCGAGAGCCGCCTGTCGCGCTCGGCCGAAGACGGCAGCGGCTGGCTGATCGGCACCAGCTTCATCTCGCATCGCTCAAAGCTGCAGCGCGCACTCGGCAGCCCGCAGGCACCCGAACCGATCACCGGCGTGCGCAACACGGTCAACGAGATTACCGCCTTCGGGGAAGGAACGTTCCGCCTGATGGAGGGAGTCACCGCCACGGTCGGTGGTCGCATCACCCATTCTCGCCTGTCCGGATCGGCGCTCGATTCCCAGGTACCGCTCTTCGACCTGCTCGACGGCCTTCGGGCGCGCCGAACGGAAACGGTCTTCCTGCCGTCATTCGCGGTCGCGGCGGAGGCGCGCGCGGACCTGCTCTTCTACGCCCGCTACCAGGAGGGCTTCCGTCCCGGTGGACTCTCGGTCGTATCGCCCTACATTGCGCGCGTGGATTTCTCGACCGGGGCGATCGTCACCGCTGTCCCGGTGGACGCCCCCACCCGATTGATCGCGGTGGGGCGGTTCGAGAATGACAATGTCGCGACCCTGGAGGCAGGCGTGCGCTACGGGCGCCCCCGGTCGGGGCTCTTCGATATCGCCGCGGCCATCGCCTATACGAGATGGACCGACATCCAGGCCGACGTCATCGACCTGTCCGGTTTCCAGTCGACCCAGAATATCGGCGACGGCCGGGTCTATACGCTTGATCTGCGCGCAGGGTGGCGCCCGCTTCCGGGGTTGAATTTCGAAGTCGCGGCGGTGTTCAACGACAGTGTCGTGACCAATCCCGCGCCGAGCATCATCATCGGCGCAAGCTCGCCGCTCCCGAACGTCGCAAAGGTCAACGGTTATTTCGGCGCGGATTATCGGGCCGCGCTTGCCGGCGACCTCGCCCTCCAGCTCTGGGGATCGGTCCGCTATGCGGGCACATCCAGGCTCGGCATCGGGCCGATCCTGAACGAGCGGCAGGGAGACTGGTTCGACCTCAGCGCCGGCGCACGGCTGGAGCATGGGCGCCACGGGTTCACGCTCGGCATCACCAATCTGCTCGACACGGTCGGCAACCGGTTTGCGATGGGATCGCCCTTCACACTGCCCTTGCAGCGGCAGATCACCCCGTTGCGCCCGCGCACGATCCGGGTTGGCTGGGAGCTGCGCTTCTAGCGTCGGACATTTTTTGCGCACGACGGTGCGGGTCCACACGACCCGTGCCGTCAGGACGATCAGAGAGTGGTGTCCGACTCCCCCACCCCAGGGCGCCGCTCTCCCCCTTTTTCGAGTCGGAGGGACGATCGTCGATGCGTCTGTTGCTTGCCTGCACCTGCCTTACCCCGGTCGCCCTCTACGCCGGGACCGTTCATGCCGAGCGTACCATCAACACCAAGATCACGACGCCCGTCGCGACCGCCACGGCGACCAACAACGCGCCCGACAATATCCGCATCACCTCTGCCGGTGCGGTGAACCCCACCGGGGGCGCCGCCGTCACGATCAACAGCAACAACAGTGTCGAGAATCTCGGCGCGATCCAGATCACCGGCGCGAACGATGCGACCGGCATTCTCGCCAGTCCGAATGTCACCGGCAACATCACCAACACCGGCACCATCACGATCGACGAGAATTATACCGCGACCGATACCGACAAGGACGGGGACATCGACGGGCCTTTTGCCCAGGGCGCGCGCCGGTTCGGCATCCGCCTGGCGCCTGGCGGCACCTTCACCGGCAATGTGTCCCACAATGGCGGCACCATCACGGTCGAGGGGAACGACTCCGGCGGGATCGCACTCGACAGCCGCCTGCAAGGTGCGTTCACCAACAACGGCGCGATCAACGTAACCGGCGACCGTTCGGTCGGCATTCGCGCGGGCGATATTACCGGCAACGTCCGGGTCGCCGGCGCGATCACTGCGATCGGCGCGCAGTCGATCGGCGTCGCGCTCGACGGCAATATCGGCGGCGCACTCACCATCCAGGGGGCGATCGTCTCCACCGGATATCGCTCGACCACCCCGCCGTCCGATACCTCCAAGCTGGATGCCGACGATCTGCTTCAGGGCGGGACGGCGCTGCGCATCTCCGGCAATGTCGCCGGCGGCATCATTTTCGCGCGGCCGCCGGCCGACAACAGCACGACGGACCCGGACGAGGACAAGGACGGCATTCCCGACGCGAATGAGGGGGTCGCCAACGTCGCGTCCTATGGCGCCGCGCCCGCCGTCCAGATCGGCGGCACCGGCAACACGGTGATCGGCGCCGTCGCGGGCGCAGAGAATGGCCACGGCCTCGTCATCGACGGTTCGATCACGGGGGCTGGTCTCTACAAGGGAGTCGACGGCAACGGCCTCGTGATTGGCGGGGCCGGCGGGAACGTCAGCATCGCCGGCGGCATGACCGTGCGCGGGACCGTCCGGGCTAGCTCGGTCGACGAGGATGCCACGGGCCTCCGCATCGCCGCGGGGTCGAGCGTTCCGGAAATCCGCAATTCGGGCCAGATCGGCTCGGCCGGGGCCGCGACATCCGGTACGCTGTCGCAGGCGATCCTGATCGAGAGCGGTGCCAATGTCACATCGGTCCGCAACAGCGGGCAGATCACGTCGACGTCCGGCTCGAACGGTACTGCCGGCGCGATCATCGATCGCTCGGGGCGCGTCTCGCTGGTCGAGAACAGCGGCAAGATTTCGGCAAGCGGTGCGACCGCGACGAGCGGCCGCAACGTCGCGATCGATCTCGCGGCGAACAATGGCGGCGCCATCGTGCGCCAGACAACGGTTGGACAGGGTGTCACTTCCCCGACGATCACCGGTGACATCCTGTTCGGCGCCGGCGACGATTTGCTCGACGTGGCGGACGGTGCCGTCACCGGTGCGACGCGATTCGGCGCCGGCGCCAACCGCCTGCAGCTCGCCGGCGATGCGGCCTATTCGGGCAGTGTCGTCTTTGGCGGCGGCGCGGACCGCGTCACGCTCGCCGGCACCAGCACCTTCAGCGGAAGCACGGATTTCGGAGGCGGCGCCGATGTGGTCGAGATTTCGGGCACGGCGTCCTTCCGGAGCGCCCTGACCGGCAGCGCCGGCCTTCGCGTCAACGTGCAGGGTGGGCTGTTCGAGGCGACCAACCTCGGCTCGGTGGCACTGTCCTCGCTCAACCTGGGTGCGGACGGCGCATTGGGCGTCAATATCGACGCCGCCGCCGGCACCAATACGCTGTACAACGTGGCGGGCGCCACGACGATCGCGAATGGCGCCGACGTCCGCATCCGCCTCGCCAATGTGAGCGAATCCGAAGGCCGCTATGTCTTCCTGAGGTCGGGCACGCTGACCGGCGCCGGCGGGCTCAATCTCACCGACAGCTCGCTGCCGTTCCTGTTCAAGGGGGCCCTCGACTCCGCGACGGCCGGCGAGGTCGCAGTCGTGGTGAGCCGGCGCACCGCGACCGAACTCGGCTTCAACGGATCGGAAACGCGGGCCTACGACGCGGTGTTCGCCGCGCTCGACAAGGATACGGACATCGCCGACACGTTCCTGCGCCTCACCAGTGGCGAGGGCGTCCGCACGACGATCCGGCAGATGCTGCCCGATCATGCCGGCGGCGCGTTCGATGCGGTCACCCAGGGCTCGCGCACGACCGCGCGCTTCCTTGCCGACCCGCACGCGCCGCTCGCGGATATGGGCGGCTGGGGCTTCTGGTTGCAGCAGATCGCCTGGGGCTCGTCCAAGGATCTTGGCGACACGGCCTCCTACGATATCGCAGGCTGGGGCACCGCGGCCGGAGCGGAGGTGCCGGTGGGCGGGCTCGGCCGCCTCGGCGCCTCGATCGCCTATCTGAACGGCGAGGATTCGGACGGCGAGACCGACAACGAGGTGCGTGCGGAGCAGTACGAGCTTGCCGCCTACTGGCGCGGGCAATGGGGCGGCTTCAACGCCTGGGCGCGCGCCTCCGCCGCAATGATCAACTTCAACGGGACGCGCTTCTTCACGGGCAATGACGGGACGGCCGAATTCACCCGCACCGCCACGGGCGACTGGAACGGGCAGCTCTATTCGGCCGCGGCAGGCCTGTCCTACGAGCTCGGCTTCGGCCGGTTCCGGCTGCGGCCGCTCGCCTCGATCGACTATTATCGACTCAAGGAAGACGGCTATTCCGAGACAGGTGGCGGCAACGCCTTCAACCTGATCGTCGATGACCGCACGAGTGACGAGTTCGCGCTCAATGCAACCCTCACCGCCGGCTATGAATTTGGCCGACGCGAGGCTGGCGCCGGCTGGCTACGAACCGAGCTGGAAGCCGGCCGGCGCCAGATCCTGGGCGGATCGCTCGGTGCGACCACCGCACGGTTCAAGGACGGCCAGCCCTTTACGCTGCTCCCGGAGGAGCGCACCGACGGCTGGGTCGGGCGGCTTCGCGTCGTCGGCGGCCAGGGCGTCTTCTCGCTCGGCGGCGAGGCCAGCGCCGAGGAGCAGCAGGGCGAGGCCGCGATCGCGTTCCGCGTCTCGCTCCGCATGGGCCTCTAGCGCCCCGATCCGGGGTTCCGACATCTGTCGGAATTGCCGGAAGGGCCGCATTCAGGCATCCGTCATCGCCGATGCCCGACATTGAGGGCGGCACGTTGGTTTGCGTGCTCCCTGTCGGGGTGGGGAGGCGAATGAATGCGAGGCATCAAGCTCGGCGTGGCCGCGGCGCTGGCCGCGACGCTGGCGGGGCCGTCGGCGAGCGCACAGGGCGGTGAGGGCCGGGCAGCCGCGCTTGCCACCGGCCAGACGGTGGCGGGCGAGCTGACCCCGAACGACGCGCAACGGCGTTCCGGCAAGTTCGAGGACGTCTATGTGATTCAGGGTCGTCGCGGGCAGCGGGTCGACCTGCGTCTCGCCTCGGATGCTTTCGACCCCTATCTGGTCGTCAACGGGCCGGACGGGTTCAATCTCTCCAATGATGACGAGGAAGGCGGTCGAGGGTCGCTTCACAGTCGTCTCGTCGTCGAGCTGCCCGCCGATGGCGCCTATCGCATCACGGCGACAAGCTTCCGCGGCGGCGAGACCGGCGCCTACCGGCTCTCCGCGGCGACCCCGTCCGCCGGCATTGCCGTCACCCGCCCCGAACCGGCCCAGCCGATCCGCCTGGGCGCCGTCGTGAACGGCAGCCTCGCGAGCGGCGACGGCCAGCGCGGGGAGGGGGCCTTTGTCGACAATTACCGCTTCACAGCCCGGCGCGGCGAACGCGTGCGGATCGAGCTTGCTGCCGACAAGCTCGACACGGTTCTCACCCTGCGCCACCCCGACGGCACGCAGGACATCAATGACGACACCGAAGGCGAGGGCGGCCGCACCTCGACCAACAGCCGGATCGACACCGTGCTCGCCGAAGACGGCGAATATGTGATCTCGGCGAGCAGCTACCGGCCCGGCGAGACCGGCCTCTACCGGCTCACCCTGGCGCAGAGCCCGGGCCTTCCGCGCCAGGCAGCTGTGCCCGGAGGCCCGCGCGTCATCGCGCTGCTCGTCGGCGTCTCGGACTATGAACGGACCTCCGACCTCGCCAACACCGACGACGACGCCACCGAGCTCTATGACGAGCTGCGCCGCGCCGGCATGCTGCATCCGGCCAGCATCGTCCTGACGAATTCGGAGGCGACCACCAAAGCCGTGTCGGACGCATTTCGGCGGATCGCCGCGGCCTCCGGCCCGAACGACCTCTTCGTCTTCCTGTTCTCTGGCCATGGCGATCAGGTCGACGTGCCGGTGAGCGCCGCGGAACTGGACGGCCGCGCCGAGACGATCGAGCTTTTCGACGCGCCGATGACCGACGCCCAGCTCGCACCGCTCTTCGCCAGCGTCCGGTCGCGCATGTCGATGCTGGTGATCGACGCCTGTTATGCCGGTGGCTTCCGCAGCCTCGTCAACCGGCCGAACATCGTCGGCATGTTCAGTTCGGAGGAGGACCTGACCAGCCTCGTCGCGAGCCGTTTCCAGGCCGGCGGGTTCCTGTCCTACTTCCTGCGTACCGGCATTACCGGCGAGGCGGACGACGATGGCGACCGGATCGTGACCGCGGGCGAACTCTCGACCTATGTCCGCCGTCGTTTCCGTCGCGAAGGCGACGTTCCGGCGACGACGCGGGAGGACGAGCGCAACTACCAGAACATCCTCGTCGAGCGCGGCGGCGTCCATATCGACGACGTCATCGTCCGGCTGAATGCGCCGGTCCAGGTCGCCGCGGCGCCCAGCGTCCAGCAAGCGGCGATCGCGACCGAAGACGGCAAGCCCCCGGTCGGCGACGAGGCGACGGACGGAAAGCGCCGGCGCTAGCCGCCGACATGCTCGGGCTTGCCCTTGCGCCTCGTCGAAGCGAATTTCTCGAGTTCCTTCTCGGTCATCGACTCGGCCATCTGACGCGAGGCGCCTTTGAGCGCACTCTTCGGCGTATCGCCGCGCTTGGCGGACAGGGCCGCGCCGGCAGCTCTCTGCTGGGCGGCAGATTTGGCAGGCATGATGCTTCTCCTTGAAGGGAGAAAACGGATCGCAGCGCAGCGCGGTTCCGGTCAGGCCAGCTCGGCGAGGTCCAGCATCGACAGCAGGGCGGCGCGGGCGGCCTCGATCCTGCCCCACAAGGCAGGGTCGCCAAGCTCCCCGGGCGCGATGCGTTCGGGCCAGAAGGCCTCGACCAGCGCGGCGATCCGGTCGAGCTTCTCTGCATCGACCAGGAAGCGCGGATCGACCGTGGCAGGATCGGCGACGACGCGCAGGCGAAGGCATGCGGGGCCACCCCCATTCGCCATCGACTCGCGGACATCGACGACGGCGAGGCGGCGGATGGGGCCGTTGCCGGCGACCATCGTCTCAAGCCAGGTCCAGACGCGCGGCGTCTCGCGGACTTCACCGGGCAGGACGAGCGCCATGCCGCCCTCGGGAAGCGAAACGAGCTGGGCGTTGAACAGATAGGACTTCACCGCCTCTTCGAGGCTGACGAGGGCGGCGGGCACCTCGACGATCTCGGCCTCGGGCAGCAGCTGTTTGAGGTTGGCGTAGAAGGCGCCCTTGTCCTCGAATGCCTGCTCATGCGCGAACAGGATATGCTCGTTCGCCACCGCGACGACGTCGTTGTGGAAGGCGCCGGCCGCGATCGCCGCTTCGGACTGGGCGACGAACAGGGTCCGCTCCGGATCGAGGCGGTTGCATCGTGCGATGGCGCGGCTCGCCTCGATATGCTGGCGTGCCGGAAAGGCGCCGCCGCGGACGCCGTAGACGAACACCTCGACGCCGGGGGCATCATGGGACGCGCAGAGGCGCATGTGGTTCGCGGCGCCCTCGTCGCCGAACGTGCCGGGAACGGGCGCGTGGACCGCGAAATGCGCGTCGTCGGCGAAGGCGAGGCGGAGCTGTTCCAGCGTCGCCGGCCATTCGTGGCTGCGATGCGCCATGGTGCGCAGGTTGGCGACCGTGAGATGGCAGCGCCCGTCCGCGGTGTCCGGGGCCGGGGAGACGGTGGCCGCGTTGGCGGCCCACATCGCCGAGGCGGAAAGGGCGGCCGCGCGCAGCGCCTCGTCGGCGGCCTCCGGCGAGGTGGCGAGCGCCTCAAGCCAGGCACGGTTCGGGCGCGGATGCGGCAGCAACAGGCCCTGGGCAAGGCCGAGCCGCAGGTTGTGCCGCATCTTCTTGACGCCCTGCAGTGTGGCGGCGCGGGGGTAGGCAGTGCTGCCCTTGTTGGCGGTGGCGGCAAGATTGCCGAAGCTCAGGCCCGCATAATTGTGGCTGGGGCCAACGAGGCCGTCGAAATTGATCTCGACCAGCGCCATGGCTCAGCGCCCGATCGCGAGGAAACGGTCGCCGACCGCAAGGCCGAGCAGTTCTGCGGCAGCCGTATCCAGCACGGCGTTGCCGCCGTCTGCGATCCGGACATGGCCGTAGCCGGAGGCGAAGCGCTCCAGCTCGCCGCCGGCCAGCATCATCCGCGGGCCGGGGTCCCTGTCCTCGATCGCGCTCAGCACCAGCTCCTGCGCGTCACGGACGGTGCGGACCTGATCGATCGGCGCCGACATGGTCGGGCCGCCGTCGAAAATGTCGACATAGCCGCCGCCGCTGAACCCTTCCTGCTCCAGCATGCGCATCGCCGCGCGGCCGGACGGGTGCGGGACGCCCATGATTGCACGGGCGCTTTCGGGCAGCAGCGCGGTGTAGATCGGCGTCTTGGGCATCAGATCGGCGATGAAGCGCGTGCCGTGGGCACCGTTGAAGGCATCCGCCTCCTGGAAGTTCATGTCGAAGAACCGGCCCGCGATCGCATCCCAGAACGGTGATCCTCCGGCCTCGTCGATCACGCCGCGCAGCTCCGCCAGCACCTTTTCGGCAAAGCGCTCGCGATGGCGGCGGATGAAGAGGTAGCGGCTGCGCGCAAGCAGGACGCCAAGGCCGCCGGCGCGCTCATTGGGGTGCAGGAACAGGCCGCCCACCTCCGAACTGCCCTCGAAGTCGGTGCAGAGCGTCAGCATCTCCGCCCGGAACGTCTTGCCGAGTTCCGGCGAGGTCTGGGTGAGGTGGCCGACACGATAGGAATAGAAAGGCTCGATCATGCCGACCCGGCTGAACACCTGGCAGGTGCCGCGGATCTGGCCATTCTCGGTATTTTCCAGCACGAAGACGAAGAGGTCGCCCTTGTCGGCGCTCTCGTCGCGCGAGAAGGCGTCCCCGGAGCGCGCGAGCTTGGCCTTGAGCGTCCCCTTGTCGGCCGGCAGGTTGGTGAAGCCCCCTCCGGTCAGCTTCGCCATCTCGTAGATCGCCTGAAAATCATCCCCGCGCGCCGGGCGTACCCTGAAACTCACAAACCTTCCCCCCTTGCCAGCCTGAGGATCGCGAGCGTCGACAATTGCGCGCGCTCGGCCAGGCTGGCGGTGATCAGAAACTCCTGGTCGGAATGGATCGCCCCGCCGCGCACGCCCATCGTATCGACGACGGGCACGCCGCAGGCTGCGATGTTGTTGCCGTCGCACACCCCGCCGGTGGCGCGCCAGCCTATGTCCTGGCCAAGATCGGCGCCGCAGCGGCGGACGAGTTCGAACAGTTGCCCAGCTTTCGCGTCCATCGGCTTCGGCGGGCGGCCGAAGCCGCCATGAATATGGATGCGTACATCGTGCGCCGCCGAAATGGCCGCGACCGTTTCCTCGATCAGCGTCCGCGCGCGCGCCTCATCCCCGGGCGTCGCCGGGCGCAGGTTGACGCGCAGCACGGCATGGTCGGGCACGACATTGTTCGGCCCGCCGCCGTCGATCTTCGCCGGATTGATCTTGAGGCCGGCGTCCTTCGCCGCCGCCAGTCGAAGTGCGAGATCGGCGGCTGCCAGAAGGGCATTGCGTCCGTCCTCGGGATTGCGTCCGGCATGGGCCGAACGGCCCTCGATCCGGATCGAGAAATTGCCGCTGCCGGGTCGGGCGCCGGCCAGCGTGCCGTCGGGCAGGGCCGAGGGCTCGTAGGTCAGCGCCGCCTTCTTGCCCCGGGCCGCCTCGGCGATCAGTGCGGCCGAGCCGCCGGAGCCTACCTCCTCGTCGCTGTTGATGACGACCTCGTAGCCAAGCTCCGGCACGCCGACGGCTTCCACCGCCTTCAGCGCAGCGAGCAGGACGGCGATGCCGCCCTTCATGTCGGCGACGCCGGGGCCGCCCAGCACGCCCTCGTCACGCCAGAACACGTTCTGGAATGCGTGATCGGCACCGAACACCGTATCCATGTGGCCGGTGAAAAGGAGCTGTACCGGCGCGTCGGGGCGCACCTCGAGGTGGAGGTTGCGGCCGTGGGCGACGGGATTCAGTGCACCGTCCGGCGCCATGGCCTCGACCGGGGCTGCGTCCCTGAGGGCGAGTTCGCCCGGCAGGCCGGAAAAGGCATCGGCGAGCAGGCCCGCGATCGTCTCGAGCCCGGAGAGGTTGCGCGAACCGCTGTTGACCGCGGCCCAGGCGGTCACCTGATCGAGCATCGGCGCATCGATGGCGCGTGCTGTCGCCTCACGTTCCCGACCGTCGAGCCTCTCCATCACACTCCCCTAGCCGGGGAACCGACGCGCCGGAACCCCTCAGAAGGCGTAGACGAAGGTGACGCGGCTTTGCGTGTCGGTGGCGACACGGCCGACCGCCGGATCGCTTTCATGCTGGACATTGTACGAGACGCGGGCGGTAAGGGCGCCGATCAGCTGGGTTTCGAGGCCGGTCGCCGAGGTGAAGGTGTTGCTCTGCGAGTCGAGGAACGCCGTGGCGTTCTGGGTCAGCGTCACGCCGGGCCGGAGCTGAAGCCGCGCGTCGAGCGCCGCGCGGCCGGAAATGTCGAGCTGCGCGCCGTCATCGGTCAGCTGTGCATAGCGCAGTGCCGGGCCGCCCTGCACATCCACGGTCAGCCGCCGCGCCTTGACCAGCGCATAGCCGAGGCCGAGCGAGCCGGAATAGCGCGCATCATAGCCGAGCAGCGGATCGCGCTCGGCCTGGAGCAGGCCATAAGCGGAGAGCCGATCACTGACCTTGTAGCGCGGCTCGTAGGCGAACAGCAGACGCTCCTGCGTCCGCACGCCATTGGTCTCCTGAACCTCGGCGCTGGCCCGCACGGCATGGCGCCAGCTCACGCCTTCGCGTGCCAGGTTGAGCGAGGCATAGATGCCGAGATTGTCGACATTGCCCGACGAGCGCGAGGCGCCGATCTCGCCGCGGCCGGTCCAGTTCTCGAACGGGCCGGCGGCCAGCAGGCGCTCGCGTTCTGCCGCTTGCCGCGCCTGCTCCTCCGCCTGCCGCGCGGCCGTCCGCTCGGCCAGGCGGGTGTCGAGGATGCCGACCTGGGTGGGGTAGGCGCGGCGGGCGAACTTCACCACCGCCTCGATCTCCGCGTCGGTGCCGTTGGCGAACGCGTCCTCGATCATCGCCTGCACGGTCGGAGGCAGCGGCTCGATCGCCACCGGATGGGGGAAAGGCGGCGGGGGCTGGTCGGCCCGGGCCGGGGTGGCGACGGCCAGAGTGGCGAGCGCAAGGAGCGTCCGGACGGTCATTTCCTGCCTTCGTGAATCAAAGCCATTCGGCAAAGACGTCAATAACATCCTCATACAGCTTCTTTTTAAACGGCACGATCAACCGCGGCAACTCAGCCGGTTCCACCCACCGCCAGGCGCGAAACTCGGGCTCCGCGGTCGCGATATCGACGTCCGCATCCGTGCCGAGGAAACGCATCAGGAACCAGGTCTGCCGCTGCCCGCGCCAGTTCTTCTTCCAGACCTTGCCGATCAGATCGGGCGGCAGATCATAGAACAGCTCTTCCTTTGCCTGGGTCACGGGCTTCACGAGCTCGCGCCGGATGCCCGTTTCCTCCTCGAGCTCGCGCAGGGCGCCCTCGATGGGAGCCTCGCCCTTGTCCAGGCCGCCCTGTGGCATCTGCCAGGCATCGAGAGCATTGTCGAGCCGCTGCCCGACCCAGACGCGCCGCTCGGGGTTGATCAGCATCACCCCCACGGCAGGCCGGTAACCTAAAATTTCTCCCATCGGGGCTCCTCGCAGCACGAATCATTCCCGTCTATGCCGCGCGCAACGTCCGCGTTCCATAAGTGAACGCCCGCATGGCAGATGGTTGTCGCGCGCGGGAGAGAGGTCTAGGGTCCGCGCGCAAACGGGATCGCCCCGGGGCGCGGAGCTCCGGCGTGAAGCTCGTCGAGAGGGGAGTCTGAACCCGACCCGCCGAAGCATCGCTTCGGCCCGGCTGGCAGGCTCCGGACAATTGAGGAACGCACCTTGGCCACGGCCAGACATTACGCCACCCCCGAAGACGCCAACCCCAGCACGCCGCCCGAGGCGGTGGTCGTCCGCTTCGCCGGCGACAGCGGCGATGGCATGCAATTGACCGGCGGCCAGTTCACCCTGTCGACGGCGCTCGCCGGCAACGATCTGGCGACCTTCCCGGATTTCCCGGCGGAGATCCGCGCACCGCAGGGAACGACCTTCGGCGTCTCCGCCTTCCAGATCAATTTCGGCTCGGCCGCGATCGAGACGGCGGGCGATGCGCCCGACGTACTGATCGCGATGAACCCGGCGGCGCTCAAGACCAATGTCGCGGACCTGAAGGCCGGCGGCCTCATCATCGCCGACGAGGGCGAGTTCGGCCAGCGCAACCTCGCAAAGGCGGGCTACGAGGCCAATCCGCTCGACGACGACACGCTCGCCAGATGGCAGGTGATCCGCCTCAACATCTCGCAGCTGACCCTCGACGCCGTGAAGCCGTTCGGCCTCGGCAACAAGGAGGCGTTGCGCTGCAAGAACATGTGGACGCTGGGTCTGGCGCTCTGGATGTTCGACCGCGACCGGGAGCCGATCGTCACCTGGCTCAAGGCGAAGTTCGCCAAGGCGCCGGAGCTGGCCGAAGCGAACATCGCCGCGCTCAATGCCGGCCACGCCTATGGCGAGACGGCGGAGATGGGCGGGCAGGTCACCCAGCACCATATCGGCGCCGCCGCAGCCGAGCCGGGTCTCTACCGCACCGTCACCGGCGCCGAGGCGATCTCGCTCGGTCTGGTCGCGGGCGCCCGGCTCGCCGGCCTGCCGATGTTCTTCGGCGGCTATCCGATCACCCCGGCCTCGGCGATCCTCCACCATCTGTCGCGCCTCAAGGAATATGGTGTCACCACCTTCCAGGCGGAGGACGAGATCGCGGCGATCGCTGCCTCGATCGGCGCGAGCTTCGCCGGGTCGCTGGGCGTCACCTCGTCCTCGGGACCGGGCATCGCGCTCAAGACCGAGGCGATCGGCCTCGCGATCATGACCGAGCTGCCTCTGGTCATCGTCAATTCGCAGCGCGGCGGACCATCGACCGGCCTGCCGACCAAGACCGAGCAATCGGATCTCTATCAGGCGGTCTATGGCCGCAACGGCGACGCGCCGATGCCGGTCATCGCCGCGCGCTCGCCCGCCGACGCGTTCGACTGCGCGATCGAGGCGTGCCGGATCGCCGTCCAGTACATGACCCCGGTGATGCTGCTGACCGACGGCTATATCGCCAATGCCGCGGAACCGTGGAAAGTGCCCGACATGGGCGCCTACACCCCTTTCCCGGTCGCCTTCCATACCGAGGCCCCGGCGGAAGGAGAGGCGGTCAATCCCTACCGGCGCGACGGCAAGCTGGCCCGCGTCTGGATCAGGCCCGGCACCGGGAAACTGATGCACCGGATCGGCGGCATCGAGAAGAATGTCGGCACCGGCCATATCGACTATGCCCCGGCCAACCATCAGGCGATGACCGACATCCGCGCCCACAAGGTGCTCGGCATCGCCGACTCCTGCCCGGACCAGGATGTGTGCCTGGGCGAGGAGGGCGGCAGGCTGGCTGTGGTCGGGTGGGGATCGACCTTCGGGCCGATCCATCAGGCGGTCCGCCGCGCGCGGCGCGACGGCAGGGACGTCAGCCATATCCATATCCGTCACATCTGGCCCTTGCCGAAGAATCTCGGTGACCTTCTCAGAGGTTATGACCGGATCATCGTTCCGGAAATGAATACGGGGCAGCTGAAGACGGTGCTGCGCGACCAGTATCTGGTCGATGCCCGCCCGGTCACCAAGACCTCGGGCCAGCCGTTCAAGATCGCCGAGATCGAGGCGGCGATCGACGCGGCGCTGCAGTGACCTTCATGGTCCACTACGGCCTGCACGGCGCCGCCGCTGAGGAATATCTGACGCCCCAGGCCGCGTTCGAAGGCTATCGCAGGCTGGATCTGGGCGGCGCGAAATATCTGCAGGTGAGCGAGAACGGGCGCGACATTCCGATCGATGAGCTGGCCAGACGGGCCGGCGTCTCGGGAGGGGGAGCGGCGCCATGAACCCGCCCCGCCTGTTTCCGCTGCTGCTCATGCTCGTCGTGGTGTGCGCATTGATCTATTATTCGTACCGAGGATGACCCGATGACCGAGATGGTCAAGCTGACCCCCAAGGATTTCGCCACCGACCAGGAGGTGCGCTGGTGCCCGGGCTGCGGCGACTATGCCGTGCTGAAGGCCGTGCAGCGGACAATGCCCGACCTCGGCGTCGATCCGGCCAACACCGTCTTCGTCTCCGGCATCGGCTGCTCGTCGCGCTTTCCCTATTATATGGAAACCTACGGCTTCCACACGATCCACGGCCGCGCGCCGGCACTGGCGACGGGCGTGAAGCTCGCCAATCCCGATCTCGACGTGTGGATCATCACCGGCGACGGCGACGCCCTGTCGATCGGCGGCAATCACACGATGCACGTGCTGCGGCGCAACCTCGACTGCCAGATCCTGCTGTTCAACAACGAGATCTACGGCCTCACCAAGGGGCAATATTCGCCGACCAGCCGGGTCGGGACGCGCAGCCCGTCGACGCCGTTCGGCTCGGTCGACCGGCCGGTGCGGCCCTGTGCCTTCGCGCTGGGCTCGGGCGGCCGCTTTGTCGCGCGGGCGATCGACGTCCACAAGAATCTGCCCGATGTGCTGAAGGCCGCGCACGCGCACAAGGGTGCGGCCTTCGTCGAGATCTTCCAGAACTGCATCGTCTACAATGATGATGTGTTCGCGCCGTTCACCGCGAAGGAGCATAGCGGCAAGCAGCTCTGGCTGAAGCCGGGCGAGCCGATGCTGTTCGACAATGGCAGCAAGGGCCTCACGCTCGACCGCGAGGCGCTGAACCTCAAGGTCGTCGACGTCGTGGACGGCGACTGGCAGGCCGCCGACGTGATCGTCCACGATCCGCTCAACAAGGCGGTCGCCCACATGCTGATCGACATGCCGATCGGCAGCTTCCCGATGGCGCTCGGCGTCATCTACGACGATCCGCGCCCCACCTTCGAAAGCGCCGTCCGCCAGCAGAATGCGGAGGTCGCCGCCGGCAAGGCCGCCGATCTCCAGGCGCTCGTCTCCAAGGGCCAGACCTGGGAGGTCGCCAGGGAGCCGCGCGAAATCTAGATGCCGCCCGGCGATCGCTTGCCTCTGGCGGCAATCGCCCTCATCTAGTCGCCATGGCGACGCGCAGGGGAACTCATCTGGTCGCTGCGGACCGGGGCTTCGCGACCGGCGGCGGGCTCATGGCGCGCCTGTTCGCCGGCGGGTTTGACCGGGTTTTCGATGCGATCGACCGGGGGCTGGCGGCCGGCCGCCTGGAGGTCATGCTTCCCGACGGCTCGACCCGGCTGCTCGGCGGCCGCGCGCCGGGACCGGTCGCTGCGGTTCATCTGGGGAGCTGGCGCGCGCTGGCCCGGCTGGCGACCTCCGGATCGGTTGGCTGGTACAAGGCATGGGCGAACGGCGAATGGGCGAGCCCCGATCCGGTACCTTTGTTCGATCTTTTCATGCGCAACGCAGCGAGCCTTGGCGATACCGGGCGCGCCAAAGGCCCCTGGCGGCTGATCAACCGCATCGCCCATGCGCTTCGCGCCAACGACCGCAAGCATGCGCGCCAGAACATCCAGCACCATTACGATCTCGGCAACGATTTCTACGCGGCGTGGCTCGACCCCGGCATGACCTATTCGAGCGCGATCTTCGCCGAGCCGCTATCGGGCGGTGAAGCGCTGGAGGATGCGCAGACCCGTAAAATCCGGCTTTTGCTGGATCGGCTCGACCTCAGGCCCGGCCAGCGCCTGCTCGAGATCGGCTGCGGCTGGGGCGGCCTCGCCGAGATCGCCGCGCGCGACTACGGCGTTCACGTCACCGGCCTCACGCTGTCCGAAGCGCAGAAATCCTATGCCGGGGCGCGGCTGGCGCGAGCGGGGCTCGCCGACCGCGTCGACATCCAGCTCACCGACTATCGTGACGTGACCGGGCAGTTCGACGCGGTTGCGAGCGTCGAGATGGTCGAGGCGGTCGGGCAGGAATACTGGCCCGACTACCTGCAGGCGATCGCGCGCACGCTCAAACCCGGCGGACGGGCCGCGCTCCAGCTCATCTCGATCCGCGCCGACCTGTTCGCTGGCTATGCGGCCAATACCGATTTCATCCAGACCTACGTCTTTCCCGGCGGCCTGCTGATCGAGGAAGAGCGCTTCCGGGCGATCGGCGAGGCGGCCGGTCTCGCCTGGCGGGACCGCAAGGGCTATGGCCTGCATTATGCCGAAACGTTGAGACGGTGGCGGCGGCGCTATGACGAAGCCGTCGCCGGGGGCCGGCTGCCCGACGGATTCGATGCAGGATTCCACCGTCTCTGGCGCTATTATCTGATGTATTGCGAAGGGGGGTTCATGAGCGGGGGAATCGACGTCGCACAGGTCACCTTGGCCAGACATGGCTGAGCTCACGCGGGACGGCTGGATCGCGCTCGCCGTCAGAATTCTTGGCCAGGAGGGGCCTTCCGCGCTCACGCCCGATCGGCTGACCGATCGGGAGGGCCACACGCGGGAGGCGTTTCAGGCGCATTTCAGGAGCGGCGGCGCGCTCGTGCTGGCGGTGGCCCAGCATTGGTCGGATACGGAAGGTGTCGCCATTGCCGAGGCGGCGCGCGCTCCCGGCCAGGCGATCGAACGACTCTGGGCGGTGCTCGGCCTGACCGGCGCCGCCGATCCGCCGCTGGAGCGCGGCGTGCGGGCACTGGCCGCCGATTATCCCGAGATCGCCGATCTGGTCCGCGCCGCCGACGACAAGCGGGAGCGCGTCGTCGCCGTCGCACTGGTCGACGCCTACCAGCTCCAGGGCCCCGAAGCGCGACATTATGCGCGGCTCCTGCAAGGGCTTCACATCGCGACGTCGACGCGGCGGCCCGACGAGGTCGTGACCTATGTCAGCGAACCGATCCGGGCGCTGGCTTCCCTGCTGGAATCGAACTTCCCGGTCAGCTGAGCGTCAGACGATGGCCGGTCGGGAAATCCTGCCGGAGCAGCGCGGCGATCGCGTCGCCGGCCACTGCCGGATCCTTGAGCGTTGCCGGATCCTCGCCGGGATAGGCGAGCGCGCGCATCTGCGTCCGCGTCGCGCCCGGGTTGACGAGGGCGACGCGGATGCCGCTGATGTTCTCGACCTCCTGCCCGTAGCTCGAGACGAGCATTTCCAGAGCCGCCTTTGACGCGCTGTAGGGCGCCCAATAGGCGCGCGGCGCGCTGCCGACGCTGGAGGTGAGCGCGATCACGCGCCCGGCGGGCCCGCGGCGCAGCAGCGGATCGAAGGCCGCGATCAGCGCCTGCGGTGCCAGCACGTTCAGGGTCAGGACCTTGTTGAACTCCTTCCCGTCGATCTGGGTTACCGGGGTCAGCGCGCCGAGGATCGCGGCATTGAGAACCAGTACATCCAGCGCCTCCCAGCGTTCCCCGATCGCCTGGGCGAGGCGGGCGATGCTTTCGCGCTCGGTCAGGTCCATCGGCGCGATCGTCGCCGATCCGCCGGCGGCATGGATGCGCTCCTCGACCTCCTCCAGATCCGCGGCGGTCCGCGCAGTGAGCACGACATGCGCGCCCGCGGCGGCGAGCGCTTCGGCCGTCGCCGCGCCGATCCCCCGGCTGGCGCCGGTCACGAGAGCGATCTTGCCGTCCAGAAACTTTGTCATGCGTACTCCGTCATGCTGAACTCGTTTCAGCATCTATTCCGATGAAGGTCGCGGATGCTCGAAGATGGACCCTGAAACAAGCGGGCCCTGAGCATGTCGAAGGGTTCAGGGTGAGAGCTAGGCGTAGCTCTTCGCCGGCAGCAGCTGACCATGCTCGTCCAGGTCGTCCTGATCGGTCAGCCGGGTGGGGTAGGCGCCGGTGAAGCAGGCGTCGCAATATTGCGGTTCGGCCTCGTCGCGCACCGCCTCGCCCAGCGCCCGATAAAGGCCGTCGATCGACAGGAAGGAGAGGCTGTCGGCCTTGATATACTGGTTCATCTCGGCGACGTTCATCTGGGCCGCGAGCAGCTTCTTCCGCTCCGGCGTGTCGACCCCGTAGAAGCAGCTGTGCCGCGTCGGCGGGCTGGCGATGCGCATGTGGACCTCGCGGGCGCCGGCCTCGCGCAGCATCTGGACGATCTTCAGGCTGGTCGTGCCGCGCACGATCGAATCGTCGATGAGCACGAGCTTCTTGCCGGCGATCAGCGCGGAATTGGCATTGTGCTTCAGCTTGACGCCAAGGTGGCGGACCTGATCGCCCGGCTGGATGAAGGTCCGGCCCACATAATGGGAGCGGATGATGCCCAGCTCGAACGGGATGCCGCTCTCCTGCGCATAGCCGATCGCGGCCGGCACACCGGAATCGGGCACCGGCACGACATAGTCGGCCTCGACCGGATTCTCCCGTGCCAGTTCGGCGCCGATCGCCTTGCGCACCGAATAGACCGACGATCCGTCGACGATGCTGTCCGGCCGCGAGAAATAGACATGCTCGAAGATGCAGGGCCGGGGCCGTTCCGGTGCGAACGGGCGCAAGCTGCGCACGCCCTGCTCCGAAACGATGACCAGTTCGCCCGGCTCGACGGTGCGCATGTAGGTCGCCCCGACGATATCGAGCGCGACGGTCTCGGACGCGAAGATATAGGCGTCGCCGAGCCGGCCCATGACGAGCGGGCGGATGCCGAGCGGGTCGCGGCAGGCGATGAGCCCCTCGTCGGTGAGGCAGACGAGGGAATAGGCGCCCTCGACCTGCTTCAGGGCATCGATGAAGCGGTCGAGCAGGCCGCGATAACTGGAGGTCGCGACGAGGTGAATGATGACCTCGGTGTCGCTGGTCGACTGGAAGATCGAGCCGCGCGCGTTGAGCTCGCGCCGCAGCCGCATCGCATTGGAGATATTGCCGTTGTGTGCGACCGCGAAGCCGCCGGTCGACAGTTCGGCGAAGAGCGGCTGGACATTGCGCATCGCCGTTTCGCCGGTGGTCGAATAGCGGACATGGCCGATCGCGGCGCGGCCGGCGAGCGCACGGATCACGCTGTCCTTGTCGAAGCTGCCGGCGACATGGCCCATCGCACGGTGGCTGTGGAACGCCTCGCCGTCATAGGAGGTGATGCCGGCGGCTTCCTGGCCGCGATGCTGGAGGGCATGAAGCCCGAGCGTCGCCACGGCGGCGGCGGTTTCCGCGCCCCAGATGCCGAAAATGCCGCACTCCTCGCGGAGCTTGTCGTCGTCGAAAGGATGAGTGGTCAGCATGGCCGTCCCGTGAGTCACGCCCCGTTTCGCCGCGCATATAGGGGCGGGCCCCGGCTTTGTCGCCCCTGTCATGTAAAGAATCTGCAACGGATAGCGCCTTGACGCTAACGTAAAGGGAAACTACCCCGGGGGCCATGACGGCAGCGCTCCATTCCGACTATCATCAGTCCGGGCGAAATGCGCGCACCTATACGATCACCGAGCTGTGCGAGGAGTTCGGCGTCACCGCCCGGGCCCTGCGCTTCTACGAGGACGAAGGGCTGATCTCGCCGGAGCGGGCGGGCCTCGCGCGCATCTATTCCTGGCGCGACCGGGCGCGGCTCGCCTGGATCCTGCGCGGCAAGCGTGTCGGTTTCAGTCTGGCCGATATTCGCGAAATGATCGATCTTTACGATCTTGGCGACGGCCGCCACCAGCAGCGTCTCGTCACGCTGGAGAAATGCCGGCGCCGCGCCGAACTGTTGCGCAAGCAGAAGATCGACATCGACGCCACGATCGACGAACTTGAGCGCTTCATCGCCATGGTGGAAGCGGCCGAGATCGAACCCACCGAATAAACTCCGAGGAGGGGACAATGCCCAGCTACACCGCGCCGGTCCGCGACACGCGCTACGTCCTTGAACAGGTGCTCGGCATCGAGCGCTATTCGAACCTTCCAGGATTCGAGAACGCCACGCCCGATCTGGTCGAGGCGATCCTGACCGAAGGCGGCCGTTTCGCCGCAGAGGTGCTTCATCCCCTGAACCGCAGCGGCGACGAGGAAGGTTGCACCCGTCATGACGACGGCAGCGTCACCACGCCCAAGGGCTTCAGGGAGGCCTATCAGCAGTTCGTCGAGGGCGGCTGGACGACATTGTCGGCGCCCGAACAATATGGCGGGCAGGGGCTCCCCTCGGTCGTCGCCACCGCGGTCACAGAATATCTGCTCTCGGCCAATCAGGCGTTCGAAATGTACAACGGCCTGACCCAGGGCGCGATGGCGTCCATCCTGGTCAAGGGCTCGGACGAGCAGAAAAACACCTATCTGCCCAATATGGTCGCGGGCCGCTGGACCGGCACGATGAACCTGACCGAGCCGCATTGCGGCACCGATCTGGGTCTTCTCAAGACCAAGGCCGAGCCGCAGGCCGACGGCACCTACAGCATCACCGGCACCAAGATCTTCATCTCCGCCGGCGAGCATGACCTCAGCGAGAACATCATCCACCTGGTCCTCGCCAAGATCAGCGGCGCGCCGGACAATGTGAAGGGCATCTCGCTCTTCATCGTCCCGAAGTTCTTCGTGAACGACGACGGATCGATCGGCGACCGCAACGGCGTGGTCTGTGGCTCGATCGAAGAGAAGATGGGCATCCATGGCAATTCGACCTGCCTGCTCAATTATGACGGCGCGACCGGCTATCTGATCGGCGAGCCCGAGAAGGGGCTGGAGGCGATGTTCATCATGATGAACGCAGCCCGCCTGGGCGTCGGCCTGCAGGGCCTCGCACAGGGCGAGATCGCCTATCAGAATGGCCTCGCCTACGCGAAGGACCGGCGGCAGGGCAGGGCACTCGATCCTGCGGCCCGCGATCCCGAGGCGAAGGCGGACCCGATCATCGTCCATCCCGACGTCCGGCGGATGCTGCTCGAGGCCAAGGCGTTCAACGAGGCGGCACGCGCCTTCGTCCTCTGGGGCGCATTGCAGGTCGACATCAGCCGCAAGGCGCAGACCGGGGAAGAGCGCCAGGCGGCCGAGGACCTGCTCGGCCTGCTCACCCCGGTCATCAAGGGCTATCTGACCGACAAGGGCTTCGAGGCCGCGGTCAACATGCAGCAGATCTATGGCGGCCACGGCTATATCCGCGAATGGGGCATGGAGCAGTTCGTCCGTGACGCCCGCATCGCCCAGATCTACGAAGGGACCAACGGCGTCCAGGCACTCGACCTGATCGGCCGCAAGCTTCCCAAGGATGGCGGGCGCGCCGTCCAGGCCTTCTTCAAGCTGGTGGGCGAGGAAGCCACGGCCGCCAAGGACGACGAGAAGCTGGCCGCCATCGCGGGCGCCCTTGAGCGCGCCAACGGCGATCTCCAGACCGCGTCGCTCTGGCTGATGCAGAATGCAATGGCCAACCCCAACAATGCCGGCGCGGCCTCCTATCCCTACATGTCCCTGATGGGCATCGTGAGCCTCGGCCTGATGTGGCTGCGCATGGCCAGGGCGAGCGCCGCCGCCCTGGCGCAGGGCGGCGAGGACGCGGCCTTCCACGAGACCAAGCTCGCCACGGCGCGCTTCTACGCGGAGAAGGTGATGCCCGAGACGAACGCGCTGCGGCGCAAGATCGAGGCGGGTTCGGACAGCCTTATGGCGCTGCCGGTCGAGGCGTTCTAGAACCGGCTCCATGATCGAACCGCGAATTCGGGCTTTCTTCGACGAGGCGACCTTCACCGTCACCTATCTCGTCTGGGATCCGCAAAGCCAGCGCGGCCTGGTGATCAATCCGGTGCTCGATTTCGACCCGGCGTCGGGCGAAATCGACACGAAGTCGACCGAAACCGTGCTCGCCGCGATCGAGGACGAGGGCGTGACGCTGGACTGGGTGCTGGAGACCCATGTCCATGCCGATCACCTGAGCGGTGCGCCGTTGATCAAGGCCCGCACCGGCGCCCGCATTGCGATCGGCGAGCATGTCCGGGACGTGCAACGCGTCTTCCGCCCGTTGTTCGGACAGGCGGATATGGATCCGCAGAGTGATTTCGATCACCTGCTCGCCGACGGTGAGCATCTTGCGATCGGCGCGATCACCGTCGAGGTCATCCACACGCCCGGCCACACGCCGGCCGATGTCAGCTACCGGATCGGTGCCAACGTCTTCGTCGGCGACACCCTCTTCATGCCCGATTACGGCACGGCCCGGGCCGATTTTCCCGGCGGCGACGCGCGCCAGCTCTACCGCTCGATCCAGCGCCTGCTGGCGTTGCCGCCGGAGACACGGCTGTTCATGTGCCATGACTACAAGGCGCCCGGACGCGATGTCTTCGCCTGGGAGACGACGGTCGCAGCCGCGCATGACAACGTCCACCTGCGGGGCGAGGGCGGCGAGGAAGCATTTGTCGCGATGCGCGAAGCGCGGGACGCAACCCTGTCCGCGCCCCGGCTGCTGTTGCCGTCCATCCAGGTGAATCTCCGCGCGGGACGGTTCCCGCCCGCGGAAAGCAACGGCGTTCGCTACCTGCGGATTCCCGTCACAGCGAAATGCCCGGCCGCAGAACCGGCTCTCGGCGCGACAAACTGATCTCCTTTCACGGAGTCAGGTCAATCCTCTGATAGTCGAGCCGGGTCGTCAGGGCCCTCAGGCGCGCCTGGCGTTCGGCGCGGGTCATCGACAGCGCCCAGCTCCATGCCGCGTCATAGTCATAAACGCGGCGCATCCGTCGTTCGATCGCGACCATCCGATCAGCGAACTCCTGGCCGTAGAGATCGGCCCAGACGTCATAGAGGAACAAGTACAGCAGGCGGTGATCGTCGAGGCCTGCCTGCCGCGGCAGCGTCAGTGCCAGCCGGTGGCCGAGCTCGTGGACGAAGGTCGCCTTCTTGTAGGCCGGGGAAGAGCCGGCGCGAAGGCGGATCGTCTGGCCGTCGAAGCTGGTCATCGGCGGGCCATCGCGCACGATCACCTCGATCGGCGCGGTGGGGAAGGGGAGGCCGGTCACGGCCTCCATCGCGGCGACGATCCGGGGCCCCTCCGCTGCCCAGAGCGTCCGATACTCGCTGGCGGCCGGTTCATGGGCAGGCGCCATGGACACGAAGGAGAGCGGCGGGGCCGCCGCACAGAGCGGGAACCACAGGAGGGCGATCATGATGGCCGCCCGCATTGGTCAGGCGGCCTCCTGCACCTGCGCCGCAGCGACGTAGACACGGTTCCGCCCGCCCTGCTTGGCGCGATAGAGGGCCTCGTCCGCCGCCTTCAGGGCCGTCCGTCCGTCGGCATAGGCGAGGACGTCGGCGATCCCGGCGGAGAAACTGACCGGCGCCAGCCGTTCACCGTCGTCCCGGTTGACCAGGTTTCGGCCGGCAAGATCATCGCGCGCGTCATCGACGATCTGGGCCGCCTCGTCGGCAGTGGCGTCGAACAGCATTGCGAACTCCTCACCGCCGTGGCGGGCAACGTGGCAGGCGTTGCGGGAGATCTGCGCGAACAATCCGGCGACGAACTGGAGGACGCGATCGCCGGTGTCGTGGCCGTACGTGTCGTTGATCGCCTTGAAATGGTCGAGGTCGCAGAAGGCGACGGCCAGCGGCGTGCCATTCTCCCGCGCCGCCTGTTCGCGCGTCCTCAGCACGGCCTCGAACGCCCGCCGGTTGGGAAGGCCGGTGAGATAGTCCTGCTCCGCCGCGCGCCGCGCTGACTCCAGGCTGCGCTGGAGCACCCGCGTGTCCTTCTGGCTTGCCCGCATCTGCGCCTCGGCGGCACGCATTGTTTCGACCATCGTGCGCGTCAGCAGGATCAGCTTCTCGACGGCCGGCGCGGCCGGAGCCTGGGTAGCCCCAAGGTCGTCCACCTGCTTCTTGAGTTCGGTGCCATAGTCACGCGCGGATGCCCGCGAACCTTCGGTGACATTGATCACCTGGGCGAGATGCGTCTCGACCTTCTCCAGCATGGCTTCGAGTGTTTCGGGCGTCATCTTGTCCGCGTCGCGCTCGGCGATGATATCCTCGACGATACCGTTGGTCAGGCAGCCATATTCGACCAGCGCCGCTTCGACCGCCTTTTCAATCGTGACGTCGCCGCGCGACACATAGTCGAGCGCGAGCGAGAAATTCAGGGGCGTCACGTCGAGATCCTGGGCGAACAGGAATTCGCCGACTTCCGTATAAAGCGCGCGTTCGCGATCGATGGAACGTCGGGGAGGTGTTCCGCTGTCCGGGCCCGCATGATCCGGATCGGAATTCTTCGACGCAAACCGCTGCGCCCACCCGGCAAACCGGTCTCCCATGGTCATATCCGTCCCCCCCGGTCGGTTCCTGAACGCCTCGTCCCGATCGAGTCTGACCGTAGAACGTCGCTCGCCATTCGTTGTACCGTAATTTTACTATGTCTGTATAAAATGGGAACCCCTCGGCTGGCGCCCGCGCAAGAGGGGGGGCGGAGAATTCCGCCGCGGTTTCAAGGATGCGGGGATCGTGCCTATAGGTCGCCATGCGCGATTCATCCGAACCCACGATCCGGCTCTTTTCCTACGGCACGCTGCGGCAGCCGGCGGTTCAGCTCGCCAATTTCGGACGACGGCTGACCGGCGAAGCGGACGCGGTGGCCGGGTATCGGCTGTCGACCGTCGCCATCGACGATCCCGAGGTCGTTGCCGAAAGCGGCGTGGGCATTCACCCGATCATGATCCAGTCGGAAGACGGGGCCGATTCCGTTCCCGGCACCGTCTTCCTGATCACGCAGGCGGAACTCGATGCCGCTGACGACTATGAGACCGGCGCCTACATTCGCGTGGAGGTGACGCTCGTATCGGGCGGAAGGGCCTGGGCCTATGTCGCGCCGACCGGTCATTCGGACGGAAGCAGCACCTTGTAGAGCGTCGGCTGGCCGGGCGTGCGCTGCTCGACCTTGAGCACCGCCTGGCTGTCCCTGGCGATCCAGAACCGGCCGGTCGCGCCACGTCCGTAGTCGAGCGTGACGATCCAGCAATCGACCTGCCGCCCGCCCAGCATCACCGGCTCGGCGCCGGTGACGCGGACGGCATAGTCCTGCGGTGCGCCCCCGCCGGGGTGATAGAAATTGATGCGCGTCGCATAGCCCTCGCGCCAGGGCAGCGTGGACATCATCTCGATGTCGGTCTCGAAGTTGAACGTTCCGGCCGGCGTCGCGACGTCGAGCGAAGCCAGGCTGTTGTCGGGGAGGCCCGTATCGCCGCGCACGCGTTCCGGCGTGAACAGCGCGCCGGCGATATTGGTGGTGGTGGCGTTGTTGAGGCTGGTCCGGTGGGAGAGCGGCCGGAACGTTCCCGTCTCGAACCAGGAGTCGAGCCGCCGCTCGGATTGGCCGATACCCTCCCAGAACTGGGTGATGTGCAGCCGCCGTTCCCCCGTCGCCGGGTCGGGCTCGAATGCGATCGTCCGGCTCCAGATGTCGATGATCGATCGCCGATCGCCGCGAACGGCATAGCGAAGATAGCGCGACGTGCCGGGGCGCAGCCGATCGAAGCGGGGCAGGGGACGGCCGACCGCCAGCGCGTCCACCGGGGCGTCCGCCGTCGGTTGCTGCGCCAGGACGGGGTGATCCAGGACGACCAACGTCGCAAGGACAAGCCCGAACGACATGAGATTGCGCATGAACTTGCCCCCCCTGTGAAGATGGCGCGACGCTACGGCTGCGCCTTATCGGGGCAATTCCCGCTCGACGAACCCACCGCGCGCTTCTGCGAACAGCCGCGTTTTGCCGGCGGGCGATTCCGCCGGGAACGCACAGCTGGCATCGCGCGTCCGATCGGGCTTGATCGACGACGCAAAATGGCGGACCCTCCCGGTATCGATCGCAACAGGGGGGAATGCGATGGACCAGTTGCTCCTGCCACTCAGGCGCTACGCCGATTTTTCCGGCCGGTCGCGCCGTCGCGAATTCTGGTCATGGTTCCTGTTCGTCTGGATCGTGCTGATCGCGCTGATCTTCGTCGATTCGGCACTGGGGCTCGGCGGATCGACATCGGGTTATGCCGAGGGCGGATCGATCGGCTTCAACGCAACCGGTGGCGTGCTCACGCTTCTGTTCGCGCTCGGCGTGCTCGTTCCGAATCTCGCCGTTACGGTGCGCCGTCTGCATGATGTGGGCAAATCCGGCTGGATGATCCTGATCGGGCTCATCCCGCTGGCCGGCTGGCTCTATCTGCTGTTTCTCTATGTCCAGCCGGGGACGGCGGGGCCTAACGCTTATGGCCATGATCCGAAGGGGCAGGTGTCGGGGGACGTGTTCGCCTGATCGTTCGCGCTTCGCGAGAATCGAGGGAGTCTGGTATGGAATGGATGTTCATGCCGTTGAAGCGATACGCTGAATTTTCCGGTCGCTCGCGCCGCATGGAATACTGGATGTTCGTCCTGTTCCAGGTGCTCGTCTACCTGGCCCTTTCGATCCTGATGTTCGTCGTGACCGGGACATTGTTCGGAGTTGGCGGAAAGGGCACCGTAAACCCGATGGCCGCCGGCGCCACGGCGGCCCTCTTCCTGTTGATCATCTTTTTCGTCTGGCTGGCCCTGCTGGTGCCATCTCTGGCGGTGGCGGTCCGACGCCTGCACGACACGAACAGGTCCGGCTGGTGGTTCGGCGGCTATTTCCTCGCCTATATCGGCTTCTATGCGGTGGGCGGAACGCTGCTCGTCTCGTCGATGGGGTCGCCCGGTGCCCTGGTGGCGGTCAGCGGCCTCATGTCGATTGCCGGCCTGGCCTTCCTTGCCTATGCCATCGTCCTGCTGGTTTTCTTCTGTCTCGACGGAACGCCGGGCCCCAACCAATATGGCCCCGACCCCAAGGGCGTGGGCACAGCCAATGTCTTCAGCTGAGGGAACGGCAGTTGCCGCGCGCGCGGCGCCGCTCTAAGAGCCTCGCATCGTGCCCCTGTGGCGGAATTGGTAGACGCGCTCGACTCAAAATCGAGTTCCGCAAGGAGTGCCCGTTCGACTCGGGCCAGGGGCACCAGGATCGTTATGCGCGAGGTCCGCGCGTGATCCTCTTCTCAGCGGCCGCCGCCTGAGGCATGGTCGGCGCGATGGGAGAAGAACGGGACAGGCCGACCACGGCGGGTGAAAGCGGGGCCAGGCCCGCGCCCCATGTCGAATCGGCGATTGAACTGGAGCTGGAGGCGGTCGCGCACCGCCGCGACCGGTTGCTGGCCTCGCTGGTTCTCATGTTCGGCATCGCGCTGGTGCTGGCGCTTCCTTTCGCATTGAGGGCGGGGGCGGAGTTCTTCCTGCCGGTCACCGCGGCGCTGGTGATCGCGGTTGCGCTGGTGCCGCTGCTCGAATGGCTGGAGCGGCGGCGGGTGCCCTCGGCGCTGGCCGCCTTGCTGTGCATCATCCTGTTCCTGATCGTCGCCAACGTGGCGGTCGCGGCGATCGTCATTCCGGCGGCCGACTGGTTCCAGCGCCTGCCCGAACGGATCGGCCAGCTTCGCGACACGCTCGCGCCGCTGGTGGACGTCTATTCGAACCTCGAACGCTTCATCGACAATGTCGTACGCGAGTTCGGCCGTTCTCCGGTCGCCTCGCCCCAGGCTGTCCGGGTCGAGACGCCGAGCACGCTCCTCCAGATCATCGCGACGTCGGCGCCGTTCGCGGTCATCCAGATGTTCTTCGCGGTGCTGGTGATCTTCTTCTTCCTCGCCGGCTGGACCCGGATGCGCAAGCGCACCATCACGACCCGAGCCAGCTTCGACGGCGCGATGACGACGGCGCGGGTGATCCAGCAGGTGGTCGACGCGACCTCGGCCTATCTCGGCACGATCACCATCGTGAACATCGGCATGGGGCTGGTCATGGCCTTCATCCTCTACATGATCGACATGCCGACCCCGCTCATGTGGGGCGGCATCGTCGCCGTGCTGAACTACATCCCCTATCTCGGGCCGATCGCCTCGGCGCTGCTGCTCGCGCTGGGCGGGCTGATGACCTTCGAGGATCCCTGGTACGCGCTGCTGCCGGCGATCTGCTTCGTCGGCATCCACCTTATCGAGGCGAACGCAGTGACCCCCGCGGTGGTCGGCCGGCGGCTGACCATCAACCCGCTGATGATCCTGCTCTCGCTGAGCTTCTGGGCGTGGGTCTGGGGCACGACGGGAGCCTTGCTGGCGGTGCCGCTGCTCATCATCTTCCGCACCATCCTCGACGCCGCGGGCAAGCCCGACATTGCCGGCTTCCTGTTCGAGGAGGGCACCCTGATCCATGAGCCCCATGACGATCACCGACCTCATCCGCCGCCCGGCCCGGCTCCCTGAAAATTGTTCGGCCTGCCTTGCTTGACAGGCCGGTGAGGCTCAACTAGTTCGCCCGCCTCACATCCACGCGGGTGTAGCTCAGTTGGTTAGAGCGCCGGCCTGTCACGCCGGAGGTCGCGGGTTCGAGCCCCGTCACTCGCGCCATTCCCTGGATCAGCCGCCAGGCCTCGACACGCACAGTCGCGCAGGCGGGGGTGCCGTCCGCACCGCTGCCGATCAGGCTTCCCGCAACGCATTTCCCGTCGAGCGCTCCGTCCAGCAGCGCCTGCGGAATGTCGTGGATGTCGATCTTCATGCGGCGGCTCCAGCCGGAAGCCGGGTCGCCGGCCTGCTGACCCACGGCGATATAGACGAACCGCCGCACAGGCCCCTCACGACGCACCAGTTCGCCATAGAATTTCGGTCCCGGCGCGATCCGGACGGGAAAATCGAAGATGATCGGTTCGCCCGCGGCCGATTGCCTCGCGTCGACGGGCTGGCTCTTCCTGTCCTGCAGGCTGTGCAGAACCCCGGCGACAGGAGTCTCGATCAGGAGGCGCATCCGGATTTCGGTCCGGGCGGAACGACTCATGTTCCGGAGGTGTCGTCAATGCGGCGCCAGCGCCCCGTTTCCATCCAGCGCAGCAACGGCTTGAGCGGCAGGATCCAGACGATCCCTGCGACGACATAATAAGCGACATGCACCGGCCAGGGCAGGCCGGCGATGAGGCTGGACGCGCTGACCACGACCACGCTCCACACCGCGATCAGGGCGAGGATCAGGAGGATGCCGGCGGGCTGGCGCCAGGTCGGTTCTAGGCGCATAAAATCCACTCCTTCGGCGTTGCGACCGCGTCGAGCCGAATATCCCAGGGATCGGCCGGGATCGGCGCGTCGCTGATCTGGCTCTCCCAGGCAAGGCCGATGGTGAAGACCGGGCCCGATTCGCGCAGATGCGCCAGCGCGCGGTCGTAATGGCCCTTGCCGTGACCGATCCGGGTGCCGCGCCGGTCGGCCAGCACGATGGGCACCAGCACCAGGTCGGGCACAAGCGCTTCGGCGCTGGCGGTCGGCTGGAGCACGCCCCACGGGCTGGCCTCCTCGGCCGGCGCCGCACGCCAGATCATCCGCGCGTCGCGTCCCGCGAACCAGGGCAGGCCGATCCGCCGCGCGTTGGTCAACCTCGCGAGGAGAGGGTAGGGGCTGATCTCGTCCTTGAGCGGATGATAGCCGCCCACGACCCGCGCGCCGGCCAGATGCGGGTAGACGTGCTGCGCAAGCTGTTCTTCGAGCGTTGCCCTGAGCCCGGGCGTCAGGCGCGCGGCGAATTCGCGGCGCCGGCGCAGGCCTTCGGCGCGCAACTCGCTCTTCGTGGGCGTGGAGGGTGACGGGACCACCATGGCCGTTTGCTGGAATATCCTCTGACGCCTAGAACGTCAGGTGGGAACCATGTGCGTCGAGCCAGGGCCCGGGCAGGGACAGTCCCCTAGGATGTCTTATCGCCTCAGGGATGTTCTCAAAAGCTCGTACCGGGCAGTACCCGTCCCGCTCTATCTAGGCGCTCTGCGACCCGGTCTCAAGTCTTTCGGCCAGGCTTTCGAGCCGGCCAGCCAGCCGCTCCAGCGCCTCGGTGACCGCGGGATCGGGCGGGGGTGGCGCTGGTTCGGGAATGTTGTTGCCGGCGCGAACCTCCTTGAGGTCGTCGGCGATCAGCAGTGCCGCGAACAGCAGCTGGCGCGATTCCGTCAGGCTGCCGAGCGCCGTCGCGGCGTCCTGTGCGCGCCGGTCGACGATCGTGGCCAACCCGCGCAGATGGTCTTCCTCGCCATCCTGACACGCGACATTGTAGCGGCGGCCGGCGACCTCGACGTCGATGTTCGCCATCAGCCTCGCTCCGCTCCCGCAATCATCCGGTCGATATCGCCGATCGCACCGGTCACCCGCTGACGCAGCGCAACGTGGGCCTGGCTGAGCCGGCGATATTCGTCGCTGTCGACAGGGGAGGCGGCAGGCGCCGGCCGTGCAGCCGCGGCCTCGATGCGCGCAAGGGCCCGCTCGATGCGGCTGATAGCGTCGAGGGCGCGCTGATCCGCCATGGGCGCGACGATAGCAGGACTGGCGGGCGCGGCAAGCGGATAGCGCATGGCGCACACCGGTTGACGGGGGCGCCATCGCCGATAAAGGGAAGCCGCAGCGCATTCGTGCCTGCCGCCCCCGATTCCGCTTTTTCAAAGGGACTGCATTGCCCGTCGACATCAGAACGCTCGCCAACGCCATCCGCGCGCTCTCCATGGACGCGGTCCAGGCGGCCAATTCCGGCCACCCCGGCATGCCGATGGGCATGGCCGATGCAGCGACGGTGCTCTGGACCGACTATCTGAAGCATGATCCCGCTGACCCGAAATGGGCGGACCGCGACCGGTTCGTTCTCTCGGCCGGCCACGGCTCGATGCTGATCTACGCGCTGCTGCACCTGACCGGCTATGCGCGGCCGACGATCGACGACATCCGCAATTTCCGCAAGCTCGGCAGCCCCTGCGCCGGCCATCCCGAGAATTTCCTGCTCGACGGGGTCGAGGCGACGACCGGGCCGCTGGGGCAGGGCGTGGCGATGGCGGTCGGCATGGCGATCGCCGAGCGACACTTGAACGCCGAGTTCGGCGACGATCTGGTCGATCACAGGACCTGGGTGATCGCCGGCGACGGCTGCCTGATGGAGGGGATCAACCACGAGGCGGCGGGCCTTGCCGGCCACCTCGGCCTCGGGCGGCTCAATGTCCTGTGGGACGACAACCGCATCACCATCGACGGATCGACGGACCTGTCCACCTCCGAGGACATCGAGGCGCGTTATGTCGCCTATGGCTGGCATACGGTCCGCTGCGACGGCCATGATCCCGCCGACATTCGCCGTGCCCTTGATGCGGCGCTGGCTGACCCGCGTCCCTCCCTGATCGCCTGCAAGACGATCATCGGCTTCGGCGCGCCGAACAAGCAGGGCACGTCGGCCACCCATGGCGCCGCGCTCGGCACCGATGAGGTCGCCGCCGCGCGGGTCGAACTCGGCTGGACCGCGCCGCCGTTCGAGATTCCAGCCGAAATCGCTTCGGCCTGGCGTGAAGCGGGTCAGCGCGGCGCCGCCAATCACGTCGCCTGGCGCGACCGGCTCGCCGCCAGCGACAGGGGCGCGGAACTGACGCGTCGCATGTCGGGTGCATTGCCCGCCGACTTCTCGCTCTCGGACTACATCTCCGGCCTGATCGCCAATCCGCAGAAGGTCGCGACCCGCAAGGCGTCCGAGATGGCGCTGGAGGCAATCAATGTGCGGGTGCCCGAGACGGTGGGCGGCTCGGCCGACCTCACCGGTTCGAACAACACCAAAACGAAGGCGCTCAATCCTCTGACGAAAGAGGGTTATTCCGGGCGTTATATCTATTACGGCATCCGCGAGTTCGGCATGGCCGCGGCGATGAACGGCATGGCGCTGCACGGCGGGATCATCCCCTATGGCGGCACCTTCCTGGTGTTCGCCGACTATTGCCGGCCCGCGATCCGCCTGTCCGCGCTGCAGCAGGTGCGGGTCGTTTACGTGATGACCCACGATTCGATCGGTCTTGGCGAGGATGGCCCGACCCATCAGCCGATCGAGCATCTTGCGTCGCTGCGGGCGATGCCCAATCTCGACGTCTACCGCCCCGCCGACGTCGTCGAGACCGCCGAATGCTGGGAGCTGGCGTTGCAGGCCGAAGGCACGCCGTCCGTGCTCGCGCTGACCCGCCAGAACCTGCCGCAGGTTCGCACCAGGACTTCCGAAAATCTTTCGGCGAAGGGGGCCTACCGCCTCCGCGCCGCGGCCGCACCACGCCAGGTCGTCCTGCTCGCCACCGGTTCGGAGGTCGAAATCGCCCTGGCCACCGCAAACGCGCTTGAAGGCGAGGGGATCGGCACCGACGTGGTCTCCATGCCCTGCTGGAGCCGGTTCGACGCCCAGGATGCCGCCTGGCGCGCCGACATCCTCCCCGCCGACGCGCTGCTCGTCTCGATCGAGGCCGGCGCTACTTTGGGCTGGGAGCGCTATATCGGCCGCGACGGCCTCGCCATCGGCCTCGACCGGTTCGGCGCCTCGGCGCCGGCTGAGGATCTGTTCACCCATTTCGGCTTCACCGCCGACGCGATCGTGCCGCGCATCCGCGCTGCACTCGAAAACTAAGGAGATCAGCTACATGGCCACCAAAGTTGCGATCAATGGCTTCGGCCGTATCGGCCGCCTCGTCGCCCGCGCCATTCTCGAGAACAAGGACAGTGGGCTGGAGCTGGTCGCGATCAATGATCTCGCCGACGCCGAATCCAACGCGCTGCTGTTCAAGCGCGACTCGGTCCACGGTCCGTACCCGGGCGAAGTCCGCGCCGAGGGCAACGACCTGATCATCGACGGCAAGCGCATCCACGTCACTGCCGAGAAGGATCCGGCCAACCTCCCGCACGCGGCCAACGGCGTCGACATCGCGCTGGAATGCACCGGCTTCTTCACCGATCGGGCGAGCGCGCAGAAGCATCTCGATGCCGGTGCGAAGCGCGTCCTGATTTCCGCACCGGGCAAAGGTGTCGATCTCACCGTCGTCTACGGTGTCAATCACGACAAGCTGGAGGCGGGCCACACCATCGTCTCCAATGCATCCTGCACGACCAATTGCCTCGCGCCGGTCGCCAAGGTGCTGAACGACGCGCTTGGTATCGAGCGCGGGTTCATGACCACGATCCACGCCTACACCAACGATCAGAAGATCCTCGACCAGATCCACAGCGACAAGCGCCGCGCCCGCGCCGCCGCGATGTCTATCATCCCGACCACCACCGGCGCCGCCCGCGCGGTCGGCGAGGTGCTGCCGGAGCTGAAGGGCAAGCTGGACGGCTCCTCGGTCCGTGTGCCGACGCCCAACGTCAGCCTGGTCGACCTCACCTTCACGCCGGGCCGTGATACGACCGCCGAGGAAGTGAACGCCATCCTGAAGGCCGCGGCCGAGGGCGCGCTCAAGGGCATCCTTGCCTATACCGACGAACCGCTCGTCTCGATCGACTTCAACCACAATCCGGCCAGCTCGACCGTCGACAGCCTCGAGACCGCGGTGCTGGAAGGCAAGTTCGTCCGCGTCGTCTCCTGGTACGACAATGAATGGGGCTTCTCCAACCGCATGGTCGACACGGCCAAGGCGATGGCGAAGCTGATCTGACGTCATGGCGTCGTTCAGGACCCTGGATGATCTCGGCGACGTGGCGGGCAAGCGCGCGCTCGTCCGCGTCGATCTCAACGTACCGATGCAGGATGGCAGGGTGACGGACGACACGCGGCTTCGCGCCACGCTGCCGACCGTTGCCGGCCTTGCCGACAGGGGCGCGATCGTGCTGCTGCTCGCCCATTTCGGCCGGCCGAAAGGCGAGCGGCGGGACGACATGTCGCTGGCCCAGGTCGTGGACGCCTATGCCGATGTCCTCGGCCGGCCGGTCGCCTTCATTGCCGATTGCTGGGGCGACGAGGCCAGGGCGGCGGTGGCGAAGCTCGCGCCGGGCGATGTCGCGATTCTCGAGAACACCCGCTTCCATGCCGGCGAGGAGAGCAACGATCCGGCCCTCGCCACCGCCATGGCCGCGCTCGGCGATCTCTACGTCAACGATGCCTTTTCGGCGGCCCATCGCGCACACGCCTCGACCGAGGGCCTGGCGCATCTGCTGCCGGCCTATGCCGGTCGATCGATGGAAGCGGAGCTCAACGCGCTGGAGAAGGCGCTCGGCCGCCCCGAGCGGCCGGTCGCGGCTGTTGTCGGCGGTGCCAAGGTCTCGACCAAGCTCGACGTGCTCAAGAATCTCGTCGGCAAGGTCGATCACCTGATCATCGGCGGCGGCATGGCCAACACCTTCCTCGCCGCACGCGGCGTCGCGATCGGCAAGAGCCTCGCCGAACGCGACCTCACTGGAACGGCAGAAGAGATTCTCGACGCGGCGGACAGGGCCAATTGCACCGTGCACCTCCCCTATGACGTGGTGGTGGCGAAGGAGTTTGCCGCCAATCCGCCGAGCCTGCGCACCTGCAACGTCCATGAGGTTGCCGCAGACGAGATGATTCTCGACATCGGCCCGGCCGCGGTCGAGGCGCTTGCCGACGCGCTCAAGACCTGCCGGACCCTGGTCTGGAACGGCCCGCTCGGCGCGTTCGAGACGCCGCCCTTCGATGCCGCGACCGTCGCGCTTGCCCGCACCGCCGCGGCGCTGACCCTGGAGGGCAGCCTCGTCTCGGTCGCCGGCGGCGGCGACACCGTCGCGGCGCTCAACCAGGCCGGCGTGGCCGACGATTTCACCTTCGTCTCGACCGCTGGCGGCGCCTTCCTCGAATGGATGGAGGGGAAGGAATTGCCGGGCGTGAAGGCGCTCGAGCAGTCATGATCAACCTCCGCGACATCGACCATGTCGTGCTGCGTGTCGTCGACCTCGAGCGCGTCGCCAGCTTCTATATCGACGTGCTCGGCGCCCGCTGGGAGAAAAAGCAGGAGGCGGTCGGCCTCTACCAGCTGCGCGCCGGCAGCGCGCTGATCGATCTCGTGCCGGTCGACGGCAAGCTCGGCCGGATGGGCGGCGCCGCGCCGGGGCCGGAAGGCCGCAATGTCGACCATATCTGCTTCCGGGTGCTGCCCTGGGACGGCGAGGCCGTCCTGGCGCACCTGAAGGCGCACGGGATCGAGGGCGAGATCGTCTCGCGCTACGGCGCGGAGGGCCAGGGGCCTTCGGTCTATCTCGCCGATCCCGAAGGCAACAATCTGGAGCTGAAGGGCCCGCCCTGGGCGCCGGTGCCAGGTCGCGCCTGAACCCGTTCACACGAAAGCTGAGGACCAAGTGATGCAGGATTCCGACATGACGGCCAAGATCGCGGGCGGGAAGGGCTTCATCGCCGCGCTCGACCAGAGCGGCGGCTCGACCCCCAAGGCGCTGAAGGGTTACGGGATCGAGGCGGACGCCTTTTCGAACGACGAGGAGATGTTTGGCCTCATCCACCAGATGCGCAGCCGGATCATCACCTCGCCGGCCTTCTCCGGCGACAAGGTGATCGGCGCGATCCTGTTCGAGAAGACGATGGACGGCCGGATCGATGGCAAGCCCGTGCCGCAAGTTCTCAAGGAGCGCGGCGTCGTCCCCTTCATCAAGATCGACAAGGGCCTCGAGGACGAGACGGACGGCGTCCAGCTGATGAAGCCGATGCCGGAGCTGAACGCGCTGCTGACCCGCGCCAAGGGCCTCGGCGTGTTCGGCACCAAGGAGCGTTCGGTCATCAACCTCGCCAATCGCGAGGGCATCGCCGCCGTGGTGAAGCAGCAGTTCGAGGTGGGTCAGCAGGTCCTCGCCGCCGGCCTCGTCCCGATCATCGAGCCCGAGGTCAACATCAAGAGCGCCGAACGCGCCGAGGCGGACCAGATCCTGCTCGAGGAACTCGTCAAGGCACTGGACACGATGCCGGGCGATGACAAGGTGATGCTGAAGCTCAGTATCCCCGCCAGGCCCGGCCTGTTCGGCCCGCTGGTCGATCACCCGCGCGTGCTGCGCGTCGTCGCCCTCTCCGGCGGTTTCGCGCGGCCTGAGGCGTGCGCCGAGCTGGCCAGGAACCCCGGTATGATCGCCAGCTTCAGCCGCGCTCTGCTCGAAGATTTGCGCCACCAGATGAGCGACGCCGAGTTCGATGCGTCGCTCGGCGCGGCGATCGACGAAATCTACCAGGCGTCGGTCGTCAAGGCGTGACCGGCGAGCCGCCGATCGATGGTGAAGGCGAGTCGCTGGCGCTCGATCCGGGCTTCGCGGCGCGCTTCGAACGCGATCCGCGGCGTCCGGCCTGCCAGCTCTACCTGATTTCGCCGCTCGATGTGGGCGGCGATTTCCCCGCCCGGCTCGCCGCGGCGCTGGACGGCGGCCCCGTCGCCGCGTTCCAGTTTCGCGTGAAGGGCGTCGACCAGCATGAGGCCGCCCGGCTCGCGGAGCCGCTCCAGCGGCTCTGCGCCGATCGCGCGGTCGCTTTCATCGTCAACGACGACATGGGCCTGGCGAAGCGGCTGGGCGCCGACGGCGTCCACCTGGGGCAGGGCGACGGCGATGCGCGGGAAGCACGGGCGTTGCTCGGCGCATCGGCGCAGATCGGCGTCACCTGCCACGACAGCCGCCATCTGGCGATGGAGGCAGGGGAGGCGGGGGCCGACTATGTCGCCTTCGGCGCCTTCTTCCCGACCGCGACCAAGGAAGTGAGGCACCATCCGGATCCGGCGATCCTCGGGTGGTGGTCGACCCTGTTCGAAATCCCCTGTGTCGCGATCGGCGGCGTCACGCCGCAGAACGGACGCGCGCTGGTCGATGCTGGCGCCGATTTCCTCGCGGCGAGCAGCGCGGTCTGGACCCACTCCAGGGGCCCTGCCGCGGCGGTTGCCGCGTTTCAGGCAGTCCTTCAGGCCTGAGGCAGCCGGATCACCGCCCGATAGCCGTCCGGCGTCTCGCTCGTCTCCAGGCTTGCGGCCATCCCGAACCGGTTGGCCAGGCGCTGCCGGATATTGGCGAGGCCGATCCCCGTGCTCGGCCGAAGGCGGACGCCGTCTTCAGGTGCGAGATCAGAATCGTCGGGCAAGCTGTTTAGAACACTCAGCGCAAGCTTCTCACCTTCACGTGTTGCGCGGACGTGAAGCACCGCCGGCCCGTTCATCCTGGCGACGCCGTGCTTGATCGCATTCTCGACCAGCGGCTGGAGCAGGAAGTTCGGGACCGGTACCTCGGCCACGCCCGGCTCCACGTCGATCCGCACGTCCAGCCGATCCCCGAACCGGGTCGCCTCGATGTCCAGATAGGCGTCGATACTGTCGATCTCGTGGGCAAGCGTGACGTCGGCCATCGGATCGGTACCGAGCGAGGCGCGCAGGAAATCGCACAGGCGGTCGATCATCTCCTCGGCCTGCTGCCGGCGGTCGAGGTGAACGAGGCTGGAGATCGAATTCAGCGTATTGAACAGAAAGTGCGGATTGAGCTGGAGACGCAGCGCGGCAGCCTCGGCCTTCGCGGCCGCCGCTTCGGCGCGCGCGGCGCGTGCGTTACTCGCCTCGAACTTGGTGCTGAACCGCGCCGCCCAGAGCAGGGTGAGGGCGAGGCAGAATGTCCACAGATACAGGATCCCGACAGTGAAGAGGCGCTGCAGGCTGATGATCAGCGCCCATTCCTGCCAGCTTGGTGCAAGCGTGACGGATACCCAGCGCAGCCAGTAGAGGTCGAACAGCGTCTGGACGGCCGTCGCGGCGAGGATGGCCAGCGCGAGGACGATCCAGCGCAATGCCCAGCCATAAGGGCGCATCGACTGGCGCAGCCCGTCGAGGGTGAGCGTCAGGCCCACCCCCAGCACAAACATCGGCACGGCCGCGAACAGGTTGGTGCCGGGTGCGCTGCGGCCCATCAGGAAGGCAAAGATATCGACGAGGACGTAGCCGAATCCCCAGATCACCACGGCGGGGCCGAGTGCGGTTTGGCTGAGGCGCCGCCGCAGACCTCTGGACATCCGCGCCGACTCCTATCGACGCCCGGCGGGGGCGCAGTTCACCAGCCTCTGCTCGGGATCATATTCCGGCCAGCGAACCGCCGCGCCCGTGCGGATCAGTTCGCAGCTGATGTCGATGCCGGTGGGCGAGGTGCAGCTGGAATCGACACGGTTGTAGGACGGGCCGAACGAGACGCATTGCAGCTGGCCGACGGCGAGGCGGGTCAGGATCGCCTTCGCCTCCTGACCCGAAAGAGGCGGGCAGACCGCGACCTGGCAACGATTGTCGGGCTCGCGCGCTTCAATGCCCCTCAGGCGGACACTGACCTGCTGCCCTTGTGCGTCCACCTCCGCGCAGTTGATCGGGCCGTCGCCGTCATAGACGCTGAGCACTGTGCAGGCGAAGCGGCTGCCGGCGGCGGTGTCGACCTGCGTCGGCGTGATGTCCCGAAGCGCGTTCACGGCGATGAAGATCACGGCCGCAAGAACGATGGCCGCGATCACGAGGCTGCTCATCCCGATCCTGTCGCGCATCCGGCTGAAGACGGTTGATGCCACGTCTGTACCCCCTGATACGCCTATGCCTGAGGCGCGGCCGACCCTCAACCTTTACGCTGCAAAGACGATCTTTTGCGCCCCGGACCCCGGTTTCCTGATCGGGGAACGTTGTCGGCGCGAGGCCTGTTACGAAATCCGTGCGAAGGCTGACGACCTCCTTGCTTTGGCTTATCACAGGCGTCGTGATCATCTTTTTTCTGGCCATGGTCTCGATGCCGGCGACGCAGCCGGGGAGCGACGGCGGCGCACCGACCCCGGCCGAGGTCGAAGACGCCCTCCGCGCCGACCGGCGACCGGCAATGGCCGCGCCGGCGGGGCTTGCGATCCCGGTCACCGGCATCGCTCCCCGCCAACTCGTCGACACCTTCAGCCAGTCGCGGGCCGGTGACGCACGCCCCCACAATGCCATCGATATCATGGCGCCGGCCGGCACCCCGGTCGTCTCGGCCGGCGACGGAATGGTGGAAAAGCTCTACTTCAGCCGCGGCGGCGGCGGGATCAGCGCCTATGTTCGCTCCGACGACCGGCGGTGGGTCTATTATTACGCGCATCTCCAAGCCTACGCCCCAGGCCTGCGCGAGGGCCAGCCTGTACGCCGCGGCGACCCGATCGGCCTGGTGGGCAGTACGGGCAACGCCAGTCCCGCAGGTCCGCATCTCCATTTCGCGATCCACGCAATGGCGCCTGGCGAACGCTGGCATCAGGGCATTCCCGTCAATCCGTACCCGCTTCTTGCGGGGAGCGGCGCGCGCCGCTAAAGCGCCCGCCAATCCTTTCCAGTCAGCGAGCAGAGCATGAAGATCAGCGGCGTGGACATTCGTCCCGGCAACATCATCGAATATGAAGGCGGCATCTGGCGTGCGGTGAAGATCCAGCACACCCAGCCCGGCAAGGGCGGCGCCTACATGCAGGTGGAACTGAAGAACCTGCGCGACGGCCGCAAGAACAATGTCCGCTTCCGCTCGGCGGAAACGGTGGAGCGCGTTCGCCTCGACACCAAGGACTTCCAGTTCCTGTTCGCGGACGGCGACATGCTGACCTTCATGGACAAGGAAAGCTACGAGCAGACGAACCTGCCGCGCGACCTGCTCGGCGACGCCGCTGCTTTCCTGCAGGACGGCATGGACGTGATGATGGAGCTCTATGACGAGGAGCCGATCAGCGTGCAGTTGCCCGACACGATCGAGGCGACGATCGTCGAGGCGGATGCCGTGGTAAAGGGCCAGACGGCCTCGTCCAGCTACAAGCCGGCCGTGCTCGACAACGGGGTGCGCATCCTGGTGCCGCCACACATTGCGAGCGGCACGCGCATCGTCGTCGACGTCTACGAGCAGACCTACGTCCGCCGCGCGGACTGATGCCTTTCCCTCCCGCATGCGGGAGGGATCGAGGGGTGGGCCAGGCCGACCTCTCAGCAAGCCCACCCCCTGACCCCTCCCGCAAAAGGGAGGGGGGAGAAGTCCATTGGTAAGCCACAGCGGCCTCATCACCGTCATGGAACGCGCCGCGCGCAAGGCAGCGGGGCGCCTTCGCCGCGATTTCGGCGAGGTCGAACAGCTCCAGGTCAGCCGCAAGGGCCCGGCCGATTTCGTCAGCCTCGCCGACCAGCGCACCGAGCAGAGTCTTGTCGAGGACCTGCGCCACGCCCGTCCCGACTGGGGCCTGCTGCTCGAAGAGGGCGGCGCGATCGAAGGCAATCCGGCCAAGCCGCGCTGGATCGTCGACCCGATCGACGGCACCTCCAACTTCCTGCACGGCATCCCCCATTTTGCCATTTCGATCGCGGTGCAGGAGCCGAAGCCCGGCGGCCAGGGCTGGGGCGAGATCAGCCACGGCCTCGTCTACCAGCCGCTGACCGACGAGAGCTACTGGGCCGAAAAGGGCAGGGGCGCCTGGCTTCACGACCGGCGGCTGCGCGTCTCCTCGCGCCGCCATCTCGACGAGGCGCTGGTCGCGACCGGCGTGCCGTTCAAGGGCCATGGCGACACCGAACGCTTCCAGAAGATCCTCGGCGCGATCGCGCCCGAGGTCGCCGGCATCCGCCGCTTCGGATCCGCCGCGCTCGATCTCGCCTGGGTGGCGGCGGGACGCTACGAGGGTTTCTGGGAAGAGGATCTGAACTTCTGGGACATCGCCGCCGGCCTCATTCTGGTGCGCGAGGCGGGCGGGTTCATCACGGACTTCAGGGGCGGCGACGCGGGCATTGCCAGGGGCCAGATCCTGGCCGCCAATGGCGAGCTCCATTCGCGTTTGCACAAGCTGGTGGCCGGCGCGCTGAGGGCCTGAGCGGCGACCGTTCAGCGACGGTCAACGAGGGGGCGATTTTCTGGCCCCCAAAGCCTTGCCTCGCACCTGCAGCAGTCCTAAAGCCGCCCCATCCTCTGGGGAGAGAGTCTGGTTCATGGCGTCCGTTGCCGCCGATTATCTGCCGATCCTGCTGTTCCTGGCCGTCGCGCTGGGCCTCAGTTTTGCCTTCGTCGTCCTGCCGATGATCGTGGCGAAGCTGACCGGAGCAGCGCGGCCCTATCCGGACAAGCTCGCCGAATATGAATGCGGCTTCCCCGCCTTCGAGGACAGCCGCGCCCAGTTCGACGTGCGTTTCTATCTGCTCGCCATCCTGTTCATCGTCTTTGATCTGGAGGCGGCGTTCCTGTTCCCCTGGGCAGTGAGCGTGCTCGATCTCGGCTGGGCCGCCTGGGGCGCGATGATGATCTTCATCACCGAACTGGTGCTGGGCTTCGCCTATGCCTGGAAGAAGGGGGCGCTGGAATGGGAGTGATCCTCGACTCGCGCGGCGCCCCGATGGCGGTGCCCGCCGATGGCACGCCGCCGGACGCTTATACGTTCAACCAGATCCAGTCCGAGGTCTCGGACAAGGGCTTCCTCGTCACCACGACCGAGGACCTGTTCCAGTGGGCGCGGACCGGCTCGCTCTGGTGGATGACCTTCGGTCTCGCCTGCTGCGCGGTCGAGATGATCCATGTGAACATGCCGCGCTACGATCTTGAAAGATTTGGCGCCGCGCCGCGCGCGAGCCCGCGCCAGTCGGATGTGATGATCGTCGCCGGCACGCTCTGCAACAAGATGGCCCCGGCGCTCCGCCGGGTCTACGACCAGATGAGCGAACCGCGTTACGTGATCTCGATGGGCTCGTGCGCCAATGGCGGCGGCTATTATCATTACAGCTACAGCGTGGTGCGCGGCTGCGACCGGATCGTCCCGGTCGACATCTACGTGCCGGGCTGCCCGCCGACCGCCGAGGCTCTGCTCTACGGCATCATGCAATTGCAGCGGAAGATCCGCCGCGAAGGCACGATCGAGCGGTAGTCCATGCCAAGCGTCGCCCCCCTTGTCCCGGCCCGCGAAGGGCTGATCGACGCGGTGAAGGCCGCGCTCGGCCCCGCCTTCCTCTCCGCGAAGGACGCGGTCGGCGAGGTCTCGATCGACGTCGCCCGCGACAGCGCCGCCGAGGCTCTCACCATCCTGCGCGACCGGTTCGAATATCAGCAGCTGATGGAGATCGCCGGCGTCGACTATCCCGAACGCGCCGAGCGGTTCGAGGTCGTCTACCACTTGCTGTCGGTCACGAAGAACCACCGTCTGCGCGTGCGCGTGTCGACCGACGAGGAGAAACCGGTGCCGACCGTGACCGGCGTCTATCCGGTCGCCGGCTGGCTCGAGCGCGAGGTGTTCGACATGTACGGCGTGCTCTTCGAGGGCAATACCGACCTCAGGCGCATCCTCACCGATTACGGCTTCCGCGGCCATCCGCAGCGCAAGGATTTCCCGCTGACCGGCTATGTCGAGCTGCGCTATTCGGAAGAGCAGAAGCGCGTCGTCTACGAGCCGGTCCGGCTCGCCCAGGACTTCCGCACCTTCGACTTCCTGTCTCCGTGGGAGGGCGCGGAATATATCCTGCCCGGCGACGAGAAGGCGAAGCTGCCCGAGGCGAAGGGCGCGCCGACGCCGCTGAGCGCCGGCGAGATCGCGAAGGCCGATGCGGCCAAATCGCCCGCCACCCCGCCGCCGCCCACGCCCAAGACCACGGAAAAGCCCGCGCAGACCGGCGCTGGCGAGCCAGTCAACAAGGAGGCGGCCAAGCCGTCGCGCGCCCGCAAGGCGGCGCCGAAGACCGAGGCGAAGGCGCCCGCGAAGAAGCCCCGCGCCCCGCGCAAGCCGAAGGGTGAGGCATGAGCGACGTGCTGCACGAGACCGATCTCGCGCCGGCCCCGGCCGAGACCGAGATCAGCAACTATACGATCAACTTCGGCCCGCAGCATCCGGCCGCGCACGGCGTGCTCCGTCTCGTGCTGGAGCTGGACGGCGAGATCATCGAGCGGGTCGATCCGCATATCGGCCTGCTTCACCGCGGCACCGAGAAGCTCTGCGAGTACAAGACCTACCTGCAGGCGCTCCCTTATTTCGACCGGCTCGATTATTGCTCGCCGCTGCCGATGGAGCACAGCTTCGTGCTCGCCATCGAGAAATTGCTCGACCTCGAAATTCCGCTCCGTGCCCAGTATATGCGGGTGCTCTTCGCCGAGCTGTCGCGCATCTCCAACCACATGCTGAACCTCGGCAGCCACGTCATGGACGTCGGCGCGATGACGCCGAACCTGTGGATGTTCGAGATCCGCGAAGACTGCATGAACTTCTTCGAGCGGGCGACCGGCGCGCGCATGCATTCCAACTGGTTCCGCCCGGGTGGCGTGCGCCAGGACGTGCCGCTGAAGCTGCTGGCCGACATCGCCGACTGGCTCGACACCCGCCTGCCGCGCCTGTTCGAGGACGCGATCAGCCTCGTCGCCGACAACCGCATCTTCAAGCAGCGCAACGTCGACATCGCCTACGTCTCGAAGGAAGACGCGCTGGCATGGGGCTTTTCCGGCCCGATGATCCGCGGCGCCGGCATCCCCTGGGACATCCGCAAGAGCCAGCCCTACGAGGTCTATGACCGGATGGACTTCGACGTGCCGATCGGCACGAAGGGGGACTGCTACGACCGGTTCATGGTCCGGGTCGAGGAGGTCCGCCAGTCCGCGCGGATCATGAAGCAGTGCCTGAACGAGATGCCGGAAGGCCCCGTGGCGACGCTCGACCGCAAGGTCTTCCCGCCCCGCCGCGCCGAGATGAAGCAGTCGATGGAAGCGCTCATCCATCATTTCAAGCTGTTCACCGAAGGGCTCCACGTCCCCGCCGGCGAGGTCTATGTCGCGACCGAGAGCCCGAAGGGCGAGTTCGGCGTCTATCTGGTCAGCGACGGCACCAACATGCCGTACCGCGTCAAGATCCGCCCGACCGCCTTCAGCCATCTCCAGGCGATGGACTTCATGTCGAAGGGCCACATGCTCGCCGACGTGACCGCCATCCTCGGCGCCATGGACATCGTGTTCGGGGAGTGCGACCGGTGAGCGCGCCGCAGCCCGTCAACATCGCCGCCAAGCTCGCCAGCTTCTCCGATCACTGGAACCCGCGTGTCGTCGGCCGCTACAACGGCAACGAGGTCCGCGTCGCCAAGGTGGACGGCGAGTTCACCTGGCACAGCCACGCCGGGACGGACGAGCTGTTCATGGTCATCTCGGGCGATTTCGGCATCGAGTTCCGCGACGGCCTCGTGAAGCTCGCGCCGGGCGAGATGCTGGTCGTGCCGCAGGGGACCGAGCACCGTCCGGTCGCCAATGGCGAATGCCAGATCCTGATGCTCGACCGCGAGGGCGAGCCGAACACCGGCGCCAGCCCGTCCCCCTATACCCGCGAGAGGCTCGAGACGATCTGATGGCCGCCAAGCGTCTTCCCGACACGCCGGAAATCCGCGAGCGCTGGGGCTCCTTTGCCTGGACGAAGGGCAATGAAGCCGAGGCGAAGAAGCTCGTTGGCCGCTATCCGCCGGGTCGCCAGCAGAGCGCGGTCATTCCCTTGCTCGATCTCGCCCAGCGCCAGATCGGCGCGGAGACGAACACGCAAGGGTGGCTGCCGATCCCGGTGATCGAATTTGTCGCCGCATACCTCGATATGCCGAAGATCCGGGCCTATGAGGTCGCGACCTTCTACACGATGTTCAACCTCGTGCCGGTCGGCCGCCACCATGTGCAGGTCTGCGGCACCACGCCCTGCATGCTGCGCGGCTCGGACGACGTGCTCGCCGCCTGCTATGCGAAAGGCATGAAGAAGGGCCACACCACCGGTGACGGCCTGTTCACGCTGACCGAGGTCGAATGCCTCGGCGTCTGCGCCAACGCGCCGATGGTCCAGATCAATGACGAGACCTACGAGGACCTGACCTTCGACAGCATGACCGCGGTCCTCGACGCGCTCGCCGCCGGCAAGGCGCCGAAGCCCGGCCCGCAGGTCGATCGCCAGACCAGCGCCCCCGAGGGCGGCCCGACCACGCTCCAGGCGATGGTCAGGGAAAACCACGATTACCGGGGGGAGTGATGATGCGCTCCGCTCGCCATACCCGCCAGCCGTTCGCCCTGAGCTTGTCGAAGGGCTGTCTTTCCTTCTCACGGGGTTGGAAGAAGGGCAGGGCTTCGACAGGCTCAGCCCGAACGGGTTGGGGAGCTGTCGGGGTGCTTCCCCTCGCTCTCCTCGGCGCCTGCGGGCAGTCCGAAGCGCCTGCGAACAATGTCGCTGCGCCGGCCAGGGCGCCGGAGATCGAGGGTGACGTCGGCATCGCCCAGCGGCTGGTCCGCGAGAAGCTCGGCGAGGCCGGGGCGCGGGGCATCAGCTTCTCCGAGCCGCGCCGCTCGCGCGCCGAGGGCGTGACGATCATCTGCGGCGCCTTCACCCAGGCCGGCCGCAGCCAGCGCTACATCGTCGTCGGCAGCGAGGATGCCTTCGTCGAGCCGCAGATGGGACCCGGCGAGATGGACCGCGCCTTCGTCGAATTCTGCAACCAGGGCGCGCAGAATCCCGCGCAGCCCGCGCCGCCGCCTGTCCTGGAGAATGCGCTGTGACGCTCGCTGACAAGGACCGCATCTTCACCAATCTCTACGGCTTCCAGTCGTGGGAGCTGAAGTCTGCGCAGAAGCGCGGCGACTGGGACGACACCAAAGGCCTGATGGCCCGCGGTCAGGACGCGATCATCGAGGAGGTCAAGGCCTCGGGCCTGCGCGGCCGTGGCGGCGCCGGCTTCCCGACCGGCATGAAGTGGAGCTTCATGCCCAAGGAGCCGAAGCCCGGCAAACCCAATTTCCTCGTCATCAACGCCGACGAATCCGAGCCGGGCTCGTGCAAGGACCGCGAGATCATCCGCCACGATCCGCACAAGCTGATCGAGGGCGCGCTGATCGCCGGCTATGCGATGCGCGCACGCGCCGGCTACATCTACATCCGCGGCGAGTTCATCCAGGAGGCCTGGCGGCTCGAGGCGGCGGTGCAGGAGGCCTATGACGCCGGCCTGCTCGGCAAGAACGCCGCCAAGTCCGGCTACGACTTCGACCTCTTCGTCCACCGCGGCGCCGGCGCCTATATCTGCGGCGAAGAGACCGCGATGCTGGAGAGCCTCGAGGGCAAGAAGGGCCAGCCGCGCCTGAAGCCGCCGTTCCCGGCGGGCGCGGGCCTCTACGGCTGCCCGACGACGGTCAACAACGTGGAATCTATCGCGGTCGTTCCCACCATCCTGCGCCGCGGCGCGAGCTGGTTCGCGGGCATCGGGCGCGAGAAGAACGAGGGCACCAAGCTCTTCCAGATCTCGGGTCACGTGAACAAGCCCTGCGTCGTCGAGGACGCGATGGGCGTGCCGTTCCGCGAGCTGATCGATCGCCATGCGGGCGGCATCCGCGGCGGCTGGGACAATCTTCTCGCCGTCATCCCGGGCGGCTCCTCGGTCCCGCTCGTGCCGGCGGCGCAGATCATCGATGCGCCGATGGACTTCGACGGCCTCAAGGAGCTCGGCTCCGGCCTCGGCACCGCCGCGATCATCGTCATGGACAGGTCCACCGACGTGGTGAAGGCGATCAGCCGCATCTCCTATTTCTACAAGCACGAGAGCTGCGGCCAGTGCACGCCGTGCCGCGAAGGCACCGGCTGGATGTGGCGCGTGATGGAGCGGCTCGTCACCGGCGATGCCGAAATCCACGAGATCGACGCGCTCTGGGACGTGACTAAGCAGGTCGAGGGCCACACGATCTGCGCGCTCGGCGACGCCGCCGCCTGGCCGATCCAGGGCCTGATCCGCCATTTCCGTCCCGAGCTGGAGCGCCGCATCGAGGAACGCCGCGGTCGCACGCTGGAGGCGGCGGAATGAAGACTCTTCGCCACTTCCTAATCGTGATGTCGATGCTTGCGTTTGGTGCGTCAGAAGCTGAGGCGCAACGAGCAGGCAGTCGCATCGGCCGTGATGCACAGCCCGGCAACGCCGAAGACGCGGAGCTCGCGCTTGGGATAATGGCGCGATGCGTCGTCGCGCGGCGTCCCGACCTGGTGTCCACGTGGATGGTGACTTTGCCGGGGACACGCGAGGAGCGTGAACTTGTGCGTGCACAGGCCGACGATCTCAGTGCATGCATGGACAGCAACGAGCTGGTCCTGGATGGTCGAACGCTCTCGTTCCAGCCGCGCACCCTGCGCCGACCGGTCGCTTTGGCCTACGCAGAACGGAAAGTCTCAGAAGCACCTGAGCAGAGTCCTGCTTCCGCTACAACGGATCCTTGGTTCATGACGCGGCTGGCAAGCCTGCCGCAAGACGCGTCGGTCGATCGAATGTCCTTGGGCATTCAGGATTTCGGCCATTGTGTCGTCGTCAACGCTTGGAGCGATGCTCGTGCGCTTTTTCGGGCGAGCGCTGGCAGCGAGGAGGAGGCCGCGACGGTGAGACGCCTCACGCCTGCCCTTGGTCCTTGCTTGACCGAAGGCGCAACCATCAACATCACCCGCAGGAATCTGCGGTTGCTGCTGGCGGAACCGTTTTATCACGTCCTGACCGCGACCCCCTCGGGCGGCGCGGTCGCGGCGCAGCGCTGAAGAGCGAGCTATGCCTAAAGTCAAAGTCGACGGCGTCGAGATCGAGGTGCCGCAGGGCGCCACCGTGCTGCAGGCGTGCGAGCTGGCGGGGAAAGAGATTCCGCGCTTCTGCTATCACGAGCGGCTGGCGATCGCGGGCAATTGCCGGATGTGCCTCGTCGAGGTGAAGCCCGGGCCGCCCAAGCCGCAGGCAAGCTGCGCGCTGCCCGCCGCCGAGAACCAGGAAATCTTCACCAACACGCCGATCGTCAAGAAGGCGCGGGAGGGGGTGATGGAGTTCCTGCTCATCAACCATCCGCTCGATTGCCCGATCTGCGATCAGGGCGGCGAATGCGATCTGCAGGACCAGTCGATCGCCTATGGCAAGGGCCACAGCCGCTACGACGAAAACAAGCGGGCGGTGACCGAGAAATATATGGGGCCCGTCGTCAAGACGGTGATGACCCGCTGTATCCAGTGCACCCGCTGCATCCGCTTCATGGATCAGGTCGCGGGCGTCGAGGATCTGGGCGCGATCGGCCGCGGCGAGGACATGGAGATCACCTCCTATCTCGAGCATGCGCTGTCGAGCGAGCTCAGCGGCAACGTGATCGATCTCTGCCCGGTCGGCGCGCTGACCTCCAAGCACTACACGTTCGAGGCGCGCCCCTGGGAATTGCGGAAGGTCCCGGCGATCGACGTGACCGACGGCGTCGGCACCAACATCCGGCTTGACGTGCGCGGCCGCGAGGTGATGCGCGCGCTTCCCCGGATCAACGAGGACGTCAACGAGGAGTGGGCGCACGACAAGACCCGCTATGTCGTCGACGGCCTGACCCGCGGCCGCCTTGATCGCCCGTGGGTGCGTGAGAACGGCAAACTGCGGCAGGCCACCTGGGAAGAAGCCTTCGCGAAAATCGCCGACGTCGCCGCCAGTGCGAAGGACAGTGTCGCGGCGGTGGCCGGCGACCTCGTCGACGTCGAGACCATGTACGCGGCGAAGCAGCTGCTCGCGTCGCTCGGCTCGACCCTGATCGAGGGTCGCCAGACCGGCCTCGCCTATGACGCGTCGAACCTCGCCGCGGTCAATTTCAACACGACCATCGCCGGGATCGAGACCGCGGACGTGATCCTGCTGGTCGCGACCAACCCGCGCTGGGAAGCGAGCCTCGTCAACACCCGCCTCCGCAAGGCGGTGCTGGCCGGGGCCCGGGTTTTCGCGATCGGGCCCGAAATCGATCTCACCTACAGGGTCGAATGGCTCGGCGATGACCTTTCGCTGCTCCACAAGCTGCCCAAGGACGCGGCCGACGCGTTCAAGGACGCCCGGCGCCCGGCGGTGATCCTTGGCGGCGCGGCGCTCAAGACGCCGGCAGGGCAGGCGGCCGGTCTCGCCCTCGTCAAGACGCTGAACCTTGTCCGCGAGGGCTGGAACGGCTTCAACGTCCTCCACACTGTCGCCGCGCGCACCGGCGGGCTGATGCTCGGCTATGCACAGGATGGCGGCATGGCGTCACTGGCGGAGAAGGCGCCGAAGCTGCTCTTCCTGCTGGGCGCGGACGAGGCGGACCTCGCGCCCTTCGCGAAAAGCTTCAAGGTCTATCTCGGCCATCATGGCGACAAGGGCGCCCACGCGGCCGACGTGATCCTGCCGGGCGCGGCCTATAGCGAGAAGCACGGCATTCACGTGAACCTCGAAGGGCGCGTCCAGTACAGCGAGAAGGCGGTCGATCCGCCGGGCGATGCCCGCGAGGACTGGTCGATCCTGCGCGCGCTGTCCGACGTGCTGGGCAGGCGACTGCCCTTCGACAGCTTCGGCGAGCTGCGCGCGAGACTGTTCGCCGATCATCCGGCATTCGCTCAGCCAGGGCTGGTCGCCTTCGCCTGGGCGCCGCCGAAGATCGACGCGCCGAAGATCGAGAAGGGGACGAGCGTCGCCTACCCGATCAAGGACTTCTATCTCACCAACCCGATCGCCCGCGCCTCGGCGACGCTGCAGCGTTGCTCGGCGGAGATCCTCCACGGGCAGGAATTCGCGGAGGCCGCGGAATGACGTTCGCGCCCCTGGCCGTCATTCCGGCGAAGGCCGGAATCCACCTTTTCTTCCCGCCCGCCGCAAGGCAGATGGACCCCGGCCTTCGCCGGGGTGACGGAGAAGTGCAGTGACCGCCTTCTTCCAGTTCTATCTCGGCACCGGCTGGGGCTGGTTCGTCGCCAACCTCATCCTGATCCTGCTGATCGCGCTGCCGCTGATGCTGGCGGTGGCGATGATCATCTATGCCGATCGCAAGATCTGGGCGGCGATGGCGCTGCGGCGCGGGCCCAACGTGGTCGGGCCGTTCGGCCTGCTGCAGAGCTTCGCCGACGGCCTCAAGGTCTTCCTCAAGGAGACGATCGTCCCGGCGAGCGCGAACCGCGCCTTGTTCCTGATCGCGCCGGTCATCACCTTCACGGTCGCGCTGATCGCCTGGGCGGTGATTCCGTTCGGCGAGGGCATGGTGCTCGCCGACATCAATGTCGGCCTGCTCTACCTGCTCGCGGTCTCCTCGCTCGGTGTCTACGGGATCATCATCGCAGGCTGGGCATCCAACTCGAAATACCCGTTCTACAGCGCCTTGCGTGCCGCGGCTCAGATGGTGTCCTATGAGGTCTCGATCGGTTTCGTGCTGATCCCGGTGATCCTGTGGGCGGGGACGTTCAACCTGTCCGGCATCGTCACCGCGCAGCAGGGCCATATCTTCGGGTTCATCAACGGCTTCGGCTTCAATCCCTTGCTCTTCCCGCTGGCCGTGATCTTCCTGATCTCCGCCATGGCCGAGACCGCGCGCGCGCCGTTCGACCTGACCGAGGCGGAGAGCGAGCTCGTCGCCGGCTACCAGACCGAATATTCGTCGATGAGCTTCGCGCTCTTCTGGCTCGGCGAATATGGCAACGTGCTGCTGATGTGCGCGATGAACGCCGTGCTCTTCTGGGGCGGCTGGCTGCCACCGGTCGACTGGGCGCCGCTCTACTACATCCCGGGCATCATCTGGTTCTTCGCCAAGATCCTGTTCTTCTTCTTCGTGTTCAGCTGGGTGAAGGCGACCGTGCCGCGGTTCCGCTACGACCAGCTGATGCGGCTCGGCTGGAAGATCTTCCTGCCCATTTCGCTCATCTGGGTGTTCCTCGTGTCCGGATATCTGATGCTCCAGAAGCAGGGGATGCTGCCGTGGTAGCCCACTGGATCAAGACCTTCACCCTCTGGGAGTTCGTGAAGGCGCACTGGCTGACCTTGAAGTATTTCTTCAAGCCCAAGGCGACGATCAACTACCCCTATGAGAAGAACCCGATCTCGCCCCGCTTCCGCGGCGAGCATGCGCTGCGCCGCTATGCGAACGGGGAAGAGCGCTGCATCGCCTGCAAGCTGTGCGAGGCGATCTGCCCGGCGCTGGCGATCACGATCGAGGCCGAGCCGCGTGCCGACGGCAGCCGACGCACCACCCGCTACGACATCGACATGACCAAGTGCATCTATTGCGGCCTGTGTCAGGAGGCCTGCCCGGTCGATGCGATCGTCGAGGGGCCGAACATGGACTTCGCGACCGAGACCCGCGAGGAGCTGATCTACGACAAGGCGAAGCTGCTCGAGAATGGCGACCGCTGGGAGCGCGCAATTGCCGCGAACCTTGCCGCCGATGCGCCGTACCGGTAAGCGCCCATGCAGACTCGCACGTCACGCAACGGGGCCATGCACATCCACGCCGTCATTCCCGCGAAAGCGGGAACCCAGCTTCCTTTGATCAGCTGCGGTGAATGCAGCTGGACCCCCGCTTTCGCGGGGGTGACGAAGGAGCCTGTTCGGTGATCCAGGTCTTCACCTTCTACCTCTTCGCGACGGTCGTGATCGTTTCCGGCGTGATGACCATCGCCTCGCGCAACCCGGTCCATTCGGTGCTGTGGCTGATCCTCGCCTTCTTCAACGCGGCGGGGCTGTTCGTGCTGATCGGCGCCGAGTTCCTCGCCTTCCTGCTGATCATCGTCTACGTCGGCGCGGTCGCGACCCTGTTCCTGTTCGTCGTGATGATGCTCGACATCGATTTCACCGAGCTGCGTGCGGGCGTGTCGCGCTACTGGTTTCCCAGCCTGCTGCTCGCCGGCGCCCTGCTCGCCGAGCTGCTGGCCGCGCTGCTCGCCCACAATGCGGGCGGCCTGGACATCGCCAACCGGACCGCGCCGACCCCCGCCGAGACGTCGAACATCGTCGCGCTCGGCCAGGTGCTCTACAGCCGCTACCTGTTCGTCTTCGAGGCCGCCGGGCTCGTCCTGCTGGTCGCGATGATCGGCGCGATCGTGCTCACCCATCGCGCCCGCAAGGACGTGCGGTCCCAGAACGTCTCCGCCCAGGTCCGCCGCCGCCCGCAGGACGCGGTCGTCAACACGCAGCCGCCGGTGGGGCAGGGGGTGGAGCTGTGATCGGGCGTTGCCTGAAAGGACGCCGGTCATGATCGGCCTGGGCCATTACCTCGCCGTCGGCGCGATCCTGTTCGTGCTCGGCGTGATCGGCATCTTCGTCAACCGCAAGAATGTGATCGTCATCCTGATGGCGATCGAGCTGATGCTGCTCGCGGTGAACATCAACCTCGTCGCCTTCTCGGCCTTCCTCGGCGACATGGTCGGGCAGGTGTTCGCCATGTTCGTGCTCACCGTCGCGGCCGCGGAAGCCGCGATCGGCCTTGCCATCCTCGTCATCTACTTCCGCAACCGCGGCACGATCGCGGTCGACGACATCAACCAGATGAAGGGCTGAGCGATGGTCCAGGCGATCGTCTTCCTGCCCTTGCTGGCGGCCATCATTGCGGGGCTCGGCAACCGCATGATCGGCAATTTTGCCGCAAAGCTGCTCACCACCGGCGCGCTGTTCGCCTCGGCCGCGATGAGCTGGCCGATCTTCCTCGGCTTCATGGCCGGCACGCAGGAGAGCGCGCTCTATCCCGTTCTCGCCTTCATCCATTCGGGCGACCTGATGGTGGATTGGGCGCTGCGCGTCGACGCGCTGACCGCGGTGATGCTGGTGGTGGTGACGACCGTCTCGGCGCTCGTCCACCTCTACTCCTGGGGCTATATGGCCGAGGACGACAGCCAGCCGCGCTTCTTCGCCTATCTCTCGCTCTTCACCTTCGCGATGCTGATGCTGGTGACGGCGGACAATCTGGTCCAGATGTTCTTCGGCTGGGAAGGGGTCGGTCTCGCCTCCTACCTGCTGATCGGCTTCTGGTATCACAAGCCCAGCGCCAACGCCGCGGCGATGAAGGCGTTCATCGTCAACCGCGTCGGCGATTTCGGCTTCAGCCTCGGCATCTTCGCGACCTTCCTGGTGTTCGGCACCGTCTCGATTCCCGACATCCTCGCTGCCGCGCCGAACATGAGCGGATCGACGATCGGCTTCCTCGGCGGCCGCATCGATACGATGACGCTGATCTGCATCCTGCTGTTCATCGGCGCGATGGGCAAATCGGCGCAGCTCGGCCTCCACACCTGGCTGCCCGACGCGATGGAAGGCCCGACCCCGGTCTCCGCCCTGATCCACGCCGCGACGATGGTGACGGCCGGCGTCTTCATGGTCTGCCGCCTTTCGCCGATGTTCGAGACCAGCACGACCGCCATGGCGATGGTGACGTTCGTCGGCGCGGTCACCGCCCTGTTCGCGGCGACGGTCGGCACCGTGCAGAACGACATCAAGCGGGTGATCGCCTATTCGACCTGCTCGCAGCTGGGCTACATGTTCATGGCGGCGGGCGTCGGCGCCTATGGCGCGGCGATGTTCCACCTCTTCACCCACGCCTTCTTCAAGGCCTTGCTGTTCCTCGGCGCGGGCTCGGTCATCCACGCGATGCACCACGAACAGGACATGCGCTATTATGGCGGCCTCAGGAAACACATCCCGCTGACCTTCTGGGCGATGACGATCGGCACGCTCGCCATCACCGGCGTCGGCATCTACTGGCTCCACGCGGGCTTCGCCGGCTTCCATTCCAAGGACGCGATCATCGAGGCCGCGTTCGCGAGCGGCGTGCCGTTCGGCGGCCTGGCCTTCTTCATCGCCGTGTTCGCGGCGCTGCTGACCAGTTTCTACAGCTGGCGTCTCGTGTTCCTCACCTTCTTCGGCACGCCGCGCTGGACGCAGTCCGAACATATCCAGCATGCGCTGCACGGCGATCATCATGATCATCCGGACGCCGAGGATGCCGGTCACGACACCCATGCGCACGAGGCCGGCGCCCACGAGGTGGCACAAGGCACGGGCGGCTATCATCCGCACGAGAGCCCGTGGACGATGCTGGTCCCACTCGCCCTGCTGTCGGTCGGCGCGGTCTTCGCCGGCTACGTGTTCACCGCGTCGTTTATCGATGCGGAGCACGGCGCACAGTTCTGGGGCGCCTCGATCGCCTTCGACACCCATCTGATGCATGCGATGCACGAGGTGCCGCTGTGGGTGAAGCTGTCGCCGGCCGTCGTGATGCTGATCGGCCTCGGCATCGCCTTCTACGCCTATATCCGCAACACGGCCTTCCCGGCGGCGTTCGCGAGCCATTTCGACGTGCTGTACCGTTTCCTGCTCAACAAATGGTATTTCGACGAGCTCTACAACTTCCTCTTCGTCCGGCCGTCCATGTGGCTCGGCCGCGTCTTCTGGAAGCGCGGCGACGAGGGGACGATCGACCGCTTCGGGCCGAACGGCATTGCCGCAGCGGTGGTCGCCGGCACGCGAGTCACCGCCCGGTTCCAGACCGGCTATCTCTACAGCTACGCGCTGGTGATGCTCCTCGGCGTCGCCGCCGCCACCACCTGGGCGATGTCACGCTAGATGACCGGCTTTCCCATCCTTTCCGCCATCCTCGCGCTGCCGCTGCTCGGCGCGGTCGCCTGCCTCGTCAGCGGCGCCAACGGTGCGCGCTGGATCGCGCTCCTCACCACGCTGGCGACGCTGGCGCTCTGCGTGGGCCTGTGGGCGACCTATCAGGTCGGCGGTCCGCAGTGGCAGTTCGTCGAAAGCTACGACAATTTCTTCGGCGCGTTCGACTGGGCGCTGGGCATCGACGGGATCGCATTGCTGCTGATCGTGCTCACGGCCTTCCTGATGCCGATCTGCATCGGCGCCTCGTGGGACGCGATCGACAGGCGCGTCCCCGAATATATGGCGCTGTTCCTGTTCATGGAGACGCTGATGCTCGGCGTGTTCATGGCGCAGGACATCTTCCTCTTCTACATCTTCTTCGAGGCCGGCCTCATCCCGATGTACCTGATCATCGGCGTCTGGGGCGGCGCGAACCGGATCTACGCGGCCTACAAATTCTTCCTCTACACATTGCTCGGATCGGTGCTGATGCTGGTCGCGATGCTGTGGATGGTGAACTTCGCCGGCACGACCTCGATCCCGGCCCTGCTCAACACCGATTTCCCGCCGCAGGCGCAGACCCTGCTCTGGCTCGCCTTCTTCGCCAGCTTTGCGGTCAAGATGCCGATGTGGCCGTTCCATACCTGGCTGCCCGACGCACACGTCCAGGCGCCGACCGCGGGCTCGGTGATCCTGGCGGGCGTGCTGCTGAAGCTCGGCGGCTACGGCTTCGTCCGCTTCTCGCTGCCGATGTTCCCGGAGGCCTCGGCCCAGCTCATCTGGGTGATCTTCGGCCTGTCGATGGTCGCCGTCGTGGTCACCTCGCTGATCGCGCTCGTCCAGCAGGACATGAAGAAGCTGATCGCCTATTCGTCCGTCGCCCACATGGCGTTCGTCACGATCGGCCTGTTCGCCTTCAACCGGCAGGGGATCGAGGGCGGCATCATCGTCATGCTGAGCCACGGCCTCGTTTCCGGCGCGCTCTTCCTGTGCGTCGGAGTCGTCTACGACCGGCTCCACACGCGCGAGATCGACAGATATGGCGGCCTCTCCAACAACATGCCGGCCTATGCCCTGTTCTTCATGCTGTTCACCATGGCCTCGGTCGGCCTGCCCGGCACGTCCGGCTTCGTCGGCGAGTTCCTGAGCTTGGTCGGCGCCTATGAGGCGAATTCGTGGGTGGCCTTCGTCGCCACCACCGGCATCATCCTCGGCGCGGCCTACATGCTCTATCTCTACTGGCGCATCGCCTTCGGCACCGCGCGGACCGAGGAAGCGGCGAAGCTGCCGGACCTCAACGCGCGCGAATGGGCGCTGCTGGCGCCGATCGCCGCCGGCGTACTCTGGATGGGCGTCTATCCCGAAAGCTTCCTCGCGCCGATCCGCCAGGATGTGACTGTCTTGCTCGCCCGGATCGATCGGGCCGCGCCCGGGGGCGATGCGCACCTCACCGCGGGCGCCCCGGCGCCGGCCGCTCAGCACCAAGCCGAAGAGGGCGGCCACTGATGGCGAACGATTTCCTCCTTGTCCTGCCGGAGATCGTCCTCACAATCTCCGGATTGCTGCTGATGCTGGTCGCGGCCTGGGCCGGCGATCGCGCCGCGCCCGCCGTCACCTGGCTGGCGGTGCTCGCATTGGTGATCGCGTCGGCGGTCATGCCGGGTGTCGCCGGGCCGGGCGGCTTCGCCTTCCACGATCTCGTCGTCGCCGATCGCTTCGCCGGCTTCTCGCGGATCATCATCTATCTCGCCGCGGCGGTGTCGCTGTTCGCGGCGCTGAGCTGGTTCGGCCGCGATCGCGACTATCGCGCCGAATATCCAGTGCTGATCCTGTTCGGACTGGTCGGCATGGGCATGATGGTCTCGGCCAACGACCTCCTGACCCTCTATGTCGGCCTCGAGCTGCAGAGCCTCGCCGCCTACGTCCTCGCCGCCTTCCAGCGCACCGATTCGCGCTCGTCGGAGGCCGGCCTCAAATATTTCGTCCTCGGCGCGCTGGCCTCGGGCATCCTGCTCTACGGCATCTCTTTGCTCTACGGCTTCACCGGCACGACCGGCTTCCAGGGCATCGCCGCGGCGCTCGGCAACGACGGCGTCTCGGTCGCCGAGCTGTTCGGCCTCGTCTTCGTCTTCGCCGGCCTCGCCTTCAAGATCAGCGCCGTGCCGTTCCACATGTGGACGCCCGACGTCTATGAAGGCGCGCCGACGCCGGTCACCGCCTTCTTCGCCTCGGCGCCCAAGGTCGCGGCGATGGCGCTGCTGGTCCGGATCTCGATCGAGGCGATGGGCCCGGCGGCCGAATCCTGGCGGCAGATCGTGATCTTCATGGCGCTCGCCTCGACCATCCTCGGCGGCGTCGCCGCGATCGGCCAGAAGAACGTCAAGCGCCTGCTCGCCTACAGCTCGATCAACAATGTCGGCTTCGTGCTGGTCGGCCTTGCCGCGGCGACGCCCGAAGGTGCGGCGGCGGTGCTCTTCTACCTCACCGTCTACGTGATCATGACGCTCGGCGCCTTCCTGGTCGTCCTCAGGATGCGCGACGCGAACGATCAGCCGGTCGAGACGATCGCGTCGCTCGCCGGCCTGTCGCGGACCCGGCCGATGCTGGCGCTGGCGATGGCGATCTTCATGTTCAGCCTTGCCGGCATTCCGCCGCTGTTCGGCTTCTGGCCCAAATTCCTGGTCTTCCAGGCGGCGGTTGCGGCGGACCTCACCTGGCTCGCGGCAGTGGCGATCGCGACCTCGGTGATCGGCGCCTTCTACTACATCATGATCGTCAAGCTCATGTATTTCGACGAGCCCGCGCCGGCCTTCGCCGAGACCCGCGAGCCGGTCGGCGCCGGCCTGATCCTCGCCTCGGCGCTGTTCGTCTCGCCGCTTGGCTATCTCGCGATCCCGGTGCTCGGGCCGGCGACGCTCGCGGCGGCGTGGTCGCTGTTCTGATCCGCACGGTCGCGGAGACCGGCTCGACCAACGACGATGTCGCGGCGCTGGCCCGGGAAGGCGCGCCGGAAGGCGCATGGCTGCGGGCCGAGCGCCAGTCCGGCGGCCGCGGCCGGCAGGGCAGGGCCTGGCAATCGCCGCCCGGCAATCTCTACGCCAGCACCCTGGTCCGCCTCGCGCCCGGCGACCCCCCGGCGCCGACCCTGGCGCTGGTCGCTGCGGTCGCGTTGCACGAGGCGGCGTCGCTCCACGCGTCCTGCATCCAGATCAAATGGCCCAACGATCTGATCGTCCACGGTGCCAAACTCGCCGGCATCCTGCTCGAACGGCACGACGACGCGGTGGTGATCGGCTTCGGCGTCAATCTCGCTTATCATCCCGACCTGCCGGACCGCCCGGCGACCAGCATCGCCTCGCTCGCCGGGGCGGCGCCCGATCCGGCCCGCTTTGCCGAAACCCTCGCCGAGATCTTCGCGCGCTGGCTGCCGCGCTGGCGGGGCGAGGGGATCGCGCCGATCCGCAAGGCCTGGCTCGCCGCCGCGCATCCCGCCGGCACCGCCCTGTCGACTTCGGACGGCGACGGACTGTTCGACGGCCTCGACGAAACGGGCGCGCTCAGGCTGCGCTTGCCGGGCGGAGGAACCCGTCTCATTCATGCCGGCGACGTTTTTCTTATCTAGTCGACCCGAACAGAGAGAAAAAGCTTACGGATTGACAGAACAATCCTCGATCTTTTGAGTATTGCCAATCTCGGAGAAGTAATAGACTCTCGATCGAAGTTGTCCGCGAGTCGAACTCGATAGGTGTGCCCATGGCAGCCATTGTCGAAACTCGGCCCTGGCGGTCCCTTTGTGGCCTGCCGCCGCCGCTGAAGCCGAGTTGCTGCATCCGGATTCCTGACGAAATCGTCAAGGACCCTGATCCCGCGACTTACGATGCCGGTCAGCAATTTCTTGGCGGCGCAGATCCGACCTTCAACAGCCCCGACCTCGAAACCGTGAATATCTGGCCGATCCAGCCGATCGACCGGCTGACCGCGAGAGTTCGCAATCTTTCCGCCGATGCCGGCGCACAGCGGACACGCGTCGATCTGGCCTGGACACCCTTCGGTATCGGTTTCGAGCCTGTTCCGATCGCCTCCTCCTTTGTCGATCTCGCGCGCGCCGGCTTCGGCGGGAGCGAGCAGGTGCTTGCCTGGCCGACGCCTGCCGATGTGACTTCGGCCGGCCGTTACGGCATCTTCGTCGACATCCATCATCCCTATGACCGGGACCCGCTGAACAATCGCGGCCAGCAGACGGTCGACGGCATGCAGACGAGTGCCGGCAGGTCCCGCACGTTCATCGTTCCCGTGCGCAACCCGTTTTCGGAGGTGCGAACATTCTCGATGCAGCTCACGCCGGCACCCCAGGCCAGCTGGGCAAACGTCGCACCAGGCAGTTTTACGCTGGCTGGCGGAGCCGTCCAGAATGTTGCGGTGAAGGTCGATGTTCCCCCCGGCCTGCCGGTTTCGCCGCCGGGTACGCTGATCAGCGCCACGATCGACATTCGGGCACAATCCGGCGGTGCTTTGATCGGCGGCGTCTCGATCCTCATATTGCTGGATGGATAGCCGAAGATGGGCAAGCGCATCTGCATCCGGTTCGGGCTCGTGGCGGGCGCCGCCACCGGGCTCTTCATCAATCTTCTGGCGAGCCCCGCCTGTTGCGGCACCCAGAGCCTCTCGGTCGCCCAGACGGTGCTCTATGGCATGCTGGTCGCGATCATTGCGAACCTCTTTGCGGCCGCCTTCGCCTGCCTCGTGTCCCGGCGGCCGGGCTGGGCGCTGCGGATGCTGGCGCTGCTGATCGCGCTGCTCGTCGGCGGACTGCTCGGGCCGTTCGCCTATGCGATGCCGCATCCGATGGTCGCCTTCATCGTCTGCGCCGTCCTTGGAGCCCTGATCGGTTTCCTGATCTGCTGGCTCCTGTGCCGTGAACGGTTCGGTTATGCGGGGCTCAAGTCATGAAGCCGGTCTGTGGCGCACAGCAGCCGAGCGGCGTTCCGGGCTCGTTCGATTGGTGGCCGTTCGCTGCGGTCGGAGCGATCGGCGCAGCCGGCGCCTATGTCTACACGAGCGGGATTCCCGGCATCAACGGCATCCTCGGTGCGCTCGGCTATGCTCCTGTGGGCACCGCCCTGGGCCCCGCGACGATCACCGGCGCATTCGCAGGGGCAGCGGCGATTCTCGTGCTGGTCCTCTATTATGCACTGCAGCCCGACGGCTGCATCCGGTCTCTGCCCAAAGGGCAGTCCGTCTGCTTTTCAGGCATCGTGGAGCAGGTGTCGGACACCAGTTCCACCGCCGTCGCGGTGCTTGCGCCTTTCGCCATTCCTCCCTCCGGCGTGTTCCAGGTGGTGGTGAAGGAGATCTACTGGAATCTGGTGAGCCAGAATGCCTTCTGGGTCTATTGCGCGCCTGACGGCTCGCCGATGCTCCCCTGTATCGTGAAGAGCAAGACGGCCTGCGGCGGCAAGATCGGCAGCCTCGTCGGTGCCGCCGTGGGCGCCATTGGCGGGATCATTGCGGGCTATGTCGCCGCTGCGGCCCTGGCGGGAGCCGTCGGATGTGCGGCGAGCGGGCCTTTCTACCTGCTCTGCCTGCTCCTGGTCATTCTCGTTGCGGCGATCGTGGCGGCCGCAGTGACCTATGCCGGCGCGATGATCGGCGGCTGGATCGGCGAAGGGATCGGATCCGCCGGCTCCGATCCGGTCGGCGACGCCTGGGAAGGGCTCGACCGCGGCGCGATCGTCACCGTACGCGGCAATTGGGTCACCAATGCGGATATCGGCAACAACGAAATCTATTTCGTGACCGCGCTCGGCCGCAACGGCGTGGCCGATCCCAAACCCAATTATACCACCGCCGATGCCAATGCGACCGCGGCCGACGATTGCCCGGTCGCGCCGGCTCCGATTGGCTAGAGAAATACCGTCCGCAGGCCAGGCCCATGCAGGCGCGGCTTGAAGACGAGGGCCGTCCGGTCATAGACGCAGCCGGGGCTTTCCGTTGTAGGGCTGCGGCAATGAAGATTCTGACCTGCCTGGCATTTCTGTTTGCTCTGGCACTGGCTGTGCCGGCACATGCCGACGGCGAGCGCGAACGCTGGCAGGCGCAGGCGAGCCGGGTCACGATCACCCGCGACGACTGGGGCATCGCCCATGTCCACGGACGCAGCGACGCCGACGCCGTGTTCGGCGCGATCTATGCCCAGGCCGAGGACGATTTCCCGCGCATCGAGACGAACCTGCTGACCGCGCTCGGCCGCACCGCCGAGGCGGAGGGCGAAAGCGCTGTCTGGCAGGACCTGCGCCAGCGTCTCTGGATCGATCCGGAGGCACTTCAGGCCGACTATCGCCGCAGCCCCGACTGGCTGCGCAAGCTGATGGATGCCTGGGCGGATGGTCTCAACCACTACCTCGCGACCCATCCCGACGTGCGGCCGCGCGCCCTGACACGCTTCGAGCCGTGGATGGCGCTGTCTTTCACCGAAGGCAGCATCGGCGGCGACATCGAGCGTGTCGACCTCCGGCAACTCGCCGCTTTCTATGGCGGGCAGGGGCCTCGGATCGCCACGATCGACGATGGCGAACCGCGCGGCTCCAACGGCATCGCCATCGCGCCGGGGCTGACCCGCGACCGCCGCGCGCTGCTGCTGATCAATCCGCACACCTCCTTCTTCTTCCGCTCCGAGCTCGGCATGCGCAGCGACGAGGGGCTGAACGCCTATGGCGCCTCCACCTGGGGCCAGTTCTTCATCTATCAGGGCTTCAACGACCGGGTCGGCTGGATGCACACGTCGAGCGGGGTCGACGTGGTCGACGAGTTCGTCGAGACGATCGTCCGCCGCGGCAATCAGCTCTCCTACCGCTACGGCAACGAGCTCCGGCCGGTCGAAACCCGCGCGGTGACGCTGAAGGTCCGTCAGAGCGACGGCAGCCTCGCCGAACGCGCCTTCACCACCTGGCACACCCATCACGGCCCGATCGTCCGCGCCGAGGGCGACCGCTGGGTCGCGATGGCGCTGATGCACCGCCCGGTCCCGGCGCTGCAGCAGAGCTGGCTCCGGACGAAGGCGCGCGATTTCGCCGGCTATATGGAGGTCGCGGCGCTGCAGGCCAATTCGTCCAACGACACCATCTACGCCGATGCCGACGGTCATATTGCCTATCTGCACCCGCAATTCGTCCCGGTCCGCGACGACCGGTTCGACTATCGCCAGCCCGTCGACGGCAGTGATCCGGCGACCGACTGGCGCGGCCTCACCCCGATCGACCGGCTTCCCACGGTCCGCGATCCGCGTACCAACTGGCTCTACAATGCCAACGACGCTCCCTGGCGCGCCGCCGGCGCTGACAGCCCCCGCCAGGCAGATTTCCCGCGCTACATGGACACGGCCGGGGCCAATCCGCGTGGCGATCACGCCATTGCGCTGCTGGGCCGCGCCCGCGCGCTCACCCCGGAGGCCCTGCGCCGCATCGCCTATGATCCGCACATGCCGATGTTCGAGAGCGAGATTCCGGCGCTTCAGCGCGGCTTCGACGCGCTGCCCGCCCGCGACCCGCTCCGGGCACGGCTGCGCGAGCCGGTCGCTGTGCTCGCCCGCTGGGACCGGCGCTGGGCGGCCGATTCCGAGGCGACCACGCTCGCCAACTTCTGGGCGGAGGAGCTGTGGAACGCGGCCGGTGCCGAGACCGGCGCGCCGCCCGAATATGACACGCGCTGGCTGCGTATCGCCCGGTTGCCCGATGCGCAGCGGCTCGACGCGCTGTCCCGCGCCATCGCGCGCCTCGAACGCGAATGGGGTGGCTGGCAGGTGCCGTGGGGCGAGGTGAACCGCTTCCAGCGCAACGACGCCGCCATCGTCCAGACCTTCGACGACAGTCGCCCGAGCCTCCCGGTGCCCTTCGCCGCGGCGCGTTGGGGCTCGCTCGCTTCGTTCGGCGCCCGCGCTTACCCGGGCACCCGGCGCTGGTACGGCACCAGCGGCAACAGCTTCGTCGCGATCGTCGAGTTCGGCCCGCGCGTCCGCGCCTGGGCGGTCAGCGCCGGCGGCGAGAGCGGCGATCCCGCATCCCCGCATTTCAACGACCAGGCCGAGCACTACGCCGCCGGCAACCTCCGGCCGGTCTATTTCCACGCCGACGAGCTGGCGGGCCATGTCGCGCGCACTTATCACCCGGGCGAGTGAGGTCGTTCCGTGCGCCTGAGGCCGCTCACCCCCGACGACGTCGACCTCGTCTGCCGGCATCGCGAATCGATGTTCCGCGATTCCGGGCGGAGCGAGGCCGTGATCGCGGCGATGGCAGCGCCGTTCCGCCAGTGGCTGATGCCGAAGCTCGCCGATGGCCGCTATTTCGGCTGGGCGATCCGTGATGGCGAGGGTCGTGACGTCGCCGGCCTCGGCATGATGGAGATCGATTGGCCGCCGCATCCCTCGCATCCGCTCGATGACCGGCGCGGCTATGTCCTCAACGTCTATGTCGAGCCTGAGGCCCGGCGTCGCGGCCTGGCCCGGATGCTCATGGCCGAGGCCGTGGCCGAGGCGAAGCGGCGCGGGCTCGCCTTCATGATCCTGCATGCGACCGAGGCGGGCCGGCCGCTCTACGAGTCGCTCGGCTGGGCCGACACGGCCGAGATGGCGCTTATCATCGGCGACGGCGTCGGATAGGGTCCGCCCCATGCTGCTCGCCATCGACGCCGGCAATACCAATGTCGTGTTCGCGCTTGTCGAGGACGGTGTGATCCGCGCGCGCTGGCGGATCGCGACCGATCCGCGCCGTACGGGCGACGAATATGCCGTCTGGCTCTCGCAATTGCTCGAGCTGGAAGGGCTGGCGCGGTCCGACGTCTCCGCGGTGATCATCGGCACCGTTGTCCCGCGCGCGCTCCACAATCTCGAGGTGCTCGCGTCCAAATATTTCGGCGTCGAGCCGCTGGTCGCGGGGCAGGCGGGCGCGGATTATGGCATCGTTCTCGACGTTGCCGATCCCTCGACGGTCGGCGCCGACCGCGCGCTCAATGCGCTCGCGGCCCATGCCATCTACGAAGGCGATCTCATCGTCATCGACTTCGGCACGGCGACGACCTTCGACGTCGTCGATTATTCCGGCGCCTACAAGGGCGGGATCATCGCACCGGGCATCAATCTCTCGCTCGACGCGCTCGTCTCCGCCGCGGCCAAGCTGCCGCGCATCGCGATCGAGGCGCCGGACAGCGAGTCGGTGATCGGCCGCACGACCCAGGACATGATGCATATCGGCATCTACTGGGGCTATGTCGCGATGATGGAGGGCCTCGTCGCGCGGATGAAGGCCGAGATCGGCCGGCCGGTCTCGGTCATCGCCACCGGCGGCCTTGCCACCCTTTTCGATCACCACACCGAGATTTTCGACGCCATCGAGGGCGATCTGACGATTCAGGGGCTGGCCATGCTCCACGCGCGGAGCCACAACGCCGCCTGATCGTCGCGCGCGTGACGGACCAGCAGGGTCCCGCGCGCTTCTTTGCACGGGCTTCGGTCGTCGGCCGGAGCGACAGGAGTAACATGACACCCGGTAACGAACTGCTTTTCCTCGCGCTCGGCGGATCGGGCGAGATCGGCATGAACGTCAATCTCTACGGCTGTCAGGGCAAGTGGATCATGGTCGATCTCGGCATGACCTTCGCCGATCCCGCCTATCCGGGTGTCGAGCTCGTCCTGCCCGATCTCGCCTTCATCGAGGAACGGCGCAATGACCTGCTCGGCGTCGTGCTGACGCACGGCCACGAAGACCATATCGGCGCCATTCCCTATCTCGCGCGGGACCTCGGTGTCCCGCTCTACGCGACGCCGTTCACTGCCGGGCTGATCGCGGGCAAGCTGGAAGAGGAGGGGATATCCGAACAGGTCGAGGTCAACGTCGTCGACATGCTGACCGATTTCCGGCTCGGCCCGTTCGGCCTTCGCTACATTCCGCTCGCCCATTCGATCCCGGAGGGCAATGCCCTCCTCATCGATACGCCCTGGGGCAAGGTCTTCCACACCGGCGACTGGAAGCTGGACGACACGCCGCAGCTCGGCGATCCGAGCACCGAGGCGGAGCTGCGTGCGATCGGCGACACCGGCGTGCTCGCCCTCGTCTGCGACTCGACCAACGTGTTCCAGGAGAAGGCGTCGGGCTCCGAAGCCGGTGTGCGCGAGGGCCTCGACGAAGTGATCCAGGGCGCGCAGGGCAGGGTGCTCGTCACCACCTTCGCCTCCAATGCCGCGCGCCTCAAGACGCTGGGCCATGTCGCGCAGGACACCGGCCGCAAGGTCTGCGTCGCCGGCCGCAGTCTCGATCGCATCTTGCGGGTTTCGAAGAGCGTCGGCTATCTCACTGATTTCCCTGAGACGATCGACTTCGATGAAGCGATGCGCCTGCCGCCGCGCGAGGTGCTGATCATCGCCACGGGCGGGCAGGGGGAAAGCCGCGCCGCGCTCGCCCGGATCGCGTTCGGCCAGCACAAAATCGCTCTCGACGCCGGCGATCTCGTCGTCTTCTCGTCCAAGCAGATCCCCGGCAACGAGATCGCGATCGGCCGCATCCAGAACGAGCTGGCCTCCCGGGGCATCGAGATGATCACCGACCGGCAGGCGCCGGTCCACGTCTCGGGCCATCCCGGGCGCCCGGAGCTTGCCGCCATGTACCAGTGGATCCGGCCCGACATCATCGTGCCCGTCCATGGCGAGATGCGGCACATGATGGAGCAGGCCCGTTTCGCTCGGAAGTGCGGCATCCCGCACGGCATCGTCCAGAAGAATGGCGATCTCGTCCGGCTCGCCCCGAACGGGCCCGAGAAGCTCGGCGAGGAGCGGGTGGGCCGCCTGATCCTCGACGGCGACGTCATCCTTCCCGCCGACGGCACGACGATGAACGAGCGCCGCCGGCTGGCCTTCGCCGGCCAGATCGCCGTCGCCGTCGCGCTGGACGCGAACGACCGCGTCGTCGGCGATGTCGAGATCGAGCTGCAGGGCATTCCGGTCGAGGAAGACCGCGACGCCTTTCTCGATGAGGCTTGCGAGGCCGCTGCAGCCGCCGTCGCACGGGCCAGCGGCAACGAGGACAAGCTGCGCGAGGATGTCCGCCTCGCCGTTCGCCGCTGCGCGACCGAATGGACCGGCAAGAAGCCGGTGGTCACCGTCATGTTCGTGCGGGTGAATGCATGAAGATCACCTCGATCCTCGCCATCTACCTCCTGTTCTGGATGATGACCCTGTTCGTCGTGCTGCCGTTCGGCGTGCGCACCAGCGAGGAGGTCGGCGCCGAGCGCGTGCCGGGCCATGCCGACAGCGCGCCGCACAGTTTCAGTTTCGCCCGCGTCGCGCTGCGCACGACGATCGTCTCGGCGATCTGCTTCGCCCTGTTCTACGCCAACTACAGCTACGGCTGGATACAGATCCGCGACATCGACTGGTTGAACAGGGCGCAGTGAACCGCACCAGTGTGTTCCTGCGAAGGCAGGAACCCTGTGCGACGGCTGCATATAGGCTCCTGCCTTCGCAGGAGCACGCCGAGGTCCGTTACCGCCGCAGCCGGTCGATCGCCTGGGCAAGCGCCACATAGAGCTTGCCCATGTCCGAGGAGAGCAGGGTGACGCCGAGCGTCGCACCGTCGCGATCGGCAAGGACGCGCCGCAGCATCGCCTCGAAATCGTGGATGTAGCGGTTCACCTGGTCGCGGAAATCGGCCTCGTCCTCATAATGCCGCTGCACCTCGCGCGCCTCGCCCGAATCGAGCAGCCGCACCGCGCGGCGGGTGAAGACCCCGCGGTCGCCCTTCAGATAGGCGGCCCAGGCGGTGTCGGCGACATCGTTCGACAGCAGCTTGTTGACGTCGATCGCGGTCGAGTTGAGCGCCTCGACGAGCAGCGACACGCGCCGCGACATCGCGCCGGCATCGCGCTCCTCGCGCGCCGCCTGATCCTCGGCGATCCGGTCCTCGATCGCCGCGGCGGTCTCGCTCATCACCAGCAACTGGCGGGTCAGCCGTTCGCTGGCCTGCCGCGCCACCGCCATGGCGCGCTGCGACGCACCCGCAATCTCGGCGATCTGGTCCTGCACCGGCTCGGCCACGGCTTCCGAGACCGCATCCCGGCTCGCATCGGCGAGCGCGGCGACGCTGTCGGGAATGACCGAGACGATCGCTTCGCGGGCATGGTTGGCGGCCTGGTTGGCCGCCTCGCGCACCCGCACCAGGGCGTCGATCAGCTGCGGGCCGGTCTCCTGGACCAGCCGCGCCGCGGCGCCGTCGGCCTCGCTCACCGTGGTGCCGAGTGCCTGCAGCTTCTCGTCGGCGAGGCCGACGGCCTCGCGCACGGTCGCGATCATGACGTCGAGCGACTCGCGCTGGCGTGCCGCGCTGGCCTCGCTCTCCGCCATCGATTCCGCCGCGAGCGCCGCCGCCGCCTGCACCGCTTCCATCGATGGCACGACGGCCTTCACCGCCTCGCGGGTCTGGCCGGCCTGCGCCTCGACCTCGGACAGCGCGCCGATCAGCACCTCGCGGAACTGGGCGGACACGCCGGTCAGCGCCTCGGCCATGTCGTGGGTGCGGTCGATCAGCTGGCCGGACGTGGCATTGCCCTGCTCGATCTCCCCCTGAAGCTCGCGGGTGACATCGCGCAGGATACCGACCGACTGGGTCAGCCGCGCATTCTGCTCGTCGCCGCTCTGCCCGAGCGCCGCGAGGCGCGTGTCCAGCTCCGCAAGCTGTCCGGTAATGCCGTCGACCAGCGTCCGGCTGGCCGCTTCCTGGGCCGCGAGCCGGTCGGCCAGCGTCGCGATCGCGCTCCCCACCGTGTCGAGCTCGGACGAGAGTCGCTGCCCCGCCTCGGCGCCCGCCTCGGCGAATGCCGCGCGGCTCTGCTCGACCATCGCCAGCATCGCCTGACCCTGCGCCTCGAGCCCGCCGCGCGCCCGGTCGACCGATTCGGCGGCCCGGACCATCGCCGCGTCGATCGCCGCATTCATCTGCGCCGCGGACTGATCCATCCGCTCCGAAGCGGTGCCCGCGCTGCTTTCGATCCGTGCGACATGGGCGCTGAGGCGCTGCGCCGCGCCGCCAACCACCTCGTCGGCCTCCCGGCCACGCGCGGTGAGGGCGGCAAGATAGCCTTCAAGGCCCGCCGCCTGCTCATGGGCGGTGAGGCCGGCCGTCCGCATCGAGTCGGAGACGGCGCGCGCCTGCTCCTCGGCCCGCGGCAGATCGGCGAGCAGGACGCCAATATCGACGCGCGCGCTGGCGGCGGCGCTGTCCAGCGCCTGGGCGCTGCGATCGAGCTCCGTGCTGCCGCGCGCCAGATCCTGGGTGACCCGGCCCAATCGGTCGGAGGCCTCGTCGCCGAGCGCCATCAGCCGCGCCGCTTCCTCGCCGAGCATTGTCCGGTTCTCGACGAGGCGGGTCGCGACGATGCCGAGCAGGCTTTCCAGCGCCTGGCTCTCCTGGCGCATCGCGGCCACCGCCCGCGAAAACGCCTCGGCCTCCCGCCGCGGCGTGCGCCCGAAAATCGTCCAGGCGAGGCCGAGCAGGATGAGCGGCGCACTGACCGTCGCGATCCAGCCGGCCCAGACCGCGAGATCCGCGCCCGGCCAGGCCTGCGACAGCGCATAACCGCTCAACGCCGTCCAGGCGACGCCGAGCAGGATCAGAGCCCCGGCAAAGGCGCGGATGCCCGCCGATGCCGGCGCAGTCTCCTCTTCGACCAATTGACTGAAATCGAACGATTCGGTTGCGGAAGGCAGCGATTCGACCGTGCTGCTCCACCCTCTTTCGCCCTGCGGCTGCGCCTCGGCGCGCTCGGCCCCCATGCTCATGGCCCGTTGTACCACTTCGGGGCGGATATGAAACGGCCCGTTAACACGGTTCGGCCCATAAGCAGGGCATGGCATACGATCCGGGAGCCCTGACCGCCTCGCTGGCTGCCGCCGTCGGGCATGACGGTGACCTGATGGCGGAGCTGCGCAGCGCCTTCATCGAAAGTGCGGCGCGGCAGCTCGATCTGATGGGCCGTTCGCGCTGCGACGCCAATTGGGTGATCGCCGCCTCGCGCCTGAAGAGCATCGCCGCGAGCTTCGCCGCCGGCGGGCTTTCCATGCTGGCCGACGAGGCGCTGGACGGCGCCCCCGGCGACCCGGTCGTGCTCCGCAAGATCGCCGCGGCGATCGACGATTTCGCCGCCGCCTAGTTTTTGCTTTCAGACCTGAGGTTTATCGCGGCCTCTTCATAGTCGCGCGCCATTCGCGACAGGGTTTCGATCGTCCGCGGATCGTTCACCGATTCGGCCAGCCGCCGGCAGCGCGCGGCCTGCGCATTGAGCGCGTCGGGCTGGGCGCGGTCGGTGATCTCGATGAACAGGTCGATCGCCCCCACCACCGCACCGTCCGCGTTCATGATCGGGGTGGGGTAGGGGAGGAAGGTCACCCGGCTGCCGTCCTCCCGCTCGGCGACGACGATCGCGCCGCGCACCGGTACCTTCTCCCGCACCGCCATCGCCATCGGGCACTGGTCCGGCGGAAGGAAGGCGCCGCTTTCCGTGTACAGCCGCCAGGCGATGCTCCAGCGGTCGCGGCGCGGCGCGGGCGTCCGCCCGGCAAAGGCGATGCAGGCGGCGTTGGAATGAATGAGCCAGCCTTCGCCGTCGATGAGGCAGGCGGGGGTGCCAAGCGAATCGACCGCGGCGCAGAGCTCGGCCTCGCTCCGCGCAGTGAGCAGTTGCGCGATCATCGCGTCCGGAGTCGCGGCGGGCGGCGACCCGGATCGGCGGTGCGCAATGCGCGGCTGGGTATCGGTAACCCCCATCGCCGCGTCAGAACGCCGGGCGGCTCGTCCCGGTTCCCGCGCTTTGCCGCTTGTCTCACCGGGCCAAAACGTCCCATGACGCGCACAAACACAGGGAGGGTCGAGGGTGGCGAACTGGAAAGCACGCAAGACGATCATCGCATCGGAGGATCTCGCCCCCGAACACCGGCTGGCGCGGACATTGAGCTGGCCGCATCTGATCGCGCTCGGCGTCGGTGCGATCGTCGGCACCGGCATCCTGACCCTGATCGGCGTGGGCGCGGCGAAGGCCGGCCCCTCGGTCATCCTCTCCTTCGCGATCGCCGGCCTGATTTGCGCCGCGGCGGCGCTCGCCTATGCCGAAATGGCGACGATGATCCCCGCCTCGGGCAGCGCCTACACCTACACCTATGTCGTGCTCGGCGAGCTGATCGCCTGGATCGTCGGCTGGGCCCTGATCCTCGAATACAGCCTGGTGGTGAGCGCGGTCGCGGTCGGCTGGTCCGGCTATGCGGCGCCGCTGCTGGAAGCCTGGATCGGCTTTCCCGCCGCGCTGGCGAACGGACCGGAGCTCGGCGGCTATGTCAACCTGCCGGCGGTGTTCATCATCGCGGTGGTCGCCGGCATGCTGATTTACGGCACCCGCGAAAGCGCGACGGTGAACGCGCTGCTCGTGATCGTGAAGGTGGTGGCCCTGATCGTCTTCGTCGCCGTCACCTTGCCCTATTTCGACGCGGCCCGGTTCGAGCCGTTCATGCCCTATGGCTTCCCCAAGACCGGCCCGGCCGGCGCCGAGGTCGGCGTGATGGCGGCGGCGGCGATCATCTTCTTCGCCTTCTACGGCTTCGACGCGATCGCGACCGCGGCGGAGGAGGCGAAGAATCCGGGCCGCGACCTCTCGATCGGCATCGTCGGCTCGATGTTCGTCTGCGTGATCATCTACATGGCGGTCGCTGCCTGCGCGATCGGCGCGCTCGCCTACGCCCGCTTCGCCAACAGCCCCGAGCCGCTGGCGCTGATCCTGCGCGAGATCGGCCAGCCGCTCGCCGCGCAATATCTCGCCATCTCGGCGGTGATCGCGCTTCCGACGGTCATTCTCGCCTTCTTCTACGGCCAGAGCCGGATCTTCTTCGTGATGGCGCGCGACGGCCTGATCCCGCAAAGCCTGGCGCGCGTCTCCAGCCGCGGCTCGCCCGTCCGCATCACCGTCTTCACCGCGATCGTCGTCGCGGTGCTCGCCGGCCTCATCCCGCTCGCCGAGCTGGCCGCGCTCGCCAATGCGGGCACGCTCACCGCCTTCATCGCGGTCTGCGTCTGCATGCTCGTCATGCGCCGCCGCGCGCCCGACGCGCCGCGCGTCTTCCGCACCCCCGCCGCCTGGCCGGTCGGGATCGTCGGCATCGGCGGCTGCCTCTACCTGCTCTACAGCCTGCCCCAGACCACCCAGATCTGGTTCGCCGGCGCGCAGGTGGTCGGCATCCTGCTCTATTTCGCCTACGGGGCCCGCAAGAGCCTCGCGGGCAATGCCGGGGGCGCCGGGTCATGATCCGCTACCTCCTCCTCGCGCTCGCCCTGTTCGCCGCGCCGGCCCTGGCGCAGGCCCCGGCGCCCGCGCCGGTGCCTCCGGCGCCCGCCACCGTCCAGGTCGTGCTGACCACCGAGATCGGCCGGATCGTGGTCGCCATCGAAACCGCACGCGCCCCGGTCACCGCCGCCAACTTCCTGCGCTATGTCGACGGCCGCCGGCTCGACGGGGTGGAATTCTACCGGGCGATGAAGACCGCGCCGGAGGCGGGGCTGATCCAGGGCGGGGTGCGCGACGCGCGCCGCCTGTTCCCGCCGATCGCGCACGAGCCGACCAGCCAGACCGGCCTCAGCCATGTCGACGGCGCACTCTCCGTCCCGCGCCTCGCCCCCGGCACGGCGCAGGGCGATTTCACCATCATGGTCGGCAACCAGCCCTATCTGGACGCGCAGCCCGGCTCGGCCGGCGACGGCCTCGGCTATGCCGTCTTCGGCCGGGTGGTCGAGGGCATGGACGTCGTGCGCCGTATCCTCCAGGCCCCGACCTCGGCCACCGAAGGGGAGGGCGTCATGCGCGGCCAGATGCTGGACCCGCGCATCCGCATCGTGACGGCGCGGCGGGTGAATTAGGAACCCTAAGGCAGCGGAAACGTCCGCTAAGGGTGGCAGGCGGACATTCAGCCGCCAAAGGTCAGGCGGATACCTCCGTTCACGGTGAACCCGTCGGGCGGCGCCCAGGCGTCCACCGTCCAGCGGCCGTCCGACGCACGTGTCGGCCTCAGCAGGGGGTCGTATTTCGTCTGCCGGACGTTCAGCAGATTCTCGGCGTTCAGGAAGAGACGGATGTCGCCGAATACGATCTCACCCATCATGCCAAGCTCGACGTAGGGCCGGCCGGTCGCCCGAAAGGGATTGTCCTCCAGCGACTGCCGGCCGGTATAATAGGCCTCGAAGCCGATCCGGCCCACGCCGTGCCGTTCCCACATCGCCACCATGCCGGCGGTGTGACGAGGCGTCAGCGGCACCTGTCGACGGCCAATGCCATCCGGGTCTGGTTCCGAAGAGTCGACGAACACGTAGCTGCCCGTGATGGTGAATGCCCGCCAGCGATATCGCAGCAGCAGCTCGACCCCGCGAATCCGCGTCGTCTCGGGCGCGCTGACCAGTCGCACCCGGCCGGTTTCCGGCGACGGATCGACGACGTCGAGCCGGGTCGTGTTCCGCATATCGGAGCCGAACAAGGTAAGATTTGCCTCGATCGAGCCGCGCGCATAGCCGATGTCGAGCGAGGCGCTTTCCGCCGTTTCCGCCCGAAGCCCGCTCACCGGCTCCAGCCGCGATAGGCCCGCCGCCTCGGTCTCGTCGACGAAGGGCGTCGGCGCGTAGAAGCCGCGGCCGACCGAGGCCCGGACCGTCCAGAAGCCGGGCCGGTAGAGCAGTGACAGGCGCGGGCTGAGCTTGGTGCCATATTCGTTGTGCACGTCGATCCGGGCGCTGCCGGCCAAGGTTATCTGGTCGCTCAGCTCATGCTCGGCCTGAGCGAAGAACCCCGGCACTTTGTAATCATAATTGAACTGCGGGAATGCCTCGGACCGATAGCCGTCCGCCTGGTAGGCCGCCCCGACGACCCACGTCGTGTGCCCGGTCTCTCCGGCCAGCGACAGCTCCGCGAAAAGCGTGTTATGCCGGTCATCCTCGGTCACGTCACCGAACACGTGGCGATGATCCTGTCGCATCCCGGAGGCCCGGACTTGCGCGGTGCCGATTCCCTCCAATGGGAGTTCTGCGACCAAGCCGGCGTCGAGACGATCCGTGTCTTGGGTCTGGACGAAGGGCCGACCGTCGGGTGTCGTCCGGCCGGGCAAGGTGCCGCCCGTGCGATCCTCGCCCATCGCGCCGACCGTCGCGAAGATCGATGCCCCGTTCCCGCCTTCCCAGAACAGGCGCGGCCGCGCGGTCCAGCGGTCATAGCCGGGCAGGTCGATCCAGCCGTCAGCGTCGACGTCCTGCCGGCCCTGACGGTGCAGGCCGCCGGTCAGCGAGGCACTCCAGCCTCCGCCGAGCGGCGATGCGGCATAGGCGGTGAGGTCCCGGCCGTCGCGGCTGGTAACGTTGAGCAGCGCTTCGGCTTCCGGCGCGTCGCCCGGGCGCCGCGAGACCAGATTGATGACGCCGCCGAGGGCCGAAGGGCCATAGAGCGCCGAAGCCGCGCCCTTGATGACTTCCACCTGCCCCAGATCGGTCGGCGGGATTTGCAGCAGCCCGAGCGAGGACGCCTGACCGCCGTAGAGCGGCAGGCCGTCAGCCAGGAGCTGGGTGTAACGGCCGTTCATGCCCTGCACCCGCACATTGGAGGAACCCAGCGCCGGGGAGGTCACCTGCACCCGGACGCCGCCGGTCTCGCTCAGCATCATGGCGATATTGCCGGGCCGCATCAGCAGCTTCTCTTCGATTTCCTCGCGGTTCAGGACATCGACCCGGATCGACTCGTCTTGGACCCGGCGGCGCGAGCGCGTCGCCTGCACGACGATTTCCTCATCTTCCGCCTCATCGGCCTCCGCCCGTGCGGCGGTCGGCTCGTCCTCGCCGGAACCGACTTGCGCCCATGCGGCGGGCGAAAGGAGCGACAGCGCGAGCATGACCGGCATGCCGGCGAGGGAAGTCAGTGGGAAGCGCGCCATGTGTCCTCGACCGAATCGGAATGGCGGCGCTATGGGGTCTGTAGCAACTACAGGGTCAAGACATTGCGATGAAGATCGGAGACCTCTCCAAGCTCACCAGCACGAATGTGGAGACCGTTCGCTACTATGAGCGGATCGGACTCCTGCCCAAGCCGAGCCGCACGGGCGGGAATTATCGCACGTACGCCGCTCAGGACGTCGAGCGCCTCAAGTTCATTCGCCATGCGCGCGGGCTCGGGTTCGATATTGCCGATATCCGGTCGCTGCTTGACCTCAGCGAACATCCAGAGCGGGAGTGCAGCGAGGTCGATCAGATCGCGACCCGTCACCTGCAGTCCGTCGAGAACAAGCTCCGACAGCTCGAGCAACTGCAGCAGGAGCTCATTCGAATGCTCAAGCAGTGCCGGGGCGGGCAGGTCGCCGACTGTCATATCCTTCTCGCCCTGGCCGAGCGCTAGCCGCTCGACCCGAATGACCGGAATGGGTCGAAAGCTGACCTTTCAGCTTGTTGGATACAAATAGGATTTCGTCTGCCACCGTCACGGGATGACACCCGCGGTTCCTCGCGCCGTTTCAGGCTTTCTTGCACCCAACAGCGCCCCGCTTCGGAAGCAGAAGTTTTTTGCGCTAGGGAAGCTGAACTTTATGAACCTTCCGGGCTTCCCGTTCAGCCTGGGGCCCTTTTTCCTGAACGCGGCCCAGCTTCGGACAGGAGCGAATCGGTCAGGCCGGCGCGAAGGCGTCCGTCGCCTCGTCGAGGACGTGGAGGACGCCGTCGGACACGGCGAAGATCGCGCCGTGGAGCTTCAGCGTCCCGGCCCGCTCGCGCGCGGCGATCCAGGGGAAGGTGCGCAGGTTTCCGAGCGAGATGCGCACGCCTTCCTGCTCCATCGCCTGGAAGGCGGCGCGGTCGAGGTCCGGATGGGCGGCGCGGATGCGGTCGCGGGCGCCGCTCAGCATGTCGATCCAGTGGGCGATGAAATGGCCGGCGCCGTGCCCGGCCTGGTCGAACTGGCCGGTGAGCGCGGCCGCGCAGCCGCCGCAGAAGCCGTGGCCCATCACCACCAGCTCGCTGACCTCGAGCTGGGTGACGGCGAACTCCAGCGCCGCCGACACGCCGTGATAATTGCTGTCCGGCTCGAATGGCGGAACGAGGTTGGCGACGTTGCGCACGACGAACATCTCGCCCGGCGCCGCATCGAAGATCTGCGCCGGATCGACCCGGCTGTCGGAGCAGGCGATCACCATCACCTTCGGGCTCTGGCCCTCGGCCAGTTCCGCCCAGCGTTCGCGTTGTTCGGACCAGCCTTCGGTCCGGAAACGGCGATAGCCCTCGATCAGCGCGGCAAAGTCTTTCATGGGGCTTCCGTTAAAGCGATTTCGAGCCGGGTGGAACCACCCAGCGACCCGGAAATCGCGGCAGACGATGGCCAAAGGCGACTCCATCTGGATGAAGGTGGCTTTGAGGGCGGGGCAGGGGTGGCAAGACGGCGTCGCAGTCGCTATCTGGCGGCCATGAGCGAAGCCGATCCGACTACCCCCCTGAAGCGGGAACGCCAGCGCAAGCCCGACTGGATCCGGGTCAAGGCGCCGGTCAGCCACGGCTACATGCAGACAAAGGCGCTGATGCGCAGCCTCAACCTCGCCACCGTGTGCGAGGAGGCGGCCTGCCCGAACATCGGCGAGTGCTGGACGAAGAAGCACGCGACGGTGATGATCCTCGGCGACACCTGCACCCGCGCCTGCGCCTTCTGCAACGTCAAGACCGGCATGCCGCGCGCCGTCGATCCGCTGGAGCCGGAGCATGTCGCGACCGCGGCCGCCGAGCTTGGCCTCGAACATATCGTCATCACCTCGGTGGACCGCGACGACCTGCCCGACGGCGGCGCGATGCAGTTCGTGAAGGTGATCGAGGCGCTGCGCCGCAACACGCCCTCGACGACGATCGAGATCCTGACCCCCGATTTCCGCAACAAGTCGGAAGCCGCTGTCGAGAAGATCATCGAGGCGCGCCCGGACGTCTACAACCACAATCTCGAGACGGTGCCGCGGCTCTATCCGACGATCCGGCCGGGCGCGCGCTATTACGCCTCGCTGCGTCTGCTGGAGAGCGTGAAGCGGCACGATCCGTCGATCTTCACCAAGTCCGGCGTCATGGTCGGCCTCGGCGAGCAGCGGCTCGAAGTCCACCAGGTGATGGACGACATGCGCTCCGCCGACATCGATTTCCTGACCATGGGCCAGTATCTCCAGCCGACTCCGCGTCATGCCAAAGTCGAGGAGTTCGTCACCCCGCAGGCCTTCTCCGCCTATGGCGCGATCGCCCGGGCGAAGGGCTTCCTGCTGGTCGCGGCCAGCCCGCTGACCCGGTCGAGCTATCATGCCGGCGACGATTTCGCGAAGATGAAGGCGGCGCGGGAGGCGAAACTGGCCACGGCTGCCCGTCAGAGCTGATGCCCCGCCACACCGAAACGCGGAACCTTCCCTACACGCCGGATCAGCTGTTCGACCTCGTCGCCGATGTCGGCCGCTACCAGGAATTCCTGCCCTGGGTCGCCGCCACCCGGATCCGGTCGGACAGCGAGACCGAGACGCTCGCCGATCTGGTCGTCGGGTTCCGCGCGCTCAAGGAGACCTTCACCTCGCGGGTGAACAAGCGCCGCCCGCACGAGATCGAGATCGACTATGTCGAAGGGCCGCTCAAATATCTCCACAACAGCTGGACATTCCGCCCCGACGGCAAGGGCGGGACCGACGTGGATTTCTGCGTCGACTTCGCCTTCAGGAACCGGATATTCCAGGCGCTTGCCGGCCAGATGTTCGACGCGGCGCTCAGGCGGATGATCGGCGCGTTCGAGGCGCGCGCCCACAGCCTCTACGGCGGCGCGCTGCCGGGCAGCAGCAGCTCGAGCGCGCACAGCGCGGCCTGAAGCCGGATTCCGGCGCGGCCGCTATTCTCGAACGCCTTGCCGTCCGCCACGATCTCGTCGGACGGCGCGTCGCGCTCCGCCCGGGCGAACACGACGGTGCCGACCGGCTTCTTCTCGGTGCCGCCGCCGGGGCCGGCAATGCCGGTGATCGACACAGCGATGTCCGCGCCGCTCCGCTCCAGCGCGCCCTTGGCCATCGCCCAGGCAGCCGCGATCGAGACGCTGCCGAAGGTCTCGATGACCTCGAGGCTGACGCCGAGCAGCGCGATCTTCGCCTCGTTGGAATAGGTGACGAAGCCGGCATCGAACACGTCGGAACTGCCGGCAATCTCGGTCAGCGCCGCGGACACCAGTCCGCCGGTGCAGCTCTCCGCTACGGCAATATGCCGCCCGGCGGCGCGATTCTCCCCGATCACGCGGCGCGCCAGATCGACCAGTTCGGCGGGAAGGATGAAGTCGGGGGTGTCGGTCATGTATCCTCCGGAAGCCGGATCGTCGCCACCGCCTGCGCCGCGATACCCTCGCCGCGGCCGGTGAAGCCGAGCCGCTCGGTCGTCGTCGCCTTGATGCTAACCCTCTGGAGAGGCAGCCGCAACAGGCCCGCGACCGTTTCGCGCATCGCCACGCGATGGGGCCCGATCTTCGGTGCCTCGCAGATGATCGTCAGATCGACATGCTCGATCCGGCCGCCGGCGCGCGCGACGAGGTCGCGGGCATGTTCGACGAACCGGGATGAGGCCGCGCCGCGCCACTGCGGATCACTCGGCGGGAAATGATCGCCGATATCGCCGGCGCTCAACGCGCCGAGCAGCGCATCGGTCAGCGCATGGAGTGCCACGTCGGCATCGCTATGGCCCTTGAGTCCCCTGTCATGCGGGATCCGGAGGCCGCCCAGCCAGAGCTCCTCGCCGGCAACGAGCGCATGGACGTCGAACCCGAGGCCCGTGCGGGACGTGAAGGTCGCGGCGAGGCGGGCTTCGGCGCGGGAAAAATCAGCCTCGTATGTCAGCTTCTCCAGGGCCGTGTCTCCCTCGACCAGCGCGACATTGATCCCGGCCGCCCTGGCAATCTGGGCGTCGTCGGTGGCGTCTCCACCCTCCCATGCGAGATGAGCGTTGAGAATGGCATCAAGATGGAAGGCCTGCGGGGTCTGGACTCGAACCAACCCGTCCCGCGCGATCGTCTCTCCCAATACACCTGCGGAACGGGCGAGCGTGTCGACCACGGGCAAGGCGGGCACCGCGCCATCCCCTGCGTCCAGCGCTTCCTGCAGTCGATCGACGACGGAAGCGGGTAGGAAGGGGCGGGCGGCGTCGTGGATCAGGATGCGCGAGAAACCCTGTTCTGTCAGCGCCTGCAGCCCGTTGCGCACCGATTGCTGTCGCGAGGCGCCGCCGACAACAGGCGAGGGAAGGGTGCGCCCGTCGATCGCCTCGACGTAGGCTGCCTCCTGACCTTCGCCGATCACCACCTGGATCGCATCGATTGATGGATGACGCAGGTGATCGATCGCATGGGCAAGCACCGCCTTGCCGGCGATCCGCCGATATTGTTTGGGCACATCGCCGCCCGTCCGGCTGCCGCTGCCGGCAGCGACGAGCAACGCGACCGTCTTCCCCCGAGACTCCATGGCGGCGCCCTCTAGCGGACCCGAAACTTGCCCGCCAGCGCCTTTCGCCCTATCTCGCGCGGCCATGAGCCGCCTTGCGCCCATCCAGATCGGCCCCGTCCGTATCGAAACGCCGGTGATCCTGGCGCCGATGACGGGCGTCACCGACATGCCGTTCCGGCGGATCGTGAAGCGCTACGGTGCGGGGCTCACTGTCACCGAGATGATCGCGAGCCAGGCGGCGATCCGCGAGACCCGCCAGTCGCTCCAGAAGATGGAATGGGACCCGTCCGAGGAGCCCGTCTCGATGCAGCTTGCCGGCTGTTCGCCGAAGGAAATGGCAGAAGCGGCCAGGCTCAATGAAGATCGCGGCGCCGCGATCATCGACATCAACATGGGCTGCCCGGTCAAGAAGGTGGTCAATGGCGAGGCCGGCTCGGCCCTGATGCGCGACCTCAAACTTGCGTCCGCGATCATCGACGCGACGGTCAGGGCGGTGCGCGTGCCGGTCACGCTCAAGATGCGGATGGGCTGGGATCACGGCAGCCTCAATGCGCCGGAGCTTGCCCGGATCGCCGAGGACCTGGGTGTCCAGATGATCACAGTGCACGGCCGCACCCGCTGCCAGATGTACCGCGGCGAGGCCGATTGGGCCTTCATCCGCCAGGTGAAGGATGCGGTCTCGATCCCGGTCATCGCCAACGGCGACATCAACACGCTCGACGACGTCGACACGGCGCTCGACCAGTCCGGCGCGGAAGGTGTGATGATCGGCCGCGGCGCCTATGGCCGCCCCTGGCTGCTCCGCCAGGCGATGCACTGGCTGCGTCATGGCGAGCGGCTCCCCGATCCCGGCCTCGACGAGCAATATCAGGTGATCGTCGAGCAGTATGAGGCGATGCTCGAGCTCTACGGCACGCAGATCGGTGCCAATTGCGCACGCAAGCATATCGGATGGTACACCAAGGGGCTGCACGGCTCGGCCGAGTTCCGCAATGCCTTCAACAAGGAGGCGGATCCATCGCGGGCGCTTGGCATGCTGCGCGATTTCTACGCCCCCTGGCTCAGCAAGGCGGCCGCCTGACCGGCGAACTGTCGCTTTCGCGCGACACGCTGAGCGCAAACACTGTGTTCTTTCGGCCACATTGTTGTGCTAGAGCCGCTTGGTGAATGCTGAGGCGGTGAGTCCTGTCGAGTCCCGGCCGCGGTGGCGTCGCCGCCTTTCGGTCGCGCTGCGGCGCAGCAGCTTCGTTCCCCTGATTGAAGTCGCCGCGGTGATCGCGCTGATCGCGACGGTGTCGGTCAGTTACATGACCTTGCAGCAGCAGGGAGACAGCGGCGCCTTGCTGACGCCGCCGATGGTCGCAGTCCTCCTGGTCGCGAATCTCGTTCCGGCGATGGCGCTGATGGTGCTGATCGCGCGCCGCCTCGCAAAACGCCGGGCCGCGCAGACGGCGCTGGGCCTCAAGAGCCGGCTACCGGTTCGGCTGGTCGCGATTTTCTCCGCCATCGCCGCGGTTCCGACGCTCCTGGTCGTGATCTTCGCCTCATTGCTGTTCCAATATGGTGTCGAGTTCTGGTTCTCCGATCGGGCGCGTGGAATGCTCGAAAATGCTGCGAGCCTGGCGCAGGAGAACTACAATCGCGAGGTCGAGCGCGTCGGGCTCGAAGCGGTGGCGATGAGCGGCGACCTTGCCGGCTATCTCGGGCAAGTGCCGATCGACAGCACCACTTTTGCCGGGCTGTTCGGGCGGCAGGTCTTCGAACGCAATCTCTCGGAAGCGATCATTTTCCGGGTCGGGCGCGACAACACGATCCAGTCACTGGCGCTCGTCGACCCCTATGACCGGTCGCTGGAGAGCGTGATCACGCCGCAGATGATCGCGACGGTGCGGCCCGAACAACCGAACATCATCGTCAGCAACGACCGATTCGCCGCGATCGCGGCGCTGCCCTATGGCGAGAACACCTATATCTATACCGCGCGGGTCTTCGAGCCCGAGCTGGCGAGCCAGCTGCGCCGCGGCGGGGCGGTGCTGGAAGACTACCGGACTTTGGTCAACCGCTCGCGCAACCTTCAGCTGCGCTTCAACATCGCGCTGTTCGCACTTTCTCTGCTGATCGTCGGGCTCGCGATCTGGATCGCGCTCACCCTTGCCGATCGGCTGGTGCGTCCCGTGGGCCAGCTGGTGGGTGCGGCGCGACGGGTCACGGCCGGCGACCTTTCGGCACGCGTGCCGCAATCCGATTCGCGCGATGAGGTTGCAACGCTGGGCAACGCCTTCAACCGGATGACCAGCCGCCTGGAGGAGCAGACCGGTGCGCTCGTCACGGCCAATGCCCAGCTCGACAGTCGCCGCGCGTTTACCGAGGCGGTGCTCTCGGGCGTCACGGCCGGCGTGATCTCGGTCGACGACGATCATGTCGTGCGCCTCATCAACAGTTCGGCCGAAGCCCTGCTCAAGACGGGGGGCAAGAGCCCGGTGGGCATGAGGCTCGCCGAACTCGCCCCCGAACTCGATCAGCAGCTGGTGGCCGAGGAGCGCGAGGATGTCGTCCAGGTCGCCTCGGGCGGCGACCCGCGGACGCTGGCGCTCAAGACGGTCAAGGTCGAGGGCGGCCACGTGCTCACCTTCGACGACATCACCGAACAGCTGATCGACCAGCGGCGGGCGGCCTGGTCGGACGTCGCCCGGCGCATTGCCCATGAGATCAAGAATCCGCTCACGCCGATCCAGCTGGCCGCCGAGCGCCTGCAACGGCGCTATGCGGGCGAGGTGACAACGGATCCGGCCATGTTCGAACGGCTGACCGGGACGATCGTGCGGCAGGTCGGCGACCTTCGGCGGATGGTCGACGAGTTTTCCTCGTTCGCCCGCATGCCGAAACCGACCTTTCGCGAAGAGCCGGTGGTCGACATCGGCCGACAAGCCATGTTCCTGCACGAGGTCGCCCATCCGGACATCCGGTTCGAGCTCGATGCGCCGGATCCATCGCCGACCCTGGTCTGCGATCGGCGCCTGCTGGGTCAGGCGCTCACCAACGTCGTCAAGAACGGCGTCGAAGCGATCCAGCAGCGGCGCGAGGAGCAAGGCGGCGACGGCAGCAGGCACGACCGCATCGGGATGGCCATCCATGCCGAAAATGGCACCGTGACGATCGAGATCACGGACACCGGCATCGGTCTGCCCGCCGACCGGCGCCGCCTGACCGAACCCTATATGACGACCCGCGCCAAGGGAACGGGCCTCGGCCTGGCCATCGTCAAGAAGATCGTCGAGGAGCATTTCGGCCAGGTCGAGTTCGGCGACGTCGCCGGCGGCGGTTCGCGGGTTCATTTCCTGTTCGACACGGACGTTCTTTGCCGGCTCGGCGGAACAGCTCCAAAATATGCTGAAGAATCTGTGGTAAATGGCTGAATGATATGGCTTTAGATATCCTAATAGTCGACGATGAGCAGGACATTCGCGATCTCGTCTCGGGCGTCCTGGAAGACGAGGGCTTTTCCACCCGTACGGCTGCGAACAGCACCGAGGCACTTCAGGCTCTGGCGGACCGGCGACCGTCGCTCGCCTTGCTCGATGTCTGGCTGCAAGGCTCCAAGCTTGACGGCATCCAGCTGCTCGAGGAGATCAAGCGGCGCGATCCAACGCTGCCGGTGCTGATGATTTCGGGTCACGGCAATCTGGACACTGCGGTTGCCGCGATCCGGCAGGGGGCCGTCGATTTTATCGAGAAACCGTTCGAAGCCGGTCATCTGGTTCACCTCGTCGCTCGCGCCACCGAGACCGAGCGTCTGAAACGGGAGAACGAGGCCCTCCGCCTCCAGGTTGGCCACGAGACGGAGCTCACTGGCGCGAGCGCCGCGATCAACAATGTCCGCGCGACCCTCAAGCGGGTCGCTGCCACCGGCAGCCGTGTGCTTATCGTCGGGCCGGCGGGGGTCGGCAAGGAGGTGGCGGCGCGCCTGATGCACAGCTGGAGCCCGCGGGCGCGCGGCCCCTTCGTCGTGGTGACCGCTGCGCGGATGACTCCCGAGCGGGTCGAGGAGGAGCTGTTCGGCGTGGAGGAGGGCGGGGAGCTGTCTCGCCCGGGCCTGCTCGAACAGGCCCATGGCGGCACGCTCTATCTCGACGAAATCGCCGACATGCCGATCTCGACCCAGGGCAAGATCCTGCGCGTACTGACCGACCAGAGCTTCACCCGGGTTGGCGGCCAGCGTACTGTGAAGGTGGACATGCGGGTGGTGTCGTCGACGGCCCGGACCCTGCCAGCGGAAATTGCGGCGGGAAGATTCCGCGAGGACCTTTACTACCGCCTCAATGTCGTCCCTGTTCACCTGCCGGCCCTGTCGGACCGGCGCGAGGACATTCCCGAACTGGTCGGGCACTTCGCTGCGCGCTACGCCTCCGATCAACGGGTTGCGACGCCCGCCATGTCCGGTGATGCCATGGCGGCGCTGCAGGCCTATGACTGGCCGGGCAATGTGCGCCAGTTGCGCAACGTCATCGAGCGGACCATCATCCTGGCACCGGGCGACCGGATCGGCAGCATCGATATCGACATGCTGCCGCCGGAAATCCTCACCGATCAGGCGCAACTGACCCCGAGCGAGGCCGTCAAGGCGATCATGGGAACACCGCTGCGCGAGGCGCGCGAGACCTTCGAGCGGGAGTATCTCAAGGTCCAGATCCGGCGCTTTTCCGGCAACATCTCGCGCACCGCGAATTTCATCGGCATGGAGCGTTCTGCCCTGCACAGGAAATTGAAGGCGCTCGGCCTTGGTGATACGCGCGGGGAGGGGGGTGACTAGCGCATCCTTGGCGTTCCACCGCGCCGCATGTTAGAAATCGACCGCGCGCGTACCTGATCAATCTACACGATCCGACGGGGCGGATCCGGGAGAAAAAGAAAATGGCCGAAAAGGTCAACAACCTCCAGGACATGTTCCTGAATACCCTCCGGCGGACCAAGACGCCGGTGACCATGTTCCTCGTGAAAGGCGTCAAGCTCCAGGGGATCATCACCTGGTTCGACAATTTTTCCGTGCTGCTGCGGCGGGACGGCCAGGCGCAGCTCATCTACAAGCATGCCATCTCGACGATCATGCCCGCCCAGCCGGTTGACCTTGCCGACCTGCAGCGCGCCTTCGACGAGCAGCAGGGCAAGAAGAAGCCGACCCTGCTCCAGGAGGTGTTCCTCACCGCGGTCCGGCAGTCCGGCGAACCGGTGACCATGTTCCTGGTCAACGGTGTCATGCTCCAGGGCGAAGTCGCGGCGTTCGATCTGTTCTGCATGCTGCTCGAACGCGACGGGCTCAGCCAGCTCGTCTACAAGCACGCCATCTCAACGGTGCAACCCGAGAACCCGATCAACCTTGCCGAAGTGCAGGGCGCCGATACCGAGGGTGGGGAGCCGTCCACCTGAGCGTCTTCAATCGCGAATCCGACGACGAGTTCAGACGCGGCGCACGGGCGGTGATCGCACTGCCTGACGTGGGCCGTGCCGTGATGCGCGACGTCGACGCACGTCTCGACGAGGCGGCCGGACTTGCCGACGCCATCGGCATCGCGGTCGAGGAACGGCTGCATTTCAAGGTCCGCACCCCGAAGCCGGCGACCCTGTTCGGGCCCGGGCAGGTGGAGCGGATCGCCGACGCGGTGCAGCAGAGCGAGGCCGAACTGGTGATCGTGGACAGTGCGATCACCCCCATCCAGCAGAAGAATCTCGAGGACCGCACCAAGGCGAAGGTCATCGACCGGACCGGTCTCATTCTCGAGATTTTCGGCGAGCGGGCGGCGACCGCCGAGGGTCGCCTCCAGGTCGAACTTGCCCATCTCGACTATCAGGCGGGCCGGCTGGTGCGGTCCTGGACCCACCTCGAGCGGCAACGGGGCGGTTTCGGCTTTCTCGGCGGCCCGGGCGAGACGCAGATCGAGGCCGACCGCCGGCTGATCCGCGACCGTATGGCCAAGCTGCGCCGGGAGCTCGATCAGGTGGCGCGCACCCGGACCCTCCACCGCGCCCGCCGGCAGCGTGCACCCTGGCCTGTGGTGGCGCTGGTCGGATATACCAATGCCGGCAAGTCCACCCTCTTCAACCGGCTGACCCGCGCCGACGTGATGGCCGAGAACCTTCTCTTCGCAACCCTCGACCCGACGATGCGCGAGATTGCGTTGCCGGGATTCGACAAGGCGATACTTTCCGACACGGTCGGCTTCATCTCCGACCTGCCGACCCAGCTTGTCGCCGCCTTTCGCGCAACCCTTGAGGAGGTGGTTTCGGCGGATCTCATCGTCCATGTTCGCGACATTTCCCACCCCGACAGCGAGGCCCAGCGCGCCGATGTCGAGGCCGTCCTGACCGAGATCGGCGCGCAACCCGAAGGTGGCGGTTCCCTGGTCGAGGCGTGGAACAAGGTCGACATGCTGGCCCCGGAGGAGGCCGAGCGCGTCAGATCGGAAGCCGCGCGCCGTGACGATGATGTGGCCGTACTGTCCGCGCTGACCGGGGAGGGGGCGGAAACGCTGCTTTCCGCGCTCTCGGCACGGCTTCGCCGCGATGCGCGAACGCACACGATCACCGTACCTGCGGAGGATGGCGAACTGGCCGCCTGGCTTCACGCCAATGGCGAAGTGCTGAGCCACGATCACGAGGGGCTGGAGACGCGCTTCGTCGTCCGCCTGTCCGAAGCCGATTGGCAACGCTTCCAGACCTGGCGCGAGGCGCGCGCCTAGACCTGCTTCTTGGCCCTCTGCCAGAGCCTTTCGAGTTCATCCAGGCTCATATCCTTCAGTGCCTTACCAGCAAACTCTTCCACCTTGCGGAAACGCCTTTCAAACCGTCCATTGGCATCGCGCAGCGCCGTCTCCGGGTCAACGCCGAGATGTCGGGCATAGTTGACCGCGGTGAACAGCAGGTCGCCGATCTCCGCCGCACGCTCCGCGTCACTCTCGGCGCGTTCAATCTCGCCCAGTTCTTCGTCGATCTTCTGCCGCGGGCCGCTCGCATCCGGCCAGTCGAAACCGACGCGTGCGGCACGGCGCTGGATCTTCTCGGCACGCTTGAGAGCGGGGAGGGCGAGGGCGATGCCGGCCAGCGCACCCCCTTCACCCTTTGCGTCGCGCTCTTCGGCCTTGATTTGTTCCCACAGATAATGGCCGCCTTCAGCCGCCTGACCGAACAGATGCGGATGACGACGCTCCATCTTGTCGGCGATCGCCCCGGCGACGTCATGGAAGTCGAATGCGCCGAGCTCTTCGGCCATGCGGGCATGGAAGACGACCTGCAGCAGCAGATCGCCGAGCTCGTCCTTGAGATCGGCCATGTCGCCGCGGGCGATGGCGTCGTCGACCTCATAGGCTTCCTCGATCGTGTAAGGCGCGATCGTTGCGAAGGTCTGGACGCTGTCCCATTCGCAGCCCGTCACGGGGTCGCGCAGCCGGGCCATGATCGCGAGCAGCCTGGTGAGAGGCGAAGGAGGCGAAGGAGGCGAAGGTGGCCCGGAAAGTGTCATGATAAAAGTCCGATAATATACAAAAAAGGAACCCCCTTTTCGTTCTGAAAAGGGGTCTTCCATGTCCAAAGCAACACAGGTCGAGAATGCGACCGTAGCGGGTCGGCTAACGCAGCCGATTGTCGCTGTCCACGATGTACCGCGTGTCGGGCGCAAGCTCCGCACGCCGCGTCATGCTTTCCATGTCCGTCATCGTCCGTTTCAGGTTCAGCCGATCTTCATCGCCCCGGTCTGGCCGGGCGAGACGATGAAGAACGCGCAGTTCCAGATGCGCGTCGTCACCGATCCCATCAAGAACCCGCTGATTGGTTGGTGGTACGAGACGTACTTCTATTACGTGAAGCTTCGCGATCTCGACGATCGCGACGCCCTCACCAACATGATCGTGACCAACGCTTCGACGTCGGCGCTCAACACTGCCGCTGACGTTCGGACCTATCACGCAGGCGGGGCGCCGGACTTCGTCCGGATGTGTCTCGACCGCGTCGTCAATCAGTATTTCCGTGACGAAGATGAGGACGAGGCGGACAGCCTCCTCGACACCATGCCCGTGGCTCGCGTGTCCACGCAGCCAGGCTGGATGGACAGCATGATCAATGACGATCTCGTGGCTGAGGATGATCACGAGCTCCCGGGCGAAAACCCGTCGCTGCCGCCTCACATGGCAGGGTTCGCGGATCACTATGTTGCGTGGGAGAAGATGCGATCGGAGGCGCTCACGACGGCCACGTTCGAAGACTGGCTGCGCACCTTCGGGCTTCGCGTTCCGAAGGAGGATGCCGAGGAGCTTCATCGGCCCGAGGAGCTTCGCTATCTCCGCGCGTGGTCCTATCCGACCAACACCGTCGATCCCGCCGACGGCTCGCCGTCCAGCGCCGTCTCGTGGGCGATCTCCGAGCAGGCCAACAAGGATCGGTTTTTCAAGGAACCGGGTTTCCTGTTCGGCTGCGTCGTCGCGCGGCCGAAGGTCTACTTCTCGAAGCAGAAGGGTAACCTCACCGCCTTCCTCAACGACGCCTATGCGTGGCTTCCGGCAGTGCTCGGCACCGAGGCGTATACCTCGGTTCGCAAGTTCGTCGGCGGTGGCTCCGGCGTCGGCCCGCTCGGCGTCAACGCCACGGATGACTATTGGGTCGATCTGCGTGACCTCGCCATGTACGGCGACCAGTTCGTCAATTTCGCTCTCACCGAGACCAATGCCGGCCTCGTGGCCCTGCCCACGGCTGGGCTGGAGAAGAAATATCCCAGCGGCGCCGATATCGACGCCCTGTTCGCGAACGCCGCACCGCTCAATCAGGTCCGCTGCGATGGCGTCGCGGACTTCACGATCCTGTCGCGGCTCGAGGACACTTCGCTGTGAGGCGGTTCCTCGCCTTCATCGCCAGCGTGGCCCTCGTAGGCTGCGTTACTCCGCAACAGGGTTCGTATGTGAAGTGCGAACTCGGCCCGGATGGCGTTCTCACATGCCAGGGCGAGGTTGTCGGCATGTGAAGGGTAGGGCGGCGAACCGGGGGGTCCGCCGCCCTATTCCGCCCAGCTGAGCTAGCAGCCGTGCAGAAGTCGATCTTCTTGCCCGTCGAGCCATCCTCTCGACCAGCGTACCCACAGGCGTTCCTGTGGGCCGCCCCAGCCGCGAACGTATGGGTTCGCCTTCGCGTCATGGTTCGCGCGGCCGGCGCGGTATCCCCTTGTGTAGGCTCGAACCTCATCCCTTCCGAGGCAGTCGATGCCCGGAAGTGGTTCCTTTTCCATACCCTCGGGTGTGTTTCTCATATTTCCTCTCCCTTCGGTGCTGCCCTGCGCAGCACCCGAAGGGATGCCCCTCGGCGAGAGCCGGGGGTGTGCCTGTCACCCGTAGGGCCGGAACGAAGTGGAGGAGCCGCTCAGCGGCTTGACGGGCGAGGGGGTCAGCGACCCCCTGATCAGTGCAAAGGCAGACTTGCTATCCTTTGCACAAGTGACACCGGGCGAGGTGCACTGTGGCCCAGCTTGTCCATGTAGGACAGTGGGCCGAGGCCGCGCGCCGCGCGGTCGAGCAGGGCGCTACTAAGGTCAGCGCCGCCACGCTCGTGCACAATTTGGCACGAGCTTGTGAGGCTCCCGTCTATCGCGAGTATGTCGGAGCCGTTCCGCTGGATGGTCGTATTACCGACCAGAAGCGCCGCGGCCGCAAAGGCCGCTACAATATCGAATATTGGGTCCGGTGCCGCAAATGCGCACCGTGCCGCCGCGCGCGGGCCCGTTATTGGGCCGCGCTCATGCAAACGGAGTTGGCAGCGGCTGTCCGGTCGTGGATGTGGACGCTGACGTTGCATCCCGATTACCGGCACCTCCTCGTGTCCAGGTCTATGCTGCGTCTCGAGCATGGCGGGACAGTGTGGGAACACCTTAGCGAGGACCAACAATTCGCCGAATTGGTCGCGGACCTCTATCGAGAGGTCCAACGTGCTTTCAAGAGATTGCGCAAGGCGGGCCACCTCGTCCGCTATGTCGCGATCGCCGAGCCACATAAGGATGGGTTCCCCCATCTCCACGTTCTCGTCCATGAGCACGGCAAGCCTTTTGCCGAGGACGAGAAGGGGCATGCGACCGCACTCGAACGCGAGTGGAAGTGCGGTTTCTCGTACACCAAGCTGATCTGCGAACGCGATCCGGGTACGAGACGCCCGAAAGGGCCTCCGGTGGGACGTAACCACCCGTGCAGCGACACACTTGGCAAGGTGTCGCGTTATGTGGCCAAATATCTCGCCAAGACGCTGGGTTGTCGTATCAGAGCGTCGCAAGGCTATGGAAAGCCTGAAAGGCTTTCCAAGTACGTTCTCAACAACATAGTTGGGAAAAGGGGCCCAACGTGATAAAGAATTCCTGACCCCCCAAAACCACTGTTTATGGGGTCTTACTATGGCATCCAGAGGATACCCGTCTCCGGGCCATCGCCGTGGCGCGGAGAGGCACAATCCGAGGCGAGGCTTTCAACCGCCGAGGGTGCCGCCTAGGCGCGAGCCTAGCCCATTCAGGCGTCCCGTCAGGACTCCCGCTACGACGCCGTCCGTCCATCCCGCCATGCGTCCCTACGCTGGCATTCGGCTTGCGGGCAGGGCGCTGTCGCGCGTCATCCCTTATGTCGGATGGGGCCTTACGGCTTACGAGCTCTATCGTTGGTATCAAGGGAGCGAGGCTCAGCCCGGGCCGTTCGTAGACGCGCCGGGCTGGGATCAGGTCTGCGCGATCGCGACAGACTGTGACGTCTTCCCTCCGAACATTCGGCCGCGAACGCCCGTCAATAGCTGGTACAGTTTCACTGGCGCCCCCGGTACTTGCTACCAGTTCTGTGCGCAGAACCTCGGGGCTACCCAGCCATTCTATTCGGTGTCGCCCGGGGACAACGTCATGCTTGCAGGCCGGTTTCATCCGCATCCGGTCGAAGGCTTCCCCGGCACGTTCAACGCCTACGCCACGTTCAATCGTGGCGTCGGCGCGCCCGACCCTGTCTATTATCCCGATGGAATTCCGGGCCAGCCCCCCGTCTGGCGCCCGGTCGATGTGCCGCCAGCTCATCCTAGCTGGCTTCCGTCTCTGGACCCGTTCGTGCTACCCATCGGTCAACCGGCGCCGGCGCCTGATCCTATCCCGCGTCGGTTTGTTCCGCGTCGACAGCAAAACCCGTCGAGGTCGCCTAGTGAACAAACGCAGTTCGGTCCCCACCCGTCGCCCGTACCGGCCCGCCCGGTCGCGGAAACCCCGTTCGGGCCTCCCTTCGTGGCCACTGCTGATCTTCCCGTACTGCCGCCCGGTAACCGCCCTCCGGGTGCTGACGGGCCGGTGGCCCAACCAAGGACGCCCACTCCGCCACCGCCAGGACGCCCGCAGCCACCTCGCGAGGGAGTTAAGGAGCGCAAGGTTCGCGTTGGAGGATCTGGCGCTGTGGGCGCTGTTAGCGCTATTGTTCGTGGCATTACCGAAGGTCTGGACGTAACGAACGCCTTCTGGAAGGCGCTCCCGCGCGATCGTCGTACCCGAGGCGCGGATCAGGTTCAGCGTGCACGCGATCTGTACAACAACTGGCAGCATGTCGATCTCGGCGAGGCGTTTCGCAACGTTGTCGAAAACGAGGTCGAGGATCGCTTCTTCGGCGCCATTGGTCGCGGGCTTGGCCAGTTCGGTCGCGCGACCGGGCGCCCTGTGGGCGCTGGTGCAGGCCCTTGGGACACTGCTCATGGCGACTATGCCCGCGATTATGATCGCCGTCAGCGCGAGAGGAACAAGGATCGCAGAAGGTGGGAGCGGTTCGGCGGCTACAAGAACCGTTGATGTTCACCATATCTTGTGTCATTTTCCCACAGCCGCCACTATTGGCGGTAGAGAGAAGGGGAAGATGAAATGGCCTATCGACGTAAAAAGACGTCGCGTCGTCCTGCGGGAGGCCGGTCGTACGGTCGCAAGCGTGACGATTACACTCCTCGTCGTCGCGCAAGGCCTTGGCGATCCAGCGGTTCTCGGCGCTCTGCAAACGTTGTGCGTATCGAGATCGTGAACGCTGCGCCCGATCCTGTCAGCCGTCCGGCTGGCGCGGGCACTGTGAGTCGCCCGCGCAAGGCGAGGCATTAATCAACGCGGGGGTTCTTTTTTTGTACCGGCAAAGTCCGATAATATACATTATGTAAAATATAGATCGGGAAAACCCTAGCGCTCGGCCGGCTTCTCCCCCTGGGTTGCGTTGTCGGCCCGATCCGCCGGTGGTGCCGCGACATCCTGATCCATCGGCGGTGCCGTCATGTCCGTCGTGGCCGCGGGCCCGGCCGGACTGCCCGAACGCATGACAAGCGTGCGGCCCTCGACGCCCCAGCCGGCCAGACTCGACAGGAAGTTCATGCCGATCACGTTGAGGTCGCCAAAGGCGTCCGAAACGTGGACGGCAACGTCGCGCCGTTCGATCGCACCGACGCGCAGCGTCTCGGCGCGGCCGCGCTCGACCTGGACGAGACCGTTGGCGGTCTGGACTGCGGCCGGGAAGCCGCCCGACATGCGGATGCCGGCGCGCTCGGCTGTCGCGCGCGACAGGCTGGTCGTGGTCGCGCCGCTGTCGATCAGGAAACGCACGCGCCGGCCATTCACCTCGGCATCGACCCAGAAATGGCCATCGGACGCCTGACGGACGCGGACTTCGCCGGGCCGGCCGGCAACATCCTCGACCGCGCCGCCCCGCGCCTCGAGCAGCACGCGGTTGCCGAGCGCCAGGAATTCGTCCTTCATCGTGAAGATGATGAAGGCGGCGCCGAAGATCAGCACCCAGCCGATGAACATCTTGAGACCGGATGCGAGCGGGATGCGTCGCACCATCAGCGCACTCACCACCATGACGAGCACGCCGATCAGGTAGATGACGTGGATCGCCTGGTCGCCGTCGTTCAAAACGCCACCTCCAGCCCGTCATAGCCGGGCTCAACCCCCGCGGGCAGCTCGTCGAGCAGCGTGCGATAGTCCATGCTGTTGTCCATGTGGGTCAGGATGGCGCGCTTCACGCCGAGCTGCCGGATCCATTCGAGCGTGTCCGCCAGATGGGGATGGGTCGGATGCGGCCGCCGCCGCAGCGCATCGACGACCCACAGGTCCAATCCTTCGAACAGATGCGCCATTTCGTCTGTCAACGTATTGAAATCCGTTGAATAGCCGATCGAGTAGCCGCCCGCATCGAAGCGCAGGCCGGCGCTGGTGATGTCGCCGTGCGGTTGATCCACGGCGCGCATCGAGATGCCGCCGAGATTGATGTGACTGGGCAGGAGATGCCCGGTGACCACCGCCGGATAGCCCCCCTTTCCTTCAAAGGCATAGGCGAAGCGCCGCTTCAGCGAGTCCAGCGTCTGCGACCGCGCGTAGCCAGCCACTGGCCGGCCGCGTGCGTGATAGAGCTGCCGAAGGTCGTCGATGCCATGGCAGTGATCGGCATGGTCATGCGTCCAGACCACCGCCTCGACATCGCTCACTCGCGCGTCGAGGAGCTGCTCACGCAGGTCCGGGCTGGTGTCGACGAGAATGCGCGCCCTGTCGTAGCCGACCAGGATCGACACGCGTCGACGCCGGTTCTTGGGCTCGTGACGGTCACACTGCCCCCAATCGTCACCGACGCGCGGCACGCCGGACGAGGTGCCACAGCCAAGGATACGCACCCACATTCAGTCGGCCTTGGCGAAGAGCCGCCGGAAATTGGCGCTGGTGGCCTCGGCCAGGGTCGCGACGGCCTCGCCCCTGAGGTCAGCCAGGAACCTGGCCGTATCGGCGACGAAGGCCGGCTCGCACGGCTTGCCACGATGCGGAACGGGCGCGAGGAATGGCGAGTCGGTCTCGATCAGCAGGCGATCGGCAGGAATGGCCCTGGCGACATCCTGCAGCGCCTGCGCGTTCTTGAACGTGACGATGCCCGAGATCGACACATAGAGGCCCAGTGCCAGAACCTGGTCGGCGAAGGCCTGGCTCGCCGTGAAGCAGTGAATCAGCGCGGGATAGGCGCCCTTCCCCATCTCGTCGGCGAGGATCGCATAGGTGTCTTCCTCGGCGTCTCGGGTGTGGACGATGAGCGGCAGCCCCGTTTCGCGCGCTGCGGCGATATGGGCGCGGAAGCTCTGCCGCTGCCTGTCCCGGTCCGAGCGGTCGTAATAATAATCGAGGCCGGTCTCGCCGATTCCGATCACGCGCGGATGTGCGGCGCGCTCGACCAGCGTGGCGGTCTCGATGTCGGGGTGAATATCCGCTTCGTGCGGATGGATGCCGACCGACGCCATGACGTCATCTTCGCGCTCGGCGACACCGATCACGGCATCCCATTCGCTGGCGCGCGTCGAGATGTTGAGCATGAAACTCACGCCCGCAGCCCGCGCCCGGCCCAGCACGGCCTGCTGGTCCTCGACCAGGCCCTTATAGTTGAGGTGGCAATGGCTATCGACGAACATGAGCGGCATGTAGTCGCTCCCGGTTCGCGCGTCATCCCTTGCGCTAGCGCCTTTGGTCCCGGACCTGTTGCCGGAAGCGCCGGCATTGCGATGTGCCCTGCCCGGCATTCTGGCAGAAGAGCCGCATGTTCTCGGAATTGGCCCGGTTGATCCGCGGCCCCGTGGGGCGTCGCCGCCGCTCCTCGGCGGCCCGGGTCTCGGCCTGCACAACGGCCCGGGCGCGAATGCTGGACGCGGCCATATAGCCCGTCGCCCCGCTCGCGGTGCGCACGCGCCACCACTCCCCCTCCTGCGGATAGGTGGTGAAGACGTCGCCGGCATTGACCCTTGCGATGGTGAGCCCCTCCCCGCCCGGCGCGCTGCGGACGAAGGCGAAGCCTTCGGCATTGCGGACCACGGATTCCTGCGTGAACTGCTCCTCCACGGCTCCGGTTTCATTTGCCGGCGCCGAAGGCTGCGGCATCGCCGCCGGCGCCTGGACGGTCTCGGTCGGGGGAGTCGCCGGGGCTCCGGGCCCCGGCGGCAGGGCCGAGGTCAGTTCGTCGGCCGGGGCCGAGCCGCCGCCCGCGCCGGGCAGTGCGATCCAGCCTTGCTGCCACGCCCAGTAGCCACCGCCGCCAAGGACCACGAGCAGAAGCAGGATGGCCGCAATCAGGCCGCCCTTCCCTCGCCCGGCGGGCGTCGCAACGGCCGTTGCAGGTTGCGGGGCCGGACTGGGTACCGGAGCGGGCTCCGCTATCGAGGGAGCGACGGGTTCCGGAGCCGCCACAGGCGACGGTGCGGCGGAAACAGGAGACGGCTCCGACCCTGCCGGGGCCGCGGGTGACGGCGCGGGCGCAAGGGCGAGTACGGTCTTCTCCGACGCCGGCGCGCCGCAGAGCGCCACGACGCCGGCGCGAATCTGCTGCCAGCCGGGATGATCGGGCTCACCGAGCCACGTCCAGACCGATGCGACGGTCGCCGGATCGAACGGAATCGGCGGCGGCTGATCGTCCGCCGATGCCTGGACCAGCTTCTTCATGCCGCGCGCGACATTGGCCTCGGCCCGCACCCACTCCGACGCATTGGCGCTCTCGGACCAGAGGACGATCACGGCCCCGGCGCGGCCGATCTGCTCGGCGATCGCATCGGCGCCGGCCGCGCTCGGCGCGGCGCTTTCGTCGCGCCAGACCTCGTAGCCGTCCTTCGCGAGGGTGTCCGCAAGCAGCCGCGCGGAGGCTGCGTTCTCACGGGAATAGCTGATGACGACATCGGCCATGGACAGCCCCCTTTTTTGTCGGGGCGCAGCCTAGCAGGATGCGGCGCTGATGGAAGAGGCGGTCAGCCGGCGGCGGGCATCTCGATCCTCGGGAAGATCGGTGTCGGCGCCGTGATCGCCCGGCCCTGAGCGGCGACGCGCACATAGCCCTCGCCATCCGCCAGCGCGGCATAGTCGCGCTCGGCCTCGGCGATACCGAGAAGATCGAGCACGGCACCTGCCGACGCCGGAATCACCGGCTGGATGGCGATGGCGAGATCACGGATCGCGGCGCAGAGCGTGGCGAGCACGGCGGTCATGCGTTCCGGATCCGTCTTCTTCAGCGTCCACGGTGCCTCGGCGTCGATATACTGGTTGCAGGCGAAGACCGCCCGCAGCCACGCTTCGATCCCCTGGCTCAGCGCGAGGGTTTCGAAGTGGCCGGGCATCTCGCGCCCCACGGCGTCCCGCACGAGGTCCAGAAGCTTAGCGTCGCGGGGCTCACCTCTTCCGCCATGAGGAAGAAACCCGTCACAATTCCTTGCAATAAAAGACAAAGTGCGTTGCACAAGGTTACCGAAACTGTTCGACAGATCGGCATTGACCTTGGTCGTGATCGCCTCGGCGCTGTAGCTGCCGTCCTGCCCGAAGGTAACCTCGCGGAGCAGGAAATAGCGCAGCGGGTCGACGCCGAACGCGGCAATGAGGTCGTTCGGGTCGACGACGTTGCCGAGACTCTTCGACATCTTCTCGCCGCGGTGCAGCAGGAAGCCGTGGCCGAACACCTGTTTCGGCAGCTTCAGGCCGGCCGACATCAGAAAGGCCGGCCAGTAGACGGTGTGGAAGCGGATAATGTCCTTGCCGATCACATGGAGGTCGGCCGGCCAGTATTTTTCCCACACCGCGCCGCCATCCGGATAACCGACGCCGGTAATGTAGTTGGTGAGCGCATCCACCCAGACGTACATGACGTGGTCCGGACTGCCAGGCACCTTCACGCCCCAGTCGAAGCTTGTCCGCGACACCGACAGATCGGAGAGACCGCCCTCGACGAAGCGCATCACCTCGTTGCGGCGGCTTTCCGGGCGGATGAAATCGGGATGGGCGCGATAATGATCGAGCAGCCGGTGCTGATAGGCGGAGAGGCGGAAGAACCAGCTCTCCTCGACCGTCCATTCGACCAACGTGCCCTGCGGCGACAGCCGCTCGCCGCTATCCGCGGTGACGAGCTCCTTTTCGTCATAATAGGCCTCGTCGCGGACCGAGTACCAGCCTTCGTAGCGGCCGAGATAGATATCGCCGGCATCGACCATCGCCTGCCAGATCGCCTGGCTTGCCTGGTGATGGGCGGGCTCGGTGGTCCGGATGAAGCGATCGAACGAAATATTTAATTTCTTGTCCATCTCATGGAAATAGGACGACATTTCCTCGGCGAGCGCCGCCGGCTCGATGCCGCGCTCGCGTGCCGCCTGCGCCATTTTCAGGCCATGCTCGTCGGTGCCGGTCAGGAAGAAGACGTCGCGCCCGCGCATCCGCTGGAACCGGGCGATCGCATCGGTGGCGATCGCCTCGTAGGCATGGCCGATATGCGGGCGGCCGTTCGGGTAGCTGATCGCGGTGGTGATGTAGAAGGGATCGGACATGCCAGAGCGCCTAGCGGCATCGCGGCGCGCGATAAAGCCCCTGCCCTGTCAGACGGCGCGACGATCCTGCGCCGGCGCGAGCGCGGCGAGCAGGCCGGCGAGCTCGAACACCGTGCTTGCCGGATCGAGAGACAGGCGCCGTGCGGCCCCGGCCAGCTGGCCTGCCCGCTCCCATGCCGCGAGAGCCTCGGCCAGCGCCGGACCACTGCGGGCCTTCGCCGCGGCGGCGATCATCTGCGGCACGCGTCCCAGAAAGGCTTCGTAGCGCGCCTGCGCCGATTTGGGAGCAAGCGTCTGCGCGAGCGCGGCGCGACGGGCATTTGCCGGATCGCCGTCGCGTATCAATGCTTCCAGGTCCCGGTCCAGGGCATCGATGTCGAGGCCGCGCCAGGCGACCGCACGCCCCGGCGCGCCCTCCCCCGCAGCCGCGAGCGCAAGAATCTCCTGCTCATCGGCATCCGCAATGGCGGTTCGCAGCGCCGACGCCATGGCGCCCGTGCCGAGCGGCGACAGGCGCAGCACCCGGCAGCGCGACCGGATGGTGGGCAGCAGCCGTTCGGGTGCGTGACTGACGAGCAGGAAAACGGTGCTCGGTGGCGGCTCCTCGAGATTCTTGAGCAGTGCGTTGGCTCCGGCGGTCTCGAGATCGTCGATCGCGTCGACGACGACGACGCGCCAGGGCGAGAGCGAGGCCGTGGTCGCAAACAGCCGCTGCAGGCCACGCACCTGATCGACGGTGATCGAACGGGCGAGATCGGCGCCGTTTTCGCGGGTCAGGCGCTCGAGCCGCATGAGATCGGGGTGACTGCCCGCCGCAACCAGCTTTGCCGCCGGATGATCATCGGGCACATCGATCCCGGAGGTATCGAGCGGGCCGGCCGCCTGCGCCAAAACGCGCAGCGCCGCCTTGTCGGCGAACAATGCCTTGCCGATCCCCTTCGGCCCCGCAATCAGCCAGGCATGATGCAGCCGACCTGAATCGAGCGCCGCCCGAAAGGCCGCGACGGCCGTTTCGTGCCCGCAAAGCGGGGTCACAGCAGGTCCGCCAGCATGGCGAGGAGCCGTTCAGTCACCATGGCTGGCGCGCCGGCCGCATCCACCTTGCGGATCCGCACCGGATCCGCGTCGGCGAGCGCTTCGAACGCGAAGCCGATCCGGTCATGATAGGCGGAATCCCGCGCGCCGAAGCGATCCGGCCCCTCGGTATCGCGCATCCGGGTCCGCTCAGCGGCGTCGCGGCTTTCCATCTGGAGGAGCAATGTCCGGTCCGGCAGGAAGCCGTGACTGCCGATCTCATGCAGGCGGCGGACGGTGTCGGCACCAACATGGCCAACGATGCCCTGATAGGCGATCGAGCTGTCGATAAACCGGTCGCACAGGACCCATTTGCCCGCGGCGAGCGCCGGCTTGATGGTGCGGGTCACATGATCCGATCTTGCCGCAGCGAAGAGCAGGGCCTCAGCTTCGGCGGCCCAGCGATCGACGGCGCCGGTGAGCAGGAGCTGCCGGATTGCCTCGGCGCCGGGGCTGCCACCCGGCTCGCGCGTTTCGACGACATCGAGCCCGCGATCGCGCAAGGCGGCCGCGAGGGCCTTTGCTTGCGTGGACTTGCCGACCCCTTCCCCGCCTTCGAGCGTGACGAACCGGCCGGGCGTCACGCGAGGCCCACAAGACTCTTCAGTCCGGCCCACATCCGGCCGAAGAAGCCGGCCTCGCCGACCGCGCTCTCGGCCGTCAGCGGGGTGGTGGTCGCGGGCATGTCGCCGGCCTGGACGACGAGATCGGCAATGTGCTGGCCCTGCTGGATCGGCGCCTTGATCGGACCCTGATAAACGATGCGGGCGCGGATATTCTGGCCGAGGCCGGACGGATAGGTGACGGCGAGATTGCGCGGCGCAACGAGGCCAACGCTCGCGGCGCTGCCGAGTTGGACCTGTGCCTCGCCGATCCGCTGCCCCTGGCGCAGGATCGGACGCGACTGCCAGGCACGGAAGCCCCAGTCCATGAACTTCACCGATTCCTCGATCCGCTGATTGAAGCTCGAGAGGCCTGCAACGACCATCACGATACGGCGTCCGTTCTGCTCGGCCGAGCCGGTGAAGCCGAACCCCGCCTCCTCGGTATGGCCGGTCTTGAGGCCATCGGCGCCAGCGACGCGGCCGAGGAGCGGGTTGCGGTTGGCCTGGGTGATCGGCTGGTTGCCACCGAGCGTGCGGCCCCAGGTGAACTCGCGGGTGCCATAATATTCGCGGTAGAGCCCGGGATTGTCGCGGATTGTGGCCGCGGCGAGTGTGCCGAGATCGCGCGCGGTCGTATAGGTCACGCCATTGTCGGGCCAGCCGACCGGGTTTCCCCAGTGCGAGTTCTGCAGGCCGAGCTCGGCCGAATGCCGGTTCATCAGAGCCACGAACGCCGCCTCGGTGCCGGAAATGCACTCGGCGAGGACGACGGTGGCGTCGTTGCCCGACAGCGTCACGATACCATGGAGGAGATTGCGGACACTGACCTGCTCGCCGGGTGACAGGAACATGGTCGAGCCGGCCGCCGGGCCGTGCCAGCGCTGCCATGTTTCCGGCCGGACGGGGCACATGCGGTCGGGCTGGAGCTCGCCGCTGCGGATCAGGTGGAAGGCGACGTGGGTCGTCATCATCTTCGCCATCGACGCGGGCGGGATGCGGCGGTTCTCGTCCTTGGCGTAAAGCACCGCGCCCGAGGAAAGGTCCAGCATGTAGGCGATCGGCGCCGGCGTTTCGAAGGGCGGCGCGGCGGCCGCAGCCGGCAGGCTCAGGGCCGACGCGAACAGGGTCGGCAGCAGCGTTCTACGAATCATATTCCGAATGGCCCATTCCTCACGTGGCTCAGCGCGACACCGAGTCGGCCAGCAGCCCGACGGTCAGTGCGTAGAAGTTCGAGCAATTATAGTCGAGGATCGCCCGGTAATTGGTGGTGAGAAGATAGGCGGTCTGGCCCGGCCCGTCCGGCTCGATCAGCGAGACCATCGCTCCATCGGGAATGCTGCCCAGAGGCGCCACCCCCATCCGGCGCCATTCCGCGACCGTCATCCAGCGGCTGTGCCGGGCGAACACCGCCGGACAGCGCGGTGCGCGAAGCCGGCTGACGACAGCGGCGCGGTTGAATCCGGCCGGCACCCGGGCGGCGACGCCCCAGGGCTGGCCGGGGCGCCAGCCCGCATTGCGCAGGTAATTGGCGATCGACGCGAGCGCGTCGAGATGACTTTCCCAGATGTCGGCGCGGCGATCGCCGTCACCGTCGACTCCGAGGCGGATGTAGACCGACGGCAGAAACTGGGACTGGCCGGTCGCGCCGGCCCAGCTGCCCGTCAGTTCCGAACGCGGAAAACCCCGGTCCATCATCTGCAGGGTGGCGATGAATTCCTCGGTGAACAGTTCGCGGCGCCGGCCCTCATAGGCGAGGCTCGCCAGGCTGTTGAGCAAGTCGAAATCGCCCATGATCGAGCCGTAGCTCGTCTCCTTGCCCCAGATCGCGACCAGAATGCCGGGCGGCACGCCATAACGCCGGCCGATCTCGTTCAGGCGGCCGATGTTCGCGGCGTAGCGCGCGCGTCCGCGGTCGATCAGGCTCTGGGTCAGATGGCGGGCGCGATAGGGCGCGTAGAGTGAGATCGTCGTGGAATTGGGCGGCCCGCCCGGCTGGGCCCGGTCGAGCTGGATGGTGCGCGCCGAGAAGGTGAGCGCCGGGAAGACGCGATCGATCGTCGCACGGGTGACGCCGTCCCTTTCGGCCCGGGCACGGAGCTGCGGGAGGAAGCTCTCGAAGCCATCCTGACTGAGGCCGTTTTGTGCGAAAGCCGGTGCCGTCGCTGGTGGTCCGGCCGAAAAACCGCACGTCAGAATCATTGCTGCCAAAATACGCCGGATACGCATGAACCACCCTCTACCGCTCACGGCCTATATGGCACGAGCTTTCGCCAGGGTGAAAGGCGGAAAGCCCCGCGACTTGCACGTATCGGCGCGCAACCGCTATGCGGCGCGGGACGGATGGGTGGCCGAGTGGTTTAAGGCAGCGGTCTTGAAAACCGCCGTGGGTGCAAGCTCACCGTGGGTTCGAATCCCACCCCATCCGCCAGCCCGACGGGTAGATGGATTCAGTTTCCGCCGGTCTGGGTGATCTGGATGGCCTGGGCGCCGGTCTGGGCGATGCCCAGATTCGAGAGGTTGCTGCCCTGCTGGATCCAGATCAGGCGATTGCCCACGCCGGTCTGGGCGGCGGTCATCTGGTTGCTGTCGCCGTCCTGGGTCAGTGCGGCGCGATTGTCGCTGCCATCCTGGACCAGCGACATCTGATTGAATGAGCCGAGCTGGGTCATGATCGCGCCATTGAGCAGCGCGCCCTCGGCGGTCTGCCGCGCGATGGCGCTGTTCCCGGTCCCGGCCTGGACGAGATAGAGCGCGTTGGTGCCGCTGCCCTGCTGCGCGAGACCTGCCTCATTGTCGTTGCCGGTCTGGGCCAGGTCGGCGAGGGCCGTGCCTGCGCCCTGCTGCGTCACGGTCGCGCTGTTGCGATCGCCATTCTGGTGAATGTTCGCCGACGCGTTCGACGCGGTCTGACCGACTGTCGCACTGTTGCCATTGCCGATCTGGTTCACATAGGCTGTGCGCCCCGAAATCGCGGGCGGCGCCACGTTGATCGGCCCCGGGGTCCCTGTCGTTGTCTGGGCGACGGCCGGAAAACACGCGCACAGGGCGGCCCCGACGACGGCGATGGTCCTGGCTGTCTTCATCCCAAACTCCGCTCCCCGAGCACCTGAAACGCACCCGCGCTCGATCCTCGCGAGCCAAACGCCCTGGCCGCGCAGCGGCCCGCCGGCCGAGTCGCAGGACAGGCCATTGTTGGCGAATGCGTCCGGCTGTCCATCATTAGGATGTGGTATGACCGGGCCATCAGCGCCGCTTCCCGGGCCCTGTCCTGCGACGGGACGACTTTCGGCGGCCGCGCTGGCCGTCTCGCGGGGCTAGCGGTCGAAGCCGAACCGCCGCATCAGTTCGGCGCGAGTAGCAATCTCCGGCCGGGCATCCGGCATCCGTACGACATGCTCATAGACGCCGGGCCGGATTTCGCGCCACCACGGAAGATCGATCGCGCCCTGCCGTTCAAGATGAGCCAGATACTCGTCGAGCGCCCGAAACCGTTTGCCGCGCGAATAGGGCAGATCGGCGACGCCCTCGTGGGAAGGCAGGGGCGTCAACCTGGTCGTTCCGCGGCGTTGTTCATCGGCGGCGTTCGCGCCTACCCCTTGAGTAGAAACCAGTATTGCAGCCAAGGTGACAGCAGCCGGGTCCGAAAACAAGCGCATGATCACCTCCGTTTCCTGATCATTCCCGGATCGTATACCTACAGTACCCAAATCAGACGATTGTTCCCCGGTGTAAACTGTGATCCCCTGCCTCATCAGGCGACTCCGTCGCTTTGAACAGGAGGGAAACCGATGAGACCCGGACACTTGCTCACGCAAAGCAAACCGTATCTTGATGACGACTCCAGTTTCGCTGCCACATTCATGTCGTGCCAGTGCATGTGCTGCGCCTCGTCCTACATGAAGGACCCGTTCGTGGCAGCCGCGGCCGCCAAGGATCTTGCGGTCGCCGCCCCGCTCGAGCTGAGCGTGCCGGCCGAGGTTCTCGTCGACGGCGAAATCGGCGGAAGCGAGATCGACGCCTATTCAATCAACCTCGTCGCCGGCCAGACCTATCTGTTCTCCGTGCGCGGCACCGGCGCCAACCCGCTCGGCGACACCTATCTCTACGTGATCGACGACACCCTGACGGTGGCGGGCATCCTCGCCGAGGACGATGACGGCGGCGACGGCGTCAACTCGCTGATCACCTACACCGCCACCTATTCCGGCCTCCATTATGTCGGCGTCGGCGCCTATCCTGGCTCCGGCTTGACCGGTACCTATACGCTGGACGCGTTCATCGATCCGGGCGTCGACCAGGTTCCGGACGACCCCGCGCTCGCACCCACCCTCGCGTTCAACGCGGTGACCTTCGGCTTCATCGATTCCGGCGCGCCCGGACCCTATGGACCCAATTTCGGCGAGGTCGACACCTACAAGATCGAGCTCGAAGCCGGAAAGATCTACTCGATCGAGATGTCGGGCGGCGCCGACTACAATTCGGACTTTCTCGACCTTCCCGACGGCGAACTCGATCCGCGCCTCGTGATCTTCGATTCAAACGGGAACCTCGTCCTCCAGAACGACGACATCTCCTTCCCGGGCGACATCAACTCCAGGATCAGCTTCATCTCGAACGTCACCGGGACCTTCTATCTGGACGCCTTCTCCTGGTCGCCCTGGACCGGCGGCTACACGATCGTCGCCCAGGAGTTCGACCTTGCCGATTTCAGCCCGCTGGACGCGATCAACTGGTTCAGCGCGGACAATATCGACACGGTGGACAATGTCGCGACCGTCTATTTTGCGGTGGCCGGCGAGACGTTCGGCGAGGGCGGCGCCTCCTATGGCTGGAACGCCACAGAAAAGGCGGCGATTTTCAACGCGTTGCAGGAATATACCAAGATCCTCGGCATCACCTATGTCGAGACCACCGATTCCTCGACCGCGGAGTTCCGGCTGATCACCACGACGTCGACATCGTTCGGCGCCTATTTCTATCCGCAGGACGATCAGTTCGGGACCCAGCAGGGAATCGGCGGCTTCAACGTCAACAGCGGCCGCTGGGACAAGCCAGGTGCCTCCACTGTCGACCATCCGGGCGATCAGATCAGCCTGACCAAGGGCGGCTTCTCCTATGGCGTGATCCTGCATGAGTTCGGCCATGCCCACGGCCTTGCCCACCCGCACGACAATGGCGGTGGATCGGACGTCCTGCTCGGCGTCAGCGCCGCGACCGGATCCTACGGCGTCTACAATCTCAACCAGGGCGTCTACACCGTCATGTCGTACAATGACGCGTGGGACTTCCATCCGGACGGCCCGTCGCCCTACGATCCCAATGGCAACCCGAATTCGGTCAGCAACGGCTGGTCGGGGACGCTCAGTGCCTTCGACATCGCCGTTCTCCAGCAGCGCTACGGGGTCAACAATCCCTATGCTACCGGGGACACCGTCTATGACCTGAAGGACGTCCAGGCCGTCGGGACATATTACGAGACGATCTGGGACACCGGAGGAACGGACAAGATCCGTTACAGCGGCAACCGCAACACCGTGGTCGACCTGCTCGCCGCGACGCTCGACTATTCGCCGACCGGCGGCGGCGTCCTGTCGTTCGTCGACGATATCAAGGGTGGCTACACCATCGCCAATGGCGTGGTCATCGAGAATGGCGAGACCGGCGGCGGCAACGACATCCTCCGCGGCAATGCAGCCGCCAACGTGCTCGTCGGCAATGGCGGCGACGACTGGCTGATGGGCAAGGGCGGCGCCGACACGCTGAACGGCGGCAACGGCACCGACACCGCCAGCTACCGCGAAGCCACGGCGGGGGTCACCGCGTCACTCGCCAGCAACAGCGGGAGTGCAGGCGAAGCCGCCGGCGACCGGTTCATCGGCATCGAGATCCTCGAGGGCAGCAACTTCAGCGACACCCTGTCGGGCGGCAACGCCTGGGATACGCTGAACGGCCTTGGCGGGAGCGACACGCTGAACGGCGGCAACGGCAACGACACGCTGAACGGCGGTGACGGCAACGACACGCTGGAGGGCGGCAACGGGGCCGACACGCTGAACGGCGGCAACGACAATGACGTCCTGCGCGGCGGCAACGACAACGACACGCTGAACGGCGGCGCCGGCAATGACACGCTGGATGGCGGCAATGCCGACGACAGGCTGAACGGGGGCGCCGGCGACGACACGCTGACCGGTGGCAACGGCCCCGATCTCTTCCTGTTCAGTGACCTTGGCGGCACGGATGTGATCACCGACTTCCGCCGCGGTCAGGACAAGGTCGACGTCAGCGACCTTGGCGACTTCAGCTGGATCGGCTCCGGCGCGTTCACCGGTGGGGGCGCCGCGCAGCTGCGCGGTTACACCCAGTCGGGCCAGTTCTTCCTGTCCGGCGATGCCGACGGTGATGGTGACAGCGACTTCCTGATCCAGGTCAATGTCGCCCTGACCACCGCCGATATCATCCTCGCCGCCTAGACGAGGAAGACCATCCGGGAAGGCGCCTCGGACCTCCTCCGGGGCGCCTTTCCCGTTTCGGGACGCACACCTCGATCATCCTGGTCGATCCAGGCAATGCTCCGGCTCCTTTAGATGCTTGATTACCGGGTACTTATCGGCCATCTCCCGTCATTCCGCACATACCGGAGCGCGCCATGGCGCTGCCTTCCGGTGTCCGGGGTTTGGGGGTTGAGCGGCCGCGGTGATCGCGAAACCGGCGTGAAGGCGCGTGTTCCGCCTTCATTTGCCGGTCGGGTCACCCGGCGCGATCCCCATTTGCCGGTGTTCGGGATCGGGTTGGGGGAATTCTTGCGTCTAGCGTGCTACTGTCTGGGTATGGCGGCCTGTCTCTCCGGAGCCGGGGTGGCCGTCGCGCAGTCCGAACTGCCGGCGCCGACGCAGACGCCCCTCGCCATCGATTTCAGCCGCGACCCCATCCTGAACCTCGCCCGCCGCGAAGCTTCATCCGAGCTGTTCCGGACCACGGTCGAGGCCGCCGTCCGGCGCCATCCCGCCACTGATGAATCGCGCGCCGGCATCGACGAGGCTGGCGCAGGCGTCGAGGGCGCACGCGAATCCCGCTATCCGTCGGTCGACATCCAGCTGTCGACCTATCGTGTAATTTCCCGCGAATTCTCCAACGACCCCAACAATATCATCGAACGGTCGCGCGCACCGAGCCGCACCGACGCCCTCGTTTCGGTTCAGCAGACCCTGCTCGATTTCGGCGCGGGCAGCGGCCGGGTCCGCGCCGCCGGCGCGCGTCTTCGCGCCGCCGGCGCCGACCTGGAGGCGACCGCGGACCGGATCGCCCTCAGCACGATCGCCGGCTGGTATGACGTATTTGGCTACCGCGCTTTGACCGAGTTGTCCCAAGCCTATGCCGCCAATCTGCGGGAGATGCGCTCGGCGGTGGAAATGCGAATCAGCCAGGGCGCTTCCGCGGAAGGCGACCTCGCTCAAGCCGATCTCTACATCGCGCGCGCCGACACGCGCCTCGCCCAGTTCCGGCGCCAGCTGGCCAATGCCGAAGCGACATTCGCGGCCTGGACGGGGATGCCGGTTCCCGCGGCGCTCGAGCGGGCACCCGCGCCGACCTTCGCCGTCGCCAGCCGGGACGACGCCGAACTGGCCGCCGCCGACGTCGCGACCGTCCGCAGCGCGCAAGCCAGCGCCGAGGCGGCCCGTCAGGACGCGCGCGCTGCCCGGGCGGAGCGCCTGCCGCAGGTCACCGCCGGCGTCGACGCAGGGCGCTACGGCGTCTTCGAGACCGACCGCGACTATGACGTTCGCGGCCGACTCGGGCTTCGATACCGCATCTTCGGCGGGGTCGATTCGCGCGCGGAGGAATATTCGGCCCGCGCCCGGGCCGCCGACGCGCGCGCCGACCGGATCCGCGAGGATGCGGAGCGGGACGCGGTGATCGCCCTGTCTGACGTCGAAGCGCTGGAACGCCAGCTCCAGGCGCTCGAGGCCTCCTATATGTCGAGCCGGCGCTCACGCGACGTCATCATCGAACGTTTCCGCGCATCGCGCGGCACCCTTTTCGATGTCGCCGTCGCAGAGGACACCTATTTCGACAGCGCCACGGCCTACATCCAGGCACTCACCGAGCTGGACGCAGCGCGCTATGTCCTGTTGTCCCGGACCGGGCGCCTCCTGGACACCCTCCACATCGCGCCGATCAGCCTGGGGAGACACGAGTGAGCGCCGACAATCTGGTCAGGATTCCCCGGCCGCAGCTGGCCGAGTGGCTGATGGAGCCGATGCGGCGCAATCGGGCGACCTACTGGAAGGTCGCGCTCGCTGCGGTGTTCATCAACATTTTCGGGCTGCTGACCGCGCTGTTCACGATGACGATCTACGACCGCGTCGTTCCCAACAGCGCGATGTCCTCACTCGTCGCCCTCTCCATCGGCTTCGCCATCGTCATCGTCTTCGATTTCGTCCTCAAGATGCTGAGGGCCTATTTCGTCGACCATGCCGGCGCGCAGATCGACCGGGACATCGGCGCCGAGGTGTTCGACCGGCTCATTGCAATGCGGCTCGAGCTCAAGCGGGGGTCGACCGGCGCACTGACCGGACTGATGCGTGAGCTCGAGGCACTGCGCGACTTTTTCGCCTCTGCTACCCTGGTCGCCATCGTCGACGTCCCTTTCATTCTGCTCACCCTGCTGATCGTCGCGCTCATCGGCGGCTGGGTGGTGCTCGTCCCGGCCATCATGGTCCCGCTCGTCATCCTGATCGGATGGCTGACCCAGCCGGCAATGGAACGGCTGACGGCCAAGGCCATGGGCGAGGGTTTCCTCAAGCAGTCGGTACTGGTCGAGACGATCGGCGGGCTGGAGATGGTCAAGACCGCAGGCGCCGCGCCGCTCATGGCACAGCGCTGGATGAGCGCGGTCGAACGTCATTCGGACAGTTCCCTCCGCCAGCGCCTGATCGCCGCGATTGGCGTGAACTTCGCCAGCACTGCCGGCACGCTCTCCTATGCAGGCGTGGTGATCGTGGGCGTCGTCATGATCGCCAATCAGTCGCTCACCATGGGCGGCCTCATCGCCTGCTCGATCCTGTCGGGCCGCGCGATTGCGCCGCTCGCGCAGATTTCCCAGCTGTTGACCCGGATCACGTCGACGCGCACCGCCTATCGCCAGATCAACGACATGATGGAATTGCCGGTGGAGGGACCCGAGGGCGACCCGCTTCGCATCGGTCATCTCAAGGGCAAGATCGAGTTCCGCAACGTCAGCTTCCGCTATCCGGGCGCGGCAGAGCGCACCCTCAACGAGCTCAACTTCGCGATCGAGCCTGGCGAGCATGTCGCCCTGCTCGGCCGGGTCGGCTCGGGCAAGTCCACGGTCGCGCGGCTGATGCTCGGCCTCTATCCGCCCGAGGAAGGCCTGATCCAGATCGACGGCACGGACATCCGGCAGCTCGACCCAAGGACGCTCAGATCCAATGTCGGCGCGGTGATGCAGGAAAGCGTGCTGCTGACCGGGTCGGTGCGCGAGAATATTGTCCTGGCCCGGCCCGATATCGACGATGCCGAGATGCTTCGCGCAACCGAGATTTCCGGCACCCACCAGTTCATGGGCCAGATCGCCAACGGCTATGATCTCAAGCTCGCCGACCGTGGCGAGGGCCTGTCAGGGGGTCAGCGGCAATCGATCGCCATTGCGCGAGCCCTTGCAGGTCGGCCGTCGGTCGTCCTGATGGACGAGCCATCGAGCGCGATGGACCAGCAGACAGAAGCGGGCCTGATCCACCGGCTCCAGGAGGAGCTCAAGGACCGGACATTGGTCCTCATCACCCATCGCCCGGTGCTGCTCCAGCTCGTGCGGCGGGTGATCGTCATTGACAAGGGCCGGATCGTCGCGGACGGGCCGCGCGACGCGGTGCTGAAGCAGCTCGCCCGACCGAAGGCGGCCTGATCCATGTCCGATACGCACACCGATCCGCATATCGAGGATCTCACCGACCGGATCAGCCCGCGTCAGGCGTCCAACCTCCTGCTGTGGGGCGTGGTGGCGTTCGTCGTCGTCTTTTTCATCTGGGCGGCTTTCGCCGATCTGGAGCGGACGGTGCGTGGCATGGGCCGGATCATTCCGAGTTCGCAGCTGCAGATCGTCTCCAACCCCGAAGGCGGCGTGGTCGACCGGATCCTCGTCCGGCCGGGCCAGAACGTGCGCGCCGGCGACCGGCTGATGACGCTGGACCCCGTCCAGCGCGGCTCCGAGCTCGGCAGCGGCGCGGCCACCGTGGCGGCGCTGGACGTCAAGATCGCGCGGCTTGAGGCCGAAATCGCCGGACGCGAGCCGGTCTACCCCGCCACCAGCGACGCTTCGGCCGCGGAGCAGGTCCGGATCGAGCAGGCGCTGCATCTGGCGCGCGTCGCCGACCTCAGCAGCCTGCTGAATGCGGCCCAGGCCCGGCTTTCCCAGGCATCGCGCAGCGTCGCCGAGGCGCGCGCGACCCATGAAGCGCGCGTCGCTGCGCGCGAGGCCCGCGCCGAGGAGGTCCGCGTCCTGCGTCCGCTGGTCGAACGCGGCATCGAACCCCGGCTCAACCTCAGTCAGGCCGAGAGCGCTGCGGCGGTCGCCGCCAGCGAGGCCGTGGCCGCGGCGGAATCGATCTCCCGGGCTCAGGCCGGCGTGGCGGAAGCGCAGGCGAGCGCCGCGCAGACCCGACAGGACTGGCGGGCACGGGCGGCGACCGAACTGGCGGGCGCCCAGGCCGAGCGCGAAGCCCGGCGGCGCACCCTCCCCGCGCTGGCCCAGCAGGTCGATCGCACCGTGCTGCGCGCGCCCCTGCCTGGACGGGTCAACCGCGTGCTGGTTACAACGCGCGGCGGCACCGTCCAGCCCGGCCAGCCGCTCGTCGAGATCGTCCCGTCGGAGGAAAGCCTGCTGGTCGAGGCCCGGGTCAGGCCGCAGGACATCGCCTTCGTGAGGATCGATCAGGATGCGCGTGTCGCGATCACCGCCTATGACCGCTCGATCTACGGCACGCTGGACGGACGCGTCGTCGCCATTTCGCCCGACGCCGTCGCCGAGGAACGGACCGGCGAGACCTACTATGTCGTCAGGGTCCGGACGTCGGCCAATGCCCTGCGCGATCGCAATGGGCGGCCCCTGCCGATCGGACCGGGCATGGTCGCCGAGGTCGACATGCTGGGCGATACCCGCACCGTTCTGGAATATATCCTGACGCCGATCAGCAGGCTCAAGGAGACCGCCTTCCGGGAGTAGTCGCGGCTGCGCTGCACTCAATGCTCTTCGCCGGCTTCCTTCCCGGTGCAGGAGCGGCTAGGCGCGTCGGGAAAGATGAAGAGGACACCGATGGCCGATCCCAAACCCCTGCCCTTCGACTGGACTGATCCGTTCGCGCTCGACGCGCAGCTTTCCGACGAGGAGCGGATGGTCCGCGACACGGCGGAAGCCTTTGCCCAGGAGAAGCTGCTGCCGCGGGTGACGAGCGCCTATCTGGAGGAGCGGTTCGATCGCGAGATCATGAGCGAGTTCGGTGCGCTGGGCCTGATCGGCGCGACGATCGCGCCCGAATATGGCGGCGCGGGACTCAACTATGTGAGCTATGGCCTGATCGCCCGGGCGGTGGAGCGCGTCGACAGCGGCTACCGTTCGGCCATGTCGGTCCAGTCCAGCCTCGTCATGCACCCGATCAACGCCTATGGCACGGAGGAGCAGAGAAAGAAGTATCTGCCGAAGCTCGCCAGCGGCGAATGGATTGGCTGCTTCGGTCTGACCGAGCCGGACGCCGGCTCCGATCCCGGCTCGATGCGGGCCCGGGCGCAGAAGATCGACGGCGGCTACCGCCTGTCCGGCACGAAGATGTGGATCACCAATTCCCCGATTGCCGACGTCTTCGTCGTGTGGGCGAAGTCGGACGCACATGACGGCAAGATCAAGGGTTTCGTGCTCGAAAAGGGCATGGCTGGCCTGTCCGCGCCCAAGATCAAGGAAAAGCTCAGCCTGCGCGCCTCGATCACCGGCGAGATCGTGATGGACGGAGTCGAGGTGCCGGAGGAGAGCCTGCTGCCGAACGTCAGCGGGCTCGCCGGGCCGTTCGGCTGCCTCAACCGCGCCCGCTACGGCATCGCATGGGGCTCGATGGGCGCGGCCGAGGCGTGCTTCCATGCCGCGCGCAGCTACACGCTCGAGCGCAAGCAGTTCGGCCGGCCACTCGCCGCGACCCAGCTCGTCCAGCTCAAGCTCGCCAATATGGCGACCGAGATCACGCTCGGCCTCCAGGCTGCGCTGCGGGTCGGCCGTCGCCTTGACGCGGGCGAACTGGTTCCCGAGACGATCAGCCTCATCAAGCGCAACAATTGCGGCAAGGCGCTGGAGATTGCGCGCGTCGCCCGCGACATGCACGGCGGCAACGGCATCTCTGCGGAGTTCCAGGTGATGCGCCACGCCGCCAATCTGGAAACCGTCAACACCTACGAAGGCACGCACGACGTCCACGCCCTGATCCTCGGACGCGCCATCACCGGCCTGGCTGCCTTTTGATGGACGCGGTGTGATGGATCGGCCGCTCGCCGGCCTGAAGGTGGTCGAGCTGGCCCGGATCCTGGCGGGTCCATGGGCGGGGCAATTGCTCGCCGACCTCGGCGCCGAGGTGATCAAGGTGGAACGGCCCGGTGCCGGCGACGACACGCGCGGCTGGGGGCCGCCCTTCGCCGGCGATGGCAGCGCCGCCTATTTCCACAGCTGCAATCGCGGCAAGAGCGCGGTCGCGATCGATCTCGAATCAGCGCAAGGGCAGGAAGCGGTCCGCGCTCTCGTCCGTGATGCCGATGTTCTCATCGAGAATTTCAAGGTGGGAGGCCTCGCCAAATACGGGCTCGACCATGCCAGCCTGTCGGCGGTGAACCCGCGCCTTGTCTATTGCTCGATCACCGGCTTTGGCCAGGACGGCCCCTATGCGGGTCGCGCCGGCTACGACTTCATGATCCAGGGCATGGGCGGGATCATGGATCTGACCGGCGAGCCGGACGGGTCGCCGCAGAAGATCGGCGTGGCCTTCGCGGACATCTTCACAGGCGTCTATGCCTCGACGGCGATCCTGGCGGCGCTGCGCGGACGCGAGGCGACGGGTGTCGGCTGCCATATCGATATGGCGTTGCTCGACGTGCAGGTCGCGGTGCTCGCCAATCAGGCGATGAACTACCTCGTCGGCGGCACGACGCCCCATCGCATGGGCAACGCCCACCCCAATATCTCCCCCTACCAGACCTTCGCGGTCGCCGACGGCCACGTCATCGTCGCGGTCGGCAATGACGGACAGTTCCGGCGCTTCTGCGCCCTGCTCGGCCTGTCGGCGCTGGGCGAGGAAGGCCGCTTTGCCAGCAATGCGGACAGGGTCCGCAATCGGACAGCGCTCGATAGCGCGCTCGCGCCCACGATCGCACTGCGCCATCGTGACGAACTTCTCGCGCAGCTCGCCGCCAATGGCGTTCCTGGCGGTCCGATCAACGACGTGGCCCAGGTCTTTGCCGATCCGCAGGTCATTGCGCGCGGCATGCGGATCGAGGTGGAAGGCGTCCCCGGCGTCGCCTCCCCGATCGTGATCGACGGCAAGCGCCAGGTTTCCGGGACGGCCAGCCCCGCGCTTGATCGCTAAGACGTCTGATCACCCGATTTGGGGATAGACCGGGCAATCCGTTCGACTAAGTTGGCAACGGGTGGGACAGATTGAAAGCGGCGCTTCGCAGCGCCGCTTTTTGTGTAGCTTGGAGGTTTCGATGAAGGCGCTTGCCGTTGCTTTTGCTTTGACGACAGCCGCCGCTGCGGCGGCGGCAGTTCCATCCGACCCGTCACAGAATACCCAGCCGACCAGCCCGCAGCAGCAAGAGGCCGCCAAGGGCGACGAGAAGGCCGATCGGCTGATCTGCCGGCGAGTCGGCAGCGCCGCGACCGGATCGACGCTCGGCCACCGTCAGTGCCTGACGGCCGAGCAGTGGCGCGCCCGCAACCGGCGCCGGTAGTCCTCGATAGAAAGGGGCGAGCCTGCGCACTTGGCCGGCGCAACGGGCGTCCTGTCTGGTGCTCCCGCAACGGGCTTGCGCCTCCCGATGGAGGGCTCCCGCGCAACGTCGATGATATGAAAGGTGAATTCAGTGAAAGCGTTTACTTTGGCCATTGTCAGCCTGTCGGTCGCGGCACCGGCCTTCGCGCAGGGCTCGGTCGGCCTCGATCGGGGCGCCGACAGGACATCCAGCGATGCGCGTCGGACCGGGGATACGAACGAACAGGGCGAGCGGCTTATCTGCCGGAGCGTCAACACATCGTCGACGTCACGCATGGCAACACGGCGGGTCTGTCGTACCGCCGCCGAATGGCGCGAGATTTCCCGGCAGTCGCAGGACTAGGCTGATTCCAGACCCGCAACCTGGCGTTTGAACAGGAGAATGGGCTCGCCGCGATAGGTCGCGGACTCCTTCTCGGCGAAGCCGCATTTCTCGGCGACCCGGATCGAGGGTCGGTTGGCGCGGTCGATGATCGCGACGATCTGCGGCGCCTTCAGTTCTTCGTCAGCCCAGATCAGTGCGGCATCGACCCCCTCGGCGGCATAGCCCTGACCCTGGGCGTCCGGCACGAGGATCCAGCCCATTTCCGGCAGGCCTTCAATGCCAGGTGCCATATCGCGCCTGAAGTCGGCGAAACCCACCTGGCCAAGATAGACTCCATCCGATTTCCGCTCGATCGCCCAGTAGCCGTAGCCGAGCAGGTCCCACAGGCCTGATCCGGCCAGGATCCGCCGCCAGGTATCCTCGCGCGAATGCGGCGTGCCGCCGAGATAGCGCACGACATCGGGATCGCGCATCGCCGCAGCCTGGAGGTCCAGGTCGCCTGCGCGGAACGGGCGTAAGATGAGGCGCGCGGTCTCGAGGACCGGCGCCACCTACTTCTTGCCGAGAGTGAGACCGCCGAAACGCTTGTTGAAGCGCGCCACCTGACCGCCCTGATCGAGCAGCTTCTGATTGCCACCGGTCCAGGCCGGATGGGCGGTCGGATCGATGTCGAGCTGCAGCGTGTCGCCTTCCTTGCCCCAGGTGGAGCGGGTTTCGAACACGGTGCCGTCGGTCATCTGCACCTTGATCAGGTGGTAATCGGGGTGGGTATCGGTCTTCATGTCTTTGATCTTCCATGATTTTGGCTGGTTCCGACCAGCCTGAAGGAAAAAGCAGGCCGGGCTCTAACCCGAGCACGCCCGATTGACAAGCCATGCCGCAGCGCAATACGGGCGCTTTCGCGAAGGTGCCGCCCCTCGAAAGGCGGTGAAAAGGGAAGCCGGTGGAAGACCGGCGCTGTGCCCGCAACTGTAAACGGAGAGCCCCTCCCCTCCAAGCGGGGAACGGGGCGTCGACCCGTGAGCCAGGAGACCTGCCTTCGCCGTCGTCCGTGCCCGGCCGGGATCAGCCAGCGGTACGTGGCGCCGCGCGGAGTCGCAACCGCGCAGCTCCTCCGAGACGACAAGTCGTGTCGTCCCAGGGAGGTTTGAATGTCCATCGCTCTTCTGCTTCTGTCCACCGCCGCGGTTCAACCCGCCGGCGACGAGATCATCGTCACCGCCGCCCGCACCCCGCTCGCCGCCAACGCGCTGCCCGTTTCATCGACCTTGTTCGACGAGGCTGCGCTCGACGCCCTGGCGCTGCCGGCCGCTGCCGATGTGCTGCGGCTGTCGCCTGGCCTGTCGGTCGCCACAACCGGCCCGCGCGGTACCCAGACCCAGATCCGCATCCGCGGCGCGGAGGCGAACCACAGCCTGCTGTTCGTCGATGGCATCCGCTTCAACGATCCGGCATCGGGCAACGAGCCGCGCTTCGAACTGCTCACCACCGACGCGCTCGCACGCATCGAGATCGTGCGCGGGCCGCAATCGGCGCTGTGGGGCTCCGAAGCCCTCGGTGGCGTGATCGCGGCGAGCACGATCGGACGCGCCGGCGATACGGGCTTCCTCGGTGACGCCGAATATGGCAGCCTCGACAGCGCCCGCCTGTTCGGCCGCTACGCGGTTCAGGCCGGCGACGTCCGGCTCTCCGCCTCGGCCGGCTGGCAGCGCAGCGACGGCATCGACTCCTTCGGCCGCAACGGCGAGCGCGACGGGTTCGAGAATCTGACGGCGAGCCTCCAGGCGGTCTATCGCAGCGGCCCGCTCGAAATCGGCGCGGTCGGTCACTGGATCGAAGGCACCAGCGAATTCGACGGCACCGATCCCGTCACCTTCCGCCGGGCCGACACGTTGGACGAGACCAGGAACCGGGTCGGCGCGGTGCGCGGCTGGCTGTCCTTCGAGCAGGACGGCTGGGCGGTCAGCGGCGAGGCGAGCTATCTCGACAGCGCGAACCGCAACCGCCTCGACGACGATCCGCTCAACAGCACGTTCGGCGACCGCCTGACGCTCGGTGCGCAGGTTTCGCGCCGGATCGGCGGCCACCAGCTCATCGCGGCGATCGACCATCAGGAAGAGGATTTCCGCGCCCGCGACACGGTCTATTTCGGCGGCACGGACCAGGATCGCTCGCGCAAGGTCACGGCCTTCGTGGGGGAATGGCGCGCCGACTGGGCGCCGTGGCTCGCGACCGACGTCGCCGTTCGCCACGACAATTTCAGCGCCTTCGACAATGCGACGACCTTTCGCGCCTCGATCCTGCTCCGCCCATTCGAGGGGCTGACGGTGCACGCGGCCTATGGCGAAGGCATCGCCCAGCCGACCTTCTTCGATCTCTACGGCTTCTTCCCAGGCTCGTTCGTCGGGAATCCGGACCTCAGGCCCGAAAGCTCGCGCGGCTGGGAGGCCGGCGTGCGCTGGGCGAACGGCCGGTTCAGCCTCGGCATCACCGGCTTTTCCAATCGCCTCAGAAACGAGATCGTCGACACGTTCGATCCAGTGACCTTCCGGTCGAGCACCGCCAATGCCGACGGCAGGAGCCGGCGCGAAGGCGTCGAGATCGCGGCAGGTTACCGCCATGCCGACTGGCTCAACCTCACCGCCAACTACACCTTCCTCGACGCCGACGAGCAGCGCGTCGCCGGGGCGGTGCTGGTGCGCGAGGTCCGGCGGCCGCGCAGCACCGCCAACCTGATTGCCTTCGGCGACGTCGACAGGTTCAGCTGGGGCGCGAGCCTCGCCTATGTCGGCAAGCGGCGCGACACCGATTTCGACGCCTTTCCGTCCCCGGTGGTGACGCTGGACGACTATGCGCTCGCCTCGCTCCGGGTCGGCTATCGTATCCTCCCCCAGGTCGAGCTCTATGCGCGGGTGGAGAACGCGTTCGACGCCGACTATCAGGACGTTGTCGGCTACAACACGCCGGGTCGGACGGTCTATGCAGGTCTTCGCGTCACTCTTGGCCGCTAGCCTTGCGCTCGCATCGGTCGCGGCCGAGGCTGCGCCGATGCGGGTGGCGTCGCTCAACCTGTGCACCGACGAACTGGTCCTGGCGCTTGCGGCGCCGGGCCAGATCATCTCGGTGACCCATCTGGCACAGGATCCGTTGGAAACGCCGCTGTGGCGACAGGGACGGCGCTACCGGCGCAATGACGGCAGCCTGCTCTCGGTCGCCGCCCTTCGCCCCGATCTGGTCGTGACGATGGGCGGCGGAGCGCGCGATCGGCTCCGGATCGCCGAGCGGCTCGGCATCCGGACCCTCGATCTGCCCTTCTCGGCCCGTCTGGCGGACGTGACGGCCGGCATCCGCCAGCTCGCCGGCGCTTTGGGGCGCCCGGCGGCAGGCGAGGCGCTCATCCGCAGGATCGCCGCGTTGCAGGCGAGCGCCCCGCGCGCGCGTATCGACACGATCTGGCTCGGCGGCGGCGGGCGCACCGTGGCGCCGAACGGGCTGGAGGCCGAATGGATGGCATTGGCCGGCCTCAGGCAACGATCGCTCCAAGGCGATCGCGTCGGCCTCGAAACCCTGCTGGCGCGGCCGCCGCAGATCCTGTTGCGCAGCGACTATCGCCAGGGCCAGTATTCGGCGGCCCAGCGCTGGCTGACGCATCCTGCGGCGGCGCGCACAAGGAGTGTTCGCACGATCCCGACCGACGGCCGGCGCTGGACCTGCATGGGGCCGACGCTGATCGACGAAATCCATCGCTTGCGCCGCGAGGTGGCGCAATGAGGCCCACAATCGCCTTCCTGCTGGCGCTGGCCCTTGCCGGCGCCTTCCTCGCGTCGCTGACGCTCCCTTATGCCGACCTTGTCGACATCTATCGCCAGGATCCCGGTCTCGCCTCCACCCTGCTCATCGAGCTGCGCCTCCCCCGCGCCGCACTGGCATTGATCTACGGTGCGATGCTCGGAGCCGCCGGCGCCGCGGTGCAGGCGCTGTTCGCCAATCCCCTCGCCTCGCCCGATCTCACCGGCACGACCAGCGGCGCGGCGCTCGGCGCCGTGGTGACGGCCTATCTCTTCGGTTTTGCCGCGCCGATCGCGCTGTCGGTCGGCTCGATCGCCGGCGCGCTCGGCGCGCTGCTGCTGCTGCTCGCCCTGGCAGGCCCCAAGGCCGAGACTGCGACCCTGCTCCTCGCCGGCCTCGCCATCAGCGCGCTCGCAGGCGCGCTGACCACCCTGGCGCTGGCGCTCGCCCCCTCACCCTTCGCCTTCTATGACGCCTATGACTGGCTGATGGGCTCACTGGTCGACCGCAGCCTTGCCCAGACCGCCTTTGCCGGCATTCCGGCGGGACTGGTGCTGCTGCTGCTGCTGCGCCTCACCCGCCCCCTCGACAGCCTCGCGCTCGGCGAGGAGGTGGCGCAATCGCTGGGCCATGACGTCCTGTCGCTGCGCCGCCAGGTGGTCTGCCTGACTGCCCTGGGGGTCGGCGCCTGTGTCGCCATCTGCGGCGCGATCGGTTTCATCGGGCTGGTGGCGCCGATCTTCGCGCGCCGGCTTGTCCGCGGGCATCCGGGCCGGGCGATCCTGCCGGCAGCGATGATCGGCGGCCTGCTGCTCATCCTCGCCGATCTCGCTGTCCGGCTCGTGCCGCTCGGGCGAACCCTGCCAATCGGCGTCGTCACCGCCCTGCTCGGTGCGCCCTTCTTCCTCTGGCTGGTCGCGCACATGCGCTGGCGAGTGACGTCATGACGCCGCTGCTCGAAGCGCGCGGCCTGTCCCTGCCGGGCCGGCTGAAAAACGCGTCACTCGAGGTCGGCGCGGGCGAGCTGGTCTGTCTCGTCGGGCCGAATGGCAGCGGCAAGACCAGCCTCCTCCACGCGATCGCCGGAATCGGTCATCCCGCGGGCAGCGTTCTCATCGGTGGTGTGGATCCCCGCCGCCTCGGCGCGGCCCAGCGGCCGCATCACCTGACCTTCCTGCCCGCGGCACGAGAGCTTGCCTGGCCATTGCTGGCCAGGGACCTGATCGCACTGGGCGGCGGTGAGACACCCCCGGACGGCCTGGCTCTGGATCGCCTGCTTGACCGGCGGCTGGATACGCTCTCGACAGGCGAGCGCAGCCGTGTCCTCATTGCCCGCGCGCTGGCGCCCCGGCCCCGGCTGCTCCTGCTGGACGAGCCGACCGCCAATCTCGACCCGCTCTGGCAGATTCGCCTCATGGAGCTGATTGCGGCCGAGGTCCGAAATGGCGGCCGTGCCGCGCTGATCGCGATCCACGATCTCGATGCCGCGGCGCGTTATGCGGACCGCGTTCTGATGATGAACCACGGCTCGATCGCCGCCGAAGGCCTCGACGGTCCGCATGTCGCAGAGATTTTCGGGATCGAAAGGGTCGCCGGTGAATGGCGGCCGGTCAGTCCGACGGCGGATCCGCGATCATTGCGGTGAAGCTGCATTCAGCGGCGAGCTTGCCGGCGATCAGCGCCCGGCCCGCAAACTTGCAGACGGTCGCGCGGCGCTGCACGAACTCCACCTCAAGCGTGAGCAGCACGCCTGGCTCGACGGGGGTACGGAACTTCACCCCGTCGATCGCCATGAAATAGACGAGCTTGCCAGAACCGGAAAGGCCGAGCGTCTCCACCGCGAGCACGCCGGCGGCCTGCGCCAGCGCCTCGACGATGAGCACGCCGGGCATGATCGGGCGATCCGGAAAATGCCCGGCGAAGAACGGCTCGTTGATCGTCACCGCCTTGGTCGCGATGATCTTCTCACCGACGACGAGCGTCTCGACGCGGTCGACGAGGAGCATCGGAAAGCGATGCGGCAGCGCCGCCATCACCCGTCTTATGTCGAACGGGCCGATGGCGGCGCTGGTTTCGTCGGCCATCTAGCGGCCCTGCGGGCGCGGCCGGTTCTGCTGCTGCGCCGGCTGCTGCGCGGCCGGCTGCTGGGCTGCGGGCTGCTGCTGCTGGGGCGGCGCGTTGACGTTCACGCTGGTCACTGCCGCGTTGAGCGCGGCGAGCACCGCGTCGGTGATTTCCACCGACGGATTGATCGCGAGCGTTGCGCCGCGGTCCATGGCAATGGTCGCGCCACGCTGCTGCATGATCTGGGTGATCGCGGTATTGAGTGGCGCTTCGAGCTGCTGGAGAACATAGGCGCCGTTGCGGCGGAGCTGTTCCTGGCGGGTCCCCAATTCCCGCTGGGCCGTCTCCTGCGAGGTCTGGAAAGTGCGGATTCGCTGTTGCAGCGCTGCATCCGGCGCACCGCCCTGCGGGATGGCGTTGATCGCGGTCTGGATCGCGGTCTGCTCGGTCTGCAGCGGCTGGCCGAGCTGCTGGGCGCGCTGCTCGATCTGCTGACGCTGAGTCTGCAACTGGCCGTTGGCCGCGACGCATGCGGTGCACTGCGTGAGGATGCGCTGGGTGTCGACGACGGCGACAATGGCCGGCGCGATCGCCTGGGCCTGGGCCGCGGCGGGGATGGCGAAGCCAAGCACGGCGGAGGCCGCGCCGAGAAGCAGTTTGTTCATCAGAATGCAGTCCCTACGTTGAAGCTGAAGAGTTTGGTGTCGTCGCCCGGTTCGCTGAGCAGCGCCTTGGCGATATCGATGCGGAACGGCCCAAAGGGCGAATTCCAGTTCACGCCGAACCCGACGGAAAGGCGCGGGCTCGGCGAATCGCCCAGGAAGACTTCCCGGAATGGCGTAACGCCGGCGCGGGTCAGCGTCGTGCCGGTCGGGCAGGCATTGCCGGGTCGAACCGTACTGACGGTCCCGTCCGTGGCGGTACACTGATTCTGTGCAAGTGCACTGTCGGGCGCAATGTCGAGCGTTACCGGGTCGCGGACGCCCCAAAGTGCGCCGACGTCGACGAAGATGGACGGCCTGAGACCCAGGTCTCGCGCGCCGGATCCGAGGGGAATTTCGAGCTCGGCCCGGCCCTGATAGTAGAGGCGCCCGCCAACGGAATCGTCGAGGATGCGGTTCTGGTCTTCCGTAAGCCGGACGTTCGAGATGTCGCCATTCGCGGCGACGTCGAACTCATAGGGAATGCGTTGGACGCGCGGCCCAACGCCGCGGATGTCGAATCCGCGCATCTGCGGGCTTCCGAGGAAGAATCGGTCGTTGATCCGGACCGGATCGACGTTCGGCGCACCATCCTCGAAGGATCGGATATAGCCGCCCTCGGCACTCAGTGAGAAGATGAAGCCTCTGAAAAGGTTCCAGTATTTCGCTGCGCTGAGGCGGGTGCGCAAATAACTCACGTCGCCGCCCAGGCCGGCAAAGTCCTGGCTGAGCAATATGCGCTCGCCACGCGACGGACGGATCGAGTTGTTGAGCGTGCTGTAGACCAGTGAATAGCCGACCGAGGAGGTGATCCGGTTGCCGATCGAATCGCAGAGATAGCGACTGGCGAGCAACGGATCGCATTGCGGCGGCAGCGGTCCGCTCCCGTCGGGATCGGAGAAGTACAGCGTCTCGTTGAGGCCAACCTCGTCATAGGACAGGCCGTAACGCAGGGCGAGACTCAGATTCTCGGTGATTGGCACGCCCGCACGAATCTGGCCGCCGGTCGATACCACCTCATAGGTCGTCTGACGGTCGCTCCCGAGCAGGTTGAAACTGTTATAGTCACGCCGGAAAAGATCAAAGCCAAGCGCGATGTTCCGGTCGAACAAATAGGGCTCGGTAAAGCCCAGTTCGATGGATTTGGAGTAGGTCGAATAGTTGACTGCGGCGCGCAGTTCCTGACCCCGGCCCATGAAGTTGCGCTGCCGGATCGACAGGTTGATCAGGAATCGCTCGAGGCTGGAGAAGCCGGCGGACAATTGCAGTTCGCCGGTCGCGCGCTCCTGGACAGCAACGCCGAGCACGACGCGATCGGGCGCCGAACCCTGCTCCTGCGAGATTTCGAGATTGTCCTGGAAGAAGCCCAGCGACTGGATGCGGTCGCGCGAGCGGCGGACCCGCACATTGCTGAACGCGTCGCCCTCGGCCAGCCGGAACTCGCGACGGATGACCTTGTCATGTGTATTCGTGTTGCCCGAAATATCGATCCGCTCGACATAGACGCGCGGTGTCTCTGCGACGCGGAAGGTCACCGACATCGTCAGATTCTCGCGGCTGCGCTGAAATTGTGGCCGGACATCGGCGAACGCATAGCCGAACAGGCCGGCGAGTTCGTTCAGGTTGGTGACCGTGTCCTCGACCTGCTGCGCATTGTACCAGTCGCCGGTCCGCATCGGCAGCGTGCCCTGCAGATTCTCGGACCGGAAGTCACGGATGTCGCTCTCGACCCGCACATCCGCGAACTTGTAGCGCTCGCCCTCTTCGACCACGTAGGTAATGATGAAGTCGCGCCGGTCCGGAGTGAGTTCCGCGACGGCGGAGGCGACGCGGAAATCGGCATAGCCCTGGGTCAGGTAGAATTGCCGGAGCTTCTGCTGGTCGAACGCGAGACGATCCGGGTCGTAGGTGTCGGCCGAGGTAAAGAAGTTCCACCAGACGTGCTCGCGTGTCGCCATTTCGGAAACGAGACGACCATCACCGAAACGCTCGTTGCCGATGATGTTGATCTGACGGACACGCGAGCGCGGTCCCTCGCTGATCTCGAACACGACGTCGACACGGTTCTGGTCGAGCTGGACGATCTGCGGCACGACGCTGGCCGCATAGCGGCCCTGGCGGCGATAGAGCTCGATGATGCGCGCGACATCGGCGCGGGCACGCGAACGGGTAAAGATCTGGCGCGGAGCCAAGCGGATCTCGGGGCCGATCTTGTCGTCCTTGATCCGGCGATTGCCCTCCAGGACGATACGGTTGATGACCGGGTTCTCGCGCACTTCGATGACTAGATCGCCGCTGTCGGCACCGGCGATCTGGACATCCGCGAACAATTCGGTCGCGTAGAGGTCGCGCAAGGCGTCGTCGAGCCGCTCCTGGGTATAGGCCTCACCGGCGCGCAGCGACGTGTAGGACAGGACCGTCTCCGGCTCGATCCGCTGGTTCCCGGTAACGGTGATCGTCCGGATGCTGCGAGTGGGGGTCGCCGGCGACGGCGGCGCCACCTGCGGTATCCCGCCAGCTTGAGGGGCCGGGGCGGCCGGCGCAGCCTGCTGCGCCGCCGCGGGGGCCGCGAGGCCGCCGAGCACGGTCCCGACGAGGAGGACGGCACACAGCTTTCGCCCGTTGGGAAATACTTCGTTCGCCGTCACGCGTCCCCGCCTTTTGAGTTTGAAGGCCGGTTCCCTCACCGGCCGTGGTCCCTGTAGCTTCTGCCCTGCCCCATCATGGTCAGCCGATCAAGCCGCCAAGCTTGGTAAAGAGGCCAAAAGAAGCCAGGTCGTTGAAAGTCACGAAGATCATCAAAGCCAGCAAAACCGCGAGGCCGGTCCTGAACGCCCATTCCTGCGCTCCCGGATTCAGCGGTTTACGCCTCACTCCCTCGATCGTGTAGAACAGCAAATGCCCGCCATCGAGAAGAGGGATTGGCAAGAGATTGATGAATCCCAGATTAATTGAGATGAGGCTCATGAAGAGCACGAAATCCAGCCAGCCGAGACTGGCCTGCTGGCCCGAGAATTGCGCGATCTTGAGCGGGCCACCCATCTCCTGGAGCGAGCGCTGGCCACGGACGACCTGGCCAAGGGTCACAACCATCATCTTCACCGTGTCCGCCGTCTGAACCAGCGCCGCGCCGACGACCCGATGTGGCGGCAGGCGTACGACCTCGACTCCACCCGGGCCGATGCCGAGCCGGCCGATCCGGGCACGATTGCCGAACCGGTCCTCAACCTCCAGCGATCGCGGTGTGGCGTCGAGGGCCACAGCGGCCCCGTCGCGATCGAGCTCCAGGTTCATATGCTGGTCGGGCCGGATCGAGACGTAGGAAGCGATGTCCTCGAACCGGGAGATATCGCGTCCGTCGATGCGGACGACCCGGTCGCCTGGTCGAAGACCGGCCGCCTGCGCCGCGGAGCCTTGCTCGATGGTCGCAATCACCGGCGGGGTGCGCGGCTGGCCATAGGTGCCGAACAAGGCAATGTAGACGAGGATCGCGAACAGGAAATTGGTGATCGGCCCGGCGGCGACGATGATGAAACGTTGCCAGAGCGGCTTGGCCTGAAACGTCTCGGCGCGCTCTTCGGCGGGAAGCGCCAGCCATTCGTCGCTCGGTGTCGAGGCCGGATTCATGTCTCCCTTGAACCGGACATAGCCGCCGAGCGGCATCCAGCCGACCTTCCAGCGCGTGCCGCGCCTGTCGGTCCAGCCGAAGATCTCGCGGCCGAAACCGATCGAGAAGGCTTCTGCCTTCACGCCGAACCAGCGGCCGGCAAAATAATGGCCAAGCTCGTGAATGAAGATGAGCGGCCCGATGACAAGCAGGAAGGCGAGGATCGTGAAAATGAAGCCGGGGCTGCTCAAATGCGGAACTTTCCTGTCACCTCGGCGGCCACTCCCCTGGCCTCCCGGTCAATCTCCAGCACCTCGTCGATCGACGAGGGCGCCCCCGGCGCATAGCGGGAGAGGACGTCACCCACCACTGACGCGATATCCAGGAAACCGAGACGGCTTTCAAGGAAAGATGCGACCGCTATCTCGTTGGCCGCATTGAGGATGGCGGGCTTGGCGCCGCCTTCGGCCAGCGCCGCCTTGGCAAGGCCGAGCGCCGGGAACCGCTCGAGGTCAGGCTCCTCGAAATCGAGCCGGGAAATCGTCACCAGGTCGAGACGGGTACAGGGTGTCTCCATCCGCTCGGGCCAGGCAAGTGTGTACGCGATCGGAATGCGCATGTCGGGCGCACCCAACTGGGCGAGAACCGAGCCGTCGACATACTCGACCAGGCTGTGAATGACCGACTGCGGGTGTATGACCGCATCGAGCGCGTCTGCGTCGACCGGGAAGAGGTGAAAGGCTTCGATCAGCTCGAGGCCCTTGTTCATCAACGTCGCGGAATCGACAGAGATTTTCGCGCCCATCGACCAATTGGGGTGAGCGACCGCCTGGGCCGGCGTGACGGCGCGCATGTCCGCCAGAGATCGGCAGCGGAACGGGCCGCCGCTGGCGGTGAGGATGATCCGGCGAATGCTCTCCGGCCGGGCAGCGTCGAAACACTGGAAAACAGCATTGTGCTCGGAATCCACCGGCAACAGGGTCGCGCCGCTCGCGCTGGCGGCTTTGGTCATCAGCGCGCCGGCCGACACCAGCGATTCCTTGTTCGCCAGCGCAACCGTGCCGCCCGCCTCAAGCGCCCGCATCACAGGCTTGAGGCCGGCGGTGCCGACGATCGCTGCCATCGTCCAGTCGGCGCCCGCACCGGCCGCCTCGACGATCGCCTCGTCTCCGGCCGCGGCTTCGACGTCGGTGTCGGCAAGCGCCTCCTTGAGCTGCAGCAAATGACGTTCGTCGCCTATGACAGCCCGCTGCGGCCGAATCCGCCGCGACAGCTCGACCAGCCCGTCGATATCCTTGCGCGCAGTGAGCGCGACGATCTCGAACCGGTCGCGGTTGCGCTCGATCAGATCGAGGGTGGATCGGCCGACCGAGCCGGTCGCGCCGAGAACGGTCACGCTGCGCGTCATCCCGTCCATAGCCCCGCCATCAGCACCGCCAGGGTGACCAGGGCGACTGGCAGCAGGCCGTCGACGCGGTCGAGGACGCCGCCATGACCCGGCAGAAGGCTGCCGCTGTCCTTGACCTCGGCGCGACGCTTCTCCCAGCTCTCGTAGAGATCGCCGCCCTGCGCGAGCACAGCCATCGGCGCACCGAGCCAGAGAAAGGGTGAGCCCAGCGCGAAGACCCCAAGTCCTGCGACAAGCCAGCCTGCAAGGCCAGCGGCAACGATGCCCCCGGCAAGACCAGCCCAGGTCTTGTTCGGGCTGATCCGCGGCGCGAGCTTTGGACCGCCGATCGTCCGCCCGGCGAAATAGGCACCGATGTCGGTCGCCCAGGTGACGATCATCACCCAGAAGACGAGCCCGTACCATGCCCAGCTCAGCACCAGCAGGGCGAGAGCCGGGACCGCGATATAGACAAAACCCCAGGCCAGGACCAGGCGGCGACTGAGCAGGCCGACGAGCAACGCCACCATCGCCGCGACGCCCAGGCCGGTCCAGACTGGATCGAAGCTCTCGGGCGCAAGCGCCAGGATGCCGGCCCCGTCGGCGGTGATGAGTTCGTCCATCTGGCCGGCCGGAAACAGCCATTCGGTGACCCCGAGCAGGAAGGCCACCGCCAGCGCTGCGCTCGCCCAGGCCCAATGACGTGGGAGCCGATGCATGTCGCTCCACTCGACCAGCATGATCGCCGCGCCGAGGCCGACCAGAGCCCGGAACGGCCAGCCGCCAAGATAGATGGCGACACTCGCGACCGCCACCATCGCCACCCCCGCCGCAAAGCGCACGGTAAGGTCCGACGCGGGCTTTTGCGAACCCTCCACCGTCATAGCCCGCCGTAGCGGCGCTCACGCCGCGCATATTCGGCGAGCGCGTCCTGCATCACGGCTTCGTCGAAATCGGGCCAGAGTGTATCGACGAACAGCAGTTCGGCATAGGCGGCCTGCCAGAGAAGGAAATTGGACAGCCGCTGCTCGCCCGAGGTGCGCAGCAGCAGGTCCAGCGGCGGCAGCCCGCCCGTGTCCAGCGCGGCGTCGATTCGCGCCTCATCGATCTCCTCGGGCCGGAGCTGCCCGGCAGCCACGTCCTGCGCGAGTCGGCGTGCCGCGCCGACCAGCTCGGCGCGCGCGCCGTAATTGAGGGCGATCGCCAGCGTCATCCGGCTGTTGGAGGAGGTCTTGGCGACGGCGTCGTCCACCATCTTGGCCACATCGGGCTCGAAGGCGGTATGGTCCCCGAGAATGACCAGCTTTATCCCTTGCTTGTGAAGATCGTTGAGCTCTCTCTTCACATAGAATTTGAGAAGAGCCGTCAGGTCGGCGATTTCGGTTTTCGGCCGGCGCCAGTTCTCGGACGAGAAAGCGTAGAGGGTGAGGCACTCAACCCCCGCCTCACCAGCCCCGCGCAGCGCCTTGCGCGCCGCTTCCGCGCCGGCACGATGGCCGGCTGAACGCGGCAAACCGCGCGCCTTTGCCCAGCGGCCATTGCCGTCCATGATAATGGCGACGTGGCGCGGGACCGCGGTCGCTGGTCCATCCGGTCGGGTCCCGGCACTGGCCGGCGCGGCGGTCACTTCTGCAGGATTTCCTTGTCCTTGGCCGCGACCACTTCGTCGATCTCCTTGATCGCATCGTCGGTCAGCTTCTGGACCTCGGTGTCGAGCCGCTTGTGCTCGTCCTCGCTGATATCCTTTTTCTTCTCGTCGGCCTTCAGCGCATCCATGCCGTCGCGGCGGACGTTGCGGACGGCGACCTTCGCCTTCTCGGCATATTGGTGCGCGAGCTTGGCGAGCTCCTTGCGACGCTCCTCGGTGAGATCGGGGATGGGCAGCCGGATGTTCTGGCCGTCGGTGATCGGATTGATGCCGAGGCCGGCGTTGCGGATCGCCTTTTCGACCGGTGTCACATTCGAACGGTCCCAGACCTGCACCGACAACAGGCGCGGCTCGGGCGCCGAAACCGTGGCGACCTGATTGAGGGGCATGTTCGCGCCATAGACCTCGACCTGGATCGGATCGAGCAGGGCGGTGGACGCGCGACCGGTCCTCAAGCCCCCGAGATCGTGCTTCAGCGCCTCCACGGCACCGTGCATGCGGCGCTGGACATCGCTCTTGTCATATGCCGGCATGGCGGTCTCTCCCTAATTCTGTACGATCGTGGCGATGCCGTCGCCGCCCAGCACCCGGGCGAGATTGCCCTGCTCGCGGATATTGAAGACGACGATCGGGATGTTGTTGTCGCGGCACAAGGCGACGGCGCTGGCGTCCATCACCTTCAGATCCTCGGCGAGCACCTGGTTGAACGTGAGGCTGTCGTAGCGCGTGGCGCTCGCGACCTTCTTGGGGTCGGCGTCGTAGATGCCGTCGACGCTGGTGCCCTTGAACAGGGCGTCGCAGCCCATTTCGGCGGCCCGGAGCGCGGCGGCGGTGTCGGTGGTGAAGAAGGGATTGCCGGTCCCGGCGGCGAAGATCACCACCCTGCCCTTCTCCATGTGGCGGATCGCGCGGCGGCGGATATAGGGCTCGGAGACGGTGGCCATCGGAATGGCGGACTGGACGCGGGTGTCAACGCCGATCTTCTCGAGCGAATTCTGGAGCGCCAGCGCGTTCATGACCGTCGCCAGCATGCCCATATAGTCGGCGCTGGCGCGGTCGAAGCCCTTGGCGGCGCCGGCCAGGCCGCGGAAGATGTTGCCGCCGCCGACGACGAGGCAGAGCTCGAAGCCGTTCTCGCGGGCGACCCTGATCTCGCCGGCGAGGCGGGCGACCGTGTCCGGATCGATGCCGAACTGGCCGTCGCCCATCAGCGCCTCGCCCGAAAGCTTCAAGAGGATCCGGTTGAAGCGCGGGCGCGACATGAAGGCGGTTTCCGTTCGGTGATGCTGATGCTGAGCGCGCGCACCTTAGTAAGGTGCGGCGGGAGTGCCAAGCCTCTCCCCCTCCCGTGCGTCAGGAGGGGGAGACGGCTGGTTACGCGACGGGCTCGGCCTTCTGGGTGCCGGCCGCGGCAGCGACTTCGGCGGCGAAGTCACTTTCCTTCTTCTCGATGCCCTCGCCGATCTGGAAGCGCAGGTACGAAGCGAGCGTCACCGGCGCGCCGAGACGCTTGCCCTCTGCGACGATCACGTCCTCAACCTTCGTCTTGTTGTCCATGACGAAGAGCTGCGAGAGGAGTGCGTTCTCCTTGCGGAACTTGGCCATGGCGCCGTCGACCATCTTCTCGACGATGTCGGCGGGCTTGCCCGATTCCTTAGCCTTCTCGAGCGCGATGCCGCGCTCGCGCTCGACCAGGGCGGCGTCGAGATCCTCGCCGCGCAGCGCCAGCGGGTTGGCCGCGGCGATGTGCATGGCGAGCTGCTTGCCGAGCGCCTCGAGCGCGGCCTTGTCGGCCCCGCTCTCCAGCGCGACCAGGACGCCGATCTTGCCGAGACCCGGCGCGGCGGCATTGTGGACGTAGGACACGACCGCGCCTTCGTTCACGCTGACACGGCCGGCGCGGCGCAGCGACTGGTTCTCGCCGATCGTGGCGATATTGTTGGTCAGCACCTCGTTGACGCTGCCGCCGGCCGGATAGGCGGCATTGCCGAGCGCCTCGATGTCCTCGCCGGTGGCGAGCGCCAGCCTGGCGACGCTGCGGACGAACTCCTGGAACTGCTCGTTCTTGGCAACGAAGTCGGTCTCGGAATTGACCTCGACGACGGCGCCGGTGGCTCCGTCGACGGTGACGCCAACCAGGCCTTCGGCGGCGACGCGCCCCGATTTCTTGGCGGCAGCGGCGAGGCCCTTGGTGCGCAGCCAGTCGATGGCGGCTTCCATGTCGCCATTCACTTCGGCGAGCGCCTTCTTGCAGTCCATCATGCCGGCGCCGGTGCGGTCGCGCAGCTCCTTGACGATAGCGGCCGTGATCTCAGCCATATCTCATATCCTCTTGATAGGTCCGTTCCCCGGCGCATGGCCGGGGAATGTTTCGCTTAGGCGTCGGCGAGCGCGGCTTCGGCCGGCGGCTCGTCCTGCGCGCCGATATCGACGCCGCGGGCGGCCGCGCCACCCTGCTTGCCGGCGAGGACCGCGTCGGCGATCGCATCGCAATAGAGGCGAACCGCGCGGCTGGCGTCGTCATTGCCCGGGACCGGGAAGGCGATGCCGTTCGGGCTCACATTGGTGTCGAGGATGGCGACGACCGGAATGCCGAGCACGTTGGCTTCCTTGATCGCCAGCTCTTCCTTGTTGGCGTCGATCACAAACATCACGTCCGGAATGCCGCCCATGTCGCGGATGCCGCCGAGGCTGAGCTCGAGCTTGTCCCGCTCGCGTGTCAGCTGGAGCACTTCCTTCTTGGTGAGACCATGAGTCTCGCCGGCGAGCTGCTCCTCGAGGCTCTTGAAGCGCTTGATCGAATTGGAGATCGTCTTCCAGTTGGTGAGCATGCCGCCCAGCCAGCGGTGGTTGACGAAATGCTGGTTCGAGCGACGCGCGGCCTCGGCGATCGGATCCTGCGCCTGACGCTTGGTGCCGACGAACAGCACCTTGCCTCCGCTCGCTGCGGTTGCACGGACGAAGTCGAGCGCGCGCGCGAAGAGCGGCACGGTCTGCGACAGGTCGATGATATGCACCCCGTTGCGGTCGCCGAAGATATACGGCTTCATCTTGGGGTTCCAGCGATGGGTCTGGTGGCCGAAATGCGCCCCGGCCTCGAGCAATGCCTGCATGGTGACGTCAGTGGACGCCATGATGTTTCTCCTTCCGGTTATACCTCTGCGGGGCCGAGAAGCTGGTTGCCCAGCCACCGGTATGATGGCCCCGCATGTGGAATGGGCGCGCATTTAGGGGAGACGGGGCCGGAAATCAACCCGACGCGATTTTCAGGTTGACGCTGGAACATAACAAGAACATATGACTTGTACGGGGAGCGACCGGAACTTCGGGTGTCGCTTCGGATTCAACTGTGGATAGTTGAGGGGATAAAGCTGTGGCTCACCTGTTGACGATCGCCTTCTTCCTGACCCTGCTCGTTGCGCTGGGCATGATCCTGGAATTCATTCTGAAGGAGAGCCGGGCGGAGATCTGCGCCGCCTTGCGGGGCGCGCCGCCGGAACCGGCGAGGGCAGTTCGTCTTCGTCTGGACGCGGCGAGGCCACCACGGCGCGCTGTCGCCTGACCTTCGCATAGCTCATCATGCTGAACGGGATCATCGCGATATAGGCCAGGGCCGCCACGCTCAGCGTCTCCCAGGGCGCGGAGAACAGAGCGCCGCCAACCAGCGCGATCACGACGATCGCCTCGAACCGCACATTGCGCCTGAGCCGGAGCGACCCCCAGGAGAAGGTCGCAATGCTGGAGACGGCGAGAAAGGCGACACCAGCCGCCCAGAAGGCGACTACATAATGATTCTGCAACCAGTCCCACTCGCGGTTGCTTGCCAGCCAGAGATAGATGGGGAGCAGAAGCAGGCCAGCGCCGGCCGGCGCTGGCACGCCGGTCAGGAAGCCTGCCGATTTGTGCGGCTGGTCCTCGACATCGATCCGCGCATTGAAGCGGGCGAGGCGCAGCGCCATGCAGACGGCATAGGCCAGCGCGAAGATCCATCCATAACGCGGCCAGTGCTGGAGCGACCAGAGATGCAGGACGATCGCGGGTGAGACGCCGAAGGCGATCACATCGGACAGCGAATCAAGTTCGGCGCCGAAACGGCTCTGGCCGTTGAGCGCACGTGCGATTCGCCCGTCCATGCCGTCGAGCACTGCGGCAATGATGATGGCGGCGATCGCCTTGTCCCATTCCCCGGCGATCGCGAAGCGCACGCTGGTGAGGCCGACGCACAGCGCAAGAGCGGTGATGGCGTTGGGGACGACGGCCCGAAGCGGAATGCCCCTGCGCTCGGGCACCAGGCTCATCGCGCCAAACTCATAGCGGGCGCCTCACTGGGCGACACCCTCGATCAGCTCGGAGACGCCGATCCTCGCCACCACCGTCTCGCCTGCGATCGTGCGCTGGCCGAGCAGGACCTGGCTCGACGTTCCCGCAGGCAGATAGACGTCGACACGGCTGCCGAAACGGATCAGGCCGACCCGCTGGCCCGCCACCACGCGGTCGCCTGCCCTGACCCAGGGGACGATCCGCCGCGCCACCAGACCGGCGATCTGGGTGAAGGCGATCTTCGTCCCGTCGGCGCTTTCGACCAGGATGTGCTGCCGCTCGTTGTCCTCGCTCGCCTTGTCGAGATCGGCGTTGAGGAATTTGCCGGCGATATAGACGACCTTGAGGATGGTGCCGGCGATCGGCGTGCGATTGATGTGCACGTCGAACACGCTCATGAAGATCGACACGCGGATCACCGGGTCGGGCGACATGCCTCCCTCCCCGCCAATCAGCTCCTTGGGCGGCGGCACCGTCGCGATCATCGTCACCATACCGTCGGCGGGTGCGATCACCAGCCCCTCCCCCATCGGTGTCGTGCGGACCGGATCGCGGAAGAAGCTCAGGATCCAGACGGTGATGCCCGCAGCGATCCAGCCGAGCCAGTCCCAATCGATGACCCACCAGAAGAGGACGGCGATCGCCCCCGCGATGACGGCGAACTTGCGCCCTTCGGGGTGAACGCTGGGCAGGCGATAGCGCACGGTGGGCGTGACCGGACCGTCCGGCTTTTCGAGGGAGCTCATGGGCGCACCTTCTAGGGCCAGACCAGAGCCGAAACAACCGAAAGGGCGGCTCCCGGCGAATCGCGCCCAGCCGGATTGATCGATAGCGCGCCACGCCCTAAGGCGCCTCTCATACGTCACACCGGGGAAGGAAAGCGGACAGCCTCATGGCCAAGATCAAGGTGAAGAACCCCGTCGTCGAGCTCGACGGCGACGAGATGACCCGCATCATCTGGCAGTGGATCCGCGAGCGGCTGATCCTGCCCTATCTCGACATCGACCTCATCTATTTCGACCTCGGCGTGGAGAAACGCGACGAGACGGAGGACAGGATCACGGTCGAATCCGCCGAAGCGATCCAGAAATACGGCGTCGGCGTGAAATGCGCGACGATCACGCCGGACGAGGCCCGGGTCGAGGAGTTCGGCCTCAAGAAGATGTGGAAGTCTCCCAACGGCACGATCCGCAACATCCTTGGCGGCACGATCTTCCGCGAGCCGATCGTGATCGACAACGTGCCGCGGCTGATCCCAGGCTGGACGGACCCGATCGTCGTCGGCCGTCACGCCTTCGGCGACCAGTATCGCGCCACCGATTTCCTGGTCCCCGGCCCCGGCAAGCTCACCATGAAATGGGAGGGCGCCAATGGCGAGACGATCGAGCGCGACGTGTTCGACTTCCCCGAAGCGGGCGTCGCCATGGGCATGTACAATCTGGACGAGTCGATCCGTGACTTCGCGCGCGCCTCGCTGAACTACGGCCTCAACCGGCAATGGCCGGTCTACCTCTCGACCAAGAACACCATCCTCAAGGCCTATGACGGTCGCTTCAAGGACATCTTCGCAGAGGTTTACGAGAAGGAGTTCGAAGCGCGGTTCAAGGAGCTCGGCATCGTCTACGAGCACCGCCTGATCGACGACATGGTCGCCAGCGCGCTCAAGTGGAGCGGCAAGTTCATCTGGGCCTGCAAGAATTACGACGGCGACGTCCAGTCGGATCAGGTCGCCCAGGGCTTCGGCTCGCTGGGCCTGATGACCTCGATCCTGATGACGCCTGACGGCAAGACCGTGGAGGCCGAGGCGGCCCACGGCACCGTCACCCGCCATTACCGCATGCACCAGCAGGGCAAGGCGACGTCGACCAACCCGATCGCGTCGATCTTCGCGTGGACCGGCGGCCTCAAATTCCGCGGCAAGTTCGACGGCACGCCCGAGGTAACGCGCTTCGCCGAGACGCTGGAACGGGTCTGCGTGAAGACCGTCGAGGAGGGCAAGATGACCAAGGATCTCGCAATCCTGATCGGCCCCGAGCAGAGCTGGATGACCACCGAGCAGTTTTTCGAGGCGGTCCGGCTCAACCTCGAGGCCGCGATGGAGGCCGAGCCGGCCTGACGATCCGGCCACGGGATATTTTTGCTCAGGTGTCGGGCGCGCTTGCTGACAAGCGCGCCCGATGCTGCATAAAGGCCGCATGGCCAATGAATTCACGGCATCCGGTCTCAGCGACGCCCTGGTGATCCTCGGCGCGGCCGGAGTCGTCATCCCGGCCTTCGCCCGCTTCAAGATCAGCCCGGTCATCGGCTTCATCCTGATCGGTGTGCTGGTCGGCCCGGCCGGCCTCGGCGCGATCGCCGGCGACTATCCGTGGCTGCGCTTCGTCACGATTACGGACCGCGAGGCGATCGAACCCTTCGCCGAGTTCGGCATCATCCTCCTGCTCTTCTCGATCGGGCTCGAGCTGTCGTTCAGGCGCCTGTGGGGGATGCGGCGGCTCGTCTTCGGCGTCGGCGCGGCCGAGCTTGTGCTCGGCGCCGTGTTCATCGGCCTCGGCCTCTATCTGTTCGGTAACAGCCCGACCGCGTCGATCGCACTCGGCCTCGCCCTCGCCCTTTCCTCGACCGCTCTCGTCCTGCCGATCGTCGGGACAAGCACCCCGGTCGGCCGCTCTGCGCTGGCGATGCTGTTGTTCGAGGATCTCGCCATTGTTCCGATCATCTTCGCGCTCGGCGCCCTCGCCCCGCGTGCCGCGGCCGAGGGCGGGCTGGAGGGGTTGTTCAATACGCTCCTGATCGGCACGATCGTGGTGGCCGTGATGCTCGTGCTCGGCCGTTTCTTCCTGCCGCGCCTGTTCGCGCAGGCCGCGCGGACCAAGAGCCCCGAGCTCTTCCTCGCCGCCAGCTTGCTGGTGGTGATCGTGGCCAGCCTCGCCACCGCAGCGGCCGGGCTTTCGCCGATCGTCGGCGCGATCGTCGCCGGCGTGCTGATCGCCGAGACCGACTATCATGACGAGGTCGAGGTCATCACGAAGCCCTTCCAGGGCCTCGCGCTCGGCGTGTTCCTGATCACCGTCGGCATGAGCGTCGACCTGCGCGTCATCATCGCCAACTGGCCGGCGCTGCTCGGCGCCGTGGTCGGCGTGTTGCTGGTCAAGGTGATCGTCACCGCCCTGCTGCTCCGCCTGAGCGGCGCGCGACCGGCAGTGGCGGCCGAAACCAGCGTGATCATGGCTTCGCCGTCGGAGACCACGCTCATCGTCCTGACCGCCGCCGCCGCGGCCGGCTTGATCGCACGCGACACGGCTGCCTTCTGGCAGATCGTGACCGCGATCGGCCTCACCATCACGCCGCTTCTCGCCAAGCTCGGCCAGGTGCTGGCCCGCCGGGTCGACGTGCATCCCGAGGTGGAGATCCCCCTGCCCGTCGCCGGGCAGGAGGCGCCGCCCGCGGTGATCATCGGCTTCGGCCGGGTCGGCCGCCTGGTCGCCGAGATGCTCCAGACGCATGGCCGGCGCTACATCGCGGTCGATTCCGACGTGGACGCCGTGGCTGCCGCAAGACGCGAGGGCATTCCGGTCATCTTCGGCGATGTGGCCCGCCCGGAAATGCTCGACCGGCTGAACCTCGGCCACGCCAGCGCGCTCATCCTGACCATGGACGATCCGGTACTGACAGTGAAGCTCACCCGGCGGGTGCGCGGCTGGTGCCCCGGCCTCACCATCGTCGCCCGCGCCCGCGACCCGCTCCACGCCGCCGAACTCTACCGCGCCGGCGCGACCGATGCGGTGCCGGAGACGATCGAATCGTCGCTCCAGCTGTCCGAGGCGGTGCTGGTCGATCTCGGCATGGCGATGGGTCCCGTCATCGCCTCGATCCACGAGAAACGGGCGGAGCTGCGCCAGCAGATCATGGATCTGGGCAAGCTCGACAAGGAACCGCCGATGCGCGGCATCCGCCTCAGGGACATGCCCGGCCAGAAGCCGGCGGCGAACTAGGCCGCCTGCGGCTCCGTCGCCAGCGCCTCGCGGACCGCGGTGAGCGCGTCGGCGGCCTTGCTGCCGTCCGGACCGCCGCCCTGCGCCATGTCGGGACGGCCGCCACCGCCCTGTCCACCAACCGCCTCGACGGCCTTGCGGACGAGGTCGACGGCGCTGAGCGTGCTGGTGAGATCGTCGGTGACACCGACACCCACCGTGGCGCGGCCGTCATTGACCGCCACGAGGGCAACGACGCCGGAACCGACCCGGCCCTTGGCTTCGTCGATCAGGCCGCGCAGTTGCTTCGGGTCCATGCCGTCCAGCACCTGGCCGATGAATCCATGGCCGCCAACCTGCTCGGGGCCGGCCGCCTCGGCTTTGCCGCCACCGCCCAGGGCAAGCGCTTTCTTCGCTTCGGCGAGCTCGCGTTCGAGCCGGCGGCGCTCCTCGACGAGGGCGGCGACGCGGGCGGGCACCTCTTCGGGTGACGCCTTGAGCAACGCCGCAGCTTCCTTCAGGCGATCCTCCCGGTTCACGAACCACAACCGGGCCGCTTCGCCGGTCAGCGCCTCGATCCGGCGGACCCCCGCGGAGACGCCGGCCTCGCTGGTGATCTTGAAGAGCTGGATGTCGCCGAGCGCATTCACATGGGTGCCACCGCAAAGCTCGACCGAATAGGGCGTGTCACCTTCGTGGCCCATCGAGAGGACGCGGACCTCGTCGCCATATTTCTCGCCGAACAGGGCCATGGCGCCCGCCTCCATCGCGTCGTCGATGCTCATCAGGCGAATGCCGACCGGTTCGTTGGCGCGGATGTAGCGGTTCACGTCGGCCTCGACCGTCTCGATCTCCTCGCGGGTCAGCGGCTTGGGATGGGAGAAGTCGAAGCGGAAATAATCGGGCGCAACGAGGCTGCCCTTCTGCGTCACATGGGTGCCGAGCCGGTGGCGCAGAGCCGCATGGAGCAGGTGGGTGGCGCTGTGATTGGCGCGGACCTTCGCGCGGCGCGCGGCATCGACGGCGAGGTGAACCGTGTCGCCGACCGCGACTCCGCCGGTACCGATCACCGCATGATGGGCGTGGAGCTTGCCGAGCGGCTTGGAGGTATCCTCAATTTCGGCCGACAGCCCCTTGCCTGACGTGACCCTTCCGGTGTCGCCGATCTGGCCACCGCTTTCGCCGTAGAAGGGCGTCTGGTTGGTCAGGATGACGACCTTGTCACCCGGCCCGGCCGTCTCGACCCGCGCGCCATCCTTGACCAGCGCGACCACCTGACCGTCACCGTCATGGCCGAGATAGCCGGTGAATTCGGTCGCCCCCAGTTCCTCGGCGATGTCGAACCAGACATCCTCGCTTGCCTTGGCGCCCGAGCCTTTCCAGGCGGCGCGGGCGGCGGCCTTCTGCTCGGCCATGGCGGCATCGAATCCGGAGCGGTCGACGCCGAAGCCCTGGGCCCGCAGCGCGTCCTCGGTGAGATCGTAGGGAAAGCCGTAGGTGTCGTAGAGCTTGAAGGCGGTCGCGCCCGGCAGCGTCTCACCGGCTGCCATACCGCCGGTCGCCTCGTCGAGCAGCCTGAGGCCATTGGCGAGGGTCTGGCGGAAGCGCGTCTCCTCCAGCTTCAGCGTTTCCTCGATCAGCGGCTGGGCGCGGACGAGTTCGGGATAGGCGGCGCCCATCTCGGCGGTCAGGCTGGGGACGAGCCGGTACATCAGCGGCTCGGCGGCACCCAGCAGATGGGCGTGGCGCATCGCGCGGCGCATGATCCGGCGCAGGACATAGCCCCGGCCCTCGTTCGACGGCAGCACGCCGTCGGCGATCAGGAAGCCCGAGGCGCGCAGATGATCGGCGATGACGCGGTGGCTCGCCTGATTGGCGCCGTCGGTCCGCGTCTTCGTCAGCTCGCCCGAGGCGGCGATCAGCGCCCTGAACGTGTCCGTATCGTAATTGTCGTGGACGCCTTGCAGGACCGCGGCGATCCGCTCCAGTCCCATGCCGGTGTCGATCTGCGGCTTGGGCAGATCGCCGACGACGACGTCGTTTTCCTGCACGTTCTGCATGAAGACGAGGTTCCAGATCTCGGTGAAACGGTCGCCGTCCTCGTCCGGGCTGCCGGGCGGGCCGCCGGGGATATGATCGCCATGATCGTAGAAGATCTCGGAGCAGGGTCCGCACGGGCCGTCCGGGCCCATCGCCCAGAAATTGTCCTTGGTCGGGATACGGATGATCCGCTCGTCGGGCAGACCCGCGACCTTCTTCCACAGATCGAAGGCCTGGTCGTCGGTATGATAGACGGTCGCGGTCAGGCGGTCGGCCGCAAGGCCCCACTCCCTGGTCAGCAGCTCCCAGGCGAGCAGGATCGCCCGCTCCTTGAAATAGTCGCCGAAGGAAAAATTCCCCAGCATCTCGAAGAACGTGTGATGCCGGGCGGTGTAGCCGACATTGTCGAGATCATTGTGCTTGCCGCCGGCGCGGACGCATTTCTGCGACGAGGTCGCGCTCGTATAGGGCCGCGTCTCCTGGCCGATGAAGACGTTCTTGAACGGCACCATGCCCGCGTTCACGAACATGAGGGTCGGATCGTTCTGCGGCACGAGCGGCGCCGAGGGGACGATCTGATGTCCCTCCCGCCCGAAATAGTCGAGAAAACCGCGCCGGATGTCGTTGGTCGATGTCATAGCGGTCACTTAGGCGAGCGGAGCCGTCACGAAAAGAGCCGCGATCATCCGCCCCCGTCCAGAACGGCACCACCGCGTGGACTGAGCCGGTATCCCACCTCCAGCGACTCGGTGAGGCCGAGCGCCTTCAGCTTGCGGACGTCGCGCTTGAACTCCAGCGTCTCGCGGCCGAGACGCGCGGCGAGCTCCGCGGCACGAACGCCTTCATGATCCCGGATGAGGCACAGCACCTCCCGTGTCCATGCCCCCATCCGCTCGAGGCGCGCGACGAGCCTGTCGCGTTCGGCGGGGTCGAGATCGGCCTGCTCGCGCAGGGCAATGCGCGGGTCGGCGCCCAGGTGCCGGAGCGCGATGCGGTACACCTCCCCTTCCCGCCCCTCCAGCGAGCGCATGAGCGCAGCACGCCCATCGAATCCCGCGGCACGGGCTTCGCTCTCGGTGATGGTGGCAGGATCCACCCGTTCGACCCGGTCGAAGCCGATCATGCCGACGAAGCTGTGCTGCCGGCCGCCCGCGACGGCTGCCGGCTTGCGCCAGCAGCGAAATGCGAGGGTCACCTCGCCCGCCACGATGCCGCGCATGATGTCCTGTTTGAACAGCATCGTGCCGGTGTGCGCGATGGACCGCGCCGCCGCAAGCGACGAAGCCCAACGACCCCTCTTGCGCTTCGCGACGGAGAGGCAGAAGCTGGACGTTTCCAACAAGGCGCGGGCCCGCGTCTTCTCGCGGACCGCGATGAGCGGACGAAGGAGACGATCATGCCCGATAGAGCTGCCGGAACCAGAACCATCGCGCTCGTGGGCCCCGGCGGGGCGGGCAAGACCAGCCTCGCCGAGGCCCTTCTTTTTGCGGCTGGCGCGACCGGGCGTCAGGGATCGGTGGCGGACGGCACCAGCGTCGGCGACGCGAGCCCGGAGGCACGCGCCCGCTGTGGCTCCACCGAACTCAACCTGATGCACTACGACTATCTGGGCGATCGCTACGCGCTGATCGACGGACCCGGCTCGGTCGGCTTCGCCGCCGACGCGACGCTGGCGATCGCGGCGGCCGACCTCGCCCTGGTGGTGGTCGACCCCGATCCCGACCGCGCGCTCCTCGCCGAACCGATGCTGCGGCAATTGGAGGCGCTCGGCGTGCCGCACATGATCTTCGTCAACAAGATCGATTCCGCGCGCGGCTCGATCCAGAGCCTGCTGGAGGCGCTGCAGCCGATGAGCACATCGCCGCTGATCGCCCGCTGGATCCCGATCCGGGAGGGCGAGAAGGTCACCGGATTCGTCGATATCGCGCTGGAACGCGCCTATTATTATCGCCCCGGCCAACCGTCGGAGCAGAAGGACATCCCCGCCGATCTCGCCGACCGCGAGGCGCTGGAGCGCACCCACATGCTGGAGCAGCTCGCCGATCATGACGATGTGCTGCTCGAACAGCTGCTGATGGACGAGGTGCCCGACCGGCAGACCGTGTTCGACGATCTCGCCAGGGAGACCGGCGCCGGACAGATCGTACCGGTCCTGTTCGGATCGGCGATGAACGGCCAGGGCGTCCGCAGGCTGCTGAAGACGCTGCGACACGAGGTGCCGGCGCCCGCCGCCGCAGCCGGGCGACTCGGTGCGACTGGCGGCTGCGCCTTCGTGTTCAAGGTCAGCCATGGCGGCGCGATGGGGCGTCTGAGCTACACCCGCGTGTTCGGCGGTGGCCTCAAGGAAGGCGCCGAGCTCAGCACCAGCGGCGGCGATGCGGTCAGGATCGGGACGCTCTTCGCCCTGCAGGGCGACAAGACCACCAAGCTCGGCGAGGCCAGAGCGGGCGACGTGGTGGCGATCGCCAAGCTCGACGAGGCGCGGCCGGGCGAATGGCTGGCGAGCGGCAAGGCGCCGCCGGCGCCCGACGTCGCCCGGCCGACAACCAATTATGCGCTTGCGATCGCGACCAGGGACCGCAAGGACGACGTGCGCCTGTCGACCGCCCTCCACAAGCTGACCGAAGAGGATGCAGCGCTCCACTGGGAGCAGGACGAAGCGATGCACGAGACGCGTTTGAAGGGCGTCAATGACGAGCATCTCAAGGTCACGCTGGAGCGGCTTAGGCGGCGCTATGGCGTTGCGGTCGATTCGCGACCGTGCCAGATCGGCTACAAGGAATCGATCCGCAAGACCGTGACCCAGCGAGGGCGACACAAGAAGCAGTCGGGCGGCCACGGCCAGTTCGGCGACGTCGTGCTCGAGGTGAAGCCGCTGCCGCGTGGCGGAGGATTCAAGTTCGGCGAGCGGATTTCTGGCGGCGTCGTGCCGAAGCAGTGGATACCGGCCGTGGAAGACGGCGTGCGCGACGCGCTCGTCAAGGGGCCGCTCGGCTTTCCGGTGGTGGACGTCGAGGTCACGCTGGTCGATGGCTCCTATCACACCGTCGACAGCTCCGAGATCGCATTCCGGACGGCTGGTCGGATCGGCACATCGGAGGCGCTCGCACAGGCGGCGGGGCATCTGCTGGAACCGGTGATGAGGGTGACGGTGACGGCGCCAAGCAACGCGACCTCGCGGGTCACCTCGGCGATCGCCAGCCGGCGGGGCCAGATGCTCGGCATGGAGCCGCGCGAAGGCTGGTCGCGCTGGGACCGGGTCGAGGCGCTGATTCCCGAGGCCGAAATGCAGGGGTTCGACGCGGAGCTGAGGTCGCTGAGCCAGGGCCTCGCGACCTACGAAGCGGCGTTCGACCACCTCGCCGAGCTCAACGGCACGCTCGCCGACAAGGTCGTCCAGCGGGAGCTGGAACCGGCCTGATCGCATGACGGGCGCTTGACCCGGCCGCCGCAATCGGCTTCCTCGCTCGGAAACGTGAGGGGGAGCCGACGTGGCCAAACGCCTGACCTACTATATTCTCGCCGGCCTCGTGCTCGGCATCATCGTCGGCTGGGCGCTCAACGCCAATTTCGATGACGGCACCGCGGCGGGGACCGCGAAGCTCGCCGAGATCGCCGGCTATTTCTCGATCCTCACCGACATCTTCCTGCGCCTGATCAAGATGATCATCGCGCCGCTCGTCTTCGCGACCCTGGTCGCGGGCATCGCGCATATGGGCGACACGGCGGCGCTCGGCCGCGTCGGCATCCGATCGGTCGGCTGGTTCATCGGCGCGAGCCTGATGTCGCTGACCCTCGGCCTCCTCCTCGTCAACCTGCTCCAGCCGGGCGTGGGCCTCAACCTCGCCATCCCCGCCGAGACCGCGACCAGCGGCGTCGAGCGGACCGAGTTCACCCTGCGCAACTTCTTCACCCACATCTTCCCCAAGTCCGGCATCGAAGCGATGGCGACGAACGAGATCCTGCAGATCGTCATCTTCTCGCTGTTCATCGGCGTGGCGATCACCGCGGTGGGCGAGAAGGCGAAGCCGCTGGTCCGCGCGGTCGACGCGCTCGTCGAGGTCATGCTGGTCGTCACCTCCTATGTGATGCGCTTCGCGCCCGTTGCAGTGTTCGCGGCGGTGACGTCGGTGGTCGCCAAGGAAGGGCTGTCGATCCTCTTCACCTACGGCAAGTTCATCGGCAGCTTCTATCTGGGCCTCGTCATCCTCTGGGGACTGCTGATCGGCGCCGCCTTCCTGGTGATCGGTCCGCGCACCCGCCTGCTGGTCCGCTACATCCGCGATCCGCTGCTGCTCGCCTTCTCGACTGCGTCGTCGGAGGCCGCCTATCCGCGCACGCTGGAGGCGCTCGACCGGTTCGGCGTGCCGCGCAAGATTGCGAGCTTCGTGCTGCCCTTGGGCTATTCGTTCAACCTCGACGGATCGATGCTCTACATGACCTTCGCGACGATCTTCATCGCGCAGGCCTATGGCATCGATCTCACCTGGGGCCAGGAAATCCTGATGCTCCTTGTCCTCATGGTGACGTCGAAAGGCATTGCCGGCGTGCCGCGCGCCAGCCTGGTCGTGATTGCGGCGACGCTCTCCATGTTCGGCATTCCCGAGGCCGGGCTGCTGCTCATCCTCGGCGTCGACCATTTCCTCGACATGGGCCGATCGGCGACCAACGTCGTCGGCAATGCCGTGGCGAGCGCGGTGGTGGCGAAATGGGAGGGTAATCTCGAGCCGATCGAGCCGGCGGACGTCGAGCCGCCGCATGCGCCGTCGAGCCACCAGCTCCTCCACTCACCGCCGGCGCCACCCGAGGAGCCCGAAGGCGGGGCGCGAACCTAGGCGGGCGCGGCCGCCGGCGCCCTCCCCTCCTCGCCGCGCGCGACCGTTGCGGCGATGGCAAGATCGCCGGTCACGTTCAATGTGGTGCGGCACATGTCGAGAAAGCGGTCGACGCCGAGGACGAGGCCGATCCCCTCGGGCGGCACGCCGACCATGCCGAGAATGAGAGCGATCACCGGCAGCGAGCCTGCGGGCACGCCCGCGGTGCCGATGCCGCCGAGGATGCAGACCAGCACCACGGTCACCTGCTGGGTGAGGGTCAGCTCGACGCCGAAAAACTGGGCGAGGAAGAGAACGGTCACGCCCTCGAACATCGCGGTGCCGTTCTGGTTGGCGGTGGCGCCGATGGTGAGGACGAAGCGCGCGACGCGCGGCGGCAGATGGAGATTGTCCTCGGCGACGCGCAGCGAGGTCGGTAGTGTCGCGTTCGAGGAGGCGGTCGAGAAGGCCATCACCATCGCCTCCTGAATGCCCCGGAAGAAGCGAACCGGGGACATGCCGGCGAACAGCTTCAGGACCAGCGGGTAGATGACGAACATCTGGAGGCCCAGCGCGAGCAGCACGACGCCGACATAGGCGCCGAGCCGCACCAGCAACTCCCAGCCGAACACCGCGGCGAGATTGAACATGAAGCAGGCGACCGCATAGGGCGCGAGGCGGATGACGAGGCCGATCAGCCGCATCGTCACATCGAACAGCCCCTGGATCACCTCCTGCAGCCGCTCGGCGGCGGGGGTACGGACGAGCAGCAGGCCGACGCCGAACATCAAGGCGAAGAACATGACGGCAAGAATGTCGTTCTGCGAGGCGGCGGTGATCACGTTGCTCGGGATGATCGCGAGCAGCGCATCGACGCCGGTCGGCGCCTCGCGGCTGCCGGCGACGATCGCGCGGGCACCTTCGCCCGCGTCCCCGAGGAGCGATCGCGCGAGAAGCGGGTCGACGCCACCGCCGGGGCGGAGCAGGTTGACCAGCGCGATCGCGAGGATGACGGCGACCGAGGAGATGGCGACGGTCCAGAACAACGTCTTGAGCCCGATCCGCCGGAGCGAGCGCACATCGCCCATCTCCGCAATGCCGATGACCAGAGCGGAGAAGAGCAGCGGGATCACCAGCATGAAGAGCAGGCGCAGGAAGATCTGGCCCATCGGCTGGGTCAGATAGGTGGTGACGATCTCGACCCAGAGCGCGCCCGGCGCGAGCATGTGGACCAGCAGGCCGGCGACGAGACCGACCGCAAATCCGGTCAGCATCTTCAACTGGAGCGACATCGTCACAGGACCGAACGGTCTCGCGCCCGGTTTGTGCCCTGCTGTTTCGGTGCGCCGCCGTCAGGCGTAGGCGTAGGGCCCGCCTCGCTTCAGCGCAGCCGCATAGGCCGGCCGGGCATGGATGCGCTCCAGCCAGTCGGTGAGGTTGGGCCGCGAGGCGTCCAGACTGGCGCGACTGCGCGCCGCCTCGAGCGGGAAGCTCATCATGACATCGGCGGCGGTGAATTCGTCGCCGGCGAACCAGTCGCGGGTGGCGAGCTCGGTTTCCAGCCAGTCGAGATGCCTGCCGAACATGGCGAGCAGGGGCGCCCTGGCCGGGCGCCCGAGCAGGCCGAGCCGGTTGACGACGAGAAGCGCCAGCAAGGGCGGCATCATCGAGCCTTCGGCATAGTGGAGGAAGTGGCGATAGCGCAGGACCGCGTCGCGATTGGCCGGCGGCCCGAGGCGCCCTTCCGCCTTCTCGACAAGATATTCGACGATCGCGCCGGTTTCGGCGAGGGTCAGACCGTCATCCTCGACGACCGGCGACTTGCCGAGCGGATGGATGCGCGCCAGTTCGGGCGGTGCAAGAATGGTTTTGGGGTCGCGCTTGTAGGGCGCGACTTCATAGTCGAAGCCAAGCTCCTCGAGCAGCCACAGGACGCGCTGGGAGCGCGAGTTCTCGAGATGATGGACGGTGATCATCGTGCCCTCCGGATTGGCAGCGGCTTCCATAAACCTGCGCCAGGGAATAGGGAATCGGTCGCGGGAGTCGTTCCGGACTGCCCGCGCCAGCAACATGGATGCCCACGTGACCGATACTCGCCCCGCTGACGCGCCTGCCGTCCTGCGCCCCGGCTTTCGCGAGTTCGTGGTGCTGATGGCGGGCCTCATGTCGCTGAACGCACTCGCCATCGACGCGATGGTGCCGGCGCTGCCCGCAATCGGCGAGGCCCTCGGCGTCACGAACGACAATCAGCGCCAGCTCGTCGTCTCGCTCTATTTCCTGGGCTTCGGAACGACCCAGCTCCTCTATGGCCCGCTCGCCGACCGGTTCGGCCGCAAGCCGGTGCTGCTGACCAGCCTGGTCCTCTACATCGGCTTCGCGCTCGCCTGCGCAGCAGCGCCGAGCTTCACCCTGCTGCTCGTCGCCCGGCTCGCCCAGGGCGCCGCCGCGGCCTCGACCCGCGTGCTTGTCATCTCGATCATCCGCGACCGTTACGAGGGCGCGGCGATGGCGCGGCTGATGAGCCTCGTCTTCCTCGTCTTCCTGATGATGCCGGTGCTCGCACCGACCTTCGGCCAGCTCACCCTGATGATCGCGCCGTGGGAGTGGATCTTCTTCGGCCTCGCCATCTTCGGCGCGGTGATGCTGGTGTGGAGCCTGATCCGCCTGCCCGAAACGCTGCACGGCGAATACCGGCGGCCGCTGTCGGCGCGGGCGGTGCTGGAGGGCGCGCGCGAGACGCTGACCAACCGGATGTCGATCGGCTACACCTTGGCGTTCACGCTGATGATGGCGCCGCTGGTGGGCTATATCTCGTCGATCCAGCAGATCGTGTTCGACGTCTACCAGCGGCCCGAGCTGATCGCCGTGACCTTCGCGGGGGTGGCGGCGCCGATGGCACTGGCCTCCTGGCTCAACGCCCGGCTGGTCGAGCGCTCGGGCACGCGGCGGATCGCCCATATCGGGCTGAGCCTGTTCACCGTACTGGCGCTCATCCACCTCGCTTCGGCGCTGCTCGTCGAAAGCCTCGTGATCTTCATCCTGCTGCAGGGCCTGACCATGGCCTGCTTCGCCCTGGCTTCGTCCAACATGGGCGCACTGGCGATGGAACCATTGGGCCATGTCGCCGGCACCGCCTCGTCCGTGCAGGGCACGATCACGACCATGGTCGGCGCCGCGCTCGGCATGGCGATCGGCCTCAGCTTCGACGGGACGACCATCCCGCTGATCCTCGGCGCGGCAATCTGCGGCTCGGCCGCGCTCGCGACGGTCTTTTTCACCGAGCGCGGCCAGCTGTTCGGTGCCGATCCTGTCGCGGAAAGTTCAAAAGGTTCAGCTTCCCTGGGCCAAAAAACCGGAAGCTGAACCTTTCACGAAACGTCAGATATCGTCCTCGGCATCGGGGCCGACCATGAGCGCGTCGGCGACCTGCTCGGTATGGCCGCGAATGGCGCGCTCGAGACGGGCCGCGACCTCGGGATTGTCCTTGAGGTAGGTCTTCGCGTTCTCGCGACCCTGGCCGATGCGGATCGAATCGTAGCTGAACCAGGCGCCGGACTTCTCGACCAGGCCGGCCTTGACGCCGAGATCGAGAATCTCGCCCAGCTTCGAGACGCCCTCGCCATACATGATGTCGAACTCGACCTGCTTGAACGGCGGCGCCAGCTTGTTCTTGACCACCTTCACCCGGGTCGCATTGCCGACGATGTCGTCGCGATCCTTGATCTGGCCGGTGCGGCGGATGTCGAGGCGGACCGAGGCATAGAATTTGAGCGCATTGCCGCCGGTCGTCGTCTCGGGATTGCCGTACATGACACCGATCTTCATGCGCAGCTGGTTGATGAAGATCACCAGGCATTTCGACTTGGAGATCGAGCCGGTGAGCTTACGCAGCGACTGCGACATCAGGCGGGCCTGAAGGCCGACATGGCTGTCGCCCATCTCGCCCTCGATCTCGGCGCGCGGCACCAGGGCGGCGACCGAATCGACGATCAGGATGTCGACCGCGTTGGAACGCACCAGCGTATCGGTGATCTCCAGCGCCTGCTCGCCCGTGTCGGGCTGCGAGACGATGAGATTGTCGATGTCGACGCCGAGCTTCCTGGCATAGACCGGATCGAGCGCATGCTCGGCATCGACGAAGGCGGCGACGCCGCCATTCTTCTGCGCTTCGGCGACGGCGTGCAGCGCCAGCGTGGTCTTGCCCGAGCTCTCCGGCCCGTAAATCTCGACGACGCGGCCGCGCGGCAGGCCGCCGATGCCGAGCGCGATGTCGAGCCCGAGGCTGCCGGTGGAAATGGTTTCGATCTCGATCGCCTCGCGCGAACCGAGGCGCATCGCGCTCCCCTTGCCGAAGGCGCGGTCGATCTGCGCCAGAGCGGCGTCGAGGGCTTTTTGCTTGTCGGAGTCCATTGAAGTCCTGTCTGAAACGACTTGAAGCGATGCCACCATGGCCAATCCTCCCGTATTGCGTCCGCACGGAACGTTCAACGCAGGATCGCACATGTACATGATCCGTTCCATGAGAACAAGAGGAGAACTTTGAGCCCTGTCGCGATCCCGGCGTTGTTGCCGGACGGAGGCTGCGATGACGATGACGTTCAATGATTTCGAGGACCTTGTGGTCGACACGCCGGCAGGCGGCATCTTCCTGCGCATGGCGGGCAATGGCCCTCCTCTGCTCCTCCTGCACGGTTTTCCCGAAACCCACCTGATGTGGCGCGATATCGCGCCTTCCCTCGCCGACCGGTTCACCGTCCTGTGCGCCGACCTCCCCGGCTATGGCCGCAGCGGCTGCCCGCCATCGGATCCGGACCATGAGCCCTACAGCAAGCGGTCGATGGCGCGCGGCCTGTGCGCGGCGATGGAGCGGCTCGGCCATCCGCGTTTCCACATCGCCGGCCACGATCGCGGCGGCCGGGTCGGCTACCGGCTGGCGTTCGACCATCCTGACCGCGTCGTAAAACTGGCCGTCCTCGACGTGTTGCCCGGCGAGGCGGTGTGGGCACGCGCGGACGACCGGTTCGCGCTCGGCTTCTGGCCCTGGTCGCTGCTCGCCCAGCCCGAGCCGCTGCCCGAACGGATAGTGGAAGAGGCCGGCGCAGCGATCGTCGACAACGCCCTCGACAGCTGGGGCTCCCCGGCATCGGTATTTCCGCCGGAGGTCCGCGCGGCCTATGTAAAGGCGCTGCGCGACCCGGCGCACGCGCATGCGATCTGCGAGGAGTATCGCGCCGCGGCCACGCTCGACCGTGCGCATGACCGTTTGGACCATATCGAGGGCCGCCGCATCCGCTGCCCGCTGCTCGCGCTCTGGAGCCGCGAGGGCGCGCTCGGCTCCTGGTATGCCGATGCCGGCGGCCCCCTCGCGATCTGGCGCGACTGGGCCGACGAGGTTCATGGCCATGCGGTCGATGGCGGGCATTTCTTCCCGGAAGAGCAGCCGGAGAGGGCGGCCGAAACCCTCGGCGCCTTCTTCAATGGCGCGGCATGACCGGCCGGCGAGAAACCCGCTTGCCGATTCGCGCCGGCGGGCGGAGAAACGGGGCATGAGCGACCTCGACGCCTTCATCGCCGGCCTGCCCAAAGCCGAGCTCCACCTCCACATCGAGGGCAGCCTCGAGCCCGAGCTCATGTTCGCGCTGGCGAAGCGAAACCGGGTGGCCATCCCGTTCGCCTCGGTCGAGGAGGTGCGCGCGGCCTACAGCTTCTCGCGGCTGCAGGACTTTCTCGACATCTACTATGCCGGCGCCGACGTGCTGCGCACCGAGGAAGATTTCCGCGACCTCGGCGCCGCCTATTTCGACCGCGCGGCGGCGGACGGCGTCGTCCATGCCGAAATCTTCTTCGATCCGCAGACGCACACCGACCGCGGCATCCCCTTCCAGGTGGTCGCCGACGGGCTGTTCGCGGCGATGACCGAGGCGGAGGCGAAGCACGGGCTGACCTCCAGGCTGATCCTGTGCTTCCTCCGGCATCTCGACGAGGAGGCCGCCTTCGCCACGCTGAAGGCCGCCGAGCCCTGGCTCGACCGGATCACCGGCGTCGGGCTCGATTCCTCGGAGGTCGGGCATCCGCCGGAAAAGTTCGTCAGGGTGTTCCGCGCGGCGGGCGACATGGGGCTGAAGCGGGTCGCCCATGCCGGCGAGGAAGGGCCGCCCGATTATGTGTGGCAGGCGCTGGACATGCTGAAGATCGACCGGCTCGACCATGGCAATCGCAGCCTTGAGGACGAGGGCCTGACCGCACGGCTGGCGCGCGAGGGGATGACCCTCACGGTGTGCCCGCTCTCCAATCTCAAGCTTTGCGTGGTGCCGAGTCTGACGGCGCATCCGATCGACCGGATGCTGGCGCTGGGACTCAAGGCGACGGTCAATTCGGACGATCCGGCCTATTTCGGCGGCTATGTGGGCGAGAATTACCGGGCCGTCGCCGCGGCGCGCGGGCTGGGCAAGGCGGAGCTGGCGACGCTGGCGCGCAACAGCTTCACGGGATCGTTCCTGCCCGCGGACCAGATCGCCCGGCATGTCGCGGCGGTGGATGCCTATGAGGCGGCGCACTGATGGCGGCGTCTTCATCCAACGTGCTCCTGCGAAGGCAGGAGCCCAGGACACTGTCGGTGGCCATCTCGCTGGGTTCCTGCCTTCGCAGGAACACGGGGTGGTGAGGGAGGAACGACCGATGCCCACCTTCACCCCGATCGGCCACGACCAGTTCGTTGCCGATGTGCGGGCGCTCGCGGCGCAGCTCGCCGCGGACGACTGGACGCCCGATTTCCTGATCGGCATCGGCCGGGGCGGGCTGGTGCCCGCGGTCTATCTCAGCCATGCGCTGGGCCTGCCGACGCTGTCCGTCGACCACAGCGCCCAGGTCCACGATTTCGCCGGCGCGGCGCTGGAGCGGCTGGCAGCGCGGACACGAGAGGGCGAACGGCTTCTCGTCGTCGACGACATCAACGACAGCGGCGCGACCATCGCCAGGCTCCGCGCCCTGCTCGCCGAAGCGGATGCCGCCGGGGAGCATATCCGTTTCGCCACCCTGCTCGACAATATCCGATCGACCAGCCGCGTCGATTATCGCGCCCGCACGATCGACCGGGCCGAGATGAAGGACTGGTTCGTGTTTCCGTGGGAAGCGGTGGCGCCGGATGCGGCGCTGGAGGCCGATGCGGCAGCGATGCCGGAGCGGATTGCCTGACGCGTTACCTCAGCGCGTCCAGTGCCCCGGCCATGGCCGGGCGGAAGGCGGGGTGATCGTAGATGTCGTTGTGGCCGGCCTCCGGAATGGTCCGGTCGAAAACGAGGTTCGGGACGGCGGCGCGCAGCGCGTCGGTCCGCGCCGGCAGGATCAGCGTGTCACGTCCGCCGGCGACGATGGCGACCGGCGGCCGCGTCCCGGCGAGATCCTGTGCCGGGTCCAGCCGGTTGCGGAACAGCAGACGGACCGGGAGCCAGGGATAATGGCCGGCAGAGACCCGCTCCAGCGAGTCGAAGGGCGTGACCAGGATCGCGCCGTCGAGCGGGCGGGCGGCGGCGAGGCTGGTGGCGATGCCGCTGCCGACGCTGAAGCCGACCGCGATGGTCCGGTCGGGCCGCAGCCGGGCGACGGCGAAGTCATGGATGATGCGCGCGTCGTCGCGGAGCGCCGCGGCGCCCGGCGCGCCTTCGCTCGGCGAATAGCCGCGATAGTGGAAAGCGACGATGTCCGCCTGCGGGTAGAGATCGTGGAGGACGGCGGCCATCGTCTCGCCGTTCCAGGCATTGCCGCCGAAACCGAGGATCAGGAGACGTTCGCCCGCCGGGCGGGTTGGCGGAATGTGGAGGCCGACCAGCCTTTCCCCGGAGGCCGCCCGTAGTTCCAGCCGCTCCGCACCGGGCGGCGGCGGGCCGGCCGGACCGACCTGCCCCGCCGGGAAGATCATCGCGTCCTGCGCGAAGAACATCACCGCGCAGATCGCAAGGTAGGCGAGCAGAGGAAGGAGGAGCAGCCACCACATCCAGCGCCTGCGCCGCGTCAATCAGTCCCCCAGGGCCTGGGCGATGGCCGGTTCGATCGCGTCGATCGTATAGGGCTTGGCGAGCACCGGCGCCGCGGCGTGGCGCGCGGGCGGCGGCTCGACATGGCCACCGGTGGCGAGGATGAAGGGCTTGCCATTGTCGGCCAGGCGATCGGCGAGCGGCCATGCACGCTTGCCGTCCTTCAACTGCACGTCGACGATCGCCACGTCGAACCCGCCCGCATCGGCATGGCCCAGCGCATCTTCGAGATTGTCGCAGGTCGCGACGACGTCGTGGCCGAGGGATTCGAGGAAATCCTCGAGCATCATCGCGATGAGCGGCTCATCCTCGACCACCAGGATCGAACGCTTGCTGTCCATTTCGCGAGGCTTAGCGGCTGCCACGCAAAGCGAAAGATTTATTTGCCGCGCGGGAGGGTTGTTTCTCAATCATTTACGTGTTGCGCGATCGAGTTCCAGCACGTCGCGCACCGTTTCGGCCAGTTGCTGGACCGAGAACGGCTTGGCGAGGAAGGACACGTTGGGGATGTCGATCGATTTCCTGAGCTGCTCCTCGGCATAGCCGGAGATGAACAGGATCGGCAGGTCCGGATGGGTCTTGCGCGCGGCACGGACGGTCGTGGGGCCGTCCATCGTCGGCATCACCACGTCGGAGATCATGAGATCGACCTTCGCCTCGCGGGCGAGGATTTCCAGCGCCGCCTCGCCATTCTCGGCGCTCAGCACGGTGTAGCCGTTGCGGGAGAGCGCACGTTCGGCGACCGCACGGACCATCGCCTCGTCCTCGACGAGCAGTACGGTGCCGGAGCCCCAGACCTCACCGGCCTTCTCCTTCACCTTGGCCTTGGCCGGCGCCTCGCCCGGCTGGGCGCGGTGCACGGGGAGATAGATGGTGAAGCTTGTGCCCTTGCCCGGCTGGGATTCGGCGAAGATGAACCCGCCCGACTGCTTGACGATGCCATAGACGGTGGAGAGGCCGAGGCCCGTCCCCTTCCCCACCTCCTTGGTGGTGAAGAACGGCTCGAAAATCTTGCCGAGGATGGCGGGCGGGATGCCGGTGCCGGTGTCCGAGACCTTGAGCCCGGTATAGTCGGCGATCGGCAGGATATCGGTGCCCATGCGGCGTACGTCGTCGGCCGACACCGCGAAGGTCTGCAGGGTGAGCGTGCCGCCCGTCTCCGAATCCCTGGCGACCATCGCGTCGCGGGCGTTGACCGCGAGATTGACGATGACCTGCTCAAGCTGGCCGGGATCGGCGCGCACCGGGCCAAGGCCGCGGCCGTGCTTCACCTGCAGCCGGATCCGCTCGCCGAGCAGGCGGGTCAGGAGGTGCGAGACCTCGGCGACGACGTCGGGGAGCTGGAGCACCTGCGGACGCAGGGTCTGCTGGCGCGAGAAAGCGAGGAGCTGGCGGGTGAGATTGGCGGCGCGATTGGAGTTCGAACGGATCTGCTGGATGTCGTCATAGTCACTGTCGCCGGGCTGGTGGCGCATCATCATCAGGTCGCACGTGCCGATGATCGCGGTCAGGATGTTGTTGAAATCGTGCGCGACGCCGCCGGCGAGCTGGCCGACCGCCTGCATCTTGGTCGCCTGGGCGATCTCGCGCTTGAGCCGGGCCTCCTCGCTATTGTCCTTGAGGCTGATCATCACCGCGGCGTTGCCGAGGCCGCGGGCGCCGGCGACGGTCATCGCCACCGGCTCCTCCGGATTGGTGCGCAGGCGGACGGCGAGATCACCCGAGAGCGCGCGGCCGCGGCCGAAGCGGCGGACGGCATCGGAGACGGCGGCCTTGTCCTCCTCGACCACGAGGTCGCTGGGCCAGGCGGGGCGCTCGCTCGGCGCCAGGCCCGCGGCCTTGCGGAACTCCTTGTTGACGAAGGCGATGCGACCGTCGGTATCGGCGAGCGCGAGGCCGAGCGGCAGGCTGTCGAGCAGCGCGTGGATGTGGGCGCCGGCATCGTCGGCAGGCGCCGCGCCGGGGGCTTCGTCGAGCAGCAGGAAGAGCGAGGGCGCCGCCTCGCCATCGCCCAGCGCCACCTGCACGATGCGCAGCGGCGTGCCGGCCTTGCCTTCGGCGATGAAATGGAACTGGCCGGTCTCGGAGGCGGCGAGATAGTCGACGAGGCTGCCGCCCTCGACCCCCTCCCCCTCGTCGCCCGCGGCGCGCAGGGCGAAAGCCGGATTGGCGGCGCGAATGCGGCCGTGCGCATCGGCGACGACCAGCATCAGACCGGCTTCCCCGGTCCGCTGCCCCGTCTCGCCGACGGTAAGGCGACGCGCGTCGGCGAACAGGTCGGGGCCTTCGCCGCGGCCGAAGCGCCAGAGCAGGAGGTCCGCCGTGCCGCCTGCCCGGGCAACCTCGCCGCCAAGGCTCCGGCCGGCGATCACGACCGGGGGAATGGCCGCGCCGCCATCGCGCCGCGCGGCCCGGGCGATGGCGGCCAGTGCCTCGCGAACCTCGGGCTCCTCGAACAGGGCCGGCGCGACGCCCGGGCCGAACCACTGCCCCCAGGTCCGGTTCGCGCAGACAAGCCCGCCCTGCGGATCGGTCATGGCCAGCGCGGTCGCGTCTCCGGCGGCATCCAGCGCGGCGCGGATGAGGGCGATGTCAGGCCGGCCCTCCGCGACATCCCCGGGCGCAGCGGCGGCGGCGCGGGGGCGGGCAAACAGGAACAGGGCGCCGCCGACACCGACCAGGCCGGCAAGGAAGATGGCGGCAAATTTCAGATCACCAACGGCCCACAGCAGCAATGCCGCCGAAGCGAGCGCCGCTATGGCGAACAGCGGAAGATCGCGTGCCGGCCGCCGGTTCGCGGCAGCGTTCACGGCCCGGCCCGATGCACGGCGCGCCGCCGCCATTTGCGGCCCTGCCACCAGCGCCAGATGTAGCGGGACACCGCCCAGCCGAGGATGCCGGAGCCGGCGGCGATGATGAACAGACCCGAGATGACCGCCGGCGCCGCATCGGAAAACGCCCAGGCGGCCCAGTCGCCGAGGCTGGCGCCGCCGCTGTAGAGCGCCTGGAACGAGGCGAGATCGGCGTGGAAGCCGAGCTTGTTGCCGACCCAGATCGAGGCGACGAGCAGGAAAGGCGTGGTCGCCGGATTGGTGAGGAAGGTCATCGCCGCCGCGATCGGGATGTTGGCGCGGAACGGCACGGACATCAAAGCCGCGCCGATGATCTGGATGCCCGGGATCAGCGCGAAGATGCCGATAAAGAGGCCGACGCCGACGCCGCGCGGCACCGACCGGCGGGTGAAGCGCCAGAACTCGCTGTGGAAGACGCGGCTGCCCAGGATGCGGAGCCAGCGGCTCTTTTCGAGGTCCTCGCGCTTCGGCGCGTTCCTCTCCATCCAGCGGGTGATGCGCTCAACCATGCTGGCGCAGCAGGCGGCCCTGCTCCCTCTTCCAGTCCTTTTCCTTCTCGTAGTCGCGCTTGTCGTGGCTCTTGCGGCCCTTGGCGAGCGCGAGCTCGACCTTGGCGCGGCCGCGGCTGTTGAAATAGACCGACAAGGGCACGAGGGTCATGCCCTGGCGGGCGACCGCGCCGTGCAGCTTGGCGATCTGGCGCTGGTGCAGCAGCAGCTTGCGCGGCCGCTTGGGCTCGTGATTGTGCCGGTTGCCGTGGCTGAACTCGGGAATGTTGGCGTTGATCAGCCAGACCTCTTCCTCGCTGACCTCGGCATAGCTTTCGGCGATCGAGCCCTCGCCGAAGCGCAGGGACTTCACCTCGGTACCAGTCAGCGCGATGCCGGCCTCGTATTTGTCCTCGATCGCATAGTCGAACCGTGCCCGCCGGTTTTCGGCGACGACCTTCTTCTTGTCGAACTCGGTGGGGCGCGGACGTGCCATTATCTTATCTGTCTTGTCGCAAAAACCTGAAACCGTTCGGACTGAGCCTGTCGAAGCCCTGCCCTTCCCTTATGCCGAAAACAGAAAGACAGCCCTTCGACAAGCTCGGAGCGAACGGATGTAGGCAGGATAGCCCCATTAAAGAAGGCCGGCATGGGCCAGCGCCGCATCGACGGCGCGGCGGCTTGCCTCGGAGGGCGGCGTCATCGGGAGGCGCAGACCGGAAGGAAGATCGGGACGGACACGGTTGAGCGCATATTTGACCGGCCCGGGTGAAGCATCGGTGAACAGAGCGGCATGGAGCGGATAGAGCCGGTCCTGCAGCGTCAGCGCGTCGGTCCAGCGACCCTCCAGACAGGCATTCTGGAAGTCGGCGCACAGCCGCGGCGCCACGTTGGCGGTGACCGAGATGCAGCCGACGCCGCCCATCGCGTTGAAGCCCAGCGCCATATCGTCATTGCCGGAGAGCTGAACGAAACCGGGCCCGCAGAGCTGACGATGGGCGGAAACGCGAGCGAGATTGCCGCACGCATCCTTGATCGCAACGACGGTCGGCAATTCGGCAATACGGGCGAGCGTTTCGGGCAGGATGTCGGTCACCGTGCGGGTCGGCACGTTGTAGACGACGATCGGCAGGTCGCAGGCTTCGGCCAGCGCGGTGAAATGGGCGACCAGTCCGTCCTGGTTCGGGCGGTTGTAGTAGGGCAGGACGCAGAGCGCCGCGTCGGCACCACGGTCCTTCGCCGCCTTCATGTTCTCGATCGCGGTCTGGGTGCTGTTCGAGCCGCAGCCGGCAATGACGGGCACCCGGCCCGCTGCCTGATCGACGCAGACCTCGACCACGCGATAATGCTCCGCGGCGACGAGCGTCGCCGATTCACCGGTCGTGCCGCAGGGCACCAAAGCGTGACTTCCCTCGTCGATCTGCCAGTCCACGAAAGCGCGGAACGCCCCTTCGTCGAACGCTTCGTCGCGAAATGGCGTCACCAGAGCGGGGATCGACCCCTTGAACATGAATGCCTCCTTCACCCCGCGGCGATGCCCGGCCTAGATACGGATACAGGACGTCCGGGGGGATGTTCATGGTCTGATAAGGAGGGGGCGGTCATTCTGTCCAGCATGCACAAGGGCGCAGGTCTTTTTCTCCTGCTTGGCGTCTCCGTCGCGGCCGTCGCCGGCAGCACGGTCGGCGTTCCGGCATCGATCCGGGACAGCCTTCCGTCCCCGCCGCGGGTGATGCGCACCGCGGCGACAGCACTCGCGCAGGCCCCGGCGCGACCGGCCCAGAGTTCCGCCATCGCCGGCACGGTCGCCCGCTGGAACAGCCTGAGGCAGAGCGATTCGCTGCCTTTCTCCTCCTACGCCTCGTTCCTGACGACCTATCGCGGCTGGCCGGGCGAGGCGGGCCTTCGCCGGTCGGCCGAGCGGCGGCTGTCGGTCGAAGCGGTCTCCCCGCGCGAGGTGCTGCGCTTCTTCGACGCCTTCCCGCCGCTGACACCCTCCGGCCACGCCCAGCGCGCGTTCGCGCTGCTCGCGACCGGCGAACGCAGCGCCGCGCTTGAGGCCGCGCGGACCGCCTGGACCTCGGGCGTGCTCGTCCAGACCGACGAATCACGGCTGCTCGGCGCCTTCGGCAGCGGCTTCACCCCGCGCGACCACGACCGGCGCATGGATGTGCTGCTCGACAATGGCGACCGCCAGAGCGCGGCGCGGACCGTGGCGATGAGCTCGGCCGAGCGCAGACCGCTCTACGAGGCGCGGCTCGCGATGCAGAATCGCGCGTCGGACGCCGCGCCGCGGCTCGCCGCGATCGGATCGGCGGCGGCGAGCGATCCGGGCTTCCTCGCGGACCGCGCGGTCTGGCTGCGCGATACCGGCAGCTCGGCGGCGGCGCGCGAGTGGCTCGCCCAGCCGCGCCGGCTGCGCAATCCGCCGGCGAACCCCGAGAGGTTCATGGAGACGATGGTCGCCTTCGCGCGCGCCGCCTCGAACGACCGGCAGTGGACCACCGCCTACGGAATCGCGAGTCAGGTCGACGACATCTTTCCCCAGGGCACCGACGTCAGCCGCGGCACCTATGGCGAGCGCGATGAATATACCAACCTCACCTGGCTCGCCGGCCAGGCGGCGTTGCGGCTCAACCGCCCGGCCGACGCTGCGGCGATGTTCGACCGCTACGGGCGTGCGGCACAATCTCCGCAGACGCGCGCCAAGGGCTTCTACTGGGCCGGACGCGCGGCGGCGCAGGCGGGGCAGACGGAGCGGTCCAACGCCTGGCTCGAGCAGGCGGCCGCCAGCCCCGACCAGTTCTACGGCCTGCTGGCGCTGGAGCGGCTGGGCCGGACGCCACCCCCGCCCCCGCCCGCACCGGCGGCGAGCGCGGAGGAGCGCGCCGCGTTCGCGCGCCGGCCGCTGGTCGAAGCGACGCGCTATCTCGGCATGATCGGCTCGCGCGGTGACCAGACGCAGTTCATACGCGCCCTCGCCGGCAGCCTCGAGAACGACCGGGAGCGGGCGATCGCCAGCGAATTCGGCCGCTCGATCGGGCGGCTCGACATGGGCGTCTGGGCGGCGCGCGAGGCGCGCTCCAGCGGCGGCAGTTTCTATGCGCGGCCGGCCTTCCCCGAAGTCACCATTCCCCCTGCCTACCGCAACCATTGGGCGGCGGCGCACGGCATCATGCGCCAGGAAAGCTCGTTCGAGCGCAGCGCCGTGAGCTCGGCCAATGCGCGCGGCATGATGCAGCTCATCCCCGGCACCGCGCAGATCGAGGCGCGGCGGATCGGCGTGCCTTACAATCTCGGCCGGCTGACCGAGGATCCCGACTACAACATCCTGCTCGGCAGCGCCCATCTGTCGATGCTGATGGACCGGTTCGGCGGCAATCTCGTGCTCGTCGCGGTCGCCTACAATGCCGGGCCGGGCCGGGTGCCGCAGTGGATCGCGGCCAATGGCGATCCGCGGCTGCCGGGCACGGACGTCGTCCAGTGGATCGAGAACATCCCTTTCTCCGAGACGCGCAACTATGTGCAGCGGGTGATCGAGAATGCGATGATCTACGACACGATCAATCCGGAACGCAGCCGCTCGCAGGGGCGGATTTCCTACTATCTCGGCCAGCGCCCGGTGCGCTGACCCGGCTCAGGGTGTCGCTGTCGGGGCGCGCACGACATGCGCCGCGACCGCCCGCCAGCGTCCGCTGCGCCGCACATAGATGTCGGCATAGTCGTTGCGCGATTCCGTGACCTGTTCGCCGTCGCGGGCTTGCAGCACCGAACGGGCGGTCACCATGGCGGTGTCGCCGAAGACCTGGACGGCCAGATTCTCGGCGCGCACCGAAAGGATCCGCCGGGGTCCGCTGAGGCCGGCGATCAGATCGGCCTTGGTGCGCGGGCGCCCGCTATAGATTCCGACGAAATCGTCCGCGAGGATATCGGAAAGCGTGGCGATGTCGCGCGTCACATAGGAGTTCAGCCAGGCCGCATTGAGCGCCTCGAGCGCGTGGCGGTCGATCGCCACCTGCTCTGTCGGCGACGGTACCGGATGCTCCTGCGCACCCGCGACAGCGAGCGCGAGCGCAATGGCGACGATTTTCATGAGGGTCCTTCCTGTCTCTGCCTCCCGCTCATGCGCACGTGCCGCCCCCGAAACAATTGCGCAACGCAGGGCCGTGCCGAATTTGCGGCGAGCCGGTGCTGGACTTGCCGGCGGGCCGCGGCCAGATGGCCGGATGAGCGAGCGACCGAACTACATCACCCCGGAGGGCTATCGCCGGCTGCGCGAGGAGTATGAAGCGCTGTTCGGCGACGAGCGGCCGAAACTGCTCGAGACCATCGCCTGGGCGGCAGCGAACGGCGACCGGTCAGAGAATGCCGACTATCAATACGGCCGGCGGCGGCTGCGCGAGATCGACCGGCGGATCAACTTCCTCGCCCGGCGGATGAAGGCGGCCAGGGTGACCGATCCGTCCCGTCAGGAGGATCGTGGCCGCGCCTGGTTCGGCGCGACCGTGACGCTGGCCGACGAGGACGACAATGAGCGGATCGTCACCCTGGTCGGCGAGGACGAGGCCGATGCGGGTGCCGGCCGGGTGAGCTGGCATTCCCCGATCGCCCGCGCCGTCAGGGGGGCGGCGGTTGGCGATGTCCGGCGCGTTACGCTGCCATCGGGCGAGAAGGACTATGAGGTGATGGCGATCGCCTATCCCGGATGAGGTGAGGCACGCAGGCCGCGCAGGTTGCGCGGGCTCTGGCCGGTCCAGCGCTTGAACGCGCGGGAAAAGGCGGCGGGGTCGGAGAAGCCGAGGCGATAGGCCGCCTCCTTCACCGAGAGGCCCTGGTCACGCACCAGCCCAAGCGCCCGGCGATGGCGAAGGCCGTCGAGAATCTGCTCGAAGGTCAGTCCCTCCGCCTTGAGGCGGCGGTAGAGCGTCTGGCGGCTGCATCCCATCGCTTTCGCGACCCGGTCGATCCGCGCCGCGCCCGAGGCGAGCAGCGGCTCCAGGTGGCGCTCGACCTCCCGGCGCAGGCTGCTCCTGCCCGTCCGCATCTCCTTGCCGACAGCCTTCGCGATCTCGTTGAGCAGGAGAGCAAACGCGCCGCGGCGGCGTCCGGAGCGCGACGGCGTCCGCCGCGCCGACATCGCGGCGCCAATCGCCTCGGGCCAGACGAAGGCGCAATTGTCGCGCCGTTCGCAGGTGCCGCAGGACCGGGCCCGCATCCGCTCGATACAACCTGCGATCATGTCTTTGATCCCCCCGATCATGGGCACCAGTGTGCTATTTCAATAATACGCCTCCCTGACGGCAAGTACAAGGGAGAGTGGCGTGACCCCGATCATGTTGGTGCACATCCTGGGCGGCAGCGTCGCCCTCGCCTCCGGCGCGGCGGCGCTCGTCGTCCGCAAGGGATCGTGGTGGCACGCGCGGGTCGGCACCGCCTTCTTCGCGGCCATGCTGGTCATGGCCGGCACCGGCGCGGTCATCGCGGCGCTGAAGCCGGAACGCGGCACCGCGGTGATCGGGCTCTTCACCTGCTATCTGGTGATCACCTCCTGGACAGCGGCGCGGCAGCGCGACGGCCGGCCGGGCCGGCTTGACCGGGCGGCGCTGATCGCGGGCCTCGGTTGCACCGCCATGCTGCTCCTGTTCGGCCTGTCGGGCCTCAACGATCCCGATGGCCGGGTCGACAGCCTGCCGTGGCAGGTCCATTTCGTCTTCGGCGCGGTGGCAGCGCTGGCGACGGGGCTGGACATCAACTTCCTCCGGAGGGGGCAACTGGCCGGCCCGCAGCGGATCGGCCGGCATCTGTGGCGGATGTGCGTCGCCCTCCTGATCGCCGCCTCCTCCTTCTTTCAGGGCCAGCAGGACGAGTTTCCCGACGCGGTGCGGGGACTGGCGATCTGGTACCTGCCGCCGCTCGCCGTCCTCGCGGCCCTGATCTTCTGGGGTCTCCAGGCCCGCTTCGGCACGTCGTTCCGGCATTGGCCGCCGCGGATCGCGAGGCCCGCCGTACCGGACAACCCGGCGGAGCGGGCCGACGCCATGGCCTGATCATCCGCGGCAACAAGGAGGGGGAAATGACTCGTCAGACCAACGCCCGCATCGCCGGCGCGACGTTCCTTCTGTACATCGCGGTCGGCATTGCCGGCCTGATCCTGGTCGGCGGCGCGACCGGCAGCGGCGAGACCGCGGCGCGGCTTGCAACCATCGCCGGCCACGAGACCGGGCTGCGCATCGTCGTCCTCATCCACCTGCTCACCTCCTTCGCGGCCCTGGTGCTGGGCGTGACGCTCCATGCGATCACCCGCGACGAGGATGCCGACCTCGCCATGCTGGGCCTGATCTGCCGGGTCATCGAAGGCATCGCCAATCCGATGCCGATCATGGGGCTGCTCTGGCTCGTGACGCCCGCGGCCCGGACGATGGACAGTAGCGCCGTAGAGGCATTCGCCGCCTTCTTCCTGCGGATGGGCGCATGGAATCCGGGCGCCATCTTCTTCGCCGTCGGCAGCACGCTCTTCGCCTGGCTGCTGCTGCGCGGCCGGATGGTGCCGGCCTGGCTGGCCGGGCTCGGAGTGGTCGCATCGCTCCTGCTGGCCATCGCCCTGCCGCTGCAACTGACCGGATTTCTGGGCGGCCCCGCCAACTGGTTCGGGCTCGCCACCTGGCTCGTCTGGCTGCCGATGCTGGTGTTCGAAGTGGCGCTGGCATTGTGGCTGCTCGTCAGGGGCGCCGCCGCGCCGCGGCCGCGCGAGCAGGCATGACGCCGCAGACGGTGCGACCCATGGTCGGGAGACAGTGAAATGGAACCGCGAATCGCCTTCCATCTCGCCGCCGGAGTGATCGGGCTCCTGTCCGGCGCCACCGCGCTGGCCGCGCGCAAGGGGAGCCGCCTGCACCGGACGGCGGGGACAGTCTTCCTCATCGCGATGCTGACGACGGCGGGCAGCGGCGCCCTGTTCGGGCTCGCGAAGGGCAGGATCAACGATGCGATCGCCGGCATCCTCACCCTCTATCTGCTGGCGACGGGCTGGATGGCGGTCCGGCGCCGGCCCGGCGAGACCGGCCTCTTCGAGCGCGGCGCCTTCCTGTTCGCGGCGGCCATGGCGGTGATCGCTTTCTATTCCGCGATCGTCGCGGTCCGGTCGGGGACGGCGATGCTGGGCGGCATTCCCTATCTCGTGTTCGCCTCGATCGTGAGCATGGCGGCGGCTCTGGACCTCAATGCGATCCTGCGCGGCGGGCTCTCCGGCCGCCAGCGCGTCGCCCGGCACCTGTGGCGCTTGCATCTTGGTTTCGCGGCCGCCGTCGGTTCCTTCTTCCCCGGGCAGATCGACTTCTTCCCGGATTATGTCCGCAGCATCCGGCCGATGATCATATTGTTCGCGCCGCCGCTCGTCGTCGTCGGGCTCATGCTGTTCTGGCTGGCGCGGGTCCGTTTCAGCGACGGCTGGCGGGATCCTGCCTAGCGCAGGTGCCGGCGGGCAGCCGCGACCAGGGCAGTGCGGATTTCGGGGTCGGTGACCCGCATGTCGCGATTCTCGTCGGCATAGCGGCGAAACCAGATGTTGGCGCGATGGGCGGTGTCCTCGCTGACGAAGCCGGCGCCCGCGTCGCGGAAGCCGAGGGTGACGATCGCGCGTCCCTCGTCGGTCTCCCGGAGCCAGGGATCGAGCGTTTCGACGCCGGGTCCGCGCAGGCTGCCCTCATAGGGGCGACGGTCGCGCCAGGCGTCGCCGGCATAGGCGTAGCCACCATAGCCGGGCCGGCCATAGTCGAAATCGTCCCAGGCGCAGGCGCTCAACATGGCCGCCCCGGCAAGCATCAGAAGGATCGTGCGCCGCATGTCCGCTCTCCCTGTCGGATACAACCCTAGCAAAGGATGCCGGCTCAATCGCCGTCGCCGAGCACCTCGCGGAAGGATTGTGCCAGATCGGGACGGATCGGCGGCGGCTTCTTTGGCAGCGCAGCAGCGAGCCTGTCGGCGACCTGGGTCAGCGCGGCGATGCGGGCGGCCTTCTTGTTGTTGCCGTCGATCACCGTCCACGGCGCCCAGCGCGTGTCGGTGCGCTCAAACATGTCCTTCAGCGCCTTGAGATAGTCCTCGCGGCGGGCGCGGTTGCGCAGATCCTCCGGGCCGACCTTCCAGTGCTTCCAGGGATCGTCGAGACGGGCACGCAGGCGCTTGTCCTGGGTCGCCTGCGTGACGTGGAAGAAGAGCTTGATCAGGATCGTGCCGTCGGCGGCGAGCTGCGCCTCGAACTCGTTGATCTCGTCATAGGCGCGGCGCCATTCGGCCTCGGTCGCAAATCCCTCGACCCGCTCGACGAGGACGCGGCCGTACCAGGTGCGGTCGAAGATCGCGACCTCGCCCGCCTCGGGCAGCCGGGTCCAGAAGCGCCACATATAGTGGCGGGCCTTCTCCTCGGGCGTCGGCGCGGAGATCGGCCAGACCTTGCAGGTGCGGGGGTCTGAGGTCGCGGTCAGCCGCTGGATCGCCCCGCCCTTCCCCGCCGCGTCCCAGCCCTCGACGGCGAGCACCGCCTTCTTGCGGTGAACATCGGCGATCACGAACAGACGGGAGAGACGCTCCTGCAGCGCCTTGAGGTCGGTCTCATAGTCCCCACCATAGACGGCACCGGATTCATGGTCGGACAGCCTGATGCCCATATGCGCCCCCTGAGATGCAGACCGGCCGCTGCCGCCCGCATCGTGATCGGCGCAGGATATGGGCCTGTCGATCAGGAATCCAGATAGGGCCCTGCGATCGCCGCGAAATCCGCGGGCTCGGCAGCCGAGACGATGGCGCACAGCGCCGCGGACCGATCGGGCGCCCGATCGAGGAACTGCCGGCACATGTCGAGGCCGAGGGCATAGCCGAGCTGCACGGGGCGATCGGGCTGTCGTTCGTTTGCGCCGCTGAACCAGCCCCGTGAGTCTGCGGCGCGCCCCGACGCGATGGCGCCGAATTCGCGGCGCAGCTCGGCCTCATGCGCGCGGAAATAGTGGTGCCGCTCCCGCGTTTGACCCGTCGCCAGCCAGGACAGCAGCTCGGCGGCACCCTCGCGGACGGCCAGGGCCAGGTTGGTTGCCCGGCCGGGGACCGTATAGAGCGCGCGGTACCGCGCCAGCCCCTGATGATGGACCTGCACGACATGGCCATATTCGTGGGCCACATATCCGGCGACATCCTCCACCCGGGCCCGCCCCGCCCGGCCTTCCGGAAACTCCGAAAGATCCGTCTCCCGTGTCATCCCGAGCAGCTCGGCGGGCATCAATATGCCGAGGCCGGACGCATCGGGCGCAGGGGCGACCTCCTTCACCGTCGCGCCCGGGCCCAGCGTGCCGACCAGGAAATAGACGGGCACGGCAGGGACTCCGGGAAAGAGAGACCTCAGCCGCACCATCCCCTGTTCAGTCGCCGCCTCGAACGGCCGCAGCCGCACGCGCAGGCCGATCAGGGAGGCATAGAATCGCGGCCGTTCGGCCAGTCTGTCGCGATAGGCTTCCGGCGTCACCCGATAGGCGGCCAGATAGGCCGTCAGGCCCGGTGACGGCGTGCGCAGATAGTCGGCGGCGATCCGCTCCGGACCTCCGCCCGCGACCAGCGCCTCGAATCGCTCGAGATCGCCGAAATGAAGCGACGATGACGGCGGCGTGGCTGCGGCGCACGCGCGTCGCCCGACGACAGCCGAAAGCAACGCACCGGCGCCCGAATGAAGGACGGTGCGCCGCGACCAGAGACCCATATTCCTCCCTTTCTTCCTGCGGAAGACCGGGATGGCCCATAGCGGGTCTAGCTCCTGGCCGGCTCCGCAATGCGGATGTGCAGCTCGCGCAGCTGCCTGGACGTCACATTGCCCGGCGCGTTCATCATCAGGTCCTCCGCCTTCTGGTTCATCGGGAAGAGGACGACCTCGCGGATGTTGGGCTCGCCGGCGAGCAGCATGACGATGCGGTCGATGCCCGGCGCCGATCCGCCGTGCGGCGGCGCCCCGAACTTGAAGGCGTTGATCATGCCCGAAAAGTTCGTGTCGACATCCGCCTGCGTGTAGCCGGCGATCTCGAACGCCTTGTACATGATGTCCGGGCGGTGGTTGCGGATCGCGCCCGAGGAAAGCTCCACCCCGTTGCAGACGATGTCGTACTGATAGGCGAGGATATCGAGCGGGTCCTTCGTCTCCAGCGCCTCGAGACCGCCCTGCGGCATCGAGAAGGGGTTGTGACTGAAGTCGACCTTCTTCGCGTCCTCGTCATATTCGTACATCGGGAAATCGACGATCCAGCAGAATTCGAACCGGCTCTCGTCGATCAGGCCGAGCTGCTCGGCGATGCGGGTGCGTGCGGCGCCGGCGAGTTTCGCGGCCGCGCCCGCCTTCCCGGCGGCGAAGAAGATGCCGTCGTCCGGGCCGAGACCGAGATCGGCGATCAGCTTGCGGGTCGCCTCCTCGCCGTGATTCTTGGCGATCGGTCCGCCCAGCTCGCCACCCTTCTGGGTGATGTAGCCGAGGCCCGCATGACCCTCCGAGCGCGCCCAATCGTTCATGTCGTCGAAGAACTTGCGCGACTTGTCGGCGGTGCCCGGCGCCGGGATGGCGCGGACGACGTCGCCGCCCGAGACGATCCGGTCGAACAGGCCGAAACCCGAGCCCCTGAAATGGTCGCTGACGTCCGAGATCAGGATCGGGTTGCGGAGATCCGGCTTGTCGGAACCATATTTCAGCATCGATTCCCTGAACGGGATGCGGCGGAACGGCAGCGGGCTGACCGACCGGCCCTTGCCCTGCCAGTCGGCGAACTCCTCAAACACGCCATGGAGAACCGGCTCGATCGCGGCGAACACGTCGTCCTGCGTCACGTAGCTCATCTCGAAATCGAGCTGGTAGAATTCGCCGGGCGAACGGTCGGCGCGGGCGTCCTCGTCCCGGAAGCAGGGGGCGATCTGGAAATAGCGGTCGAAGCCCGCAACCATGATCAGCTGCTTGAACATCTGCGGCGCCTGCGGGAGCGCGTAGAACTTGCCCGGATGGACACGGCTCGGGACCAGGTAGTCGCGCGCGCCCTCCGGCGACGAGGCGGTCAGGATCGGCGTCTGGAATTCGGTGAAGCCGGAATCGATCATCCGGCGCCGGATCGAGCTGATCACGTTGGAGCGCAGCAGGATGTTGGCGTGGAGCCGCTCGCGCCGCAGGTCAAGGTAGCGGTAGCGCAGGCGAATGTCCTCGGGATAGTCGGCCTCGCCGGCGACCGGCAGCGGCAACTCCTCGGCGGAGGACTGGATCGTGACGCTGTCGGCGACGAGTTCGATCGCGCCGGTCGGCAGATTGGGGTTGGTCGCTTCCGGCCCGCGGGCGACCACCTCGCCGTCGATCGTGACGACGGATTCGACGCGCAGATGCTCGAGGGCGGCCAGGGCTTCACTGTTCGCGCGCGCGACGATCTGGGTCAAGCCGTAATGGTCGCGCAGATCGACGAAAAGCACGCCGCCATGGTCGCGTTTGCGATGGACCCAGCCGGACAGGCGGACGCGGCTGCCGACATGGCTTTCGCGGAGTTCGCCGCAAGTGTGGGTGCGATAGGCGTGCATCGGGTCGCTTTCAGAGTCTGAAATATGTGGAAAAGTGTGCCGGAGGCGCTTCGCGTCACTCACATCGCTTTGTCAAGCGATCTACCGGTGGTTATGAGGGCCGCCAATGCAGATACATCCTTTGATCACCGACACCGAGTCTCTTGAAAAGCTCTGCGAACGGCTGGCCCGATCCGACTTCGTCGCGGTCGATACCGAGTTCATGCGCGAGAACACCTATTGGCCCGACCTGTGCCTGTTCCAGGTCGCCAGCCGCGAGGAGGCCGCCGCAATCGACCCGAAGGCGGACGGGATCGATCTCGCGCCGCTGCTCGAACTGCTCGTCAACAACGAGAATGTGCTCAAGGTCTTCCATGCCGGCGGGCAGGACATCGAGATCGTCTTCAACCTGACCGGGCGCACCCCCTACCCGATGTTCGACACCCAGATCGCCGCGATGGCGCTCGGGCTCGGCGAGCAGGTCGGCTATTCCAACCTCGTCGAATCGCTGCTCGGCCGTAACCTCGACAAGGGCGCGCGCTTCACCGACTGGGCGCGCCGCCCGCTCGACAAGCGGCAGATCGACTATGCCATCGGCGATGTCACCCATCTCGCCGAACTGTTCCCGAAAATGCTGGAGCGGCTGATGAAGACCGGACGCGGCGCCTGGCTGGATCAGGAGATGGAGCGGATTTCCGACCCGGCAAACTATCTCAACGACCCGTCGCTCGCCTGGAAGAAGGTCAAGGTGCAGAGCCGCAAGGCGGAGGTGCTGGGACGGCTCAAGGCGCTGGCCGCCTGGCGCGAGATCGAGGCCCGGTCCAAGAACCTGCCGCGCGGCCGGATCATGAAGGACGAGACGCTGGCCGACGTCGCCATGCATCCGCCGGCCGATCAGGACGCGCTCGGCAAGGTCCGCGGCCTCTCCGCGGCCTGGAGAAGCAACGACATCGGCGGGAGGATGATGGAAGCGCTCGGCAACGCCATCCCCCTGCCCGCGTCCGAAATGCCGGCACGCGACGAACGCTCGCCGGGTCTCGGGCGCGAGGGCGGCCTGGTCGCGGACCTTCTGAAACTGCTGCTCAAGATCCGGGCGCGCGAGAGCAACGTCGCGCCGCGGCTGGTGGCGCGCTCGGAGGAACTCGAAATGCTCGCCGCCGGACGGCGCGAGGGCCTGTCGATCCTCGAGGGCTGGCGCTATGAGGAGTTCGGCCGCGACGCGCTCGATCTCGTCGAGGGGCGCCTGGCCTTCGCCATCCGCAATGGAAAACTGGTGATGACCCGTACCGAAGTGGAGAACGTGCCATGAAAGCTGCCGTCACCGCCCTCGCCATGATGACCGTCGCCTGCGCGACCACGACGCCGGAGGATGGCGGCAACGGCCATTCCGGAGGTCATCAGCAGTGCAATGCCGAGGGCTTGCAGAATCTTGTCGGTCAGGCGGCGACGGCCGAACTCGGCGCGGAGGCGATGCAGCGCAGCCATTCGCGCAGCGTGCGCTGGATTCGCCCTGGCGACGCGGTGACCATGGACCTGCGCCAGGATCGGCTGAACATCGAGCTCGACGCCGAAGGCAAGGTCGCGCGCTTCTCCTGCGGCTAGGCCTGGGCGGCTGCCCGGTGCAGCTTCGCCAGCTCGACATAATGGGCGACGCCGGCGCGCATGCCGGCGATGTCTGCCTCGGTAAGGTCGCGGACATATTTGGCCGGGCGGCCGGCCCAGAGCTGGCCTGACGGTATCCGCCGCCCCGGCGTCAGCATGGCGCCCGCCGCGAGCATCGCATCGCTCCCGATCTCGCAGCCGTCCATAACGATCGACCCCAGGCCGACGAAGGCCCGGTCGTGAAGAACACAGCCGTGGACCATCGCCATGTGGCCGATCAGCACATCGGCACCGATGATCGTCGGGTGCCCGTCCGGCGTGCCCGGCCGGGGCGAGTCGCAGTGAATGACACTGCCGTCCTGAATGTTGCTGCGCGCGCCGATGCGGATGCGGTTGACGTCGCCGCGCAGCACGCAATTGTACCAGATGCTCGCCTCCGGCCCGAGCTCGATGTCGCCGATCAGCACCGCGCCCGCCGCGACGAAGGCGGCGGGATCGATCCGCGGCGTCTTGCCGCCGATGGTCAGGAGGCGCGCGTCGCCCATTGCTCTTTCTCCAGCATGTACGCGATGACCGGCGTTCCCGCCCAGGCCGGGCCTTCATAGTCCAGATCGGGGCGCCGGGTCATGCCGAGCCGCTCCATCAGGCCCCAGCTCGGCCTGTTGCCAATCACGGTGAGCGAGACGACGCGGGGCGCACCGATCCGGTCGAAGGCGACATCGAGCGTGGCAGTCGCCGCCTCCCGGGCATAGCCCTGCCCCCACGCATCCTCGCGCAGGCGCCAGCCGATCTCGTGCGTGCCACGGATGCGGGTGCCGTCGTCGTCGGCGAGCTTGATCCCGCAGAAGCCGAGCAATTCGCCGTCCGACCGCCGTTCCACCGCCCAGAAGGTGAAGCCGCGCTCCGCCTGCCAGCGCATCAAGCGGTCGCGGACGCGTCCAGCCGCCTCGGCTTCCGGCAGGACGCCCCCCAGCCAGTGCATGACCGCGGGCGTATTGGTGTGACGGACGAAGGGCTCGACGTCCGCCTCGCACCAGTTCCGCAGCCGCAGCCGCGGCGTCTCGATGACAGCGCGCTCACTCACCGCCTGGCCAGAGATCCGGATAGTTGATGATCGGCAGGATCGAGGCGTGATCGTCGCTCCAGCCGGAGAAGCCGGGTGTCGGCTCCAGCACCTCCCAGTAGACGCTGTCATTGCCGCTCAGCTGATAGAGCCGGTTGAGCGTCTCCGGGCTGCGCGACAGGGCGATCCACACCGAGATGGTGAGATTGACCGCCTGCTCGTCCTCTTCGGGAACATATTGCAGCATCCAGGCCGTCCAGCCCTCGCGCCGCGCGATGTCGGCGATCACTGGCTTCAGATCGAGATAGCGGTTCGAGATATGGAAGAGGATGATCCCGTCGCGCTGGACCACGCGGCCATAGCCGCGCAGCGCCTCGCGGGTCAGCAGGTGCATCGGCACCGCATCCGACGAAAAGGCATCGACGGCGAGCACGTCGAGGGAGCTGGCGGGCTGGCGGCCAAGCGTCAGCCGCGCATCGCCGAGAACGATGCGCGCGTCGGGCGCGCAGCGATTGAGGAAGGTGAAGCGGTTGCGCGCGACATCGACCATCGCCGGGTCGATCTCGAAGAAGGTCCAGCGCTGACCCTGCTGATGGTAGCAGGAGAGCGTGCCGCTGCCGAGGCCGACCACGCCGATGCGTGCATTGCCGCCGAACAGGGCGCCCGCATTGTCGAGCGTCAGGCCGACGCCGGAGCGGCGGGCATAATAGCTGGTCGGCATCGTCTCGAGGCCCGGCTCCAGATTCTGGATGCCGTGCAATGTGGTGCCGTGGGTAAGGACGCGGGCCGACCCGTCGGCGCGCTCATAGACCTCGTAAATGCCGAAATAGGAACGGGTCCGGTCCTCGATGCCGGTGCGGGCGAGCGTCGACCAGCCGCCATAGCTCAGCATCAGCGCAGCGAGGCTGACGGTGAACGCCCAGCGCCGGCCGAGGCAGGCCAGAGCGAACAGCGAGACGACGATGCTGCCGGTCATCGCGGCGATGGGAGTCCGTCCGAAATAGCCCTGCTCGGTCAGATAGGAGAGCGCGAGCGCCGAGAGCGGCACGACGATGCCGAGAATCCGCGCCCGCGACGGCGGCCAGGGCAGAAGCGCATATTGCGGCACCAGTGCCGCCGCGGCGAGGATCAGCAATGGGTGTTCATAGGCCCAGTCGAACACGAGCGGCGCGACGACCGCACAGAACAGGCCGCCGAGCATGCCGCCGAACGACATGGCGAGATAGAAGCGGGTCAGATGGCCGACCGCGGGGCGCAGGCGGAACATCTCGCCGTGCAGCGCCACCGCGACCGCAAACAGCAGGACCAGCCCCATGCTCGCCGACACGAACGGGTTGCGCGTCCCGTCGCTGAACGCGAGCCCGCCGGCGATCAGGATGACGAGCGGCGCGCCGACGGTGATGATCTCGGCCGGCTTGCGCCGCGCGGCGAAGGCGATCACCCAGCTCAAGAGGTAGAGGCCGAGCGGCAGCACCCAGAGCAACGGCATGGCGACGATGTCGGTGGTGAGGTGGGTCGTCGTCGACAGCATCAGGCCGGATGGCACGGCGGCGAGGGCGACCCAGTGCAGCGTCCGGCGGAGTGTCGGCGGCGCTTCCTCTTCCTCCGGAACGACCTCCACGGCGTCCGCCGGAACGGTCAGCGCGCAGCCGATCACGAGCAGGACCAGCGCCGCATAGATGCCTGTCCACAAATGGCTCTGCTGCTGGAGCGTCATCAGCGGCTCGACGAGGAGCGGATAGGAGACGAGGCCGGCAAAGCTGCCGAGATTCGACGCCGCATAGAGCGGATAGGGATCGCCGCGGCTCGTCTCCAGCGCATACCAGCGCTGCATGAGCGGCGCCTGCGCCGACACGATGAAGAAGACCGGGCCGATCGAGCTCAGCAGGAACCAGGGGACCCAGAGCGCCGGCTCGAACGTGGCGGGGGGAACAGCGGCGGTGAGGCCGATCGGCAGCCACAGCGCCGCGACGCCGAACAGGACGATGTGGATGCCCGCCTGCCGCCGCGGCTTCATCCGGGAGACCCAGTGGGCATAGGCATAGCCGGCGAGCAGCAGGAACTGGTAGACCAGCATCGCGCTGTTCCAGACCGACGGCGCGCCGCCGATCCGCGGCAGCGCCATGCGCGCGATCATCGGCTGGGTGAGAAACAGCAGGAACGATCCCGTGACGATGGTCAGGATGAACAGCGGGCGCGCGTAGCGCTCGTTGACCCGTCCGGCAGCGGCTTCACTTTGCACTCCGTCTTCCTTCATTCCGATTGCAGCGCGGCGGCGGTGCGGGCCAGGACGTCGATCGCGTCGTCGATATGCGCCAGATGGGTGCGAAACGACAATATCGCACAGCGCAACCAGGGCGCGCCGTCGATCCGGGTGCCGCTGAGGAAGATATGGCCCTCGTCCTGAACGCGGCGCAGCAGCCGGTCGTTGAACGCGTCTCGATCGCCCGGGCCGGGGCGGAAGCGGAACGCAACGGTCGAAAGATCGGGCACGGCGCCCACCTCCCAGCCGTCCAGCTCCGACAGCCGGGCATGAAAATAGCGGGCGAGCCTGATCTTTTCGGACTGCGCCGCGCGGAAGGCCGCGACGCCCGCGATCTGAAGTGGCAGCCACAGGCGCAATGCGCGGAAATGGCGGGTGAGTTCGGGCGACAGATCCGCCGGCGACGGGCCGACCCCGCTCTCCCCCAGCGGCTGGATATAGTCTGCGCTGGCGCTGAATGCGTGCAGCAGGTGGCGGCCGTCGCGGACCACGACGGCGCCGGTGCCGTAGGGCAGGAACAGGGTCTTGTGCGGATCGAGCGCGACGCTGTCGGCGGCCTCAAGGCCGCGCAGCACCGCCTTCCCTTCATCGCAGAGCATGAACAGGCCCCCATAGGCGCCATCGACATGGAGCCAGGCGCCATGGCGGGCGCAGAGCGCAGCGATATCGGCAAGCGGATCGACCGCGCCGGTGTCCACCGTCCCGGCCGAGGCGACGACCAGCCATGGCCGGATGCCGGCCGCCCGATCCTTTTCCAGAACCTCGGCGAGCGCACCGACATCCATGCGATGCTGCGTGTCGGTCGGAACAAGGCGGCGTGGCGCGCGCCCGCGACCCGCGATGTGCAGGCCCTTGTCGACGCAATGGTGGGCGAAGCGGGTGAGGTAGACCGCGCCGCCGCCGTCCGGGTCCCGGGCCTCGCGCGCGGCGACGATGGCGGTGAGGTTGGCGAGGCTGCCGCCCGAGGTCAGCGTGCCCGCTGCACCGTCCGGAAAGCCGATCACCTGCGCAACCCAGGCGGCCGTCGCATTTTCCAGCCGCACCGCGCCGGGCGCGGCGGATGCGAAGCCGGAATATTTGTTGGTCGCTGCCGCCAGGAAATCCGCGAGGGCCGAATGGAACAGCCCGCCCCCCGGGACATAGCCCATGAAGCGCGGCGAGGTCGTGGTGATGCCGGGCTCGACCACCGACTCGTGGAAATAGGCGATCAGATCGGCAAGGTCGTGGCCCGTTTCGCCGAATTCCCGTTCCAGCGGCCGGACGCCCTCCCAGCTGCGGTTGGCGGGGGCTTCGGGCAGGGTGTCGAGGAAGTTCTGTACATAACCGAATATGCTTGCCGTGAACGCTTCACGACGCTCCGCATCGGGTTCGAGTGGCGCCGCCGCGGCCTCCAGCGCGGCGATCCCGGCGCGCAGCGCGTCGAGCATCAGCGCCCGAGAAGGCGTGCCGCATGAGCGGCATGATAGGTGAGCACGCCCGAGCAGCCGGCACGCTTGAAGGCCATCAGCGTCTCGAGAACGAGGGCGTCGCGGTCCCCTGCCCCGGCTGCTGCCGCGGCCTCGATCATCGCATATTCGCCTGAGACCTGATAGGCGAAGACCGGGACTTCGAACCGTTCCTTCACCCGCCGGACGATATCCAGATAGGGCAGGCCCGGCTTCACCATCACCGTATCGGCGCCCTCGGCGAGATCGAGCGCGACCTCGCGCAGCGCCTCCTCCGCATTGGCCGGGTCCATCTGGTAGCTCTTCTTGTCGCCCTTGAGCAGGCCGCGGCTGCCGACCGCATCGCGGAACGGGCCGTAGAAGGCAGAGGCGTATTTGGCGGCATAGGCCATGATCTGGACGTTGACGTGCCCCGCCTGTTCAAGGGCTGAACGGATCGCGCCCACGCGGCCGTCCATCATGTCGGACGGCGCGACGATGTCGGCGCCCGCCTCGGCCTGGACCAGCGCCTGCCTGGCCAGAATGGCGACGGTGTCGTCGTTCAGCACATAGCCGGTGTCGTCGACGAGACCGTCATGGCCGTGCGCGGTATAGGGATCGAGGGCGACGTCAGTGAGCACGCCGACCTCGGGTGCAGCCTCCTTGGCGGCCCGGACGGCGCGACAGATCAGGTTGTCGGGGTTCATTGCCTCCCCCGCGTCCGTGCTGCGCAGGCCGGGCGGCGTGTTGGGGAAGAGCGCGATGCACGGAATGCCGAGATCGCGCGCCTCGCGGGCCCGCGCCCTGATCAGGTCGATCGACCAGCGCGAGACGCCGGGGAGCGAAGCGATCGGCTCCTCGATCCCCTCGCCTTCCGTAATGAACAGCGGCCAGATCAGGTCGCCGGGCGTGAGGATGGTCTCGGCGACCAGGGCGCGGCTCCAGGCGGCGGCCCGGGTGCGGCGCAGGCGAACGGCGGGGAAGCTGGCGACGGTCATCGTGCCGCAGCGCTTAGCGCGGCGGGGCCCCCGGCGCAAAGCGGATTGCATGCGAACTGCGCAGGTCGCGCGACTGGCAAGTCACCAAGCTAATGCGAATAGTTTGCAATAATCAGGAACCTGTTTTAGGGCGCCGCCCCGAAAGGGGTTCTTATGAAGTTCAGGACGACAATGCTGGCGACCGCCGCAGGCCTGCTGGCGACGCCCGCTCTCGCCCAGCCCGCCACCGGGGCGGACACCGTGGCGGCGGCGGATGAGGAGCGGCGCGACGACATCGTCATCACCGCGGCACGCACCATCCTGCCACCGTCGGCCCTGCCGCTCACTGTCGACGTCATAGACAATGAATCCCTGAACCAGCAGGTCGCGATTTCCGGCTCGGTCACCGATGCGGTCGCGAACCTGACCCCGTCCTTCTCGCCCACAAGGCAGAAGCTGTCGGGCGCCGGCGAGACCTTGCGCGGCCGCTCGCCCCTCTATGCGATCAACGGCATCCCGCAGTCGACGCCGCTGCGCGACGGCAGCCGCGACGGCTTCACCATCGACGGCTTCTTCGTCGACCGGGTCGAGCTGATCTACGGCTCCAACGCGCTGCAGGGGATCGGCGGCACCGGCGGCATCGTCAACCAGGTGACGCTCGGCGCACCGCGCCAGGAGGGCTGGTCGGGCCGCGCGCTCCTCCAGGGCACCGCCGACACCGATCTCAGCAGCGACGGCCTCGGCGGCAAGGCGGCCGGGCTCATCCAGTATCGCACCGGCCGCTTCGACGCATCGGCGGGCGCGGCCTACGAGACGCGCGGGCTTTTCTACGATGCGGAAGGTCGCCCGATCGGCATCAACCTCACCCAGGGCGAGACGATGGATTCGGAGGCGATCTCGCTGTTCGGGCGATTCGGTTATGCGCTCTCGTCCAGCGCCCGGCTCGACCTCATCCTGTCGCGCTTCGACCTTCAGGGCAATGGCCGCTACGTGCCGGTGGCGGGCAACCGCGCGACCGGCCTGCCAACCACCCAGCGCCGCGGTGATCCCCCGCTCCTGCCCGCCGCCAACCTCGCCGAAAGTGCCGCGCTGTCGTTCACCGACACCGACCTGTGGGGCGGCAATTTCGTCAGCCAGGTGTTCGTCAGCCGCACCCGCGATACGTTCGGCGCCGACGTCACGCCGCAGATCACCCAGCAGGACCCGGCGATCGCGCCGATCGGCACCCTGTTCGACCAGACCGAGAACCGTTCGCGCAAGATCGGCGCGCGGTTCAGCTACGAGCGGGCGGTGCCCGGCTTCGAGGACCTGACCGCGACGATCGGCTTCGACGCCCTGTTCGACCGGACCGAGCAGAACCTGATCGCGACCGACCGCGTCTACGTGCCGCAGACCGATTTCCGCAGCCTCGCGCCGTTCGGCCAGCTCAACCTGCGCCTGTTCGACGGCCTGTTCCGTATTGCCGGCGGCGCGCGCTGGGAGAATGTCCGGATCGCGATCGGCGACTATCGCACCATCGCCTCAACGACCTTCGTCGCCTGCGCCTCCACCCTGCCGCCGGGCACGCCCTGCGGCCCCTCCACCTATGGCGGTGTCGACGTCGGCGGCGGCAGCCCGAAGTTCCGGGACCTGTTGTTCAATGGCGGCGTGATCGTCGAGCCGCTGCGGGGCATCCGCGCCTATGCGAGCTACGCCGAAGGTTTCACCGTGCCCGACGTCGGCCGGATCACCCGGGCGATCGGCACGCGGGGCGTCGATATCGACAACTTCCTCGACATCGAACCGATCGTCTCCAACAACCGCGAGATCGGCGTCGAGGTCGACCGCGGCCCGCTCGAGGCCAGCGTCACCTATTTCTGGTCGTCGAGCGACAAGGGCCAATTGCTGGTCCAAGGCGTCGACCGCATTTTCGACGTCCAGCGCCTGCGCGTCGAGATCCAGGGCCTCGAGGTGAACATGCGGGTGCGCATGCCGATCGAGGGGCTGACGCTCGGCATCGGCTATGCCCATCTCAGCGGCCGGTTCGACAGCGACGCGAACCGGGGCGCGCCGGACGGGGTGGTCGATACCGATCTCGACGGCGTCAACATCTCGCCCGACCGGCTCAACCTGTCGGCATCCTACAATCGCGGCCGCCTCGCCGCCCTGGTGCAGGCGCAGTTCTTCCTCTCACGGACCTTCAACGCCGATCCCGGCAAGCCGCGGCCCGATCCGCGCAACAATTTCGACGGCTATGCGGTGGTCGATTCCTATGTCCGCTACGACACGGGCTTCGGCGGGATCAGCCTCGGCGTGCAGAACCTGCTCAATACGCAATATATCGACTACAGCAGCGACACCCGGCTGCCCACCGACAACCTCGCCTATTTCGCCGGGCGCGGCCGGACGTTCACCCTGGGCTGGGATTATCGCTTTTGATCCTGCGCTGGCTTGATCTTCTCCACCGCTGGACGGGCGGGATCGCCGGCCTGCTGCTGGCGGTGATCGGCCTCAGCGGCACCCTGCTGGTGTGGGAAGAGGCGTGGATCGGTCTTCCCGGCGCCGGCGATCCACTGCGCGTCGACGCCGCGGCGACCGGCGCAGCGGTCGAGGCGGCGATCGCGCTCGATCCCGCGCTCAGCCGTATCACCTTCGCCGATGTCGACATGGGGCTCCACCAGGCCATCTACCGGGACGGCGGCGGGGCCTATCTCACGCAGGCGGGCGACGTGGTCGACCGCTGGGACAGCCTGTGGGGGAGGCCCGAGCTCTGGCTGTTCGATCTCCACCATTATCTGTTCCTCGGCGAGCCCGGGAAGTACATGACCGGCGTATTGGGCCTGCTGCTGCTGGCCTTTTCGATCACCGGCCTCGTCCTGTGGTGGCAGACGCGCAAGACCTTCAGATTCCGTCTCTGGCCAGCGCGGATGAGCCGCCCGGCGATCGTGCGCCAGCACCGCGACATCGGCGTCGTCGCCTCACCGCTGCTGATCCTCGCCGCACTCACCGGCGCGTTCATGGTCTTCCCGGCGATGGCGGACGCGGTGCTGGCACCCTGGGCCGATCCGGCAAGGGCACCGCCCGCGCCGCCAACGGGGGCGGGCGCGGTCACGCCGACAACCGACTGGCGGCGGCTCATGGTCAACGCCCAGGCGGCCTTTCCGGACGCCCTGCCCCGCCGCCTGATGCTGCCGCGGCGGCCCGGCGCGCCCGCCGTCCTGCGCCTGAGGCAGAGCTTCGAATGGACCCCGAACGGCCGCACCTATGTCTATCTCGATCCGGCCACCGCCCGGATCATGGCCGTCGAGGATCCGGCCGCGAGCGATACGGCGAGCGCGATCACCGAGAAATTCTACCCGGTCCATGCCGGCAAGGTCGGCGGCTTCGCCTGGCACCTCGCTCTGACATTCTCGGGCCTGGCGCTGACCCTGCTCGGCACGCTGGCGGTCTGGTCCTTCTGGTTCAGGCGCCCGAAGGCCCGCACCGTGCCGGGCGCCCGCAAGCCGGTTTCCGCCGCGCCCCAGACCCGATAGGAAGGCGGCACCAGCCGCCGGATCGGGAGTTCAAGGGCGATGACCAGCGATCGACCGCTCCCGAAGGAGGCCGCGCTCATCGTCAATGCGCGGTCGCGCAAGGGCCGCAAGCTGTTCCGGCGGGCGGCCTTCCGGCTGCGCGAAGCGGGCATCCGCCTGACCTCCGCCCACGCGATACGCAAGCCCGGCCAGCTCATCCCGACGGTGAAGGCCGCGGTGCGCGGCGGGGCGCCGATGGTGATCGTCGGCGGCGGCGACGGATCGCTCTCCTCGGCCGTGGACGAGCTGGTCGACCATGACTGCGTGTTCGCGCTGCTCCCGCTGGGCACCGCGAACAGCTTCGCACGCACCCTCGGCATTCCGCTCGATCTCGACGGCGCGGTGAACACGATCGTGACCGGCAGGCGCCGCCGCGTCGATCTCGGCGTCATCGACGGCGACTATTTCGCCAACAGCGCGGCGATGGGCCTGTCGCCGCTGGTCGGCGCGACGGTGCCGCACAACCTCAAGAAGTTCCTCGGCCGTTTTGGCTATCTGATCTGGGCAGGCATACAGGCCGTGCGCTTCAAACCCTTCCATCTCACCATCGAGATGAACGGCGAGCGACACGAGATGGACGCGATGGAGGTCAGGATCGCCAATGGCGGCTTCCATGGCGGCGTCGAGGTGGTCGATGCGGCCGAAGTCGACAGCGGAGAGATCGTCGTCCAGGCGGTGATCGGGCGCGAAAAGAACCGGCTGCTGTGGAACTGGATCGGCATCCTGCTGCGGCTGGAATCGCGGCGGGAAACCGTCCGGGACTTCCATGCCCGCAAGCTCGTGCTGGTCACCGATCCCCCACTTCCGATCTCGATCGACGGCGAGGTGCTCGGCCATACGCCGGCGACGGTCGAGGTCGCGGAGCGCGCCATCGAGGTGATCGTCCCCGCGGGAAGTTGAATGAAATTTCATGCTGCATTGCACAAAATTGACTTGAGAACCCTGACATAGGTCTTTTATAGAGACCCAATGGACACGAACCGGCCGATCTTCGAGGCGATCGCGACGCGCAAATGCGTCGCCGCGACCTACAACCGCACGGCGTTCATGCTGGCGCCGCACATCCTCTATACCCGCCATGACGAGCTTTACGTCGACGCCGTGGCGGTCGAGCGCGACGGTCAGCCGCCGCGCGAGCTCAAGCTCGGCACATTCAAGCTCGCCGGCCTCAAGGACGTCGCCATCGCCGACACCCCGTTCGAGCCCGAGTCGCTGTTCGATCCCGATGACGGCAAGTATCAGGGCGTCACCCTGTTTGCGGTCTGAAACGAGACCCCCTTGCCGATCGCCGGACGATCGCGCTAGGATGGATGCGATGACCTGCACGCGCCTCTACGTCTATTTTACCGGCTTTACCGCCTTTGGCGGGAGGAGTCGGGCGCGCGCATAACGCTTCAAGCACAGCCTGATTTCCGCGAACCGCCAGCTGCAAAACTGGCGGTTTTTTATTGCCCTTCACAAGAGTATCGGACCCGACATGACGCATCAGACCGACGACGTCCGCATCGACGAGATCAAGGAACTCTCGCCCCCTTCGCACCTGCTGCGCGAATTCGCGATCAGCGGCGAGATCAGCGACACGGTCTTTGCGGCGCGCCAGGCGATCCACCAGATCCTGCACGGACAGGAGGATCGGCTGCTCGTCGTGGTCGGCCCTTGCTCGATCCACGATCCGGCGGCGGCGCTGGACTATGCGGCGCGGCTGGCTGAGCAGCGGCGTCGGCTGGGCGACCGGCTCGAGATCGTCATGCGCGTCTATTTCGAGAAGCCGCGCACCACGGTCGGCTGGAAGGGCCTGATCAACGATCCCGACCTCGACGGCAGCTTCAACATCAACAAGGGCGTGCGTGTCGCGCGCGAGCTGCTGCTCGACATCAACCGGATCGGCCTCCCCGCCGGCACCGAATTCCTCGACATGATCACACCGCAGTACATCGCCGACCTCGTCGCCTGGGGCGCGATCGGGGCGCGGACGACCGAGTCGCAGACCCATCGCGAGCTGGCGTCGGGCCTGTCCTGCCCGGTCGGGTTCAAGAACGGCACCGACGGCAATCTCAGGATCGCACTCGACGCGGTCACCGCCGCATCGCAGCCGCACCATTTCCTCTCGGTCACCAAGGGCGGCCATTCGGCGATCGTGGCGACCAGGGGCAATGACGACTGCCACATCATCCTGCGCGGCGGGAGGGAGCCCAATTACGACAGCGCCAGCATCGATGCCGCGGCGCGCGAGGCGGCCGCCGCCGGCTGCGATCGCCGGATCATGGTCGATGCGAGCCACGGCAACAGCCGCAAGAAGCCCGAGAACCAGCGCCTCGTCGTCGCGGACGTCGCCGGGCAGATCAAGGCGGGCGAGCAGCGCATCTTCGGCATGATGATCGAAAGCCATCTCGTCGGCGGGCGGCAGGAGCTCGTGCCTGGCCAGGCGCTGACCTATGGCCAGAGCGTTACCGACGGCTGCATCGGCTGGGACGAGACGGTGGAGCTGCTCGACGTGCTGGCCGACGCGGTGGGCGAACGGACGGCGCTGGCCGCCTGAACCGACAATTCCCGTTCGGGCTGAGCGTGTCGAAGCCCTGCCCTTCTCCCTTGTCGGAAGGAAGAACAGCCCTTCGACACGCTCAGGGCGAACGGAATCGGTAATATCTCTCTAGCCCGAGGGGTTGAGGCGACCGCCCGGCTCGGTGTCGGCCTGCGCCTCCTCCTCCAGCTGCACAGCGGGCGGGGGCGCCATCATCCGGCTCTTCCGCCAGCCGCCGTGCAGGTAGAACGCGATCGCCATCGCCATGTTGGCCAGCGCGCTGACCGGGAAGCTGAGCCACAGCGCGTCGGGGCCCAGCCAGGGATAGGCGCCGACGGCGAAGCCGAGGCGGACCGGAAAGAGGCCGATCGCAAAGATGATCAACGGCCCCAGCACCGCGCCATTGGCGCGCACCGTGCCGAAGATGATCATGGTCACGCCGAACATCAGGAAACTCCAGGTGACAAGGAGCTGGATGTGCCGGGCGATCGGCAGCGCCGGGCTGTCGCCGCCGAGAAACAATGCGAGCGCCGGCCGGTCGGCCACGGCCAGCACGACCACAAGGAGGCCGGTAATGGCAAGGTTGTAGAGGATCCCGGCACGCGTGATCCTGCCCACGCGATCCCATCGCCCGGCACCGATATTCTGGGCCGCCATTGCGCTGACCGCGGCGCCCAGCGCCATCGCGGGCATCTGGATATAGGCCCACAGCTGCAGGACCACGCCAAAGGCGGCGGTGGTGTGAACACCCTCGCGATTGACGAGGCCCAGGGCCGCGAGCGCGGAGGAGGAGACCACGATCATCTGCAGGCCCATCGGTACGCCCTTTCGCACGACGATGCCGAGCAATGCCCGATCGGGCCAGAGATGGCGCAGCTCCGCGCCGCGCAGGCGGATCGGAAGGTCGCGGCGGTAGATGAAGACAAGGAGGCCGATGAGGGCGACATAGTTCGCGACAACCGTCGCCATGGCCGATCCGGCGATGCCCATTGCCGGCACCGGGCCGAGTCCCAGGATGAAGACGGGGTTGAGAGCGACGTCGAGCACCACGGCGACGATCATGAACCAGAGCGGGGTCATCGCATCCCCTGCCCCGCGCAGGCTCATGACGAGCAGGGTCGCGAGCAAGAGCGGCGGTATCGCGACGAAGATGACGCGGAGATAGGCGAGCGCCAGCGGCACCGCGTCGGGCGGCGTGGCGAGAATACGGAGCAGGTCCGGCGCGAAAATCCAGCCGAGCAGTCCGAGCGCGGCGGCGACCGGCACGAAGGCGCCGATCGCGGTGCCGGTCACGCGCCGGACCTCGTCGATGTCGCCGCGGCCGAACGCCTGGCCGATCAGCACCGTGGCCGCCATGCCGAAACCGAAGACGAAGGCCATCAGCAGGAACATGGTCATGTTGGCGTTGGACGTCGCCGCCAGCGCGTCCTCGCCGAGAAAGCGGCCGACCCAGATCGCGTTGATCGATCCGTTCAGCGACTGAAGCACCGACGAGATCAGGGTCGGGACGGCAAAGGCGAGCAGCACCCGCCCGATCGGGCCGGTGGTGAGGTCACGCTGGCCGGGTCTGGTGGCTGCTCGTGGCGCTCTTCGTTCGTCCCCCATCGAGTCCCCCGACACCGTCCAAAGACGGCTGAGTCATCGTTGAAACACACCCGTTCGCCCTGAGCCTGTCGAAGGGCTGCCCTTTCTCGCGGCAGAAAGGAAAGACAGGGCTTCGACAAGCTCAGCCCGAACGGAACCATGATTCAACCGAGCCGAGACAGCCTCTAGCCCAGACGTGCGAGCGCCGCCCTATATTTCTCCGCGTCCGAGGATTTCTCGGCATGATCCGCCCGCGCCTTTTCCACCGCCTCGGGCTTCGCACGTTCGACGAAGCTGGGGGTGTTGAGACGCCCGGCGAGCGAGTCGCGCTCCTTCTCCGCGCCCTCGGCCGCCTTCAGCAGCCGCGCCTTCTCGGCCGCGATGTCGATCACGCCTTCGAGCGGCAGGATGAAGGTCGCCTCGTCGACAACGATCTGCGCCGAATTCTTCGGAGGAGCTTCATCCTGCTTATCTGGACCCATGACACCGATGGAATTTAGCCGAGCTAGCCGGAGAAGGGCCTCTTGATGACGGCCCATGCGTCCAGCGGTACGCGCCTCCCAGTTCCAAACCTGCATCGTTAGACGTTCTGACGGCGGCACATTCAACTCGGACCGTGCACCGCGGATACCGCTGACGAGACGGATCAGCCAGTCGATCTCCGGCCCGGCCTCCGGATCGAGCGCGCGGGCGTCCGGCATCGGCCATTTCGCGAGGATCAGCGGATAGGGGCGATCGCCCATCGCGCCCCACAGCTCCTCGGTGACGAAGGGCATGAAGGGGTGGAGCATGACCAGGATCTGGTCGAGCACCCAGGCGGCGACCTCCTTCGTCTCGTCGTCGATCTGACCTTTCTCCGACCCCGCGGAGAAAGGTTTGATGAGCTCCAGATACCAGTCGCAGAAGGTGCCCCAGGTGAACTGGTAGATCGCGTTGGCGCTCTCGTCGAAGCGCAGCTCGGCGAGCGCGAGGTCGAGCGCCTGGACGGTCTTCACCGTCTCGCCGACGATCCATTTGTTGACCGGCAAGGTCGCTTGCGGCGGCTCGATCGTCGTCGACGCGCCGATGCCGTTGGCCTGGCAGAAGCGGGCGGCGTTCCACAGCTTGGTGGCGAAGTTGCGATAGCCCTCGACGCGCTTCTCATCGAGCTTGATGTCGCGGCCCTGGCTCTCCATCGCCGCAAGCGTGAAGCGCAGCGCGTCGGCGCCGTAGCGGTCGATCAGGCCCAGCGGATCGACCGTGTTGCCCTTCGACTTGGACATCTTCTGGCCCTTGGCGTCGCGGACCAGGCCGTGGAGATACAAGGTCTTCCACGGCCTTTCTCCCATGAACTCGAAGCCCTGCATCGCCATGCGGGCGTCCCAGAAGAAGATGATGTCGAAACCCGAGACGAGCACGTCGTTCGGGTAATGGCGTCGCAATTCCTCGGTCTGCTCCGGCCAGCCCAGGGTCGCGAACGGCCAGAGGGCCGAGGAGAACCAGGTGTCGAGCACGTCGGGATCGCGGGTGAGCGCAACGCCCGCCCCGGCCTTGGCCTGTGCCGCCGCCTCGCTCTCGGCGACGTAGCAATTGCCGTCATCGCCATACCAAGCCGGGATCTGGTGGCCCCACCAGAGCTGGCGCGAGACGCACCAGGGCTGGATGTTCTCCAGCCAGTTGAACCAGGTCTTCTCCCAGGTCTTGGGGACGATCTTGATCTCGCCCGAGCGGACCGCCTCGATCGGCTTCTTCGCCAGCGTCGCGGCGTCCACATACCATTGATCGGTAAGCCAGGGCTCGATTACCACCCCGGAGCGGTCGCCGAAGGGCGTCGCGACGGTCCGGTCCTCGACGCGCTCCAGCAAACCGGCTTCCTCGATCTGCGCGACCACTTGTTTGCGCGCATCGAAGCGGTCGAGGCCGAGCAGGTCGGCGGGAATCAGACCGTCCGAGGTCTGGATCACCTTCGCATCGCCGTCGAGCATGTTGAGCATGTCGGCCGGCTTGATGCCGGCGCGGCGGCCGACCTCGAAATCGTTGAAATCGTGCCCCGGCGTGATCTTGACCGCGCCCGAGCCCAGCTCCGGATCGGCATGCTCGTCGGTAATGATCGGAACGAGCCGGCCGGTGATCGGCAGGCGGACGTTCTTGCCGACCAGCGCCCGGTAGCGCTCATCCTCCGGATTCACCGCGACGGCCATGTCGGCGAGCATCGTCTCGGGCCGGGTCGTAGCGACCGAGATGTGGCCGGAGCCGTCCTCCAGCGGATAGTTGAAGTGCCAGAACTTGCCCTGGACCTCGGTCGTCTCGACCTCGAGATCGGAGATCGCGGTCTTGAGACCCGGATCCCAGTTCACCAGGCGCTTGTCGCGGTAAAGCAACTTGCGCTCGTAGAGATCGACGAACACCTTGAGGACGGCCTTCGAGAAGCCCTCGTCCATGGTGAAGCGCTCGTTCCGCCAGTCACAGGACGCGCCGAGCCGGCGGAGCTGGCGGGTGATCTGGCCGCCGCTCTCCGCCTTCCATTCCCACACCTTGGCGACGAATTCGTCGCGGGTGAAATCGGTGCGCTTCTGCTGCTTCTCGCCGAGCTGCCGTTCGACCACCATCTGGGTCGCGATGCCGGCATGGTCCATGCCGACCACCCAGAGCGCGTCCTTGCCCTGCATGCGGGCATGGCGGATCAGGATGTCCTGCAGCGTGTTGTCGAGCGCATGACCGATATGGAGCGATCCCGTCACGTTGGGCGGCGGGATGACGATGGTATAGGGCTCGGCCTCGTTCCGCTCGGGGCGGAACAGGCCGTTCTCCTCCCAGTGCGCGTACCAGCGCGCCTCGATCGGGCCGGGCTCGAATGTCTTGGGCAACTCGCTCATGCCGGCGCTCTTAGCGCGCCGGCGCGGCTCCGCCACCCCCTCTTAGATACTGATCGAGCCAGCGGTTCACCTCGCGGTACCACTGGATCGAGTTCTGCGGCTTCAGTATCCAGTGATTCTCGTCCGGGAAGACGACCAGGCGCGAGGGGATGTTGCGGCGCTGGAGCGCGTTGAACAGGCCGAGCGACTGGCTGTAGGGAATGCGGAAATCACGCTCGCCGTGCAGGATCAGCATCGGCGTGCGGAAATTCCGGACGAAATTGACCGGATTGTTGCGCTCGTAACTGGCCGCCGCCTCGCGCTCGAAATAGGGGCCGCCGAACTCCCATTCGGTGAACCACAATTCCTCGGTCTCGTAAGCCATGGCGCGCTGGTCGAAGACGCCGGAATGGCTGACCAGGCATCTGAACCCGTCCGGCCAGTTGCCGGCGATCCAGTTCACCATGAAACCGCCATAGGAGCCGCCCAGCGCGCAGGCGTTGGTGATGTCGAGCGCCCGATCCTGCTGACCGGCGGCAGCGAGGCCGGCGCGCAGATCCTCGAGCGGGCCGCCGCCCCAGTCGCGGTTGATCGCGTCGGTGAAGGCCTGGCCGTAGCCGGTCGAGCCGTGGAAATCGACGGTGACCGCGGCATAGCCAGGCGCCGAGAAGAGCCGCGGATTCCAGCGGAACGACCAGCTGTTACCCATCGAGCTTTGCGGGCCGCCATGGATCAGGAGCGCGACCGGCAGGCGGGACTGCTGGCCGTCGGGTCGGACGATCTGCCCCCAGACCGTGTCGCCATGGGCGCCGCGGAAGCTGAACCGCTGATAGCGGACCGGATCGAGCTCGGCGAGCAAGGCCGCGTTGACCGAGGTGATCGGTACGATCTCGCCGGCGGCATTCATCCGGTAGAGGTCATCCGGCGCCTCGATCGTGTTCAGCGTGAAGATCGCACCGTCGCGGGTCGGCACCACATTGCCGACCGTGCCGGACTGGGTGAGCCGGGTCACGCCTCCGTTCCGGATGTCGACGCGGAACAGGGGCGTGTCGAGCGTGTCGCCGGCGGTGACCAGCAGGCTGCGCGAATCGGGCGCCCAGGCGATCGAGCCGACCGACCGATCCCAGCCTTCCGTCAGCGCCCGGGTCTGGCCGGTGCGCAGGTCGCGCAACTGCACCACCTGCCGGTCGGCCTCATAGGTCGCCCGCGCCATCGCGGTGTAGGCCAGCCAGCGCCCGTCCGGCGAGACAGCCGGGGTCGTGTCCATGCCCTGATTGGCCTGTGTAAGATTGGTCGGGGCGGCCCGACCGTCGGCAGGAACTTCATAGATGTCGAGATTGGTCGAAACCGGTTCGGTGCGACCGCCAAGGCGCAGGGTGAAAAGCAGCTCGCGGCCATCCGCGCCCCAGGCGATTTCCTCCGCCCCGCCGAACGGCTTGGTCGGCGCATCACCGACGAGGTTCGGCGCGATCAGCGTTCCGGCGCCTTGCGGCCGTCCATCGACCATCGGGAAGGTGAAGATGCGCGAGCGCACCCCGGGCGTGGCCCACGTGTCCCAGTGGCGCACGAACGTCTCGTCATAGACGCGCGCGCTCCCCGGCGTGGCGACTCGCGCGGGCACGTTGCTGCAGTTGAAGTCCCGGCACTCCAGCAGGCGGTCCGCCCAGATCGCGATCCGGTCGCCCGAGGGCGCCAGCGAATAGCCGCCGATGTCGGTTACGAAGTCGGACACGCGCTCGGATGTCCAGCCAGGCACCGTAGCCCGCCAGAGCTGATCGCTGCCCGAGGCGTTGCTCAGAAAATAGAGCCAGCGCCCGTCCGCCGAGAACCGCGGATCGTGCTCGTTGAATTCGGGCAGCGAGGCGATCCGTACCGGCTCCGCGTCCGCGGCGGCAAGGTCGAGCGCCCACAGATCGGTCCGCCCCCGGTTCGCCGCGAGATCGGTCGAGCGCAGCTGGTAGACCACCCATCGTCCGTCCGGCGACACGGTCGGCGCACCGATCCGTCGCATCGAGGCGAGGTCGGTCGCGGTCATCGGTCGGGCAAGGGCGGCGGGCGCCACGGCGAGAGCGAGCGTGGCGAGGCTCGCAGCGAGGAGCTTTCTCATGGGCAGTGGGAGTAGCGCAGGCCCGGCCCGGCCCGCAAGCGGAACAACCTAGAGGCTGCGGCCGGTGATCCGGGCGATCTCGCGGGTGACGAGCTGCTCGACGATTTCGGGCAGGTGCTCGTCGAGCCAGTCCTTGAGCATCGGGCGCAACATGTCGCGCACCACCGCCTCCAGCGCCCCCGAATCGATCGGCGCCTCGGTCCGCTGGCGCAGCGCCGACAGGGCCGCGAGCCGCGAGCGGCTGGCAGCGGCGACGTCGTTCGACATCAGGCCCTTGTCCTCGGCGACAGGGTCGTCGAGCTCGAGGACGTCCTCCTCCTCGGCGGGGGGCGACGGGTCCGCCGGCGCGGTACGGCGCGTACGCGGCGCCGGCGCCGTGCCATCCTGCGCGATGACACGTTTGATGGAGGCCAGGATTTCTTCCATCGAAGGGTCTTGCTGAATGTCCCCCATAATGAGGGCCTTATTGCCTATCGGGGCAGCTCTGTCACGGGGCTGTTTGCGTTCTCCGGAACGGTGCGGGTCGCCACAGGCCGGATCATCGGCCCGTCGTCCCAATCGTTCCAGCTGCCCGAATAACGATCATGGTTCACGACCGGATCGTAGAGCGGGCCGCCGTCGAGATTAAGGTCCTCCGCCTCGGCCTGCCCCATGGAGTTCAGGAGCTGGAAGCCGGCGACATAGGCGTCGCGACGCGCGGTGACGAGCAGCACCTGGCTGTTGAGCAACTCCTGCTCGGCGTTGAGCACGTCGAGGACGTTGCGGGTGCCCACCGTCTGCTCGGCCCGGGTGCCTTCGAGCGCGAGCTCGTTGGCGGCGACCGCGATGGTGTTCGATTCGATCGCGTCATTGGCGGCCTCGTAGCGCGCATAGGCCGAACGGGCGTTGGCGACGACGAGGCGCTCGACGCCGATTGCCTGCTCGAGCAGCTGGCCGCGCTGCGCACTGGCCTGGCGGACGCGCGCGCCGGCCGCGCCGCCCTGGTAGAGCGGCAGGGTGAGCGAGACGCCAACCCCGGCACTGGTCGTGTTTTCCGGAGCGATCCCCGGGCCGCTGCCGACGCCGCGATCATTGGTGCCCAGCGTGTCCGCATAGCGGATGCTGCTGACCCCGGAGATGACCGGCAGCCGCTCGCCCCGCGCCGCGCGCACGTCGAAGCCGGCGGCACGCGCCTGGGCGGCGATCGAGGCGAGATCGGCATTGTTGGCAAGCGCGACCTCGGCCGCCTGCTCGGGCACGCCGGGCAGGGTCGGCATCGGCGGCGGCGGCTGCAGGTCGCCCGGCGGCACGCCGATCACCCGCTCGTAATTCTGCTCACTGGTCTCGAGCTGCCCTTCGACATTGGCAAGATTGCTCCGGGCCAGCGACAATCGCGCTTCGGATTGGGCCACATCGGTGCGGGTCAGGTCACCGACCTCGAACCGGTCGCGCGTCGCCTGCAGGTTGGTCTCGAGCACGCGGACCTGATTCTGGTTCAGCTGGACGATCGATCGGTCGCGGATCACGTCCATGTAGGCGGCGACAGCTTCGGTAAAGATGTCGCCTTCGGTCGCGCGCAGGTCCGCCCGACCGGCCTCGACGCGGGTGTCGGCGGCACGCACGGCGTTGCGGACGGTGCCGCCGGCATAGAGCGGGACACGCAGATTGGCGCCGACATTGAAGTCGCGCTGGTTGAAGCCGGTGTTACGGGTGATGAGATCCTGATTGAAGGCGGCGTCGCTGTTGACCTGCGGACGGCCGCGGGCACGCGCCAGCGTCACACCCTCATCGAGCGCGCGCAGCGACTGGCGCTGGCCCATGATCGTGGGATTCGACGCATAGGTGCGAACCAGCGCATCGCGCAACGTCATCGCGGGCCCCGACGCAGTCGCAGCCGGTGGCAGCGGCGCCTGCATTTGCACAGGCGCCACCTGCTGGGCAGTCGCGGCGCTGCTCCAGATCATCGCCGCGATCCCCGTCGCCGCCAGCAACCGTCCCCGCATCACCACGTCACTCCGTTCCTCAAAAGCTGAAGGTCCGGGGTTTCTCGAACCCCGGAAGCACCGCGACCGCGGCATCGGCATAGGTGGAGATCCCGAACGTGCCGGCAACGACCTTGCCGATGCCGAGCCGCGTCACCCCCCGATCGACCAACGCAAGCGCGATCTCGCCACCGTCCGCGATCTGATCGACGATCGCCTGCGGGACCTCCCCGACAGCGCCGTCGAGGAGCACGAAATCATAGAGACCACCAGCGGGGCACCCCTTCGCCAGTGATCCCTCCATCACATCGACCCCCGTTCCCGCCAGCGCATCGCGCGCCATGGTCACGAGTTCCGGTACCTCCTCAACCGCGGTTACGGACGCCACAAGCCTCGACAGGACCGCGGCCGAATAGCCGGTTGCGGCGCCGATCACGAGCGTGCGTTCGTGGCCGTGCAGCCGCGCTTCGGTGAGCATCCGCCCCAGGGCCATTGGCGGATTGAGCTGGCGGCCATGGCCGAGTGGAACGAACGCGTCGGCATACGCGATCGCCTCGCGATCCCTGGGCACGAAATGCTCGCGCGCCACCTCGCCCATTGCGGCGACCACCCGCGGATCATTGACCCCGGTGGTCCGGAGCTGGCTGGCCACCATCGCGCGGCGCATCGGTTCGAATACATGTTCGGTCATTGTCGCGGCTCTACTCGCATAACTGTTTTAGTGATGCAATACACTTGTGCGTTTCAGCGGCTTTTATCGGCAAGCCGGGACAAGGCCAAGCGGAAGAGTGTGGCGACATGTCGCAGGCTCAGCAAAAGCCGTGCCAGCCACTTCACGAAGGGGCGCGACCGGGAGTTGCTCCGAAGTGTCCGGAACCGGACAAATTCTCGTCCGATCCCGGACATGTTGCGCGCGCCGCATTCTGCTATGGCGCGCGCGTGAGCGACGTTCAGGACAAACCCTTCGATCGGGAGCTGCGACGACAGCGGCGCAATCGCGCGGCGGCACGGGGTGGCGACGCGACCTATCTGCATCACCGCGCGGCGGATGAACTGCTCGGCCGGCTCGACCTCGTCGCTCGCGAGTTCGACGAAGCGCTCGATCTCGGCTGCGGCGACGCCTATCTCGCGGCCCGGCTGCGGGCGCGGGGCCTCCGCGTAACGGCGGCCGATCCCGGACATACCTTCGCCCGGGCAGCCGGCGCCGTACAGGGCGATGAGGACCGCCTGAGTTTCGCCGACGCCGCGTTCGATCTCGTGATGTCGGTGGGGGTGCTCGACACCGTCAACGACCTGCCGGGCGCGTTCAGCCTGATTCGACGCGCGCTTCGGCCCGACGGGCTGTTTCTGGCGGCGTTCGCGGGCGCAGGAAGCCTGCCGCGGCTGCGCGCGGCGATTCATGCGGCCGAAGACGCCGAGGGTCGAGACGCGGCGCCCCGCCTCCACCCGCAGATCGATGTGCGGGCGGCCGGCGACCTGCTGGGGCGCGCCGGCTTCGCGCTGCCGGTTGCGGACGTCGAAGGCATCGATGTGCGCTACACCTCCTTCGGAAGGCTGGTGGATGACCTGCGGGGCATGGCCGCGACCAACATCTTGGCCACGCGGTCGCGCCGGCCGTTCGGCCGGCCCGGGGCGGCGGCGGCCGCCGCTCACTTCCAGGCAGCCGCCGAACCGGATGGAAAGACGGTCGAGCATTTCGAGATCGTGTACCTGAGCGGCTGGGCACCTGCGCCGGATCAGCCGCGGCCCGCGCGCCGCGGCAGCGCCATCGCCTCGCTCGCCGAGGCATTGAAACCCAGGGTCTAGAGAAGCGCTTCGAGGAGCGCGATCAGCGGCGCATCCGCCGGCGGCATGGCGAGCGCGTGCATGTCCGGGACGTGTTCCCAGCGAAGCCCGCTGGCGTCCAGCGCCCGGGGCGTGCCGTGCCACCGGCGACAGAGATAGAGCAGCAGGACCATGTGACGCTCGCCGACGGGCGCGCTGGCGAAACAGGCCGGTATCAGGTCGCCGGTCTCGACCGCGATGCCGAGCTCTTCCTCAAGCTCGCGTGCCAACGCGATCTCCGGAGTCTCCCCCGGTTCGACCTTGCCGCCCGGGAACTCCCACAATCCTGCCATCGCCCGGCCCGGCGCACGCTGCTGCAGCAGGACGCGGCCCGACGGCTCGATCAGCGCCGCCGCCACCACCGTCATTGTCGGATTTTTTTGCAAGTCCTGCTCCCCCGGTAGAGATTCATTAACGACGTCGGGATTAATCCGCTCTCCAAATAGGCAAAATTGCCGGGGATGGGAGTTTGGGGCGATGCAGCGTTTCGTCGAGATGTTCAAGGACACCCGCGGCGCGACCGCGATCGAATATGCACTGATCATGGCGATGATCTTTCTTGCGATCATCGTGTCCGTCTCCGCGGTCGGTCTCAGCACGAGCGAGGCCTGGACCAACCTGGCGGACACCCTTCAGGCCACCTGAGCCATTAAATGTTTGGCAACTTCCTGATCGTAGGACGAACCTAGCTGACCCCAAATTTGCCAAGCGCGGGCGGCTTGGAAGTGTGGACTTCCGAAAGTGGATTTGGAACCAAGGAGACCGGAAATGATGTTCATTCGCAAGCTCGTCAAGGACAAGAAGGGCGCCACCGCCATCGAGTATGGCCTGATCGCCGCCCTCATCGCCGTTGCGGCGATTACGGCCATGGGCAATATCGGCACCGAGCTGAACAGCACGTTCACGAACGTTGCGACCGGCCTGGAGGGTGCCACCCCGGCGCCGTAAGCCTTCCTGACATGATCAAGAAAGGGCGGCGGAACCTGGTTTCGCCGCCCTTTTCCTTTGCGTCGATCTCAGGCGATCGTCAGGAACTTCTCGCGGCGCGCGGTACGCAGGCTGCGACCGTCGACCGGACCGAGCGCATCCAGCTCCTCGCCAAGCGCAACGCCGAGCATGCCGATCGCCTGCGCACGATCGCGGTGGGCACCGCCGACGGGCTCCGGTACGATCCGGTCGACCACACCGAGCTGCGCGAGGTCGGCCGCCGTCACCTTCATCGCCTCGGCGGCATCGGCGGCCTTCTCGGCCGTGCGCCAGAGGATCGAGGCGCAACCCTCCGGGGAAATGACCGAATAGATGCTGTGCTCGAGCATCAGCACGCGATTGGCGGCGGCAATCGCAATGGCGCCACCCGAGCCCCCTTCCCCGACAATCGCCGCGACCAGCGGGACGCCGAGCGACAGGCACCGCTCGGTCGATCGGGCGATCGCCTCCGCCTGGCCGCGTTCTTCGGCCTGGACGCCGGGAAAGGCGCCCGCCGTGTCGACCAGCGTCACGACCGGCAGGCCGAAACGGTCAGCAAGCTCCATCAGGCGGATCGCCTTGCGATAGCCCTCCGGCTTTGCCATGCCGAAATTGTGCCGGAGGCGGCTCGCCGTATCGTCGCCCTTCTCATGGCCGATCAGGACGATCCGGCGCCCGCCCAGCTTCCCGAAACCCCCGATGATCGCTTCATCCTCGCCGAAGGCGCGATCGCCCGCGAGCGGAACGAAATCCTCGATCAGACCGGCGACATAGTGCGTGAAATGCGGCCGGTCCGGGTGACGGGCGACCTGCGTCTTCTGCCAGGGCGTCAGCTTTGCATAGGTGTCGCGCAACAGCCGCTGGGCGCGCTCTTCGAGGCGGCCGATCTCGGCCTCGATATTGGGCTCGCCGGCGGATGCCGTGTCGCGCAGTTCGGCGATCCGCGCTTCCAGCTCGGCGATCGGCTTCTCGAAATCCAGATAGGTGGCCATTGGCGCGCGGGGTTAAGCCGGCTTCGCGTTCCCGTCAACGCGACGGGGCGGATCGGCGAGCGGATGGCGGGAGTTGACCAGGTCGATCAGCCGCCGCGAATCGACATGGGTATAGATCTGGGTGGTCGCGATGTCGGCGTGCCCCAGAAGCATCTGCACGGCACGCAGGTCGGCGCCACCCTCGAGCAGATGTGTGGCAAAGGCATGGCGCAGGACGTGCGGGCTGATCCGGTCCGGAGGAATGCCGGCGGCACCGGCCAGCTCGCGGACCAACTGGTAGAGGCGGACCCGGCTCAGATGCTTCTTCCCCGAAGGGAACAGCCAGGGCGACTCGCGCGGCACGCCGCCCACCCATTCGGCGACGGCGGCCCGGGCGCGGTCCGAGATCGGCACCAGCCGCTCGCGCCCGCCCTTGCCGGCAAGGATGAGAAACGGCTTGTCCGGAGAGACCGCATTGCGCGGCAGCGAGACCAGTTCGGTTGCGCGCAGGCCGGAGCCGTAGAGGAGCTCCATCAGCGCCGCCAGCCGCAAGGCGGATGCTTCCCCTTCCTCCCGGCGACGGTCGATTTCCGCGAACAGCGCGTCGACCGCGCGGTGATCGAGGATTTTCGGCAAGGAGCGCTCCGTCCCCGGTCGCGGCAGCGCGGCCGAAGGGTCGTCGGTGCGAATGCCCTCGTCCTGCAGGAAGGCGAAGAAGCGGCGCAGCGCCGCGGCCTTGCGCGCGACGGTGGCCCGCCTGAGCGGCATCCAGGCTTCGGCAAGGCCATGCAGCAGGTCCGGTGTCGCCGTCGCGAGCCGCCCCTCCAGCAGTTCCGACGCGCCCTGAAGATCGCGGCCGTAAGCAAGCAGGGTATTACGCGCCGCGCCGGCCTCCGCGGCCATCATTTCGAGGAACGCGGCGATCTGCCGCCGATCCTCGGGCATGATCAGGACCGGGCCATCGCCTCGGCGGCGATCATCCGCGCTTCATAATCGAGCCCGACCGCGCGCAGCGCCCGCACGATCCGGAAGAAATAGCGCGGCGGCACGCCCGCCCAGTCAGAGGTCTGCATCGCAAGGCCGGCCATCAGCGCCACGGTTCCCGGCCGCCGCTCGCGCGCAGCGCGATCGATGGCTTCCGTCCATAGATCGCCGGCGCCGATCTCGAGGCCCGACGCGCCGGCCAGCTGCTGCCCTTCCGCATCGCTGATCCGGCCGAGGCCGACCAGCGCGCCGACCAGCAGCTGCGAGCGATGCCTGTCGGCGCTTTGGTCGTTGCCGATGAACGTTTCGACCCGGCCCGCACTCATGTCGACCGACGGACGCGGCGCGCCGACGGCAAGCATCGCCCAGGCCCGGTCATCGCCACCGTCCTCGACGATCGCGCCCCACCGTGAGGCCGCGCTGTCCATGCCGGCAGAGAGCATCGCGGAGACAAGATTCGGGGAATCGCCGGCATAGTCAGACGCCACCGGAATCCGGGCCGCCGCGCCCGCGCTCAGGATCAATCGCGCATAGCGCTCCCGCAGATCGCCGGGCTCGGTCCAGAGCGTGCGCATGGCGGTGAGGCGGTCGCCGACGCTGTCACCGATCCATGCCGTCCGCAGACGCGCGCCGATCGTGCCACCGGTCTCGGCGATGTCGGTCTGGTCCAGCACCAGGCTGTGGATTTCGCCAAGCGAATGGGAGGAAAAGACGCCGAGTGCGGCGGCGACCGATGCAGCCTGGATGCGCTGCTCAAGCGGCAGCATCGGCGCGCGCGCGAACCAGGCCTGGACGCGCGGACCGGCCCGGCCGAGCAATGGCGCGGGAATGTCGGTGCCGGTCGCGCTGGCGAGGCCAAAGCGCCACGGCGTGAGCGTCTCGACCCCGTCCCAGACGATCGAAACCGATCGTCGGGTCTCGGCGCCGGCGCCGATCACCTTCTCGGCCAGCGCGAGATCGATCCCGCCGGAACCCTCCTGCCGCCGCGCCTGATCGACCAGCGCGGATGCCCGGGCCGGCTCGCTTTCCAGGGCCGCACACATGGCCTCGGCAAGGGTCCAGACGGCGTCACGCGATCCCGCCCTGGCGGGGCCGACCAGCGGGCACAGGGCAGCGGGGTCGGCCGTGGCGAGCGCGGTCTGCCCGGCCACCTCGATCATCCGCGGCGTGTAATAATCCTGATCGACCGACTGGACGAGCATTCTCGCGGCATCCGCCTCGCCCATCCGGAGCAGCAGATCGGCGCGCTCCGCGACCCAGTTGACCGGATCGACACCGGCCGGGGCCGCAACCCGCGACAGGAGAGCGCGGCGCAACAGGATCGAGGTCCAGCGTGACGGCAGAGGCGCGTCCAGCCGGCGCATGACCTGGGCAAGCAGGGCGCCGCCGGTCGGCCCGAACGCGTCGCGACCCAGGCCGAAATTGCCCGGCTCGAGCGGGCCGACGACATCGATCGGCCGGGCACGCCCGGCCGGAATCGAGAAATAGTTGACCGGCTGGAGCGATTCCAGCGGCGGTTCCTCTTCCGTCTCCGTACCGGTTTCCTCCGTCGGCAGCGGCGACGGCGGCGCCACGCGCGGTACACCTGGCTGCGACGGAGGCTGCGGCTGGGCGGGCGCCTTCTCCACCGGCGGCGGCAGGGTCCGGGAATCGCCGAATCCTTCCGGCAGCAGCGATTCGGGCGCCTCCTGGCTCAGCGCCGGCAGCGCCACGAGCAGCGCCACCCCGGCCAGAAGCGCAACTCTAGCGCGGCTGGATTTCATTGGTCACGTCCTGCTCGATACGCTGGGTGGGAACCTCGGTGTCCCTGAGGCCCAGGAAGACCAGCAGGCCGATCAGGAGCACAAGAAGGGCGAGGACGATAAGCCCCACGGGCGAGCGGCGACGGCGAGGCGGACCAAAATCGTAACGAGCCATGGCGGGCCTTTTGCCCCAGCCCGGCGCGCTCTGTATAGCCCCCGCATGACCGACAGGCCCGCCCATTCTGACAAGGCGCCCGACCGGACGATCGTCCTCGTCGGACTGATGGGCGTCGGCAAATCCACCGTGGGACGACGGCTGGCGGCACGGCTCGGCCGCCCCTTCTTCGACGCCGATGCGGAAATCGAGGCGGCGGCCGGGATGACCGTCGCCGAGATTTTCGCTAAATTCGGCGAGGCCCATTTCCGCGACGGCGAGCGGCGCGTCACGGCGCGGCTGATGGAGGGGCCGCCGAGCGTGATCGCAACCGGCGGCGGTGCCTTCGCCGACGACTCGACCCGCGCCATGATCCTCGAACAGGGCCTCGCGGTCTGGCTCGACGCCGACATCGCGACCCTGGTCGAGCGGGTCGGGCGGCGCGACCATCGCCCGCTGCTCCGGAACCGCGACGCGGCGGACGTGCTCACAGAGCTCGCAGAGCGCCGCAATGCGGCCTATGCCGAAGCCCCGATCGCGGTGCGCAGTGGTCGCGGCTCGATCGAGAAGACGGTGGATGCGATCGTTGCGGCGCTGGCGGCGCAGGGCTGAACGTCAGGCGGTTTCGCGTTCGCCCAGCGGGTTGTCGGGGCCGAACATCCGCTCCTTCAGCGCCTGCAGATCGCCGGAGGTCTTCTGGATCTCGAGCCGCTCGCGGTCGCGGCGCCGATATTCTTCCTCGACGCGGTCGACCTCCTCCGGGCTCACGCAGAAGAGCGACAGCGCTTCGCGGCCCATCTCCACCGCCGATTCGAACAGCTCGCGCACGGCCAGTTTGACATCGAGCGAAGCGAATTCGATCAGCTGGCGGCGATCGAACACCCGGACGAACATCGCCGCCTGCGGGAACGCCTCCAGAATCGGCTCCAACCGGCGCGCGGTCAGGTCCGTGCCATCGATGCAGAACAGGATCGCCTTGGCCTCCGCGGCGCCGGCGAGACGCAGCAGGTCGATGCGCGTGCCATCGCCGTAATAGACCTTCATGCCGAAATTGCCGCTGAGTTCGATCTGGCTCGGCTTGGAATCGATCAGGGTGACAGGGATTCCCTTGGCCATCATCATCTGCGCCACGGTCTGACCGAACCGGCCGTAGCCAACCACGATCGCCTGGCTCGGGCCCGACATCTCGGGCCCGTCCAGATCGACCGCACCACCGCGCGACCAGCGGCGGTCGAGCCAGTCGTTCAGCATCATCAGGAACGGTGTCGTCGCCATCGAAACGGTCACGATCGCGCTGAACAGGCTGGCCGCGGCCGGCTCGATCAGCAATGCGCCCTGCGCCGCCGCGAACAGCACGAAGGCGAATTCGCCGCCCTGGCTGAGCAGCAGGCCGAGCTTGATCGCCCGACGCGGCGGCATCCGGAACAGCCGCGCCAGGCCGTAGAGCGTGATCGTCTTCACCGCGATCAGCGCCACGGCCATGCCGATGACGAAGAGCGGGCGCTCGATGATCGCGCCCAGGTCGAGCATCATGCCGACCGAGACGAAGAACAGGCCGAGCAGGATCGACCGGAAGGGGTCGATGTCCGCCTCCAGCTCATGCCGGTAGGGCGAATCGGCGAGCATCACGCCCGCCACGAAGGCGCCGAGGGCGGTCGAGAGATGCAGCGACTCCATCACCGCGGCGGCAGCGGCGACCGTGAACAGGCCGGCGACAATGAAGAGCTCGCGCTCGCTGACCCGGCCGACGAGGCGGAACAGGGGATTGATGAGGAAGCGCCCGGCGAGCACGAGGCCGACGATCGCGCCGATCGTGTAGAGCGCGAGCTGCCAGCCCGGCGGTGCGGACGGGTCGACCGGCGCGCGCGACATCGCCGCGATGATCGTGATCAGCGGGACGATCGACAGATCCTGGAAAAGCAGAATGGAAAAGGCCTTTTCGCCGGCCGGCGTGTTGATCGCGCCGTCCGAGCGCAGGCTCGGCAACACCTGGGCGGTCGAGGACAAGGCGAGCGGCAGGCCGATGGCCAGCGCCGCGGCGGCGCTGAAGCCGGTCGCCAGGAAGACGACCGCCGAAATGGCGAGCCCGGCAATCGTCACCTGGAGCAGGCCAAGCCCGAAGATGGCGTGTCGCAAGCGCCAGAGCCGCTCGGGGTGAAGCTCGAGCCCGACCAGGAAGAGCAGCAGCACGATGCCGAAATCCGCGATGTGCAGCATGCCTTCGGGCGCGTTGACGAGGCCGAGCCCTGCCGGACCGACCAGCGCGCCGGCGACGAGGTAGCCGAGCACCGCGCCAAGCCCGAGGCGGCGGAACAGCAGCACGAATGCCATTGCGGCACCGAGCATGATGACGCCGTCGCGCAGCGCGAGGGCGGCGGTTTCAGCCCCCGGTACGGCCATCAGCGAACCCGCACCAGCGCTGCCGCCTCGACCGCCGCCGCAGCGGCTTCGAAGGGCAGCAGGATCGAGCGATGCCTGGCGGTTGCACGCCGCGCCCCGGAAAACACATGGAGGCCGGGCCAGTTGCCCGGGTCGTCACGCTCTCCGCGAAGATAGGCCGCCAGCGCAGCGCCCGCATCCGCAAGCTCGCCTGAGGTGCGCCCGACAGCATGCGTGCCCATCAGCGCGGCCGAGGCCTGGCCAAGCGCGCAGGCCCGCACATCCTGGTGCAGCTCTGCCACCCTGCCCGTCCCGTCGAGCACAACGTCAACGATGACCCGGCTGCCGCAGACCGGCGAGGACCGCTCCGCCGACCCTTGCGGCGCGTCCAGCCGGCCCAGATGCGGGATCGCGGCGGCGAGGCGCAGGATGTCGCGGCTGTAGAGCGTGCTCACCATGGCCGGCATATAAGCGGCGGCCGGCGCGCGCGCCATGGCCCCGCGCAAGTCATTTCAGCGCCAGCGCACGGGCGAACACCGCCTCGAGCATCGCGGGTGTCAGCCGGCCGGTATTCTGGTTGTAGCGCGAACAATGATAGCTATCGATCAGGATGCGCCCGTCGGGCAGCACGTGCTCGGCAAGATGGCCGAACCGGCAGGTCGACAGCCGCCCGCCCGCGACGCGTACCGCCGAGCCATGCGCGATCTGACCGAGCGCCACGAGGACGCGCACGTTGGGCAGCCGCCTCAGCGCCGCTTCGTAATAGCCTCGACACGCAGCGATCTCCGCCGGCAGCGGTTTGTTCTGCGGCGGCAGGCATTTGACGGCGTTGAGGATGATGGCGCCGGTGAGACGCAGGCTGCCGTCGGGTCGCTCCGTGTAGACGCCCTGCGCTAGCCCGAGCTTCAGCAAGGTCGCATAGAGCAGATGGCCGGCCTGGTCGCCTGTGAAGGGCTGTCCGGTCCGGTTCGCCCCCCACATGCCCGGCGCGAGGCCAACGATCGCCAGCCACGCTTCGGAATCGCCGAACGCCGGCACCGGTGCGTTCCACCAGTCGGGATACTCCACCCGCAACGCCTCGCGAAACGCCACCAGCCGCGGGCAGAGCGGGCAGTCGCGCGGCGCCTCGACCTCCGGGAGCGGGCTTTCGGGCAGCATGTTTAGCGTCTAGGCGGCGACCCATGGCGACGACAAGCTATGCGATCGCGCTCGGCTCCAACCGGCGTCACGGCCGCCACGGCGCGCCGGTCGGTGTCGTTCGCGCGGCGCTGGCGGCCCTCGGCGCGCTCGGAGAGGTCGAGGCTGTCTCCCGTATCCGAATGACACCCGCCCTCGGCCCGGCCGGTCGCGGCTTCGCCAACGCCGCGGTGCTCCTGTCCACCAGCCTCGCACCGGACGAACTGCTCGACGCGCTGAAATCGATCGAGCGCAGGTTCGGCCGGCGCGGCGGGCGGCGCTGGGGGGCACGCGTGCTCGATCTCGACATCCTGCTCTGGTCGGAGGGGCCCTGGGGCGGGCCGGGGCCGATTATCCCCCATCCCGAATTCCGCCGGCGCGCGTTCGTGCTCGATCCGCTGGCCGAGATCGCGCCGGACTGGCGCGACCCGATTGACGGTCTCAGCGTCCGCCAGCTGCGTGCGCGGTTGACCGCGCCCCGGCGCGCTCCTAGGTGACGGGCCTGGTCGGGCCTATAGCTCAGTCGGTAGAGCAACTGACTTTTAATCAGTAGGTCGCTGGTTCGAATCCAGCTGGGCTCACCAGCCTTTCCGCGTCAGCCGGTACATCGGAAACTCGCCGTAATTCTTGGCGAGCTGGATGCGGCCGACATAGCGGCAGGCAAAGCGATCGTCGGCCTCGAGCGCGAGGATCGCGGCGAAGGGTTCGGTGACGAACACCGCGCCCGGCGGCGTCACCGGCTCGATCCGGGCCGCCTTCGACACCTCGGTCCCGTAGAAGGTCGTACGGCCGGTGATATGATCGATGGTGCGGTAGGCCGGACCGTAGTGGACGCCGATCCGCATGCCGCCGGTGCCGTCGAGGCCCAGGGTCGCATAGTCGAAAGCGGCGAGCGCGTCCTGCAGCTCGAGCGCGACCTGGGCCGCCAGCGGCGCGCTCGCCGCCACGGCGTAGAGTGCGTCGCCCCAGCTGTTGCGACAGGCGATGCCATCGGCATGCCGGTCCAGCACCTCGGCTACCACCCGCATCACGCCGTCCCAGAAGGCCGGGAGCGCGGTTTCCTTCAGGGTCGAGAAGCCCGCGAAATCGGTGAACAGGATGGCGGCAAGGCTACGCTGATAGGCGCTATGAACACGCGGCGCCGGCCGGACGAGGCCGCGCTCGACCTCTCCCGGCGCCACGATCCGGGTGCGCCCGCCGCGGTCCGCCCAGGCTGCGACGTCCGGGCCAGTGCCGGCGGGGCCGGTGGAGGCCACGCCGTCCCAGACGGCGACCTGCACGGCCTCGGCCCCGAGATGCTGGGCACGCAGCCGGGCCAGCCCCATCGCCATGCGGCTGGCATAGCCATATTGGGCCGGGTCGCCGAAATACTCCATTTCGCTGGCGCAAGCCCGGCTCGTCGCCCGCTCCAGGCAGGCGCGGTAGCGTGCGTCCCAGGCGTCGCCGCCGGGGCGCACGGACTGGGAAAGGAAGTCGTCTTCCGCAAATGGCAGCACGACGTTGAGCTCGACGCCGCGGGCGAGCGCGGCCTCGGCGAAGAGAATGTCGCCGCCGCACGCCAGCGCGCCATAGGCGAAGCCGACATTCTCCGCGGCGAGGATTGCGTCGATCTGCGCCGAAATGGCGCTCTCTGCATTCCGGTCGGCGGCGAACATATGACCGCAGAAATGTGCGACCCGGGGCGGCGCGAGCGGCGCCAGCAGCGCGTCTGCATCGGCCATGCCGACATGGGCGGCGATCATCGCCAGCTGGCGCGCCGTCCCCGAACGGGCCCCATGATCGGCGCTGGCGCCGACCGGCTCGGTGCGCAAGACCTCGGCCATCTCGCCCTGCCTGCCGAGCAGCAGCAGCGCTTCCGCCTTGGTGACCGCCATATAATAGTCCGCACCGGTCCGGACCGCCGGATCCGCCAGCACCGCCTCGGCGATGGCGATGGCGCGGTCCCCCTCACCCGCCAGCAGCGCAAGCGTCGCGGCGTTGATGCCGGGAAAGGAATCGCCGCTGTCGCGATAGATGGCGTGATAGGCTTCGAATGCGCCGTGCAGCGCCGCCTGCCGCGTCTCGCCCTGGTCGGCCAGCGCGCGGTCCTTGAGCAGGCGTGCGCCGACCGCGCGCTCATGCGGGTCGCCCGAGCGGTCGAGCCCGTAGGCGGTGAAGCGCTCCATCGCACGTTCGATGTCGCCCATCCGCGCCAGCGCGAGAATCTGGCGGTGGCGGATCTCGCCGGACCCGTCTCCGTCCGCGATCGCCGAAACGGTGATGTCGTACGCGCCGATCAGGTCGCCGCGCGACAAGGCGGCCCGGGCGAGATCGGCGGCTTGGCTCATCGCTGCCCCTTATGACGCTGGAGGTGGAGGGGCACAATTCACGACAAACTGCGACACAGTTCCTCTGGCGCGGAGCGGTCGCGAAACCGTAAAGGACCGGCAATGGCCGACGAACCGCATATCCTGCTGGTCGATGACGAGCGCGACATCCGCGAGCCGCTGGCCGCCTACCTGTCGCGCAACGGGATGCGCGTCACCAAGGCGGAGAATGCCGCCGTCGCGCGCCAGATGCTGGCGGCCTATGCGATCGATCTCATCCTGCTCGACATCATGATGCCGGGCGAGGACGGGCTCGCGCTCACCAGCTACATCCGCGGCACGACCAGACTGCCGATCATCCTGTTGACCGCCAAAACCGAGGAGACCGACCGGATCGTCGGCCTGGAGATGGGCGCCGACGACTATGTCAGCAAACCCTTTTCCCCGCGCGAATTGCTCGCCCGGGTCAAGGCGGTGCTGCGCCGGATCAGCGAGAATGGCGGAACGGTCCGCGCGCCGGACACGGACTCCTACGCTTTCGGCCCATGGGTTCTGAAATCCGGCGAGCGCGAGCTGATCGATGGCGAGGGCGTCGCCATCCCGCTGTCGACCGGCGAGTACAATCTGCTCCACGCGCTGGTGACGCATCCCCGCCGCGTCCTTACCCGCGACCAGCTGCTCGATCTGAGCCAGGGCCGCGAGCTGGCCGCCTTCGAGCGCAGTATCGACAACCATATCAGCCGGCTCAGGAAGAAGATCGAGGAAAACCCTTCGGCGCCCAGGCTGATCAAGACCGTCTGGGGCGGCGGCTACACGCTCGCCGCGGAGGTCCGGAAGCTTTGAGACGGTTCCTGCCGGGCAGCCTGATCGGCCAGATCGCGCTGGTCATGGCCGCTGCCTTGCTGGTCGCGCAGTCGATCAACTTCACGTTGCTGCTGGTCGAGCGTCAACGCGCCACCCAGGCGCAGATCGAAGGGCCGCTGTTCGGCCGGTTCATCTCGGCCGCCCAGCGCTACGAATCGCGCCCGGCCGACGATCGATCGGAGATTCCGAGCTTCTCGCGGCGAAGCCGCTACACGATCGGCAGCGAGAGCATCCTGCCGGCCGAACGCAGCGACCCGCGCCTTGTCTCCCTGCTGCGCACCAGTGCCCAGGCGTCAGGCCTCGTCGTCCGGGATGCCCGGGCCGGCTTCAGCGAGGGTGAACCGCCGCCGCCGCAACGGGCCGATCGACAGGGCCGACGGACACACAAAGGCGACCCCGATCGTTTCCGCCTCCTCGTGCTGTCGGTCCAGTTGCGCGACGGCAATTGGGTAAACGGGCTGCTGTGGATCGCCAAGCCCGATCGCTGGGCGCCCCTCAGGCTCGCCGGCTCCACCTTGCTGCTCTATCTCGTCCTGCTCATCGCGATGGTCTGGGTGTCGGCCCGGATCGTTCGGCCCCTGCGCGATCTCGCGTCCGCGGCCGACCGCCTGCAGGGCGCCGGCGAAGCGCCGATCGTGAAGCCGAGCGGCCCCGCCGACATCGAGCGGGCGATCACAGCCTTCAACGCGATGAGCAAGCGCGTGAGTGCGATGCTGGTCGAAAAGGACAGGATGCTCGGCGCGATCGGCCATGATCTCAGGACCCCCCTCGCCTCGCTGCGCATCCGCGCCGAAAGCATCGAGCCCGAGGAAGAGCGGGCGCCGATGATCGCCACGATCGAAGAGATGGCGACGATGCTGGACGACACGCTCGCCCTCGCCCGCACCGGCCGCGGCGTCGAGCAGTTGCGTCCGATCGATGTCGGTGCCCTCGTCGACACGGTCGTCGAGGAATTCCGTGCACTCGGCCAGCCCGTCGAATTGGAAGGCGGCGCGCGACTGATCGCGCGGCTTCAGCCGAACCTGATCCGGCGCGCCGTACGCAACCTCGTCGAGAATGCGGTCAAATATGGCGCTGCCGCGCGCGTCGCGGTCTGCGAGGCGGATGACGACAGGATCGCGATCGAGATCACCGACCATGGTCCGGGCATCCCGGAGAATGAACTGGCCAATGTGCAGGAGGCCTTCTACCGGATCGAACCGTCGCGCAGCCGCGAGACCGGCGGATCAGGACTCGGGCTGACGCTCGCGCGCGCCGCCGCACTGGCGCACGGCGGCGCCCTGGAGCTCGAGAACCGGCCGGAGGGCGGGCTGATCGCCCGCATCCTCCTGCCACGCGGCAACGCCGCGTCAGCCTGAGCGAGACCTGGCGGCTATTTGGAACCCGAACCCGAACCGGAGCCCGCGCCGCCTTCCATGCGGCGGGTTTCGACGATCCTACCGTCCGCAACCATCTGTGCGAGCTCCGAGCGATTGATCGGGATCCGCTCCTGTTCGTCCCAGGTGATGTTGGCGAGATCGCCGCGCAGATCGTTCACCGCACCGCGCGAATTCTCGTAGGCCGAGGTCTCGGTAATCACCGTCACCCGCTCCGGCGAGACGTCGACGACACGCAACAGCCCGTAGGCCTTTTCGCCATTGCCCCCATTGCCAGTGGCGTCCGCGGGCCGGGCGGAGCCGAAATTCGCGGTCGAGAAGGCGGTGAGCTCGGCGGCATAGAGATCGCCCACCTGCGGATTGGCGAGAACGGGATCGAGGTTGCTGGCCGCCGCTGGCGCGGCCGGCGCTGGGCCGGACTTCGCCTCGGTGCTGTTCACGGGAGTCATCTGCACCGCATTGCCGGCAGGCGCCGCGTTGTTGCACCCGGCCAGCAGGGCAAGCGCCATTGTGCCGCCAGGCAACCCGAATCGCATCGAAAAGGAGCTGGAATCTTTCGACATCGTCATCCCCGTCTACTGAACACAAGCGGAAGGCAGCGCCCCTGTTCGCATCCGCGAGGCCGGCTCTCCTTCCAACTCGATCGGATAGGTAGCCATTGTGACAATGTCAAAGCAGCCGGGCAAAGCGATGTCCAGCCGGCCGATGGACTCGGGAAAGGGGCGGAGGCCTCTCCCCGCCCCTTTTCCCGGGCCTAGTCCGTCTGTGGCCGACGCTCCTGCATCCGCTCACGGAACTGCTCGCGCATCTGCTGGCGCGCCTGTTGGCGTTCGGCGCCGGTCACCGTGCCGTTGCGGTCGGCGTCCATGCGATCGAACCGGGCGAGCGCGCGCGCGCGCATCTGCTCGGCGGTGACGAAGCCCTGCTCGCCGAACATCCGCCCGTCGCGCATCGCGAGGCGATGAGGCCCGCCGCGACGGCCGAGGCCACGATGGTGACGATGCTCGCCGGCCTCGGCACGTTCCGCCCGGCGTTCGCCGCGCCGCTCGAGGCGCTGCGCCTGCGCCTGCGCCATTTCCTCGCGGGTGATGCTGCCGTTGCGGTCGAGGTCGAGGCGATCGAACATCCGGTTGGCGCGCTCGGTGCGGCGCTGCGCCCGCATCTCCTGCGCCTCTTCGCGGGTGAACCGGCCGTCGCGATTGACGTCGAGCCGGGCGAAACGCTGGTCGACCCGCTCGATGACCTGCTGCCGGGTGATGTCGGCATTGCGATCGGGTCGGGACGTGGCGGGGGCTTGCGCCCAGGCAGCGCCGGCAAAGGTCGCGACGAGCGCCGCGCCGGCGATGAGTGCGTGTTTCGTCATATGTGTCTCCCTTGCGGTCACGCTCGATCTTCCCCTCTGGCAGGCGGCTGTCCCGTAACTGTGTCGACCACACGGCAAGTTTGTCCCGGTTTGTCGCCATCGGAGGCCCCACCCCGCATAGCATATCGACGAGACGAGCGCTCGCCGCGTCAGGCCGTGGTGTTATAACGTCATAATATATTTGTTATAACATCACGCCTTTGCTACGAGCCGCTCCGATCCAAGGAGGGACTCTTGCTTCGACATGTTCTCATGGCCGGTGTGGCCGGCATCCTCGCCCCCGGCCTCGCCTATGCCCAGACCGACACCGCTCCCGCAGCCGACGCGCAGCACGGCGGCGGCGGTCAGGCGCGCGCACCGCATCGGGCCCAGGATCTTCATGCGCCGGAGCAGCGCGAGATCGTCATCACCGGCTTCCAGCGCAACCGCGACGACATCCTTTCCGGCACCTCGGTGGTGAGCGGCGAGGAACTGACCCGCGAACTCAGGCCGACGATCGGCGACACGCTCGCCCGCCAGGCCGGCGTATCGGCGACCTCGTTCGGCCCGAGCGCCTCGCGCCCGGTGCTGCGCGGCTTCCAGGGTGACCGTATCCGCATCCTCACCGACGGCATCGGCAGCCTCGACGTCTCGTCGACCAGCGTCGACCATGCCGTCGCGATCAATCCACTCACCGCCGAGCGGGTCGAGGTGTTGCGCGGCCCCTCCGTCCTGCTGTTCGGCTCCTCGGCGATCGGCGGGGTCGTCAACGTCATCGACAGCCGCATTCCGCGGCGCGTGCCGGACGAGCCGGTCCATTTCGAAGGGCTGTTCACCTACGGCTCCGCAGCCGACGAGCGTTCGGTGAACGGTTCGGTCGATGTGCCGCTGGGCGGCGGCTTCGTCGCCCATGTCGACGGCAACTGGACCAAGACCGACGATCTCAGGACCGGCGGCTACATCCTGACGCCCGAACTTCGCGCCGAGGCCGCGGCGAGCGCGGACCCGGACATCCGGGACCTGGCCGAGCTGCGCGGCCGTCTGCCCAACAGCGCCTCTGAGACATCCGATATCGCCGGAGGGGTCGCCTGGATCGACGGGCAGAACAATGTCGGCATTTCGGTCAACCGCTACGACAGCCGCTACGGCATCCCGATCCGCTATTCTCTCGACCCTGCCATCGAGGCCGAGGCGCCAACGCTGGACCTGCGCCAGACCCGGGTCGACGCCCGCGCCGAGGTCGATGCCGGCGACGGCTTCCTCGATGTCGTCCGCTTCCGCGGCGGCTATTCCGACTACCGTCACTTCGAGATCGAGGACACCGGCGAGATCGCGACCACCTTCCTGACCGAGGGCGTCGAGGGCCGGCTCGAATTCGTCCAGTCCGAACGGAACGGCTGGGGCGGTGGATTCGGTGTCCAGTATTTCCACCGCGACTTCTCGGTGGACGGCGAGGAGAAGTTCCTGCCGGCCAACACCACCGACCAGTTCGGCCTGTTTGCACTGCAGACCTTCAATCTCGGCGGTTTCCGGGCGGAGGTCGGCGGGCGCTACGAGCACTCGCGCCTTGCCGCAGATGCCGACGCCGACCTCGGCAATCCGGCGCTCCGCCGCAGCTTCGACACGTTCTCGGGCTCGATCGGCGGCAGCTACGAACTCGCGCCCGGCATCCGCTTCGGCGTCAACGCCTCCCATGCCCAGCGCGCGCCGTCGGCCGAGGAGCTGTTCGCCAATGGCCCGCATGCCGGCACCCAGGCATTCGAGATCGGCGACCCGACCTTCGGCAAGGAGAGGAACTGGGGTCTCGAGGGAACGCTGCGCGCGACGGGCGACGGTTACCACTTCGCCGCCTCCATCTTCCAGAGCTGGTTCGACAACTACATCTACGAGACGCCGACCGGCGACATCGAGGACGACCTGCCCGTCTTCCAGTATCGCCAGGCCGATGCGCGCTATTTCGGCGTCGAGTTCGAGGCCTCGGCCCGGCTCGCCCGGATCGGCGGCGTGACGATCAATGTCGACGGCGTCGCCGACTATGTCCGCGCGACGATCGACTCCGTCGGCCCGGCGCCGCGCATCCCGCCCTTCCGGCTGCTCGGCGGGCTGGAGGCGCAATCCGACATCGTCGATGGCCGTGTCGAGGTCGAGCATGTCACCGGTCAGAACCGGATCGCCGCCTTCGAGACGCCGACCGATGGCTACACGATGGTCAACGCATCGCTCGCCTTCCATCCGTTCGGCGACCGCAACGACAGCACGATCACATTGTCCGCGAACAATATCTTCGACGTCACCGCACGCCGCGCCGCGAGTTTCCTCAAGGATTATGCGCCGCTCGCCGGCCGCGACATCCGGATCAGCGCGCGCGTGACCTTCTGACCCGCGCGAAGATTCGTTCCACCCCGTCTCCGAAACGACCTGTCCCGCCAAACCAATGATTCATATGGCAGAAATACCGTATCTGGTATGATGTGCCTCAGGGCAAAGGGATGGTACGGAGAGACGGGGTCATGACGGGGACGGGATCGCGGGCGCGCAGGGTGCGGGCATTGGTGCTGGCGGGTGCGGTGCTGATCGGCTTTGCGCCCCAGGCGAACTCGGCGCAGGTGCGGAGCCGGCCGGACGCCGCGCCGGCGCAACGACCTGCCCGGCCGGCGATTTCCGCGTCGACACCGACCACCATCGCCCAGCGCGCGCTCGACGTGCGGGTCGGCGAGATGGGGCGCAATTTCGACGGTATCGTCGGCATCGCAGTGCGCGAAATCGACACCGGGTGGACCACCAGCTGGAATGGCGAGCGCCATTTCCCGCAGCAGAGCGTCAGCAAGTTCTGGGTCGCGCTGACCGCGTTCAGCCGGATCGACGCCGGGGACCTGAGCCCGGACGACCGGATCACCATTCGCCGAGAGGATCTCACCCTCTTTCACCAGCCGGTCGCGGCAGAGATCGGTGCGAACGGCTATACGACGACGCTCGACAATCTGATCTTCCGCGCGATCACCCAGAGCGACAATACGTGCAACGACGCCGTGCTGCGCCGCGCCGGCGGGCCCGAGGCGGTGCGCGCCATGCTCACCCGAAACCGGATCGAGGGCATCCGCTTCGGCCCCGGCGAACGGCTGATGCAGAGCCAGATTGCCGGCCTGCAATGGCGGCCGGGCTATTCGGTCGGCCGCGCCTTCTACACGGCGCGTTCGGCGGTGCCGGAAGAGCGCCGGCGCTCGGCCTTCGAGAATTATGTGTCCGATCCGGTCGACGGCGCGACACCGCTCGGAATCATCGAGGGGCTCTCCGGGCTGCAGCGCGGCGAGATCCTGTCGCGGCGCTCGACCGCGCGGCTGCTCTCGATCATGTCGCAGACCCGCACCGGCCGCCAGCGCCTCACCGGCGGCCTCGCCCCGGGGTGGCGGATCGCGCACAAGACCGGGACCGGACAGGTGCTCGGGGCCACCCAGGCCGGCTATAACGACATCGGCATCCTGACCTCGCCCGAGGGGCGGCATTATGCGGTGGCGGTGATGATCGGCCGCACCGCGACCCCGGTTCCCCAGCGGATGGCGCTGATGCAGGAGGTGACCCGCGCGGTGATCGCCTACAATGATTCGAGCCGCGCCGAAGGCGTCGGATCGCTCCGCTAGCTCTGGCGGAGCGCACGTCCCGGACATAAGATGGGCCGATGGCCCGGCCCCAGTCCCCCGATTATGACAAGCGCCGCGAGGCGATCGTCGCCGCGGCGGCAGGCCTCTATGCGCGGCGCGGTTTCCAGGGCGCGTCGGTGGCCGATCTCGCCAGGGCCTGCGACACGTCCAAATCCCTGATCTATCATTACTTCCCGGGCAAGGACGACATTCTCCATGCCGTGATGGCCGAGCATCTCGATGCGCTGGTCGCCGCGGCAGAGGAGGCCCGGCAAGGCGGCGGTGCACCGGAGGAGCAGTTCCGGACGCTGACCATTTCCTTCATGCGCCACTATGTCGGCGCGCAGGACCGCCACAAGGTGCTGCTGAACGAGCTCGACAACCTGCCGGCGGCGGCGCGCGAGGATGTTGTCGCCAAGCAGCGGCGGGTGATCGCGGTGACCGAGGCGATCATCGCCGATCTCGCGCCGGGCGGCGACGCGCGGGTCAGCGCGATGCTGTTCTTCGGCATGATCAACTGGACCCACACCTGGTTCGATCCGGCCGGGCCGGTCATGCCCGAGATGCTGGCGCTGCGGGTGGTCGACCTGATGCTGCGCGGGGTTCAGGCGTCGTAGTTCAATTCGACGCCGGTTCCCTTGGGCACGGACTGACAGGTGAGAACATAGCCCGCCGCCACCTCCTCGTCGGTGAGGCCGTAGCGTGCCGCCATCTCGACCTCGCCCGACACGACGCGGGCGCGGCAGGTCGCGCACACGCCCGCCTTGCAGGCGAAGGGCGCAGGCAAGCCCGCTGCGCGGGCACTGTCGAGGATGTTGCCCGCGGTCGCGTCGAAGGGGACGCGGCGCTTGCGGCCGTCGAGGGTAACGGTCATCGTCAGGCCGGCAGCTTCCTGTTTCAGCGCCTGCATCTGCGCCTCGACCACCGCCGACGCACGGCCGGCGGTGAAGCGCTCGAGATGGATGCGCCCCCGATCGACGCCCTTCGCGAGCAAAGCCTCCTCGGCCGCGTCCATCATCGGCCCGGGTCCGCAGATGAAGAAGGCGGCGACCTCCGACGGGTCGATCACGATGTCCAGAATCTCGTCGCACTTGGCGCGATCAAGCATGCCGTTGAAAAGTTCGAACTCTTCCGCCTCTTCAGCCAGAAAGTGATGGACCTCCAGCCGATCCATGAAGCGGTTCTTGAGCTGTGCCAGCGTCTCCAGGAAGATGATCGAGTTGCTGTCGCGATTGCCGTAGAAAAGCGTGAAGCGGCTCTCCGCCTCGGTCAGCAAAGCCGATTTCAGCAATGACATGACCGGCGTGATGCCGGAGCCGCCCGCGAAGCCGACATAATGATTGGCGGCGTCGGCAGTGAACTCCCAGGTGAAGCTGCCATGCGGCGCCATCACCTCGATCGCGTCGCCGGCCCTCAGAGTGTCGTTCGCCCAATTCGAGAAGACGCCACCGCCGATCCGCTTCACGGTGACGGTCAACGTCCCGTCCTGCGGCGCGACGCAGAGCGAATAATTGCGGCGAAGCTCTTCACCTGAAATCTCGGCTTTCAGCGTCAAATGCTGGCCTGGCTTGAATTTGAACGCCTCGCGCAGCGCCTCGGGCACGGCGAAGCGGATCGAGCGGGCCTCGGCTGTCTCGTCGATCACGTCGGCGATGATGAGGGTGTGGAAGGCGGCGCTCATCTCAGTGGCACTTGAAGAGATCGAAGGGTTCGAGACAGTCGCGGCAGCGCCATTGCGCCTTGCAAGGCGTCGAGCCGAAGCGACTGATCTCCTCGGTCGCCGTCGATCCGCATTGCGGACATGCCACGGCGTGCGTTCCGGCGGGCGTGGGCGGCGCGATCCCATAGGCCTTCAGCTTCGCCCTGCCGGACTCGCTGATCCAGTCAGTCGTCCAGGGCGGCGACAAAGTGGTTTCTATGGCGATGCCATTAAAACCGGCCGCGTCGAGCGCCGCGCGGACCATCGTTTCGATCACCAGCGTTGCTGGACAACCGGTATAGGTGGGCGTCAGCAGGACGCGCTCCGGCAAGACGTCGCGGACGATACCGAGATCGACGACGGAGACGGCCGGGATTTCCGGATCGGGAACCCGCTCGAGCACCTCCCAGATCGCGTCGGTGGACATGACGGCTACCATGTCGCGTCCGGATAGGTGCGCGGCAGGAACTGCATGACGGCGAGCAGATGGCCGAGATGCTCGCCATGATGGCCGCGGCGACCGCCGAGGATCGGACGCTGGTCCTTCGGTGCCGTCAGCGTCGCCTCGGTGAGGACGGCGAGAATGCGGGCATCATAATCGACGCGGAAGGCCACGACGTCGGCACCGATGCCGCGCGCGGCGGCTTCGGTCGCGACCGCGTCCATTTCGAACAATTCGGGGATGAAGCGCCACATCCAGTCGAGCCCGTCCTGCATCCGTCTGTGGCTTTCTTCCGTGCCATCGCCGAGCCGGATCACCCATTCGGACGCCAGTTCCGCATGGTAGGTGACCTCCTTGACCGCCTTGGCGGCGATCGCGGCGATGGTCTCGTCCGTCGAGGCCGTCAGGCGTTCGAACAGCATGTGCTGCCAGGTCGAGAAGAGGAGCTGGCGCGCCATCGTCTGGGCGAAATCGCCATTGGGCTGTTCGACCAGCCAGCAACTGCGGAAATCGAGCACGTCGCGGCGAAAGGCAAGCGCATCGCCGTCCCGGCCCCTGCCCTCCGCCACACCGGCGGCGCCCAGAAAGTGGGTCGCCTGCCCGATCAGGTCGAGGCCCATGTTCGCGAGGGAAAGATCGACCTCGACCGACGGCGCATGGCCGCACCATTCACCGAGCCGCTGACCCAGGATCAGACTGTCGTCGCCCAGCCGCAGCAAGGTCTCGAAACGGATATCGTCCTGCATGACCGTCGCCATCAGATATGCGTGATGCCGTCGGGGATGTCGTAGAAGGTCGGGTGCCGGTAGATCTTGTCCCCGGCCGGATCGAACATCGCCGCGTCGTCCGACGGATCGGACGCGGTTATCGACGCAGAGGGCACGACCCAGAGGCTCACGCCCTCCATCCGCCGCGTATAGGTGTCGCGGGCATGACGGAGCGCAATCCCGGCGTCAGGAGCATGGACCGAGCCGACATGGCGATGCGACATGCCGCCTCTCGCGCGCACGAACACCTCCCAGAGGGGCCAATCCTTGCTCATGCCGCTTTCCTCGCGGCACGCTTCCCGGCATGCGCCACGGCGGCCTCGCGAACCCAGGCATTGCTTTCCCACGCGTCGCGGCGGGCCTTCATTCGCTCCCTGGCGACCGGCCCCTCGCCGCGCACGACCGCGTAGAATTCCTCCCAGTCGACCTCGCCGAAATCATGGCCGCCCTTCTCCTCGTTCCACCGGAGATCGGGGTCGGGAACGGTGAGGCCGATCGCGTCGGCCTGCGGCTTGGTGATGTCGACGAACTTCTGGCGAAGCTCGTCATTGGTGTCGCGCTTGATCCGCCAGCGCATCGACTGGGCGGTGTTGGGCGAATTGTCGTCGGTCGGCCCGAACATCATCAGCGAAGGCCACCACCAGCGGTTGAGCGCGTCCTGCGCCATCCTCTTTTGCTCGGGCGTGCCGGCAGCGAGGTGCATCATGATCTCGTAGCCCTGCCGCTGGTGGAAGCTCTCCTCCTTGCAGACCCGGACCATGGCGCGGGCATAGGGGCCGTAGGAGGTACGCTGCAGCGGCACCTGGTTCATGATCGCGGCGCCGTCGACCAGCCAGCCGATCGCGCCGATGTCCGCCCAGGTGAGCGTCGGATAGTTGAAGATCGTCGAGTACTTCGCCTTGCCGGAGTGCAGCGCCTCGATCATTTCCTCGCGGCTGGTGCCGAGCGTCTCCGCGGCCGAATAGAGATAGAGGCCGTGGCCCGCCTCGTCCTGCACCTTGGCGAGCAGGATCGCCTTTCGGCGGAGCGACGGCGCGCGGGTGATCCAGTTGCCCTCCGGCAGCATGCCGACGATTTCGCTGTGCGCATGCTGGCTGATCTGGCGGGTGAGCGTCCGGCGATAGGCCTCGGGCATCCAGTCCCTGGGCTCGATGAACTCGTCGGCCGCAACGCGCGCCTCGAAAGCGGCGAGCTTTTCGGGATCCTCGATCCCCTCGACGGCCTTGGTCTTCTGCAGCTCCGTTGTATACATTTCGCGGCTCCTGGAAGGCTTCACTTCTATCATTAGCCGACCGATCGGTCAACGAATTCGCGGGGCGAGCGACATGACGACTGTTAACGACAACAACGCACGTTTGGGACAGGCGATCGCCGCGCTCGAGGAGCTGGCCGAAGCGCGCATCCGCGACGGGCTCGGACGCTACGGGATCGTGACCGCCGATCGGGTGCTCGGCGTCGCCATGGCGAACGTCCAGAAGGTCGCGCGGGCCTATCGCAAGGATCATGCGCTCGCCGAAGCGCTCTGGGGCAGCGGCATCTACGAGGCGCGGCTGATGGCGACCTATGTCGACGATCCGGCGCTGGTGACGCCGGCGCAGATGGACCGCTGGGCCCGCGAGTTCGACAATTGGGCGACCTGCGACACGCTCTGTTTCAAGCTGTTCGACCGGACCGCGGCGGCGTTCGACATGGTCGATCGCTGGGCGACGGACGAAGCGGAGTTCGTGAAGCGCGCCGCCTTCGCGTTGCTCGCCAGCCTGGCGCAGCACGACAAGAAAGCGCTGGAGCAGCCGTTTCTGGAGCGACTGCCGCTGATCGAGGCGGCCGCCACGGACGGACGCAATTTCGTGAAGAAAGGTGTCAGCTGGGCGCTGCGGGGCATCGGGGGCAAGAAGAACCCGGTCTTGCGCGCGGCGGCGCGTGATGTGGCGGATCGGCTCGCGACCTCCCCGGACAAGAGCGCGAAATGGGTGGGCCGCGACGCGCAGAAGGAGTTCGCCAAGGCAGATGCGTCACATGCGAAGGCAGACACCCCAAATTCGTCATCCCGGACTTGATCCGGGATCCGCCTTTTCATTCCCGACCGCTGACAAGAAGGCGGACCCCGGATCAAGTCCGGGGTGACGGACCGGAAAAGACCACGACGGGCTAGACCCGTTCGACCACCATCGCGATGCCCTGGCCGACACCGATGCACATGGTGCAGAGCGCGTAGCGGCCGCCGGTACGGTGCAATTCCTCGGTCGCGGTGAGGGCAAGGCGGGCGCCGGACATGCCGAGGGGGTGGCCAAGCGCGATGGCGCCGCCGTTCGGATTCACATGCGGCGCGTCGTCAGGGACGCCGAGCTGGCGGAGGACTGCGAGGCCCTGGGCCGCGAAGGCTTCGTTGAGCTCGATCACGTCCATCTGGCCGATGGTGAGGCCGAGTCGCTCCAGCAGCTTCTGCGAGGCCGGCGCGGGGCCGATGCCCATGATGCGGGGCGGCACGCCGGCGACCGCGGCGCCGAGGATGCGCGCGCGGGGCGTCAGACCGTTGGCCCTCGCGACCTCCTCGCTGGCGATCAGCAAGGCGGCGGCGCCGTCGTTGACGCCCGAGGCGTTGCCGGCGGTGATGGTGCCCCCTTCCCGCACGATCGGCTTCAGCTTCCCGAGCGCCTCGGCGCTGGTCTCGCGCGGATGCTCGTCCCGATCGACGATGACGGGATCGCCTTTCTTCTGCGGGATCGAGACGGGCGCGATCTCCGCAGCGAGGCGGCCACTGGCCTGGGCAGAGGCGGCGCGGCGCTGACTTTCCGCGGCGAACTTGTCCTGATCCTCACGGCCGACGCCGTAATCCGCAGCGACGTTTTCGGCCGTCTCCGGCATGGAATCGATGCCGAACTGCGCCTTCATCAGCCGGTTGACGAAACGCCAGCCGATCGTCGTGTCGTAGATCTCCGCCTTGCGATCAAAGGCGCTGGCCGCCTTGGGCATCACGAAGGGCGCGCGGCTCATGCTCTCGACGCCGCCGGCGATGAGGAGGCCGCCCTCCCCTGTCCGGACCGTCCGTGCCGCCATCGCGACGGCGTCGAGGCCCGAGCCGCACAGGCGATTCAGCGTCACGCCACCCGCCGTGTCGGGCAGGCCCGCGAGCAGACCGGCCATCCGCGCGACGTTGCGGTTGTCCTCGCCGGCCTGGTTGGCGCAGCCGTAGATGATGTCCTCGACCTGTGCCCAATCGACCCCCGGATTGCGTTCGATCAGCGCCCGGATCGGATGCGCGGCGAGATCGTCGGCGCGAACCGGCGAGAGGCTGCCGCCATACCGCCCGATCGGGGTGCGGATCGCGTCACAGATGAAGGCCTCGGTCATTCATTCGTCTCCAATCACCGGGCCACCGACCGTGCGGCTGTAGCCCTGGAACTCGGCAACGGCCCGCCCGTCCTCGCCCCGCACCGCCACATGGTACACACCGGAGCGGCCGGCAAGCGCGGTCTCGCGCGCCTCGGCGACGAGCATCTCGCCAACGCGCGCGCTGTCGAGGAAGACGATGGAAGCCTGGGCGGCCACGGTCTTCGCGTTGCGGCTGTTGCAGGCATAGGCGAAGGCGGTGTCGGCCAGCGCGAAGATCATCCCGCCATGCGCGGTGCCGTGGCCGTTCAGCATGTCGGGGCGCAGGCGCATCGAGATACGGGCATAGCCTTCGCGCGCCTCCTCGATCGCGACATCCCAGGCCGGTCCGGTGCCCTCGTCCGACAGCATCCTTTGCGCTATCCTCGCCGCGAGTTCGTCGGGGCTCACAGATGCTCCTTTAGTTTCCCGACCGATCGGTCTATGAATTCCGCCATGGCCTACGAAACCATCGACTTCAAGGTTGAAACGGGGGTGGCGCGGCTGACGCTGAACCGCCCGGACCGGCTTAACAGCTTCACCGTGCAGATGCATGAGGAAGTGGCCGACGCGCTGGGCAGGCTCGGCGACGTGCGCTGCCTTGTCCTGACCGGCGCGGGGCGCGGCTTTTGCGCGGGACAGGACTTGAACGACCGCGCGGTGGCGCCGGGTCAGGCGGTCGATCTCGGTGAGTCTGTGGAGAAGAGGTACAATCCGCTGATCCGGCGCCTGACCGGCCTGCCGATGCCGGTGATCGCGCGGGTGAATGGCGTGGCGGCCGGCGCCGGTGCCAACATCGCGCTCGCCTGCGACATCGTGATCGCCGCGAAATCGGCGAAGTTCATCCAGAGCTTCGCGGCGATCGGGCTCATTCCGGACAGCGGCGGGACCTGGGTGTTGCCGCGCCTCGTCGGGCAAGCGCGAGCGCTGGGGCTGGCGCTGACCGGGGAACCGCTGGAGGCGGAGCGCGCAGCCGAATGGGGACTGATCTGGAAGGCCGTCGAGGACGACCAGCTCGATGCCGAGGTCGATACGCTCGCCGCCCGCTTCGCCGCCGGGCCGACCCGGGGTCTCGCCCGGATCAAGCAGATGATCCGCGAAAGCTGGGGCCTGAGCCTCGACGCCGAGCTCGACCGCCAGCGCGACGCGATGCGCGAACTCGGCTTCTCCGACGACTATCGCGAAGGCGTCGCCGCCTTCATGGAAAAGCGCAAACCGAATTTCACCGGAAAGTGACGCGATGAAGACGCTGAAGCTGCTCAACTATGCGCAGGACGGCTGGGTCTCAGGCACGGGTGCACTCGAGGAAGTGCGCAGCGCCGTCACCGGCGAGGTGGTCGCCGAGACCGGCAGCCAGGGCCTCGATTACGTCGCGATGCTCGATCACGCCCGCAAGGTCGGCGGTCCGGCGCTGCGCAGGCTCACCTTCCACGAGCGCGCGCTGATGCTGAAGGCGTTGGCCAATGCGATCATGGCGAAGAAGGAGGAGCTGTACGAGCTCTCCTACGAGACCGGCGCGACCCGCGCGGACAGCTGGATCGACATCGAGGGGGGCGCGGGCACGCTCTTCTCCTTCTCCTCTAAGGGCCGGCGCGAGTTGCCGAACGGGCGGGTGCTGATCGACGGGGCGATGGAGCCGCTGTCGAAGAACGGCACCTTCGTCGGCCAGCATGTCTTCACCCCGCTGCAGGGCGTCGCGATCCATATCAACGCGTTCAACTTCCCGGTCTGGGGGATGCTGGAGAAGCTCGCCCCCACCCTGCTCGCCGGCGTGCCGGCGATCGTGAAGCCGGCGAGCCAGACCGGCTATCTGACCGAAATGGCGTTCCGGATCATGATCGAGGCGAACGTGCTGCCGCCAGGCGCGATCCAGCTGCTCGTCGGGATTCCGGGCGACCTGCTCGATCCGCTGACCTGCCAGGACGTGGTGAGCTTCACCGGCTCGGCCGCAACCGCGATGAAGCTGCAGGCGCATCCGGTGATCGGCCGCGAAAGCGTCCGCTTCGTCGCCGAGCGCGACAGCCTCAACGCCTCGATCCTCGGACCGGACGCCGGACCGGGCACGCCGGAATTCGACCTGTTCGTCAAGGAAGTGGCGCGCGAGATGACGGCCAAGGCCGGGCAGAAGTGCACCGCCATCCGCCGGGCGATGGCGCCCGCCGCGCATCTCGACGCGGTGCAGGCGGCATTGACCGAACGGCTTGCCAAGATCCGCATCGGCGATCCGCGCGTGGAGGGCGTGCAGATGGGCGCGCTCGCCAGCCGGGCACAGCTCAACGCCGTGCGTTCGGCGGTGGCGGAGCTTTCGAAGTCGGCGCGGATCGTGGCCGGCGATCCCGACGCCTCGCCGGTTCCAGGCGACGGCGCGTTCATCTCGCCGATCCTGCTGCGCTCCGACGACCCATGGGGATCGGCCGCGGTGCACGATGTCGAGGCCTTCGGGCCGGTGTCGACGATCATGCCGTACCGCGACCTCGACGACGCGATCGCGCTCGCCAATCGCGGCATGGGAAGCCTCGCCCTGTCGCTCTTCACGTTCGACAAGAATGTCGCCACGGACTTCGTGCTCGGCGCAGGCGCCTTTCATGGCCGCATGGTGATCCTCGACCGCACCAGCGCGAAGGAATCGACCGGGCACGGCTCGCCTCTCCCCGTCCTGGTCCACGGCGGCCCGGGCCGCGCCGGCGGCGGCGAGGAGATGGGCGGGGTACGCGGTGTGAAGCACTACATGCAGCGCACCGCACTCCAGGGCTCGCCGGACGTGCTGTCGGCGGTGATCGGCCAGTGGCTGCCGGGCGCAGAAAAGCCGACCGGTGACGCCCATCCCTTCCGCAAGCGCATTTCCGAGCTGGAGATCGGCTACACGCTGAAGACAGGGAGCCGGACGGTCACGCTCGAGGATATCGAGCATTTCGCCCATTTCACTGGCGACACCTTCTACGCCCACATGGACGAGGAAGCCGCCAGAGCGAATCCGATCTTCGACGGGCGGGTGGCGCACGGCTATCTGATCCTCTCCTTCGCCGCGGGCCTGTTTGTCGATCCGGCGCCGGGGCCGGTGCTTGCCAATTACGGCCTCGAGAACCTCCGCTTCCTGACGCCGCTCTACCCGGGCGATGCGATGCGGGTGGAGCTCACCGTCAAGTCGAAGAGCGTGCGCAACGAGGAGATGGGCGAGGTCCGCTGGGCGGTCATGGTGTTCAACCAGAAGGACGAGCTGGCGGCGACCTACGACCTCCTCACCATGAACCAGCCGTGATTTCGCTCGATCCGGAGTTCGAAGCACTGCGGACCGGTGAGGCGCTCCGGGCGCTCCAGCTCGAACGGCTGCGCGCGACGCTCGCCCACGCCTGTGCCGGAAATCCCCGCTACCGGGCGAAGTTCGACGCGGCCGGAGTCACGCCGGACGATCTCGAGAGCCTCGACGACCTCGCCCGCTTCCCCTTCACCACCAAGGCGGACCTGCGCGAGGCCTATCCGTTCGGTTTCTTCGCGACGCCGATGGCGCAGGTGGCGCGCATCCATGCCTCGTCCGGCACGACCGGCCAGCCCACGGTGGTCGGCTATACGAAGGACGACATCCGCACCTGGGCGACGCTGATCGCCCGGTCGATCCGCGCGGCCGGCGGGGCGCCGGGGATGAAGGTGCATGTTGCCTATGGCTACGGCCTGTTCACCGGGGGGCTCGGCGCCCACTATGGCGCGGAGGAGCTGGGCTGCACCGTCATCCCGATGTCCGGCGGCAATACGGCGAAGCAGATCCAGCTGATCCAGGATTTCGCGCCCGATATCATCATGGTGACGCCGAGCTACATGCTGACCCTGCTCGACGGCTTCCGCGAGCGCGGCATCGATCCGCGGTCTACGTCGCTGAAGATCGGCATCTTCGGCGCCGAGCCCTGGACGGGCGCGATGCGGCGCGAGATCGAGGATGCCTTCGCGATCCGCGCTGTCGACATCTACGGCCTCTCCGAGGTGATGGGCCCCGGCGTCGCCCAGGAATTCGCCGACACGCAGGACGGGCCGACGATCTGGGAGGACCATTTCTATCCGGAGATCGTCGATCCGGAGACCGGCGCGGCGCTCCCCGAGGGCAGCGAGGGCGAGCTGGTCTTCACCTCCCTGACCAAGCAGGCGATGCCGGTGATCCGCTACCGCACCCGCGACCTGACGAGGCTGCTGCCCGGCAGCCACGGACCGATGCGCCGCTTCGCGAAGATCACGGGGCGCAGCGACGACATGCTGATCGTGCGCGGCGTCAACCTGTTCCCGAGCCAGATCGAGGAATTGATCCTGCGCTGCCCCGGTCTCGCGCCGCACTACCGGATCGACGTCACCCGCCCGGACCGGATGGACGAGATCGAGGTGCATGTCGAAATGCGGGCGGGTTGCGAAGAAGCACAGGGTGCTGACCTTGGCGTCCAGCTCGCCCGCTTCGTCAAGGAGACGATCGGCGTTTCGGTCGCCGTGCGCCCCTGCCCGGCCGGCTCGCTCCCCCGCTCCGAAGGCAAGGCGGTGCGGGTGCGGGACCTTCGGCCGAAAGGCTGACGGCGGCCCAAGCTTGCTGTATCGAGGCGGCATGCGGATCGCCCTCTCCCTCTTTCTCGTCCTTGCCGCCTGCGGACAGGCGCCGGTCAACGCGCCGCCTGCGGAAGCCCAGCCCGCTCCGACAGCGTCGGAGACGCCGGCGCCGGTGCAGGGCTTCCGGATCGTCAACACCTACCCGCACGATCCGCGCGCCTTCACCCAGGGGCTGCTGTGGGCCGACGGCCATCTCTACGAGAGCACCGGGCAGATCGGGGAATCGACCATCCGCCGGGTCGACCTCGAGACGGGCCGCGTGCTCCAGTCGGTCGACATCCCGCCGAACATGTTCGGCGAGGGACTGGTCAGCTGGGGCGACCAGCTGATCAACTTCACCTGGCAGAACCAGACCGGCTTCCGCTGGGACCGGCGGACGCTGCGGCGGATCGGCGAATGGCGCTATCGCGGCGAAGGCTGGGGCCTCACCCAGAACGGCCGCGAGATCATCATGAGCGACGGCACGGACGAGTTGCGGTTCCTCGATCCGGAGACGCTGCAGGAGCGGCGGCGGCTCGCCGTCACCGACGCCGGGTCGCCGGTCGAACGGCTGAACGAGATCGAATGGGTGGACGGCGAGATCTACGCCAATGTCTGGCTCACCCCGATGATCGCGCGGATCGATCCCGAGACCGGCCAGGTGCGCGGCTGGATCGACCTCACCGCGCTCGCCGCGCAATCGGGGCGGCGCGGCACGGACGACGTGCTGAACGGCATTGCCTGGGACGCCGAACGGCGGCGGCTGTTCGTGACCGGCAAGAACTGGCCGCGGCTCTACGAGATCGTGGTGGAGACGCCGGCGGGGGGATAGGTCAGACCGTCATGGCCGGCGCGGCGCGAATGTTCCCAATGTTCGCGGTGGCCATGGCAAAGGTGACGAGTGGCGCGACCGGCACGAATGTCACACGGTATCGCCGGGGGTCTTCTCCTGATTCAAGGCCGTGCCCGACACGCGAGCGGGCCGGGCGCAGCGCGAATGGTCCCAATGGTCGCACTGGCCATGGAGGGCAAAGACGCCCACCTCCCTGACTGTTTCGGGCAGCGGACAGCGTCAGCAAACGTATCAAAGAGCCAAGGACCCGGGACCCCGAGTCGCGCGGAAGCCTGTCAGGCGAAATCCTATTTGTATCCAACAATCGGGGACGTCTGCTTTCGACCCATTGCGGACATTGCCCCGCTGTGAAATGTGCGGTCGATGGCATATGCCTTCCCAGCCGGCCGGCGCATGTTTTTTCTACGCGAGCTCGGAGAGCCGGCGGAGGGCTCGCTGCGGTTGATCATAACGGAGGCATCGATCACCGACTTTGGCACCGGCATCCTTTTGGGTGAGCGCGCCGAGATGGGGCTCATCGACGCAGATGACGCCAAGCCCTCGCTTGAATTGATCTGGGAACACTACGTTTCATACGCTGTGCAGTCGGAGAGCTTCTTCATTGTTGCAGAGAACTCAGACCCGAGCAGCATGCTGGTGGAATACCACGCATCGCCATTTCTGAATTACGTTTCAGCCACGACCTTCGCCGCTGACATCGTGGGGGAGTTGCGGCACTGGGAACTCAGCTGCATGAACCACGTCATTCAGGTGGTGTCGACACGCCCGCCGCAGATCGCGCTGTTGCCTGCTGGCGGCTCATACCCCATCCGGTAAACGGCCGCTTCCCACCCATAGCGGACATACCCTTCTAAGGCTGAAGCGACACCGCGAGGGTCGAGGGTGGCGGCAGGTCGCCGGTCCAGTTCAGGTTCAGTGCCGCAGGGAGCTGGAGCTTGTGACGCTCGGCTGGCCTGAGGCTGGCCTCGACCCAGGCGAGATGATCGGCACGGAGCTTGCGCAGGCGGTCGGCGGGGTAGAGCAATTCATGGTCGTCGATGATCTTGTGATGCTCCCGGCAGAGCAGGATCAGGTTTCCGGGGGCGTTCCGGCTGCCAGTACAGGCCGTACGGCCACGGGCGGCGGATTCCTTTTCGCCGACAATATGGGCGATCTCGCCAAGTAAAGACGAAATACCATCTTCGACACTATGGACGAGTGACTTCCGGCACAGGGCGCATCGCCCTACGAATTCACCCCAAATCAGTTTCTGTACACGGACGGAAACCGGCATTGCTTTCTTTTAAGCAAGCGGTGTCGATCGTCCAGCCCCATCGCACGGGCGACTTCAATCGCGCGACCAGTTCTCCAGCACTTCGACGAAGCGGCTGAGCCAGGCGTTGGTCTGGTGGCCGTCGACGACGCGGTGGTCGATGGTGAGGCTGACATAGGCCATCGGGCGGATCTGGATCGTGTCGACGCCGCCCACCTCGCGCACCACGACGCGCTTCTCCAGCTTGCCGACGCCGAGGATGGCGGACTGGGGCTGGTTGATGATGATCGGCGCGGCGAAGAGCGAGCCGGAGACGCCGTGATTGGAGATGGTGAAGGTGCCGCCCTTCACCTCGGCGGCGGTGAGTTTTTCGGCGCGCGCCTTCTCGACCAGCTCGTCGAGGCCGGCGGCGACGCCCTTGAGATTGAGTTGCTGCACCTTGCGCAGGACCGGGACGATCAGGCCCTTCGTGCCGAGCGCAGTGCCGACGCCGATGTTGATATCGTCGTAGAGCTCCAGCCGGTCGTCGTGCCAGCGGCTGTTGATCGCCGGCGACACCTTCATCGCCTCGGCCGCCGCGGCAACGAGATAGGCGGTGTAGGTGAGCTTCACGCCCTTCTTCGCGAAGGCCGCCTTGTGGGCTTCGCGATGGGCCATGATGGCGGAGAAATCGGCCTCGAAGACGGCGGTGACGTGGGGGGCGTCACGCAGGGAGCCGGCCATATTTGCCGCGATCGCACGGCGCATCCGGTCGTGAGGGACTGAGTGGGAGCGGATATCTCCAATCTGAGCGGGGATGACGCCCTCGGGCGGACGGGCGGTGTCGGAGGCGACGGCGCGGTCAACATCGGCGCGGGTGATGCGGCCGCCGCGGCCAGTGCCTTCGATCGCGCTGTGATCGAGGTCGTGCTGGCGCAAGGCGCGCTTGACTGAGGGCGAGAGGCGCGTCTCCACCTCCCCCGCTCGGCCTGAGCTTGTCGAAGGCCTGCTCTTCTTGCCGGACTCGGGAAAGGAAGGACGGGGCTTCGACAAGCTCAGCCCGAACGGAGTTTCCTGGGTTTCGTTCTCGTCACCGGCCGGATCGATCCGGCCCAGCACGGCGCCGGGCAGCGCCTCGGCGTCGCTGGTGAGCACGATCTCGCGGAGCACGCCGGCGGCCGGGGCCGGCACCTCCATCGCGACCTTGTCGGTCTCCAGCTCGACGAGCGGATCGTTCTCCTCGACGCGGTCGCCGATCTGCCTGAGCCAGGCGCGGACGACCGCCTTGGTGCCCTCCTGCTCCATCGGGACGGTGACGTCGATCATGGCGTCAGAAACCCAGCAGCTCGTCGATCCTGGCGCGGATGCGGTCGGCGGAGGGCACGGCCCAGTCGAGCAGCGCCGGGTTATGCGGGCTCGGAATGTCGGGCATCGTCACGCGGGCGACCGGGGCATCGAGATCGAGGAAGGCCTCGTCGGCGACCACCGCGGCGATCTCCGCGCCAAAGCCGCCGGTCTTCAGATCCTCATGGACGATCAGGCACCGGCGGGTGCGGCGGACCGACTCCAGCACCATCTCGCGGTCCCAGGGCATGAGGGTCCTGAGGTCGATGACGTCAGCGGAGACGTCCTGCCCTGCACTCGTTCCCCGGACGAGTGCAGCCTCGCAGCGCGGGACCATCGCGCCCCAGGTCACGATGGTGATGTCGTTGCCTTCGCGGGTCTTCTTCGCCTTGCCGAATGGCAGGACATAGTCGTCGCCCGGCCAGGGGCGCCGCGCCCAGGCGTCGTCGAGCATCGCGCGGTGCTCGAAGAAGACGGTGGGATCGTTGCCGCGCAGCGCCGCGCGCAGCAGACCGACAGCGTCCTCGGCATTGGAGGGCGCCGCGACGCGCCAGCCGGGGTTGTGGACGAACTGCACCTCGTTGGTCTGGCTGTGCCAGGGATCGCCGCATTTGAAGAAGCCGACCGGCATGCGCAGCACCATCGGCGCGGCGAAGCGGTTGTGGGTGCGCCAGCGCATCGTGCCGCAATCGTTGATCTGCTCCAGCGCCGGCTCGGCATATTTGCGGAACTGGATTTCCGGCACCGGCATCAGGCCGGCGAGCGCCAGGCCGACGGCACGGCCGACGATGCCCTCCTCGGAGAGGCTGGTGTCGAAGACGCGGGCCTCGCCATGCTTCTCCTGCAGGCCGAGCGTCACCGCGTGGACGCCGCCCTTGGGGCCGATATCCTCGCCGAACAGCATCATGCGCGGGTTGATGGTGAGTTCGTGGTCGAGCACGCGGCGGATCGCGGTCACCATGTTGATCCGCTGGCCTTCGGGCTTCGGCGCGTCCGTGGAGGCGGCGGGCGTGTAGCCCTGGGTCCACTGGCCGCCGCGCTGCTGCAGCTCGCCTTCGAAGAAGACGTGGCTGGTGACGCTTTCGGGGCTGGAGACGCCCCGCGCCTCGGCCTCGACCCGCGCCGCGGCGACCGTGGCTTCCGCCTCGGCCTGGATCGCATCCCACTCGCCTTCGTCCATCAGGGCGCCGACGAGATAGGATTTGAGCTTGGGCAGCGGATCACGCGCCCATTCGGACTGGACGACCGCTTCGGACTTGTAGGTCTGGGTGTCCTGGAAGCTGTGGCCCTGCAGGCGCGGGACGGTCAGGCGGAGCAGGGCCGGGCCGCGATGGCCGCGGACATGCTCGACGGCCCGGGTCAGCAGCCGCGCCGCCTCGGCGGGCTCGGTGCCGTCGCCCGACAGCACTTCCAGATTGCTGAAGCTCGCGAGATTGCGGGCGATGTCTCCGCCCGGCGTCTGGAAACGCGAGGGGACGGAGATGCCGTACTGGTTGTCCTCGACGTAGAAGAGCATCGGCAGCTTCTGCGTCGTCGCGATGGTGAGTGCGGACCAGAAGCCGTTGGTTGCGCAGCTCGCCTCGCCGCCGAGCACCACCGCCATCGCGTCGGCGTAGGCCGGGTCCTTCAGGACATCGCGATAATAGGTGATCGCCTGCGCCCAGCCGGCGGTCGGCGTATATTGGGCGCCGACGCCGCCGCACATGGGGAGCGCCGGGCAGCCGTCGGGATTCGGATAGTTGAACACGACGCCGATGTCGCGGCCGTCGGAATAGCCCCCTTCCCGCCCCATGCCCGAGCCGAGTGCATCCGCAAGCGGCACGCCGAGCGACAGGAGCAAGGGCCGCGAGCGATAATAGCCGCAGGCGCCGTCATGGGCGTGGGTCAGGTGCGAGCCCAGCAGGATCTGGGCCATATCGTGGCCGCGCGCGCTGAACTGGTAGAGAACCTTGCGCTGCGGAACGAGCTCCTCTTCCTCCAGCCGGTCCATCGCCCGGCTGACATGGACGAGCCAGGCGATCCGCCGCCAGTCATAGGCGGGATCGGGCGCGTTGACCCGCGCCCGCCTGTCACTGGCAACCGCTTCAGCCATCCAGCTCCTCGATCACGGCATTGGCAAAATAATCGACGTTGGAATCGGACAGGCCGACCACGTTGAAGCGGCCCGATCCGGCCATGTAGAGGCCGTGCCTCTCGCGCAGGTTCAGCACCTGCTGCGGGCTGACCGGCAGCATCGAGAACATGCCCTTCTGCCCGGCGACATAGGCGAGGCGCGGATCGGCCGCGGCGAGCTTCGCGCGGAGCTGGCGGATGCGCGCGCCCATCTCGGTGAGCTCGGCCCGCCAGTCGGCGGCGAGCTCCGGATCGTCGAGGATGATGCGCACCACCGACGCCATATGATCGGGCGGCATCGACCACATGGTGCGGGCAAGGCCGAGCAGGTTGCCCATCACCTTCTCGGCGCCGGCAACGGTCGGCATCTTCACGAAGAGCGCGCCGAGGCGGTCGCGATAGCAGCCGAAATTCTTGTCGCAGCTCTGGGCGATGATCGCCTGCTCCGCCGCCGCGACGACGAGGCGCGTGCCGGCGGCGTCGGCCTCCAGGCCGTCGCCGAGACCCTGATAGGCGATGTCGACGAACGGGATCAGGCCCCGCGCGGCGACGATCTCCGCCACGACCTTCCACTGATCGAGGTTCAGGTCGGCGCCGGTCGGGTTGTGACAGCAGCCGTGGAGCAGGGCGAGATCGCCGGCATTGGCTGCATTGAGCGCATCGGCCATCGCGTCGAAGCGGATCGTGGTCGCCGCCTTGTCGTAATAGGGATAGTCGACCATCGCGATGCCGGCGGCGCCAATCAGCGGCTCGTGATTGGGCCAGGTGGGCGTACCGACAAGGATGCGCGCGCCCGGGTCCGCCTTCGCGATCAGCTCCGCGCCGAGGCGCAGCGCGCCACAGCCGCCGGGCGTCTGGACGCCGACGATGCGCTCGTCGCGCGCTGCCGCCTCGCCGAAGACGATCGGCTTGATCAGCTCGACGAAGCGGGCGTCGCCCTGCGAGCCGAGATAGGATTTGGTCTCCTGCGTCTCCCACAGGATGCGTTCGGCCGCCTTGACGGAGCGCAGGATCGGCGTGTTGCCGGCGGCGTCGCGATAGACGCCGACGCCGACGTCAATCTTGGTGGGGCGCGGATCGGCGTTGGCCAGCGCGATCAGCGCCAGCAGCGCGTCCGCGGGTTGTTCCTCAAGCCTGTCCAGCAACGTCAATTGATCGCTCACCTGTCGACCCCCTGTCCTTCATGGGTTTCCCGAGAAGGCCGGCTCTATGCGTAGCGGCCCCGGCGCGCAAAAGCGCATCAGATATCACGCTCTTGGCAATATTGTTGAAACATCTGTTTCATACTATGCATGATCTATGAGCGAAGAATTTCACCTCGACACGATCGACCGGCGAATCGTTCGCGCGCTCCAGCGCGACGCGAGCCTCAGCCAGGCGACGCTGGCGGAATCGGTCGGGGCGTCGGCCGCCTCGGTCTGGCGCCGGGTCCGCAATCTCGAGAAGGAAGGCGTGCTCGGCGCGACGGTGCGCCTTGCCAGTGCCGAACGGCTCGGACGCAGCGTCAACGTGCTGTGCCAGGTCCGGATGAACCGCCAGACCACCGACGCCCGCGACGAATTCGAGCGCTTCATCGAGGGGCGCGAGGAGATCGTCGAATGCTACGCCATGTCGGGCGAGTGGGACTATCTGCTGCGCATCGCGGTGCGGGATGTGGCCGACTATGACCGCTTCATCCGCCAGGGCGTCCTCGCCCACCCCAGCGTCGCCCACGCCGCCTCCAGCTTCGCGCTCAGGCAGGTGAAGTACACGACCGAGATCCCGGTCTGATCTTCATCATGTGTTGTATATCGATAGTACACTTGGCATAGGACGTCCGGTCGAGGGGGGACAAGCCGATGACCGTGACCGATGCCCAGCAGGATTTCCGGCGTGCCTATGTCGGCGGCGGCCCCGGGGTCTTCGTGTCGGGGACCGTCTGGATCGTCGCGGCGCTGGTCGAGAGCAGCCGGGGTACGGCCACGGCCTTCGCCGTGCTGTTCGTCGGCGGAATGCTGATCTTTCCGCTGGGCACGGCGCTGTGCCGTTTCCTGTTCGGACGGGAGAAGGAATCTGCAGACAACCGGCTGGGGCGGGTCGCGCTGGAAAGCACCTTCGCGATGCTTGGCGGCCTGTTCGCCGCCTGGCTGTTCCTGCGCTTCGAGCCCGATTACGTCTTCCCGCTGGCCGCGATCGCGGTGGGAACCCACTATGCGGCGTTCCGGACGCTCTACGGCGACGGTCTCTTCTGGGTGCTCGGCGCACTCATCACCGGCGTCGGCGTGCTCGCCATCTACCCGGTCGCACCCCTGCCCGTCGGACCGATATTTCTCGTCGGCGCGATCGAGCTCCTGTTCGCGGCAGTCCTGACGATGCGTGCCATGCGCGAGGCTAGTCCACCGGGCGCATGACCCGGATGCCGATCGAGTCGTCGCGGTGGCCGGGCGGCTGGCGGAAACGGTCGGCGACGCGCAGGTTCGGAATGGTGCTGCCCCAGGAGCCACCGCGGTTGATGCGGCGGTCGCAATCCGGCGGATCATAGGGTCCGGCTTCCGGCAGCGTCGCATAGGAGGCCGCGGTGCAGTCCTGCACCCACTCGGCGACATTGCCGATCATGTCGTAGAGGCCGAAGGCGTTGGGCCGGTAGGACCCGACCGGGGCCGTGTTGAGCGCGCCATCGCTGCAGGTCGTCGCCACCCAGGTCGGATATTTCGCGAGCGGCGTCTGGTCGACGCCATTGCCGTAAGGGCAGCCCTGATTGGGGTCGTCGCCCCAAGGATAGACCGTCGTGCTGCCGGCGCGCGCGGCATATTCCCACTCGGCTTCGGTCAGCAGTCGATAGCCGGCGCCCGGAACCTGGGTGTTGAGCCACGCGACATAGGCCTCGGCATCGTCCCAGCTGATGCAGGCGACCGGGTGATTGCCGGCCTGGGGGAAGCCGGGATCGCGGAGCGTCGAAACGCTGTCCATCGTCCAGGTGCCCTGCGTCTCGCGGTCGGTGAGGCAGCCGACGCCGATCGGGCGGCCAGTGGCGCGCAGAAAGGCCTCATATTCGTCGCGGGTGATCTCGTAGCGGCTGACTGCCATCGGCGCGGCGAAGGCAATCCGGCGCTGTGGCCCCTCGTCGTCGCGGCGCGCCGGTTCGCCTGCCGGGGACCCGATCATGAAGGCGCCTGCCGGCACGACTGTCATCGCGGGGCACCAGGCGCAGTCCCAGCGCAGCCCGGAGTCATGGGCGGAAATGCGCCAGGCCTCGTAGCGTGCGCTGCGCTGAGCGTCCGTTTCGCCGGCCGGCGGCGAAGCCGGCGCGGCGACGCTCCAGAGTGCGAACAACAAGAAGGATCCGAGTGCGCGCATCGACGCGGACGCTGCGGATCATGCGATGGATCGCAAATGCCGGTTCGATCAAGCGCGTCGTCGATTCGACAAACGCGGCGGCTCCCGGAACCCTGACCGCCTCCGTCGATTGAATCGCCCGCGACTCGATCGGAGGATGTGATGGCCGCACGCGCATATTGGAAAGGGCAGATACGCCTCGCCCTGGTCTCGATTCCGGTGGAGGTCTATTCGGCGACGAAGAGCGGCGCGACGATTGCCTTCAACCAGATCCACGAGCCCTCCGGCAAACGGATCAAGTATGAGAAGGTCGTGCCTGGGCTCGGCCCGGTCGACGCCGACGATATCGTCAAAGGCTATCAGTACTCGAAGGGCCATTATGTGACCTTCGACGACGAGGAGCTGGAGGCGGTCAAGCTCGAGAGCAAGAAGACGCTGGAGCTGACCCAGTTCGTCGAGCCGCAGGAGATCGACCCGCTCTATTACGAGCGGCCCTATTATGTCGTGCCGGCCGACGATCTCGCCGAGGAGGCGTTCGTCGTGCTGCGCGAAGCGCTGAAGGCGACCAACAAGGTGGCGCTCGGCCAGCTCGCGATGCGGGGGTGGGAATATATCGTCAGCCTGAAGCCCTGCGGGCGCGGCATCCTGATGGAGACTTTGCGCTATGCCGACGAGGTGGTGAAGGCGCAGGGCTATTTCCGCGACATCGGCGACAGCAAGCCGGACGGCGAGCTGCTGGAGATGGCCGAGGCGCTGATCGACCGCAAGGCGAGCAAGTTCGATCCGGCCAAGTTCCACGACCGCTATGTCGACGCGCTGAAGGACCTGATCGCCAAGAAGCGCAGGACCGGCGAGCGGATCGAGGCGGAGGAGGAAGAGCTTCCCGATCGCCGCGGCTCCAACGTGATAGATTTGATGGCGGCGCTGAAGCGCTCGATCGAGAAGCCGGGCGCGAAGGCCGCCGCATCGAGCCAACCTGCCGCCCGCAAAACCCCGGCCAAGAAGGCGCCCGCGAAAAAGGCCCCGGCGAGGAAGGCCGCGCCGGCGCGCAAGCGGGCCTAGATGGCGCGTCAGGACCCCCTTTCCACCTACAACCGCAAGCGGAACTTCTCGAAGACCGCCGAGCCCGCCGGGCGGGTCGCGCGCGGCAAGCGCAAGGCGTTGACCTTCATGGTGCAGAAGCATGACGCGACGCGGCTGCACTACGACTTCCGGCTGGAGCTGGACGGCGTGCTGAAGAGCTGGGCGGTAACGCGCGGGCCGAGCCTCGATCCCGCCGACAACCGGCTCGCGGTCCGCACCGAGGATCATCCGATGTCCTACGCGACCTTCGAGGGCACGATCCCCAAGGGCGAATATGGCGGCGGCACGGTGATGCTGTGGGACCGCGGCACCTGGACGCCGGAGCCCGGCAAGGACCCGCGCAAGACGATCGAGCAGGGCCATCTCCACTTCACCCTCCATGGCGAGCGGATGAAGGGCGAATGGGTGATGTTCCGGATGAAGCCGCGGCCGAAGGAGCGGCACGAGAACTGGATCCTGAAGAAGGTCGATGATGATTTTGCGGGAAGCTCGACCGGGCTCACCAACGTTCACCTGACTTCGGTGAAGACCGGGCGGACGCTCAGTGACATCGCGGAGGGGAAGAAGGCGCCGAAACCGGCCGCGAGGAAGAAGGCGTCAGCCGGCACGCTGCCGAAGTTCCGCGCGGTGCAGAAGGCGACGCTGGTCGATCACGTGCCCGCCGGCGCCGACTGGCTGCACGAGATGAAATATGACGGCTATCGCTGCCTGTTGTCGGCCGCCGGCGACAAGGTGCGGATCTTCACCCGCACCGGCCTCGACTGGACCGACAAATTCCCCGAGGTCGCGGCTGCGGCCATCGAGCTCGCCATCGGCTCGGCTTTGCTCGACGGCGAGATCGTCAAATTGGACGACAAGGGCAATACCGACTTCTCCGCCTTGCAGACGGCGATCGGCGAGGGGGGACATGGCCTGACCATGTTCCTGTTCGATGCGTTGGAGATCGATGGGGAGAAACTCGACAAGCTGGCCAATGTCGAACGCAAGCAGCGGCTTGCGGCGCTGATCGGGACCGGCGCCCCACCCTTCATCCTGTATGCCGACCATATCGCCGGCAAGGGCGAGCAGCTCTACGACGCGATGTGCAAGGCCGGTCAGGAAGGGATCATCTCCAAGAAGGCCGATGCCCCCTATCGCGGCGCACGGACCAAGGCCTGGCTCAAGGTCAAATGCACCAACCGGCAGGAATTCGTCATCGTCGGCTGGACACGGAGCGACAAGAAAGGGCGCGGCTTCCGTTCTCTGCTGCTGGCGCTGAACGCGGGTGGGACGCTGCGCTATGCGGGCAAGGTCGGCACCGGCTTCTCGGTGGAGACGCAGATGGGCCTCGCCGCGCGGTTCGCCAAGCTGAAGGCTGCGAAGGCACCAGTCGAGGTGCCGCGCAGCGAGGCGCGCGGTGCCGAGTGGGTGAAGCCGAAGCTGGTCGCCGAGATCGCGTTCGCCCAGTTCACTGCGGACAATGTGGTGCGGCATGCGAGCTTTCTCGGCCTGCGCGGCGACAAGCCGGCCGGGGATGTCGTACAGGAGCAAGCCGAGGCGGTGCCCGATATGGCTGAGGATGACGTCAAAATCAGCAACCCGGACCGGGTGATCTTTCCCGAGGCGAAGGTCACCAAGGGCCAGCTCGCCGATTATTATCGCGCGGTCGGCGGCCTGATGCTGCCCTGGACCGCGAACCGGCCGGTGAGCCTCGTCCGCTGCCCGCAAGGACGCGCCCGAAAATGCTTCTTCCAGAAGCATGACAGCGGCAGCTTCGGCGAGCATGTGAAGCATGTCCCGATCCACGAGAAGGACGGCGGCACCGACGACTATCTCTACGTCGAGGATGTCGCCGGCCTCGTCGCCTGCGTGCAGATGGGAACGATCGAGTTTCACGGCTGGGGATCGACGGTCGGAGCGATCGAGAGGCCCGACCGGATCATCTTCGATCTCGACCCCGACGAAGGGCTCGGCTTCGATCATGTGAGGAGGGCGGCCCACGATCTTCGCCGTCACCTCGCCGATATCGGCCTCACCACCTTCCCGATGCTGACCGGGGGCAAGGGCGTCCATGTCGTCGTGCCGCTGACGCCCGAAGCGAAATGGCCGGCCGTCAGGGATTTCGCCCAGCGCTTCGCCATGGCGCTTGCCGAGGCCGAGCCGGATCGCTTCACCGCGACTCTTTCCAAGGCACAGCGCAAGGGCAAGATCTTCATAGACTATCTGAGGAACCAGCGCGGATCGACGGCGGTCATGCCCTATTCCGCCCGTGCTCGCGAGCAGGCGCCGGTCGCCGTGCCGATCAACTGGGACGAGCTGGACGGGTTCGAGGGCGGCGGACATTTCAGGGTTGCGAACGTCGAAGCCCTGCTCGAACGCGCAGCGTCACGCGCACTCGAGGACTGGGGCGAGGCGGCGCAGACGTTGCCCGACGTCTAGAAAACGCCGCCGAGCCAGAGCGCCGTGCCGGCGCTGGCCGCTGCGGCCAGACCGAAACGCCATGCCGGCGCGGCACGCATTTCGTCTCCGGAGTCCGACGTCTCGCCCGTGATCATCGGGCCGGTCAGGTTACGGCGCCTCACCAGCGCATAGAACAGGATCGCCGCAAGGTGCAGACCGATCAGGGCCAGCAGCAGATTGAACAGCGTGTCGTGCAGACCGGTCAGCTGTTCGGACGCTTCATAGCTGACGAGGTGGGCCAGCGGACCCGAGACGAGGCCATCCTCGTCGCTGGCGAACAGGCCGAGGGCGACCTGGGCAGCAAGCACCGCCAGCATCGCCACGACACTGAGCGCGCCGAGCGGGCTGTGGCCGGGCACCGGTGGAGCGCGACCGCCCAGGTAGCGGGCAACCGCCCGCGGCCCCTGCACGAAGCCGGAGAAACGCGCCGTCGAACCGCCGAACAGGCCCCAGAGGAGGCGAAACAGGATGAGACCGACCATCGTCAGCCCGGCCGGAATGTGCAGATCGAGCCGCCCCTCTTCCGCCGTCCACCAGAGGAACGGGATGAGAAGGACGATCGACCCGTGGAAGATGCGGGTCGGCAGATCCCACACGCGGATGCGCGCAAGCGTGTGCGGCGAATCCGTCATTCCTCTTCCGGCGCCCGGAAGCGGTCGTGGCAGTTGCTGCACGCCTTGCCGAGCGCCTCGCGCTCGGTGCGGATGGCAGCGACGTCGCCGCTCCGCGTCACCGCGCCGAACCGTTCGGCCGCCGCGATGAAATCGGCAGCGGCCCGGCCGAAACCTTCCTGGTCCGACCAGATTTCCGCCTTCGCGCGGGTGCGGATACCCGTTTCGGGGCCGCTGCCCGCCGGGAACCAGGTGAGGATTCGCGGCGCATAGTCGGCAAGGCGCCCGGCATTCTCGCGGATCGCCGGCAGCGAGGGCGCATCGGCCTTGAGCTCGTCGCCGATCGCCTTCGAGGCCTTGCCCATCGCCTTGAAGTTCGACTGGCGTTCGCGGATGATATCGGTCCCGCCGGAAGAGGTGCCCTCATTGGCCGCACTGTCGTTGGACGGTGCGGGCGCATCCCCGCGATTGCAGGCCGCAACCCCGACCAGAGCCATCGCCGTCATCGCACCCAGCAACCCGTTCTTCATGCCGCAGACCTCCTGGAACCGAACCGGAGGCCCTTCCATAGAAAACGCCCCGGCCTTGGGGAAGGCCGGGGCGCCGCAACGATCGGGTATCAGCTGTCACCCGACAGGTTGGTCTAGCGGCAGCGGCTGCGGCCGCGCTGGACCTCGCGTCCGAGCAGGGCACCGGCCGCCGCACCGAGGACCGTGCCGGTGGTCCGGTCGCGCCCGCCGTCGAGCTCGCGCCCGATCAGCGCACCGGCGGCGCCGCCGACGATGAGGCCGGTCGTGCCGTTGGAGCGGCGGCAATAGTCGCGGCCGTAGCGCCCGCGCCGGTCATAGTCGCGATCATAGCGACGATGATCGCGGCGATCGTAACGATCATGGGCCTCGGCCGCGCCACCGATGGTGGGGATGGTGACGGCCGGAACGGCCATGGTGGCGGCAACGACGCCGAAAATCAGGTTACGCATTGCATATCTCCCTTCGAACCTTTTGCGCGGAATGGGGGGTGGGTCCGCGTCCCGGTATCCGGTCTATTGCGATTCTGCTGACCGGCTTCTGAATCCGGCGGTTAGGCGCCGTTCATCTTGACACCGTCGCCTGGTGACTTATCGAAATAATACACGTTCTCCCTTGCGCTTGGCCCTGCGAAGCCCCAATCTCTCACCGAAACCAGGCACGGGGACGAAGAGAATGGCCACCCAGACCGAAACCGCGACCCAGACGGCGTCGACGCTGACGCTCGATCCGCCGGCGCCGCTGCAGACCGTCCAGCCGGAGCAGGCGGCCGGACTGGTGCCGCTCAAGCAGGAGCAGAAATCCCAGCTCGAGGAGAAGGTCGACCAGTTCGTCAACGAGCTGGTCGCGCTCGATTCCAACTCGCCCGATTTCGGCAAGAAGGTCGACCAGCTGACCTCGATGGGCCGCAAGGAGATCGCCGAGGCGGCCGGCCATTCCAACCGCTTCCTCGACCGGCCGGTGAAGGCGATCGACAAGGATACCGGCATCGGCGCGAACCTGACCGAATTGCGGCGCACCGTCGAGGATCTCGATCCGGGCCGGGGCGGCGCGCTCAGCAAGCCGCGCAAGCTGTTCGGCCTCATCCCGATGGGCGGCAAGCTGCGCAGCTATTTCCACAAATACCAGTCCGCGCAGAGCCATATCGGCGCGATCCTCAACGCCCTCGCCTCGGGCAAGGACGAGCTGTTGATGGACAATGCCGCCATCGACGTCGAGCGCGCCAACATGTGGAAGACGATGGGCAAGCTCGAGCAGATGATCCACATCTCGAAGACGATGGATCAGCGGCTGGAGGACAAGGCCGCCGACCTCGACGCCAGCGAGCCCGCCAAGGCCAAGGCGATCCGCGAGACCGCCCTCTTCTACACCCGACAGCGCACCACCGATCTGCTCACCCAGATGGCGGTGACGGTGCAGGGCTATCTGGCACTCGACCTCGTCAAGAAGAACAATGTCGAGCTGGTGAAGGGCGTCGACCGCGCCTCGACCACCACGGTCGCGGCGCTGCGCACCGCCGTGACCGTCGCGCAGGCGCTGACCAACCAGAAGCTGGTGCTGGAGCAGATCACCGCGCTCAACACCACCACCGCCAACATGATCGAGAGCACCGGCGAGCTGCTGAAGACCCAGACGGCCGAGATCCACAAGCAGGCGGCCAGCTCGACCATTCCGCTGGAAACGCTGCAGCGCGCCTTCCAGAACATCTACGACACGATGGATTCGATCGACAAGTTCAAGCTCGAGGCGCTCGGCAACATGAAGCAGACGGTCGAGACGCTCGGCAAGGAGGTCGAGAAGAGCCGCGGCTATATCGCCCGCGCCGAGGGCGTGGCACAGAACCAGCTCACCGGCCCGGGCGAATCCCCGCTGACGGCGATCGAAGGCTGACGAGGAGCCGCCGCACCCCATGTCCGACCATCCCAAGAGCGTCGACCAGGCGATCGCCCGCTTCGAGGAGGTGATGGGCCGGATCGACCGGACCGGATCGAGCGCGTCACGCGAGGCGAACCGGCGGCAGGTACAGCGCAACGTCGCCACGGTCGCGCGCAAGGCGACCAACATCGGCATCGCACTCGGCGTCGTGCTGCTCGGTGCGATCGTCGCCGGGATCGTGCTCAATGGCATCGGCCTCACCGGCCTGTTCATCGTCTTCGCCCTGATGTTCCTGTCGGTGATCTTCTTTTCGGTGTGGGGCGGCAGCGAGAAGCCGGTGGTCAGTTACCGCGACGACCTTCCGAACAAGGCGGTGGTGCAGGGCCTCGACACCCTGCTGGTCAGGAAGCGCGCCGCCCTCCCCGCTCCTGCGGCCAGCCGCCTCGATGCGATCAGCGCGCAGTTGCCGCTGCTCGAGAACCGGCTGGCCGAGACGGCGGTGCTCGACCCGCTCGCCCAGGACGCCCGGCGGCTGATGGGCAAGCACCTGCCCGAACTGATCGAACGCTACGAGCGCGTGCCCGCGCAATATCGCCGCGACCGCGACGGCGAGGGCCTCACCGTCGACGACCGGCTGGTGCAGGGCCTCGACGCGGCAAGGACCGCATTGGACGATCTCGGCCGCAAGCTGGCGCGCGAGGATCTCGATGCCTTCCAGACCCAGGGGCGGTTCATCGAGAGCCGCTACAAGGACAATGACACGATCAAGAGCGAATAGCCGGACGATGGGCTTCGAACTCGAACGCGTCCTCTATGAAACAGAGGATTTCCTGCGCCGCAACCTGGGATCGAAGTCCCAGCGCGAGGCGAAGAAGCGCAAGGCGCAACGCGCGTTCGAGGAGGCGATGCGGCGCGTGCGGCGGGCCGGGCTGGTGTTCGTCGGACTCGTGGCGGCGCTGATCGTCTACAGTCTCGCGGTCGCGCCGGTCGGCTTCCTGACCTGGATCGTGGCGTTGCCGACCGTCTTGCTGTTCGCGCTGCTGACGATGTTCTGGCCAAGCCGGCGCCGGCGCGAGGCGGTGGACGTCCGGCGCCCGCTCGAGCTCGGTGCCCTCGCGGCCCGGGCGGAGGACGGCCTGCTCGAGCGCCGCGCCGAACTGCCGGGCCGCGCGCTGCCCGCGGCGGACGCGATCCTGTCGCGGCTCAACGAGCTGCAGCCGCATCTCGAGCGGCTGGATCCGGCCTCCCTTCCGGGCGGCGACGCCCGACGCCTGATCGGCGAGCATATGCCGCGCCTCGTCGACACGTATCTCGACCTGCCGCCGAGCAGCCGTGCGCCGGGATCGGAGGCGAGCCAGCGCTTCACCGAAAGCCTCGGCATCGTCGCCGACGAACTCGGCACCTTGCTTGAACGCGCGACCCGGGATCACCAATCCCGCTTCGACACCCAGAACCGCTTCATCGAGACGCGGTATCGCGAGGAATTCAAGCGCGACTAGGCGAACAGCGCCCGCGCCTTGCGGAGACGCGAAACGCCCTCGTCCAGCACGTCGTCCGTTTTCGCGAAGCAGAGGCGGACGACGCTCGTCACAGGGCTCCCGGCATAGAAGACGGACAGCGGGATGGCCGCGACGCCCGCCTCACGCACGGCGCGTTCGCAGAAGGTGACGTCGTCGGCGTCGACGCCCGAGGCCGCGAGGTCGATCGTCATGAAATAGGTACCTTCCGCCGGCAGGGTCGCGAAACCGGCGGCGTCCAGGCCGGCACCGAGGCGATCGCGCCCTGCGGCAAAGCCGGCGCGCATGGCGGTGAAATAGCCCTCGTCCTTGCCGAGGCCGCAGGCGACGGCCTCCTGAAGATTGGGTGCGGTCGTGAAGGTGACGAACTGATGGGCCCGCGCGATCGCATCGATCAGCGGCGGCGGCGCAACCGCCCAGCCGACCTTCCAGCCGGTCAGCGAAAAGATCTTGCCGGCCGAGCCGACCTTCACCGTCCGTTCCGCCATCCCGGGCAGCGAGGCGAGCGGGACGTGGCGGCGGCCGTCGAACGCGACATGCTCCCAGACCTCGTCGGTGAGCGCGATCGCGCCGGCGCGCACGCACGCCTCGGCGAGCAGGGCCAGCTCGTCCGCGCCGAACATTCGCGCAGTGGGATTGTGCGGGTTGTTGAGGATGACCAGCCGGGTGCGCGCCGTGAAGGCGGCGGCGAGCGCCTCCCCGGTGATCCGCCAGTCGGGCGGGGTCAGCCGCACCAGCCGCGGCACGCCGCCGGCGCGCTGCACCAGCGGCAGATAGGCGTCGTAGAGGGGCTGGATCAGCACCACCTCGTCGCCGGGCTCGACCAGCGCCATGATGCTTGCCGCCAGCGCCTCGGTCGCGCCCGAGGTGACGACGACCTGGTCGGACGTGACGTCAAGGCCCTGATGACGCCGATAATGCGCGGCGACCGCCTCGCGCAGCGCCGCGAGACCCCGCATCGGCGGATATTGGTTGGAGCCGGAGCGAAGCGCCTCTGCCGCCTTGTCGATCACGTCGTCGGGCCAGCCGAAATCGGGAAAGCCCTGGCCGAGATTGATCGCGCCGAGCTCGCGCGCAAGGCCCGACATATGCTCGAAGATCGTCGTCGGCATGTCGGCGAAAAGCGGGTGCATGGCCGTCCATAATTCGGTCGGGCGCGCTCAGGCAAAGGAAAAGGCCCGGAGCGGGGGGTGCTCCGGGCCTGCCGAGGGCCTCTCGTGTGGAGGGGTGGGCGGCCCTCAGTTCTGCTGCGCGCCGCCTTCCGGGGCCTGCGCACTGTCCTGACGTCGCGCTTCCCTTCGAACCTCGCCGCGGCTCATCGCCGACAGCAGACCCTCGCCGGAAAAGCTGAAATTGTCGGCCGGGAGGGTCGCGATCCGGTCGCCAACCGTGAGAATCAGGCTGTCGATCGTGCCGTTCGCGGCGGCGCGCACCGCCTGTACCTGGCCGATCGCGCGGCCCGACGCATCGCGGACGATCATGCCGGGCGCGACCGTGGTGGCGCCCGCCGCATTGCCTGCGGCCGAGCCGGCGGCAGCCAGCGTTCCGTTGTCGAAGCCGCCACTCGCCCCGCCGGAGCCCGAGCCCTGCGCCGAGCCGGTCAGGCCGCCGACACCCGAAAGCGCGCCGCCCGCCGTGCCGCGGGCGTTGTCGACCGCGCCGCGCGCCGAATCGACGGTACCGCGCACCGCGTCGGTACCGACGAGCTGGGCATCGATCCCCGCGCCGCCGGAACCGCTGCCATTGGTGCTACCGGAGGCGCCGGCGCCGCCGAGCGCCGAACCTGTCGCGCTGTCGAGCGCGCCGTTGCCGCTCGCACTGCCCGAGCCCCGCGCGCTGGCGCGGCCCGAGCGACGGTCCACGTTGCGGTCGATCCTGGAATCGGCGCGACCGCCCAAGGTGCCGTTGATGGTCTGGTTGACACCACCAAGCGGCCCGTTCAGCGTGCCACCGAGGCCGCCGCCAAGCGCGCCGCCGAGCCCGCCACCGAGGCCGCCGCCACCGAGAATCTGCGCTGAAGCGGGCGCTGACGCGAGCAGCGCGCAGCCGGCCAGCAACTGGAACATGGATTTCATCTTCGTCTCCTTTGTCTCGAGGGACCGTTTCCGGTCCTCTGATCGGCAAACGAGACAACCGGCGGTTTTAATCCCCGGCAGTCGGGATTCTCTGGCGCGGCTTTATGGATCGCCTCTCTGGTCGCGCCGATGGGGCGTGCGGCAATCGCCGCAGATGACACCCCGTCCGAGGCCGCGCCCGCGCGGGCCGGCTTCGGCGTCGAGCGCTGCGACCGGATCGGGGCGCCCGAGATTCGCGGCGAGGCGACCGGCGACGAACGGCACCGCATAGGACGTGCCCCGCACCGGCACGAGGCGGCCATTGGCGCCTGCCGCCGCCATGTCCGCGCCGGGCGCGGCATAATCGAGATGGAGCGCCCTGCCCGCCTCGATCAGCGGCCGGTTGCGCGCATCGACGCCGGTCACAGCGATCACCCCGTCATAGGAGGCCGGATAGGCCGGCGGCGCGGCCCGCCCGTCATTGCCGACGGCGGCGACGATCGACATGCCCCGCGCCCGGGCCTGCGCCACCGCGCGCGCGACCAGCGGGTTGGCGGGGCCGACGAGGCTGATCGCGACGACCCGTACCCGTTGCTGCGTCAGCCAGCCAAGCGCGCGCACCAGCGCCACCGCGTTGCCGCCGGCCGGGTCCGTGCCGAAGATGTCGGCGACGAGCAGCGGCGCGCCCGGCGCCGCGCCACGCACATTCCCCTCGCCCGCGATAAGGGAAGCGACCGCCGTGCCATGCGCGCTGGGGCGCGGCGCACCGCGAACGAAGCCTTGCTGCCGGACCGGACCGCGGAGCGAGGAATGCGCGGCCACGCCGCCGTCGATCAGCCCGATCGCACCCCCGCCGCTGCGGGTGCCCTGCGCCAACGCGCCGCCGCCGCCGGCTGCGATACCGCTCTGGCCGTGGAGGTGATTGGCGGCGAAGGTCGTACCCGGTGCGATCCGGCGCAGGCGCGCGAGTGCGCGGTCGACCGACCAGCCGCGCGGCACGCGGAAGGTCACGGCGCGGATGTCGAGGCCCTCGACATCAGTGTCGCCGAGCCGGACGAACCCGGCGGCCTCCGCCGCCGCCGTGACGTCCGCGGCGGGATCAATCGCAACCACCTCGCCCCGTACGGCCGGGCCGAGATCGGTCATCTCCAGGGTCTCGGGGTTGCGGCGCACGAGGTCGTCGAGTCTCCGCAGCCGCGCTCCGGCAAGTTCGCGCGCGCTCGTCCGGACATCGTCGACGGCGCCCGTCGCGGTATCGAAGACGTCCCGACCCGTCTGACCGATTCCGCCGATGACACCGCCGAGAGGCGGGATCTGCACCGGCGGCACAAGTTGCGCCGCGGCCGCGCTGTCAAACAGCGCCAGCGCAGCGAGACCGATCCAGAGCCGAAGGGATTTCATCTGCATCGCCGTCCTGACATATTTCTGCATCCGTGTGGAAGAAACGTGCGAGGCCAGCCGTTTCCTCCCCGGGAACGATCGGAGGCATGCCCCTTGCCGGGTTTCGAAAGCGAATTGTTGTCGCTGCTGCCCAGGCTGCGCCGGTTCGCGCGCGCCCTGGCCCGGGACGTGGCGGACGCCGACGACCTGACGCAGCTCGCGCTGGAGCGGGCTTTGAAGGCGCGCCGGCAATGGGCGCCGGGAACGAGACTGGATGCCTGGACGATGCGGATCATGCGCAACCTCTGGATCGACGAAGCCCGCAGCCGCAATCGGCGCGCACAGACCTTCGCGCCGGAGGAGGCGGGCGCGCATGTCGGCTCCGACGCGCATCGCGACATCGAACGCGCGGCGGAGATGCACGATGTCGACCGGGCGATGAACGCGCTGCCCGACGACCAGCGCGAGGCGGTCGCGCTCGTGCTGGTCGAGGGCCTGGCCTATCGCGAGGCGGCCGCGCTGCTCGACATTCCGATCGGCACCCTGACCTCGCGCCTGACGCGCGGCCGCCAGGCGCTCGCGCACATGCTGGAGGCGGCGTGATGACGATCACCGACGACATGCTGATGGCCTGGCTCGACGGCGAGCTCGACCCGGCGGAGAGTGCCCGGGTGGAGGCCGCGCTGGCCGACGACGACGTCCTGCGCCGTCGGGTCGAGGTCCAGCGGAAACTCCGCGCCCGGCTGGCGGCCCGTTACGACCCGGTGGCCGAGGAGGAAGTGCCGGCACGGCTGCGCGCGATGCTGGAGGGCGATGCGCCGGAAGGCGATGTCGTGGACCTCGCCGCGGTGCGCGCCCGCCGCGCCCGCCCGGCCTGGCAGAGCCTTGCCGCAATCGCCGCAACCCTGGTGCTCGGCATCGCCATCGGGCGGATCGGATCGGGCGGCAACGAAGGACCGGTGACGGTCGACGGCGGAGCACTGGTGGCACGGGGCGCGCTGGCCGAGGCGCTCGACACCCGGCTCGCCTCTGCGCAGGATCCGGGTGCCACCACCCGGATCGGCGTCAGCTTCGCGCGGGCCGACGGCCGCCTGTGCCGGACCTTCGACGGCACGGGCCTTGCCGGGCTCGCCTGCCGCGATGAAAACGGCTGGCAGGTCATGATGGCCGTCCCCGGCTCGGGCACCGCACAAGGCGGATACCGGCAGGCGGGCAGCGCCACGGCGCCGGTCCTGCAGGCCGCGCAGGAAATGATGGCGGGCGAGCCGTTCGACGCGGCGGCGGAACGCCGCGCCCGCAATGCCGGCTGGATGCCCGTCCGCTAGCGCGACGGCGCCGCCTGGGTCGTATCAGCGGCTGACGGAGCGGCCTCAGCCGCGCGGGCCGGTGACGGCGGCGCAACCGTGATCGGCGCGGGCTCCGCCGGTGCGGTGTTCCACCGGCCGAGCGGACGCTGCGGCGGCCCCGCCGGCGCGGCCTCCCCGGTCAGCGACCAGCGCTGGCTGTCGGTCAGGGTGCGGTCGGCGCGGGTGCGCTGGGCGATCACCTCGGTCGCGGTGTCGCGCCGGAGCGGCTCGTAGCGGCGCAGCACGGCGCGCTGGAAGCTGTCGACGCTGTGACCGCCACCGGTCGCCTCCTGGGCGGCCGCAGCAGCGGCGGCATCGCGCTCGATCGCCTCGCCGGCCAGCATCCGTTCGGCGCCGTCGGGCTGGCCGAAGCCGCCGCGCCACGCAATCGCCGGCTCGGCACCGGCATAGCGGTTGAGGAAGGCCGGCGGCCGGCCCCAGCCGCCGCGCCAGCGGTAGAAGATGTGATTGCCGATCGTCGCCGACTTGATCAGGCTCGATGCCCAATAGGGCACGACGTAATTGGCGTGATAGTGGGTGGCCCAGCCGACCGGCGCATAGACATAGCCGGCCAGCGCCGCTTCGGCGACACGGCGGGCGCGCTCCCAGTAGGACGCCATCGGCGATCGCCGGAGCGAGCCGTCGCAGCTGAACGAGAACTGGCAGCCGGTGTAGCGACGCGCGCCTTCGAAGACGACGCCACAGACCGACGCCGGATAGGCGGGATGCCGCACCCGGTTCAGCACCACCTGCGCCACCGCGCGCTGGCCGTCCGTCGTCTCGCGCGCCGCCTCGTAGTAGATGGCGGCGGTCAGGCAATCGAGCGACCGCAGGCGATCCGCCGAAGCGCTGCCGGCCAGGAAGGGCCGGGCCGCCGGATTGGCGGCGTTCGACTGCGGGATCGCGGCGTTGATGGTGAGCGCATCCGCCGGTGCGACCGGGCGAAGCTGGGTCGCGCTGGTTTCGGCGGCAGCCTCGCGCAACCGGGCCACCGGCGCCGACTGGGCGCGCTCGAGCGCGAGGGCCGCATCGACGGCAGGGTCACGCGTGGCAAGGCTCATGCCGGTCACCACGAACAGCGCCAGCATCGCGGCGACGAAGACCGCCGCACGCCAGTGCTCACGCACCGCGGCACCGTAGGCGCGCGGCAGGCGCGACTCAGGTGGTTCGGCGGCAATCGTCGTCATTCAGGGCTACCGTTTCCAGCCAAGTGCGTTAGTCGGATAACACGGATATATATAGGATCACCTGTCCGCAAGATGAAGGGCCGCCGCGAAGGGCGGCCAACGCACGGCTGGCAGATTGGTTGCGCACCGGCAATGATGCGTGGCGTGCTTTCGTCACGTACTGCGTCGACTTCGTCGACAAATCCGGTGTTCGTCGCGGCCCCCCGCGGCTTTGTCGCCGAGGTCTGACGGGCCGGTCGCACGCCTCTTAGCACGTCCGTCACGGGACAAAGGAGAGCTGGGGTATGAAGATGAAGATGACGGCGATCGCGTCGGGCTGTGCGGCATTTGCCCTGATCGCGTTCGGCGGGGCCGGTGCACAGACGCGCTCCGGAGGCACGGTCGACTACTGGATGTCCGCCGAGACGATGAGCGGGATGGGCGGCATGGGAAGCCAGGGCGCCGACGCAGGCGCGATGATGCGGAACATGATGTCCGGCGGGGCATCGGCCGACACTGCGTCTACGCGCGCCCTCAGGCTGCAGATCGGCAGCCCGCGCCGGCCCGCCGCCGCGCCCGCCGCCGAGCATCTGCCGCCCCAGGCGCTGGGTACCGGCCCCAGCCTGCCGCTGGAAACGCGCCCGCCCTCCGCATCCGAGCCGGGCCAGTTCGGCGACCTGCGCGGCCGCATCCAGATCTACTGGGGATGCGGCGATCGCGTCCGCACCGGCCAGCCGTTCGAGATCGACCTTTCCCGGATCGCTGCGGGACAGGCGCCGGCGCTCGCCGGCCTCCCCTTCCAGCCGATGAATCCCCCCTCGCCCGGCCGCTTTCCCGTCTACGGCGAATGGCCGAATTCGCGCGGCCGGGCCACGCGGATTCCCGGCAACGGCTCGCTGGTCGGCGATCATGTCGTGCGCGGCAACTACACGCCGGACATCCGCTTCACGCTCGCCCAGGGCCAGGATTTCATGGCGCCGCTCGCCGTCACCACCAACCAGGCCGCGGCCTCGGGCGCCGTACCGATCGCGTGGCGCCCGGTTCCCGACGCCCGCGGTTACTTTCTCGTGACGACGGGCGCGAGGGCAGATGGAACAATCATCTTCTGGAGCTCCAGCGAGGTCCAGTTCAGCCACATCGCGCTCGACTATCTTTCGGAAGGCGAGGTCGCGCGGCTGATCCGGGAGCGGGTGGTGCTGAGCCCGCAGACGACCCGGTGCACCGTTCCCGCCGAGGTCGCCCGCGCGGTCGAGGCGAACGGGCTCCAGGTCATCGCATTCGGCCCGGAGGCCAATTTCAGCTATCCCGCCCGCCCGGCCAATGCGCCGCGTGGCTGGACGCCCGACTGGACGGTGAAATTGCGCACCCGTTCGGCCCATGTCGGCATCCTCGGCATGGACATGGCGGCGATGATGGGCGGCGAGGACAGCTCGTCCGGCCGCCCGACGCACGGCCGGCAGGAGCAGCCGCGCCGTCGCCGCTCGATCGGCGACATGTTCCGCGATAGGATTCTCGGCCAGTAGCGAGTCGCGGATCGGGGGATGCGGCGGGGGTGACGGGGAATCTCAGGCGGCACGTCTATCTGGCGCTCAACCCGCAAGGGGAGATGACGCGCGTCGGCCGCCTGCTCATCGTCATCATCCTCGCCTCGGTCATTGCCGCGGTCGCCGAGACGGAGGAGCCGTTCCGGGCGCGCTGGGCCCCGCAATTCCTCGTGCTGGAGGTGGCCTTCACCGCGATCTTCACGGTCGAATATGTGCTGCGCATCTGGTCGGCAGCGGAGGATCCGCGCGCGCGGCTGCGCTACGCGCTGATGCCGAGCTCGCTGGTCGACCTCGTCGTGGTCGTCGCCTCGCTGCTGCCGATGTTCGGCACCGACGTCATGGTGCTGCGGACGCTCCGGGCGCTGCGGATGTTGCGGCTCGCCAAGCTCGGGCGCTTCTCGGATGCGCTCGGCACGCTGCATCGCGCCCTCAGATCGCGGGCGACACACCTGCTGGCGACGCTGTCGATGGCGATCTTCTTCCTCGTCGTCAGCGCCACCTGCATGTACTGGGCTGAGGGGCTCGACCAGCCCGACCGGTTCGGCAGCATCCCGCGCGCGATGTGGTGGGCGGCCGTCACCATGACGACAGTCGGCTATGGCGACGTCGTGCCGCTGTCGGCGCTCGGCAAGGTCATTGCCGGGCTCACCTCGATGGGCGGGATCATCCTGATCGCGATCCCGACCGGCATCCTCGCCGCCTCGTTCATCGACGAGCTCGCGCGCGAGGAGCGGGAGCAGGCGGCGCGCGACGAACGTCGTTCCTGAGCGGTTGGCAGCGACCTCGGCGAGCGGCTATGGCTCCCCCGGCAAGGAGAGAGAGCCGATGACCGACCGCATTGCCCCGCCCGCCAGCGCCATTGCGGGCACGCATTGCACGGCGGATCAGTATCGGGCCCTCTACCAGCGTTCGCTCGACGACCCGGACGGCTTCTGGGCGGAGCAGGCCCGGCGGATCGACTGGGAATCGCCGCCGACCCGAATCGCGAACTGGTCCTATGATCCAGTCGATATCAAATGGTTCGAGGACGGCGTTCTCAATCTCTGTCATAATTGCGTCGACCGTCATCTGCCGGCGCGGTCCGCCGACACGGCGATCATCTGGGAAGGTGACGAGCCCGGCACGGTGCGCCGGATCAGCTATGGCGAACTCCATGCCGAGGTCGTCCGGATGGCGAATGCGCTGAAGGCCCTGGGCGCGAGCAAGGGCGACCGCGTCACGCTCTACCTTCCGATGATTCCCGAAGCCGCGGTCGCGATGCTCGCCTGCGCGCGGATCGGCGCGGTGCACAGCGTCGTCTTCGGCGGTTTCTCGCCCGAAGCGCTGCACGGGCGAATCACCGATTGCGGCAGCCGCTTCGTCGTCACCGCCGACGGCGGCCTGCGCGGCGGCAAGCTGGTGCCGCTCAAGGCCAATGTCGATGCGGCGCTCGCGGAAGGCACGCCGGTCGAGGCGGTGATCGTCGTCCGGCATCTCGGCAACGACATCCTGGTCGAGGAGGCGCGCGACCACTGGTATCACGAGCTTGGCGCGACCGTTTCCGACACCTGCCCGTGCGAGCCGATGAACGCCGAGGACCCGCTGTTCATCCTCTACACGTCGGGGTCGACCGGCAAGCCCAAGGGCGTGCTGCACACGACCGGCGGCTACGCGGTCTGGACCGCGACCACCTTCCACTATGTGTTCGACTATCGCCCCGGCGAGATCTTCTGGTGCACCGCCGACGTCGGCTGGGTGACCGGCCATTCCTATGTCGTCTACGGCCCGCTGGCGAATGGCGCGACCACGTTCATGTTCGAAGGGGTGCCGAACCATCCGGACAGCAGCCGCTTCTGGGACACGGTCGAGCGCCACAAGGTCAACATCTTCTACACCGCCCCCACCGCGATCCGCGCACTGATGCGGGAGGGGGACGGTCCGGTGGTAAAGCACGACCGCTCCTCGATCCGCCTGCTCGGCTCGGTCGGGGAACCGATCAACCCCGAAGCCTGGCTCTGGTACTGGCGCACCGTCGGCGAGGAGCGCTGCCCGATCGTCGACACCTGGTGGCAGACCGAGACGGGCGGGATCATGATCACCACCCTGCCCGGCGCGCACGCCATGAAGCCGGGATCGGCCGGCCTGCCCTTCTTCGGCATCGTGCCGGAGCTGGTCGAGGGCGAGGGCGACGTGCTCGAGGGTGCCGCCTCGGGCAATCTGTGCATCACCCGCTCCTGGCCGGGGCAGATGCGCACCGTCTACGGCGATCATGAGCGGTTCCAGCAGACCTATTTCTCGACCTATCGCGGCAGATACTTCACCGGCGACGGCTGCCGCCGCGACGAAGACGGCTATTACTGGATCACCGGACGCGTCGACGACGTGCTCAACGTGTCCGGCCACCGGCTCGGCACCGCCGAGGTCGAAAGCGCGCTGGTCGAGCATCCCGAGGTCGCCGAGGCGGCCGTCGTCGGCTATCCGCACGACATCAAGGGCCAGGGCATCTACGCCTATGTGACCCTCGTCGTCGGCGCCGAACCGGACGAGGCGCTCGAGAAGGCGCTGCGCCAGCTGGTGCGGACCGGGATCGGGCCGATCGCGACACCCGATCTTATCCATTTCACGCCGGGCTTGCCCAAGACCCGGTCGGGCAAGATCATGCGCCGGATCCTGCGCAAGATCGCCGAGAACGAGTTCGGCGCGCTTGGCGACACCTCCACCCTCGCCGATCCCGGCCTGGTCGATGCCCTCGTCGAAGGCCGACGGAACCGCTGATGGAGATCGTGGTCGGCGACATCGGTGGCACCCACGCCCGCTTCGCGATCGCGAAGCTTGCCGGTTCCGGACGACCCGCGATCGGCGAGATGAAGCGGTACCATACCCGCGAACATGCCGGACTCGGCTCCGCCTGGGCGCAGTTCGAACGGGATCACGGCAGCGCGTTGCCGAAGCGCGCGGCGCTCGCCGTCGCCGCGCCGATCGAAGGCGAGGTGCTGCGTTTCATGAACAGCGACTGGCGCATCCCGCGCGCCGGTATCGCCAACGAGATCGGCGTGGACCAGCTCACCCTGCTCAACGATTTCGGCGCCGTCGCCCATGCCGTCTCGGTGCTGGACGAAAGCGAACTGGAGCCAGTCGCTGGCCCGCCGACGTTGCCCGGAGGTGGTGTTGTCAGCGTGATGGGCCCGGGCACCGGCCTCGGCGTCGCGATGTTCACGCGCCATGCCGATCAGGTCGCAGTGATCGAAACGGAAGCCGCGCACATCGCCTTCGCGCCGCTCGATCCCGAGGAGGAGGCGCTGGCGGACACTTTGGTCGAGCGCTATGGCCGCGCCTCGGTCGAACGGGTCGTCTCGGGGCCCGGCCTGATCGACATCTACAGGCATCTCGGCGGCACCGCCGACGTCGACGCCGGCCGTGCCGGCGATCTGTGGAGCGCCGCGATCGACGGCAGCGATGCCCTCGCCGCCCACGCCCTCGATATCGTGGTGCGCTGCTTCGGCGCCGCGGCGGGCGACATCAGCCTTGCCCATGGCGCAATGGGTGTCGCGATCACCGGCGGTCTTGCCAACCGCATCGCCCACCTGTTGCGCACCCCGATGTTCGCCGCCCGCTTCACCGCCAAGGGGCGCTATCGGGAACGGATGCAGCGCGTGCCGGTGGTGCTGGCGACCTGCCCCGAACCCGGCCTGCTCGGCGCCGCCGTCGCGTTCCAGCGCCAGCACATCCCGGCCTGACCGCTCAGATCGCCCGGCTCACGACTTCCTTCATGATCTCGTTGGTGCCGCCGAAGATGCGGGTGACGCGGGCGTCGCGCCAGAGGCGGGCGATCAGATACTCGTTCATGTAGCCGGCGCCGCCATGAAGCTGGAGGGCGGCGTCGCACACCTCCCATTGCAGCTCGGTGTGCCACAGCTTCGCGGCGCTCGCCTCGTCCGCGGTGAGCTGGCCGTCGATATGGCGCTTCAGGGCCCAGTCGAGATGGGCCCAGCCGACCTGCAGCTTCGCGGCGAGATCGGCGAGGGTGAAGCGGGTGTTCTGGAATTCGAAGACGGTCCGTCCGAACGCCTTGCGCTCCCTGGTGAACCTCACCGCCTCGTCGAATGCACGCTGGGCCGATGCCTGGGCGCCGACCGCGATGTTGAGCCGCTCCTGCGGCAGCTGGCTCATCAGATAGGCGAAGCCTGCCCCTTCCCCGCCGATCCGGTTGGACTGCGGCACGCGCACGTCCTGGAAGAACAGCTCGGACGTGTCCTGGCCGTGCAGGCCGATCTTGTCGAGGTTGCGCCCGCGCTGGAAGCCCGGCCGGTCCGCCTCGACGAGGATCAGTGAAATGCCCCTGGCGCCCTCGGCCGGATCGGTCTTGGCGGCGACGATGACGAGTTCGGCCTGCTGGCCGTTGGTGATGTAGGTCTTGGAGCCGTTGACGACATAGTCGTCGCCCTCCTTGAGTGCCGTCGTGCGGATGCCCTGCAGGTCGGAGCCGGCGCCGGGCTCGGTCATCGCGATCGCGGTCGGCGTCTCGCCGGAGATCATCCCCGGCAGCCAGCGCTGCTTCAGTTCCTCCGAACCGTAGTGGACGAGATAGGGCGCGACGATATCGGAATGGAGGCCGATGCCCGCGGTCGAGCCGGCATAGCCCAGCTCCTCGTCGATTACTGCATTGTAGCCGAAATCCAGGCCGAGCCCGCCATAGGCCTCCGGCACGGTCGGGCAGAGCAGGCCCGCCTCGCCCGCCTTCCGCCAGAAATCCCTGTCGATCTCGCCCTGCTCCTCCCAGCGGTCGAGATGGGGGATGAGCTCGCGATCGAAGAACTTGCGGACGGAATCGCGGAACAGGTCGTGGTCCCCGGAATAGGCGAAGCGGCGGGACAGGTTGAGCATCCTACAGGTCCTCGAAGCGGGGGGCGGGATTGGGCTGCAGAACGCCGTCGCGGACCTCGAAGATCGCGCGCGCGGCGTTGTGGGGGTGGTCCGGAGCCTCCCCGAGGCCCAGGACCGGGGCGAAGCAGGCGTCGGAGCCTTCCAGCAGGGCGCACCAGTGCGGGCGCGGATGGCGCAGGAAGGTCGCGGCCAGTTCGTCGCGGAGACCCGCATCGAACTGGCGGGACGCGAGGCCCAGCTTCTCCTTCAGCACCGCGAAGAAATGCGGCTCGAGCGCGCCGATCGCGATCCACTGGCCGTCGGCGCACTGGTAGCTGTCATAGAAGGCGGCGCCGCCGTCGAGCAGGTTGGCGCCGCGCGCGTCGCGCCACATGCCGGCGGCGAGCAGGCTCCAGGTCTGTGCGGCCAGCAGGGCGGCACCGTCGACCATCGCGCAGTCGATCATGTTCCCTTTCCCCGTCGCGCGCGCCGAGAGGAGGCCGGCGAGCATGGCGAAGGCGAGCAGCATGCCGCCGCCGCCGAAATCACCGACGGCGTTGGCGGGCGGGGTCGGCGGCCCGCCGGCACGGCCATAGCCATGCAGATTGCCGGCGAGCGCGATATAGTTGATGTCGTGCCCGGCCGCCGCGGCGAGCGGTCCCGTCTGCCCCCAGCCGGTCATGCGGCCGTAGACGAGGCGCGGATTCTCTTCGCGCAGGTCGTTCGGCCCAAGCCCAAGCCGTTCCATCACACCGGGGCGAAAGCCTTCGATCAGCCCGTCGGCGTCGCGGATCAGCATGCGGACCTCAGCGAGATCGCTCTCGTCCTTGAGGTCGAGTGTCAGGATCCGGGCGCGGCCCCGGCGCAGAATGTCCTTGTCGGGCGGAATCGGGGGAGCCCAGCCGGCGCGCTCGATCCGCACCACCGCGGCGCCGTGATCGGCGAGCATCATCGCCGCGAAGGGCGCGGGCGCGAGGCCGGCGAACTCGACGATGCGGATCCCCTCGAGCGGCTGCACGCGCCCTCCTCTCCTGATTGGAACCTAGGCGGCGTCCGGGCGCAAGTCAGCAGGTTTCGCGCCGGACGAAGCGATGGCATAGCGTGACCGATGCAACACCTTCCCGCCTCCGCTGCGACCGCCGGACAGCTCGCCGCCGCCGGCCGCCGGCCGGAAGCGGTGCTGATGATGAACCAGCTCGCCGCCGCGGGTGATCCCGACGCCCTGTTCGCGCTCGGCCTCTGGCGGCTTGCCGGCCAGATCGTGCCGCGCGACCTCCCCCAGTCACGCGACCTGTTCCGCCGGGCCGGCCAGGCCGGCCGGATCGACGGTGCCAGGGTCCACGCCAATTTCCTCGCCAGCGGCACCGGCGGCGCCGCCGACTGGAGGGGCGCGCTGAAGGCGCTGGGCGCCCTCGCCCGCCGCGACGCCGACAGCAAGGCGGCGCTGGCGCTGATCGAGGCGATGAACCTCGACGACGCGGGCGACCCCCGCACACCACCGGCCGGCGAGACGGTGCTCGAAGCGCCTCTGGCGATGCATTTTCGCCAGTTCCTCGCCACCCGGGAATGCGACTATCTGGCGAAGGTCGCCGGGCCGCGGATGCAACCCTCGGTCGTGGTGGACGAGCGGACCGGCAGGCAGGTGCCGAACCCGATCCGCACCTCCGACGGCGCGGCCTTTCCGTGGCTGCTCGCCGATCCGGCGGTGACCGCCATCAACCACCGGATCGCTGCGGCGAGCGGCACCCGCTTCGACCAGGGGGAACCGCTGCAGGTGCTCCGCTATCGGTCCGGACAGCAATACCGGCCGCATCTCGACGCCATCGCCGGGCTCGACAACCAGCGCATCCTGACGATGATCATCTACCTGAGCGATGGCTATGAGGGTGGCGAAACCCGGTTCATCCGCAGCGGCTTCACCTTTCGCGGCCGCAAGGGCGACGCGCTGCTGTTTCACAACACCCTGCCCGACGGCCGGCCCGACCCGCAATCCGAACATGCCGGCCTGCCGGTCACGAGCGGCACCAAGCTGATCGCCAGCCGCTGGATCCGGGCACGGACGCTGGTGCCGGAATAGGAGGTATATGGCGGACAGCCCTGCAGCCATTCGTCGGGGACCGTTGGGCGGGTGGGTGCTGTTCGCCCTGTTCGGGCTCCCCTTCGCGCTCTTCGTCGCTATCCTGCTCCTGCAGCGCAGCACGCCGGCGACGCTCGAGACGCGTCTCGCCGAGCGGCCGGAGCTCGACGGCACGCTCGCGGCGTTCCGCACTGCCTATCCGGACGACTATCGCGCCTTCCTCGAGCGCGTCTCCGCGATCGCCGACGCCGAAGGCCTGGCCGCCGCGGAGCGCGCTGCCGGCGAGGACATCCGCCGCTTCGTGGCGGGCAAGGCCGAGGCGATCGCACGTTCGCCGGCGGCGGAGCTGCATGCGCTGGCCCGGGCGATCGCCGGCCTGGTGATCGAACTGCAGCGGGTCGATGCCGAGCTATGCGCCCAGTTCGTGACGCAAGGCGCGATGGACCCCGCGCGCCTCCCCGCCTCCACGAGCCGCGCAATCGGCCGGATGAACGCGCAGTTCCTGACGGCGGCGCGCAGCGGCGAAACCCGGCGCCCGCCCGCCCGCGATCCGCTCAGCCCGCCCGACACCGCTGCGTGGCTGCAGCGCATGGCCGCGATCGATCCGGCGCTGGTGCGGCAGGCGCAGGCCGGCGGACCGGCGGATGCGAGTCCGGCCCGGCTCTGCGCCAACGGCGTCACCCTCCATCGCGCCGCCGCCGAGCTGCCCGAGGCGCAGGCGGCCAATGTGATGGCCCACCTTGTGCGCCAGTCGTTCGGCCGGACCCGGCCGGCCGCTCAGTAGAGCGGGATTCCCAGGATTCTGGGCGGCGGCCGATCGCGCGGCAGCATCGCCGTCAGGTCATCGATATCGCGGGCACGGCGCGGCCAGTCGCGACGGCGGATCAGCCAGAGCCCCCATATGTAGGCGATCAGCCAGGGGAGGCTGATACCCGCCAGGTAGAGGAAGTGGACCGGCTTGAACTCCCACGCATATTCCATCCACAGCCAGGCGGAAAAAGCAGGAAACAGCAGCGCCACCTGACACACCAGGAGAATGAAGAGCAGGTGCCAGACGGGGAGTCCGCGTTCGACCCGGTCGAAGCGGCCACGCCGCTCCATCTCGCCGGCGAGATGACGCACGAAATCCGCATAGTCGGACCAGGGCTTGTCACCGTAGATCGCCACCGGCCACCCGTTCTCGCGCCGGATGATGCATTTGAAGAACTTCCGTGGTCCGCCGCGCCGGCAGCCGATGCGGATCCGGGTGATCGCGTCCAGCGGGATCTCGATCCTGCCGCACAGCGTTCCCTCGACCGCGATGTGCGAGCCGTCATCGGCGATGCCGGCGACGACATGCCTTTCCCTCAACCCGGCCACGCGCAGCGACACGCTGTTCTTCAGCCAGTAGATCCTGCCCGGAAACGAGTCTTCCAGCCGCGTGATCCGATACATGCGCCCCCCGGCACCCGGTTCTTGCGGCGAGGCTAGCCGGTGCCGGGGCGGATGAGAAGCGGCTGGTTCAGCGGATTCTGCGGCAGGCCGTCCGCGATGTCGTGACAGCCCCCTTGTCGGCCGTGAAGGGGCCTGGTGAGGTGCGCCATCCAAGGCGCTCGCGATATGCCGGTCCCCGCCCCGGCTACACCGGCTTCGCGGGCGCGGCGATCCGGGTCAGCGCAGGCCGACGTTCAGCGTATAGCTGGCGCGTTCGTTGCGGCGGGCGGCGTTGCGCATCAGATAGACCTGGATGCGGTAATCGCCGTCGGCGGGGAGCGCGCCGGTGAACGGCGCGCCGGTCGTCTGGCTGTAGAGGGCGGTGTCGGCGCCCGGCGCCCAGACGTTGAAATAGTTGGACCGGTTGCTGGTGCGCAGCGTTACGGTCAGGCGCTGGCCCGCGCGGGCGCTGACGATGTAGCTGACCACATTGTCGCCGCGGATCGCGCCGGCGATCGATTTCGAGCCGGCGCCGCGCGCGAACTGGACGCGCTCGGTCCGCTCCCGCTGGGCAAGGACAGGCGCGGCAACCGTGACCGCGATGGCGGCGGCGATCATGATCGATGTCTTCATCGTGCACCTCCTGACTTATCCGGCCGGGCCTCCGCGCCAGACCGGCATGGGACGTTCGCCGAGCGCGACCTCGACCGCCGCGGCGGCGAGCAACCGGGTCGAATCGAGGATCGGCAGCGGAGAGATATCGGCGCTGATCAGCAGGGGGATTTCCGTGCAGACGAGGGCGACCGCATCGCAGCCGCGCCCCTTCAGGTGTTCGATGATCGCGACGCAGGCGGCGCGGGCCTCGTCGGTGACGACGCCGAGGCAGAGCTCGTCGAAAATGATGTCGTGGACGGTCTTGCGGTCGGCCGGATCCGGAACCTCCCACCGGAGGCCGTGGCGGCCGAGCGCGCCGGGATAGACGGGGCCGGTCATCGTCCAGTCGGTCCCGAGAATGCCGATCGTCCCGTGGCCGCCGGTTGCCGCGCGGCCCGCCACGATATCGGCAATGTGCAGGCAGGGGATCGGGAACGGCTCGCCCGGCGCCTCGAAGGCGATGTGGGCGGTGTTGTCCGGGCAAACGAAGAAATCGGCGCCGGCGGCGGCAAGCTTGCGCGCGTCGGCCATGAACATCGCGCGCAAGGCCGGCAGGTCGCCCCGTTCCCAGGCATCGAGCGCAGCGTGCATGGCGATGCCGGTGAGCGTGATTTCGGGATGGTTGTGCGGTCCCATCCGCGCGATGCCCTCCAGCCACATCGTCCGGTAACAGAGCGTCGCGCCCTCGGCGCTGTGGGCGAGGATGCCGACATGACGGGTCATCGCGCGATTGTGCAGGGCAAGGCGTCCGCAAGGCAAGCGGGAAGCGTGGATTTTCCACGCGCGACCGATAGAGTGCCGGCTCGAAACCACGACGAGGGGCGGCAACGATGAAACTATGGATGGCAATCGCGGCAGGGATACTGGCGGCCGGTGCGGCCCCGGCCCAGCGGCCGGCAGTGCAGCACTATCCGGTGAGCGACTCCGCCGCGGCGGCGGTCCGCTCGCCGGGATCGACCCCGCCCTTCTCGGCCGCGGTGCGGGTGGGTGACATGCTCTACCTGTCGGGCGCCATCGGCAGCGTCGCCGACGGCACCCTGCCCGCCGGCATCGAGGCGCAGACGCGCCAGGTGATGGAGAATATCCGCGAGGTGCTGAGCGGCGCCGGCGCTTCGTTCGACGATGTCGTGCGCTGCGTGGTCATGCTCGACGAGATGACGGACTGGCCGGCGTTCAACCGGGTCTATGTGACCTATTTCAATCCCGAGCGGCGGCCGGCGCGCAGCGCATTCGGCGCCGACGGCCTGGCCCGCGGCGCGCTCGTCGAGGTCGAATGCACCGCCCATATGCCGGAGCGGCGCTGAGCCTCAGGTACAGGTCCTAGCGCGGCGCCATCCGGATCGCGCCGTCGAGACGGACATATTCGCCGTTCAGATAGACGTTCTCGGCCATGAACACGGCGAGGCGGGCATATTCCTCCGACTGGCCAAGCCGCTTCGGGAACGGCACCTGCGCGGCGAGCGCGTCCTTCACGTTCTGCGGCATCATCGCGACCATCGGCGTCTCGAACACGCCGGGAAGGATGGTGTTGACGCGAATGCCCTCGCCCATCAGGTCACGCGCGATCGGCAGCGCCATGCCGAGCACGCCGGCCTTGGAGGCGGAATAGGCGGCCTGGCCGATCTGGCCGTCCTGCGCGGCGACCGAGGCGGTGTTGACGATGAGGCCCTTCTCGCCATCCTCGAGCGGGTCCAGCGTCGCCATGCCGGCGGCCGAGGCGGAAAGCACGCGGAAGGTGCCGATCAGGTTGATCTGGATGGCGAGCTCGAACTGGTGGATCGGGTAGCGCTTGATCGCACCCGTCTCCTTGTCGCGCCCGACCGTCTTCACCGCATTGGCGACGCCGGCGCAGTTGACGCAAATCCGCTCCTGACCATGGGCGGCGCGGGCACGTTCGAAAGCGGCATCGACCGCCTCGTTGGAGGTGACGTCGCACTGCGCAAAGATGCCGCCGATATCGGCCGCGACCTTCTCGCCCTTGCCCGCGTCACGATCGAACACGGCGACCCTGACGCCCTTGGCCGCCAGGGCGCGGGCGGTGGCCTCGCCAAGGCCGGAGGCGGCGCCGGTGACGACGGCGGCGATCGAGGAATCGAGCTTCATGACGGTGTCTCCCTGTTCGGCTCCCGTCCTAGAGGGAGCAGCCCGGGCTTCGCAAGGTTTCGCGCGCATCGTCATACGCGCGCGAACGTCGTTCCGGCGCCGTACTTAACCGGCCCTTAGGGTTTACGGGGCATAAACCACCGCATCGGATTTCTACGGGGGTTTTCGTGGGCAGCAGCAACGTTCTGAAACTTGTGTTCGACAATGGCCGGGATTGCCGGCGGCAGTGGCCGCGGCAGCTGATGATCCTCTCGGCACGGCTGAGCACAGTGACCAGCGACGTCCTGGTACGCATCCGCGACCTCTCGTCTGGCGGCGCGCGGATCGAGGGCGAGGACCTGCCAATGCCCGGAACCGACGTCATGCTGAAGCGCGGCGTGGTCGACGCGTTCGGCACGATTGCCTGGGTTTCGGGCAATCAGGCGGGCATCGAGTTCGACGAGCCGATCGGCGCGGAGGCGCTCGACGCCTTCCAGAAAGCGCCGGAGCTGACCGCGATCAGCCAGAGCGACACCCGCCGCCCGGGCTTCGGCCGCAAGGGCGGCCGCCATTCCCGCTGGTCGGACGGCACCGGCTGGATCGACAGCTAAAGCGCTTCGACGATCGTCACATTGGCGATCCCGCCACCTTCGCACATCGTCTGAAGACCGTATCGCAAACCACGACGTTTCAATGCGTGGGCGAGCGTTGCCATCAACTTGGCGCCGGACGCGCCGAGCGGGTGGCCGAGCGCGATCGCGCCGCCGTTGACGTTGAGCTTCTCCGGGTCGGCGCCGGTTTCGCGCAGCCAGGCAAGCGGCACCGGGGCGAAGGCCTCGTTGACCTCGTAGAGATCGATGTCGCCGATCGTCATGCCGGCGCGCGACAAAGCACGGGCGGTGGCGGGAATCGGCTCCTCGAGCATGATGACCGGATCCCCGGCGGTCACGGTGAGATTGTGGATGCGGGCCAACGGCGTGAGGCCATGCGCCTTCAGGGCCGCTTCGTTGACGATCAGCACGCCGCTGGCACCGTCACAGATCTGCGAGGCACTGGCGGCGCTGATCCGGCCGCCCTCGCGCAGCAGCTTGACCGAGGCGATACCCTCCAGCGTGGCGTCATGGCGCACGCCTTCGTCCGTATCGTGCAGGGCGGTCTCGCCGGACTCGTTGACGACCGGAAGCGCGACGATTTCGCCGGAAAAGGCGCCGTCCCGTGTCGCACGCGCCGCCCGGCGATGGCTTTCCAGCGCGAAGGCATCGAGATCCTCGCGGACAAAGCCGTATTTCGCGGCGATCATCTCGGCGCCGTCGAACTGACTGAACATCGCGACTCTGAATCGCTCCTGGACGCTCTTCGGAAACGGACCGGTGCCGATGCCGTGCTGCAGCGGCAGGGTGAACGGCAGGCCCATCGGTACGCGCGTCATCGATTCGACGCCGGCGGCGATCACCATGTCCTGGGTGCCCGACATCACCGCTTGCGCGGCAAACTGGATCGCCTGCTGCGAGGAGCCGCACTGGCGGTCGATCGTCACCGCGGGGACGCTCTGCGGCAGCTTCGAGGCGAGCACCGCGGTGCGGCCGATGTGGAAGCCCTGCTCGCCCGCCTGGCCGACGCAGCCCATGATCACGTCGTCGAGTCCGGCGGGATCGATGCCGGTGCGGTCGACCAGCGCGTTCAGCACCTGCGCGGCCATGTCGGCCGGATGCCAGTCCTTCAGCGCGCCACCCCTCTTGCCACCGGCGGTGCGGACGGCGTCGACGATATAGGCTTCTGGCATGATATAGCTCCTTACGTTTACGTCAACGTTAGACGAGGCGAAGTGAGTCTGGAAGCCCGGGAAAAATATTGCTATCCAGCTTCCGTAAGGAGCAGGATTTTCCATGTCGCAGAACCCGTTCACCCATCACCCCCACGAGGTCGGCGAGACCTACGGACAGCATTTCGGCCATGCGGCCTGGTTCGGGGTGCGGATGATCGGCGGCGGTATTGCCTGCATGATTCACGCGGTCTTCCCCTTCCTGTGCGTCAACACCGGCAGCGAGACGATGCGCCGCCTCCATGGCCGCCTGACCGGCCGTGCCGACAAGGTGAACTGGGAGCGGCACCCGATCATCTGACCGGAGTGATTCCGCTGGTGAATCAGGAAACCGGGCGACGTGCCCGAAGCGCCTGTGCGAGCGTTCCTTCATCGAGATAGTCGAGCTCGCCGCCGACCGGCAGGCCATGGGCGAGCTGGGTCAGGCGCACCGGAAAGGCTTCGAGCCGCCCGGCGAGATAATGGGCGGTGGTCTGCCCCTCGAGCGTCGCATTCATCGCCAGCACCACCTCGTCGATGCCGCCCCCGGCAACGCGCGCGATCAGGCCATCGATGTTGAGATCTTCGGGGCGCACCCCCTCCAGCGCAGAGAGGCGCCCGCCGAGGACGTGGAACCGGCCCGGGAACAGGCGCGAGCGATCGAGCGCCCAGAGATCCGAGACCTCCTCGACCACGCAGAGCAGGCGGGTGTCGCGGCGCGGATCGGCACAGATGCCGCACGGATCGATGGTGTCGACATTGCCGCAGACCGAGCAGACGGACAGGTTCTCGTTCACCTTCTCGAGCGCGCGCAGCAGCGGGGTCAGCGCGCCTTCGCGCCGCTTCATCAGATGCAGCACCGCGCGCCGCGCCGAGCGCGGGCCGAGGCCGGGGAGCCGCGCCAGCGCCTGGGTCAGCGCTTCGATTTCCTGGGAGGCCATGCGCCGGAGATAGCGCGGTCGCGGCGCTTGCCAAGCCGAATGTAGGGGATAGGGAGGCAGACCATGCGCATCGCCTTCATGGGAACCCCGGATTTCGCCGTGCCGACGCTCGATGCCCTGCTCGCGGCGGGACATGAGGTCGCCGCGGTCTATACGCAGCCGCCGCGACGGGCCGGGCGCGGCAAGGCCTTGTCGCCCCCCCCCGTCCAGCATCGCGCCGAGGCGGTGGGGATCGAGGTGCGGACGCCACTGTCGCTGCGCGATGCCGAAGCACAGGCCGCTTTCGCCGCGCTCGATCTCGATGTCGCGGTGGTGGCCGCCTACGGCCTCATCCTGCCGGTGCCGATCCTGGAGGCGCCGCGGCGCGGCTGCCTCAACGTCCATGCCTCCCTGCTGCCGCGGTGGCGGGGCGCGGCGCCGATCCATCGGGCGATCCTGGCCGGGGACGAGATAACGGGCGTCTGTATCATGGGCATGGAGAAAGGGCTCGACACCGGACCTGTCTATGCGCGGCGCGAGACGGCGGTCGACCGCAAGACCGCGGGCGAACTCACCGCCGGGCTGGCTGGAATCGGCGGATCGCTGATGATCGAGGTGCTGGGCAGAATCGACGATATCGTGCCCCAGCCACAGCCCGAAACGGGCGTGACCTATGCCGCCAAGATCGAGAAGCATGAGGCGCGGCTCGATTTTTCGCAGCCGGCCGAAGTCGTCGAGCGGCAGATACGCGCATTCAATCCGGCCCCCGGCGCGTTCTTCGAGTTCGGGAATGAGCGGATCAAGCTGCTGGATGCCGAAATCTCAGGCGAAACAGGAGCTGCCGGAACGGTGCTTGACGAGCGCCTGACCCTCGCCTGCGGTGCGGGGGCCGTTCAGCCCCGCCTCGTGCAGCGGGCCGGGCGCGGGCCGATGGCGCCGGACGAGTTGCTGCGCGGCTTCGCCATTCCGCCCGGCACGATCCTCGCATGACCCGTTTCCGCCTGACCATCGAATATGACGGCCGGCCGTTCATGGGGTGGCAGCGGCAGGCGCACGGCCCCTCCGTGCAGCAGGCGATCGAGGAGGCGATCCGGGCGATCACTCACGAGGAGGTGGTGGTGCACGCCGCCGGGCGGACCGATACCGGCGTGCATGCGCTGGCGATGACCGCCCATGTCGATATCGGGAAGCCGATCACCCCGTTCCGGCTCGCCGACGGCACCAATGCGAAGCTGCGGCCGCTGCCGGTGGCAATCCTCGGCGCGCAGGTCGTCGAGGAGGATTTCCACGCCCGTTTCTCCTGCATCGGCCGGCGCTACGTCTACCGGATCGTCAATCGCCGCGCGCCGCTCGCGCTGGAGGCGGCTCGGGCCTGGCGCGTGCCGGTCGTGCTCTATGCAGATGATATGAACAAGGCCGCACAAGTTCTTGTCGGCAAGCACGATTTCACGACCTTCCGCTCCGCGCAATGCCAGGCGGAGAGCCCGGTCAAGACGATCGACCGGATCACCGTGCGTCGCCTTGGCGAAGTGATCGAGATCGAGGTGGCGGCGCGCTCCTTCCTCCACCACCAGGTACGATCGATGGTCGGCTGCCTCGAACTGGTCGGGCGCGGCAAATGGTCGAAGGCAGACCTGAAGGCGGCGCTGGAGGCGAAGGACCGCGCCGCGCTGGGGTTCAACGCGCCGCCCGACGGGCTCTATTTCGTCGAGGCTTCGTATCCGGGCGAGCGCTGACCGCGCCGAGCCCGAAGACCCGCTCCAGCGACTTTTCGAGCATCAGCAATTGCCAGAGCGTCCGGCCGTGGTCGGCCTGGCCGCTGCGATGGTCGTCGGCGAGCCGCTGAATCGCGGCGCCGTCGAACCAGCCGGTTTCGGCCAGCGCCTGGCTGCGGGCGATCGCCGCCGCCCGATCCGCCAGGGCCCCACGGAACCAGGCCGAGACCGGGGTGACGAATCCCATTTTGCGGCGGTGGAGAATGTCCTCCGGCAGGCGATCGGCGAGCGCGCGCTTCATCAGCCATTTGCCGGTCCCGCCCCTGAGGCGCATCCGCGCCGGCAGCTTCGCCGCGAATTCGACCAGCCGGTGGTCGAGCAGCGGCTCGCGCGCCTCGAGGCTGACCGCCATGCTGGCGCGGTCGACCTTGGTCAGAATGTCGCCGGGTAGCCAGATCTGGAGATCGGCATATTGGGCGCGCGACAGCGCATCGTTCGCCGGCGCGCCGCGAAAGGCGCGGGCATAGCGATCTTCGGCGACATGACCATGCAATGGCGCGGTGAAGAGGGCGCGGCGGATTGCGGGCGGCGTGACGCCGACGGCCAGGGCATAGGCGGTGCCGCTCCCCTGCCCCAATGCCTGCAGCGTCGTTTTGGCGCGCAGCCATTGCGGGGCGTTGTCGAGCTTGGGATAGGCATCACCAAGCATGCCGGCGGCGCGGCCGAGCGGGCCCGGCAACAGGCGGCGCACCCGGTCCTCGTTGCGGAACAGCCGGTAGCGGCGGTAACCGGCCATGATCTCATCGGCGCCATCCCCCGACAGGGCCACCGTCACCTTTTCCCGCGCCAGTTCGGAGACCCGGTAGGTGCCGAAGGCGGACGCGTCGGCGAACGGCTCGTCGAACGCGTCGGCGAGCGTGTCGATCAGGTCGAAATCGGCCGCGGCGACGGTGCGCGTGCGGTGGCGGGTCGCGAACAGCTCCGCGACGCGCCCCGCGAACGCGGTCTCGTCATGGTCGGCCTCGTCGAAGCCGATCGAGCAGGTCTCGACGGCGCTCCGGCTCGCCTCGGCCATGAAGGCGACCACCGCCGAGCTGTCGACGCCGCCGGAAAGGAAGGCGCCGAGCGACACATCGGCAACCATGCGCGAGCGCACCGCCTCGCGCAGCCGCTCGACCAGCTCTTCCTCGAGCTGGTGGGCGGCGCGACGATCGGTGCTGGAGAAATCGACATCCCACCATCGCACCGGATTGGGAATCTCGCGACCGCGGCGAATGTGGAGATAGTGGCCGGCCGGAATTTTGCGCACGCCGGCGACGATGGAGGTGTCGTCGGGGACATAGCCATAGGCCAGATAGTCCTCGATCGCGGTCGGATCGGGGGTACGGCGCAAGCCCGGATGGGCGAGCAGCCCCTTGAGCTCCGAGGCGAAGATCACCGCGCCGTCGGCAAGCTGCGCGACGAAGAGCGGTTTCACGCCGAGCCGGTCGCGGGCGAGGAAGAGCGCGTCGTTTCCGGCATCATAGAGGGCGAAGGCGAACATGCCGTTGAGGTGAGCGAGGCAGTCCGGCCCCCATTCGCGCCACGCGGCGAGGAGAACCTCGGTGTCGCTTTCGGTGTGGAAGCGGTGGCCCCTGGTTTCCAGCAGCTGGCGGACCTCGCGGAAATTGTAGATCTCGCCGTTGAAGCTGATCGCCACGCGCCGGTCGGGCGTCAGCATCGGCTGGGCGGCGGCGTCGCTGAGGTCGATGATCGAGAGACGACGGTGGCCGAGGCCGATGCCCGGCGCAGTCCACACGCCGCTCCCGTCCGGGCCGCGATGGGCGAGCGCGTCGGTCATCGCTTCGACCCGGGCCGGATCGACCGGCTTGGGCACGTCGGGGTGGAAGATGCCGGCAATGCCGCACATGGCGCCTAGCCCTGCCCCGCTGCGCGATCGGCAAGCGGCGCGATCGGCCCCAGCGCGCGAAGGAAATCGTCGATGACGGGACGCGGGCTGACCCCTTCGGCCGGCGCGGGCGCGGACACGAGCACGGCGACGGCGCGTTGCGGCCCACCCAGCAGGCGCACCTTCATCGTCTCCAGCTTCACTGCCATGCCGCTCCCGCTCGTGATTCTGCCAACCCGGTAGAAGCTCACCACCTCGCGCACCAGCCCGTGCGAGGCGATCCGCTCCGCCCGCCCGTCCGGCGGAGCCGGGGCGCCGGCCGCCCAGGCCCAGTTGCTCTCGGGTCCGACCGCCCCCTGACCGAAGCCGACAAGCTCGCGCCCTTCCGACTGGCGCGCATAGACGGCAATGGCGAGATCGACCTCGCGACCCTGCGCATCACGGTAGCGGGCGATCCGGAAGAGATCGGCCCCCGCGAAATGCGGCCGCCAGGCGATGCCGCCCCGTATCGGTATACGCTGCCAGCCGGGAACATCCGGCAGGGTCAGGGTCGCCGACACCGGCTGGGCACTGGCCGAAACGGCGCTGGACCAGGCGATCGGGAGTGCGGCGATCAGAGCGCCCATCGCGGCCACCATGGCGATGGACGTGCGACCCGACTCGGATTGCAAGGTGGCGGGATCGAACCAGGGATCGTCGATCGCGCGGTCGAAGAAGCGCCAGCTCAAAGCGAGAATCAGCGCGATGACGACGGCGAAGAAGACGCCGCCATAGACGACATGGTCGAAACCCGCGGCGAGATCGACGCTGCCCGTCCGGTGCGCGACATAGATGGTGGCGAAGGCGCGCACGCCGTTGGCGAGGACCGGGATGACCAGCGATATGGCCATGAAGGCGATGCGGCGCGGCCAGGAACGGAAGCAGACATTGGCGACCAGCGCCCCGAACGCCACCATCGCCACGAGGAACCGCACGCCGGCGCAGGCCTCGGCGACTTCGAAATAGCCGGTCGGCGTGGTGATGAAGATGCCCTCGATATGGGCGGGCACGCCGGCCAGCGCGAGCAGGGCCATGGCGATCTCTGCCGTTACCGTCTGCATCGCGGGCACAAGTTCCGCGCCAGCCGGGATCAGGAACAGGGCGTAGAAGATCGGGAAGGCGAGCGCGCGGCTGACATTTCGGCCGAGGCAGGTGATGGCGGCGCCCTGCAGCATCAGGATCAGGCCGGCGTGACGCGCCAGCGCGATCCCGCCGGCATCGCCGAGCAGCCAGCCGAGCCCACCAACGCTGACCAGAACGAGCCCGGGTGCCCAGCTGGACGGGGCGAGCTGGCTGAGCCCGGGCCGGCGCTGCCAGACCAGCCAGGCGATGATCGGCATGATCAGCAGGCAATGGTTGAAGGTCGGGCTGTTCCACCAGATCGTCGCCATGTCGGTGGCGTCGCGATGAAAGAGCGCGAGGATCGCGGCAGCAGCCGCGGCCAGCGCGGCAAGATGGGTGCGCCAGGGCGAGGCGGCGGCGGGCGTCGCGGCGGGCACGGCCATCGTCATGCCGCCGCCTTTCGGCCGGACAGCGCGACGAGGTCCGCCAGGGGCGCGAGACGCTGGTCCCAGCCGTAGGTCGATTCGACGAGGCTGCGCGCCGCGATGCCCATCGCCGCACGCCGGCCGGCGTCGGCGAGCAGGCCGCGGATCGCCGCGGCCATCGCATCGGCACCGTCAGCCACGAGCAAGTCGCGGCCGGGTTCGGCCTCGATCCCCTCGAACGCGGCTGGGGTCGCCACGACCGGTTTCGCCATCGCCATCGCTTCCAGCACCTTGTTCTGGATGCCCCGCGCGATGCGGAGCGGGGCGACGATGACATCGGCCGCCGCGAGCCAGGACCGGATGTCGGCAACCGCGCCCGTGACGTGGACGCGCTCACCTGCGAGCGTGCGCACCTCGGCGACAGGGCTGCGGCCGGCGATCACGAAGCGACCGGAAATGTGCGGAAGGACCTCGCGCGCGAACCAGCACACCGCGTCGACATTCGGCGCATAGTCCATCTGACCGGTGAAGAGCAGCAACGGCCCCTCCCCGCGCTCCGCCGGGTGCAGGTGCGTAAAGCCCGCATCCCGATCGAAGAACGCCAGATCGATCCCGTTCGAGAGGGCACGGACATTGGCGAGGCCGGTCCTCGTCCGGAACAGATCTGCCTCGGCCTCGCTGACGAAGGTGGCAACGTCGGCGCGGGCGGCCGTGGCGCGCTCGAACGCGAAGAGCTTCTCCGCCTCACGGCGATGGACCCAGCGCATCGGGCCGGCGGCCTCCTCGGCATAGTGGGCGAACTTCGCCGAATCCATGTCGACGAAGTCCATCACGAAGCGCGCCGGGCAAGGGGCCGGGACAAACTGGGCCATCTGTCCGGAGAAGGCGAAGATCGTGCCGATGCGACCGCTGGCGAGTTGGCGATCGACGAAGGCCCGCAGGTCCGGGCTGTCGAACAGGGTCAGCGAGACCGGCCTACCCGTCGCCAGCGCGCGGGCCCCTGCTACGGCCCGTCCGGTTCGGCGGACTTCGACATGGGCCTCGCCGAGCGCACCCCCCATCGCCTTGCGCAGGGCCGGCAAATGCGCGGCGTCGGCTTCGTCATCGGCGAAGGTGGCGAGATGCACGCGCCCCATGCCACCAAGATGCTTCAGGAGGTGCCAGGAGCGGATCTTGTCGCCGCGGTCCGGCGGATAGGGAATCCGGTGGGCGAGGAAAAGGATGTCGCTCATCCAAGCCCTCGCGCGATCGGCGGGCCGAGGCGGTTGGCGATGCAGAGCGGCAGGCGCTTCCAGAGCGCGATCTGGAGCCGGTATCTGGGGTTGAGCGGATTGACCTCGCGGACTTCACCCCAATGGGTGTAGGCGAGCGGGCGCGGCTCGAACCCCCAGTTCTTCTTGAAAGCGAAGGCGCCGGTGCCCGGTTTCGACCGGCCGAAATCGAAGCGGGTGCACCCGCGCGCTGCGGCGTGGCGCATCAGCGCGAAATACATGAGCTCGTTGGCGCGGGCTCCGCGCGCCTCCCGGGTGCCCCCGCCCCAATAGGGATAGACGGTGCCGCCCAGATAGAGGCTGAGCACGCTGGCGAGCGGCTTGCCGCCCCGCGCGACGGTCAGGATGTCGACGGCATCACCGAATTCGGCAAGGACGGCCTCGAACAGCGCCCGGGGAAAGACCGGCGTGCCGAGATTGCGGACGCTCTCGGAATAGGCGCGGTAATGGGGCGCCGGGTCGCGGCCGACCGTCACCTCCAGCCCGAAGCCGAGCGCACGGCGAACCTCGGCGCGCTGCTTGCGGGGGATCGCCTTCAAAATGGCCTCGTCGTCGGCAGCGAGATCGCGAGCGAAGCCGGCATAAGTGCTATCGTCGATGCGCCAACCGGCCGGCTGCGGGCCGCCGCGCAGCTCGATCGATGGGCAGTCCAGGCGCCGGGCCAGTGCGACGGCTTCGGCGGCAAGCGCTTCGGAGACTGCTTCGTCAGGTGCGAGAATGCCGCCATCGACACCGAAGCCGGCGGATACGAGAGCCGCGCCGAACAAGGGCGAACGCAGTTCCGTCAGCGGCAGGTGGCCCACGATCACGCCGGCGCGTTCGGCGACGAGAAGATGCGGGCGCTGGCCGGCCCCGGCGGCGATGGCGCGGCTCCATTGCGGCAGGTGGAAGGGCGTCGCCTGCGGATGGGCGCGCACGAACGCCTCCGGCGCGGGATCGGCCGGGTCGGCTGTCCGCACCGTCACCGGCGCGATCGGGGCGTGCGCATTCATGCGAGGCGCGCCCGTTCGGCTGCGGCGACCTCGTCGGTCCGCGCCCAGGCATGTGCTCCAAGCAATCTCAATAGCTTGCCATACATTTCGGAGAGATTCGTATAGTGACGAAGCTTCGATTTCAGCGGCGCGTTCGCGACCCGCGGCTGGTCGGGATCGACCTCCCACGGGTGGAAGTAGAAGATCGCCGGGCGCTGCTCCCGGCCGTTGACGCGCGCGATCGCCCAATTCGAAAAGGCCCAGGGCAGCAGGCGGAAGAAGCCTCCGCCTCCCGCCGCCATGCGCCGGCCGGCGACATCCACGGTGGTCACCGGCAGCTCGATCAGTTCGGCGCCATCGACCGGACGCCAGGCGAAGCGCGGCGACTCGCGCCAGCCATAATGGTCATGCGTCACCGGCGCGACGCTGGAGGAGTAAGCGTAGCCCTCCGCCGCCAGCACTTCGTGCGCCCAGGGCGTGCGGGCGTCGATCGAGAAGCTGGGCGCGCGATAGCCGGTGACCTTCCGGCCCGACGCATCCTCGAGGGCCACCCGGGCCCTTGCAATGTCATCCCGGAACTCTGCCTCGCTCATCGTGAACACGCGGCGGTGGTCCCAGCCATGGCTGGCGACCTCGTGGCCGGCGTCGGCGATACGACGGATGAGTGCCGGGTGGCGCGCGGCGACCCAGCCGAGGGTGAAGAAGGTCGCCTTCACCCCCGCCTCGTCGAACAGCGCGAGCACCCGATCGGTATTGGCCTCGACGCGGCGCGGGAGCGAGTCCCAGTCGCCGCGATCGATCACCCGCTCGAACGCACCGACCTGAAACCAGTCCTCGACATCGACAGACAGGGCATTGCGCATGGGCCCTCCCTCAGGCGGCGTCGGACCTTTGTGCCCTATCCTGATCGACCCACTCGACGAGCAAAGTCAGCACCCGGCGCAACATCGCCTCCTGCTCCTCGACCTTTGCCTCCAGCGCGGCGATCCGGCCGGCCAGGGCAGGATCGGGTGCAGCGGGCAGCGCCGCCGGGGCGGTCTCATGATCGTCGCGAACGAGCTGCGGGCGGGTCGAACGCAGCGGCAGGACGCGCTCGAGCGGCGCCGGCGTCTCTTCGCGGGCCGGGGCGGCGGCATCGGCATTCATCTCGCCGGCAACCCCGCGCACCGTCTCGGCGGTGATGAGCACCGCGTTCTCGATCGCGGCCTGGAGCATCAACCGGTTGGCAAGCTGGTTGACCCGGCGCGGGATGCCGCCGCTCTCGGCATGGAGGACGGCGAACGAATCGGCCGCAAAATCCGGACGGCCCTGCCAGCCGGCAACCATCAGGCGATGGCCGACATAGGATTCGACCTCGTCGACATCCATGGCGTCCAGATGATGGGTGGCGATGACGCGCTGGCGAAGCTGCTCGAGACCCGCCGACGCCAGCTTCTCGCGGAATTCGGGCTGGCCGAGCAGCAGGATCTGGAGCAGCGCATGGCCGCGCGCCTGGAAATTGGAGAGCATGCGCAGCTCTTCAAGCGCGGAGACCGGCAGGTTCTGCGCCTCGTCGACGATGAGCAATGTGCGCTTGCCGACACGGACCTCCTCGCTCAGTCGCCGCTCGACCGCTTCGAGCAGTGCCGCTTTCTCGACCCCGCGGATCGGCAGGCCGAGCCCCTGGGCGGCGAGGCGCAGCATGTCATCGCCCTCGACCTGGGTCGAAACCAGGCTGACGACGTTCAGCCGCGCGCGATCGATCGTCGCCATCAGGTGGGCGGCAAGCGTCGACTTGCCGGCCCCGATCTCGCCGGTGATGACGACGAAGCCCTCGCCCTGCGAGATGCCATAGCCCAGATAGGCCATCGCCTTCTTGTGGCTGCGGCTGCCGAACCAGAAGCGCGCGTCGGGCGTCAGCTGGAACGGCTGCCCGGTGAGGCCGAAATGCTCGATATACATGGGGCGATCCCTAGCCTTGCGTGCCTACCAAAAGGTGTACCTGAGCCCGACGAGGCCCGAGGCGATGGTGCTGTCGTCGAGGCCGCTCCGGTTGTGATAGAGGCCGAGCGCCGCGAGCAGCTGCAACCGGTCGAGCAGGAAGCGGCGCGAATAGCTGAGTGTACCGCCGAAGCTGGTGACCTCGTCGATGCCGGCGGCATCGCTGTCGAACCAGCTCGCATAGGCGTCGAAATTGATGTCGGAGCTGCGGCTCAATTCGCGGCCGATCGAACCATAGACCTGGAAGCCCTGGTCCTCGCGGCCGCCGAACCGGTCGAAGGCCGGATCCTCGGGCCGGGCGAAGCGGCGATGCGCGTAGGCGGCACCGGCACTGAAGTCCCACAGGCCGCGGCTGCCGGAGAAGAGGATCGTGGCGCCGCGCACGCGATAGCTGGTGCCGCGGATCGACTGGAGTGACGAGCCGAAACACTGTCCGCTGCCCGGCTGCTGGCCGCCGACCGCGCAATTGCCCAGATCGCCGGTGAACGGGTTCCGCAGAATATCAAAATTCGTCGGCAAGTTATTGAGATTGGCTATGAGCGTTCCGCTGAACGTCTCGACCGTATCGAACAACGTCGCGCTCACGCCATAGTCTGGATTGAACTGGTGACGGAACGCGCCGACGACCGTGGTGCCGCCATAGCGATGGCCGGCGCGCAGCTGCAGCTCGGTCCGCGGGCTCGGCCGCCAGATCAGGCCGCCATCGTAGATCAAGCCGTCGACGTCATAGGTGAGCAGGCGCGGCCGGGAGGAATCCGGGATGCCGCGGCCGTCGGGGCCAGCGACCGGAATCCCGTTGGCATCACGCGCCAGATCGAACTGACTGGACTGGATCCGTTCGTAGCCGACGCCTGCGGTCAGCGCGAGGGTGGGCGAAAGCGGCAGGACGATGTCGCCGCGCACGAACGTGCCCTCGAAGCGGTAGTCGAACGGGCCACCGGAATCGGAACGGGCATAGCCGCCGGCGAGCGTCCAGCCGAAGGGCAGACGACCCGGCCCCATGCCGATGCTGGCGGTGGCGCTGTGCGAGACATTGTCGTCATAATCGTCGCCGAAGCCGTTGAATTCATTTCCGTTGACCGCGGTGTAACCGAGCCGGTAGGCGGCGTTGATCGCGAGCGGGCCGGCGTGGGTCGAAAGCGTCGGGCCGGCATAGATGCTGTAGATTTCGGTGGCGTCGTCGCGATCGGTGACCCCGAGCGCGCGCCCTTCCCCGCCGGTGCGGGTGACGAGCGCGCCGGCATCGAACTGAAGCAGGTTGGGGACGATGTCGGCGTTGATCCGCGCGATGCCGCTGTGGACGTCATTGTCGCCGATATCGCCGTTCCAGGCGATGTTGCGCTGGTAGCGGTAGCTGGCCTGGGCGCGCACCCGGCGGGTCTCGATCTGACCGTCGACGCCGGCAGCAACACTCGAATAGGTGAAGGTCTCGCCGCCATCGAGCTCGGCGCTCAGCACCTGGGCGAACTCGAGATAGGGCTGGACGCTGCCGCGCGACTGGGGCCGGCGGGCGCGTTCGCCGCGGCGCTCACCCTGCGGCGACGCGTCGCCGGTTGCGGCGGCGTCCGCCGGCGGCGGACCGTAGGACACACCGGAACGCGGCACATCGGCCTGCGCATGGGCCGTCGTCGCGATGACGGCGAGGCCGATCGCGAGCGCAAGGCGGCGCAGGAGGCCGAGATCAATCGCCATGGGGGTATCCGTCATAGGCGCCGAACTTGCGGCCGTTGACTGCAATGCCGGCGCCGTTGAGCAGCAGGCCGATAGTGTCGCAGGCCGAAAGCAGGCCGATCGTCTCGCGCAGATCCGCCTCGGTGGTGCGGTCGGCGCGGACGATGACGAGCACCTGGCCGACATGGCCGGCGAGCACCGCTGCGGGCGAGGCCATCAGCGCCGGCGGTGAATCGAACAGGATGATGCGATTCGGATTGGCGGCGGCCAGCCGGGCGAGCACTGCGCGGGTCCGGTCCGACGCCAGCAGCTCCGGCACGTTGTTCGCCTTGCGGCCGGCGGGCAGGACCGACAGGCCGGGCAGGTCCGTGGCGATGACGAAATCCTCCGGGTCGACCGCGGCGTCCGCCAGTGCCTCGACCAGGCCGGGCCCGGTTGCGATGCCAAGCGTCGCCAGCGCATCGGGCCTGGAGAAGTCGCCGTCGATGAGCAGGACCTCCACATCGCGCTCGCCAGCGAGGCTGAGCGCGAGGTTGATCGCGCAGAAGCTCTTGCCCTCGTTCGGCTGGCCGGACGAGATCAGCACGGTGCGGCGCTTCTCCTCGGGCAGCGACACCCGCCGCTCGATCCCGGCGAGAAGCTGGCGCTTCACCAGCCGGAACTCCTCGGCGAGGCCTGTCACAGGGGCGTCCGGGACAATAAAACCCTTCTCTGCCAAGGCTTCGCGATCGATGATTGCAACGCCATCGAGACGTGACGCGGCCGGAACGACGACCGGCAGTCCGGGTTCGTACATGGCATCGGGCGCGAGAACGGCTTCCGCCTCGACAGCGGGCTGCGGCTCGAAAACGATCTCGGGCTCGACAGCCGCAACAAGCTCCGGCTCGGGCTCAACGACAGGCTCGGGCTCGACAACGGACTCGGGTCCGGCATGTGGCGGTTCGCACCCGGGTTCGACCACGGCCGAGGCCGGTTCCGGCGCGGCAGGCGGCACGAAGACGCTGCCGAAATCATAGACTTCGGCGGCGCGCTCGAAGAGCGAGGAGGGGCTGTGTCTGGTCATGTCGGTCCTCACGCGACCCCGCTGCGCTGCCAGAATTCGACGAGAATCAGCACCGCGTAGCAGCCGGCGAGCGCCGCCCCTGCCCCGCCAAGCCAGACAAGGCGCTGGCGACGGCGTGTGCGCTCAGGCGGCGTAACGACTTCGCTGAGCGTGCCGAGCACCGGCAGTCCGGTAACGGCCGCCAGGCGGTTCTGGGTCGGGAACGTCGTCTGCAGCTGGCCGAGCACGAAAGCGACGGCCACGCCCGCGCCCAGCGCCAGCACCAGCACGGCGGTCAGGAAGATCGGCCGGTTCGGCGCGGCCGGCACGCCCGGCACGCTCGGCGGCTCGACCACCTGAATGGCGAGCGGGCTGGTGTTACGGGCGGCGTCGCTGCGCAGGCGGGCCTGCTCGCGATTGGCTGCGAGCTGGTCATATTGCTGCTTCAGCACCTCATAATCGTTGTTGAGCCGCTCCTGCTCGGCGGCGAGGCTGGGCTCGGTCGACTGGCGCGAGGTGAGCTGGGCGAGATCCGACTGAAGCTGGTTGCGGCGCGCGGTCGCGGCCACGAGCTGGGCTTCGCGCTCGGACAGCATGGCGCGCAGCGAAACGTAGCTCGGGTTGGACGCACCAGCCGCCGGCCCGCCCCGCTCGGCCTGGGCGTAGGGGCGCAGGCGGGCGATCTGCTGGCGCAGCGACTGGATGTCGGGGTGTTGTTCGGTCCAGCCGCGGGCGAGGTTCTGGTTGATCTGGCCCTCCAGCGCCGCGATCTGCCCGCTCGCCGTGGTGCCGCCATCCGTGCCGGGGAGGCTCGTGGGCGTCGCGCTCAACTGCCCGCGCATCGCGCCGACCGCGGCCTGGCCGGCGGCGATCTGCTGCTGGATGTCGGCAAGCTCGCGGCGCGCCGCCGACATGCGCTGGCCGATCGAGCCCTCGCCGGGAAGCAGGCCCATGAAGCGCTGCTCGAATTCGACGCGGCGCTGCTCGGCCTCGCGCAGCGCGGTTTCGCGACGGGCCATCTCCTGATCGAGGAACTGGAGCGACTGGCCGCCCGAGGCGTCGCCGGCGGCGTTGCGGCGCATGAACTCGTCGATCAGGCCCTGGACCGTCGCCGCAGCGGTGCGGGCGTTCTGGCCATTGGAGAAGCTGGAGATGTTCGAGCTGGCGACGATTTCCAGCATCCCGTCCGGCTGGACCGTGATCTTGATCCGCTCGCGCAGGCCCGAGACGATGCCGCCGAGCTCGCGGTCACTGGCCGCGAGATTGGCGAGATCGGTGCGCCGCGCGATCGCGAGCAGGCTCTCGTTCGAGGTCAGCGTCTGCTTGAGGCGCATCACCTGGTTCTGGCGGTCGTCCGGCACGCCCGGCTGGAGCGGCAGCGCCTGCTGCACCTGGACCAGCAGGCGCGCCTTGGCCTCGTAGCTGTTCGGGATCAGTGCGATGACCAGCCAGCCGAGCACGGCGACGCCCCACGCGACGGCGAGCGCCAGCCAGCGGCGGCGCCACACCTGGTGGAGCGCGATCCTGACCTGTTCGTAAAGTCCGTCCATCGGCGGTGAGTCGTCCTTCAGGGCTGGCGCACGGGGCGGATCAGAACATGCTTTCGGGGATGATGATCACGTCGCCCGGCTCGAGCCGGACGTTGGCGCTGACGTCGCCGCGCCGGAGCAGGCGGGCGATCCTGAGGTCATATTCGCGCTGCCCTCCCGTCGCGCGATCGGTGCGGACGAGCCGGGCGCGATCGCCCGCGGCATATTCGGAAAGGCCGCCGACCGCGATCATCGCGTCGAGCAATGTCATGTTGGCGCGGTAGGGGATCGCCGCCGGCCGCTCGGTTGCGCCGACGATACGGATCTGCTGGGCAAAGGTGCCCTGCGGCTGATCGACCATCACCGAGACCAGCGGGTCCTGGATATACTGGGCGAGCAGTGCGCGAATGTCTTCGGCGAGCTGGGCCGGGGTCTTGCCGACCGCGACCATGTCGGTGATCAGCGGCGTCGTGATCCGGCCGTCGGGGCGGACCTGGACGCGGGCGCCGAGCTCCGGATTGCGCCACACGAACACGGTGAGCTGGTCGAGCGCGCCGATCTGGTAATTCTCGCCAACCTGATCGCTCGTGCCGACGAAGCTCGCGGCAGGCAGGCTCTCGCCGGTTCCGCCGCCACCGGTCGCGCAGCCGCCGAGGAGCGCCGCAGCGAGAACGAGGGGCAGGCTGGACTTGGCGGGAACGCGCATCATCGATCCTCTTCACGGAAGCTCATTGCCGCTCCGCCCGGTCCCGAAACGGGATGGCGGGCAAAGCCGGATTTCGCGCCCCGCTATGGCCGCAAGAGGTAAAATTCCGGTTAGGAACAAGCGCCTTTTGGGGGGCGTCCCAGAACGGGACGCAACCGCGAGCGGGCGTTAAGCGGGCCCGCCGACGATCATTTCACGCGCCGCCGGCTGGGCCAGGAAGGCTTGCGGGCTGGCGGACAGGCCGTAGGCGCCGGCGAGGAAGACGGCGACGAGGTCGCCGGGGCCGGCGTCGGGGAGCGCGACGTCGTCGGCAAGGCGATCGAGCGGCGTGCACAGGCAGCCGACCACCGTCACATCGCCTGCAGGCGCGGCGTCGAAGCGATTTGCGACGGCGACAGGGTAGTTGCGGCGTACGACCTGACCGAAATTGCCCGATGCGGCGAGCTGGTGCTGCATGCCGCCGTCGGTGACGAGGAAGGTCTTGCCGTGACTGTCTTTCCGGTCGATGATGCGGGTCAGATAGACGCCGCATTCGCCGACCAGCCAGCGCCCGAGTTCGATCGCAAACTGCGTATTTGCAAGGATTTGCGGGCGCTTCCCAAGGGTTTCGGCGAGCGCAGCGGCAATCGCCTCGACGTCGAGCGGCTGCTCGCCATGGAAATGGGGAATGCCGAAGCCGCCGCCGAGATTGACCAGCGGCGGCGTCACGCCCGCCGCCTCGGCGAGTTCGGCGGCAAGCGCCACCGTCGCAGTCTGCGCCTCGATCAGCGCGTTGGCGTCGAGCGCCTGCGAACCGGCGAAGATGTGAAAGCCGCGCCAGTCCGCACCGGCGTCGACGATCCGCCTGACCAGCGCCGGCACATGGACGGCATCAACCCCGAACGGCTTGGCGCCGCCGCCCATCCGCATGCCCGAGCCCTTGATCTCGAAATCCGGGTTCACCCGCACGGCGAGACACGGGCGGATGCCGAGGCGGCCGCCGATCGCCAGCGCCCGCTCGACCTCGCCCGCGGATTCGGCATTGAGCGTGACGCCGGCGCGGATCGCCGCCTCGAGATCAGCATCGCGCTTGCCGGGGCCGGCGAAGCTGGTGCGGCCCGGATCGACCCCCGCCGCCATCGCAATCGCGAGTTCCCCGGCGGAGGCAAGGTCAACGCCGTCCACCTTGCCTCCAACATGCTTCAGCAGGGGGAGGTAAGGATTTGCTTTCATGGCAAAATGAAGATGAACACCCGCAAAGGCCGAACGGAATCGCGCGACCTTCACATCGACCAGAGCGAGGTCGTAGACGAACAGCGGCGTGCCCCCGGCCGTCTCGACCAGCGCGTCGGCGCGCCGCGCTCCGATCAGCAACATGCCGTCGGCATCGGCCGCGAAACCGGCCGGGATGGGACCCATCGGCTTGGTCATGCCATCAGCTCCGCCCTGAGCGCGACCCGGTCCAGCTTGCCATTCGGGCTGCGCGGCAGCTCGGCCCGCCAGAGGATCGGCCCGGGCTGCATGAAGTTGGGCAGCTCGCGCTTGAGGTGGGCGCGCAGCGCCTCTTCCTGACCGCGCCGGTCGGGCCGGACGACGAGTGCGATCGCCTCGCCCAGCCGCGGATCGGGAACGCCGAGCGCCACCGCTTCCGTGATCAGGCCGGAAGCGATCGCCGCCTCCTCCACCTCGGTCGGGCTGACCCGGTTGCCCGACGTCTTGATCATCCCGTCCTCGCGGCCAACGAAATAGAGCAGGCCCTCCGGATCGCGACGGACGCGGTCGCCCGACCAGACGGCCATCCCGCCATAGGCCGAGCCTTGCGGCGCCGGCTTGAACCGCTCGGCCGTGCGCGCGGGATCGTTCCAATATCCCTTGCCGACCAGCGGACCGGCATGGACCAGTTCGCCCTCGTCCGCCTCCTGCCCGTCCGCGCCGATCACCATGATTTCGGCGAACGGGATGGCGGTGCCCATCGAATCCGGATGATCGTCGAGCAACGCCGGTTCGAGAAAGGTCGAACGGAACGCTTCCGTCAGGCCGTACATCGAATAGACGTCGGCGGCCGGGAACACCTCGCGCATCCGCCGGATCACCGATGGGGCGAGCTTGCCGCCGCTGTTGGTGAGCCGTCGGAGTGAGAGCGCGGCCGCAGGCGGCCAGACTGCCTCTATCAGTTGAACAAAAAGAGGAGGAACACCCGCCAACGTACTGATCTTGTGTGTTTCGACTGCCCTGATCATATCCCGAGCGGCGAGATAATCGAGTGGAACCACGCAACCTCCGGCCGCCCAGGTCGAGAAGAGCTGGTTCTGACCATAGTCGAAGCTGAACGGCAGCACCGCCAGCACCCTGTCCCCGGGCGTCAGGCGGAGATAGTCGGCAACACTGATCGCCCCGAGCCACAGATTGGCGTGGCTCAGCATTACGCCCTTGGGTCGGCCGGTGGAGCCCGAGGTGTAGAGCAGCGCCGCCAGTTCCTCGGGGTCACGCTCCGACGGCGGCAGCGCTTCCGAATGATCGAACAGCTCCGCGCTGCCCTCCTCGTCGAGCAGCGCGCAGCCTCCAGGGACGTCTCCATCCTGCAGTGTGGCGAGGCGCGCATGCGCACTGATCAGCAGCCGGGCGCCGCTGTCGGCGAGGATATGGGCGACCTGCGCATGCTTGAGCAGCGGATTGATCGGGACATGGATAAGGCCAGCGCGCGGCACGGCGAGCGGGAGCAGGCTGGTGAGGCGGTTCTTGGGCAGCCAGCTCGCGACCCGGTCGCCGGGCACGAGCCCCCGCGCCCTGAGCGCCCCCGCCAGCGCGGCGACCGCCTGCTCCAGCCCGGCAAAGTCGAGCACGCCCTCCCTGGTGACCAGCGCGGTGGCGTCGCGCGCACCGCGCAGGGTCAGATGATCGAGCGGACGGGGTGTGGGATCGAGCAAGGTCATTCCTGCTTAAAGAGGGGCATGATAGGGCGGCGGCAAAGGGGCATAAAGCGGTGGCGGTTAACATAGAGCTTTTCGAAAGCCTGGACGATGTCGCGCGCGATGCCGCCGGCGCGCTCGACCGCGCCGCCGTGCCCGGTCTCTACGGCCGGCTCGACTGGTTCCGCCTGATCGCCGCCCATTGCCCGCCGCCCGGCAAGCCCGTCGTCGTCCGGGCGGAGGCGGGCGGGCGCCGGGCCTGGCTCTTCCTCTCGGTCGACGGGAGCGACGCGCAGGGGCTCGCCGCCTGGTATTCCCTGCGCGTTGATGCGGTGGGCGATCGGGAAAATGACGTCATGACGGCGATGGCGGCTGCGCTGCGCGATGGCGGTGTCGCCACCGTGACACTGTCGCCTGTGGAGGACCCTGAGGCGCTGGCCGCCGGATTCCGCGACGCCGGCTGGATCGTGAACGTCGAGCCCGACAAGGCGAACTGGCGGATCGCGACCGAGGGCATGGGTTTCGATGCCTATTGGGCGAGCCGGCCAGGGCAGCTGCGCAGCACGTTCAAGCGGAAAGCGAAGAGTGCCGGGCTCGAGGTCGATATCCACGACCGGTTCAGTGAGGCGGCGTGGGCGGACTATGAGGCGGTCTATCAGGCGAGCTGGAAACCCGAAGAAGGCTCCTTCCCCTTTCTGCGCGCGCTCGCCGAGCAGGAAGGCACCGCCGGGACGCTCCGCCTCGGCATCGCGAAGAAGGACGGCGTGCCGATCGCCGCGCAGCTCTGGCTGGTCGAGCATGGCGAGGCGACGATCCACAAGCTCGCCTATGCCGAGAGCGCCAAATCGCTCTCGCCCGGCACGATCCTCGGCGAGGCGATGTTCCGCCATGCCCTCGACAAGGATCAGGTCCGGGTCATCGACTACGGCACCGGCGACGAGCCCTACAAGGCGGACTGGATGGGCGAGCGGCGAATGCTGTGGCGGCTCGCCGCCCACAATCCACACCGGCTGAAGGGCCTCATGGGAGCGCTGCGCGCCAGGGTCTCCAATCTTGCCCGGCGCCTGCGAAGCCGTTAGGCGCGTGAGCCGGCAACGGGGAAAGGGGTGCGGATGACGGTTGCGCCGAGCGACGGGGAAGAGATCGGGATCACGCTGAGGGCGGTGCTGGTCGACGTGCTCGGCCTGCCGGAGGCGAGGGTCGCCGCGTTCGACGAAAGTTCGCCTTTGTTCGGCGCGCTGCCGGAGTTCGATTCCATGGCGGTCGCAGGCCTCCTGACCGAGCTCGAGGAGCGGCTCGGCATCGTCATCGAGGACGACGAGGTCGACGCCGACATGCTCGAGACGTTCGGATCGCTCCTCACCTTCGCGCGGAACAAGGCGCTGCAGTGAGCCCTGACGGCCTCGCCTACGAGCAATATCAGAGCGAGGCCGGCCCCGAATGGATCATGCGGATCGGCGCGGCAGACGCGCCGCCGGTCCTGTTCGCCCCGCCTCTCTTCGAGGAGATGAACCGCACCCGCGCACTGATCGCGGCGACGATGCGCGCACTTGCGGCGCGCGGCTTCAGCTGCTGGCTGCCGGATCTGCGCGGCACCGGCGAGAGCACGATGACCCTCGAAGAAGTGACCTGGGGCCACTGGCGTCATGACGTCACCGCTGCGGCCGAGCATGTGAGGGGGCGCAGCGATCAGGTGCCGTTGCTCGCCGCGTTGCGTGGTGGCGGACTGATCGACGACATGGCAGCAGCGATCGGGCGCTGGCGCCTGGCGCCGGTCGACGGCGCTTCTCTGGTCCGCGACATGGTTCGTGCCGGAATCGCCGGCGTCGAATGGGCCGGCTACGCCGCTTCGGCGGACGTCCGCGGGCGCCTGGCGGACGCGAAACCCTTCGCACAGGAGCCGCTCAGGACTGTGCGGCTCGCGACCGATGCCGGGGCCGCTGACGCGAAGATCGCCGGTCCGGCCTTGTGGCGCCGGTCGGAGCCCGGCAATTCGGCCGAGTTGGCCGAGGCGATGGCGGCGGACATCGCTGCGTGGCACGCGACATGCGCCGGCTCCTGAGCTTTCCCTGCGAAGACGCCCTGCTTGGAGCGACGCTCGACGGCGCGGCGGGCGCGACGGGCGTCCTGCTTGTAACCGGCGGCAGCCAGACCCGGATCGGCTCGCACCGCATGTATGAAAGTCTGGCCAAGCGCCTGTCGGAAAAGAATATCCCCTGCTTCCGCTTCGACCGCCGCGGGGTCGGCGACAGCAGCGGCGACGATCCCGGTTTCCTTGGCATCGCTCCGGATCTGGCCGCAGCCGCGGCGACCTTCCGGGCCGAGGCCCCGGCCCTCACGCGTCTCTACGGTTTCGGCCTGTGCGACGGGGCCAGCGCGATTGCCCTGTTCGGCGATGCCGCCGGGCTCGACGGGCTGATCCTGGTCAACCCATGGCTCATCGAGGCCGAGGCCGGCGCGCCACCGGCCGCGGCGGTGCGCGCCCACTACCGGCAACGGCTGACGAGCTGGGCGGGGTGGAAGAAGCTGCTCACCGGGGCGATCGATCTCGGCAAGCTCTGGCGCGGCCTCGCCCGCATCCTGCGCGGCAGCGACCCGACGCTGGCACAGGATATCGCCGCAGCATTGCGGCGGCATCACCTGCCGGTCCAGCTCATCCTCGCCAGGGGCGACGCCACCGCCATCGCAGCGGAGGCTGAAATGAAGAGCAAGTATTTCAATGACCTGAAGATGGATATTCAGATACTTGATACGGATTCACACACGTTCGCGCGGCCCGGCGACGAGGCCGCGCTACTGGCGGCGGTCGAAAAAGCGCTGACGAACCTGCGCTGACGGTCAGGCCGCCTCCACCTCGTGCGCGGCAGGTGCCGCCTCGAAATCGACCTCGGCCAGGAACTTCTCCGCGTCCAGCGCCGCCATGCAGCCCGTGCCGGCGGCGGTGACGGCCTGGCGATAGGTCTTGTCCATCACGTCGCCGCACGCGAAGACGCCCGGGATCGAGGTGCGGCTGGTGCCCGGCGTGACCGGGATATAGCCGTCTGCGTCGACCTCCAGCTTGCCCCGGAACAACTCGGTGGCGGGGACGTGGCCGATCGCGACGAAGGCGCCGTCCATATCCATCCGCTCGATCGTGCCGGTGGTCGTGTCACGCAAATCCGCGGCGACCAGCCCCTCGGGCGTCCCCTCCCCGATGAACTCGGCAACCTCGCGGTTCCAGAGCACCTTGATATTGGGGTGGGCGAACAGGCGCTGCTGCAGGATCTTCTCGGCGCGCAGCGAATCGCGGCGGTGGATCAGGGTGACGTCATGGCTGTGATTGGTCATGTAGAGCGCTTCTTCGACCGCGGTGTTGCCACCACCGATCACGATCACCTTCTTGCCGCGATAGAAGAAGCCGTCGCAGGTCGCGCAGGCCGAGACGCCCTTGCCCTTCAGGCGCTCTTCGGACGGCAGGTTCAGCCATTTGGCCTGCGCACCGGTGGCGATGACCAGCGTGTCGCCGAGATAGATATTGCCGCTGTCGCCGACCATGCGGAACGGGCGCTGCGAGAGATCGACCTCGACGATATGATCCCATTCCGTGCGGGCGCCGACATGTTCGGCCTGCTTCTGCATCTGCTCCATCAGCCAGGGGCCCTGGATGACATCGGCGAAGCCGGGATAGTTCTCGACGTCGGTGGTGATGGTGAGCTGCCCGCCCGGCTGTATGCCCTGCACGACGATCGGCGCCAGGCCGGCGCGGGCGCCATAGATGGCGGCGGTGAGGCCGGCCGGGCCGGAACCGAGGATGAGCATGCGGGTCGAGTGGGTCGCGGCCATTGAGGGGGTCTTTCCAAGCCTGAAACGAACGGGTCCCAGCGCAGGTAAGGGGCCGCTCCCGCGTTCGCAACCGGCATTTGCGGGCCGGCGCATCGGGGTGTAGAAGCCGCGCGCAACCCGATGTCCCGGAGATGAGGCACGCCATGACCGTTCACGAAAACCCGCTCGGCCTCGACGGTTTCGAGTTCGTCGAGTTCACCAGCCCCGATCCGGAGGCACTGGCTGACCTGTTCGTGAAGCTGGGTTTCACCCATCTTGGCGTCCACAAGTCGAAGAACGTCCGCCACTACGGCCAGGGCGACATCAACTTCATCCTCAACATGGAGCCGGCCGGCCAGCCCGCCGACTTCCGCCACGCGCACGGCCCGTCCGCGAACGGCATGGCCTTCCGGGTGAAGGATGCGCGGCAGGCCTTCCAGATGGGGGTCGAGCGTGGCGCGATCCCGGCCGAGATGCCGCGCGGTCCCGGCGAGCTCGACATCCCGGCGATCGAGGGGATCGGCGGCTCCTATCTCTATCTCGTCGATCGCTATGGCGCCGATCAGATCTACGACGTGGATTTCGAGCCGGTCCCGGGTGCGCATCGCGACAGGAACGGCGTCGGGCTGCACACGCTCGACCATCTGACCCACAATGTGAACCGCGGCCGGATGGATCACTGGGCGGGTTTCTACGAGCGGATCTTCAACTTTCGCCAGATCCGCTATTTCGACATCGAGGGGAAGCAGACCGCCCTCCTCTCGCGTGCAATGACCGCGCCGGACGACAAGATCCGCATTCCGCTCAACGAGAGCCAGGACGAGCACAGCCAGATCGAGGAATTCCTCAAGGAGTATAAGGGCGAGGGCATCCAGCACATCGCGCTCGCCACCGACGACATCTTTGCGACCGTCGATGCGCTGCGTGCCAACGGCATCCGTTTCCAGGACAGCCCCGACACCTATTACGACATGATCGACCAGCGCCTGCCGGGCCACGGCCACTCGGTCGAGGAGATGCGCAAGCGCCGCATCCTGATCGACGGTTCGCCCGAGACGGGCGAAGGCCTGCTGCTCCAGATCTTCACCGAGAACATGATCGGCCCGATCTTCTTCGAGATCATCCAGCGCAAGGGCAATGACGGCTTCGGGGAGGGCAATTTCAAGGCCCTCTTCGAATCGATCGAACTCGACCAGATCCGTCGCGGCGTCATCCCCGCCAAGGCCGACGCCTAGGCGTGCCCGACCATCGGCTGCGCCTCGACTGGCGCACCAAGGGCCTGCCGCCGCGGGCGGAAGGGATTGCGGTCGATGACCTGGCGGCGCTCGGGCTGAATCTGCTGACAGGCGATCTGATGGCGCCGGCGGCGGTGATTCGCGAGAGCGCGTTGCGGCACAATATCGTGGAGATGCAGGCCTTCGCGGATCGCAATGGCGCGCGGCTATGCCCACACGGCAAGACGACGATGAGCCCGGAAATCTTCCGGATGCAGCTGGAGGCGGGCGCCTGGGGTATCACGGCGGCGACGGCGCACCATGTGCGCATCTACCGGCGGCTTGGCGTCAGGCGGGTCTTCCTGGCCAACATCCTCGCCGGCCGGACCGATATCGACTTTATCTCCGGCGAGATCGCGTCCGATCCGGCGTTCGACTTCTACTGCCTGATCGATTCACCCGAGACGGCGTCATTGCTTGCCGACGGCATGGCGCGCAACGGCGGCGGGCAGCGGATCAACGTGCTGGTGGAGACCGGCCTCGCCGGCGCCCGGACCGGCGTGCGATCGGTTGACGCGGCGCTGGCGCTGGCGCGTCGGGTGGCCGCCCTGCCCGGCCTCGCGTTGCGCGGTGTCGAGACGTTCGAGGGTGTGCGCCAGCGCGGCCCCGACGCGCGGGACCTCGCCGGCGGGATGATCGACATGGCGGTTTCCGCGGCTGACGCCATTGCGGCAGAGGGGCTGTTCGCCGACGGGCCGCTGCTGCTCTCGGCCGGAGGCTCGGCCTTTCTCGACCTGTGCGCCAAGAAACTGCCGGGGGAGATTCGCGGCCAGGCGATCGAGCGCGTGATCCGGCCGGGCTGCTACGTCACCCATGACAGCGGCCAGTATGAGCGGGCGACGCGGCCGGGGGGCAAGCCCTATCCCGGGCTCCCCGATCTCCGCCACGCGCTCGAGGTCTGGGGCACGGTGCTGTCCCTGCCCGAGCCCGGTCGAGCGATCATCGGCGTCGGCAAGCGCGACATTTCCTCCGACGTCGAGCCGCCAATCCCGCTCTGGCGTCATACGCCCGGTGCCGCCCGCCCTCCCCTCGCCGCCGGCGGCATGACCGTTGATGCGATGTGGGACCAGCATCTGGCGGTCGACGCGCCGGCCGGGGCACTTGCGGTCGGCGACCTGGCCGGATTCGGCATCTCCCATCCGTGCTCCACCTTCGATCGGTGGACTGCCCTGCTCACCGTCTCCGACGACTATGACGTCACCGGCGCAGTGACGACGCTGTTCTAGGCAAACCGGGTTGCAACCATTGCGAAGCGCGTTAACGTGCCCGCCCAGGGAGAGCGGCCTTCAAGGCCTCCCCTCGCGATGACACTCGCCGGCCGAAGAGCCACCCTTCATCCCTCTGAGGAGCCTGAACTCGATGTCCTTTCGTAAACTCATTGCCGCCACCGCCCTGTCGGCCGCCCTCCTTCTTCCCGGCGTCGCCAACGCCCAGACCGGGCTCGCGACGGGCCGGACCGTCACCGACACGTCGGGCGGTGAGGTCGGCACGATCACCGCGGTCAGCGGCGACAATGTGACCCTGCGTACCGACCGCCACGAGGTCGCGCTGCCGGCCTCCTCCTTCGCCGTGACCGACGAAGCCGTGTTGATCGCTCTCACCCGCGATCAGCTCAACACCCAGGTCGATCAGATGCTCGCCCAGCAGCAGGCGGCCTTTGTGGTCGGCGCAGTCGTGCGCGACAGCCAAGGTGCCGAGGTTGGTCCCGTCCAGGCCCTCGACGCAGAGACTTTGACGATCCAGCTCGGCGAGCAGCAGATCCGCCTGCCGCGCAACGCGGTTGCTGCCGGCCCGAATGGCCTTGTGATCGGTGCCACCCTCGCCGAACTCCAGGCGCAGATTTCGGGCGCTGCCAACACGGGCACGAACTAGCGGATCGATACGGGAAGGGAATGCGGGTCATTTCCTTCCCGTATCCTGCCGTCAGGGTCGATCGTGGTCTTCGCCCTTGTACGCGAGCTTGCCGGAATGGACCGTCTGTCCGCCAAGGCCGGCAAACTGGTCGCGCAGCGAACGGGCAAGCTCCTCCAGCGCCCGACGCATTTCGGGCGGCAGGAGCAGGTAGGCGGACAATAACTCGCTTGCTCCTGCCTCAAGCGGATCGCCCGCGCTGCGTCGCCCGGTGAGTACATAGACAATATCGACATTCGCTTCGGTCAGGCGGGACAGGTAATCGGCCCTGAGCTCGCGCCGGTCATTCTCGTAGAGGCTCTGCTTGGGAACATCCGTTCCGACAAGGGCGGCAAATTCGGCCTGCTTCATGCCAAGCCGTTTGCGTTCTTCTGCCAGTCGCGCGCCAAAACTCATCTGTTTTAAGAAGTCTTTCTTGACATTTCATTGAAAAACGCTGAATTGAGCCGCGATTCTCCGCGGGTGATCGCATCGCATATGACGAACCGGATTGTCGCGCCCAAATGCAGCTCACCCGCTCGAACCGCGTTGCCGCCGGTCAGGAACCGGATCATGGCGCGACGAACTGGCCCGCGATTGTGAACTGGGCCGACGATCCTGCCGACTATGCCGCGCGGGAGATCCTGCTGGCCGCTGCCGCGCATGCGGTGCTCGCGACGTTCCGCGATTCGCTGGAGGCCCGGTGCCTGCCCGTCGCCGCGACCGCAACGCTGCGAGTCCTTGAAACCGCTCTCGAGCCCTATCGCGGCGACATGGTCTACAAACTCCCCGGCCGTTCCTGACACGGCTTTTGACGGCTTCCGGCTTCCCGCAACCGCCGGTAGAGTGCGGCGCGAATGGGGAGATGAATATGCCTGATGTGAAGCCCGTGCGGGCGGCAGCTACGCCGCCGCGCTGGGAAGAGGATGCGCTGGGTTTCCTGATTGCGCCGGTGACGCGCGAGGCGTTTCTTGCCGATCACTACGAGCGCCAGCCGCTGATCGACCTGCGCAACGAGCCGGATCGCTATGCCGACCTGCTCACCCTCGAGGCGCTCGACCGGTTCATCGCCAGCGCCGACCTGCGCGAGGGCATGATCGATCTCACCAACCATCACGACCGGATTTCGCGCGATCAGTATGTCGACGAGAACGGGCGAATCATCCGCTCGGCGATCACCGAGGAGTATCTCCGCGGCGCGACGATCATCCTGCCGCACCTGCACGATTCGCTGTTCAACCTTGGCGAGTTCTGCCGCTCGCTGGAGGAGGTCTTCACCTGCCACGTCCAGACCAATGTCTACCTGACTCCGCAGCCGCGGACGACCGGCAAGGAGGAGGAGAAGGAGGAGGCCGGGCACGGCAACCAGGGCTTCCCGCCGCATTATGACAATCATGACGTTTTCGTGATGCAGGTGTCGGGGACCAAGGCCTGGCGGATCTACGGAACGCCGGTCGACATTCCCTATCGCGGCGAGCGGTTCGAGCTCGGGAAGTACGAGAAGGGTGAGGTCACCCAGACCCTCACCCTGAATCCCGGCGATTGCCTCTACCTGCCGCGCGGCGTGATGCACGACGCCGAGAATGTCGGCGAGGCGCCGTCGCTCCACATCACCGTCGGCCTCATCACCAAGACCTGGGCGGACCTGCTGCTCGAGTCGATCTCCGAGCTGGCGCTGACCGAGCCCGGCTTCCGGCGCTCGCTTCCCGCCGGTTTCGCGGCGCGCGACTTCGACCGGGCCGAGGCGCAGGCGCATTTCGAAAGGCTCGTCGCGCAGATCGGCGAGAAGGCGCAGATGGACAGCGCCTTCGATCTGCTCGCCGACAATTTCCTGCGTGCCCGCCGTCCCAATGTCGCCGGCGTGATTGCAGGCTCCGGGTGCCCGCCTTCGGCTGGCGATCGCTATCGCCGCCGCCGCTTCGTGCCCTGGAACGTCGCCGACGACGAGGGCAAGCTGGTGCTGGTCGGCCCGGACGGCGACATCGATTTCAGGGCCGAGGACGGCGACGCGCTCGACATCGCCCTGTCCGGTGCCCCGTTCGCCGCCGGCGACCTCCCCTGTACGGAACCCGAGGACCTGGTCCGCACGCTCTGGGCGGCCGGCTATCTGGAGCGGGTCAGCGGCTGAAGACGTGATCCGTCACGAATCGCGTGCGCTCCTCTATCGAGACCTTCGGCAGCCAGACGAGATCGTAGCCGAGGCCGGAATAGGTGCGCGCCATGATATCGCATGTCGCGTCGGCTTCCTCCCAGGATTGCCTGCGCTCGGCGTCCTGTACGTAGATATCCCGCCATGGCGGCGCGATGAAGACCGACGGATTGTAGCGGAACAGCCGGGCCGCGCGGAGGAGATGGGCCGGCGCGGCGATGCCCCCGAGGGCGAGGAAGCCAAGGATGTCGGGCACACCGCGATCGAAGAGCACGATGCCCTCCCCTTCGGCCGCGGCGCGCCACGAGCGCATCTCCCAGCCCAGCATCTGATCGGCGAACGCTGTCTGGTCGGCCCAGGGCAGCGCGTCGCCGCCGATCGCGACCTGATCGCCGATGACCGCCCGCCCGGCCTCGGGCATTGTTCGCGTGCCCCGGTTGCGGAACGCGTCGATCAGAGTGCTCTTGCCGGAGCCCGGTCCGCCGGTGACGACGAAGAACCTGTCCATATCCACAAGCTCCGCTTGAAAGGCGCAGCCGCGCGAGTGGGGCCGCGATGCGCGACAGCGGCCGGACTCCGGCCGTTCAATGCTGTCGATGAAAGGATGGTAGCGGAGGAGGGACTTGAACCCCCGACACGCGGATTATGATTCCGCTGCTCTAACCAGCTGAGCTACTCCGCCCCGTCCTGTGCGTGCCGCAGGTCCGGCAAGGCGCCGCGGCGCTATAGGCAGCGGCGGCACGCGGGTCAACTGGAGCGGCGGGCAAGAAGTTTCAAGCCTCGTCCGCATCGCGGCGGACCGCCGGAACCCGGTGCGCGGCACCGAGTTTCGCATCGACAAGACATGGAGAGCGCCATGGAGTTGCTGACCCCCCTCGAAACCCTCTGCCGGCTGATCATCCATGCCCGCGAGCTGGAGGCCCAGGTGCCCGCACAGGATCCGGACGAGGACCCCGACAACGTCGACGATATCGACGATGAGGACGGCGAGGCGATGTCGGTGCTCCAGGATGAATTGAACGACAGCGTCGAGGAGGAGGTCCAGGCGGTGCTCGACGATCTGGCCGACGACCAGCTCGCCGAGGTGCTGGCGCTGGCCTGGGTCGGGCGTGGCACCTATGACGCAAGCGAGTGGGACGAGGCGTTCGACGAGGCGAACGAGATGGACGCCGGCGAGCGCATGGACGAGCTCAACGACATGCCGCTGCTCGCCGGCTATCTCGATGCCGGGCTCGCGGCGTTCGACTATAGCTGCGAGGGGGTCGGGCAGCCCGACTAGCGCCGGAACGGGTGGGTCCTGACAGGCTCCCAGGGCCCGCCGGCATAGCGCCACGAGGCCAGCGCCCGGATCGCCAGCGGACGGGGTGTGAAGGTGGCGCGAAGCTGCTGCTGGAGCTGGCGTGCGTCGCGGGGCGGCACCTTGTTCTGGATCGTGATATGGGCGCTGAACGGCGTCTGATCCTGCGGCGTCAGCAGGCCGTGGAAGGCCTCGGCGAGCGAGTCGCGCATGTCGGCAAGCGCAGCGCTTTCGACACGCAGGGCGGTCCCCTCCCCCAGGTCCATGATACCCGAAATCCCGGCTCTCGGCGGCGGCGCATCGGTGGCGGCGGCAAGGCGGTCGGAGAGCTCGGTTTCCAGGCTGGGCGGCAGATGGCGGAACAGGGTGAGATGCGCGGGCACCCGGTTCAGCCCGACCGGATAATGCGCGCGCCGCAGTTCCTGGAGCCAGCCGTCATCGCCCGGGGCAAACAGGGCCGTGACGATCAGCGGCCCGCGCAAGGGCCGTCCCTCAAATCTCCACCTGGGAGCCCAGCTCGACGACGCGGTTGGGCGGAAGCTTGAAGAATTCCATCGCGCTTTCGGCGTTGCGCAGCATCCAGGCGAACAGCTTCTCGCGCCAGATCGCCATGCCGGGCCGGTCGGAGGTCAGCAGGGTCTGGCGGGCGAGGAAGAAGCTCGTGTCCATCATCTTGAACTCGGGGCCGCAGCTTTCGACCTTCACCAGCGCCGCCGGCACATCGGTTTCCTGCATGAAACCGTAGCGGATGATCAGCCGGAAGAAGCCGCCGCCGAGATTGGTGAGCTCGAAGCGCTTCTTCTCCTCGACATAGGGCACGTCCTCGATCTTCACCGTGAGCAGCATGACGCGCTCGTGCAGCACCTTGTTGTGCTTGAGGTTGTGGAGGAGCGCGTGCGGGATACCGTCGGGCGCGGTGGTCATGAAGACCGCCGTGCCCGGGACGCGGGTCGCGCTGCCGGCGGCGGACTTGATGAAGATCGACGCCGGCATCGCCGCCTCGTTCATCCGCTTGATCATCAGCTTGCGGCCGCGCGCCCAGGTGGTGAGCAGGGTGAAGGCGATAAGGCCGATCAGCAGCGGGAACCAGCCGCCGTCGGGCACCTTGGTGAGGTTCGCCGCGAAATAGGCGATGTCGACCAGGAAGAAGAGCGCGAGCAGCGGGATCGAAAACCAGGGCTTCCACTTCCAGAGGTAGAAAAGGAGCACGGTGAGCAGGCAGGCGTCGATGAACATCGCGCCGGTCACCGCGATGCCGTAGGCGGCGGCGAGATTGCTCGATGTCTGGAAGAAGAGGACCAGCAGGATCACCGCGACCATCAGGGTCCAGTTCACCACCGGAATGTAGATCTGGCCCATCGCCGCCTCGCTGGTGTGCTGGATGCGGAGGCGCGGGATGAAGCCAAGATGCATCGCCTGTTGCGTCACCGAGAAGGCGCCGGAAATCACCGCCTGGCTGGCGATCACGGTGGCAAGCGTGGCGAGGATCACGAGCGGCAGGCGCATCGCCTCCGGCGCGAGCAGGAAGAAGGGGTTGCGGATCGCCTCGTTCGCCCCGGCCGCGTCCAGCGACAGGATCATCGCGCCCTGCCCCATATAGTTGAGCATCAGCGCCGGCATCACGAAGAACAGCCAGGAGACGCCGATCGGCTTGCGGCCGAAATGGCCCATGTCGGCGTAGAGCGCCTCGGCACCGGTCACCGCCAGGACGACCGATCCCATCGCGAGGAAGGCGAGCCAGCCCTCCTGCCAGAAGAAGGCGAGCGCGTTGAGCGGATTGATCGTCTCGAGAATGATCTGCGGGAATATGATGATGTGGGCGACGCCCAGCACCGACAGGGTGACGAAATAGACCAGCATGATCGGGCCGAAGAACAGCCCGACCCGCGCCGTTCCGGTCGACTGGATGGCGAACAGGCCGACCAGGATGCCGACCGCCAGCGGCAGCACGAAGGGCGCGAAGCTCGCCTCGACCGTGGTGATGCCCTCGACCGCCGAGAGCACCGAGATGGCCGGCGTGATCATGCTGTCGCCGTAGAACAGCGAGCAGGCGAAGACGCCGAGGAGGATGATCCCCGCCGTCCATCTCTTGCCCTCGCCCGAGCGGCTGATCAGCGCGAGCAGAGCGAGGCTGCCGCCCTCCCCCTTGTTGTCGGCGCGCATGATGATCGCGACATATTTGAGCGTCACCACGATCATCATCGACCAGAAGATCAGGCTCAGCACGCCGAAGATGTGGAGCTGGTCGGGCTGGAGCGGATGATGTTCGGAGGTGAAGGTCTCGCGGAAGGCGTAGATCGGGCTCGTGCCGATGTCGCCGAACACGATGCCGACGGCGCCGACGGCGAGCCGGACGATGCCATTGTGGCGATGGGCCGCTGCGGTCATCTCCGCAGGTGCCTCGGTGGCGGTGGTCTCGCTCATCGGTCAGGAACGCAGAACGTCCGACTTCCCCATAAAACACCCTGACCCCGCCAAGGCGACGCGGCCCGTAGCACCTCGTTCATCACACAGCAATATTACGGTGCGGTTCACGGCCTCCTCAATCGACAGACGTCAAGGTGCGGATGGTGAACTGCGTGACCAGGCGGTGCACGCCCGGCAGCGTCGAGAGAATCTCGCGGTGCACCCGCTCGTAGCTGTCGTCCTCGCGCACCAGCACCTTGACGAGATAATCGGACTGGCCGCTCATCAGATGGGCTTCGCAGACCTGATGGGTCCGCTCCAGCGCCGCCTCGAACGCCATCATCGTCGCCTGGCGCTGATCGACCAGGGTCACGGAGACGAAGACGGTGGAGGGATTGCCCCGTGCGCGCGGCGACAGGCGGGCGCGATAGCCGAGGATCAGCCCCGCCTCCTCCAGCGCCTTCACCCGCCGGTGGGCGGCCGAAGGCGACAGGCCGACCCGTATACCCAGTTGCTCGCTTGTCAGGCCTGAGTCGGCCGCGAGCAGGTCGATAATCTTGCGGTCTATGCTGTCCACGGTGGAGCATCTTGCAGCAGATATGGGACATGCGCAATCCCGTTGCAAACTCGCCCTGCAGATGGCCCGCATTCGCAAGCACTTCCCGGTCCGAATCGCGTATTTGGCGCCATCCATCGCGCCACAGGAGAGGCATCATGCGCATCGGCGTTCCCAAGGAAATCAAGAATCACGAATATCGCGTCGGCCTGACCCCGGCCTCGGTGGCCGAGCTGGTCGGGGCCGGCCATGACGTCGTGGTCGAGACCAATGCCGGCGCCGGCATCGATTTCGAGGATTCCGACTATGTCGCGGCGGGCGCGAAGATCCTCGGCACCGCCGCCGAGGTGTTCGCCGCCGCCGACATGATCGTGAAGGTGAAGGAGCCGCAGGCGGTCGAGATCGCCATGCTGGAGCCGCGCCACCTTCTCTTCACCTATCTCCACCTCGCACCCGACCCCGACCAGACGAAGGGCCTGATCAAGTCCGGCGCGACCTGCATCGCCTATGAGACGGTAACGGCGAGGGACGGCTCGCTACCGCTCCTCAAACCGATGAGCGAGGTCGCGGGCCGCATGTCGGTGCAGGTCGGCGCCCACTATCTGGAGAAAGAGCAGGGCGGCCGCGGCGTGCTTCTGGGCGGCGTCCCCGGCGTCGCACCGGCGCGGGTCGCGATCCTCGGCGGCGGCGTCGCCGGCGTCAACGCGGCGCAGATGGCGGTCGGCATGCGCGCCGATGTCACCATCTACGACATCTCGAACGCCCGTCTCGCCGAACTCGACATGTTCTTCTCGAGCCAGATCAAGACCGTCTATGCCAGCAAGGCGGCCATCGCCGCGGCGGTGAGGCAGGCGCATCTCGTCATCGGCGCCGTATTGGTCCCCGGCGCCGCTGCCCCGAAGCTCGTCACCCGCGACATGCTGAAGACGATGAAGCGCGGTTCGGTGCTCGTCGACATCGCGATCGACCAGGGCGGCTGCTTCGAGACCAGCCACGCGACCACGCACAGCGACCCGGTCTACGAGGTGGACGGCGTGATCCACTATTGCGTCGCCAACATGCCGGGCGCGGTCGCCCGTACCTCGGCGCTCGCGCTCAACAACGCCACCCTGCCCTTCGCGCTGAAGCTCGCGAACCTCGGTGCCGACGCGGCGATGAAGGCCGATCCGCACCTCGCGGCGGGCCTGAACGTCTCGGGCGGCAAGATCCGCTACAAGGCGGTCGCCGACGCGCTCGGCCTGCCCTACGAAGCGGCCTGATAACGGCCCCTCCCTGGCGAGGGAGGGGCGCAATTCTACTGAGCGTTCTGAACCGGTGCAGGAGCCGTCGGCTGGGCCGGCGGTGCCTGCACCGCCGGAGCACCTGCAGGCGGAGCGCCCTGCGGCGGCGGCGCCCCTGGAATCTGCCCCATTGCGCGGGCCTGCTGCAGCGAGTCGAGCCGCTCCTGGATGGTCGTGCGATACTCCGCGTCGGCCGGTGCCTCGGCGAGAAGCTGGCGCCAGATCTGCTCCGCCTGATCAAAATTGCCGCCCTGGGCGAGCGCCAGGCCATAGAAGAAGCGCGGACCGGGATGGTCCGGCGCGATCCGTTGGGCGCGGGCGAAGGCGAGCTGCGCGGCCGGGCTCATCATCCCGCCGCTGTGGACGACCAGGGCATTGCCGAGGCCGACCCAGAGATCGGCGTCCCGGGGCGCCTGGCGGAGTGCGCTCTGCAGGATTTCCGCCCCGCTCTGTGTGTCGCCGCGCCGCTGGTAGCTGTCCGCGATGGTCAGCCAGCGGGACGCACTGTCGAACCGGCCGAGCATGCCTTCGCGGGTCTCGGCGAAGGCGCTCTCGTCCTGCTTGACGCGCTCAGGCGGGGCCTTGGGGCTTCCGGCAAGGGCCGGCCGTCCCTGCCAGGCATAGCCGGCGAGCGCGATCAGCAGCGCCGCGGCGAGGAACTGCAGCGCGCCCTTGTCCCTGCCGATGAACGGCCACAGGCCGCCGAAGACGAGCAGCGCCAGGATGAGGATGATCGCCCAGCCCATCAGGCCTTCCTTCGCTTGAAACGGCCACGGACGAGAAACAGGCCGAACAGGATGAACAGGAGCGGCGCCGCATAGAGGAGAGCCGTGTCCCATCCGAACGGCGGATTGTAGGTCACCCAGTTGCCGTAACGGGACACCAGCCAGTCGCGGACCTGTTCCGGACTCTCGCCGGCCTGGATGCGGGTGCGGATCAGCGAGCGCATGTCGCCCGCCATCTCCGCATCGCTGTCCGAAATCGCCTGGCCCTGGCAGACCAGGCAGCGGATCGTCTCCATCAGCGCCTTGGCCTGGGCCTCCTGACGCGGATCGGGCAGCTGTGTGTTCGCGTAGGGCGCCGCCGGCATCAGCGAATCGGCCAAAGCGGGCGTCGCAGCGACCAAGGCGGCGGCGAGCAGCAGCCGCCTCATCGCGCCGCCTCCCAGGCCGCGACGATCGCCGGAACATCCTGCGGGTTGATCGCGCCGATATGCTGATGGCGGATGACGCCGTTGCCGTCGATCACGAACGTCTCCGGCACGCCCGCCGAGCCAAGCGCGAGCTGGACGCGGCGGTCGGTGTCGGCGCCAATCGACCGGAACGGATTGCCGTAGGTCGCGAGGAAGGCCTGCAGATCCTCGGGCCGGTCGCGCACTGCAATCCCGTCGATCGGCACGCCGCGCCGCGCCAGCTCCTCGAGCTGGGCGGCCTCGGCGCGGCACGGGATGCACCAGCTTGCGAAGATGTTGACGACCCGGGGCTGGCCGCGGCGCAGCGACGCGCTGGAGAGGCCGGGCTGGCCGGGCAGGCTCGGCTGGAGCGCGAATTCCGGTACTGGCTGGCCGATCAGCGCCGACTGGATGTTGCGATCGGCCGGCGCGTAGAGGCCATAGGCCACGAAGCCGAGGAAGACGACGAAGACCGCGAGCGGCACCCAGATGACGAGGCCGCGCTTCATGCGAGCGCCTCCTTGCCCGGCACCGGTACCGGCGACGTATCCGCCTTGTCTGCCGGCTTGGCGACCGTCTTGCGCTCGCGCCGCAGGCGCCCGATCAGCGACAGGAGGCCGCCGAGCGCCACCAGGCCGCCGCCGAACCAGATCAGGGTGACGAACGGCTTCCACCAGAGACGCAGCTGCCAGCGGCCCTGCTCATCCTCCTCGCCGATGGCGATGTAGAGCTGGCCGTTCCAGCGAGTCGCGATCGCCGCCTCGCTGGTCGGCGTCGGCGGCGAGGAGAACATGCGCGCCTGCGGCCTCAGTTCGAACGGCCTGCCCCCTTCGCCGCGACGGGCGGTGAGCCGCGCCTCGATCGCGGTCCAGTTCGGCCCGGCGATCGGCTCGACGCCGTCGAACCGGACGCTGAAATCGGCGACATGCATGGTCTGGCCGGGACTGGCGGCGACCAGGGTTTCCCTGGTGAACGCGCTTTCCGCCGCCATGCCGGCCATGCTGACCGCAATGCCGAAATGGGCGACCACCATGCCGTAGATGAAGATCGGCGTGCGACGCAGGTTGCGCTTCCACAAGGGCGCGACGCTGGCGGCCGCGACGCCGGCGGACACCGCGAGGCCGAGCAACGGCAGGATGCGCGTTCCCGGCGCGAGCAGGATCACGGCGAACAAGGCAATTGCGCTGATCAGGATCGGAATAGCGACGCGATTGCCCAGCTCTTTCACACGGTCGCTGCGCCAGCGCAGCAGCGCGCCCGCACCCATGATCGCGACGAGGGCGAGCGCGACCGGGCCGGCGGCGGCGTTGAAATAAGGCGGGCCGACCGACAGCTTTTCACCGGTCACCGCCTCGGCCACGAGCGGATAGAGCGTGCCGACGAAGACGACGCCGAGGATGACGGTCAGGAGCAGATTGTTGACGACGAGCGCACCCTCGCGGCTGACGAGATCGAAGCGGGCGCCTTCCCTCACCGTGCCGACGCGCAGGCCGAAGAGCGCAAGCGCACCGCCGATGTAGAGAACCAGCAGCGCGAGGATGAAGGCGCCGCGCTGCGGATCGACCGCGAAGGCATGGACCGAGGTCAGGATGCCCGAGCGGACCAGGAAGGTGCCGATCATCGACATCGAGAAGGCGACCACCGCGAGCATGATCGTCCACGCCCTGAGCCCGTCGCGGGTGGCGAGCACGGTGACGCTGTGCAGCAGCGCGGTCGCCGCGAGCCATGGCATCAGCGAGGCATTCTCGACCGGGTCCCAGAACCACCAGCCGCCCCAGCCGAGCTCATAATAGGCCCAGTAGGAACCGGCGGTGATGCCGAGCGTGAGGAATATCCAGGCTGCCAGAATCCAGGGCCGCATCGCCCGTGCGAAGGCCGGGCCGACGTCGCGGGTGATGAGCGCGCCGACCGCGAAGGAGAAGGCGACCGAAATGCCGACATAGCCGAAATAAAGGGTCGGCGGATGGAAGGCGAGGCCCGGGTCCTGCAGCAGCGGGTTGAGACCGTTGCCTTCGACCGGCACCGGCGAGAGCCGGGTGAACGGGTTCGAGGCGAACAGCAGGAAGGCATAGAAGCCAAGGCCGATCGCCGCCTGCGCGGCCAGCGTCGCGGTCAGCGTGTTCGCCGGCAGCCGGCGCTCGAACAGGGCGACGATCCCGCCAGCGACGGCGAGCACCGTCACCCAGAGCAGCATCGAGCCTTCGTGATTTCCCCAGGTGCCGGCGAACTTGTAGAGCCAGGGCTTCACCGAGTGGCTGTTGGCGGCGACCAGCTGAACCGAAAGATCGGTGCGCAGGAACAGCCAGATCAGGGTCAGGAAGGCGAGGCTGGCCAGCACGCCCTGCGCGACTGCGACCGGACGGACGGCGCGCAGCAGCTGCTCTCCGCCGGGCCGGAGCGACGCCGCCCCCAGGAAGAGCTGGAGCAGCGACAGCGCCGCCGCCAGCCACAATGCCGCAAGCCCCCCTTCAGCGATCATTCGAGCGTGTCCGTTTCATGCTGGCCCTGCGGCCCCAGGCGGGGCGGCATATAATTCTCGTCATGCTTGGCAAGGATTTCGCTGGCGACGAAGCGGCCGTCCGGCTGGAAGCGGCCTTCCGCCACGACTCCGCTGTTCTCGCGGAACAGGTCGGGCGTGATGCCGGAGAAGCGGACGGGTATGGTCGCCGCGGTCTCGTCGCCGACGAGGAAATCGATGGTGACGCCGTCAGGATGCCGCTGGAGCGACCCCTGGCGCACCATGCCGCCGATGCGCACCGCGCGGTCCAGCGGCAAGCCTTTGCGGGCGACGTCGCCGGGCGCGTAGAAGAAGGCCGCCTGATCCCGCATCGCCGACATGGCGAGCAGCACCGCACCGATGACCGCGACAACGGCAAGGGCAAGAAGGATCAGGCGCTGATTCTTGCGCTTCATTGGTCGCGGCCCAGCTTTTCGACCTGATCCTCGGCACGTCGCATGGCCAGCCAGCTCCACAGGGTGAGGCCCGCCGTGAAGGTCAGCCCGATCGCATAGGCGCCGATGATGAAGGGCCAGTGGTTCATTGTGCCGCCATCCGCCGCATCCGTGCCTCCAGCTTGGTGCGCGCGAGTTCCGCCCGCATCCGCATCAGCACGATGGCGCCGAACAGGAGGGTGAAACCGAAGGCCGAGGTGAGCAGCGGCCAGAGCATCGACGGGTCGATCGACGAGCGGCCCCGGACGATATCGATGCTCTGCCCCTGGTGCAGCGTGTTCCACCAGACGACGGAATAGCGGATGATCGGCAGGTTGATCGCGCCGACGAGACCGAAAATGGCGGTGATCCGCCCATCCCCGCCCTTCTCCTTCTCCGCGCCGGCGAGCGCGATATAGCCGAGATAGAGAAAGAGAAGGACCAGCATCGAGGTCATCCGTCCGTCCCATTCCCAATAGGTGCCCCAGGTCGGCCGCCCCCAGAGCGAGCCGGTGGCGAGACAGACGAAGGCGAAGACCGCCCCCGGCACCGCGGTCGCGCGGCCGGCGACGGCGGCGAGCGGATGACGCCAGACGAGCTGCATCAGGCTGGCGACCGCGATCCCCGTCCAGCCCGCCATGCCGAGCCACGCGGCGGGCGCGTGGATATAGATGATGCGCACGCTGTCGCCTTGCAGATAGTCGGGCGGGGCCAGAAACAGGCCGATGGCGAGCGCAACACCGATCAACGCGACGCCCAGCCAGCCGAGAAGGCCCGTCAGGGGTCGCGCGATCTTCAGAAAGCGGGCAGGATTCGCGTAGACATGCATGTTGGGGCGCTTGTGTAGCGAAGCGATGCGCAGCGGGGAAGCTTGTGCTTTTGCACCTGATTGCGCATCGGCGCTGACGTGACCTCCGCCGCATCCGTTCCGCAAAACCGTCTTCTGGGAATCGGCCTGCGTATCGGCGCGGCGACGAGCTTCGGTTTCATGGCGGCGATGATCAAGCTCGGCAGCGAGGCCGGGGTGAGCCTCGCCGAACTCGCCTTCTACCGCTTCTTCTTCGGCCTCGCCCCGCTGCTTGGCTGGATGGCGATGACCCGCAGTCTCGGCGCGTGGCGGACGAAGCGGCCGGGCGCCCATATCGTCAGGGGCGTGATCGGTCTGTCGACCATGGTCTGCGGCTTCTCGGCCGTCATCCGGCTGCCGCTGGCCGAAGCGACGACGATCAGCTTTGCCGTTCCGCTCTTCGCGGTCATCCTCTCCGCGGCAATCCTGCACGAGCCGGTCGGGCGGCATCGCTGGAGCGCGGTCGCGATCGGGTTCATCGGCGTGCTGATCGTGACGCGGCCGGGCGGAAGCGAACTGCCCGCGGCCGGCCTCGCCTTCGCGGTCGCGGCCGCGTTCGGCGGCGCGGCGGTCACCATCACCATCCGGCAGATCGGCCGGACCGAAAGCACGCCGACGACGGTCCTGTGGTTCACGCTCTTCTCGATCGCCGCGAGCGGAACGTTCATGCCCTTTTTCGCGCGCACCCACGACGGGGCGGTCTGGGCGATTCTCGTCGCCCTTGGCCTGTTCGGCGGGATCGGCCAGCTCTTCCTGACCTCCGCCCTGCGATTCGCGCCGGTCTCGGTGGTGGTCCCGTTCGACTATAGCCAGCTCGTCTGGGCCGTGCTGCTCGGCTGGCTGATCTGGGACACGCGTCCGCCGGCGACGACCTGGCTCGGCGGCGCCGTCATCGTCGCGAGCGGGCTCTACACCCTCTACCGCGAGCGCAAGCTGGGGCGCGAGAAGCCTGCTCCGGAGCCGCTCTAGCCGCGGCCGATCAGCTTGCGGGCCATGGCATCGGCCACCTCGGCGGGGGTGACCCCGGTCGCGGCGCTTTCGGCCCAGATTTCCTCGAGACGGCCCGGTATGGCTTCGACGCGCTCCCTGACCTTCGCCTGATCGCCGTCGCCGACATATTCGGTCGAGACGTTGATGATCCCGCCCGCATTGATGACATAGTCCGGCGCGTAGAGAATTCCCCGCGCCTGAACCCGGTCGCCATCCGCCCGCGTCGCGAGCTGGTTGTTGGCGCCGCCGGCGACGATCGGGACGTTGAGCGCCGCGATCGACTGCTCGTTGAGGATCGCGCCGAGCGCATTGGGGCTCAGCACATCGGCTTCCAGCGTCATGATCACGTCGGGCGCGACAACGACGCCGCCGACCTCGCCGGCAAGCGCCTGCGCCCGCGCGGCGTCAATGTCCGCGATGCTGAGCCGCGCGCCTTCCCGGGCGGCGCGGCGGGCAAAACCGCCGGCGACGCTGCCCGCGCCCTGGAGCGCGATGTGGAGGCCCGACAGGCTGTCCTTGCCGAGCGCCCGCTTCACCGCCGCCTTGACGCCGAGGAACACGCCATAGCTGGTGTGCGGCCCCGGATCGCCGCCGACCGCGCCTTCGGCGACCGGCAGGCCTGCCACGAACCTGGTCTGCCGCGAGATTTCGACCATGTCGGCGACGTTGATGCCGACATCCTCGGCGGTCACGTAGCGTCCGCCGAGCCCGTCGACGGCACGCCCGAAGGCGGCGAACATGTCGGCGGCCTTGGTCCGGTCCGCATCGGCGAGAATCACCGCCTTGCCGCCACCCAGCGGCAGGCCGGCCATCGCGTTCTTGTAGCTCATCCCCCGGGACAGCCGCAGGACATCGGCGATCGCGTCGCCGGTCTTCGCATAATGCCAGAAGCGGGTCCCGCCGGCGCCAGGCCCCAGGTGGGTCGAGTGGACGGCGATGACCGCTCTCAGGCCGCTCTTCCGGTCAGTGACGAAGTGAACGAGTTCATGCGCATCGAAATCGGGATAATCCCAGGGCGAGTCCATCAATCGGTCCTGCAGAGGTCGTAGAGAGAATGGGGCGATCGACGGGACTTGAACCCGCGACCCTCGGTACCACAAACCGATGCTCTAACCAGCTGAGCTACGATCGCCACGCAGTGAAATGCGCTGCGCACATAGTGGCGGCCGGGGGCCACCGTCAAGGGAAGTGCGGCGTCAGAGGCTGGTCGCGTGGGCCGCCTCGTGCCTGGCCGAAAGCAGCTCGGCGAGCTCGAGGTGACGGCGCCGCGCATCGGCTGTCCTGGCGCGTGCCGCGGCATCGCGCTCCTCGGCCGCCCGTCGGGCGTAATAGATACGGTCTTCAGTCATGGGTTCCCGATCCCCGGTGAGATAGCGCGGATAGGTGACGCCCCGATGAAGCGACAGCCGCGGCGCGTCAGGCCGAGCCGGTTTCAAGACGGCGCGACAGCTCCCGTGCGGAAATGCCGACGAGTCGAACAATCTTGCGGCGCGATGCTTCGCCAGAGGCGATGGTCACCGCGGATCGGGGTATTCCTGCCAGCTCGGACAGGAACGCGACGAGCGCCATGTTGGCGGCGCCGTCCACCGGCGGCGCGGCGAGCCGGACAGCCAGCCAGGGCTTGCCGTCGGCGTCCGCGACGAGGCCGGCGACCATGCTTCGCCTTGCGCGCGGCGTCACCCGGACCGCGAGGCGGGCGCCGTCGCCATCCGGCGTCACGGGTCCAGCCATCGGGCCGCCTCCTCCGGAGTCCGCTTGTCGGAGTCGCGGTCGACCATCAGATTCGCGCGGCGCATCCGATCGACGCCAATGGCACCGATCAGGGGGCGGAGTACCTCCGCCACGCGCGAATCCGCCCCGTGATCCGGCGACAGGAGCAGGATCGCATCGTAGCTCGGCAGCGCGCGACGGGGATCGGAAAGCGTGACGAGATCCAGCGCGGCGATCCGGCCGTCCGACGAGAAGGCGGTGATGACATCGGCCGATCCATCCGTCACCGCGCGGTACATGAAGGTGGGGCTGTACGACGCGCTGGCGGCGAACCGGAGGCCATAGGCGCGCTCGACCGCGCGCCATTCGGGGCGGGTGAGAAATTCGAGATCCGCGCCAAGGCGAAGCCGTGGCGCGACACGCGCCAGATCATCGAGCGCGCGGACGCGCAGCGCTCCGGCGCGATCACGACGCATCGCGAGGGCATAGGCGTTTTCAAAGCCAAGTGGACCGAGCAGGGTCACGCGGTCGCGCTGCTGCAGCTCCTGCGCCAGCACCTGCCGCATCGCATCGGGCGGCGGCGTGTCGGTGCGGCCGAGCACATTGGCCCAGAGCGTCCCCGAATAGTCGACATAGATATCGATATCGCCGGCGGCGAGCGCCCGGTAGGCGACGGTCGAGCCGAGGTTGTCACGCCGCGCGGTGCGATAGCCGGCCGCCCGGAGCCGGCGCTCGATGACGCTCGCCAGAACATATTGTTCGGAGAAATTCTTGGCGCCGACGACGACGACCCGGTCGCCACCACCGAGCGCCAGCGGCGCGGCCGCGAGCACGGATGCCAGCGCCAGCAGACCCGCACCCAGCCACACCCGCCAGCGACGGCGCTGCGCGAGTCCTGTTTCGACAAGCGCCAGCAGGCCATCGACGGCCAGCGCCAGGCCGGCCGCGCCCGCGCAGCCGACCAGGACGCGGATCCAGTTTTCGGTCTGGAGACCGGAGAAGATCAGATTGCCGAGGCTCGACTGGCCGACCGTGGTCGCGAGCGTCGCCGCGCCGATCGTCCAGACGGCGGCGGTGCGGATACCGGCGAGGATCACCGGCGCCGCCAGTGGCAACTCGACGAGCCGCAGGCGCTGGCCGCGAGTCATGCCGACGCCGTCGGCGGCATCCAGGACAGCGGCGTCGATGCCCCTCAGCCCGGCCACCCCGTTTCGGACAATCGGCAGCAGCGCATAGAGGCTGAGCGCCAGCAGCGCCGGAAGGAAGCCAAGGGCCGGGATATCGACCCCGGTGGTGCGACCGACGACCAGCAGGGCGGGATAGAACAACGCCAGCAATGCGAGCGCCGGGATTGTCTGGATCAGCCCCACCACGGTCAGTGACGACGTCCGCACGCCCCTGTTTGCGGAGGCCCAGATCGCGAGCGGCAGGCCAAGCGCGGTTCCGATGGCGACCGCACAGAGGCTGACCAGCAGATGGGCCCGCGCGAGTTCGGGCAATTCCGCCAGGGCCTGGGCGAGCGCAGGGGTCACAGCGCCGCGAGCCTCTCCGCCTGCCGGCGCGGGACATCGACCATCGCGCGGACCGCCGGATCTTCGCTGGTCAGCAGCGCGGCCGGCGGTGCATCGGCGCGAATGCGGCCCTCGATCAGCACCACGATACGATCGGCGAGCAGCAGCGCTTCGGCGATGTCGTGTGTGACCATGACGGTGGTGAGGCCGAGGCGATCATGCAGGTCGCGATAGGTTCGGCCCACAGCATCGCGGGTCACGGGATCGAGCGCGCCGAACGGCTCGTCCATCAGCATCAGCTTCGGCCGCGCCGCCAGCGCCCGGGCAAGACCAACACGCTGCGCCTGTCCGCCGGAGAGCTCCCGCGGATACCGACCCGCGAAATGGGCCGGCAACGTGACCAGTTCCAGCAGGTCGGTCACCCGGTCCTCACCCGAACCCACCAGTCGCGGGACGATCCCGACATTCTCGGCGACGGTCAGATGGGGAAACAGGCCAATACCTTGAATGACGTAGCCAATCGCGCGGCGCAGCTGTGCCGCAGGCGTTTCACGCGCGCTCCGGCCATCGATCCGGATGGTCCCGGCGTCAGGTTCGACCAGGCGATTGATCGACTTGAGCAGCGTCGTCTTGCCCGATCCGGACGGGCCGACCAACGCAACGAACTCTCCCGCGCGAACTGACAGGTCGACGTCATCGAGCACCGCCTGGCTGCCATGGCGCTTGGTGAGGTTACTGATATCGAGCACGGTCATCGGGACCACACCGCATCACTGGATCGGCCCGCGCCAACTCCCCTAGAGAGCCGCATGTGGATCGTCTCCGGCATGGCGGGAACTCGGCGTTCGAGCGCAGGTACGGCTGTTGCCGGGCCATTCGCGCCGGAGCTCATATCTTCGTTTCGGGCACGACGGCACAGGACGCGGATCTCGATGGGGACACACGCACCCAGTTCCTGTCCGCGCTGGCGCGGATCGAAGCGGCCTTGCACGCATTGGGTGCAAGCCTTGCAGATGTTGTCCGCACAGTCATCTATGTTCGCGACATCGCGGATGTCGATGCCATCGCCGCGGTTCACGCCCGTGCCTTCGGCGCCAATTCCCCGGCCAGCACATTGGTCGAGGTGTCCGGGCTCACGCCCGCCGAGGCGAGGGTCGAGATCGAGGTGACGGTTATGGCCGACATCTCCTGAGCGTGCGTCCGGGAATTCTCAACGGCGCTGACCGAAATCCGGCTGCGCACGAGCGGGATGACCCATGCCTTCGGCGCTGACCATATTCTGACCACCGAGGAAAATTGGAGCCCGCCCAGGATTGTGGCGAGAGGCGAAGATGCCAGGTTCTACCGGCGTTTCGGCGTGGTGGGCGCGGCAAGGATTGAACTTGCGACCCCACCCGTGTGAAGGGTGTGCTCTACCACTGAGCTACGCGCCCACGCCTTGAAGGCGTCCGGTGTGACGGGTCCGGACGGAGGCGCGTCCATAGCCGCCATGCTGATGGCTGTCCAGCGCCCGAAAGGGCCGGGGCGATCAGCCGTTGACCGCATCCTTCAGACCCTTGCCGGGCTTGAACTTGGGCTGGGTGGATTCCTTGATCTGCATCGGCTCGCCGGTCCGGGGATTGCGACCGGTCGAAGCCTTGCGGCGCGAGCAGGAGAAGGTACCGAAGCCGACCAGGCGCACTTCGTCGCCACGCTGCAAGGCATTGGTGATCGTATCGAACACCCCTTCGACCGCACGCGACGCATCCCCCCTCGCCAGCCCCGTCAGCTCCGCGACGTGGCCGATAAGCTCCTGCTTGTTCATCTGTCCCGAACCCCTGTTACCGATGACTCGCGGCACGCCGCGCCGAGCGTTTACATGCCACGCGCCGGGCGTGAGTCAAAGGAAAGAGGCGCCTTTCAGCCGAAAAGCGCCTCTTCCGGACGATGGATGTGGCGCGCGGTCAGTGCCGAATCGAGACGCCTGTCCCATCCTCGGACGCCTGGGTGAGCTCGGCGGGCGGCAAGGTGGCCAGCTCGTCCGCCTCCGTCCACTCGATCGGGACGATCGGCTGGGCCAGCGCCTGGGCCAGCACGTCGTCGACATGGCTGACGACAACGATTTCGAGCCCCTCGCGGATGTTGGCCGGAATCTCGGCGAGATCCTTTTCGTTCTCGGCCGGGATCAGCACCTTGGCGATGCCGCCCCGGAGCGCCGCGAGCAGCTTCTCCTTGAGGCCGCCGATCGGCAGCACCCGGCCGCGCAGCGTCACTTCGCCGGTCATCGCGACGTCGCGGCGGACGGGAATACCGGTCAGCGTCGAGATGATCGCGGTGACCATGCCGATGCCCGCCGACGGGCCGTCCTTCGGTACCGCGCCCTCGGGCAGGTGGACATGAATGTCCTTGCGACCGAAGAGGCTCGGCCGGACGCCATAGCCGGGCGCGCGCGCCTTCACGAACGAGAAGGCGGCCTGCACCGATTCCTGCATGACCTCGCCGAGCTTGCCGGTGGTCTTGATCAGGCCCTTGCCGGGGACGGTGACGGCCTCGATGGTCAGCAGTTCGCCACCCACCTCGGTCCAGGCGAGGCCGGTGACCGCGCCGATCTGGTCTTCCTCCTCGCTCATACCGTGGCGGAATTTGCGCACGCCGACAAAGTCGCCGATATTGTCGGCCGTCACCTCGACGCTCTCGGCCTTGCCCTCGAGGATGCGGCGCAGCGCCTTGCGCGCGATCTTGGCGATCTCGCGCTCCAGCGTGCGCACGCCGGCCTCCCGGGTGTAGTGACGGATAAGGCTGCGCAGACCGTCCTCGGTCAGGCTGAACTCGCCGTCCTTGAGACCGTGCGACTCGATCTGCTTGGGCAGCAGGTGGCGTGTCGCGATCTCGACCTTCTCGTCCTCGGTATAACCCTCGAGCCGGATGATCTCCATGCGGTCGAGCAACGGCTGCGGCAGATTGAGCGAGTTCGCCGTGGTCACGAACATCACATCCGAGAGATCGTAGTCGATCTCCAGATAGTGATCCTGGAACTTCGAATTCTGTTCGGGATCGAGCACTTCGAGCAACGCCGAGGCCGGATCGCCGCGAAAATCCTGGCCGAGCTTGTCGATCTCGTCGAGCAGGAACAGCGGGTTCGACGCACCCGCTTTCTTGAGGTTGGTAACGATCTTGCCGGGCAGCGAGCCGATATAGGTCCGCCGGTGGCCGCGAATTTCGGCTTCGTCCCGCACGCCGCCAAGGCTTTGGCGGACGAACTCGCGTCCCGTCGCACGCGCGATCGAGCGGCCGAGCGAGGTCTTGCCGACGCCGGGCGGGCCGACCAGGCAGAGGATCGGGCCCTTGAGCTTGTTGGTCCGCGCCTGGACGGCGAGATATTCGACGATCCGGTCCTTGACCTTTTCCAGGCCGTAATGATCCTCGTCGAGGATCCGCTCGGCCTCCGGGAGATCGTGCTTCAGCTTCGATTTCTTGCCCCAGGGCAGCCCGAGCAGCACATCGAGGTAATTGCGGCTGACCGTCGCCTCGGCCGACATCGGCGCCATGCCGCGCAGCTTCTTGAGCTCGCCCTGCGCCTTGCCCCTGGCTTCCTTGCTGAGCCTGGTGCGCTCGATCTTGCGGGTGAGTTCGGCGAGTTCGTCGCCCTCCCCTTCCTCGCCGGCATTGCCGAGCTCGCGCTGGATCGCCTTCAGCTGCTCATTGAGGTAATATTCGCGCTGGGTCTTCTCCATCTGACGCTTGACGCGCGAGCGGATCTTCTTCTCGACCTGCAGCACGCCAAGCTCGCCCTCCATGAAGGCGTAGGACATTTCGAGCCGCCGCACCGGATCCAGTTCGGCGAGCAATGTCTGCTTGTCAGAGACCTTGATGTTGATGTTGGCGGCGACTGCATCGGCGAGCTTCGAGGCTTCGTCGATCTGCCCGAGCTGGACGGCGGTCTCGGCCGGAAGCTTGCGGTTGAGCTTGGAGTAATTCTCGAACTGTTCGACGACCGAGCGCATCAGCGCCTGCGCCTCGGCGCCCTCGGCTTCCTTCATCTCGACGATGTCGACCTCGGCGACCAGATGTCCGCCCTCCTGCTCGAGCGAGCGCAGCGCAGCACGCTCGCGACCCTCGACCAGCACCCGTACCGTCCCGTCGGGCAGCTTCAGCAGCTGCAGCACGGTCGCGACGACGCCGAGGTCGTACAGGGCCTCACGGTCCGGATCGTCCTCGGCCGGATCGAGCTGGGAGACGAGGAAGATCGACTTGTCCGCCGCCATCGCGCTTTCGAGCGCCGCCACCGATTTGTCGCGGCCGACGAAGAGCGGCACGATCATGTGGGGGAAGACGACGATGTCGCGCAGGGGGAGGACAGGATAGGATTCGCTCATGTGGACTCCAGGCGGCGGGCGACGGGCCCACCCGTTCACGCCTATATGGGGCGGTAATACCGCCGCATCAATGAAGCTGCGTTAACGCCAGCGAAAGGCGCGCTTTGCAATTGACCCCCCTCCGGGCGAGGTTTAGACTTTTCGCCCTGTGTTGGGAGGGGAATTCCTATGTTTCGCGCTCTGATTATCGCAGCGCCGATGGTGCTTGCCTCGATGACGATCCCGGTCGCCGCGCCCGCTCTGGCGTGGCAGGGCAATGACGGCCAATGCCAGAACTCCGACGCCCGCCGCCAGCGCGGCCGCGGCATCGGCAGCATGCTCGGCGGCATCGCCGGCGCGCTGGGCAGCCGCATGGGCGGTGTCGGCGGCCTGATCGCCAACAATCTGCCGGTCGGCGAGATGCTCGGCGAGGCGATCGCCAGCATGCTCGACCAGTGCGAGCAACAGAAGGCGGCCCAGGCCACCGACGACGCGATCCGCGGCGGTGTCGGCACCTCGGTCCAGTGGGAGAGCGAGACGCGTCCCGGCGTCACCGGCCGGTCCGAGGTGACCGCGCAGCAGGCGGAAGCCGGTGGCGGTGACTGCATGACCGTCACCGACATCGTCATCGTCGATGGCGAGGAGACGCGTGCGCCCAAGCGCATGTGCCGCCGCCCGCCGTCGACCCGCTACGTGCGCGTCTGACCGGATTGATCGAGCCCAGGAGATTCGCGTTGCGCCGGTTTGCGTCTTTCGTAGCCCTTGCCGCCCTCGCCTTCGCGCAGGCGGCACAGGCGCAACGCGATCCCAACAACCCGACCTGCCCGCAGAATCCGGGCTGGTCGCTGAACCGGCAGATGACGTTCACGTCGCAGCAGGCCGGTGGTCGCAATGTCCTGCTCGCCGAGGGCTTCATCGACGACAATCTGGTGCCTCGGCTTGAGGCAGCGCTGCGCGACAATCCGCAGGCGGAAGAGCTTTGGCTGCGCTCGCCGGGCGGCAACGCGCGGGTCGGCAATCAGGCCGGCCGGATCATCCGCGAGGCCGGCATTCCGACCCGCATTCCAAACGGCTATGCCTGCTTTTCGGCCTGCAATTTCCTGTTCATGGGCGGGATCGCCCGCTTCGTGGACAATGGCGGCCTCTTCATCGTCCATATGTTCACCCACACCAACAACCGCGAGGTGATCCGTCAGGAGGTCGCGCAGGGCGAGGACAATACGATCGGGCTGATTGGTGAGATCGAGCAGCAATCGGCCCTCCTCGCCAGCGAGGACAACGACTTCCTCATCCGCATGGGCGTTTCGCGCAACCTGCTGACCGAGGTGATGTACCGGACGAGCGCCGTCCAGGACGCCAACAATCGCGAAACCCGCCGTTGCCTGACCCAGCAGGAGGTCAACCGCTACAATGTCGCGACGACGGCGTGGCGCGGCGCGGAGGCAGCGCCGCGCGGCGGAAACTCCTCGGGGAACGCCGGAAGCGGCGCTTCACGCAGCGCCGAGCCGCCTCCCGGCGGAAAAGGCGAAAAGTAGCATTCCCGTCCCGTCTCAGGGGACGATCGTCACGAACAGATAGGCAGCGAGGATGACCAGGTGGACGATCCCCTGGAGGATCGTCGTGCGGCCGGTGCTCAATGAGATCACCGAGACGAAGAGCGACAGGCCGAGCAGGGTCAGCGCCTTGGGGCCGATGCCGAGATGCAGCTCCCAGCCCATGACAAGCGAGACGACCGCAACCGTCGGGATGGTGAGTCCGATCGTCGCGAGCGCCGAGCCGAGCGCGAGGTTGAGGCTGGTCTGGAGCCGGTTGCGCCGCGTCGCCTTGAGCGCCGCGAGGCTTTCCGGGGCAAGCACCAGCGCGGCGATGACGATGCCCACCAGGGCGTAAGGCAGCCCGGCCTGCGCCACCGCGGCCTCTATGGTCGGCGCCAGCGCCTTGGCCAGCAACACCACGCCGACGAGGGCGAAGACCAGCAGGCCGAACGCGACCCAGGTCTGCGCTTTTGAGGGCGGCGCGGCGTGCGCGTCCTCGGGAAGGTCGCCGCCGCCTTCGGGCAGGAAATAGTCGCGATGCCGCACGGTCTGGACCAGCACGAAGGTCGCATAGAGCAGCAAGGAGACGATCGCCGTGAAGACGAGCTGGGCGGGCGAGAAGGCCGGTCCCGCCGCGCTTGAAAGGTAGTTGGGCAGGACGAGGGTCAGGATCGACATGGCCGCGAGCACGCACAGGGCGGCGCTGACGCCCTGCTGCATGAAGCTCTGCTCGTGATGGCGCACGCCGCCGGAGAGCAGGCTCAGGCCGACAATGCCGTTGAGGATGAGCATGATCGCGGCGAACACCGTGTCCCGCGCCAGTGTCGCCGCAGTGCCGGGGTTGGAGAGCATCAGCGAAATGATCAGCGACACCTCGATCACCGTCACCGCGACGGCGAGGACGAGCGTACCGAACGGCTCACCGACCCGGTGCGCGACAACCTCCGCGTGATGGACCGCCGCGAGCACGCAACCGATCAGGATCGCACTTGCCGCGATCACGCCGGGCGTGCCGAACCTGGCCAGCCCGGCCGCGAGGGCGAGCAACCCCAGCGCCGGCAGAACCAGCGACCAGAGCGGCAGCATCACACGGTCGAGAAGCGGGCGTTCGCCCGCAACGAGGGGGTCCGCCTGGGCGCTCAGGCGGCGTCCTCAGCCTTCTTGGCGAAGACGCGCACTGGTTCCTTGGTGCCGGCGACGACGTCCTTGTCGATCATCACCTCGTCGACCCCGTCCATGCTGGGCAGATCGAACATCGTGTCGAGCAGGATGTTCTCCAGGATCGAGCGCAGGCCGCGGGCGCCGGTCTTGCGCTCGATCGCCTTCTTGGCGACGGCGACCAGGGCCTCGTCGGTGAAGCTCAGCTTCACGTCCTCCATGTCGAACAGCTTGGCATATTGCTTCACGAGCGCGTTCTTCGGCTCCTGAAGGATCTGGACGAGCGCTTCGGTGTCGAGATCCTCAAGCGTCGCGATCACCGGCAGGCGGCCGACGAATTCCGGGATCAGGCCGAACTTCAGCAGGTCGTCCGGCTCGCCCTGGCGAAGAACTTCACCCGTACGCCGCTCCTCGGGCGCAGCGACATAGGCGCCAAAGCCGATCGACTTGCCCTGCAGACGGTCCGCGATGATCCGCTCGAGGCCGGCGAAGGCGCCGCCGCAGATGAACAGGATGTTGGTCGTATCGACCTGGAGGAATTCCTGCTGCGGATGCTTGCGG